>CDZC01031348.1_pt1 | contig 403907 bp, 322 predicted proteins | sample 557371 | NCBI WGS metagenome assembly CDZC01 (sample SAMEA3182085, study PRJEB8094) | gut metagenome | biome: human; feature: gut; material: Stool; isolation source: human stools | place: Canada | collected 2013-01-21
GTTCAGGACGCCGTAAATTTATTGACCTTATTCAAATACCTATTAGTCTTAACTGTATCGCTACTGAATAAGACAAGTATTGACGGTTCTATTTTTTTACTTGTACTACTTGTATTGTTTATCAATATTTCAAAGAACTTGTTGCTTTCGTTTTAAAAGCGGGTGCAAAGGTAAGGGCTTTATTTTTAACTACCAAACTTTTTCGGAAGTTTTTTTTTAGTTTTTCTTTTTACTCAATTTCTCTGGCTCTCTATGCGAAAGGGAAAGAATGTATGAAAGAATAACTCTTGCCTATTTTCTTTGCGAATCGGACTGCAAAGATAAGAACTTTATTTATTATAATCCAAACTTTTTCGGAAGTTTTTTGTTCTTTTCTTTAAGTATGATTCCGCTTTTCACTAAGTCAATTTTTCAAGGCTTTCTTCTCTTGGAAAGCGGGTGCAAAAGTACGCCCTTTTGGTATACACTCCAAATATATCAAACTATTTTTTCTAATTATTTTTGAATACATTTGCTAAAGTGCTGATGCATAACGATGTTGTAGAACATATTTTTTAAGTACGGGCAGATTGTGTGCGGAAACGACGAGAGGGATACACATTATTATATTACACGCGGGCGCGCAAAGGCGAAAAAGGAAAAACAAGAGGATGCCTGTAAGGGAAAAATTAGGCATCCTCTCTAAAAGGCAGGACAAAAGAACAGTTTTCACAAACAGATCTTCCATTGCCGCCTCCATATAACACTGGTAGGATTACTACATATTGGTAGAATTATGATATATTGGAGATATACGATTTCTTATTCTTTAGTCTACCATACAACTTTCAATCTGTTGTACGAAGACTTACTAGCTCAACCCATTTATTTAAACTTAGGTCAATGCCTCCTTTTTTCAAATTACAGAGTGCAGAACGGAAATGTTCGAGAATAACCATTGGATCACCACCTAAAGCATTAGATAATTCACCAAGGGCGTAACGAATACGAGCTGTTTGGATAGCATCCAGTAAAGTATATGATTCTTCTATTGAAAAATCAAACAAATCAGACAGGAGATCATAAGCATACTCTTGTTCACCAGTAGTTAGTTCACTGATAGGCTTACACATAATAGGGTGTTGCATTAAACGGATGATACATTCTTTAAAATCACGTTCCATCGCTTTTGTTTGTTTGTCGCATCAGTTCCCAGTGGTGCGAGGGTTAATATAAAAAGAGAGCGTGGAAACTATCATTACGTCAATCATAGGTATCCGCTAAGACCCCCAGTGAGCATAAGTGATAGTCCCACGCCCAATTGTGTATATAACAAAGTATATATGCAAAAGTGCGCGAGACCTGTCACTCATTGTCATTCATTGGTAAAAAATTAGCGGATTTTTATGATTGAATGCAACAAATAACCGTTCTCTATATAAAATAAACAAAGCTCCTTTCAACGCGTGAAAGTATGCTGTTACAAACAGTAAGTATTAATATTTAGTAAACAAACAATATTAACAGAAAAACGAGTGAATCAAACAAATTTATTTCATTTCTTACAAACAAACGCATATTAATAAGCCTACAATCTTTTCATTTAGTATCTAGCAGACGCTATCCTACCCGCCCTCTTCCTTATCTGAATTTTAGAATACAGACATCTTATTTGATAAAGAACGGCATTTCAGGAGTATTCCCCTTATAATTTACATATTCTCGCTTAGTAATCAGAAAGGGCTCACTAATGTGAACAAATAAGCTATCAGATATAAACAAATAGGCTCACTACCGTAAACAAGTCTATTCACAGTAGTAAGCCTATAAGGAGCATTAAGCGTTAACAGAAGAATCATTAGACATTAATCTATTATAGATGAAAGGATAGAGAATAAGAGGAGCTACTTCAAGACAGATACTAATGACACATATTCGGCACTTATATGATGGGGAAAGGCTCAAAACGGTGAGATATGAGATTGATTAGTTTAACTCAAACAGTAGCATACTTCACTATAAATCAATAATTTAAAACTAAAATCAGGACGAAACAGGGTGAGGGTAACTTTCTACCCTCACCCTACTATCACAGTCACCCTCACAGCCGAAACTACGATGAATAAAGGGATTGAGTAAAGGTGTGAGGGTGTGAGGGTAAAAAGTACTCTATCTTTATTTTCTATTTAAAATGCACAGAAGCTATAAGAGTGTTCATCGTATTTTCAAAATCTTCTGCCGTAGAATACAATGAAATAATACAAGCCTTTCCAGTTTCCGGGTTAAACAAGGTGGAAAATTGCCAGATTAATGATGGACGAGTGTCATATTTTACGGATTGAATACGCATAATGTTTCCGTTAACCACTTCAGTATGAGTATTAAGAACAGAGAAATCATAACCATCCAAGTCCGTATCACGCCACAAATCAACACATTCCTTGAAATATTCCTCGCTTGTATTAGTATCATAAACACCAACTATAGTTCCCCAAATACTATCCCCCATTACAAAAGTATGATGCACATCATCAATAGTATCTGTTCTCTCGCAAATAGCGCCTTCAGGGACACGAAAAGCAATAACACCATCACTATATTCTCCATATTCCAAAGATACCTCCATAGGAGTTGATACGCTTCCCAAATACGCCAACATCAAAACACCCCACAAAATTACAGGAGTAAGTACCAAAGAGCCAACTATATATTTATCTCTTTTCAAAATTTTCCGTTCTTCTTTAGGAAACAAATCGGAAACCTGCCTGGACAAACAAAGGTAAGTGAACCAGATTATCCCCCAAATCAAAGCTTTCATAATCTGCGGAAAACTTCCCAAACCATAATCTTCATAATCGCCACCCAACAAAAGCAAAACATTGGAAAGGAAAATTACAACAAGATAACCTTTACCCAGAAAGACTGCATTCGGTCGTTTATGCAAAAAGGCTAATATCGTATAAAGAGCCAGCCCTCCAATACTCAAAGTATAAACAATATCAATAAATGCCACAAAACAGGTAAAAAAGGATCCCATTCCTGTATCATAAGAATCTAAAGAAAAATCGGCAATCGAAACAACAACCGTTAATGCTGCGCCCAAACCTACAACAAAAAGAAAAAATGAAAGCCAGCCACGAACTTGCTTGTCTTTTTGCGGTATCAAAGGGGTTAAATTTGGTGTGTCCATAGTATCTGATTTATTATTTTAATCACCAGCCTGTCTCATCCCATCCGGCAGCGGAGTACCATTGTAATGTTCGATAAAAATTATTCATTTTTGAATCAAGATCTCCGCTAGGTATATAAGTGGAAAGCCCTTCTGCACCTTTCATAGAGAACATACCGCCAGAACTAGAAAAATTCTTAGACGTTGTTTCCGAATATACAACTACTTTATTAAAAACCTCACGCCAAGCTGCATAATCTATATTTTCCGTTCCTCCTGTCAGAGCACGAATCAAACCATCAAAATCATAATTAGCATCTTCCTTTGTTAAATCATATCGTTGTATTCCTGTTTTATCCACTACCATGTGATTCTGTATATATTTGGGAAGTAGCTCCTTTGTTACTCTAGCAAACTCATCCAAAGCTGTACTTCTTATTACAGAAATAGCAACCCCTCCTGTCCAATTATCATTTGTGGGATATGTTCCATCATAACGGGATTCATAGTAATTATAATAAGCTTTCGCTATGTTCACAGCCAAGTCAGTTTCTGTAAATAACTCCGGAACCACTACTTCATAAGGCGCTCCAGGACCAGGAATCTCCGTAGGAGAACCAATAAAGCACTCTGAACAATCTCGTAATTCATAAGCAACTTCTGCAGACTGCATAAAACATGAGTCAAACAAAATAAATTTCAAAGGTTTAGGAAAAGAGGAGAATAATACATCATGAAAATCTGAAATATTCATTTGGGTTTTACGATAATACCCGATTGAACGAGAATTCGCATCATTGGTAGCCGGTAGCCATGAAGCACTATGAGACAAAAACACAAAGCCATAACTATCTGCTGGAAAGTAGTTTATCGTTTGAGAAATAACAGAAGACATCACCTCTTTAGCTAAAGGATTCTGTTCGGAATAGGTAAAAAGAGTATCTGCCACTACTTTACCATTCTGTTTTTTTAGTGAAATAAGATGAGGAACATCATTGACCATTTCACTATAAACAACTAAATTACATTTTGAGTAATCAACCTCTTCCATCCCTTTTTTCATATCGCTAAAATTGGTTTTAAAAAGAGTGGACAGTTCATTAGCATCTCCTGCATCCCCTACAATATATACCAATACTGTCCGTCCGACCTGTTCGCGTGGTTCGGGTTTAACTGGTCCTTCTTCATCATCGTGGCAAGCCCCCAATAATACTATTAGACATAAAAAAACAGAGTATATTTTAATCTTTTTCATAATATTTTTCATTAATGACGAGGCAAAGATAAAAAAATAAGAGATGCAAAGCTGCATCTCTTATTATATTAACAATTTAACTATTGCTTATTATTCTTCCGGTTTCGTAAAGTGGAATTTATCAGAATCAATCCGCGACACCGTCATTCTATTATTTTTCTTGTATTTATTCAGAATCTTCGTTGCCTCTTTTTCTAATTTCTTCTTGTTTTCCGAGAAGTAAATCATACATGTACTATTCTGTTGCAACTGGTTATCCTCCAAATAATTCTTCAACTGATAACTATATAACTCACGGTGAGACAAGAAACCTTCCTTGCTAACTTTCGCACTATCTAATATCTGAATGTCCGTGAAATAGACTACTGTATCCGTAAATGAGGCAGAAATTCCAAAAGCATAAACCGGTTTAGAGTGGTCTTTTTTCAAGGAAAAAGCGGAGCACATGGTAAACACAAGTGCAATTGCAAATAGTATTTTTACGTATTTCATATCATATAATTTTTAACCTTGCAAAGGTAACAAAAAAGAGGAGATTACCTCTATTTATCTCAAATAAATAGCATTTCTTAGTCATAGACCCATAGCAGGACTGGTTTCTTTTCCGCTTTGAGCAACCCGTCAACTTTCCTCATCACTTCATCAGATATTACAGGACACCCTTGACTAATTCCTAACGGAAGATGCAAAGGATACACCTCTGTTTCCGGCAACGGAGTATAAGAATGCAACACGATATACCGCTTGAAAGCATTATCATTCGTCGCTTCCAATCCATGTAATTTATAATGAATATTGATTCCCCACTTGCTATACGACCGGATACCTACCTTGTATTTCCCCAAAGAAGAGCAATAACTACCTTCCACATTGCTGAATACAGGCTTGGACACAGTGCTATTTTTCCCATATCCATGGGCACAGAGACTGGCATATTTCACAGAATCTCCTTTGAAATCCCATACAAAAAAACGCCTTTTACCAGAATGAATACTGAAATCTACCAGAAAGCAATAATTCGTATTATATCCGTTCTTATCACAATAAGCCTTTCCCACCTGTGCTTTTTCCCGCAAACGCTGCTCTACTTTAACAGGTACCGAATCAGAAGAGGATGCCGCACATTTTGCATACGCCACCATCCCTGCTCCCAAAACAATAAGAACCAATGATATTAAAACTGACTTTTTCATAAAACTCGCATAGTATAAGATTGAATTATAGAATGGGGCTTATGTAAAAAGTCGCATAAGTACATTCTTCTATATGAAAAGTGCGACTTATGCGACTCAAATTCTTTTTTCTTTCAGAAACTGATATTCCTTACTTATCCCAAGTAAGATTTGAGCAATTTACTACGATTACTTTGTCTAAGTCTTCTAATTGCTTTTTCTTTAATCTGACGAACGCGCTCACGTGTGAGGCCAAATTTATCGCCGATTTCTTCCAATGTCATTTCTTGCTGTCCGATACCGAAAAACATCTGAATGATTTCTTTTTCTCTATCGGTTAACGTAGAAAGAGCTCTATCAATTTCCCTCGCAAGAGACTCATTAACCAGAGAGCGGTCCGCCATTGGCGAATCATCGTTAACCAACACGTCCAACAGGCTGTTATCCTCCCCTTCCACAAAAGGCGCATCCACCGAAATATGACGGCCGGATACCTTCAGCGTATCAGAGATTTTATCAACCGGAATTTCCAGTTCGTCTGCCAACTCCTCGGGAGACGGACGCCGCTCGTTTTCCTGTTCAAACTTCGAGAAGGCTTTGCTGATCTTATTCAGCGAACCTACCTGATTCAACGGGAGACGAACAATACGCGACTGCTCTGCCAATGCTTGCAGAATAGACTGGCGAATCCACCATACAGCGTAGCTAATGAACTTAAATCCACGTGTTTCATCAAATTTCTCGGCAGCCTTAATCAGTCCTAAATTGCCTTCATTAATCAAGTCAGGCAAACTCAAACCTTGGTTCTGGTACTGTTTAGCCACAGATACGACGAAACGAAGATTGGCACGTGTCAATTTTTCCAATGCTACACGGTCACCCTTACGAATGCGTTGAGCGAGTTCCACTTCTTCCTCGACAGTAATCAGGTCTTCACGGCCGATTTCCTGCAAATACTTATCAAGAGAAGCGCTCTCTCTGTTAGTGATACTTTTGGTAATCTTTAGTTGTCTCATTCTTTAAAAACAGATTTGGAGTGCAAAGTTACGACAAATAATTTGTTAACATACAAAATTAAGTAACTTTTACACTATATTTTTCATCTAATAAAACAAAAAGAGATGCCGACAAGTTGATTGTCGGCATCCTTTTTCTATTTCATTAGCTTATCCTGCAATCTTCTTACTTTATTTTATATATTACTCTTGAGTCAGATCGACAGCGAAATATCCGCGTTTACCTGATGGGAACACACCGGTCAGGAATAATACCTGGTTCGGAGACTTAACAGCAGCTTTCATCACTTCTTCCAGATCGCTGACTTTGCGCATAGGCTGGTCATTAGCTTTCAGGATAATGAAGCCTTTACGAACTCCTGCATCTGACATCTTACCGGAGGAAACTCCTGTCACTTGCAGACCGTAGCCCAGATTCAATTGCTTCTTCACGTCATCCGGCAACTCTTTGAAAGCGGCTCCCAAGATTTCCATGCCTGCATCTTTCACAATCTTGGTAGTACCTTGCTCGTTCTTCAACGTTACTTCAACGGTCTTTTCCTTCTTATCGCGCATCAGTTTCACTTTCACCTTATCACCCGGACGATGTTTAGCAAGTGCTTCCTGCAAGTCAGCCATATTGGACACTTTCTTATTATCCACACCGATAATTACGTCATCGACTTTGATATCAGCACCTGCAGCAGAACCATTCTCTACGATTTCAGAAACCCATACTCCTTCTACAACACCCAGTTCTTTAGCTTTATCTGCCAGTGTCTTACCGGATTTATCAATCGGCTGACGGTCGTCCATCAAACTGCTACCGATAGAGCCACCACGAATACCGAGCAATGCACGTTGTACTGTTCCGTATTGTTTCAGGTCGGCAATTACTTTCGTCATAATGCTGGTCGGGATAGCAAAACCGTATCCTGCATAAGCACCTGTCGGAGAAGAAAGCACTGAATTGATACCTACCAACTCACCTTTGGCATTTACCAGTGCACCACCACTGTTACCCTGGTTGATGGCAGCATCCGTCTGGATGAATGATTCTATACCACCATTATATACTCCCAGAGAACGGGCTTTTGCACTTACGATACCAGCAGTTACAGTAGAATTCAAATTGAACGGGTTACCTACTGCCAATACCCACTCTCCTACTTTCAACGCTTCGGAGTCTCCCACCGGAATAGTCGGGAAATCATCACCCTCAATTTTCACCAGCGCAAGGTCGGTGCTGGGGTCAGTGCCAATCACGCGTCCTTTAAATTCACGGTTATCATTCAGTTTCACACTGATTTCATCCGCACCTTCAATCACGTGGTTGTTCGTTACGATATATCCATCCTTCGAGATGATTACTCCCGAACCAAAACCTACACGAGGTTGAGACTGTACCTGACGTTGCTGTCCGCGTCCGTCACCAAAAAAGAAATCGAAAATGTCCGGCGCTTGCTGAACAGTTCTTGTTTTAGCTTCTTGAGTAGACCTTATATGTACAACAGCATGAAGCGAATTCTCCGCAGCCTGGGTCAAATCAACAGGTTGGGCGTTCACAGCATCAAAAGCGGCCAATTTTACATTGGGATTCTGCTTGAACATCTCATTGAAAGATGTCTCTTTGGCAGCTTCGTTAGATTGCAACAATTTGTAAGTTGTCAATCCTGCAACTCCTGAGCTAAGAAGAACGATTGCTCCTACTCCCAGAATGTTCTTTGTTGTTTGTTTCATGATTTATAATTCTTTAAAATGTTAATATTCGACATTGTTTTAACTTTTACGACGTTAAAATAATAACAAATATCGTTCACTTATTCTACTTGTCACTCTTTTTTGTCCACTTTTAACAGAGAATATTTGGAGCTTAACAGCGGTTAACGACAACACCTGACAAATTTACATTCGTTGTATGTCAGATGGCTTTAACACTCTGACATTCATTCAGTAAAGTCAGATTTTCATGACACCGATTCCGGGTAAGTCATTCAGGGTGATCTTTCCTTTCACCACTTTCACCCCTTTAAAGCGATCATTAGAGATAAGCAGGTTGCCATCCAGGTCGGCAAAATCCACTAATGGCGAGAACTGTGAAGCTGCAGAAATAGCACAGGAAGTCTCTGTCATACAGCCCACCATGACACGCATGCCGAGTGCATGTGCCAATGTCACCATCTTCCATGCTTCACGCATACCGGTACACTTCATCAGCTTTATATTGATTCCCGTGAAAGCGCCTTTCAAAGCGACTACATCTCCCAAACGCTGCAAGGATTCATCCGCAAATATCGGTAGCGGGCTCTGTTGCGTTATCCAGGCAATATCCTCTAGCTTCTCCTTAGGCATGGGCTGTTCTATCATCACAACGCCTTTTTCTTTCAGCCAATGAATCATATCGAGCGCGTATTGGCGGTCTGTCCATCCTTGATTGGCATCTATCGCTATCGGAAGGTCTGTTACCGAACGAATGGTTTCAATCATCTCCTTATCATTGTCCCGTCCCAGTTTCACCTTTAATATATTAAACTGATCGGCACACTCTTTTGTTTTCGCCCGCACTACATCCGGCGTATCGATGCCTATCGTAAAGGTAGTGGAAGGTGTCTTTTCTTTGTTCAATCCCCATATCTTATACCAGGGAGCGCCCAATAGTTTCCCTACCAGATCATGAAGGGCGATATCTACCGCAGCTTTCGCTGCCGTATCCTTTGGCGAGAGGCTGTCAACGTATGACAAAATGCCATCTAACTGAAAAGGATCACTAAACTGTTCCAGATTCACTTTCCCAAGGAAATTCATCACAGACTCTACTGTTTCTCCCAAATAAGGAGGCATAGAGGCTTCTCCATATCCCGTCACGCCTTCATATTCTATTTCCACCTGCACATCGGGAGTTGTTGTACGCGAATAAGTGGCAACTGTAAACACGTGCCTCAACTTCAATTCATAAGGGAAAAAAGTCATTTTCATCTTCCCTCCCAAACCGAGCTTATTTATATGAATGGTAGAAAGCAACGATTCTCCGGCTAGTGCCTGATGAGCTACTAACCCCGAACCGAAAGCAGCCAAAGCTGCCGTTTTCAAAAAATCTCTCCTGTTCTGCATTCTTTTATTGATAAAAGGGGTTCTTATTTGTGGTATTCATTCCTTTCTCCTTATTTATATAAGGTAAAAAACGGACAGCAAAAAGTAAACGCTTCGTGTTGAATTCATCATAGTTTTGATCCGCAGGATTCATGCTGCTGATGTGCACATCTCCCAATGCGTGGATAAACTGCTTGTTTCCGAGGTAAATGCCGACGTGAGAAATACCTTCTTTACGTTCCGCAGTCGCTTTCCGGCCGAAAAACACCAGATCTCCCCGTTTGACATTAGAGAAGTCAGGAGCAATATCGATATGTTCGCCCACATAGGCCTGTTGAGAGGCATCTCTCGGGATAATAATGTCATGCATAAAAAGTACGGTCCGTACCAGTCCGCTACAATCCACTCCCTTGGAAGAGGTTCCTGCCCATAGATAAGGAATTCCCATCATCGAGTAAGCTGTTTCAATGATACTTTCAACATCTTGTTTCAGTGAAGCTCTCCATTGGGTTTCGGGCTGCGAAATAGATTTCGGGATATAGGCTTGTCGTCCATCCGGATAAGACACTTTATAAAAAAGCCTTGTATTTCCTTCCCATTTCAGACGGTTGCCTGCCACTACATCAGATACGGGCTGTGATTTTTCATCCGGCTTCTCATAAGTAAATCCGTAATGTGAGGTCACGACAATCTTTTCCGCACGGTTCCATTCATCATACCGTTCTTTCGACATGGGGGTAATTACCATCCGGTGCACCCATCCGGTATAATCATCCGGTGTTTGTATCTCGTACCAACCGTTATACTGAAGCACCTTGACCGGCATTCCCAACAATGCCTGCGTACTCATGCCGGAAGTAAATTTGCCTTCCTCGCGCAAATTGCAAACTGAAATATGTACTACCCCATAAGCCGAATCGGCAGGCATGGGACGTATTTCCTGTGCTTGCAGGCTAGCTGCCATCATCGCCAGGAAACAATAGAAAAGGAGGATATTCTTCTTCATTAAAATCCATTTTAATGATAGCAAAGTTAGAAATTATTTCTATTTGTGATACTTTCTTTGGCTAAAACAAAATAAATGACGTATTTTTGCAGTCTAAAGCAGTTGGCCGGTCTGTCGCGTGCATGTTTCGTGCAGGAGGAAAGTCCGGGCAACATAGAGCATCCTACTTCCTAACAGAAAGCTGTCCGCGAGGGTAGAGTAACGTAGAAGAAAATAACCGCCGCTCCTTTCGGGGAGAGGTAAGGGTGAGAAGGTGGGGTAAGAGCCCACCAGTCGCATGGCGACATGCGGGCTGTACGTCTTAGGAGTTGTAAGGTCATGTAAACCGGCGTTATGAGAGTTGCTCGCTCCATGTCGGAGGGTAGACCGCTAAAGTGTCGTGGTGACATGCCACTCAGATAAATGACAGGCACCTGATATAATTAAAGATTAATAATCGGAAATTATATGGGTACAGAACTCGGCTTATAGGCTGACTGCTTTTTCTTTTAATTATCCATTTAATTACAAATGACTAATGGATGAGGATCGACTGTTCGAGCAAGTCTGTTGTAATCAGTAATTAGTTGCTTGCAATTAGTAATTAGCGAAGAACTATGAAGAAGAAAATCACCGATATATGGAAGTTTCTTACGTATGACATCTGGCGCATTACGGAAGACGAAGTGACCCGAACCAAGTTCTCACTCTACAATATTATAAAGACCGTCTATCTTTGTATCAACCGGTTTACCAAAGACCGGATGGCCAATAAAGCTTCTGCACTAACTTATAGCACATTGCTTGCCATTGTACCCATACTTGCCATCCTGTTTGCCGTAGCGCGTGGTTTCGGGTTCGACAACCTGATGGAACATCAGTTCCGCAACGGTTTTGGAGGAAATACAGAAACAACAGAGGCCATTCTCTCATTTGTCAATTCCTATCTTTCACAGACCAAAGGAGGTATTTTCATTGGAGTTGGTTTGGTAATGTTGTTATGGACGGTTATCAATCTGGTCAGTAATATTGAAATCACCTTCAACCGTATCTGGGAAGTGAAAAAAGCACGATCCATGTATCGCAAGATTACGGACTATTTCTCCATGTTCCTGCTGATGCCGATTCTGATCGTGGTATCCGGAGGACTTTCTCTGTTTATGAGCACCATTCTCAAGCAGATGGATGATTTCGTCCTGCTCGCTCCTGTTATGAAATTCATGATACGGCTTATTCCTTTTGTCCTGACATGGCTGATGTTCACCGGGCTGTACATCTTCATGCCGAACACGAAAGTGAAATTCAAACACGCTCTCATTGCAGGTATTCTGGCAGGGTCTGCTTATCAGGCTTTTCAGTTCCTGTACATCAACAGCCAGTTGTGGGTGTCAAAGTACAATGCCATTTATGGTAGTTTTGCCGCACTTCCCTTATTTCTGCTTTGGTTGCAGATATCTTGGACAATCTGTTTGTTTGGAGCCGAACTGACGTATGCCGGACAGAATATCCGCAGCTTTAGCTTTGACCAGGACACCCGGAACATCAGCAGACGATACCGGGATTTTATATCCATCCTGATTATGTCACTCATAGCCAAACGATTCGAAAAGAACGAACCGCCCTATACGGCTGCAGAAATATCGGAGGAGCATCAGATCCCCATCCGACTGACAAACCAGGTACTTTATCAGTTGCAGGAAATAGAATTGATTCACGAAGTTGTTACCGACGAAAAAAGCGAAGAAATCGGTTACCAGCCTTCAATGGATATCAATCAACTGAATGTTGCTGTCCTGCTGGACCGTTTGGACACATACGGCTCCGAGAATTTCAAAATAGACAAAGACGAAGAATTCAACGACGAATGGAAGGTGCTGACCGAATCCAGAGAAGAATACTATAAAAAAGCAAGTAAAGTATTACTGAAGGATTTGTAGGAAAGTCAAACCTTAAATCGCGAAAATGAACTTAACACAATATTAGAAAAAATGAAAAAGCTACTGCTAAGTGCATTTGTCATCTGTCTAGCAGGGACAAGCATTGCACAAGAATCTCCTTTATGGATGCGCCACTGCGCTCTTTCTCCAGACGGAACCACCATTGCATTTACCTACAAAGGAGACATCTACACGGTACCGTCAACCGGCGGACGTGCCACACAAATCACCACCAATCCGGCTTTTGATACGGAACCGGTATGGAGTCCCGACAGTAAACAAATTGCCTTTGCATCGGATCGCATGGGAAGTCTCGACGTTTTCGTCGTATCCAGTGAAGGAGGAGCACCCCAGCGACTGACCACTCATTCAGGCAGTGAGAAACCTGTTGCCTACAAAGACAACAAACACATTTTATTCACAGCCAACATTGCTCCCTCTGCCGAAGATGCCGGATTTCCTTCCGGTCAGTTCCAGCAAGTGTACGAGGTAGCCGTGACAGGAGGACGCCCCGCTATGTTCTCATCCATGCCAATGGAGTGCATCTCTATTAATAAGGAGGGAGTGATGCTCTATCAGGACAAGAAAGGATACGAAGACTATTGGCGCAAGCATCAGGTATCCCCTATTGCCCGTGACATCTGGACATACACTCCCGGGAAAAAACCTGTTTATCAAAAACAAACTACTTTCGGAGGTGAAGACCGCGAACCGGTATGGAGTCCTGATGGTAAATCATTCTATTATCTAAGTGAAGAGAAAGGTTCCTTCAATATATTCCAACGTACTCCCGGAACCACCACTTCCCAACAAATCACTTTCCATACAAAGCATCCCGTACGCTTTCTAAGCATTTCAACCACCGGCACGCTCTGTTATGGCTATGACGGCGAGATTTATACACTTGTTCCGGGCAAACAACCCCAAAAGGTAAACATAAGTATCCTGGCAGACAAGAATGACAAAGATATTATCCGCCAAATCAAATCCAACGGAGCTACCGACATCGCTGTATCTCCCAAAGGAAAAGAAGTCGCATTCATTATGCGCGGTGATGTTTACGTAACCTCTATTGATTACAAAACAACCAAACAAATCACCAACACACCCGATCAGGAACGCAACATCAGTTTCGCTCCCGACGGACGCACACTCGTCTATTCTTCAGAACGCGATGGATTGTGGCAGCTTTACACTTCCACCATCGTACGCAAAGAGGAGAAACAATTCACCTATGCCACAGAATTGAAAGAAGAACGTTTGACAAACTCCAAAGTCGCTTCTTTTCAACCACAATTCAGTCCTGACGGTAAAGAGGTTGCTTTCCTCGAAAACCGTACCGCTATCCGCGTCATCAATCTGAAAAGCAAGGCTGTACGCACAGTGATGGATGCCAAATATCAATATTCTTATGCCGACGGTGACCAATGGTTCCAATGGAGCCCCGACAGCCAATGGATTCTATCAGACTTCATTGGCATAGGAGGCTGGAATAATAAAGACGTCGTTTTGCTGAAAGCCGACGGAAAAGGCGAAATGGTCAATCTTACCGAAAGCGGATACAGCGACAGCAACGCCAAATGGGTGTTGGGTGGAAAAGCAATGATATGGAACAGTGACCGTGCCGGATACCGTAGCCATGGTAGCTGGGGAAGTGAAGACGACACCTATATTATGTTTTTCGACGTCGATGCCTACAACCGCTTCCTGATGAGCAAAGAAGATATTGCCTTACTTGAAGAAGCGGAAAAGGCAGAGAAAGCAGAAAAAGAAAAAGCCAAGAAAGAAAAGGCAGAGAAGAAAGAATACACTAAAGACAGTAAGAAGAAAACGAACCAGAATGAGAATGCGAAAAAAGACAGTACGGAAGTGAACCCTCTTACATTCGATTTGGAGAATCGTTTTGACCGCATCGTTCGTCTAACTGTAAATTCTTCCCGCCTGGGTGACGCTGTTATGAGTCCGAAGGGTGATATTCTTTATTACCTGGCAGCTTTTGAAGGAGACTATGACCTTTGGGAGCATAAACTGAAAGAAAATACGACTAAAATATTATTGAAAGGAGTTGGCGGCGGCTCACTCATACCGGATAAAGAAGGAAAGAATATCTTTATGTGCACAGGTGGCCGATTGAAGAAAATAGAGATTGCCGGTAGCAAAATTACACCGATAGAATTTGAAGCATTCTTCGATTACCGTCCTTATGATGAACGCGCATACATCTTCGACCACGTTTGCCAGCAAGTAAATGACAAATTCTATATTGCCGACTTGCATGGAGTGGACTGGAAAGGATATAAAAAAGCATACGAACGCTTCTTGCCCCACATCAGCAACAATTATGACTTCACGGAAATGTTGAGTGAATTGCTTGGCGAATTGAATGGTTCCCATACCGGAGCCCGGTTTGCAGCAGGAGGCAGCGCAATGCCTACCGCTACTCTGGGAGTCTTTTACGATGAGTCATACGACGGTGCCGGGTTAAAGATCAAGGAAATCATGAAGCAAAGTCCTTTCACCCAGAAAAAGACAGAAGTGAAGGCAGGTTGCATCATTGAAAAAGTAGACGGCACAGCGATTGAAGCCGGTGCTGATTACTTCCCGTTATTTGAAGGCAAAGTCGGACGCAAAGTAGTACTTACCGTATACGATCCTTCTACTAAAAAACGTTTTGAAGAAGCAGTAAAAGCAATCAGCTATGGAACCCAAAGCGACCTGCTTTACAAACGTTGGGTAGAGCGCTGCGCCAAGAAAGTGGAAGAGCTTTCCGGCGGACGCATTGCTTATGTACATATTAAAGGTATGGACAGCCCCAGCTTCCGCAAGATCTATTCCGAACTGCTCGGCCGTTATCGTAATAAAGAAGCCGTAGTGGTAGATACCCGCCATAATGGTGGCGGATGGCTGCACGATGATGTAGTCACCTTACTTAGTGGAAAGGAATATCAACGTTTCGTGCCACGCGGACAATATATCGGCAGCGATCCATTCAACAAATGGCTGAAAGCCTCATGCATGCTAACTTGCGAAGACAATTATAGCAATGCTCATGGCACTCCTTACGTATATAAGACTCTAGGTATTGGTAAACTGGTAGGCGCCCCGGTGGCAGGCACGATGACCGCCGTGTGGTGGGAACGCCAGATAGATCCGTCTATTGTATTCGGTATCCCGCAGGTGGGTTGTATGGATATGCAAGGCAACTATCTCGAAAATCAGACCTTGCAACCTGATATTCTAGTTTATAACGAACCGGCAGCCAGCCTGAAAGGAGAAGATGCACAACTGAAAGCAGCAGTAGACTACCTATTGAAAGATTTGTCAAAAAAGAAATAAATATAGCATTATTGATGCCACCGGAAAAGCGGCATCAATAACACGCTAACTATCAACACCTTAAAAAAGCCATTTATTGGTTTTAAAGAAACAGGTCGTTCCTTTAAAAGGAAAGCATCGTTGGTTTAAAAGGAACGTCCCCTTCCTTTAAAACCAACGATGCTTTCTGTTATATGCTTATCCTAAAGGGCTAAGAATATAATTATTTTTCAATCAATAACGATTGTATGAAATCACCTTTTCTTTCGGCTTCCTTATCTTCTTACGTTTTTCCTTTGCCGGATAGCCAATGACAATATCCAGCAATAAACGTTTCGAAGCAGGAATACCGGCAAGCTGTTTCAGCTCTTTTTCATCGAACCAACCCAGAATACAAGAACCCAAACCTTCGGCTTCAGCTGCCAGAGAAATATGAGCAGCCGCTATTCCAATGTCGATCAACGGAAAATGCTTGCCTTTTACCTTTCCGCCAAGCAGGGAGGTTATATTAGCAGATTCTTCTACAACCAGAATATGCACGGGAGCATCTTTGGCAAACTTATTCATTCCCAAGCCAGCAGCAGCTTTCCCGGCTTTTTGAGCCAGTTCCTTGTCTGTGATGACCACAAACCTCCAAGGTTGTGCGTTGCAGGCCGAAGGCGCCAAACGTGCAGCTTCAAGTACCCGTTCCAACTTTTCCGGCTCCACCGGACGTTCTTTATCATACGAACGGTCACTTTGACGAGCCTGCACCAATTGAAGAAAATCAGTATATGCCATTTCCAATCCTCCAGTCACTTATTTATATTTTCTCATTTATATTGAATCATCCGGCTGATATACTTGCCGATAATATCGAATTCGATATTTACCACACTGCCAATCTCAAATGTATGGAAGTTCGTATGCTCGTATGTATAAGGAATGATAGCCACCTGGAAAGTATCATCCGTCGGATTACATACCGTCAGGCTAACACCGTTCACAGTCACCGAACCTTTATCCACGGTGATATATCCGCGTTTCGCCATCTCCTTGTCAAACGCATATCGGAATGTAAAATACCAGCTGCCTTCCGCATCCTTAATATCGATACAAGTAGCAGTCTGATCCACATGTCCCTGAACGATATGTCCGTCCAACCGACCGTTCATCATCATGCTACGTTCAACGTTCACCTTATCCCCCACTTTCAACAAACCGAGGTTAGAACGCTCCAACGTTTCTTTCATGGCAGTCACCGTATACGTATCATCCGTCAGAGTCACTACCGTCAGGCATACACCATTGTGAGAAATACTCTGGTCGATTTTCAACTCATTCACAAACGAACACTTAAATGTAAAGTGTATATTCTCCTGGTCTTTCACCAGTGCTACCAAAGTAGCATATTCTTCTACGATTCCAGAAAACATAATTCTATTTACTATTTACGATTTTACAATTGAAAGTACTCTCTTAATGCAAGGGTCAAAGATACGAATAAGGAAGCAGCTTAGAAAATAAGAGCAAAAAAAAATGGGGCTTTTCACAAAGCTCCATTTTTCAGTTTTCAATAGGTATTAGTTTTTTTTTAAGGTAAAAAGATTGTTTTCAGGATAACGGTGCAAATATAGGCGGTTTTACCGATACTATCCAAATTATAAAACATGTCATATAACATCTTTTTGAAAATTCTTTGGATTTATTATCATTTGAAGCAAAATCTCCTGTAACTTGTCCGTTACAGGAGACAAATATAAGATAATTTTTTAAGGAGCCCTAATTTCTGTTTAAAAATCGGCAGAAAATTACTTTTCCGGGTAATTTTCATCGGTTTTTCCACGATGTTTTAACACTTTGGCATCAATGAAGAATACAATCTCCTCGGCAATGTTGGTAATATGATCTCCCGAACGTTCCAGTTTACGGAACACGCTGACTAAATCTACGCAAGTATGTACAGCTTCCGGATGTTCGATAATATAGTCTGAAAGAATCCCTGTTGCATCCGCATTGATTTCATCTAGCAAATTATCCTTAGCAAACACTCCTGCCGCCAAATCATTACTCTCTTCATTCAAGGCACGTTTTGCCAGTTCCAGCATCGACAACACCTCTGCCTGCATCTCTGCCAGGCGAAGACGAGACAACAGCTCCGCATCCAATACCGGTTCTTTGCAACGAAGTACAAAACGGGCGATCCCTTCCGCAAAGTCACCCAAACGTTCCAGATTTGTGTTAATCTTCAACATAGCCAACACAAAACGAAGATCAATCGCCACCGGATTATACAATGCGATAATATCTTCCACATCACTATCTATCTTCAATTCAAAAGCATTCACCCTGCGCTCGCGAACCATCACCTGTTGAGCCAGCTCCTTGTCAAGGGTCAACACAGCCTCTCCGGCACGGTCAAGCTGGTTGTACACCAAGGTCCACATTTCATCAATTTCCTTCTTCAATAGGATGAGTTCCGATTCTATAAACTTTACCATAGTCTATTATATATAAATGATTAATATTCTATCAATTGGGTTCCAGATACCCGGATTACCCAAAACGTCCCGTTATGTAATTCTGGGTAGCCTCTTTCTCCGGATTGGTGAATATCTTTTTCGTCTGATCGAACTCCACCATTTCTCCCATATAGAAAAACGCCGTCTTATCACTGACACGGGCCGCCTGCTGCATATTATGCGTAACGATTACAATCGTATAATCCTTCTTCAGTTCATGAATCAACTCCTCCACTTTCGCCGTAGAAATAGGATCGAGCGCAGACGCAGGTTCATCCATCAGCAATACCGAAGGAGAGACAGCCATCGCACGGGCGATACAAAGACGCTGCTGCTGTCCGCCGGACAATGCATAAGCCGATTCCTTCAACTTATCTTTCACCTCATCCCAAAGAGCCGCTCCTTTCAATGTTTCCTCCACACGCTGGCGAATGAAAGCATTATCTTTTATTCCGTTCACACGAAGTCCGTAAGCCACATTCTCGAATATGCTTTTCGGGAAAGGATTGGGACGCTGGAACACCATTCCCACATTCTTGCGGAGTTCGTCCACTTCCACGCCTTTCGCATAGATATTATGTCCGTCGATACGGATTTCTCCCTCCAGACGGGTAGCAGGAATCAAATCATTCATCCGGTTGAAAAGCCGGAGGAAAGTAGATTTGCCACAACCGGACGGTCCGATAAAAGCAACAACCGATTTTTCCTCAATCTGCATGCTGATGCCCTTCAATGCATGAAAGTCCCCATACCAGAAGTTCACATCACGCGCATCTATTTTCACTGTATCCATATACTAATTTAGTTCGTTTTTACTCTTTTCTCAAAATACTTTCTCAAGGCATTAGCCAGCAGATTCACCAACAGGATAATCATAATCAATACCAATGCCGTGCCATAAGCCAGCGGCAGTTGTGCCTCCATATCCGTTCCACTGGTGGAAATCACATACAAATGATAAGGCAAGGCCATACACTGATCCAAAATGCCGGTAGGAAGTTGCGGCAGGAAATATGCGGCACAAGTAAACAGAATCGGCGCCGTCTCTCCCGAAACACGTCCCAAGGCGAGAATCAACCCAGTGATAATGTTCGGCATACCCATCGGCAAAATAACATGCCATATCGTCTGCAACTTCGTCGCTCCCAATGCCCGGCTACCTTCACGCATACTGTCGGGGATGGCTTTCAAAGCTTCCTCCGTTGTCCGGATGACCAAAGGTACGCAAAGCAAACCTAATGTCAAAGAGCCTGCCAGAATACTATCACCAAACCCCATATAATTGACAAACAGCGCCATACCGAACAATCCGAATACGATGGAAGGAATACCGCTCAAGTTATTGGTCATCACCCGGATAAAGCGTACCAACCTGCCTTTCGGCGCATACTCATTCATATAAATCCCACTCATCACCCCTATCGGGAATGCAAACAGCGCACTTCCCACCATCAGGTAGAAGGTACCGACAATAGCCGGCCAGATACCGCCACCTGTCATTCCGTCCGTAGGAGCCGAAGTGATAAAATCCCAACTGATAGCACCGATTCCCTTATAGATGATAAATCCCAGAATCGCAAACAATATCAGTACAATGCAAAGACTTAACAACCGGAAAATCCCGAAAGCGAGTTTCTGCGAACGGTGTTTAGCTTTATTATTACTCCGTATTTCCATCTTATTTGCTACGTTTTAATCCTTTAGAAGAAATATATTCCACACTAAAGTTGATAATCAATGTTATGAAGAACAGTACGACACCCAACAGGAACAATGCCTGATAGTGCGGACCACCCGCAGGAGCCTCTCCCAGTTCGGCGGCAATCGTAGCCGGAATGGTACGCAAAGGCTCAAGGATCGTTGTCGGAATCACAGCCGCATTACCTGTCACCATCAATACTGCCATCGTCTCCCCGATAGCACGTCCGATGCCAAGTACCACACCAGATGTAATACCCGAAATAGAATAAGGAATTACTACCTTATATATCGTCTGCCATTGAGAAGCCCCCAACGCCAGACTCGCTTCCCGCATTGCACGCGGACAGTTACGCATCGCATCTTCCGTCACCGTTATGATGGTAGGCAATGCCATAATGGCCAGTACGATACTCCCTGCCAGGCCGCTCTCTCCCACCGGAAGATTAAACAACTTCTGAATCAACGGAACGATGACAATCAACCCGAAAAAGCCATAGACCACGGAAGGAATACCGCTCAACAGTTCGATAATCGGTTTCAGCCAGTTCCGCACTTTCGGGTTTGCCACTTCAGACATATAGATAGAAACCGAAAGCCCGAACGGCAAAGCAAAAAGAATGGCGAACAGACTCACCCACAACGTACCGGTAATCAACGGCAGGAAGCCGAATTGAGCTGCCGGAGTGGCCGTAGGAAACCATTCGGCACCCGCAAATACATCTTTCACGGAAATGGTGTTATCCTCTATGAAATGCACCGCGTCCGGATGAACAATAAACTTCTGCGGAACAAAAGCTACGATACCCGGTGTTTTCTCTACCAGTTCCGTAATCTTGTCGCCTGCATATTCATAAGCAGGTCCCAGCTCCTCTTCCGTATAATACTGCGTTATATCCTCCAAACGAAAAACCCGGATAGGGAGATCTTCCCCACCGAGTTCCTTCCAGTTTGTGATCTCCTCATCAAAAACATTTTTTATCTGTGCAGGGCTCAACACACTAACTTTGTTGCTCTTATTCAGCGCCAACACATATCCCTCTTCAATCACCTTACTCTTGAACAGCCCGAAAGCTTCCGTGAAAAGGAAGAGTACAATCAGCAGAATAGTAATACTTGTCACGAAACCGCTACAAGTCAACATTCCTTCTATAATCCTTTCAAATACCTTTTTCATACCTACTATGATTTCTGATGCAAAGAAAGCGTCTCTTTATTAAGGAGGTGTGACTAACGTTTGAAGGAAATGTTTCAATCATGTTACGTTTGTGTTACAAGTATCATTTCCATTCCGGATGAAATGGAAATGTAATATCCGATTGCTTAATTTGCAAAGTCAATAAAAAGAAGAAATATGAAAGTGAGAAGAAACTTATTAATCGCCCTTTCCTTACTCTCGCTCGGTGCCAACGCACAACGTATAAAAGGTAGCGACACGGTACTGCCTGTCGCACAACAGACAGCAGAGCGGTTTATGAACCAGCATCCGGATGCCCGTGTCACTGTAACCGGTGGCGGAACCGGTGTGGGTATCTCCGCTTTAATGGATAATACAACGGACATTGCAATGGCTTCCCGCCCGATCAAGTTCAGCGAGAAGATGAAAATTAAAGCGGCAGGAGAAGAAGTAAACGAAGTGATTGTTGCCTACGACGCCCTCGCCGTGGTGGTGCATCCCTCTAATCCGGTGAAACAGCTGACCCGCCAACAACTGGAGGATATTTTCCGGGGGAAGATAACCAACTGGAAACAGGTAGGCGGAGACAACCGAAAAATAGTAGTCTACTCGCGTGAAACATCGTCCGGTACTTACGAATTTTTCAAAGAGAGCGTACTGAAAAATAAAAACTACATGGCAAGCAGCCTTTCCATGCCGGCAACAGGTGCTATTATCCAGTCTGTCAGCCAGACCAAAGGAGCCATCGGATATGTAGGACTGGCCTACGTGTCTCCCCGTGTCAAAACGCTTTCCGTGTCTTATGACGGAAGCCACTACGCCACCCCTACGGTAGAGAATGCCACCAACAAAACCTACCCTATCGTCCGGCCGCTTTACTACTATTACAATGTAAAAAATAAGGAACAAGTTAACCCCCTGATTCAGTTTATTCTTTCATCCGACGGACAGGACATTATAAAAAAGAGCGGTTATATTCCGGTTAAATAAAAAAAATGTCCTACTTTTGTAGCCTAAATACAGATAACATTAACCGTTATGACAGATATTAAAAACGAAGAAGCAGGCGAAAAGAAAAGCTTGAACTTTATTGAACAGGCAGTAGAGAAAGACTTGAAAGAAGGTAAAAATGGTGGAAAAGTGCAGACGCGTTTCCCGCCCGAGCCCAACGGCTATCTTCACATCGGCCATGCCAAAGCTATTTGCCTTGATTTCGGCATCGCAGAAAAACACGGCGGTGTATGTAACCTTCGTTTCGACGACACAAACCCTACCAAGGAAGATGTGGAATATGTAGAAGCTATCAAAGAAGATATCCAATGGCTAGGCTACCAGTGGGGAAATGAATACTACGCTTCCGACTACTTCCAACAATTATGGGACTTCGCTATCCGCCTGATTCAGGAGGGAAAAGCATATATCGACGAACAGAGTTCCGAACTGATTGCACAGCAGAAAGGTACTCCTACCCAACCGGGTGTGGAAAGCCCTTACCGGAACCGTCCTATCGAAGAGAGCCTCGAACTTTTTAAGAAAATGAATAGCGGCGAGATCGAAGAAGGCGCCATGGTGCTCCGTGCCAAGATTGACATGGCTAATCCGAATATGCACTTCCGCGATCCGATTATTTACCGTGTAGTGAAACACCCGCACCACCGTACGGGTACTACCTGGAAAGCTTATCCGATGTATGACTTCGCCCACGGACAGAGTGACTTCTTCGAAGGAGTGACTCATTCTCTGTGCACACTTGAATTTGTGGTACACCGTCCGCTTTACGACCTCTTCATCGATTGGTTGAAAGAAGGAAAAGACCTGAACGACAACCGTCCCCGTCAGACTGAATTCAACAAACTGAACCTAAGTTACACCCTGATGAGCAAACGTAACCTGCTCACACTGGTGAAAGAAGGATTGGTAAACGGATGGGACGACCCTCGTATGCCGACGATCTGCGGTTTCCGCCGTCGCGGTTATTCACCGGAGTCCATTCATAAGTTTATCGATAAAATCGGATATACCACTTACGATGCCCTGAACGACATCGCCCTGTTGGAAAGCTCTGTCCGGGATGATTTGAACAGCCGTGCTACCCGTATATCTGCAGTAATCAACCCGGTTAAATTGATTATCACCAACTATCCGGAAGGACAGGTTGAAGAACTGGAAGCAATCAACAATCCGGAAGATCCGGAAGCAGGAAGTCACCTGATCGAGTTCAGCCGCGAATTGTGGATGGAGCGCGAAGACTTCATGGAAGACGCTCCCAAGAAATATTTCCGCATGACACCGGGACAAGAAGTACGTCTCAAAAATGCTTATATCGTGAAATGCACCGGTTGCAAGAAAGACGAAAACGGTGTAATCACAGAAGTATATTGCGAATATGACGCAAATACCCGTAGCGGCATGCCGGATGCGAACCGCAAGGTGAAAGGTACGCTCCATTGGGTAAGCTGCAACCACTGCCTGCAAGCAGAAGTACGTTTGTACGACCGTTTGTGGAAAGTGGAAAATCCACGTGACGAACTGGCTGCCATCCGCGAAGCAAAAAAATGCGAAGCACTGGAAGCCATGAAAGAAATCATTAATCCGGATTCATTGAAAGTTCTGCCCAACTGCTACATAGAGAAGTTCGCAGCTACCTTGCCTCCACTCTCCTATCTGCAGTTCCAACGGATCGGTTACTTTAATATCGACAAAGAATCAACCCCGGATAAACTAATCTTCAACCGTACAGTAGGGTTGAAAGACACATGGGGTAAGATCAATAAATAACTAAGCTTTCAAGCTTAACTTTACAATGGGGCTGTGTCAAAAGGATCATCATCTGAACTTTTGCAACAGCCCCATCTTAGCAATTAAAAATCTAAAAGTAAAATGGGTAGAAAAAATTCGCCATCAGCAAAAAAGGAACTAGTCACACTAATCACAAACTACGAAGAAGCAAAAGCAGAAAACCGACAACTTTATCTGGATGCTGACCAATTGGCCGACATCGCCGACTGGTATGCCTCCGAACGAAAATTTGAAGAAGCACAAGAAGTAATCACTTATGGACTTAAAATACATCCGGGAAACACAGATTTGCTTATAGAACAAGCATATCTTTACCTGGATACCCAAAAGCTGCAAAAAGCAAAAAAAGTAGCGGATTCGATTACCGAAGAATTTGATTCCGAAGTGAAACTGCTGAAAGCCGAACTATTGCTGAATGGAGGAAAACTGGAGGAAGCTCAATGGCTGTTAAGCACATTAGCGGATGCCGACGAGCTGGAAACAATCATTGATGTTGTATTTCTCTATCTGGACATGGGATACCCGGACGCAGCCAAAGAATGGCTCGACAGAGGTAAATCCCGTTATACCGAAGATGAAGAATACATGGCTCTCACAGCCGATTATCTGGCATCGACCCATCAGGTAGAATCAGCCATCATCTATTACAATAAACTCATTGACAAATCTCCATTCAACCCTTCCTACTGGATGGGACTGGTGAAATGTTACTTTGTCCAGGAACAAATAGACAAAGCCATCGAAGCCTGTGATTTCGCATTGGCAGCCGACGATCAGTACGGGGAAGCTTATGCCTACAAGGCACATTGTTTCTTCTATCTGAACAATTCGGATGATGCCATCGAGAATTACCAAAAGGCGATTGAGCTCAAAGCCATTCCCCCCGAACTGGGTTACATGTTTATGGGAATATCCTACGGTAATAAAGAAGAATGGCAAAAAGCCGATGACTATTACGACAAAGTGATCGAACGTTTTGAAGAAGACGGAGACAAGCAGTCTATTTTATTGATAGACACCTATACCAGCAAAGCATTCGCCCTCTCTCACCTGGAAAGGTATAAAGAGGCGCATGAGTTATGCGAGAAAGCCAAAGAGATAAACCCGAACGAGGGATTGATTTATCTGACAGAAGGAAAACTATACCTGGCAGAGGAACTGGAAGACGAAGCTGCCATCTCTTTCGAAAAAGCGATAGAGATCAATCCGAACATAGAAATGTGGTATATGATTGCCTCTGCTTATTCGGAAAGTGACTATCTGATCGAAGCGAAAGAATACTTTGAAAAAGTGTACCAGATAAATCCGAAATACGAAGATGTGACGGAGAAATTGAGTGTTCTTTGCCTCATGCACGGTGAAATCGACAACTTCTTTAAATATAACAAGGAATGTGAACATCCACTGGAAGAAGACATGATCCTGGATCTGTTGAACAGTCCCGAACACAGAGAAGAAGACGAAAGAACTCTCAAAGAAGTGTGGGAACGCATGAAAAAAGAGAATAAGAAAAAAACAAAAGGAAAAAAATAAATCAATTTATAAATTCTATCCTCAAAAAACATGGAATCAGTAGCAGAACTTCTTAAATGGGTATTAGAAAACTTGAACTATTGGGTAGTCACTATTTTTATGGCTATCGAAAGCTCTTTTATTCCCTTCCCCTCGGAAGCCGTAGTACCCCCTGCCGCATGGAAAGCTATGGCAGACGACAGTATGAATATCTTTCTCGTTGTCCTATTTGCAACTATAGGAGCAGATATCGGTGCATTAGTTAATTATTACCTGGCACGTTGGTTGGGTCGTCCTATTATCTATAAATTCGCTAACAGCCGTTTAGGGCACATGTGCCTTATTGACGAAGAGAAAATACACCATGCAGAAGAATATTTCAGAAAGCACGGTGCAGCCTCTACTTTCTTTGGCCGTCTTATTCCGGCTGTACGCCAACTTATCAGTATTCCCGCAGGGTTAGCCGGCATGAAAATAGGTCCTTTCCTGCTTTATACAACTCTCGGCGCTGCTATATGGAACAGCATATTAGCTTTGCTCGGATACCTGATTTACCGTTTTACAGACCTCAAAACGACTAACGATGTCTATGTAATGGCCACCGAATACAGTCACGAAATCGGCTATGTCATTATAGCAGTGGTGGTAATTGTAATCGTTTTTTTGGCTTATAAAGGGCTGAAAAAAAGAAAATAAGTAGTAAAATACTCATTGCAAAGCCACAGAGGACGCAGAGAACACAAAGCAAGAACATAGAGTTACCGGGGCATCCATTATTGTAAATCGGCTATTACCCGTTAAATTCTTACTTCTTTGTGTATTCTACGTCCTCTGTGGTTTATTTTTTGTGGTAGATAAGAGCTAATTAGAAATTAAACTGAACTCCTACTCCCAATATCTCTTTAAATTGCACACGAGCACCTTTTGTACCATCCTTTTGCACGATTTTCACATCATCGTCATACATCAGGTTAGTAGTAAGTGTGGTTGAGAACCATTTATTGATAATCATATTTACTTGTACTTCCCAGTTCACATCTATATTCAGCGGCTTATGCAGATAATCGGAATATAGATCCAAACGTGAATATACCGTCATATTTTTCAAGAATTCATATTTGGCTTCTCCTTTCAAGTTAGCACCGAAGCTGGATAATAGATGTTTGCCCGGATCCACTCCATAAGCTCCTTCGTCAGAGAGACGGTCATTGAGTACAAATGTTCCGCGCCACGCAGCAGGAGACAATACAACGGTAAATATCTTACCCGGATCATACGTAAAGCCCAAACCGGTAGTCAAATAGGCAGGAGCCATAAATTCGGAGATAGCAATGTCTTTATTGACGGAGTAGTCATATCCTGGAGAAAACTGTGTCTGGAAAGTGGCGAACGCACTGGCATACCAACTTTTGGCAATAGCATAGCCATAATTCGTATTCAAATAGATTTTATCATTTGCTTTCCTGGTTCCGTCGTCACCGGTCTTATTTAATCCATAAGCCAGTTCGATACGATTATTCCACAGATGTTTTCCTTTCTTATAATTAATCTGATAAGTGCCCTGCAAGTCAAAGGCAACGGAGTTATCACCTCCGGCAGCCCAATTAGTGAGGCTCACTTGCGTTAGTTTCAGTCCGGCAAATCCTTCTTTTGTCCAGGGAGAAATTTGTGTACTATCGGCAGTTTGGGCCGACAAGGTTCCAACGCCCATACATAACAGGGCGATGAATAGAGTTTTCATTTTGTTCATGATAGTTGAGGTTTAGTGTAGAAAAAACACAACCTAACAAGAACGGAGCCTTGGCAGTTTACCAAGCCTTTTTACCAGTTCCCATTAGGTCAAAATCTTTAAGATAAGTAGCAGGCCTAAGTATTAAGTATTAGCCATATTCGTTTATTAGCTGCAACTAATAGTTAATACCTAATACTTAATACTCCATATTCTATATTACTTTACAGCAGCTAAGGCTTTGTCATAATCAGGCTCCTGGGTGATTTCAGGAACAAGTTCCGTATATGCAATTTTGCCATCTTTGCCAATCACAACTACCGCACGCGCCAAAAGTCCTGCTAACGGACCATCTGCCATACGCACTCCGTAACTTTCGTCGAAATCAGAGAAGCGGAAATCAGACAATGGAATTACATTTTCAATACCTTCTGTCGTACAGAAACGGCCGTGTGCAAAAGGAAGATCCTTAGAAATAGCCAATACTACCGTATCTTTCAATCCGGCAGCCATTTTATTAAACTTACGTACAGAAATTGCACATACGCTGGTATCCAGACTAGGGAAAATATTTAAAATCACATTTTTACCATTTAAATCTTTCAGAGAGAAAGAAGATAAATCTGTTTTTACCAGCTCGAAGTCAGGAGCTACCTTACCTACTTGTATAAATTCACCGATCAGTTTCACCGGTTGTCCTTTGAAATTTGTTGTTGCCATAATGCATGTATATTTAAAATTTACTTTATATAGGAAACAACTATTCCCCCAAATATGTTCACGGAAAACCTTTTCTAAATTCAATTTGTTATTCCTCAACGAAATCACTCTAGTGTTCAATTTAAAATATAAAATGTATGGAAACTGTATTCAATGAGATTCAACATTCAGTAAAAAATTGGTGGACTTCTCTTCTTTTGGGAATCGTGTATATCATTGTAGCCCTTTGGCTCATGTTCTCACCCGTAAGCACCTATGTAGCTCTAAGTATCATTTTCAGTGTATCGATGCTGATAAGCGGTATTCTGGAAATCATCTTTGCTCTTAGCAACCGGAAAGGTGTCCCGAGCTGGGGATGGTATATCGTAGGAGGACTCATCGACCTCGTTCTGGGTATTTACCTGATTGCCTATCCGATGGTCAGCATGGAAGTTATCCCTTTCATCATAGCCTTCTGGCTTATGTTCCGAGGCTTCTCCTCCACCGGCTATTCCATCGACCTGAAACGTTACGGAACCCGCGACTGGGGCTGGTACATGGCTTTCGGTATTCTTGCCATCCTGTGCTCTCTTTTAATATTATGGCAACCCGCCATAGGAGCGCTCTACGCAGTGTATATGATTTCTTTTGCTTTCCTCATCATCGGACTTTTCCGTGTCATGCTTTCATTTGAATTAAAGAATCTGCATAAAAGAAAATAAAAAGCTTTCGGCACTTACTTTGGGATTTTGTTTATCTTTGTAGGCAATTTACATAAATCAATTAATTAAAAAGGAAGAAAATTATGGCAATGCATACATGGTTTGAGTGCAAGATCCGTTATGAAAAAGTAATGGAAAACGGAATGCAGAAGAAAGTAACTGAACCTTATCTTGTTGACGCACTCAGTTTTACAGAAGCAGAAGCACGGATTATTGAAGAAATGACTCCGTTTATCTCCGGAGAATTTACCGTTTCGGATATTAAACGTGCCAACTATAGCGAACTTTTCCCCAGCGACGAAGAAAGTGCCGACCGCTGGTTCAAATGCAAACTTATTTTCATCACTCTGGATGAAAAAAGCGGTGCTGAAAAAAAGACTTCTACCCAAGTACTGGTACAAGCTGCCGACTTGCGCGACGCAGTCAAGAAGCTGGATGAAGGAATGAAAGGAACCATGGCAGATTATCAGATCGGTATGGTATCCGAGACTCCGCTCATGGATGTATATCCTTACAGCGCCGAACCGAATGACAAACCGGAGTTTGATCCATCAAAAGCATAAATAACAATGAGTATTGCTGACAATTTAAAGCAAGTGCTGGCCGAACTCCCTCAAGGAGTCCGGCTGGTTGCTGTCTCAAAATTCCATCCCAATGAAGCGATAGAAGAAGCATATCAGGCGGGACAGCGTATTTTTGGAGAAAGCAAAGTGCAGGAAATGACAGCTAAATACGAAAGTTTGCCCAAAGACATTGAATGGCATTTCATCGGACACCTGCAGACGAACAAAATCAAATACATGATACCATACGTAGCGATGATTCATGGAATTGATAGTTATAAACTGCTGGTCGAAGTCAACAAACAAGCTGTCAAAGCGGGACGTACAGTGAACTGCCTGTTGCAGATTCACGTTGCGCAGGAAGAAACCAAATTTGGTTTCAGTCCCGAAGAATGTAAGGAGATGTTGAATGCCGGAGAATGGAAAGAGCTGACTCATGTACGCATCTGCGGATTAATGGGGATGGCCAGCAACACCGATTGCATTGAACAAATCAACCGGGAATTTGGTTTACTAAATAGGCTCTTTAACGAGATAAAAACAACTTGGTTCATCCACTCCGATACTTTCTGCGAGCTGTCGATGGGAATGTCACATGACTACCACGAAGCCATTGCCGCAGGAAGTACGTTGGTACGGGTAGGAAGCAAGATTTTCGGAGAACGAATTTATTAATCAGGAGTAAAAAACATATTGCTATGACCGATTTAAAAACTACTTTCGCAGGGCTTTCCCTTAGAAACCCTATCATTATCAGTAGCTCGGGGCTGACCAACAGTGCCGGCAAAAACAAAAAATTGGCCGAAGATGGTGCCGGTGCAATTGTTCTGAAATCACTGTTTGAGGAACAGATCATGCTGGAAGCAGACCAACTGAAAGATCCGGCTTTCTATCCGGAAGCCAGTGACTATCTGGAAGAATATATCCGTGAGCACAAGCTATCCGAATACCTGACTTTAATAAAAGAAAGTAAGAAGGTATGCCCCATTCCTATCATTGCCAGCATCAACTGCTACACTGATTCCGAATGGATTGACTTTGCAAAGATGATTGAAGAAGCCGGTGCCGACGCATTGGAAATCAATATCCTTGCCCTGCAATCGGAAGTGCAATATACATACGGTTCATTCGAACAACGCCACATCGATATTCTCCGCCACATTAAAAAAACAATCAAGATACCTGTAATCATGAAACTGGGTGATAACCTGACAAATCCTGTGGCATTAATCGATCAGTTGTATGCCAACGGTGCAGCAGCAGTTGTTCTCTTCAACCGTTTCTATCAGCCGGACATCAATATCGAAAAGATGGAGCATATTTCAGGCGAAATATTCAGCAATGCTTCCGACCTCGCCATTCCGCTTCGTTGGATCGGAATTGCGTCTGCAGTAGTAGACAAGATCGACTATGCAGCTTCCGGTGGTGTTGCCAATGCAGAATCAGTAGTGAAAGCTATCCTTGCCGGTGCTTCGGCTGTAGAAGTTTGTAGCGCAGTCTATCTAAATACAAATGCATTCATCGGAGAAGCCAATCGCTTCCTCTCTGCATGGATGGAACGCAAAGGATTCAGGAATATAGCTCAATTCAAAGGCAAACTGAATATTAAGGATGTTCAGGGTGTTAATACATTCGAACGTACACAGTTCCTGAAATATTTCGGAAAGAAAGAATAAGGAAAAAGTATACTCAATCAATAAAGAAACGGTGAACAAATTGTGCTATTTGCAACAGGATGTTCACCGTTTTCTTTTTTAATCACTTATTAATTTATCTCGCTTAGCAGAGAAATCTGTTATAACAGGTTGCTTGCCAGTTCACTCAATTCACTTCGTTCACCTTTCAGCAAATTGACGTGTGCAAAGATATTCTGGTCTTTCATACGATCAATCATATATACCAAGCCATTGGACTGACTATCCAGATAAGGTTGGTCAATCTGCTGGATATCTCCCGTAAATACCATCTTCGTACCTTCTCCTGCACGGGTGATGATTGTCTTTATTTCATTCGGGGTCAGATTCTGCGCTTCGTCAATGATGCAATACATTTCGCTCAAACTACGACCACGGATAAATGCCAGAGCTTCAATCACCAGCTGCTCGCTTTTCTGCATATCTTCTATGCGCTTCACTTCGGTAGAGTTTGTAGCAAACTGACGTTTTATGACGTTCAGGTTATCAAACAACGGCTGCATATAAGGAGCTACTTTTTCCTGTGCGTCTCCCGGAAGGAAACCGATATCCTTATTGGAAAGCGCCACAACGGGACGTGCCAGCAAAATCTGTTTGTAATCCGTCAGCTTGCCCAAAGCAGCAGCCAAAGCCAGCAATGTCTTACCTGTTCCCGCTTTTCCTGTCAGAGCCACCAGTTTGATGTTCGGGTCATTCAGAATCTCAAAAGCAAAACTCTGTTCCGCATTCCGTGGTTCGATTCCATAATTCTTACCCTTCATCACACGGATAATAGAATGGGTAAAAGGATTGTAGCGTGCCAATACACTATTCCGGTCACTCTTCAATACAAAACATTCATTGGGATGAATCAAATCCTTAAAGTCAAATTCACTCAAGTCAATGCCTTCCTTTGAAGAATAAATACGGTCGATCAATGCCGGATCTACATTTTCAAAAATCTCATTAGATTTCTCGAACACATCTACATTTACCACCTTATCCGTAATATAATCTTCGCAAAGCAGACCGATTGAACGGGCTTTCATGCGCAGATTCACATCTTTGGTCACTAAGATAGATTTCATTTTCGGATACTTGTCGGTCAGGTATTCGGTTGCCGCCAAAATCAAATGATCGGGTTTCTTTATAGGAAACGATTCCCACACTTTGGCAGCCGGCACATTGCTTGTCACGACAAACAGACGTCCCAATCCTTCGCCAAGCTTCACTCCGTCGGAGAAAAGCTCGTCGCTTGTCAGCACATCCAATTCGCGCACGAACTCACGAGCATTGAAATTTATCTGCTCGTTTCCTTTTTTGAACTTATCCAGTTCTTCGAGTACAACAAGAGGGAGGTAAATATCATTTTCCTGAAAATTCTTCAAGCAATTGTAGTCGTGAAGAATAACATTTGTGTCTAGCACAAAATTTTTCTTAGTTCCCATGATTTCTTAGATTTAAATGTTGATATTTGCAATCTCATTCGCCAATCCCCCATTTATAGTCAGATTGACGGTTCTAAAGATAAACAAATTAGTGGGCAATAAAGATTGCCCGACGTTAAATATTATAAAACATGGACTATCAGAACACTTTAAAGTACTTATATGAGAGTGCGCCAATGTTTCAACAAATAGGAGGCAAAGCATATAAGCCGGGTTTAGAGACCACACACAAATTGGACGAACATTTTGGGCATCCTCATCAACAATTCAAGACGATACATATCGCCGGAACCAATGGAAAAGGATCCTGTTCACATACCATCGCAGCCGTATTGCAGTGCGCCGGTTACCGGGTAGGACTATTCACCTCCCCTCATTTAATCGACTTCCGCGAACGTATCCGTATCAACGGTGAGATGATACCGGAAGAGTATGTAGTCAATTTCGTAGAAGAGCATCGCTCTTTCTTCGAGCCGCTGCACCCTTCATTCTTCGAACTGACCACCGCTATGGCATTCCGTTATTTTGCCGACCAGAAAGTAGATGTAGCAGTTATCGAAGTAGGCATGGGCGGAAGATTGGACTGTACGAATATCATCCATCCGGATTTGTGTGTTATCACCAACATAGGCCTCGACCACACCCAATATCTGGGTGACACGCTGACGAAGATTGCCAAAGAGAAAGCCGGAATTATCAAAGAAGGAGTTCCGGTCGTTATCGGCAGAGCCCAAGGGGCAGTGAAACGTGTATTTACCATGAAAGCTAAAGAAAAGAATGCGCCTATCGAATATGCCCGTGAAAATGCCCGGTACTGGGACATGGAAATAGTTCCTTATTCGAAATTGCAAGAAATAAGACCGATGATGGACAACACAATTCAGAGCATGCACGAAATGATCGAAGCAATGGACGAACAATCAGAAGAAGAGGCAAACCAGATGCGGCAAGCATTACTCATGTTAGACCTGTCAGACAGTCTACGTACGCTAGACCAGATACTCGACAAAAGAAAAGATGCTATCAAAATCCACAATGAGATGTTTCCTTTCGGACTTTTCACAGAGTTGAGCGGAGCTTACCAATTCGAAAATATGTTTACCATCCTAAAAGCCCTTGCGACACTGACCCGTCTGAACTACAACATCAGATCCCAGGACTATCGCGCAGGTCTTGCAAACGTATGTCAGCTCACCGGTCTGATGGGGCGTTGGCAGAAAGTACACAGCTATCCGGATATTATCTGTGACACGGGACATAATGTTGATGGAATCGAATATATCCATGTACAGCTCAATGCCATTCACAAAACCTTCGATCAGGAGATCCATATTGTATTCGGCATGGTCAATGACAAAGACATCCGGGGGGTTCTGCGAGCATTGCCGAAATATGCCACCTATTATTTTACCAAAGCAAGCGTTAAACGCGCGCTTCCGGAAAATGAACTACTGGCATTGGCAGAAGAAGCCGGATTGAAAGGTACCACCTACCCCACTGTTGTAGAAGCTGTACAGGCGGCAAAAAAGAACTGCCCCCCCAAAGATCTGATCTTTGTAGGAGGCAGCAGTTTCATTGTCGCAGATTTGTTAGCGAACCGCGATACACTCAATCTCTACTAACGCATCCTTTGGCAGAGCTTTTACGGCAACCGCCGAACGTGCCGGAAAGGCTCCGTCAAAATACGTGGCATACACACCGTTCATCCCTGCAAACAGGGACATATCCTGAAGAAAGACAGTGGTTTTGGCAATGTTTCCCATTGTCAATCCTGCTTCTTCAAGAATGTGTTTGATATTCTCCAACGACTGGCGTGCCTGCCCTTCTATGTCTTCCGCCATCTGTCCCGTAGCGGCATCAATAGGCAACTGACCGGACACAAATACCATACCATTGGCTTCTATCGCCTGACTATAAGGGCCGATAGCCCCCGGAGCTTTCTCACTGCAAATTACTTTTTTCATATATATTTCTTTTTTCTGTTTACCGAATTTCAAAGATAAAAATAAATTTCGAGTAAGATTGACAAATCTGTTTCTTTTTATTATCTTAGCAGCTGATGAGCAAGCATAATTACGACATATTCATAAGTTACCGTAAAAGATGTTCGGGCGACAAGCCTGAAATGCTACAACTGATGCTGGAAGAATCCGGATTCCGCAAAAGGGTGAGCTTTGATAAAGACAATTTAAACGGTCGGTTTGATGTTGAGTTGATTCGCCGCATTGATGAGTGTAAAGACTTCATTATGTTTATGGTGCCGGAGACGTTTGCAACGATCCGCCCGCTCAATGAAGAAGCGGTCGAGACAGGCGAAAAAGCAACATGGGACATGGAAGAAGTGGCTTTTTACGAACGGATGGTGTCCTTGACCTATGAAGAGTTTGAAACAGAAATTAAGCAGATCAGCCGTACCGGAGAAATCGATTTTGTCCGGATAGAATTAGGCCGTGCGTTACACCGCCGGAGTAGAAGCCCCAAACAGATAAATATCATTCCGATTGCTCCGCAGGAAAGTGAAAGCTATGATTTCGCCACCCTGCAACTACCACCGGACATTAGCGGATTAAAAGACTTTCAAGCTGTATTTTACAGTAACTCACGAGTAGCCCGATTCAAAGATATAAAGGGTGACCTCCTGAAACAAATGTTGTCAAAACCTTCTTATGTATCTGCTAAATGGCTTGTGATGACTTTCATTGCTCTATTATTAATAGTAGCAGGAAGCAAAACTTATACTTCCATCCAAAGAACGGCAGAACAAAAATTGGAATTCAAGGATTGTCGCACTTATGACGATTACAGTAGTTTCATAAAGAAACACCCGGACAGTTCTTTGAAATCTACATGCGACTCCATCCTGCATGAATTCAATGCACTCCGAAATGACGGACGCGCCTCCGTAAACAACACCGGAAACAGGGATATAAAAGACAGAGAGAAAGAATGGGTAGACGTAAAATGGAATCCCACAATCACACTGCCCCAGCTCCGCTCCCTGGTGGACATGATGAATAATATGCTGCTGATTCCGGCCAAAAACAAAGAATTCATCATGGGGAAAACTATGGGAAAAGGATATGACTCACCGCAGCACACTGTTGTATTAAGTTCCGATTATTATATGTGTAAATACGAAGTAACACGTTCGTTGTGGTATGCCATTATGAATGACTCCATTGTTACGGAAGAAGGCATGCTGCCTATGACACATATAATGTGGAATGATGCAGAGGCCTTCACCAAGGAACTGAACAAGCTCACCGGTTTACCTTTTTCCCTCCCTACGGAGGCGCAATGGGAGTATGCAGCCGCCGGAGGCGAAAGCTATCCTTATGCCGGTTCAGACAACATTCGTGATGTAGCCTACTATGCCTCCAATGCCAATGAACGCCTGCATCCCGTTGGCGAGAAACGCGAAAACGGATTCGATTTATACGACATGTCAGGCAATGCCGCCGAATGGTGTACAGACTGGATGAGCCGGTATGAAAATACACAGGTCACAGATCCCCAAGGTCCGGCAGAGAATCCCGGACACCATAAAAAGATAGTGAGAGGAGGCAGCTACCTGGCCAACGAACGTGATATGGACATTCGCCATCGTAGCGTACAGACTTACGATACATCAGAACCACATATCGGATTTCGTGTGGTACTTAATCCTATTCAATAACACTATGAATGCAAAATAAAAATGAGCAGGAAAACTATTTTCAGAGTATTCATCCTCCTGTTTTTTTCCATCGGAGGGCAAATGAGTGTCAATGCACAGACAACGACACCCTTTGAAGCGGTGTTCGACGCCTGTAAGAAAGCATGTGAAGCATTGGACGGCGGCTTTGCCAGTGGCGAACAACTGCTGGCAGTAAGCAAAACGCTGCGTGATGCAGCCCCTATCCCATTAACCGTCAAACAAACCCAGGGCGATGTTTTGAGCCTGAAAGGACATCTGGTATTTGACTACGAATTCATTCAAGCCTGCGTTGATAATGAAACAATCTATGAAATTGCGGACAAGTATGCAGCAGAAGCGAGGATGAGAGGTGATAAGGACTCCGCCAACAAAGTAAGATTAGATACCAAAATGGTGGCTGCCGGTCAGACCTGTACTTTCGAGATTCCGAGCTGTTCGGGAACCTCGCAGATAGGCTGCGTGGCAGAGGTGAATCGCTCTTTCAGTTGGAAAATAAAGACAATCGGTTATCAATCGAAAAGTGAACGGGAATACAAATGTAATGACAGTGTCCGGAAAGGTCTTCCTTTCCGTAAAGAAAAGGTTAGCTCGGACGAACGGTATAAAATCATCGTCTCGATCACCAATAAAAGCAAGAGAGACGGGAGCTTTGCCTTGATCTTATTTTAATCCACTAAAATCTCTATTATATGCGACAATTCATTCTATCTCTATTAGCCTGTCTATGTCTGACAGCCCACTCACAGACTGCAAGCCAAGCCGACCTACTGGTTGAAGAAGCTCAAAAACTAGAAAGTAAACAAGATTACCCAACCGCCATTACCAAACTGAAACAAGCGGACGAATTATATGTCAAAACGGGAAAGACACAGAGTGCGGAACGTGCTACCTGCCTGCACATTCTCGGCCGCTGTTATCTGAATCTGGAACGTCCCGAAGGACTAACCTATACACAAATGGCAGCAGATATGCGCAAGACCATACTGGGCGAAACAAATATCAAATCTATTTCCTCCCTGAACAACACAGGACTCTACTACCTGACTGTTGCAAAAGACTATCATAAAGCAGCAGAAATTCATGGCAAGACATGGGAATTGTGCAGTCGCATTCACCCCCGTCCCGAACAGGCATTCATGTTTCATATCAATCTCGCCCGCTGCTACATAGCTTTGGGAGAAATGGACAAAGCAAGTGCCATCGTAGAAGAGGAAATAGCCATCAGTAAAAAGATGTATGGCGAAAAGTCCCTTTCAGTAGCCCGTCAACTCCAGCAGATAGGTTCGTTGTACTACCTGTCGGAACGTAAAGACGTAGGGGTAACTTATTATGAGCAGGCCTTCAACATCTTTCCTGACGATTCAAAAGAATACGAGCAACTTCTCGATTGGATATCGTCCATCTACCTGGAACTGAACAATCAGCCGAAAGTATTGGAATATATGAAATTGGCAGAAGCTCACAATAAAAAAGAATTGGAGAAGCCTTGCGACGAGCCCGTTTGCCTGACCGAGCGTGCCCAGTATTTTGCCAGTATAGGTGACAACGACAAGGCAAGGGCACATTTTCTGGATGCTTTAAAGAAATGCGATCTGAATACCCATAAGGAGATCGTTTTTAAAGTACGCCACAACTATGCGCAATTTCTCTCCGGAATACAAGATCACGCATCTGCCGGCGAATACTACGAACTGGCAGCAGACATCCTTCGCAGCAATCCTGCCGAACAGGCTAAATTTGCATTGGAATCTTATCTGGGCGGACTCAATTATAGCATTGCTGCCAAGTATGAGGCCTCCAATCGTATGCTCAATCAGGCACTGTCGGTTTATGCACAGATGTTGCCGGACAGACTGGACAAATATGTAGACGCCTCCATTGCATTGTGCCGTAACTACGGATTCACCAAGGAATATGGAAAAGCCCTCGAAATACTTGCAAAAGCCGAAAAACAGCTTCCGACAGGTGATAAGTCAGATAAGATGGGGGAAATCCTCCGTTCCAGAGGCAGTATCTTATACCGACAGAAACAATATGCAGAAGCAGCAAACTACCAACAAGCTGCAGACATTTACAAAGTTCTTCCCGGCAGTGATGTAAAATATCAGGATGCACTTAGCAGTCTGAATCGTTGCCACACCATGATGGGCAATGAGACAGCAGCCAGGCAGACAGAACAGGATGCCGAACGTCAACGAATGGCGGTTTTAAACAGGCTATTGAAAGAGAATCTTGAACAACTGGATGCTTATCGCCTGCAATGGGGAGAAGACGGGTTGATGTATGTCTCCGCATTAGGGACTATCGCCGACATCTACTATACCCAAGGACAGACCGACAAGGCATTAGCCTATATGGAACCTTTCCTCTCCGGTGAAACAACCGCACTGCGTAATCTTTTCCGTCTCTCGAAAGCCGATGAACGCCTGGCATTCTGGAAGGATATTCGTTCCTCACTGGACAGTATTCCTCTCCGTGCAGCCAATATCACCGTAACAGGTACACTTGAACAAAAACAACGTTTTGCCCGGTTAGGTTACGATGCATTATTGTTTTCGAAAGGTATTATGCTCAATTCGTCTATTGAACTGGAGTCTCTGATCCGCGCTTCGGGAGATAAATCCCTGCTCGACCAATACAACAAGGCTACCCTCATGGCGGAACAAATTTTATCCATGCAAAGTGAACTCCCGAATGCAACCAATCAGACGGAAGCACGAAAAAATATCATCCGTCAGAAAGAGGAGTATGAACAGTTGCAACTGGACTTGATGCGAAAATCTACTGATTTCGGCGACTATACCCGTTATCTTTCCGTCAAATGGCAAGACGTACAAAAGCATCTGCATGGAAACTCCATCGCCATAGAATTTGCTCTCATAGACGATGAATTACTAGCTCCGGACAAACACCTGACCGCTTTCGTACTTCGTCCGGGCGACGTGTCTCCCACCGCAATCAAGTTAATGAGTCAGAAATTGCTATCGAAAGAGATGCAATCGCCTACGGCTTTCACCGCAACCGAAAACGGGGCACATTTCTGGAAAGCGCTGGATGAATATATCAGCAAAGCGGATACTATTTATTTTTCACCTGACGGGATACTTCATCAGTTGCCTGTAGAATACCTTCCGTATGGAGCGGGTAACCTACCGTTAGCATTCCAGAAAGCCGTCTATCGGTTATCGTCAACAAAAGAAATTGCACTTGACAGAGCTTCGCTGAACTACTCATCAGCCGCACTTTTCGGAGGATTAGACTACGAAATGGCTTCAACCAAAGTTCGCAATATTGTTTCTACAGATCATAACTCCGGGAAATTCCGTAACGGACAGAATGGGTATCATGAGTTACCATATACGCTCAATGAAGTAAATAACGTAAATTCCCTGTTGAAAGAAAAGAAGATTAAAACCAATCTATTCGTAGGTGAAAACGGGACGGAAAAGCAGTTCCGGGCACTCGACGGCAAAGCAGTCTCGTTGATTCACATAGCTACTCACGGAGACTATAAAGAATTGAAGCAACGTGAAGCCGATGATGCGATGAAGCATTGCTTTCTGATTATGTCCGGCGCCAATGCCACGGAAGAGAATAACGACGGACTGCTCCGTGCAGATGAGATCAGTACGCTAAACCTGCGCAATTGTCGTATGGTTGTACTTTCTGCCTGCAACACCGGTCAAGGAACTCTTGGTGCAGATGGTCTTTTCGGTCTTCAACGAGGCTTCAAGAATGCAGGAGTACAAACCATCCTCATGACACTTTCAGCTGTTGACGACCAGGCCTCCATGCTTCTCATGACTAAATTCTATGAGAACATCATTTCAGGGTTATCCGAACGACAGGCTCTTATCAAAGCGCAACAGTACCTTCGTGAGAACGGATATGCAGACAGTAAATATTGGGCACCGTTTATCTTGTTGGATGCAGGCAGATCGCCTATTCCTCATCCTTCGAGATCTTGAACCCTAGTTTCATAATCAGTTTCAAGGTTTCCACCGAAGAATTTCTGTCGTACACCTTTTCTTCTTCAGGCAATTCTTCATACGGAACCAGACACGGATGCTGCTTCAACACATCATCCCGCTTTTTTCCATACGTCCAACCTTGTTCTATTCTGGTTTTCGACCAGACTTCATGAACATTCTTAGCCATCTCTTCTACCAGGTATTCCAACTCCTTCGGGAGTTGGATATGTCCTGTATCCACCGGATTGGGAATATACTCTTTCATTTTATGATTCATTATTTATATATTAGCGGAACAATTTCCAATCTATCTTTTTACCACAATGACTGCAATAAATTTGGTCCATAAAAATAGATGCACCACATTCACAGACTTTGGCATCGCCTTCATTCTTCAATTTTCTCATCAGCTCATTATGAAGAGCCGTATCGCCCCGTTTGATAATACTATACCCCAGCTTTTTCATTAGCTTGATCGTATCAAACGCCATACGTCGATCATATTCTTTTTCCGAATAAGGAAGCATGGAATAAGGCACCATGTCCGGAGTCTCTTTCTTCTCGTCATCCCTCTGCGGTCCATAAGTCCATCCCTCTTCCTGGCGCTGGTCGGCCCAGACTTCGTGCGCATTTTCAGCAATGGCTTCACGCAATTCAATCAAATCAGTGCTCAATTCAACATCTTCCAGATCAATGGGACGCGGATTATAATCCAGATCAGGCACTTTCACCCTCGCCAAATATGCTTTCGCATCATTCCATGCCGCAATAAAGTGATCCTTGGGATAGGCCGTACTTTCCTCTCCTGTTGCAGGATCATAAAGCGTCACTTCCTCTTCATTTACGTCAAGCACTACTGCTGCATGATAAGCAATTTCCTCCTCGCTATTTCCCGGCAACCGGCAACTGTTTACCACAACAATCGCATCATGTCCGGCCTTGAGGGCACGTATGACACTGTCAATACTGGAACCATAACTGCGCATCACAATCAATCCGCGTTGTTCGAGCAGGCGACCTACACTATGCAAAGGAGTTCCCCTCTCCCTCAACCAACTATTATTCCTGGCCTCCTCCGAGAGTTCGTCCGAATTATATTCAATCTTTCTACGTTTCAAAATAAACTGCTCACACTGGAAATCACAAAGATTACCTTCCGATTTGGCTGCCATCTGCGCCATTGGCAGGAAGTCCGTTTCTTCATCATCAGCTCCCATCATGGCATCCAACTGTTGGGACAAGATAAATTCCTCTTGCAAACTTTCATCAGTCGCCAGATATTCAAGTACCAAAGCTGTTTCTTCAGCATTCGTCTTACCTTCTTCAAAAGCAGCCAACAATTCTTCGGTTATCATATTTTTATCTTTTGTTTTCATACTTCTTCTTATCATTCATAGCTAAGTGAGCCAATGCTGCCAGCGCACGCTTTTTAATATTGTACAGATTAGCAACAGTTATTCCCATAGATAATGCTAAAAATTCAGGTTCGACCTCTTTGAGTACTAATTCCCTGATGACCATCACATACCGCTTATTCGACATCAGATCGAACAAACGTTCCAAATCAATCTTTGCGGCTATTTTCGATTCAGAGTCGTCTATTTCTTCTTCATGATTCTGCTCATAAAGAGGCTCTTTACTCTCGTCTTCTATCATCTGTTCACGTTTTTTCTGTTCCCGGAAAAAACGGATTGCCACAATCTTAATCCATGTTCCAATGGTGCTACGTCCCTCAAAATGACGAAGAACGGCAGCATCATTCTTCATTAGATGATAATAGAGTTCGCTGATACATTCATCGTAATCAACCTGGTAATCAAATATCAGCTTAATTACATTGATAAACAACGGACGATATTTTATATTGAAAAACCAATCGGTGATTTTTTCATCCCGATTGATTAATCCGTCGACAATTTCCTGATCTGTCATATAGTTAGTTCTTTTTCAATCTAAAACTTAGCTCAACCACACACTGGTCATAAGGGATGGTTTCCGGATATTTACTTCTTAAAATATCATTATCGACGATGCATTTATGCTTCTTCTGCTGAAAGTCTTTATCTCCGTCACACGTTACAAATCCTTGCAGTTCCATACATGCATTCCAACGCAAATGTTCGCACTTACTCAAATTATCAAATAATGTACTGGAAACAACGTCACAAACCTTAGAATAGTTCAATGTATGGGCATCACGCTGCGTCAGCTCAACCATCTCTTTCAATCTTTCCTTATTATCTTTGCCATCCTCTCCCATGGCCCCGGCTAAAAACTTTTTGGTATCGATATGCCATACATTAGCCCTATCCTGCTCTTCCTGATAAGCCAATTTAATTTGTGCATCCAAGCAATGCTTGTCCCGCAATGCCTCTCTACGCGCATTCCATTCTTCTTCCGCTGTTTGCTTCAGGCTTTCCTTCGCTTTCTTCTTCTCTTCAATTTCCTTCTCATTCGTTTCAGGCATTGCGTCAATCATAATTTTCTGATATGCATAATAAAATTCCTTTGCCAATACTTCAAGCACATCTGTCGATACCACATCGTATGAGAATATTTCTTCCTGCGCTCCAAAAGTTATGATTACATCCCGGGTATTACCATAAATATTAAAATACTCTTTTATTTGCTTCAGCTGAATGGTGTTGCAACTTCCATTGACACGCAGATAAATCCTAAAATCATTAAAACAATCCTTTCTATATCGATAGGCATATTCGTAGAGATCAATCGCCAACGCCATCCCTTCATTATCATTTCCTATAGCAATTACAACATAGTTTAGATCATGAATGATTTCAGAGAGTTTTTCCCAAAAACGTTCGGAATGGATAGACATTTCTTCACACCATTCCAACTCATTTTTCCTCTCCTTCAAGGCAGGTGCTTTCATTAAAAAATCACCTTTCAATTCATCTATATGTTCATCAACCACATATATTTTTTGAGGGTTCCTATTGCCATTTACATCGATCAATGCCCCAAACTCATATAGAAAACGAAATGCGTCACGTCCGGTTTCTCCAAAGCCAATAATCATCGACGTAAAAGGTTTCTTTACACAAGCCTTCGATGTATCGACATCTACAAAATTCACGGGGTGATTCCTCACATTCTTTTTTAATTGCAATACAGCAAGATTAGACGAGTCGATGATATGAATCTGATATTTCAACCCATCACATATTTCCAACTTCTGGTTCTGGTTGTTCTTACGCGCATGGCAATAAATCTGAACCTGATTATGGACTCTATCTTCTTTACATTTCGCTATTTCCTTAAAAACAGACACCGCCTCCAGATTCAGTTCTTCATTGGGAGACAAAAAATAGAAAGTTGCCTGCGGGTACTTCTTGATTAGGTTTCCCAATCTCCTCAATCCGAGATATTTGTATAAATCAAATTCCGATTTGACTTTATCTATAACCCGGCCTGTGATTCCAAATTTAGAGTTAACCAGTATGCCGTCAAGCTCTTCTATCTTTTCTATGAATTTTTCAGTTCCGTCATGAGACGAATTAAAGAAATGACTGAATGTGAACCGGCCATGAGAACTGCTTTCATTAGCAGAAAGCAACCTCACAAAAATGAACTTACAATTCTCCCATCCTTCTTCATTCTTCCCCTTGGGCTCTGCCGCTTTTTTTCTTATGCTGTTAGCCAGCAATATCGCATTATCATTGACACCCCAGAAAATAAACAGTCGGCATTTCTTCTTTCTTGAAAGATTCGCCACACATAACCGCACCCATGAGATAAATCTGAATCCTAACAGTTTGATGATAAAAACCGCACTCACTATAACGGCCAGGAAATGTATCACAGAAAATATCGTCATGTAGAAAGGATCATGATGCAGATCTTCAGGAACCTCCAAAAGATCGGAATGCGAAGCGAACATTTCCATAGAAGACAGAGCAGACCTAAACGCCAACGCTATCGAATTACTGTCACTTCCTCCCTCATTAAAAGCGTACCAATATATCAGGAAGCCTGCAATAAATACCGTACCTGCAATCCATTTCAGGTTATCCACTAAGAATTTCCGTTTCTTAAAAAGCAGGTATACTAAACCTATCCCGATAATGATTAACAAAAGGGTAGAATATCCCCATTGATTTAAAAAACAAGGGTCTGTCGCGTGCTGTGCATTGCATTCACCAGTTTGAGAGATTACTGTGCTTAACATATACATATTCGATAGATTGATTATTTATTCTACAAATTTATACAAAATATTGAATAACAAACAGGTTAGTAATAAAAAAACCTCCTGCAAAAGGAATTTTGCAAGAGGCTTTCTTATTTCTTCTTTAATAAGATTATTCAGCTTTTTCTTTATTCTCTTCCGCTGGAGCTTCTGCAGGTGCGGGAGCATCTTCTACCGGCTTGTCAACTTTCACCTCTTCTCTTGAAACGTTTACAGTCACATTTACAGAAGCAGGCTGTGCCTGATATGGCATACGGTTTTTCGGATCTGCTCCATAAGGATTAGGACCTACCGTACCATCTGCAAACAACATATACAATGCAAAAATCCAACCAACGATAGGTACACAGCACAACAAAATCAGCCAACCGGATTTGTTTAAGTCGTGCAGACGTTTCACACCCTGTGCCAGAGAGAACCAGATGGAAGCAATCATAGCAGCAAGACCGATCAATAAACCAAATACTGATCCCCCGGCCGATCCGCTGGCAGCACCCAACACAAATGTACCTACACCTAGTGCCCATGCAATACTAGAAACTACACCACCGATAATGCCCGACAGGAAATATTCAATTCTACGAATACGCCCGTCAAATGAGAAAGGAGCTTTGAACATAATTTATTAAGTTTATATGAATAAATAAGTGAGATATTCTCTGTGTTTCTCAATATGAAAGCAAAGATATAAAAAAAATTAAATAAAGAAAGAAATCAGGCAAAAAGAATAAAAAAATGCCCTATTTCCTGTAGAAATCACAATTTCACTCCATCCCAATGCATCACTGCCACCCATTCTGTCGGCTGACAAGTTCCGCAAGAACGGTGCGGAACCGTAGCGACCACCAAGTCACAATGGGAAAACAGTACGATTCTTAACTCCTTCAGCAACATATCCATCTGAATAATCAAATGAAGATATTTCGTCATACACCGGATCACCCGTACATACTGATAAATGCACATATCCTCTCCCCGCCTTATCTCCCCTAATGTTTTAGGAGAGACAGCGAATTCGCTTATGAAAAAACTGTTACTGAAAATACGATCCGCACTCATTAAAGTCAATACCAAATTGCTTAAGAACTCATAAGGTTCCTGTTTTTCTTTTGCCATGTTATTCTATGATTAATAAATTATAATATTTCATTTTTTATTTGCTTTATCAAGTACTATCCACATAGGGAAGCAACCCTATTTTTAATATCCCGACCTTTGTTCCCGTTATCTGATAATCAGGTAGCACAACCTTACAAAAACAATTTTATATGAAAGTTTTAGAAGAAATCAAAGTATCGGTTTACGAAAACGTGTATTCCAAAAAGCCTAAAGTCATGTCTTTCCTTGAGGTCATCATCATGTGTATTCATCCTGTTTATGCAACGATCATCAACTCTATCCGCCGATATCATGCGGAAGGCGACCATGCCGCCGCACAGAAATTGAAGACTCAACTCCCCTGCTTCACTCCGGCAGGCACATTTGACGGAGCGCATGCCATCAAACATTTTCTGCTCCCCAGCCATATTGTCGGGCTTGATTACGACCATGTAGCCAATCGTCTGGAAGTCATTCAACGGTGTGCGGCAGATCCTCATACGGTGGCAGCAATAGAAAGTCCGACCGACGGTGTGAAAGTCTTCGCCTATGTGGAAGGTATCGGAGGCCGCCATCGTGAGGGGCAACAACTGGTGAGCCGTTATTACAACCAGTTGCTCGGATTGGAAAGCGATCCGGCATGTAAAGATGAAAGCCGCCTCTGTTATTTCAGCTATTCCCCCAACGGTTATATTGCCAGTCTCTATCAGGCATTTGTTCTGGAACCGCCTGTGAAAGAAGCAAAATCTTTTTCTGAAAATGAAGTACTCCCTCCCTTTCCTCTTCAAAATAATCCTCCGGAAAATGTATCTGAAGAAGAAATCTCTCAATTTATTTCGTCCTATATTTTCTTTCATCCGCTAACAGCCGGTCAACGCCATTCCAACGTCTTCAAACTTGCCTGTGAAGCCTGCCGCCGGCACTATCCCCAGGAAAGCATATTACGCGAACTTACCGCATTTTTCGAACACACGGATTTTCGTTCCGAAGAGCTAACAAGTGTTTTATCGTCTGGATACAAACAAGTTAATGAACATGCATTCACTTCCACCCCAGCCAATGAGCCCTCCTTTCAAAAGGACATAAGGACAAAAAGACCTTATGGTACTACAGAAAATTCCGATGCCGACGATGAAGCCTATTGGTTGGGAGAGGAATTCCGGAAGGGAACTCCTTTATTTCCTCGAAGTTTGTACAATAATCTTCCCGATTTATTGAATGACTGTATCATTGAAGACGGAAGCGAACGCGAACAAGATGTCGCTCTCCTTTCCGATCTCACAGCCTTGAGCGCAGCACTTCCGCAGACTTTCGGAATTTACAATCATAAGAAATACTCCACGCATATATTCAGTGTCATACTTTCGCCTGCCGCCAGTGGTAAAAGCATCGCCCAAACCGGACGATACCTGTTGGAGGAAATACATTCAGAAATTCTTGCCACCAGTGAATCCATGATGAAAAACTACCAGACTGTACATAGCAACTGGCAATCAGAATGTCAAAAACAGAAAAAGAAAGGAGATGCATGCTCCGAAGAACCGCAAAGGCCTCCTTTCAAGATGTTATTCATTCCTGCCACCACCAGTTATACCCGCATGCAAATGCAGATGCAGGACAACGGTCCACAGGGAAGTATCATTTTCGACACGGAAGCACAAACGCTATCCACAGCCAATCATCTGGATTGTGGCAATTTCGATGATATGCTCCGCAAGGCTTTTGAACACGAAAATATAGAGTCTTCCTACAAGGCCAACGGCCTCATTCCGATCTATATACGCCATCCCAAATTGGCTTTGCTGCTGACGGGTACTCCCGGACAAATAGACGGCCTATTGAGCAGCTACGAAAACGGATTGCCCAGCCGCACCCTGATTTACACTTTCCGAGAGGCTCCGCACTGGAAAGAGATGGGCGATGACTGCATCTCGCTGGAAGATTCTTTCAAACCGATCGCGCATCGTGTTTCTGAATTATATAACTTCTGCCTGGCTCATCCGGTTCTTTTTCATTTCAACCGCCTGCAATGGAACCGTCTGAATGAGATTTTCTCACGTATGCTGTCCGAAGTGGCATTGGAAGGCAACGATGACCTCCAAGCCGTAGTGAAACGCTATGCTTTTCTGGTGATGCGCATCAGTATGATCCAGACCCGTATCCGGCAATTTGAGGCAACCGATCTTTCTCCCGAGATTTATTGCACGGACGCTGATTTTGAGCGTTCTCTTCAAATCGTTCTATGTTGTTACGAGCATAGCCGGTTGTTGCACTCATCCATGCCGTCTCCTTCGGTCCGTCCACTGAAGAATCCGGACACTATTCGTAATTTCGTTCAAGAGTTGCCCGACAGTTTCACGACAGATGAAGCGATTCAGATTGGCGCAAAATATGATTTCAACCATCGTAAGGTAACACGTCTGCTAAAATCGCTTAATGGAGTAAAAATCAATAAGATATCCCATGGTTCTTACACCAAGATGAATGAGCAATAGTCACATCTGTCCTTTTTGTCCTTTTGTCCTTTTGAAGAGTGCGGAAAAACATCGGGAGATTTGAAAAAAACATCTCAATGATTGAAATCAAACATTGGGAAGTTTCGATACAAATCTCCCGATGTTTTTTCTTTTTATCTGTGCGCCTGTGTGCGTCATTATGCGTCATGCCGCTTTCCCGATGTAGTACTTTTGTCATGTAATCGATTACAAGGCTATTAAACAATTAAAAATTAATGATTTAAAATTAAAAATTATGGCACAGAATTACACTCTCATGGCTCGTAAGAACCTATTGAAACCTAATGAAACTCCGAAGTTTTATGCAGTGGCACGTAGTGGTCGTAAAGTGACGGTCAAGGAAGTTTGCAAACGTATCACTGAACGTTCTTCTTACTCCAAAGGGGAACTGGAAGGTTGTATCGGTGAGTTTTTGCTCGAAATCGTCAACGTACTGGATGAAGGAAATATCGTCCAGATGGGTGACCTGGGTAATTTCCGTATGAGTATTAAGACCGGTACTCCTACCGATACGGCAAAGGAATTCAAGGCATCGTGCATCAATAAGGGCAAAGTGCTCTTTTATCCGGGTAGTGATCTCCGCAAATTGTGTAAGACGTTGGATTATACATTGTATAAGAGTGATTCTTCCACTGATTCGGATAAAGATCCACTTCCTGATGATGGCGGTGATGATAATCAGGGAGGTTCCGGCAGCGGGGAAGCTCCGGACCCGGCAGCTTAATCCGTCAGTCACGGGTTGGTTATTGAGTTTATAATGTATCAGTAGTATTTATTCTTTAATTTAAATTTATATGAAAAAGCAACTTTGGAAAAATATTCTCCAGTTTATCGTGACTATCGCGACTTCGATCATTTCGGCTATCGGTGTAACGTCCTGCGTGGGACATTAATCTCCTGCTGACCGATATGGAAAATTCAGAAGAAAGCTATCTCCCACGTGAGATTAAGTTGTTGGTGATTCATTGCAGCGCGACGCGCTGCAATGTTTCCTTCACCGTAGAGCAGCTTCGACAATGTCACCTGCAACGAGGTTTCAAAGATATAGGGTATCATTTTTACATCACCCGTAATGGAGAACTTCATCATTGTCGCCCGGTATCGGAGCCGGGCGCGCATGTGCGAGGTTTCAACCGGCATAGTATTGGAATTTGCTATGAAGGTGGTTTGGATGAAGAAGGTCGTCCGGCGGATACGAGAACACAGGCGCAGCGCTTCGCGCTACTTGACTTGTTGACGATTCTCAAACATCAGTATCCGGATGCGCAAATCCTGGGGCATTATCAGCTTAGTGCTTCGATTCATAAGGCTTGCCCATGCTTTGACAGTCGAAAGGAGTATATGGATATATAAAAAAAGAACTACGGGAGCTGGCGAAAGTGCAGTCTCCCGTAGTTCTTTTTTTATGTTTATATCACTTATAGTTCTCCCGGCTTTCCCAAGTAATAGGTAATAAGCCGTACTTCTCTCACAGAAAATGCCTTTGTCTTCGGATTAAAGTCAGTAGATAGTATCTCATTCATCAGCGGCTTGCATCTCCGCATCCACCTCCGGAGTTTATTGACCGAAGCACGAATCGTCAAATCAGGAAAATACATCTGGGCTAACTCTTGCTTATTATAACATTTCACTACAAAGTCTGAATGTTCCATCGTTTCTTTATTACTGTTTTCTATGCTATAAAGTTACAAATATTTCAACATATAAACAAAGAAAACTGATATTATTATCCAGTATAATGAGAGTAAAAAAAATATCAACGATCTTCACAGACAGTTGATATAGTGGGAAATTCACATCGGCTTTAACCTCCGATGTCAGGGCGTAGATCAGAAATGTACCGTCGTACGATTTCCAATCCACAATGTAGGAGAATCATGCCTTTACAGCATGAAGCTAGGGACCTACATTTTTTTCATCTCACATACGAAACACTCACGTGTTTATTACATCTCAACATTTTATTTTATACCATTTCTTATTAATTCATTGTATAATTATTAGGGCGGTGTCCATGATTACAGCAATCTGTCTTTTATCTCTAAAGTCCACGAAATAAAATAATCATAAAAATTATTTATAATGTAACTCCTTTAATAAATTACGATTCCATAGTTTACGCTCACAGTCAAATATCCACCCCCATTTATTGAAATACTTAATTGCATTCTGAATGTGTATCTTTAGCATTTTTTTATTCTTATAAGATGCTGCACGATGAGCATGTACAATAGTAACTTCCGGCCAAAACATCGTCCGATAATATTTATGCATTCTTCTAGTAATATCAATATCTTCAAGATACATAAAAAAGCGTTCATCAAATAATCCGACCTTATTAAAACAGTCTGTGCGGAAAAACATAAAACTACCTTGATGATAAGGAATATCTATGGCCTGCGTATGATCATTAAACTTTAGTAAATATCGTTCATCCATTCTACTTATCATCTTCTTTGGTAAAAACCTACGAAAAATAAGATTGACAGGTGTAGGTAATAATCTACATGTATATTGCATCTTCCCATCTGGATATATAATATTAGGCTGTACTTGAGCTACATCTAAATTCTCATTCATATACTCAACCAATTGTTCCAACACCTTCGGATCGAAGTAGACATCAGAGTTAAGAACTAAATGATAGATCGAACTTGAACTCAAAACTTTCCTCAAAACTTGATTATGTCCAGTACCATATCCCACATTCTCACTACTTATATATTCTACATTAGCATAATTCAAACAAAAATCCTGAATATACTTTTCATTTGAATTATCAACGATGTAAATTTTTAAAACAAGAGGAGATTTTAATGATTGTAGGCATTTAGTGAGTTCTTTCACATCGGTCTTATAAGTAACAATAGAAACTGTAATCATTTTATATAAGTATAGAATAATTCAACATCTGTAATCTATTTTTAGGGGATAAAAAAAAGAAAAATAAAAACATCACTTCATTACAAAAGCAGTGAGATCAAGAATAAGATAATGTAGATATATCACTAATAAGCTAGATTGTTATTTTCTACCACTACAACCAATTCTAAATCGATACCAATCAAAATATTCAATTTCATTTTGCTTTTATAATACGAAAAATTGAGTTATAAAATATAATCCATCGATACCTAATTCTAAAGCTCCATGACCACCCACTTTTTTCTCCTGATGACGACGCATTGTTACCGTGACGACGATACCACATTAATGACTCACCAATCAATATTCCACGGAATTTCAAATGGAGTATAGCAGCTGCCCACATATCGTGCCATAATATATTCTTCGGAAATGGAAGTATAAACTTCAATGTATCACTCTTGAATGCCATAGTACATCCCAAATAACGCATTTTCCACAAATTCTGCCAGTAGCCATATCTTGTCTTTCTCAAAGTAAAGAAATCTATACCTTGCGATATTAAATTACTATCAACCATTTCAGCATTATGAACCACAAAATCATAATTATCAAATGCCTCCATCACTCTTTTAACCTTCCCTGGCATCCATACATCATCTTGATCACAAAGAAATATATAGTCTCCCGTTGCATGTTTTATAGCGTTTTCAAAATTAGACACTACACCATGTTTTCCATCATTTTTATAAATCCTAATCCGAGAGTCATTAAAAGAAAAAAGAATATTCAAAGTAGAATCTCTACTTCCATCATCTGAAATAATAATTTCATCATTCTGAGATAGTTGTAATAAGATAGAATATATTTGATCTTTTATAAATGCTCCACCATTATAAGTAGCAATGCATACACTTATAGACATTTTTTATAAGTTTTAAAGTCCAACATAACCCTTCAACATTATGAATGACAGCAATTATCACAACGTAGAAAGATAGCAGCTAACTTTCATAAATACTAAGACATTAATATTTGTATTTTTATCAATATAGATATTATATGAAACGCTATAGAAACAATACTAATTTTTATCATATCGTCCATGCTCCATATAAGTATACATGTAAATTAGAACAATCATTCCTGTAGAATTAATCAAATAAGGATTAGTAGCAGATGCAAACATATAAATAGCCCCCCCTATAGAAATAGGAATTCCCAACGGATATACAGCCTTTTTTTTCCACAAAAAATATATTGGGTAAAAACAAACAAATAATATCACCAAACACCCTATACCATAGAAACGCAGTAATTCTAAATAAGTCCATTCCATCAGTGGAACTTCACTACCAAATCCTTTGGAATATACCATACCTCCTGGTCCCATTCCAGTAATATAAACCTGAGGAGATTTAGATAGTAACTGATGATAAGTCTCCATATGATCTAACTTAGTTTCGTTAGACGACTCTTCATCAGTCATCAGATTGTACATAAGCATAGCCAATATGCAAAACACAAATGGAATTATTATATGAAAGAGCCATCTATGTGTACACCAAATCCGATATAATAAAGCACCTCCAATAATCATTATTATCGACAATAAACAAGTTCTGTTTCCACCACAAAAAAGAGCTGTACAAAAAAGTAGAGATAGAAAGAAATTTATTAATCTATTTTTACGTTGATTGAGTAATTTAAAAACATTCACACAAGCTGGTATAACAATAAAAATCAATGGTGTATAATAAACAGACACAAACTCACGCCCCAAAAAAGTCCTTTCTGACAAATAAATAACAGGAGGTTCCTTAGAGTATGCAAACTCTTCAAGTAAAATTCTCAATTCTGGAAAGTTTAAAATAATAACATAACATATAATTGTTGCCACTGATAATAAAATGGAAGGTAACCAGATTATTTTATTAATATTAATATATTTATCCCATAACAACAAACTTAACAAAAAGAATGTCGTCAAATATTGTTGTAAGAAATTCACTTCATGGTTAAATCCATATAAGCGTCCCCAAAGAAAAGACAACAACGAAATACATTCTATTATGCATAAAATTTTTAAATACTTAATATTTATTTTTTTGCCATATAAAAGCAATAGACATAAAAGAAGAAAAAGAAACAATTTTAACTTCATTCCGGTAAAAATATTCGCAGCATCAAATATGGCAACTGTCACGAATAAATTCAATACGAAATTTAATATTCTATTTTTTCTTATTACCATGTAAATTTCCGATTTCGGATTTACCTAATAGATAGTTAGTCACATATACACTCAAGAAAGAAAAACTATGTGTTTGCCATAATAAATGAACAGTTCTCTTTATTGTGACAAAGAAATATGAAAAATAATCCAGTAGGTGTTCTCGTTTACAAGCCAAAGCACAATATAAGAATATTTTATACCTCATCATCAATTTACTTAAATTTTGCTCCTCAATGGAAAAGTCCTGTAAACACACAATTTCCCCGATTGCATAAAATTTTGGATAAATCTTTCTAAATTTCTCCATAAATCGTATATCTGAAAAATCTAGCATTACTTCCTCATCATAACAACCTACTTTATAAAAAGCATCTACATTAATCATTATCCCACTATTAATCGGAGCAGCTTCCTTAAAATCCAATATGCCTGATTTTATTATAGAAGAAGGATGAGATCCTTTACAAATATAACGGGTAGGTGAAATATAGCGACCATCAGAAATTTGATGAATAGGAACAAACATCTTTATAGCTGGATAGTTCATAATTGACTTGATATATACATCAATAGCTCCAAGTGGAAATGTAGTATCCTGATCCAAAAGCAGCAACCAATCAAAATGTGCATATCGTGCATATTGAGCTGCTGTATTATATGCCACACCCAATCCACGATTTTGAGGATCATGCACATATATTACATTCTTACCATGTACTTCTTGGGGAATAGAAGAATTATCATATACAAAGATGGGTTCATTTCTATCCTGCAGTAATGATTGATAAGATTTTGAATCTTCTAGTTTACATTTATAAAGAACTATTACATAAAGGATTTTCATCAAAATAACAAATATCTTAACAAGTTTATTTTCTTATCCAACATATATATATTGCGCATTATAAATTAATGGATAGACTACTATCGCTACTAAAAACTACCACTCTCAAATCTTGTTTATTCTTTATTTTCAAGTCTCTTTTTATTATAAGTGCTTTTCAGCGATTCCTTAATAAAATACAAATTGCGAATACATTTTCCAATATAATACGCTAATCTCCCCACTGAACCAAACACTAGACCACGAAAATCTCTTTGAAAAATTTCATCATGAGCATTCGCACTTATCCCTGTCATATCATAAAGTGTTATGATCTCATCAACATATATAAAACAAACTTTCTCCGCCAATAAATTTAGATTATAAGCATAATCCGCATATATCCTATATTGAATATCATAAGAATGAGTAGTGTAAACCACCTTAGGGTAAAAAATAGCCTGATGTGAAACATTAGTAACAGCCCATTTTATTTTGTTAAATTGTCCCCAATGCTTTGTACCCCTTCCCTTAAATAATACACTCCCATAATACACTGCATCAAGATCTGTTATTTGGCTTACAACATTTTTAATCACATCATTCGTATAAAACAAATCATCAGCTCCCATAAAAATTAAAAAATCACCAGTAGCTACCTCAAGCGCTTTATTCATTGCATCGTAAATACCCTTGTCTTGCTCACTCAACCAATAACTCAATTTGTCAGCATACTTGCTAATAATATTCACTGTACCATCTGCAGAAGCACCATCAATAATGATATACTCTATATAAGGATAACTTTGGTGAAATACTGACTGCATAGTTTCTTCCAATGTAGCCGATGCATTATATGTGACAGTTACTACACTAACTTTCATGATATACTTTCTCTCTATATCCACACAATAGACTTTATAGTAATTACAGATCTAAGTGAAAATTATATATTTATATACAATTGGATTATTTCTTCTTAATCTTATTTTTCAAAATTTTCAATATTTCATGAGGAGAACCCGCCAAAAGAATATCACGCAACTTAATAATTCTAATTTTCTGTTTATACCATAAGAAAGGAATATTGTAAGGAAATACAGGTTGATCATATATTTCAAAAGATGCCATATCTAAATCCATACTAAGCCGACTCAATATATAGTCATTTATATAACGACCACGAATATATCCAGCTGCCCGAAAAGTATTCAGAGTTTGAACAGAATAGAAATTTGGATATTTAGACCATACAAAAGTACCATAAGTCTCAAATTCAGAAAAATAGGGTCCTTTCTCTCTATGTTCCAAATCAAATTCACATGCATTAATACATTTTTCTACCCAATCTCCACCTTCTACATCTTTATTGAAATTTATTACATTAAGTAATTCTTTCATAATTGTAGAGTTAAACATCATGTGTTCTGCTATAAAAGAAAAGGAAGCTATTTTCTCCAAACCAAGCAATCTCTTTAATGTATGAAAATAAGCTGGATGAAACTCACGTTTCATTGTAAATCTAGGCTTCCCCAGCTCATCAAAATACTGAATATGAGACAATGGCAAAGTATCTGCATCCCAAGACAAATAATACTCTTTAGCATACTCTGTTTGGGCAAACCCCATCTTTAAGAATTGCTGAAAATACCATCCCTGCCCCTCATAAACTTTTTTATTTGCTAAATATTGTTTTATCTGATCATACGAAAGTTCATTTATTATATTATTTTCATTTAGCAGCCTCACTAAATTATCCGATTTCAACAACTTTTTAAACCTTGAAAAATTCTGCTCATTCGTTATAATATAAATAAATTCAGCATCAGTTAGGTATTTCCTAATATAAGAAACGACACGAGGTAGAAAATCACAATCCTTTGTAGCAACAGGTATTATGATATCGTACATTTTTTTTCCCATATGCTTATCACAATGATATTATAGTTTTTCATATTAATATACTGATTCAACTAACTTTGCTGGTATCTCACTCCCATTATGAAAGTTTTCATAGACACTATGATAAATATCTGTTAATCGATGAGTAGCTTGGTTAAGCTCCCAAATATTAGTATAGAATTCACGAGCTTTTTTAACCATAGACCTTCCTAATGTTTCATCATTAACTAAACGAAGCATATTATTTGCCATATCCTGATAATCACCTATATCTGAAAGTAAAACAGCCTCACCATTATCATTAATTCGAGGTGTACCTTTAGTTTTAAATGTAACCACAGGTAATCCCAATATAATACACTCGATTATTGTACCTGATATTAAATCTATTTTAATAGGAACTAACCCATAACGCGACTTGATAACTTGCTTCAAAGCATCAACATGTGTTGGTAAATAGCCACTAAAAGTAACGTTTTTTTCAATACCCAATTCTTTAACCCTCTCCATTAATTGTACATAAGTAGATACTGAATAATCTCCAATAATATTCAATGTTAGATTAGGATTATCTTTATATGCTAAACCAAATGCCTCTACGGCATCAGCTCCTGCTTTGGAAATATTAGCTGCATAATATACAAAATCAAATTCTTTTTTTACATTAGTATCAATGTCATATTTCGGCATAAAAAATGTATAACGCAGAAATTGGGCAGTCGGATTGTATCCAGCTGCAACCTCCCTATACCAATAAGAATCGTGAGCGATATAATGACAATGCTTAAATAATGCTTGTTCTACCTGCACATTCTCCTCATAAATATGAGATTCCATAGGATAATTCTTTAAAAAATCAGGATCAGATAATGCAGTCTGCAACGTTAATATAAATGGCACTTTATTAATATCAAACTCCAAACCTACAAGAGTATAAAAGGGACACTCAGCACCAATCATATTTATAACATCAGGATGAATCTCATTAACAATCTTCTTTATCATCGAGACATTATGACGAAATCTTTTAAATATATCTTTTTTAATATGCCCTACAGACATTATTTTCGCCCAAATTCTTCCTCCCCCTGTTTGCCTAAAGCAGTGATAATGTATATTATTCACAACAAAATCGGTACGCTTTCCTTTTAAACCTGGATGCGGAATAACGGCATGCAGTTCTATATCATTAACTCCTTCAAATTGTTGAAATAACAATGTATTCCAAATACTATAATCGCGATAATTACTTATCGGAAGCCCTAACAGTCGTTTTATTATATTCTTTAGTTTCCAATTATCCAAAGAAATATGTTCTCTGATAGTAATATTAGAAACATGGCATATCAATGCTACCTTTAGTTTTTTTCTTTGCATGAATCTTATTTTATTCCTAACTCTGTAGATAAGATCTTTGAGAAATTGTCACTTCCGTCGTGAAAAAGATGACAAGAATCCCAATAATCACAATACTTTTTAATGTTTCCAAAATGATAAAGAGAATAAACCCATTTAAGCAATATTATTTATAACAAGAAAAATATTTCAATATTCCTTTTATTGGTCTTACAACTGGTCTAACCAATCTTTTCATCCGACTTTTCAAGCTAAAAGGATAGTTGAATAGTATATTAAATGACAACTCGTCATATACTTTATTAGGAATTACATTTATTATTTTATTAGTAACTTGATAATTTTTCTTTTCTAAATCAATAGATTTATTTGTAGCATTCTCTTTTCCCGGAGCATGTGTTCCAACAATCCCAACATTTTGAACAAGATGTTCTATTGGAGCTACAACATAAGTTTTTTGTCGAATACAATTCAAACTAAACATGTAATCCCAACAATGTGTCTTATTTAAAAAATCATATATATTTTTATAATAGGACTTCCAAAACTTTACTTTCCTAGTATCGCCTATAAAGTATTTCTCAAATATATGTTCATTCTCAATTATATGCTTAACGTCAATATTAAAATCTGCATTTATCCAACGATCACGCCATGAAGCCCATCCAAACATAAAGAAACTAGAAGTAATGACATGATCAGCCCCATCATAATCTAACCCTTCAACATAATTATCTCCAGATATAACACAAATGCGCTTATCATTCTTGTACTTATTAAGAAAATGTTCGCAATACATAAAAAAGGCTTGGGATGGCACACAGTCGTCTTCCAGTACTATTGCCTCTTCCTCATTTCTAAATACCCAATCTATAGCACCAAAGGTAGAAACATAGACATCAACATATTCATCACGAAAAAAAGTATATAATTCACAATCCCAATCAATCTCTTTTACCCATGAACGAATTTCTTCATTATTCTTCATTTCTTCAGGATAACCGATTCGTGCTTTATTACTATAAAAATATAATTTCTTAGGTTGTGCTTTTTTTATTTGCTCAAACACTTGCCGCGCATATTTTGGACGAGCAAAAGTTTCAAACAAAACCGCAGTATTGACCATAATTACAAGTGTTTATTCAAAAATATATTATTGATAACTGACAAGATTAAAGCTTTCTCTTCAGCTGACAAGCCGAAAGAATAGACCGTAAAACATGTATAGGCAAATGAAATCAACGTTGCAAACAAAACGTTCAAATTTTCCTCTAACAACAAATAATGTAAAATACCATAAGGTAACACTATCATGGCTATTCTTAAAGAAGGGTATATTGTGAACATCCAATAGCTCATAAAATCAAATGCAGATATTTCTCGCATAATAAAGCACTGGCAAATGAGAATTATAACATACATAAATACATTCATCACCATAAGTAGATAAGGCGGATAACCAAAGTGAAATAATATTGCACTGATAGGAAGTGCTATTAGCGTGAGTGTACTATAAATAATCTGATTTTTACGAATTTTACCTGATGCTTGTATTGCAGCATCAAATCCATTCGCCAAACACCAAAGCATACCATTAACTATCATAAGAATAGTAAATTCGTAAACATATTCAGGTACCTCAACCAACCATATTTTCAATATACCTTGTAAATTAAGAATAATCGGTACTATAATCAAACTAAATAGCAAAAATGAATATTTAGAAATGCTATAAACAATTGAAATGGATTTTTGTGCATTAGTCCCAGCTTCCTTCATTATCTGCGGAACAGCAGCTTGAGATAAATTACGAACAAACAACATAAGGTAGCTATATACCTGATTTGCTATACCAAATGCAGCATTAAGTGCTAGACCAAAATATACATTTATAATATTTGATGCTACCTGTACTTGTGCCACACAGGCTATTGCTCCCAAAATAATCCATATAGAATAACCTGCAACCTCTCTATATAGTTTTTTGTCTGAAACCCACTTATACCTGATATCATCCTTATTAAAATGTAAATTATAAAGAATATTAGAAATAAAGATAATTAAATTGCTGATGAATATAATCACACAATATAATCGCAAATGATTATAATCGGAATATGACATCCAAAGGATTAGGGAAAATTGAATAAACGTACGCACTATTTCAATTCCAGAAGTAAAAAGAAACTTTTCTTTTACCATAATAAGGCTGGAATATGGAATACCAATAAGTGAAATAATGGCAGTCAACAGACTAAAATAAAAAACAAAATAAGCATCAGCAGGTACGGCATTCTCCAAATTCATATAATGATTAATGTAATAAACACCGCTTGGACCACCTATAAACAGTAGAAATATAGCCATGAGTATAAAAATATTTATGCTCAGAGAAAATACCTTTGCTACATCTTGATTATTCTTTTTTCCTAATTCTACTGCCAAATATCTATAAGAAACTGATTGTAGAGCAATACCTGCAGAATTAATCATTACGACAATACTACCTACTACATTATAGAGACCATAGTTGGTAACACCAAGTGCATTAAGTACAATTCGAGAAGAAAACAACCCTACAGCTATAGACACGAAAAGCTTAACATATAATGCTATCGTATTAACTGTTATTCGTTTGTTTTCTGGAGTCATGCAATACTATTGTTTTTGTTGAAGTGCCTCTACAAGCGTAGTTGAAGGTAACATATTCAATGCGTTTTTTAGTTTCATGGCATTCAAACGTAAGCATCTAATATTTCCATCTCTACGCGCTTCTTGTCCAAAATAAGAATCTTTGCAAGGAACATCAAAAAAGTCAAACAATGTTTCTATAAGTTCACGAATAGACTGAAACTTTCCTCCTCCCATATTATATACCCCCGATGGTAAACCTGAATTTATGGATTTAGAAATGATGTTGAACACATCTTCCATAAGGATAAACTCTCTCGTTTGGGTTCCTGCACTAAAACGTGGTTCTTCCGGATTCAGTCCCTGCTTATATGCCTGTAAATATTGTAAAACGTATGGAATTAAGCGAGTACCTGGTTTAAAATCATCATACGAAAACATATTAGGTAAAATGAAATGCCAATAAGTAAAATCTCCCCAAAAACTTGCCATATAACGACTATACAAACGCTTAGAAAGTGCATAATCATTGGTTACTGGCAACAAGCTACAAATAATCTCTTCTTCCGTAAAAGCCTTTCCATCCTCATTATTCACACCTATTTCCATGTAAGAACCAAAAGATATATAAACACCATTATAACTCTGTTTTTTTAGATTAAGCGTGATATCAATGGGCACTTGTACATTTAGTTGATACATTAGCTCAGCATCTGTATTAAGTGCAGCTTGAACACCCGCACCAGCTGCATAAATAATCACATCAGAATCTATCAAAGGTATTACATCTAACGAAACTTTCACTAAATCAACATGTGTAAAAGTTGTACATGAATATCCTATGGGGGTACCCAATCCATAAACATCAACCTCATTCTTCAAATCCATAAAGTATTTGGTAAGAGCAACAGACAGCATACCATTAGAACCAATAATTGCTATTTTCATAATTACTTTAGAAACGTATTAATTTCCTTAACACATAGTTCGTAAACATCTTCGTGCATATAATTCTTATACCAATCGACTACAAGCTTTATGCATTGGTTCATGTCCATTCGGGGGGTCCACCCTAGACGAGTCTTAACCTTATTAATATCAAGCATCAGAAGACTTGCCTCATGCAAAGCCCCCAAATTAGAAGAGTCACGAAGTTCACCTCTCCCATAATTCTTAATAATCTCTGTTGCTACTTCCCAAACAGTAGCAACAGAATCTGTTTCCGGTCCAAAATTCCAACCTTCGCAGTATTCTGTAGGTGCATTCCACATCTTTTGTGCAAGAAGCATATAACCGCTCAATGGTTCTAGTACGTGTTCCCAAGGACGCACAGCTTTAGGAGAACGGATGTCAATTGGAGTTCCTTCTTCAAGTGCCTTGATGCAGTCAGGAATTATTCGATCAAGAGCCCAATCACCACCTCCAATTACATTACCAGCACGGACACTAGCTATCGATTTCCCATGTTTATCATACTGTGCCGGATTAAAGAAACTTCTCCGCCATGAAGAAATTGCTATCTCACAAGCTCCTTTTGATGAACTATAGGGATCATATCCACCAAACGGATCATCCTCTTTATAACCATCACACTGTTCCTTATTCTCATAACATTTGTCAGTAGTAACCATTACACCTACTTTCACACTATCAGTTGCTCGAATAGCTTCCATTATGTTGATGGTACCCATTACATTTGTTTCATAAGTTTCAACTGGAATATCATAGCTTAGCCGTACTAAGGGTTGAGCTGCAAGATGAAACACAATATCCGGCTGGTATTTTACAAAAATTTGTTTCATCTTCTCACCATCACGAATATCAGCACGGATATCAGCCGAAATTTTATTACCGATTTTACTTAAAACGTAATTATCACGATTTGTAAGTGGTTCCTTAGCTATACCAATAATCTCCGCACCCAATTCATGCAACCAAATACTCAGCCATGAACCTTTAAAACCGGTATGACCTGTTACAAGAATTCTTTTATCTTTATAAAAACTATTGAATATATCGATCATAATTGATAAGTTATAGTATCAGAAGGGTTATATAAAAGATCTGTGTAAGCCAATACGATAAAGTTATTATTACTTACATTTTCAAATATATGTGCTACATTATTGGGTACAAACACCAAAATAGCCTCTTCAAGAGACATCATTATTTCCATCTTTTCATGTGTCTCTATATCTTCAAGCTTCAGTTTAGCCTTACCCTCAATAACTGTAAACCATTCTACAGCTCTTGGATGATAATGCCCTCCTTTTGCCTGCCCCTTTGTACCCATAGTTAAATAAACTTCTCCTGTATGAGAAGGTATATTCTCTTCTGTTCCAGTAATTGCCTTGAAGAACCAACCCCTTTCATCTTTAATAAGACGACGAGGAATAATTTTTATTCTATCTTTCAACATCATATATTACCACTTTTTCCAAGGAGCCCTCTCTAAATCAAGAAGCTTCTCAAGCATTTCCATCTCACGTTTGTTGTCCATACACTGCCAAAATCCTTTGTGACGATACGACATTAATTCCCCCTTTTCTGCTAGTTTAACAAGAGGATCACGCTCAAATACTGTAGAATCATTTTCGATATAGTCAAAAATCTCTGGATTAAGAACCATATATCCAGCATTGATAGAAGCTCCATCAGAAATTTCTTTCTCACGAAAAGACTTCACTGCATTATCACCACCAATATCAAGCACTCCCTTCTCCTGTCTCAGTACAACTGCTGTTAGACTCGCTATCTTTCCATGCCCCTTATGAAACTCCAATAATTTATGAATATCCACATCGCAAACAGCATCTCCATAAGTCATAAAAAAAGATTCATTGCCTATATATTTTTGAATTCTTTTGATACGCCCTCCTGTCATAGTGCTAAGACCTGTATCAACCACTGTTACTTTCCATGGTTCACAATGGCTCTCATGAATAGTCATTATTTTTTTTCCTTCAGTATAATCAAAGGTAACATCACTATTATGTAAAAAATAGTTGGCAAACCATTCCTTTATATATTGCTGACGATAACCTGCACAAATTATAAACTCAGTAAATCCATAATAGGCATATTCTTTCATTATGTGCCATAAGATTGGTCTACCACCAATCTCAATCATAGGCTTGGGTTTAAACTGCGACTCCTCTGAAATACGTGTGCCAAACCCTCCAGCTAGAAGAACAACTTTCATATAGGTACTATTGATTTATCATTTTTAAATACTCCTTCCAATCCCCCATATCCATCCAATCTTTTTGGCTAACAGGATATACACCTACACGCCTATCTTCATTCTTAAGCTTCTTAATTAAATGCGTTATATGAAAGAAGTCATCTGGAATATCATTTAAAAGGCTTGGCTCTAAAATATAAAGTCCAGTGTTTATTTTGAAAGTCAAATTAGGTTTTTCTTCGATTGTCTGTAATAGTCCATTCTCTCCAGTTACAATAGTACCATAAGGAATAGAATATGTCTTTAAAGCAGCAACAACAGTTAACTCATTCTTATTCTGACGATGATAATCAAGAATTGAAGCATAATCTTCATCTATCATAATATCACAATTAGAAACAAAAAAAGTCGAACTTATTTGATCTTTTAATAACCTAAGACTACCAGCAGTCCCCATTGGTTTATCTTCTTGAAAATAAATCAATTCATAATCTGGATTAGCTAAAAAATCAAAGTAGTTCTTTATAACATCAGCTTTATAATTTACAGAAAAGTAAAACTTATGACATCCATACGAAACAAAATGATCCATAATGCTTTCCACAATTGTTTTCTCACCAATTGGAATTAAAGGTTTTGGATAAATATTAGTCAAAGGCTTCAATCTTGTCCCCTTCCCTCCCGCCATAATTACAACAGGCAAGTTGATATTTACAGATTTAAAAGCACGAGTTTGAAACAATTCTTCCCACAAAATAACATCTACCAATTCTCCATTCTCATCCAGGACAGGCATACATTCTATACGCTGCTCGATCATCTTATTTTTAATATCTATTTTTTCATCACTAATGCTTGCATATGTGAATTTATTACGCATTACTACTTCAATAGATGAATTCATTGGAATATTTTTTATAACAGCCCTCTGTATGTCTCCAATACTTACAACACCTTTAAAACTATTTTCTTTAAAAACTAAAAGTAATTTTGTCGATATGCGTTCCATTAGTAGCAAGCTATCTATTATGCTTTTATTTATATCGATAACTCGTTGCTCTATTTTTTTTGAATACTTTTTCATCTAATAATCATAATAAATTAAAGTATACTCATTGTTGAATTATTAATATAAACACCTGCCTTCAAGATATTTTTTCGTATAAAGCTATCAGCACTAATAATTACTTTATCACATATTGCAATACCATTGATCAGTACTGAATGGCTGCCAATAAATGAATTTTTACCGACTTTACAATCTCCATTCACCATTACCCCTGTGGAAATATGACAATAATCACCAATCACAGTATCGTGTTCAATATTGGCAAATGTATTGATAATGCACCCTTTTCCGACTCTAGCTCCAGCATTAATACAAGCCTGATGTAATACCACGGTACCTTCACCTAATTTTGCATATCTTGAAATATGAGCAGTGGAAGCTATAACAGTAGCTAAATGTCCTCCTGCTTTTTCTATCTTATCATGAAGGTGAATACGAAGAGAAGCGTCTTTTATAAATCCTAAAGTTACTATAAAATCACAATCTTCTGTATATAAGAAAATATCATCATCTGTACCTATAATAGTATAATCAAGAACTTTCTCTCCTACACGAGAAGAAATATCCAATATACCTTTAATAGTATAACCTGCACTTTCAGCAGCTTCTATCACAGATTTACAATGACCACCACCTCCCACTAAAATCAAAGAGCGCTCCATTATTCTGTTACAATCTAACACTACTAGGTATATTAACAACTCTATCTGCAAACCAAATAGTGTTTCTCAAACCGTCATTTTCACAGTTCTTAAACATTGGAAGTCGAGTCATTAATTCCCAAATTGGACGGGTCATTACTCCATTATCGTTTGTATATTCCAAAAATTCTAACTGGGCAGATTTGTCTTTTAGAATAACCACATTCAACCAATAATTTGAAAAACAGCCTTCCGGTTCTTCAAAAAAATCGATACCATCTACTTTTTTAAAAAAATCAGCATATTCTTTAGCAATCTTACGCTTACTTTTTATAAACTCATCCAAACATTCCAATTGTGCACATCCAATAGCTGCATTAATATTTGGCATACGATAGTTGTATCCAATTTGATCATGAACAAACTTCCAACGGTGAGGAACCTTTGCTTGAGTGGTAATATGTTTTGCCAATTTACCCAATTCTTCATCTTGGAAAAGTATCATTCCTCCACCTCCTGTTGTGATAGTTTTATTCCCATTAAAACTAATAGCGCCTACTTTTCCAAATGTTCCTGTATGTTGACCTTTATACTTACTTCCTATACTTTCTGCAGCATCTTCCACTAACTCTAGATGATATTCAGCACAGACTTGCACCAATTCTTCTATACGAACAGGATGCCCAAAAGTATGCATAGGAACGCATGCTTTCACTCTACGGCCTGTATTCTTATTATAGCATTCACCATTTCTAATCACGGAATTTTTCCTTAGCCATTCCTTCATAGAATCAGGAGATAACCCCATTGTTGACTTATCTACATCTATAAAAACAGGATATGCCCCTATATAGCTTAGAGCATTACAAGTAGCAACAAATGTCAAAGCCTGTGTTAAAACCTCATCATCACGTTCAACTCCACAAAGCATCAAAGATATATGGAGAGCATTTGTTCCACTAACGCAAACCACAGCTTTCTTTGCCCCGGCATATTCTGCCATTTCTTCTTCAAAACGGTCAACAAATTTTCCAACACTTGAAACAAATGTAGTATCTATACAGTCTTCCAAATATTTCTTTTCATTACCAACAAATTTCGGTACACTCAAAGGAACAAAGTCTTTTGTACCATAAAGCTCATGAATAAAATCTACTACTTTAGCAAGGTTTACCATAACTTCAATTACATTTTTTGGTCCAAATTCTTACCTTTTTCTTCATGCTCAAAATTGGGGATGAAACGTTTTATAGCTTTTACCACTTCCTCCTTTGTAAAATCAGGATCAGCAAAAATGGTCTTCATCTCATCAAAAAAAGTTTCAATTTCAGACATTGGCCTTTTTTCAACTTCTTCAATTACCCCTAAGCTAGCAAAACGATCCATATTGATTTTTTCTCCTGGCACATAAAATTCTTCATATGTTTTTTCACCTGTGGTATCACTTTTGAAAAAAACAACAGGATACTCTTTATCATTAAATTCCATTTTAGATGCAAATTGCTTTGCTTCTTCATCTGTTACAAAATCTTTCTTATCATACCCGATTGCCTTTATATATTCATCACAAATTGAAGAGAAAGTCAACATCTGTTTTTCTCCCAATTTAGGGAAAAAGATTTCACCATTCTTACCCAATATACAGGCTAACATACATATTTGCCCACTCTCTTCTGGAGAAACAAAGTAACGTTTCACATCGGTAGGTGTAGCTAAAGGTTGTTTCTTCGTGACACGCTGTAACCATCCATCTGGTAAAGATCCATTAGAGAAAGCTACATTTGCAAAACGAGCTGTTGTCACTTTAAATTTAGAAGTATACGCCATAATCATATCTTCCATAATACGTTTGCTAGCTCCCATTATATTAACCGGATTAGCAGCTTTGTCAGTAGAAACACAAAAAAAATGCTTTGGGGGATAAATTGTCAATAAATCCAAAAATCTTTTAGCTTTAATATCATTATTCTCAATAAGTGCTTGTACTGAATACTTATCCTTTTCACTACGAACATGCTTATGAGCAGAGAAATTAGCTACAATATCAAAGCCTTTTTCATGACAAAATATTCGTTCAAAAATAGGATCGTCAAAGTTCAGTGTATATGTCCGATATTCAGTGGGAATATACATTCCATATGTTGAACGTAAATCACGCGTCAATTCCACTAGTCCATTTTCATTCAGATCAATCACTATTAATTTAGACGGTTTAAAAGGTAGCATAGCCCTAATAAAAGAAGAACCAATAGAACCAGCTCCGCCAATTACACAAACACTCTTATCTTCGATCTCTGTTTGAAGTACTCTTTTATTAGCTTCAATATCTACAGCAAATATGCTTGTCGAACGGCAAACAACATGATCTGCAATAAATTTTTTCAAATCAAACATATATTACAATTTTATTTTTTGTAGACAACCAATCACTTTATGTCCTGGATTGATAAATCTCATATCCTCAACAAAAGACTTTTTTGACAATAAAGAAATGTTAATTTTCCATCGATAATATTCAATATATATTTGTCTACGTTAAACATTATCTTCAAAACAGCAAACTATAAATTGTATCAATAAATCCAACATTTACCATAAAATTTTTTATTTCCTCTCTAGTATGCATTCTTTTCTCCTAAGGCCACATTTACTATAGTCTTATAAATTATATATAAATCTAGAAATATTGTCCAATGCTCCATATACCAAATATCAGCCTTCACACGACCTTCCATCTGTGATAGTTCTTTTGTTTCACCACGAAAGCCATGCGTTTGTGCCCAACCTGTCACACCAGGCTTAATAAAATGACGCACCATATACTTATCAATCAGCTGTGCATAGGTTTCCGTATGGACTAACATATGAGGACGAGGCCCTACTATCGACATATCACCTTTAAAAACATTAATAAGTTGTGGAAGTTCATCAATATTAGAACGTCTAAGAAAGTCTCCAAATCGTGTTTTTCGCGGATCATTTACAGTTGCCTGCTTGCTATCTGCTTCCTCATTCACCCTCATGGACCGGAATTTATAACACTTGAAATCTACCCCATTCAAACCAGTCCGCATTTGTTTAAATAATACAGGACCAGGAGAAGTCATTTTTATGACGATTCCTACAATCAGATAAACAAGTGGGAAAATTGTAACTAAAAAAATCCCTGATAATACAATATCAAATATCCGTTTTAATAAACGATTCTCCATTTTACTAAGTGGCTCATATCTCAAATTCAGAATTGGCATATTACCTACCATACTATGCCAGATACGGCGAGGGAAACCTTTACAAACATTAGGAACACCATGGAAATAAAGCAAATGATTCTCACAATAATTCATAACAGAAACATTATAACGCCCCTGATCCATTGATAATGAACAGAACACATGCTTTATTGCTTTTTTTTCGGACATAAAATCTATAAAACTATCAGGGTTACCTAAATAAGAACATTGAGATGAAAGAGCATCATTAGGTCCAATATCAAAATAGCCTACAACCTCATAAATAGATGCCAAAGAACTCTCCATTTCTTCATAAAGCATTTGCATATTATTACCTCCACCAATAAAAACGGCATAACGCTTGTGTTTACCTTTGGTACAATAACTAATCAGTGAATGACGAATAATGATACGATAAATACTCAGAACGACAAAAAGTATAAAAAAATAAATAACAAAAAAAAGAGGAGAAATGATCGAGATTCCACTAAATGCCATGATACATGCCCAGAATACTGAAAATGTTACAATATTCTTCAGTACACGTAGTACAAGCTGATCAGCACGAATTTCCCTGCTATCCCAAGCTTTCCCACGAGATGCAGAACATGCCAAATAACAAAGACTAAGTGAAGTCATCATCAAAGAAGCTGTACAAGAAAAAGGCGAATATCTGAATGTCTTCTCCCAAAAGAGAAAAAGAAAAAACAGACTGAAATTCAAGATAATCAAATCTCCCAAAACCGCAATAAGCTCTACTACTTTATTTATCTGATTAGTTGATGCCATATCTCAACAATTGATATTAAGCTCGTATTTCTTTAAACTTATTCAAAAAAAATTCTCCAAACAACTTCCCTAAAAGGACAATACAAACAGATAGGAACATAAACACCAATACATATACCTTTTTACTAGTCCCTGAAGATTTCAACGGTACCACTGCTGGCTCTACAATAGCAAATACGGGCTTCTCCTCCTGGACTTTAGCTCTGGCAACCTGAAGTTGATTTGCAACTTGACTATAAACCTGATAAGCAAGGGTCATATCGTTTTGCAATCGTTCTTGTTCTGCACGTACACTTTGCAAAATGATATCATCGTGAGAATCTATATAGTTAGCATATGTTTTTTGTGCAGCATAATACTCCTGCTGTCGCTCTTTGAATAGTTTTTCCAAATATGCACAATCCTCTTTTGCCTTAAAAGTACGGTAACCTATGATATATTCCTGTAATTTCTTCACAACAGAATCGGCAACTATTGCAGCTACCTTAGGATTTTGCAACGTTACAGTAACAGAAGTTATGGATGTCTTCTTATCTACAGAAGCAGTAATCATATTTTTCAAGGCTTCTATTTTTTGAAACTCTTTATTAGATAGTTCAATTGTACCTCGATTTAATTTATTAAAAGCAAATGATTTATTTTCCTCAATAAATAACGACTTTACTCCACCAATTATCATACCAGGGAATCCGATTACATAATTCCACCAAGGAGAAGATTCCTCATCCAAATAGGTGTTTAAAGTCATAGGTTCGTCTTTCAACGTAGGTATTTTCATTGTAGAAAGCTCTAATAAAAAAGGAGTAGAAGAGACAATATCAGCAGACAAAGAAGCATTTAAAGCATCAGTTCCATCACTTGCAGTAACTCCATTTCCTAAAAAAGAAGCAGCTAAGCCTGATAAACCAGCACCTTTACTACTTCCCATCTCTGGAGAAAGAGTTACTCTAACTGTATACTGTTTGGGAACACTAAATGCTATAATAAGGCCAATAATCCCCCCTATTCCTACTGCTTTATATATTGTCCTACGAAAACTTATAATCTTACGAACAATCTCCTTCAAATCAATCTCTATTATCTCATCTTTGGATTTATTAGATTCAAAAGACAATTTATTATCTATTCGTTGGTCCGTCATAAGAATATAATATATTATTTCTTTATTAAGTTAGCAATAGAAGCAACCATCATTCCCAAAGTACTAAATGTAGTAGCATAACCTAAAATATTACCCATATTAGTCTTTTTCTTGGCTTTACTAGGCACAATTATCTCACATCCCGGTTCGATCTGCTTCTTACCACTACCTTTCACCTTAGTTACTTGACCATTCATGTATACGATAAATTTCTTACTCCTCTTTGCATTTTCAGAATAACCACCAGCTTGATTCAGGTAATAATCTATATTCTCCCCCTCTATATATGAAACTGTATTCGGAACCATTACGGCACCATTAATTGTAACCGTATTATTATTTTTCGGAATAGAAATCACATCACCCTCACGCAAAACAATATCTGCTGTACTACCAGGATTCGCTAATGCTTTCTCCAAGTCAATACCAACACTAAAGGTATCTTCCACACGAACACCCAAAGAGTCCATCATAGCCTCACCCAACTGCCTGCTCATCAAGCGGATCACATCACCCATGCGTTTCTTTTCACTTGCATTGGCCACACGAGTCAATTTTGCACCACGTAAGTAGGCATAATTCGTTGCACCTCCCGCTTTATTAATTAAGTCCGAAAGACGTTCTTCACGACTGGTCATAGCATAAGAACCTCCGAACAGAATTTCACCTTCAACAACTACATTTTGTTGAGCCTGATAACCCGGACTACGACGTACATAAACTTCATCATAAGGTTGAAGTACAAAGCCGGGAGTTCCATCCACAATAAAGCCTTCTTTTAGGGAAAATGTATATATCTGGCCGATAGTATCGTTATCTACTGTACTACGAGGATTCTTAATTCTACGGGATACATCCACACGAACTACAGAAGCGGCTTCACGCAGTCCACCCGCCTGAATGATCAAATCTTCAAGAGTCATATTATCCGCATAAGGATAAGAATCAGGTTTGGCTACTTCACCATGGATTACGACGTTGCCTCTGTCTTCCAGGTCATGAATACTCGGAATATAAAGGATGTCGTTTTTCATCAGGATGATGTTTTGGGAAGTACCGTCCATGATAGCTTTAATGTCTACAGGAACAACTTCGGTAGTCAAGTCCTCACGCTGGCGGTAGAGAACGGCACGGTTCAAGAAGGCATCACCGGTCAGGCCTTGGGCTTCGTTTACCAGTTCACGGACAGTATTCAGTTTTCCATTCAACTGGTAGATGCCGGGACGATAAACGGCTCCACGGATTTCAAGTTTGTTGATGAAGCGGTTAAGGATGGCTTCAGCGGTCACAACATCACCGTTTCTCATTTTATAGACACTATAGTCAAGGTCTTTGACTGTATTTACTTCATATTCCTGTCCGTTCTGGCGTACGACACGTAAAGAACGAGTGTAGGCGTCGGCTTCAAAGCCACCGGCATAGCTGATAAGAGTGGATAGACTCTCATCCTTTTTCATTTCGAAACGCATTGGGCGTTTCACTTTTCCGTCGATTTTGACTAATACGTCATAGGCAGGGACTATTACTACATCGCCTTCCTGAAGCCGGATGTCATCCTGAATGTTTCCTTTCATGATAAATTGGTAGACGTCGATCGTGGCGATATTTTTGCCGTTACGTACCAGCTGTACATTGCGAAGGCTTCCTATGTCACTGACTCCACCCGCACGGTAAAGTGCATGGAAGACTGTAGCAAAAGAAGAGAGGGAGTAAGTACCCGGTTGGACAACCTCACCCATTACATTGATCTGGATAGTACGTATGCTGCCCAAAGTCAGACGGATGTCAGAGGTGGGATCATTCGCATTATTAAGACCATTATATATCTTGTTTAATGTCTTTTTGAGATAGTCATTGGCTTCAGCAATAGTTAGTCCGTTCAGGTTGACAGGACCTATTTTCTGAATGTTGATCGTGCCGTCAGGAGAAATCTGTTGGCGGATAGTGTTCTGACTGGCTCCCCAGATATCGATAATCACTTCATCACCGGGACCCAGACGATAGTTCAAGGGAGTGGCGATGTTGACGCTGGGTTCAAAAGTCAGGTTACGGGTGTTGAAAATATTTCGTCCGAAAACCTGATTGCCACGTGCGAGGTCTTGAGTGCTCGGGTGGTCTTCCAGCATATCGGAAGTGTTTTCTTTCATTTCCTCACGAAGGCGTGATTCATTGACATCGGTACCCGTTGCATTGGAAGCATTAACATTGTTTTGCTGTTCATACAGTTGCTTCACACGAGTTGCCTGTTCTTTGGTCACACCTCTACGTGCCAGTTCAGAAGCTAGTTGTTTCTGTTCTTTACCCTGGCGGATGCCATCCTTTACATATTCAAGAACTTGGGAGTCGCTCATGCTTTGAGCCATTAAAGGAGAAAAAACTCCCAACAACAGAATGAATAGAAATACGTTAAATTTTCTTCGTGTTGTCATTGGTGATCTTTGTGGGTTCTACATAACCGATTGGCATATCTACACAAGCACAGCCAAGCATATTTAAACGAACGGCAATCTTACTCTTCCCGCCTACAGTCACAAGTTCGCCAACAAGTCCACTCAAAGGACCTTTTATGACACGAACTTTCTCACCACGCGCTAGTGGAGTATCATTCATACAGACTGCTTCTTCGGAATAATCGAGCATGAAACGGAAACGTGCCATCTGCTCGTCAGGAATAACGGCAGGAGTGCTCTCTCCACGCATCACCATATAACGGCTGACCGTAGAAAATGAAAGGACTTCCATACGTTCTTTTGGATTGACATGTACAAAAACCATCATTGGGAGTAAGACTGTATCAACCATCTTACGACGGTCACTCCATTGATGAATTTGCTGCTGAACGGGAACAAAAGAATCAATTCCCATCTTAGATAAACGCTCGGCAACTTTCTTCTCGTGGTGCATTCGAACGAGTGCTACATACCAGCGTTTTGAGTGTGCTACGCCTTCCCCTGTCCCACTACTAGGCCCGGCATTTACTGATTTCGGTTTCGTTAAAATCATATTTTTTTACCCCATGTTCATCCGTTACTTCTTAGGTAACGGACAACACACATATAGAATACACATCGCTGTGAAAAAAGGAAAAAAATCGATTATGAGGGAATATAAAAGTGGGCACCTAACATTCAATATAAAACATTCTTGAATTTAGGTAATAAAAAGCCTTTGAGCATGAAGATGTTATCCTTCATGTTCAGATAGATTCATGTTGCATATTTTAGAGAAAAAGGAAAAAAAGAAGTTTATTGTTTGTTTGCTATTAATATTTTTACCTATCTTTGTAGCGAATATAATTCCGTTACCTAAGAAGTAACACCAGCATTAAGTCCCTAATCCATAATGCTTTAATAATATAAATCAGAGCATTTTAAAATTGCAAACGTAAGAATAATTCAATTTATTTACTTTTGTTCTTTCTTCCAATTCAAAACCCTTTAAATATATCTGTGTTGTTTTAATAGATTTGTGTCCTAGTGATTCGCTAATCATTTCGATAGGTACACCTCTGTACTTAGCAGTCGTAGCCCAAGAATGACGAAGCGTATACGACGTGACGGGCGAATGTAGCCTTAATTTTCTGGACAGGCTTTTCAACTCATTATTAAAACGTCTCAAAGCTGACTGATACTCACGATAGGCTCCTTCTTCATTCCGCTTGTACGCTCCGCTTAATATCCGGAAAAGATAATCTGGATAGCCGGAACTCCGGGCGTCAGATTTATTATACAATCCCCCAATTGCATTCTGCGCTGACTCCAGCACTTCTATACTCATAGGAGTACCGGTCTTGGTACGATTGTACTTCAAAAGCCCCCGCTCCAGATTAGACTTTTCCAAATGGGCTAAATCAGAAAAAGGCATTCCACAAAACTGAAATAACAGATTGGCAATGGCCTGCGTCCGACGAAGCTTTTCCGATTGAGGATCTTTGTTTAATAGCATGTGAAGTTCGCCGATCGGGATAGCTTTCTTCTGACGTGTGTCCACCCCGGTAAAAACATCCCGGAACAAACCATGTACATAAGGAGCCTGATGCATATCGACACCACGATTGTAGATACTACGCAACATACGCATATACGTAGAAATCGTATTGGGCTTCAAACGGGAAGCCATCAGATAGTTGCTATACCTCTTTAGAGTTTCACGGTTTATCTTACTAAACGTGATGGATTGAGTTCCACAAAACTGCGAAAAAGAACGAATAGCGTGTTTATACACATGGGCCGTAGAATAACGACCCTCTTGTCGCAAACAATCGATGTAATTGTTTGCACAAATAGTAAATCGATTTTTTTCCATAAATTATAACTTATCTCATACGTGTTATTAAAAACGTGCGGAATATAGTAAGATTATAGATAAAATGAACCACAATTTTAAATTTACTTACTGTTTTAGATAGAATTTCGAATTATTTCTAAAAAAAATAAGTGAAGCCATGCAGTATTTTCAATAACCGTGCATTTAACTTATAAAAGAGGAAAAAAAGAGAAATCAAACCATATATCATTAAAACCTACAACCTGAGCTTAACAAGTGAAGTGGGGAAAAATAAAAAAAGAGAGAGAGTTTTTTATACAACGTCCCCAAAAACGAGGAATCCCTGCCAATTTTCGAGTTGGCAGGGATTCATTTTTTTATCTTCATGAAGATGATCTTTTTACTTGCAGTATTTGGTTATCAATTCATCTGCATTCGGATCACCCAATTCTTTCGCTTTCTTAAAGTTGCCGCAAGCTTCATCTGTCTTCTTCAACTGTATCTGGCAAAGTCCCAATAAACGGTAAGCCTCACCATATTTGGGATCAGTCTTCAATATATTATTCAAAATCTGAATAGCTTCTTCATACCGTCCTACACGGAGGTTTATAACTGCATGCTCTGCCTGATAGGTGAGGTCTGTCGGATTCATCTTGATGGCCTTGGCAATATCGTCTAAAGCGCGTTGAAACTGACGGGCTTTCAAAGCTGCCTGTTCGCGATAATAATAGAACACGTCGTTCACTTCTCCCTTGACTGCCGTATGGTAAGCATCATAATCGAGCATTGCATTTCGCGCCTGATCGGCATTCATATTCATCTGCGCACGTTCCAACAAATATGGAGCAAAGTCGGCCGTAATCGGTTGCGGGCAACGGGCAATACAGCTATCCATTAAGGCCACCACTTCTTTCGGATCTCCTTTCAGCAGTTCCTTCGTTTTGGCAGCACTAAAGAAAGTGGCCGGAGAAGCAATATTGCTGGCATTTACCTTTTCATAAGCAGCCAAAGCACCGGCATAGTCTTGTTGGGCAAACAGTATATCACCTTCCATTTGAGTGTAAATTGGCAGCGGATCAATAGCGATTGCCTGACGGACATTCTTCAAAGCGGTATCATACGTCCAGTCTTTGTAAGTTTTCTCCGGCTTCGATAATTGATAAGCATACATTAGCTTACCTATATTATAATATACATCATCTTTCTTCTGGGCTACTTTCAGAGCCTGATTAAAGTCGGCAACGGCTTTATCATACCAAGTCTGGTCGTCTTTACCTTTAGATGCATAATAATTGGCACGACGGAGATAACCATCTGCATTGGCAGGGAACTGACGGATGAAGTCATCCAACAGCTTTTCATAGTCCTCGCCCGAGAGGCTCGAAGAGGCCATGAACAGATATACTAATGCCTGATCTTCCGTTTCGGGTAAACCTTTCCGGATACCAATGCTTTTCAAGGCAGCGTCTCCCAAAGAAAGAGCACTGATTTTCTGCGACATGGCAAAAGCTGCTTCCGCCGCATAGCAAGTAGTCACCGTATCGATACCGGATGATTTCTGCGCAATACCAAATACCTGACCTTCCGCATTCATCACCGGACAGCTCACCATCTTATCTTTCATATGCATGCTCAATGTATAATAATGGTATTCTCCGGCTACTTTGGAAACATCTTTCACCTTACCATTAACACAAGCAATGCTTTTCTGCGTAGAATAAGGAAGCATCCATGCTTCGGCTCCTGCCACCGGGGCTGTTTTGGCAACAATCAGCGCAGGCACTTTCTTCTCGGTGATAGCCACACGGAACTTAATGACATCATACATATCATTCGCTCCAAGTATCAGGCTGACCGGCATCTGCTTGCCTTCGGAAGTAATCACTACCGCACGTTCAGCTCCTTTAAAAAGAGTGTAATCTGATAAAGCCAATCCGTCTTCGGACACAAAGAATCCGTTTCCCGTATTCAGCATTTTATCATTCTTGTCATAAGTCACTATTGAGAAGACTGCACGTTTTGCCTTCTCTACCCATTTTGGGGTTTGTGCCATGCTTCCTTGTACCAGAAAGAAAAGCAGCAAAGGTAGAATTAAAATCTTCTTCATATCAGTCATTGTTTCTTTGTTTCACAGCTTCGTAAATCAAGATACCGGCAGCTACAGAGACATTCAAGGATTCGATAGTGCCCAGCATCGGAATTTTCACCCATTCATCACAGAGGGCAAGGTTTTCATAAGAAACTCCTGTATCCTCCGCTCCCATTATGATGCAGAGGGGACCTGTATAATCGGCCTTGGTATAGTCATAATCTCCTTTTTCGGTAGCAGCCACAATGCGGAAACCACTGTCTTTCAGATATTGCAGAGTCGAACGAAGGTTCTGTTCACGGCATACCGGAAGAGTATGTAGTGCTCCTGCCGATGTTTTCACGGCATCAGCATTGACCGACGCACTACCCCGGACAGGAATAATCACAGCATCGACAGCTGCACATTCGCAGGTACGTGCAATCGCCCCGAAATTGCGTACATCAGTCACTCCGTCGAGCATAACAAAAAACGGATTTTTTCCTTGCTCAAACAAGAAAGGAACAAGATCCTCCGCTTTCTGATAAGTCACAGAAGAAATGAAGGCGATCACTCCCTGATGATTTTTCCGGGTAATACGGTTGATACGCTCTACCGGAACACGCTGAACAGGTATCAGCGTACCTTTCAAAGCTGCAAAAAGCTCCTTGGAAAGATCACTTTGAATATCTTTCTTCACGAGGATCTTATCTATCTCTTTTCCAGCCTGAAGGGCTTCTATCACGGCACGAACGCCGAAAATCATTTCACTTTTATCTAACATCTGGTTGATTTTCTATTTTACTATTTACTATTCACTATTTATCAGTTGCGGGCAAGCAGGGATTTGGCATTGCTAAGGGCAGCTTCGGTGAGAGTGGCGCCACTAAGCATGTGAGCTATTTCCTCTACTCGTTCTTCGTCAGTGAGACGGCGGATATGACTGTTGGTTTCCGTATCGCTATCTTTCTTGTATACCTTATAATGAGCACGCCCACGGGCAGCAATCTGCGGCAGGTGGGTGATACTGATTACCTGACGGTTGCGATCGCCCATCTCCTGCATCATGTCCGCCATACGGTCGGCTATTTCACCGGAGACTCCCGTATCTATTTCATCAAATACGATAGTCGGCAGCTTGACGGCTCCGGCAATCATTGCCTTGATAGAAAGCATGACACGGGCAATTTCGCCTCCTGAAGCTACGGAAGAGATATTCTGCAAGGTACCGTTCTTATTGGCGGAAAACAGGAAGTTGACTGTATCCTCTCCTTGCAATCCCGGCTCTTTCTTCAGTCCCATTTCTATCTGGAAACGAACATTCGGCATTCCTAATGGAATCAACCGGGCAGCCAGCTGTTTTTCTACTTCACGAGCAGCTTTCGTACGGGCTTTGGTCAGCACTTCTGCCTGTTGTTTCACTTGTTTATATTGTTCCTCTTTGCGAGCAGTCAGTTCGGCGATACGCTCATCATAGGAAGTGATGTCCGACAATTTGCTACGGTATTCATCCGTTAGCGCTATCAATTCGTCAAGGGTTTGTGCCCGATGTTTCTGCTGTAAGGAATAAATCAGATTCAACCGTTCATTCACTTCGTCCAGACGGACCGGATTGAATTCAACGGAATCACTTTGTAAAGAGACTTCGTGCGAAATATCTTTCAGTTCGATATAAGCGCTCTCCATACGTTCGGTAAGTTCCTTGGCCGGCTGATATACTCTTTGTAGATTATTCAGTGTATTCAAACTGTCTTTCAGATAAGAAAGCAATCCACCTTCATCCGAAGCAAACGACTGTTCCACCCGGTAAAGTCCGGCTTTTATCTCTTCTGCATGACTTAATGTTTCAGCTTCCTGCTCCAGTTCTTCCTGTTCGCCCTCCACCAAACGGGCTTCTTCGAGCTGTTCGAGTTGGAAGCGAATATAATCTTCATCGGAGCGGCTTTTCTCTGCCAGCGACACTAATTCAGCGAGTTCGCGATCTGTCTGTTTCCATTCGTCATAACACAGATGGTATTTCTCCAATGCAGCATCATTATGTGCCAGAATATCAAGTACATTCAACTGAAATCCTTCTTTATTAAGCAGCAGATTCTGATGTTGCGAATGAACATCTATCAGTTGTTCGCCCAGCTCTTTCACTTGTGCCAGCGAAGCAGGAGTATCGTTGATGAATGCCCTGCTCTTACCGGAAGACTGCACTTCACGACGCAAAATGCACTCTTCATCATATTCCAGCTCATTTTCTTCAAAAAACGGGCGCATACCATAAGCAGATATATCAAAACGTGCCTCTATGATACACTTGGAAGCTCCGTGGCGAATCGCTTTCACATCGGCACGCTGTCCTAGCAGGAGTCCGATAGCTCCCAGAATAATTGATTTTCCGGCTCCCGTTTCACCTGTTATAACGGAAAAGCCTGTTTCAAAACTGATATCCAGTTTTTCTATCAATGCGTAATTCTGAATGTATAGTGAACGTAACACCTTCTATTTTAATTAAAAATTAAAGATTAAAAATTAAAACCGGGAGACAGGGTGGCTACCAGACGGTCGATGATGTCTTGGGCTACTTCCGTCTTCGGCTTCAGAGGATAGTCTGTACGACCTTTCCTGTCGATGATACTTATTTTATTGGTATCATGGCGGAAACCGGCTCCAGCATCATTCAACGAGTTGAGCACGATAAAGTCGAAGTTTTTGCGTTCGAGCTTTCCTTCGGCATTCTGCTGCTCATTATTGGTTTCGAGGGCAAAGCCAACCAATAACTGATTTTTCCCTTTCAGTGCTCCTAAATTGGCAGCGATGTCTTGTGTTGCCTGAAGATGGAGGGTTAGTTCCTCTTCTTTCTCCCGCTTTATCTTCTTGTCGGCCACTGTTTCCGGACGATAATCGGCTACTGCCGCGCAAAGAATACCTGCATCAGCATCTGGAAAATAAATTTGTGCAGCCGCATACATTTCTTCTGCTGATTCCACATCTACACGCCGGATACGGGAATGTTTCGTTTTGAGCTGCACAGGACCTGTTATCAATGTCACCTGTGCTCCACGACGGGCACATTCTTCTGCTAATGCGAATCCCATCTTTCCGGAAGAATAATTGCCTATGAAACGCACCGGGTCAATCTTTTCGTAAGTCGGTCCGGCTGTAATCATTACTTTCTTTCCGGATAGTTCGTCACTCGAAGCGAAGAATTCATCCAATACCCGGATGATGTTTTCCGGCTCTTCCATACGTCCCTTTCCTACCAAGTGGCTGGCTAATTCTCCTGTTCCCGGCTCGATAATGTGATTACCGTAGGAACGCAGTATATCCAGATTTTTCTGGGTGGCGGGATGGGCAAACATATCGAGGTCCATTGCCGGAGCAACAAACACGGGAGCTTTTGCCGAAAGATAAGTTGTTATGAGCATATTGTCAGCTATTCCATTGGCCATTTTGCCGATAGTAGAGGCAGTGGCAGGCGCAATCAGTACAGCATCCGCCCACAATCCGAGATCGACGTGGCTATTCCACGTTCCGTCACGCTGGGCAAAAAACTCACTGATGACCGGTTTGCTGGTCAAAGCCGAAAGAGTGATGGGAGTAATAAATTCTTTTCCCGCCGGAGTAATTACGACTTGCACTTCCGCTCCCTGTTTTATCAGTCCGCGAATGATATAGCACGCCTTATACGCGGCAATACTGCCGGTAATTCCAAGAATTATTTTTTTTCCTTTTAGCATTATTTTGTAATCAAATTACTCATTTCACGCAAACGGATTTTTGTCAATGCCGCCTTAGTGTTCAGCGTGAAATCACTATTCAAAATCCAACTGTAATATCCGGGATCTTTCTTCAAAACCTCGGCTACAGACATTCCTTTATATTTTCCGAAGTTGAATACTTCCACCCCATTATCATCGTACACCATGCGTCCGGCAAAGTCTACATTCTTGCTGAAACTTGAATAATCTGCCAGGAACGCAATATCATTCTGAAGATCGGAGTAACGGTCGAGTTGTGCTTTCAGCACTTCGTAAGTGGCCCGTGTATCTGCTTCGGCAGTGTGTGCATCTTCCAGATTTTTGTCGCAATAGAATTTATAGGCAGCAGACAGGGTGCGTTGTTCCATTTTGTGGAAGATCACCTGTACGTCTACAAATTTGCGTTTCGTCATATCAATATCCACTCCGGCGCGAAGGAACTCTTCGGCAAGGACAGGAATATCAAAACGATTGGAATTAAATCCTGCCAAATCGCAACCTTCAATGTCCCTGGCTATGTTTTTCGCCACTTCTTTGAAAGTAGGGCAATCGACTACATCGGCATCATAAATACCATGTATAGCAGAAGATGCTTCCGGGATATGCATTTCAGGGTTGATACGTAATGTTTTTGCTTCTTCATTTCCATTCGGATATACTTTCAGATAGCAGATTTCAACAATTCGGTCTGTGTTGATATTGGTTCCAGTTGTTTCTAAATCAAAAAAAACAATGGGATTTTTCAGGTTTAATTTCATTTCTAATTATTTTTTCCACCACAGAGTAACACAGAGTTCCACAGAGTGTTTTATGTATTTATTGCTCTGTAGAACTCTGTGTTATTTTGCGGTGATTACTATTAATCATTTAGCATCATCGGCATCAGCAGCATCAGCAGGTCTTCGTTTTCTTCCTGCTCTACCGGGATGATTACTCCGGCACGTGAAGGATCTGCCAGTTCGATGATTACTTCGTCTGCTGAAATATTGTTCAGGATGTCGATGAGGAATGTCGATTTGAAACCGATGTTCATTGCTGCACCTGCATACTGGCAAACTTGTGTTTCTTCAGCAGAAGTAGAGAAGTCAATATCTTGTGCGGAAATCACAATCTGGTTTTCCTGCATACGGAGTTTAATCAAACTGCTTGCCTGCGATGAAAAAATAGACACACGACGCAAAGCTCCTACCAACTGTTGACGGTCTACGGTCACTTTGTGCGGGTTGTTCTGCGGAATTACCGAGTTGTAGTTCGGGTAACGTCCTTCAATCAGGCGGCAAACCATCCGGTAGCTTTCGAGCATGAATACAGCATTACGTTCATCGAATTCGATCGTCACTGTGCCTTGTTCTTTCGGCAAAAGATTCTTAAGCAAGGTAGCCGGTTTCTTCGGAAGGATAAAGGCTGCACGCTCGTTACCTTTGGCTGCCAATGTCTTGCAACGTACCAGTTTATGACCGTCTGAAGCAACCATTGTGATGTCTTCTGTGGTAATATCGAAATAAATACCGTTCATCACCGGACGAAGTTCGTCATCGGCAGTAGCAAACACCGAACGGTTGATACCTCCCAGAAGTACACTTGCCTCCATTTCTACACGGACTGCATTATCACCCAGTGTAGCCGATTGCGGGAATTCATCCGCATTCTGCCCCATCAGGCTGTATTTTCCGTTCTGGTACTGCACTGTTATTTCATAATTATCCGGATTGATTTCAAATGTAAGTGGTTGTTCCGGGATTTCTTTCAGTGCATCAAGCAATGTTTTCGCTACTACGGCAAAACGCCCGTTCGTATCGCTTTCATTCACTTCTACGGTAGTCACCATCGTTGTTTCACTGTCGGATACAGTCACAGACAATGTTCCGTCTTCCAATTCGAAGAGGAAACAATCGAGAATTGGCAGCGCATTTTTTGAATTAATCACACGGCTGATGGCCTGTAAATGGCTGGAAAGAGCAGTACTTGAAACGATAAATTTCATATATTTTCGTGTATTTAAGTTTTAAATGTTCTATCGCACAAAGTTACGAAAAAAGATTTGGGCTGCCCAATAAAACAAAAGAAAAAAACAGGCATTGTGTGAGGGATATTACTAAAAAATTGTAACTTCGCCCCAGAATTTAAAATTATCGCAATGGAATTTACAGGAAAAATCATCGCTATCCTCCAGCCCAAAGGAGGAGTTTCAAAAGCTACCGGCAACGAGTGGAAAGCGCAAGAGTTTGTTATCGAAAGTCACGACCAATATCCACGCAAAATGTGCTTCGAAGTATTTGGGGCAGATAAAATAGATCAGTTCAACATTCAAATGGGCGAAGAACTGACTGTTTCATTCGACATCGATTCTAACCAATGGCAAGACCGCTGGTTCAACAGAATCCGTGCATGGAAAGTAGAACGTGTCAGCGCAGGTGCCCCAATGGCTACAGGCGGTTCCGTTCCTCCCGCAGCTCCGTCGGCAATGCCGGAATTTACTCCGGGCGACGCAAAAGACGATCTGCCATTCTAAACCGAAAGTCATTCGTCGGACGAATAAGCATAAAAAAACTCCCGATAGAATTTAATTCTGTCGGGAGTTTTTTTTATAGAATGATTGTATATAAACCACGATTTTTATTCTGATTTATATTTCAAAACAATATTGGGATATACTACTCCATCGGTACAGGCAAACTGGACAAAGAGTGTAAAATTACGGAAAAAGTCTGCATTGCGCAAGAAGAAATCCGGTACGAAGCGGACGTGATTTTCCGATTGCCGGAACACGTGATCGAAATCCGCCATCAGCATAAAATGATATGAATCGGACAGGTGATCCATGCCCGTCTGATAAGCCATTGCCCCATTAAGCACTTCCCCTTTATCCAGTTGGCGAATATAATGCGACAGGCTATCCTCATCCGGAGCGAGTAACAAACGTCCGCCATAAAATGCTGCATACACATCCAAAGTCGGTTCAACAAAACTGGTCAGTTGTTTAAACAATGTTGTTTGAGGCAACCGATAGACCAAGTATGCCTTATTTACAGTATAACAAAAAGTAATACGGGGAGTTTTTCTTCCTTCATCTGCCGGAGCAGTATTGACAAGGGCACGAAGCATCCTTTCAGCTTCCGTCACATCTGCCACAGACAGGCTCAAGACTGCCGCTGCATCCTGCAACGTATCTTCACGCTGGAAGAGACAGGCAACCAGGTCTTGCCCGGCATTTTCCATCAGATAGCGGGAAAATTCCTTATCTCTATTCTGCACTTCACTCGTGCGGACTGCCCCGTTCTGCTCCTGCGCATTTCCATAAGAAAGCAAAGACGCCCAGTCCGTAATTCCCTGTCTGCTAAAATAGAAAGCAGTGGAGGGCAGTGCTTCACCCGGGAAGCCTTTGACTGATTGCTGCTGGCGAAGTTGGTTTATAAAGGCAAAGCAAGTGTCTGCATCATGAGTGATGCCAGAGAAATAGATAAAATCATCTTTCATCTTCATGTCAAATTCCGTCCATCCCATCATCCCTTTCATACGGGTATAGATTGTGGCGGCCGCTGCACTTTTTTTCGGAGCACGCACTCCTGTAAAGGTCGGATCATCCGCCAATGATTTGTCACTCTTATATGCATCAATAACGTTTTCAATCAGTTTTTTCTGAAAACTTAATGTCATAAAATCAGACGTCAGATAGCAGGCTAGAAAATCACCATCTGCCATCGGGTAAATGATTATTTCCTCTCCTTTGTAAACAAACGTTTTCGGTGGATAAAGCGAAGATATATATTTACGCACAAACCTGTTCACCAATTCCTTATCCCCATTTCCCAATCTGCAATAAAGTACCTGGTTCCGTTCGTTATCCGGTTCGTGGAAACTAATCAACATCTGATTCATTTGCCGGCTCAAGCCATGGGGAGTATCTTCCGAGAGGGCATAAAGGCTTTGTTTCAGATAAGAAAAAAGTTTGGATACATAAAGATATTGCTGATTTTTACTACAAGTCAGATCATCGACCTCCGCTACAAATTCGAGCACATCATCGGTAACAAATACGGCTGAAGTGGTGGATGGAACCAGTTCATAAAGATTAAAATCTTTCTGCCCTTCGGCCGCCGACAGTCTAAAAAAAGAGTACAATGCGAAACCTGAGCACAAAAGTACAACAGAAGACGTGATCGCTATTTTCACTATCGTACGAAGTTTCATAATATTCGCTGTTTATCGGCTAGGTGCAAAAATAATAATTTCTACAAAGAAAACAAAACTTTTGCTAAAAATTTCACCGATAATCAAAGATAGATATCCAATCCGTCGAATGCCAGGTGAATATTTTCCGGAAGGCTCTTTTCAACCTTCGCATGCAAGCCCATATCATGACTCATGTGTATAAAGTACGTCTTCTTTGCCTGAATGCGCCGCGCCACTGCCAATGCTTCTTCCAAATTCTGATGAGTAGGATGCGTGGCAATCCGAAGTGCATTCACTACCAAAACATCTATTCCCGCCAATTGTTCATAAGATTCTTCGGGCATGGTCAGCATATCAGTGATATAACCTAATTGCCCGATACGATACCCCAGAATAGGCAATCGGCCATGCATCACACGTAAAGGAAGCACCTCCGTGTGGTTAACAGAAAAGGCCTGCCCCACCGAGATTTCCTGCAAAGGAATGTCAGGAACTCCCGGATAACGATGGTCAACAAAGCAATAGGGCATACGCAAGCGCAAGCCTTGCGCCACATAATTTTCCGCATAAATAGGCACTGAACCAAATCGGCAAAACGGACGCAAATCATCCAACCCACCCACATGGTCATAATGTTCATGCGTAATGAGCACACCATCTATCTTCTCAAAAGGAAGATGCAATACCTGTGTCCGGAAATCCGGACCGCAATCTATCAAAATCCGCGCATCATCTGTCTCGACAATAGCAGATGCACGCAATCGGTTATCTTTCGGATCGGTAGAAGTACAAACCGGACATGTACAGCCGATTTGGGGGACTCCCGTCGATGTTCCACTTCCAATGATTCTTACTTTCACTTGTTTAATTGAGAATTGAAAATTGAGAATTAAAAAATAATAGTTGAGAATGAGAAATTTGGAATTGAGAACGAAAAAAAGAAAGGTTATAGAGTATTTCTACACCTGAACACTTTTCATTATTCATATAGCTATTCTTCATTCTCAATTTTTACTTCTCAATTTATTAAGTTAACTTCCGGATGAATATCAATGCCGAACTTCTCACGGACAGAGGCTCGAACTGCATCTGAAAGCGCAAGGATATCGCTACCTTTTGCTCCACCAAGATTCACTAACACCAATGCTTGTTTATCATGCACGGCAGCCGGGCCTAAAGCCTTACCTTTCCAGCCGCATTGGTCGATCATCCATCCTGCCGGAATTTTTACCCGACCATCCGCCAGTTCATAGTAAGGTATCCGGGGATATTCCTGCTGCAGGGCTTCCAGTTTTTCTTTCGGCACAATGGGATTCATAAAGAAGCTGCCGGCATTCCCCATTACCTTCGGGTCGGGCAACTTGCTCTCACGAATATCAATTATCACTTTCCGTACAACAGAAAGCGTCAATGCCGGATATTTTTCAAGCTCCTGACGAATGGTTCCATAATCTAACGTATAATGTTCTTTTTTACTAAGTCGGAAACGGACATAGGTGACAAAAGCCGACTTGTTTTCCGGGCGTTTAAAGATACTGTTGCGGTAGGTATATCCACACTCTTCCACCGAATAAACGCGTTCTTCAGCTTGAATGTTCACCGTTTCCACAGCTGCTATCAGATCTTTCACTTCAACACCATAAGCTCCGATGTTCTGTACCGCGCTCGCTCCGACCTCACCGGGAATGAGTGACAGGTTCTCCGTTCCATACCATCCATGTTCTACGCAATATGCAACGAAGTCATCCCATACTACCCCCGCTCCCACTCGTACCGACACAGAGTGTTCATCTTCCTCCGTCACTTCGATTCCTTCAATGCGGGAATGGAGTACCAATCCGTCGTAATCTTTGGTAAACAACAGGTTACTGCCGCCACCAATATGCAAAAAAGGTGTCACAATGGCACCTTGCACAATCAGCTTCTTCAGTTCTTCAACCGAAGAATATTCTAAAAAACGAGCGGCACTGACATCGATGCCGAATGTATTGTAGGGCAAAAGAGAATACATATATTTTTAGTTATAAGTTATACTGTTATAGTGCGTCGTAACCTGTATCAGATACTTGTATCTTCAAACTTATACAATTCCCATTCTCCGGCTTTCCGGCGGAAATAAAGTATATTGGAAAAACCATTTCCGATACCTTTCAACGCCAGGATTTTCGTGGGCGAATCATCGTCATTCCGCTGTCCGTAATTAATATTAGAAAGGCGGTCGACAGGAAGTACCGGCTTGAAGGCAAACCACTGATTAAGGTCGAGGGTTGTCTCCAGAATAGAGAAATCATCGTCCGGATCGGTGGTTACAAAAGCCAACGGCTCCCGCACACGCTGACTCTGAAAAAGACTATCCGTTGCAAAATGTCCGAAAAACTCAACAAAGTTTTCATTATCACTTTGCTCAATGGGCCGCAGGTTGATTGCCTCCAGTATCCATGCACCTTTGATACGTTCAAAATAGTATCTTTTTACCATTCGTGTTTTCACGAACATCCACTCTACCTGCACAGAAGTGAGGGAAGTATCTCCTACTAAATCCATGTCTTCTTCTCTATCAAACAGCAGTGTATAATAATGCTGCTTGGTAAACAAGTCATCATGCTTCCAGTTGCGTTCCTCGATGTTTGACTTCTTATCTCCATTGTAGTAGGGCAATGGAAATTTTACACGCTGACGCTGTAACACATCATCGGAAGCAAAATTGTAGATAAAATCATCGAAAGATTCATCTGCCTGTATAGGCTGCGGATCTTCCGGCGATTTATCATGGTGGCTAGAATCGGCTATCTGCCGGATTGAATCCACCTCTTTAGTAATAGATGCGAAGGGGTCAATATTTGCTTTCTTGTTTCCACAAGAGCTCAATATACCGAGCAGTATGACCCCTGCAATTAGTTTTTTCATTATTTCAGTTTCTCTCTTAACTTTTCAAGCATATCCACCGTCATGCTTTCCAAATTGTAGGCCGGCTTCCATCCCCACTCTTCACGAGCACAGGTATCATCCAGACTATCGGGCCAGCTATCGGCTATGCGCTGTTTCAAAGGATCTATATCATAGATCATCTCAAACTGCGACACATGCTTCTTGATAGCCTGATATATCGTTTCCGGGTCGAAACTCATGGAAGCGATATTGAAAGCATTGCGGTGTATCAATCTTGCCGGATCGGCTTCCATCAGTGTGATTGCTGCATTCAGCGCATCCGGCATGTACATCATATCCATTAAAGTGCCTTGCTTAATGGGGCACACAAACTTTTCTCCTTTCACTGCCGAGTAGTAAATATCGACAGCATAATCGGTCGTACCTCCTCCCGGAGGGGTCACATTCGAAATAATGCCCGGAAAACGGACAGCACGGGTATCGACACCGTATTTATTAAAATAGTAATCACTCAACAACTCTGTTGTTACTTTAGTGACTCCATACATGGTACGCGGACGTTGAATAGTGTCCTGCGGTGTTTTCGTGTGAGGCGTACTAGCTCCAAACGAACCGATAGAACTCGGAGTAAACACTGCGCACCCTTGTTCACGTGCCACTTCCAGCACATTCCACAATCCATCGATACCTATTTTCCAAGCCAGCTTGGGTTTCGACTCGGCAACTACGGACAACAGAGCAGCCAAATTATAAATCGTATCGATGTGATACTCTTTTACTACAGATGCAATCGCCTCGCCGTCCGTTACATCAGCTATTGCCGACGGTCCCGACTCCTTTAATTCCCCTTTAGGTTCTGCACCCGGAATATAACCAGCTACTACATTTGCATTTCCGTAACGTTTCCGTAGCTCCATCGTTAGCTCCGACCCTATCTGTCCGGTAGCTCCAATAATCAAAATGTGTTCCATTTTTTCTTCTGACTTAGAATATCAAGCTTAAATAGTGCGCAAAGTAAGCACTTTTTTTTCAGATTTTAATCAAAAAGACATTGTTATTCCAAGAAAAATTGTGTCCTTTGCAATATAACTTAATCACCCAAACACTATGTACGGTAAAATGCAAGAATATCTCCGCCAAACATTGGCTGAAATCAAGGAAGCCGGACTTTATAAAGAAGAACGACTGATTGAAAGTGCGCAGCAAGCTGCCATCACTGTAAAAGGTAAGGAAGTATTAAACTTCTGCGCAAACAACTATCTAGGATTGTCCAATCATCCCCGATTAATCAAGGCTTCGCAGGAAATGATGAATAACCGTGGATACGGAATGTCGTCCGTCCGTTTCATTTGTGGAACACAAGATATACACAAAGAACTGGAAGCTGCCATCTCGGACTATTTCCAGACTGAAGACACAATTCTGTATGCTGCCTGCTTCGACGCTAACGGCGGTGTATTCGAACCACTTTTCTCTGAAGAGGATGCCATTATCTCGGACTCGCTAAACCATGCTTCTATCATTGACGGGGTACGTCTTTGCAAAGCGAAACGTTACCGTTATGCCAATGCTGACATGAAAGACTTGGAAAGATGTCTGCAAGAAGCGCAGGCGCAACGTTTCCGTATTGTTGTTACGGACGGTGTGTTCTCAATGGATGGCAACGTAGCCCCGATGGATCAGATTTGTGATCTTGCCGAGAAATACGATGCGTTGGTAATGGTGGATGAATCCCACTCTGCCGGTGTGGTAGGTGCCACTGGTCATGGCGTAAGCGAGTTGTATAAGACTCACGGACGTGTAGATATTTATACCGGAACGTTGGGTAAGGCTTTCGGCGGTGCACTGGGAGGATTTACCACCGGACGTAAAGAAATCATTGATTTACTCCGTCAACGCAGTCGCCCGTATTTGTTCTCCAACTCATTGGCTCCGGGTATCATCGGTGCAAGTCTTGAAGTTTTCAAGATGCTGAAAGAGAGCAATGCCCTGCATGACAAGTTGGTTGAAAATGTAAACTACTTCCGTGATAAGATGACGGCTGCAGGATTTGATATTAAACCGACGCAAAGTGCTATTTGTGCGGTAATGCTGTATGATGCGAAACTGTCTCAAATTTATGCTGCACGCATGCAGGAAGAAGGAATCTATGTGACAGGTTTCTACTATCCGGTAGTGCCGAAAGATCAGGCCCGCATCCGTGTACAGATTTCTGCAGGACACGAAAAAGCACATCTTGACAAGTGTATCGCTGCATTTATCAAGGTAGGCAAAGAGCTTAACGTATTGAAAACGGAATAACTTCGAAGCAAGGTTTCCTTGCGGAATCTATATTTTAGGCACGGATTACACAGAATACACAGATTTCACGTATCTTACACAGTTGCTTTATAACAAGCATCATTCTAAAAAACGTATAATACGTGAAATCTATGTAATCTGCGCCTAAAATTCTCTTTTATAAAATGAATTTTGAACCGCTACTTGACTATAAAAAATAGATTATGGAAGAACTGACTCTCACTACTCCTGCCCTACTTTTCTCGGCAGTTTCATTGATTTTACTGGCTTACACCAACCGTTTCTTATCGTATGCCCAACTTGTACGCCAACTGCGTGACCGCTACGTGGAGAATCCTTCGGATATCACTGAAGCTCAAATCGAGAATTTACGAAAACGGTTGAACCTGACCCGTACAATGCAAGGACTGGGTATTGCAAGTCTTTTTCTCTGCGTAGTCAGTATGTTTCTTATTTATATCGGACTGCAATTATTTTCTGCTTACGTATTCGGACTGGCACTGATTCTGTTGATAGCTTCTCTAGGCGTATCTTTCCGCGAAATACAGATTTCCACCCGTTCACTGGAGATTTACTTGGGAACAATGGAGAAAGGGAAAAACAAGAAATAATACGGTTGGCATTCCCTTCCATTCGTTTTTATCAAGACACTACCCGGCAAGGAAGGATGACCGTAAAGCGACTTCCCTTGCCTACTTCGGATTTGAGTTCAATCCTTCCACCCAACTTTTCTATAATCACCTGACAAATAGAAAGTCCCAATCCTGCTCCCTGTGAGAATTCGTTCTGTTTGTAGAAACGGCTAAAAATCATCCGTTGTTCTTCGCGTGGAATACCTCTTCCTGTATCTTCTACATAAATTCGCACATGACCCTCATCCGGCAGATAAACATATCCTAATTTGATATATCCGGTTTCCGTAAACTTACTGGCGTTATTCAAGAAGTTTGTTAGCACTTGTATCAAACGCTCTCTATCCACATTAATTTCTAAAGGTATATTATCCACTTCTTTCAGGAATTCCAGGCGTGGAGCAATCAATACCTGGTGAGTCATATAAATGTCATCAATCAGCTCTCTCACCCTACATTTCTTGAATGAGAAAGACATATAGCCTGATTCGATACGGGAAAGCTCTAGAATATCGTTAATCAGTTTGAGCAGCAACTCGCTGTTCTTATTAATAGTGCCGATGTATTCTTCGCGTTCTACGGAACTCAATCCATCTTCCAATGCCAGAATATTGGCAAAACCAACAATCGAATTGAGCGGAGTACGTATCTCATGGCTCATATTTGCCAGAAATGATTGTTTCAATTCTGCCTTTTCAGCGAGTAAGCGTGCAGCTTCCAGTTCCTCCTCACGATCTTTTATATCCTGTATGTTGAGCAATAAACCTGCTGTTTTATATTCGCCACCCGGTAGCTGTTTAGTAGTATAACGAAACTCCCACCACTGATATCCTTTGCCATCGAAGTTACAAAGCTCCTGTACTACTTTCTTTTGGGCTGTTTTCAGATTTCGCCAGTTGAACTTCACTCCTTCCCAATGATCGGGATGAATAAAGCTCATGAATTCTTTAAACGAAAGTTGTCTAGGATTTAGCCCTTGCGACGACCAGAATGCATCTTCAAAAATAAAACAACCGTTATCCAATCTCCAAGCATACGTCATTCCACCCTCAATAGCTAATGATAAAGTCTCCTTTTCATCAGCTAATGCAATAAGCGCCTGTTTTTTTCTCGTCTGTTCCCGAAGGTATAACCACCAAAGCGAAGCAAAAAGAAATATCAGGAAAAGAATTAGTGAAGCGACTAAAGTTCCCCATAGAAATGGATACTTGTCCCTGAACGGGATATTGATAATGCTATATTTTGCAGGAATACTTTCCTTGCCCAAGCCTATTTGTTTCATTGTATTCCAGTCTACGACATACTCTTTCCGGCTTTCAACAATGGGTATATCCGAGGGGCTTGTGCCATGCAATATGCGAACGGCAGTTTTCACCTCTTCTTCTACCTGAATAGGCAGCGAAGTGATGTATCCACCCAACAACTTCTCACCAAACCCAAAGGCTTCATTGATGGCTGTCAGACTAGGACTACCACAGATACTCCCAATATTAATAGTGGTGTAATCACGTTTCAACTGGATATAACATTGATCGCGGTAACTCCTGTTCAAAACCCACATAAAAGTAGCATCCGAATGGTTTCTGGCATTACGCAAAGGAATAGCCATGAAGCGGGTATAGCCTTCTTCCTGCACCAAACGTATCTGTTCTTCAGGAGAAAGTTCGGGATTATCTATGAATCCAGTCACTTTATGTCCTTTAAACTGTTCCTTTGCATCTCTTCTGATTTGTCTGTCGATATAGGTAGTGTCGAGCATGGTAAACAAGCGGACGTGCTCACCGAAAAGCTCTTTTGCCACACTGATATTCTCATTAAAGGCTATCTTGTCATGGAAACCTGTCACATTGGGATGGCGTTTCAACAATCCCCAATTCGGATAATTGACACCACCAAAAACCACAGGCACTTCTTTCGCCAACTGAATTCCGCATTTCATCAATGAATAAGTGGCCTGGTCTTCATTCACCAGAATCACTTCCGGCCGCCAGTCTCTCGATACGGAATCAACCAGAAAGCGCATCCGTTCGAGTTCCGGTTCCTCCCAATAGGACTCACAGTCTAAATAAACGGTACGAATATCAGCATCAATTTTCTCTTTTTCAAATTGCTCCGCTATCATCCGGTTAAATTCCGGATAAGCCGCATAAGTCTCCTCATAAGAGTGGACCACTAAAATACGTCGTTCCTCTTTTTGAGAACAACTACTCACCCCTAAAAGGAGCAATAAAGATAAAAGGAGCAATCTTATAATTACTCTGTTCAAACCATTCATTTATAATAACTGGGATTAATTTCTCTCTGACTCGTAATACAAAGGTAGTTTATTTTCGAACATAAGCCAAATAAGTGAAAAAAAAGAAGCTGTCTGAACAGGAATTCAGGCAGCTTCTATCATATATTAAAAAACTATTTTTCAGAGTAGCATCATTAACGCTGTCCCAATTGTGAGTCTACAAAGAAAATTCCGGTATCACCAGCTTTCTTGATTTTATCAACAATGCCTTGCGCAGTAGCTTCTTCTTCTACTTGTTCGCGAACAAATCCCCACAAGAAATCCTGTGTTGCTTTATCCTTTTCAGCAGCAGCTACGTCTACCAGCTTGTCTACCAATTGAGAAACATGACATTCATGTTTGTATACGTGTTCAAATACTTCCAGAGGAGTACCCCATCCGTTAGGAACAACATCTATTTTATCAACTTTAGCGGTTCCTCCACGTTTAATGATATAGTCTGCCATGGCATAAGCGTGTCCCATTTCTTCCTGGGACTGCTTTTTCATCCAATGAGCAAATCCACTGAAACCTTCTCTCTCAAAATAGAAAGACATTGCTAAATACAGGTTAGCAGACCACATTTCAGCAGTAATCTGTTCGTTAATTGCATTCTGTAATTTTTCTGAAATCATAATCGTATTTTTTTATTAAGTTGTTAATGTAGTTTCTTTTTGAACTCATTACAAAAATAACACGCTTTCAGTTAAAATTGTTCCATGCACCCTATATTTTTAAACTACATTCACATTTTGATTGTAGCGGTTCATTTTTTACTTACACCAGTTCGTCGGAAGTATACCCTTTCGGCAGTTCACGACAGTTGTATCCGGAAGCCATTATTTCACCATAAGCACCAGCAGAGCGAAGGGCTATCAAGTCGCCACGCTTCACTTTGTTCAGGTCAATCGCTTTTCCGAAAACATCCGACGATTCACAGATAGGCCCTACTACATCGTATGCTTCCAACGGTTCTTCGGAAGTAATATTTTCCATTTTATGGAATGCCTGATACAGAGCCGGACGGATAAGATCGGTCATACCTGCATCCAGGATGGCAAATTTCTTCCGTGTGCCTTGTTTTACATACAGAACCTTAGAGATTAAGGAACCGCACTGTCCTACAACTGCACGCCCCAATTCAAAATGCAAGGTCTGATAAGGACGCAATTTCAGTTGTCCGGCATAGGTAGCGAAGTAATCTTTGAAGTTCGGAATGGCCTGACGGTTGGGATGTCCGTAGTCAATTCCCAAACCACCTCCTACATTAATATGTTCTACCAGAATTCTGCGAGCTTCCAATTTATCCTGTAATTCATTGACACGATTACAGAGAGCTACAAAATCGCCCATATCCAGAATCTGTGAACCGATGTGGAAGTGAAGTCCGATAAACTTTACGTTTTTCATCTCCTGTGCCACATCTATCACCTTGTCCATATCCTGCATGCTGATACCAAATTTGTTTTCTGCCAAACCGGTAGTGATATTTGCATGAGTATGTGCGCCTACATCCGGATTGATACGGAAAGCAACATTAGCCACCTTATTTTGAGCAGCAGCCAATTCATTGATTACTTCCAGTTCGGGAATAGACTCTACATTGAAACAGAAGATGCCATACTCCAGCCCGAGGTTGATTTCCCAGTCTGCTTTACCTACTCCTGCAAAAACAACTTTATTGGCCGGAAATCCTGCACGGATAGCGGCACGAATTTCTCCACCGCTCACACAGTCGGCTCCCATTCCGCTCTCACGGATGATGGTAAGTACTTTCGGGTTGGCATTTGCTTTGACAGCGTAATGCACTGAATAATTAGGATATTTGGCAACCTCATGGTTAATAGCCGACAATGTATCACGCAGCACTTTGGTATCGTAATAATAGAAAGGTGTCTGCAAAGTGCGGAATTTATCGATTGGAAATATTCCCTTCATAATTCGAAAAACTTGTTTAGTTGGTTAAAAAAGAGCGCTTTTATCAGTTCGGTAAAAGCGCTCGTGTTATTTGTGGAATTATTTGCCGTTGAAAAGCATATCGCTCAACGATTGTAAAGCTACTTTCTTATCACACTCCCGAATGAGGAAGGAGATGTTGTAGTTACTTCCTCCAAACGAGATCATTCGCACCGGTATATCGCGCATCGCATCAAGTGCTTTTGCTTCAAAACCGACATTTTCCCATTCAAGGTCACCTACAACGCAGATGATACACATTTCTTTATCAACGGTTACTGTTCCGTATTTCTTCAGGTCATCCAGAATCTCATTAAGATGTTTCGTGTTATCTATCGTAACAGATACACCGACCTCTGACGTACAGATCATATCGATAGATGTCTGATAGCTTTCGAAGATTTCGAACACCTTACGCAAGAAACCGTGAGCCAATAACATGCGGCTGGATTTAATCTTAATAGCGGTGATATTATCTTTTGCAGCTACTGCCTTGATCTTGCCTTTTTCCGTGTCGTTAGAAATCAGTGTGCCCGGAGCCTCCGGATCCATTGTGTTCAACAGGCGGACAGGGATATTGGCATATTTAGCCGGTTGGATACAAGTAGGGTGCAGAATCTTTGCACCGAAATAAGCCAACTCGGCTGCTTCTTCAAAGTGCAGCTGGCGTACCGGAGCGGTCTTGTCAACAATACGTGGGTCGTTATTGTGCATACCGTCGATGTCTGTCCAGATCTGGATTTCGGAAGCGTTCACTGCTGCTCCGATCAGAGAAGCGGTGTAGTCGCTACCACCACGTTGCAGGTTGTCTATCTCACCGTAAGCATTGCGGCAGATGAAACCTTGCGTAATGTAGATTTCCGTATCCGGATAAAGATCGAGTTGAACACGCAACTTATCCTTAATATATACGGGATCCGGTTCTGCATTCTTATCAGTACGCATGAATTCCAAAGCCGGAAGCAACACGGACTTCACACCACATTCCTGCAGGTAGAAGTTTACCATCGCCGTAGAGATAAGCTCTCCCTGTGCCAAAACCACTTTCTCTTCGAACAAAGTGAAAAGGTCTTTAGTATAGGAGCGGATGTAGTCGAAGTGGGATTTGACAACTTCAAGACCTTTCTGTTTATATTCCTGGGTTGCAAAAAGCTCATCAATATGCTGTTTATATTTTGCTTCCAGCTTATTAATAATCTCGTTGGCACCCTCCGGATTCTTCTTATACAGATAGTCCGAAATTTCCACCAATGTGTTTGTTGTTCCTGACATAGCAGAAAGAACAACAATCTTCTGTTCACCATCGGTAATCAATTTGGCTACTTCCTTCATGCGCTGAGCAGAACCTACGGAAGTTCCTCCAAACTTTAAAACTTTCATTTTCGTTACTGTTTTAGTTATCTATATTTAAATCTATTTCTATTGTTCTCTGTCTGGGCATGTATTCATCGGTCACATCTACAATCTGATGGTCGGCACAACGATATACCCTGCCCGGATAATCTTTCAGCAGTTGCAAATTGTGCGTCGTCATCACTACCGATGAGCCGGATTCGCAGATATTGTGCAACAATTCAACGATGGCTTTACCTGTTTCCACATCCAGATTTCCGGTTGGTTCATCTGCCAGGATGATAGCCGGAGAATTGAGTACGGCACGTGCAATCACAATGCGCTGCTGTTCGCCACCGGAAAGTTCGTTCGGAAGTTTATAACCTTTGTTGGACATTCCCACCAGTTGAAGCACTTCTTCAATGCGATCCTGTATCTCCTGTTTGTTTTTCCAGCCTGTGGCACGAAGCACAAATTCCAGGTTATTATATACAGTACGGTCTGTGAGCAGTTGAAAATCCTGGAATACAATGCCTAACTTGCGGCGCAGTTGCGGGATATGCTTACGTTTGATAGATCGCATATTATAACCCAGCACTTCCGCTTCACCGTCAATTACATCCAGTTCGCCATAAAGAGTCTTGAGCAGACTCGTTTTTCCCGAGCCTACTTTTCCGATCAAATAGACAAACTCTCCTTTGTGCAATTCCAGATTTACATCACTTAGCACACAGAGTTCCTGTTGATGGATTTCTACGTTCTTATATTGTATCAACGCCCCGTCATCCATGCCGACTCCCGTTTTTATTTTTAATTTCTAATCTTTACTTATTAATGCTTCTTCCATGTACTGCTATGTCTTTCCTGCAGTTCACGTGCAAGATCTTCAATGCGATAGCCTTTTGAAGTGAGCAATACAATCATGTGATAAATGAGGTCGGCTCCTTCGTAGATCAAACGTTCGTCAGTACCGTTCGTTGCTTCAATCACTGTTTCCACAGCTTCCTCACCTACTTTTTGAGCTATCTTATTGATTCCCGACTCAAACAGACTGGTCGTATAAGAACCTTCGGGCATCTCTTCGTGACGCTTGTCTATGAAGTCCTGCAATGCTTTCAGGAACATGACCGGTTCTTCGTTTTTCTCCCCCCAACAAGTATCTGTGCCTGTATGACACACAGGGCCTACCGGATCTACTTGAATTAATAATGTATCATTGTCGCAATCAGCCTTTATAGATACAACATGAAGGAAGTTACCGCTTTCTTCGCCTTTTGTCCATAAACGATTCTTCGTACGGCTAAAGAATGTAACTTTTCCGGTTTCTACCGTTTTATCATAAGCTTCTTTATTCATGAAACCCAGCATCAAGACCTTACGTGTCTCGTTGTCCTGTATGATAGCCGGAACGAGTCCGTTCATTTTATCGAAATCCAATTCCATTTTTATATAAGTTCTAATTACTATTTCAATTTACAATTACTATCTATCGCCTACGAATGTTTTTTTACCTGATGGTAATTCCTTCGCCGCAGCCTAAAGGCTAATTTTTGCAGCACAGCAATTACCTGATGGTAATTCCTTCGCCGCAAAGATACGATTTTAATTCGGGAATTTTAATTTCTCCGAAGTGAAAAACACTGGCAGCCAATGCAGCATCTGCCTTTCCCTGTAAAAAGACATCACGGAAGTGCTCCTTACAGCCTGCACCTCCCGAAGCTATGATGGGAATGGAGAGTTGATCCGCTAAAGCGGCAAGTGCTTCATTTGCATAACCGGCTTTTACACCATCGTGATTCATGCTTGTGAAGAGTATTTCTCCTGCTCCGCGTTCCTGTGCCTCTTTAGTCCACTCGAACAGGTCTTTATCCGTTTCGATGCGCCCTCCGTTCAGGTAACATTTCCAACCGTTTTCGGTCTGTTTAGCATCCACAGCCAACACACAAACCTGTGAGCCGAAATTCTTTGCAATCTCGTCAACCAACCGGGGATTACGGATAGCGGAAGAATTGATAGAAATCTTATCTGCTCCTGCATTCAGCAGACGGTCAACATCACTTAATTCATTGATTCCACCACCTACGGTAAATGGGATATTGATATTAGCAGCAATCCGCTTTACCAATTCCGTAAAAGTCTTACGTCCTTCATGGCTTGCAGTAATGTCCAGAAAAACAAGTTCATCTGCCCCTTGTTCACTGTAAGCACGGCCTAGCTCCACCGGATCACCGGCTTGGCGCAAGTTGACAAAATTCGTTCCTTTCACGGTTTGTCCGTCTTTTATATCCAGACAAGGTACTATTCTTTTTGCTAACACAATCCTATTTTATTTATTGTTCAACAATTTATAATCTATATTCCTGAAGCTTGATTCTTATCTTCCTTATAATAAAGGTATCCTATTTATTCAGATACGCTCATTATAGAAAAATTCTCAAATCTTGTAAGGTGATATGTCCTTCGTATAATGCCTTACCGAAAATAACTCCGGGAACACCAGCCTCATCCAAAGCAACAATATCATCCACCTTGCTCACCCCGCCACTAGCCATCAGATAAAGGTCAGGGAATTTCGCCAGCATCTCTTTATACAAATCGATAGAAGGGCCACTCAACATTCCGTCACAGCTAATATCCGTACAGATTACTTTTCGTATCCCCTTATCTATATAATTTTCGAGAAATGGAAAAAGTTCACAGGCACTTTCATCTTTCCAACCGTTGACGGCTATCTTATGATCTTTTACATCTGCCCCCAAAATAATCTTCTCACTGCCGTATATTTCCAGCCAATGACAGAATAATTCCGGATCTTTCACCGCAATGCTTCCTCCGGTTACCATCTGCGCACCGCTCTCAAAAGCAATTTTCAAATCTTCATCACTCTTTACTCCCCCACCAAAATCTATGACGAGAGAAGTGCGTGCAGCAATCTGTTCCAACACCCGATAGTTAACGACATGATGAGAAGCAGCACCGTCCAAGTCTACCACATGAAGCCTGCGAACACCGTTCGCCTCAAACTCCTTAGCAACTTCCACCGGGTTCTCATTATACACCTTTTTACTATCGTAATCTCCCTGGGAAAGGCGTACGCACTTTCCGTCAATAATATCAATGGCTGGAATAATTTCTATCATCTATTTACTATTTGTATCTTAGAGGTTTAAAAAGTTTGTCAGAATCTTCTCTCCTGTCTTACCACTTTTCTCCGGATGGAACTGGGTAGCATAAAAGTTATCTTTATGCAGCGCAGCACTGAACGGGTGAATATAGTCAGTTGTAGCAGCAGTAAAGTCGCAGGTCGGTACATAGAAGCTATGCACAAAATAGACAAACTCTTCTTCGGTGAACCCTTCAAACAATTTGCTATTCGTTTTTCCAATGGTGTTCCATCCCATGTGCGGCACTTTATCCTCATGTTTCTGCGGGACAAAACGTTTCACGTCCACATCAAAGATATTCAAACAATCGACTTCTCCTTCTTCGGAATACCGACACATCAACTGCATGCCGAGACAAATTCCAAAGACAGGCTGACGGAGATTCTTTATCAGTTCATCCAGTCCCGTTGCTTTCAAGTGGTTCATGGTAGTTTCCGCCTCTCCTACTCCGGGAAAAATAACTTTATCGGCCGATTGGAGTTCTTCTTTATCAGCAGTAATCACCGCTTCTACCCCCAACCGTTTTAAAGCATAATCCACAGAACGAATATTGCCGGCATTGTATTTTACAACTGCTACTTTCATCAGCTAAATATTACTGTTTTATTTTTATAAGCCAAAACTTTGCGCTCGATGTGCTTCTGCACTGCACGCGAAAGAACGATTTTTTCCAAATCCTTTCCTTTATTTACGAGGTCTTCAATAGCATCTTTATGAGTGATGCGCACTACATCCTGTTCAATAATCGGTCCGGCATCCAGTTCTGTCGTTACATAATGACTAGTTGCACCAATAATTTTCACCCCTCTCTGGAAAGCTGCGTGATAAGGCTTCGCCCCTACAAACGCAGGAAGGAAAGAGTGATGAATATTGATAATTTTATTCGGATAAGCATTAATCATCTGTTCGGAGATCACCTGCATATAGCGTGCCAATACGATAAATGTAATCTTATGTTTGGCAAGCAGTTCCATCTCTTTGCGTTCCTGTTCTTCTTTCGTCTCCTTGGTGATAGGGAACAGATAGAAAGGAATTCCGAAACGTTCTGCTACGTGCTGCAAATCCGGATGGTTACTTATAATAAGAGGTATCTCTACATTCCACTCTCCTGCCGTATACCGGGCTAGCATATCGAAAAGACAATGTGACAGCTTGGATACGAAAATAGCCATACGTGGTTTTACATCAGAAAAATAAAGACGAAAATCCATTTCATATTTTTGCCCGTAGAGTGTTCTGAAATAATCTTCAATTTTTTCCTGTGGAACCAGAAAATCTTTCAGTTCCCATTCAATACGCATGAAGAAGATGTTCTCTACATGATCTACATACTGATCCAGATAGATAATATTTCCTTTGTTTACCGTAATAAAGTCTGTCACTTCCGCAAGGATTCCCGGTTTGTCGGGACAGTGCAATAACAGTTTGGCTGTTGTCATCATTCTTTTTACTAATTAACGATTCTAGGCAGATTATTTTCTACCTTTCTAATTTTAGTCCGCAAAAATAACGATTTATTGCAAAATTACGAATTATTCAAGCAGAAAGTTGATATAAAAACGGTGATTTCTTACAGATAGAAAGATATCGGGAGTTATTTTCAATGAAAAGAATGACAAACTTTAGGATAGTGACGCCATTGCCTTCGGATAGTGACGGTATTCCATCGTGATAGCGTCACTATAATGACCGGATACCGTCACTATCCGATCAGAAGAAAAACGAATATTTTTTTTCATTACAAAAGTACTCAAAATGAGACACTAAGCATTTTTCTCGTTTTTTCTTGAAAAAAACTTTTCTCAAAACGCTTGCAGGTTTACAAAAAACAACTACCTTTGCACCCGCAATCGAGAGAGATGCAGATTAATAAATTGAAATTCTGGTGCGTTAGTTCAGTTGGTTAGAATACATGCCTGTCACGCATGGGGTCACGGGTTCGAGTCCCGTACGCACCGCTTCTTTCATTAAGAAGCAAAGAGAATAGAAAAGAGTTAATCCAATTAAAATTTGGTGCGTTAGTTCAGTTGGTTAGAATACATGCCTGTCACGCATGGGGTCACGGGTTCGAGTCCCGTACGCACCGCTTCTTTCATTAAGAAGCAAAGAGAATAGAAAAGAGTTAATCCAATTAAAATTTGGTGCGTTAGTTCAGTTGGTTAGAATACATGCCTGTCACGCATGGGGTCACGGGTTCGAGTCCCGTACGCACCGCAAAGGAGAATGAGTAAAATCATTCTCCTTTTTTATTGATAATAAATGCTTATCTAATTCACAGTTCTATCTAATAGAGAAAAAGAAATTCTCAACGACCTACCTGCCGTTGCTGTTCTGCATTATATCGGTCTCCTATAACAGGAATAGCTACAACGGCATCCTCCAATTCTTTCCACTCCTCGGGCGAAAGAGCAAAAGACAACGTATATAGGTTTTCCTCGAGATGTGACAGTTTCGTCGTTCCGGGAATTGGCACGATCCAAGGTGCTTTCTGCAACAGCCAGCCGAGTGCTACTTGCGCCGAGGTCATGCCTCGCGTGCGGCCAAAAGCTTGTAGAACATTCACGATACGGGTATTCATCCGCATCGCTTCCGGCTGAAAACGTGGCAAGGTCTGGCGGTTATCATTGTTCGGATCAAAAACCGTGTATTCATTGATACAACCACCCAGAAAACCGCGATTTAACGGACTGTATGGAACAAACCCGATACCCAATTCCCGACAGGTGTCGAGCACTCCGTTTTCTTCCACCAAACGATGCATCAAATGATATTCACTTTGAATCGCTGTGAGCGGACATACAGCATGAGCCTTGCGAATACTCTCGGCACTCACTTCACACATTCCCCAACGCTGCACCTTCCCTTCTTTCATCAGGTCGGCGATAGTCGATGCTACCTCTTCCACCGGAGTATCCGGATCAGCACGGTGCTGGTAAAACATGGGAAGTGAATCAAGTCGGAGGCGACGGAGTGACTCTTCACAATAACGACGGATGGTTTCCGGGCGGCTGTTCTGACGCCCCGTGGCTTTTCCGTTAATTACCTCATGTCCGAATTTAGTCGTTACGTTAATCCGGCCTTTAAATTCGGATAATGCTTCCCCGGCTAGTTCTTCATTCGTTAGCGGTCCATAGATAATGGCGGTGTCGAAGAGCGTAATGCCACGATCTACCGCTTCATGCAACAAGCGGATGCACTGTTTCTTATCCGGATGTTGACTGCGGTTGTAAGTCATCCCCATCACACCGAAACCAAGTGCCGATACTTCGAAAGCCGCCTTACCTGTACCCAATACTCGATGCTCTCTGATACGTGCAATCCCATTATCAGTACGGGATGTTTCGGGTTGCTTCGTTTCAGATGCAAAAACCTTATCTAATCCAGTCGGCACAGCCAATGCTGCTCCCGCCAGTGCCGTCGCCTTGAGAAATCCGCGACGGCTAATATTCATTTTATTGTTCTCTTCCATAAATCTACGTTTTTATATTACTCCTTTCGCCCACTCTCCGGCTTGCTTAACGCTTCCGTTCAACAACTGCCCTTCTCCCCATGTAATTTTTGGATAAAGTTTCTTGAGTTGTTTTACACTATTAGTTATCGAGCTTCCTCCGGAAGTAGCGAATGGAATAACGGTTTTACCGGAGAAATCATATTTCTCAAGGAATGTGTTGACCGGACGCGGACATAAATTCCACCATATCGGGTAACCAAGGAATACCACGTCGTAATCTTTCAGTTCAAGCGCTTCTCCCCCCAATTCCGGACGTGAATTTTCAGTCGTCATTTCAATTGAACTACGGCTACTCTTGTTGTTCCAGTCGAGATCTGCCGAGGTATAGGCCGTAGCGGGAGTTATCCGGTAAAGTTTTCCGCCAACCGTTTTTGCAATGGCATCGGCAGCTTTTTCTGTAGTTCCAGTACAAGAGAAATAGGCAACCAGGATTTTCTTATCGGACTGTACATTAGTATCCGCTATCTGATTCTGCGCTTTTGATGAGCAGCTAAAGCAAAGGAGACTCATAAATATGAATATAATCTGTTTCATTTTATTTTGATTTTAAATATTTCTTATCACTAATTAATTTAGACATTATCACGATGGAGCAATCCCACAGGCGTTTTCATTCTTCTATTACTTTGATAAAATGTGCAGGAACACCACCTACAACCGTATTCGCTTCCACATCTTTTGTCACTACAGCTCCGGCACCTACAACAGCATTATCACCGATAGTCACTCCCTGAAGAATCGTCGCGTTAGAACCTATCCATACATTCTTACCGAGCACGATAGGTGCAGGATAAGTCGTTTTACGGTCTTGCGGAGCCAACCCGTGATTAAGTGTAGCAAAAACGACATTATGCCCGATTTGACAACCGTCGCCAATAGTCACACCACCATGATCCTGAAAATGACAGCAGGCATTAATAAACACACCCTCACCAATGGTAATATTCTTACCAAAATCCGTATAAAACGGTGGAAAGACCCGGAGCGACGATGGCACCTGATAACCGAACAACCCGGAAAGTAATCGGCGCACTTCGTCCGGTGTATGATATGCCGTATTCAGTTGGAAGGTGATACGTCTTGCCTCATTGCTCATATCGTCCATCAAACGATGTATTTCTTCTGTATTAAGCGCCTTGCGCATCTTTACATATTCCTTAAATTCCTCGGTAGTCATATTATTTCCTTTCAAAAGATAAAACAGGATTAACAAAAATCATCGTTTAGTCTGTTCGAGTTTGTTATACTCGTCATCTGTAACCGGTTCAAGCCACTCATTGGAAGTGTTTTCACCGGAAACTTCGAAAGCCAGATGAGCAAACCAACTGTCGGCAGCAGCTCCGTGCCAGTGTTTCACATTGGCAGGAATATGGATAACCGTACCAGGCAGAATCTCTACCGCCGGTTTACCTTCTTCCTGATACCAGCCTCGACCGGCTACACCGATAAGCATCTGTCCGCCACCTTTCGTTGCACGGTGAATATGCCAGTTATTGCGGCAACGCGGTTCAAAAGTAACGTTAGAAATATTCACCTGCTCGCGCGAAACCGGAGCAAGATAACTGTTACCAATAAAATACTGTGCATAGGCTGTATTGGGTTCGCCAATAGGGAAAATCATCTCACGCTGGAAAGCTGTTTTAGCATCCTCACCAACAATATCTTCAGACCATACTCCTTTTGCCAAATTGAACGCCGCCCACGCCTTCGGCCAACCTGCATAAAAACCTATATGAGTGATAATCTCTGCGATCTCCGTGCGGGTAATGCCGTTCTTCTTCGCCGACTGAAGATGATAAACGAGCGAATTGTCCGTGATTCCCATACTGATAAGGGAGGTAATGGTTACTAAACTACGGTCACGCAAACCGAGTTTGTCAGTGCGGCTCCAAACTTCTCCAAAGAGAACATCGTCATTGAGTTCCGCAAACTTGGGGGCAAACGTTCCTAACTGGTCACGTCCTGCCGTCTGTACTATCTTTTCTTGTGCCATAACATTGAGTGTTAAAATACTAAATACTGAAAATAAAAGGAGTTTATTCATAATCATTTCGTTTATTGAATGAAGTTATTAATGCAATTTGCGGGGTTAAGCGGCGTTTGGTCAGAGAGTACGAGAGTCTTAACCATGTGCAGCGTTCCTTGCTTGTACTTTTGAAAATGCTCCGATGCAATATGAGATTTATAAGCCTCCTGACTCGCATAAGTTTCAAGAATAGTTATCCTGCCGGGATTCTCTTTTTCGCTGACGGCATACATAGTCAGCACTCACGGTTCAGTACGCAAGGAGACTTCACCCACTTCGGTCGCATATTTCATATATTCTTCAAGATACTCCGGATAAACCTCGATTTTCGATAGCCGTACAATACCGTCAGCCGCCATAGGTAATTTGGCGCACATACCAGGCTGTTGTTTTGTATCCTTTTTCCCTGTCATACTGCATGATAACATAACGAATAAAGACAAAACACTTAGAATTATTTTTCTCATCATCTTCTATCTTTTCATTGTTAAACTTCTGATTGCAAATTTACTGCGATAAAATGAGTGAGCTTGTATATGATTTACTGATATTTGTACCCAAATCCTCGATTCTGTAATAAAGCCATCTATATTTCAAAGAAAATGAATTATATTTGCGATAAAGAAAATTAAAGAAAGGATTATGGAAGAGGTTATTAAACTTGATGAGGTAGATAAATACAACAAACTTTTCGGACTCGAAACACGACACCCGTTGGTAAGTGTTGTCGATCTGTCAAAAGCAACGCAATGGCCGGAACATTTCAAGATCAACTACGGCGTGTATGCTCTTTTTCTGAAAGATACTTATTGCGGAAATATCATGTATGGCCGTCAGAACTATGACTATCAGGACGGCACGATTGTCAGTTTTGCTCCGGGACAGGTGGCAGAAACCAAGATGGTTAAAGATGTCCAACCAAACGCTCATGGCATCCTGTTTCACCCTGATCTGATTCGTGGCACAGCACTCGGTCAGGAGATCAAGAACTATTCTTTCTTTTCCTACGAAACCCGTGAGGCATTACACCTTTCAGAGGAGGAACGAGAGACCGTGATGGATTGCCTGCATAAGATTGAGATAGAACTGAAACACAACATAGACAAGCACAGCCGCCGATTAATTTGTGCCAATATCGGACTACTGCTCGATTATTGCATGCGTTTCTACGAACGACAGTTCACAACACGCGAAGAAGTGAACAAAGATATCATCGTCCGTTTCGAGCGGTTGCTGGATGAGTATTTCGACAACGAGACTCCGCTACGAGAGGGATTACCTACCGTTAAATACTTTGCCGACAAAGTATTTCTATCAACAAACTATTTCGGAGATATGATTAGCAAACAGACGGGACAGACCGCCTCGGAATATATCCAGAATAAACTGATCGAACGCGCTAAAGAAGCTTTGCTGGCAACAGACAAGACTACAAGTGAAATTGCTTACGGATTGGGATTCCAATATCCGCAGCATCTAAGCCGGATGTTCAAGCGGATTACAGGTTGTACCCCCAATGAATTCCGCTCACAGAATTAGTCTTTATATGAAAAAGGTAAGAATAAATATGCTATGATTTAGAACGTAATCATAAATGACGACCCTAAAGTAAGCATATTCATATACTCACCACTGTTTCTGCTATGTGACGGAAGTAAGTTATAATCGAGAAAAAAACGGATTCCATAATATTCCTTTGCTTTGAACGTCAAGGAAATCCCACTTCCCATGCAGAAACCACTTCTTGCAGAAACCGACCGGTCAGTTAATTCCAATTGTGGATAATGCACGTATCCACCCAGAAGTTTACTGCCTATCAGCCATCGTGAAGACAACGGATATGAAAAATAGCTTCCTCCGCAAAGCGATATCGCATCAAATGTGTTATTCTCTGCCTGTTCTTCATTGACAATAATCAAAGTATTGGAAACTGTGAATCGTCCTCCAACGCCTACATACGGATTAAAGAAATAGGCCCCCTCCACACCGGCCGAACTGCCTGATGAAGTACGGAACTCCATTTCTTCGTCGATATCATAACCGCTCAACGGAATATTCAGCCCGAGATACAAACTGACAAATGAAGGCTTATCCATCCTGTCGAACATATTTTCATTCGCAAACCTATTGATCCCTTTTTCCCTGAATATCAGATCCGCAAAGTAATACCCCACTTCCGTTGACAATATTCCGATTCCTGCACCCGTCAATACATCACTTAACCAATGCTTGTTGTTTGCCATCCGCATAAGACCGGTTGCAGTAGCCACACTATATGCTCCGACACCTACCCACGGACTTTTATGTCCGTATTCCTTAGTAAACATGGTAGCAGTCATAAATGCCGTAGCCGTATGTCCGGATGGAAAAGAGTGTTTGTTTGAGCCATCCGGACGCTCGACGTTCGTCGTTTGCTTCAAAGTATTTACCACACCACCCATCAGCAGTGCAGAAAAAGCATCGGAAACGAGCATTCTACCCCATGAACTACGACTTTGCACTCCGGCTACTTTCATACCAAGCATCACCGCAGCAGGGGCATATTGCATATAATCATCCAAATGACGATTGAAACGGGGCAGATATTCGTTACGTAAACCTCGAAAATGATCGTCCTCACTTTTTACGATCAAGCCACCGACAATTAACGGAACGCCGATATACGTCATCTGATAGAAACGGGAAGATGAGAATTTATCAAGCCTTCTACTAAAATTGGTTGTTGTAGAGATACGCAAACTATCCCCTCTTTCTGCCATTACATTATCTGCCGAATTTTGAGCCGATAAGAAAGAAAAGCTACAAATGCCAACAATGCATATTACAATCTTTTTCATGCTATCATAAATCTTCTTGAATTAGGATAGCAAAGATAACAGGCAACTTTGTGGAAAGTTTGAAGATTTACAAAAATATGACTGTAAATTCATGTTTTCCATCGGAATAGGTATATGAAATTTTCCAGCCATGATAATCACATACGGCTTTTACGATAGCAAGACCGAGCCCGTTACCTTTCACCTTCTCCGACGGGCGGTAGAAACGATTGAATATCAATTCCTTATCCAATGCTTCCTCATCGGATGTATTCGACACCATTAACTGTTTGTCTGACAAGGCTACAGTGATTTCCCCATCAGATTTATTGTGTCGCACGGCATTTACGATAAGATTATTTATCATACTTTCCAATAATGGACGATTGGCTTTTATAGACAAAGAATTTACCAAAAAATCCTTTTTTAAGACCAGTCCTTCGGAGAGACTTTCGAGATAAGGCAGAAGTTCTTTTATCACCGCTACAACGTTGATAGATTCTGTCCGACTGAACTGGTTATTTTCCATTTTTGCCAACAATAACAAGTTACGATTCAGGCGCGACAGACGACTGTTCATCTGGTATAAATCCTGTATAATGGAGGCCTGCCGTTCGGTAATCTCCGGTTGTTGGAGCAACAAGTCAAGCTTGCTCTGGAATACCGCCAATGGAGTTTGCAACTCATGCGAGGCATTTTCGGTAAACTCCTTTTGCAGTTGGTAGCTGTGGAGACTGTCCGTCATCAGCCTCTCCAACGCCACATTCAGTCTCGTAAACTCTTTAATATCGCTTTCCGCCAATTGCGGGCACACCCCATTTTCCAGTTTAAAACACTCTATCGCTTCCAATGCCTTGTCAAACGGCTGCCACAACCGTTTGGAGATGAAGCGCATCATCAGTACGATAGCCGCCCCCAACACAGTGACGATAAGTGCAAACTGTATCATGATACCGTGCAGAATATCTTCTTCCAGATCAAGGGCAGGAACCGGTTTCCCTTGCTGTACGGCTTCGATAATATCTATCATGTCCTCGGCATAGAAACTTTTAGTCAGCCAATAAAACAAGGGGGTTGCCAACAGGAGAAGCAAGACCACACAGATGATAAACTGTGTGAGCGATTTATACATCAGACTCTTCTTTTTCATAACTCTGTCCATTTGTATCCTGTTCCATACACATTCTTAATGCAATCCTTACACCCCGCAGCAGCAAGTTTCGCTTTCAGGTTCTTTATATGTGTATAAACAAAATCGTGATTATCCATCATATCCGCCATCTCCCCACTAAGATGTTCGGCCATTGCGCTCTTTGATATGACACGATCTTTATTGCCAATAAAAAACAGCAACAGATCATATTCCGATTTAGTAAGCTCCACCGGCGTGTCGTTCACCATAGCCGACTTATTCAATAAATCAATCCGGATTCCGTTACTCTCCAATATATTATTTGCCGAGAACTCTTTTCGACGAATGATAGCATAAATACGCATACTCAATTCAGGCAAATGGAAAGGCTTGGCAAGATAATCATCCGCACCTATTTCCAACCCTTTCACCTTGTCATCGAGCGAGTCTTTTGCCGATACGATTATCACGCCTACCGGATTACGCTGTTTACGAATATCACGCAAAATGTCGAGGCCATTTCCACCCGGCAACATCAGATCGAGTAAAACACAATCATACTCATACATGTTTACCTTCATTTTGGCATCTTCATACGTGAACGCTTGCTCGCACAAATACTTCTCACTGTTGAGATATGCAACGATGCTATCCGAAAGGCTCCGTTCATCTTCTATAATCAATATCTTCATAGCTTCTGAATTTCATTAACAATATCACTCTTTGTTATTACAAATTTAATTATTTATTATCGGTTCGTTCTCTCTTTTTATAAATTAACAATATCATACTCGGCAATACCAGCAGAAGCAAGGGCAGCCCGACAGTAAATCCGCCTATAACAGCCACAGCCAACGGTTGCTGCATTTGTGCACCAAGTCCAATACCGAGAGCCAGAGGCATGAGGGCTAGTACGGCACCGATAGCCGTCATCAGTTTGGGACGAATACGCAGAGCTATGGCATAATCCACGGCTTCAAAAACATCTCCTCCCGAATGGCGGTTCATCTTGTATTGCCAAACGGTGAAGATAGCATTCTCCGCAATAATACCCACCACCATGATAATGCCGGTATAACTGCTTACGTTAAGCGGTACACCCGTCAGCCACAAAGCCAGTAAGCAACCACAGATACCCAGTACGGAGATAAACAATACGACGAGCGATATGCGCCATTCACGGAAAAGAAACATCAGAACAGCAAATACCAACAATACGGCAAGCGATAAAATCATCATCAGTTCGTGGAATGACTGTTGTTGTTCGGAGTAAGCTCCGCCGTATGAGATGCTGTAACCTGATGGCAAGTGAAGTTGCGTATCGAGAACTGCTTGCAAGTCAGTTACCGTACTACCCAAATCCCTATTCTCAAGCCGGGCGGTAAGAGTGATGTTGCTTTTCAAGTCTTCACGCCGTTGTTCTATTTCACCCGGAATGACACGCACATCGCAAAAGAATTTAAGCGGACGGGTGCTGCCATCGGGCAGGAATATGGGCTGTCCCTCCAGTCTTTCGAAAGAATTGTCTTTAAAATCCGTGAAACGAAGCAAGATACGACGCATCTGTTCGCCATCCTGTACGGAACCTATTTGCAGTCCGCCTGTCATGGCGGCCTGTGCAGGATTCGGTTCTATCATGTTCACAGGCTGGCAAAGAGGAATACCACCCGTATGTGCCGTAAGCTGTTCCTGAAAATCAGTCAGTGAAATACCGAATTGCGAGAGAAGCTCCTGATTGGGGGTAAAGACCAATGAAGCTCCGGCAGGCACAAGGCCATTGTCTATATCGACAATACCGGGAACGGATTGCATAACCTTCTCCGCATCGCCTGCCAACCGTTGTAAAGTTGTATAATTATCACCAAAAATCTTCACTTCGATAGGTTTGGGGGTACTCATCAAGTCACCCAGCAAATCGGAAATACGTTGACCGAAATCGATGGTCATCAATGGAACAGCAGCAGATAGTTGTCGACGCAGATCACTGATTACTTCGGGAGTACTTGCTTTACGGTCTGTTTTCAGTTGAATCAGGTAGTCACCGAAATTACTGGGGCGTGTTTTAAACGACATACCGAGGGCCGTACGTCGCGAGTAGGTCTGTACATCGGGATGAGCCATAATAATACGCTCCATCTGCCGACACAAGCGGTCAGTCTCTTCTATGTCCGTTCCGGCAGGTGAATGGTAATCGAGTACAATCGTTCCTTCATCCAGATCAGGCAGAAAACCTGAAGAAAGCCGGGAAGAAGCATACCAGCCTCCCATTCCTAAAAACAGGACAAATCCGGCGGCAATCAACGGTTTGCGGTAAACGACAGTCAGGAAATGAACTTTCCTGATGGAGTTTTCTTCGAGCATCTTTGCATCCAGATCCTTCGGACGCAACTGCTTCTTATACCCTATAACAAGATGCAACACGGGCAACAGTAACCATGTTACGAGGAACGATGCAACGAGCGTAAGTTGCATTGTGTCGGAGAGTTCTTTGAAAAAACTTCCTGCCAGTCCGCTCATCAACCGGAATGGAAAGTGAATAACAATCGTTGAAAGAGAGGAAGCTATCATAGCCGGGAAAAGGTTACGGATGGCATGGCGCACTACCGTGAAACGGTCTGTGCCGGGCCGCTCTTCATGTTCCCGATAAATCTGTTCAATAACAACAATGGCGTCATCGATAATCAGCCCCACCGAAGCTGCCATTGCACCGAGTGACATAATATTAATAGTAATGCCCGCCAGATAGCAGAGCAGGATACTGAAAGCAACCGTGACGGGAATAGTCAGCATAACTACCAGGCTCGACCGCCACGAGCGAAGGAACAGCACCATGACGATAATGGCAAGAAACAACCCCTCATAGATAGTTTTCAATACACTATGAATACTGTCACCCACAAAAGCACTCTGATTATAATAAGGCTTGAGTTCATACCCCTCCGGCAGTTGCTTTCTTATCTCGTTCGCCTTGCTTTCCACGTGTTTTGCAAAATCGATCAGATTCACGCCCGGTTGTTTCACCAAATCAACGAGTACAGCATCTTTTCCATCGGCATTTATCTTCAAGAATTCCTGTTGTTCCTGAATCTCCACTTGGGCAATATCCGACAGTCGGACCGTGCGAATGCCGTCATTACGTATAATTACATTCCGCAGTTCTTCCATATCGTTGATACGCGTATCAGTCAAAGTCAGATACAAACGGTTATAGTCAGCCACATTACCGTTACCCAACACAAAGTTCGTTTGCGCAAAAGCCGTCTTTATCTGTGCCGGAGTGATACCAAGAGCTGTCATCTTCGAGGCATCGGGTTTTACAACAAACTCCTTCGCCTTACCACCTCGTACCACGACATTACTAATGCCGTCCACTTGCGAGAACATCGGACGAACTACCAAGTTTCCCACATCACGCAGGGCTATCCGGCTGTGTGTCTTACTCTCCAACGTGAAGCCATAGACCGGAAACAAAGACTGGTTCATCGCTTCGGTTGAGATGACCGTGCCGTCGGGTAGAAAATTCTTAATCTCATTGATACGGCTCTCCAATTGGGTTTTCAAAGCATAAATATCCAGTCCCCAGTTAAAATAAACATCTATCACGCAACTACCCCGACTAGTACTGCTTTTAACCACCGTCGTGCCCTGCACTTTCTTCACTGCACTCTCCAACGGCTTGGTGACAGTAATCATCATGCGGTCAACAGGTTGCTGTCCGGCATCGGCTATCACCGTAATACGGGGGAACAATACCTCCGGAAACAGATTGGTCTGCATCTGCGTGTAACACCACGCTCCGGCAAGCAGTAAAAGCAGCCCTATGAACAGAATAGGGCGACTATATAAGTGATGGAGACTTCTTTTCTGTATCGTGTTCATAATGCAACCTCCTATTTCGTGATAATAACCTTCGCCCCTTCTTCCAAACCGTAGCCACCAGTGAGGATAATGCGATCTTGCATCGATAAAGTAGTCGATTTGATCTCAATTTCCGAAGTATTACTGTTGCCAACTTCTACAGGCACTCTGATCGCCGTACTGTCATCGAGCAATTTCATGACCCAGTATTCGGAAAGTGTCTCATCACTCTGCACGGCACTTTTGGGAAGTATCATACTCTTCTCTGATGATAAACCATTTGCTATAAATATGGCCTTGACATTCATTCCTTCGGGCAGGAAATGGGTAGTTGCCCGTGCGATTACCCGTTCCGATTGTGAAGCTGTATTCATCGTTACCAATGGAACATGAACGGTTGCATCCAGGCGTGTTCCGTCAGGCAATTCCAAAGTACATTTACTCCCACTGTGTACATACCGTTGTTGTTCATAGGGAACATTCACCTCAAAGACAAGGCTTTTAGTCTCGGCAACGGAACAAAGTATTGTGCCTTCAGTTACATAACTTCCGGCCTGCTGTTGCACATCAAGAACGATGCCGCTACATTCCGCTTTTATGGGAATAGCCACACGATTACCGTCACCCAAAGCATGTTGTTCCTTACTCTCGATCCGGTAGAGAACCTGCCCAGTGTTCACTCTTGTACCAGGTTGTACGAGAACCTCTGTGATGAATGCCGGAATCGGTGCACTGACGACCGATTTATTTTGATATACCGTTGTTGCGGACAGGAAAATTTCCTTCTCTATTCTGCCGAAAGCCACGTGAGTCAGCGTGACTGCCGTCCGGGGCTTCTTTTCCTGTGCATTTCCGTTTGACGCTTCCCGTTGTCCGCATCCGTTAAGACTCAATATAAGTGATAATAAAACAATAAAATATTTCATGATTGTGATGATTTTAAATTACCAATTCCAATAATTATAGGCAGCTATGACAAGTTGCCGGTTTGTCTTTAGCAACAAACGATCTTTCTCTGTCTGAATCCTGTTCCGTAGTACCGTGATATAGTCCAATACAGATACCTGTCCGACATTCATCTCTTTGCCATAATCGGACAAGACGGTCTCATATTGCATCAGCTGACTTTCCAATATCCTTTCTCTTTTATCGTATTTACTCAATTCCGAGAGGCACTGCCGGATTCTCATACTCCTCTGATATTCAGAATTATCTTTATAAGCCCGGATACTGCTCTGCTGCAACCGTATCTGACGCTCTTTCCAGCGTTTCTGCCGACCGTCGAAGATTGTCCACGAAAATGTCAGACCGGCACTCCACCCGAAATGCCGATACCATCCGGCAAAGTCACCGACTTGGATACCTCCGTTTACGAACAGGTCGAGCCTGGGTTTGTATTGCAGGTTGAAAGAACGCAAGGATACCAATGTATTCAGGCTGTCTAATCGGTATTGCTCGGTGAAAAGACTTTGTTCGTCGTTCCTCTGTAACCGGACAGGTAAATTTATATCCGACAATGCCACATCAGTCGTATCATCGATACCACAAAGTAGATTTAAGTCTATCAGATGGGCATGATAAGACTGGCAGGAAGCGACATGCAATTCTGCATTCGCCTCCTGTTCGATCATAAGCAATTTCAGATCCGATTGTTTGGATAAACCACTTTCAACCATTTTTTGTACGATATTCATCCGACAATCAATCACATCCCCGATTGAATCTGTAAAATCCATCTGTGCCCTGTCGAGCAGGCAAAGCAGGTATTGTTCCGTTACGGAACGCTCCAGCTGATGTTCTTCCATACGGATGCGGTTATTCACTATATCCGTATTAATTTTTTCCTGCTCCTGTGCTACCTTATATGTGCTTTTTCCCAAAAGGGGCTGTGTCCACGTCACTCCGGTATGGAAAGAGCCACTACTTTCTCCTAAATCATAACCATAATAATCTGTAGCCGACCGCGCATTCCATTGGAAGACAGTTCGTCCATCATCCTTTGAAATAATAGGTACAAACAAATAATCACCATTCAGTTCCAGATGGGAATGTGTGTACATGGCTTTCAGCCGTTCAAGTTCCGCTTGCTCTATTTCCGTTTGATTCCGATAATCCGTTATCAACGGGCTATTCTCTTTGGCAGTTTCTATGTAAAAGTGTAGAGACCTGCCATCTTCCTCCTGCCCATACGAATACAGGCTGATGACGCCAACTGAAAATAACAATAATAACCGATTCATAATTTTATTTTATTTTTTCAGCAAAAGTAGAAGGCGATTTTGGAGAAATTTGGTAGAAAAATATATCGTTACCGTATAAAATAGGAAAACAATAGACAGTGAAATATTGGCGAAGAAATAGGTAACTATCTAATCTTTCTTTTAGAATAGTGAGATAATTTTAAATACTAAATTTAGAGTTATTTTTTTACGCATATCAAATTATATGATTCTTCACAGAGTCTTTTTATCTCATCATCCGGCAAAATGATATTTGCATCAGGCAGAAGAGAGATATAAAAAATAGAATTATACCAACTAATTATTATATCTTTGTACCCATGTTATATATACTTGTAATTGGACAAGCGTTTCTACAAACTACCGTAAATAGTTACTTATAACAGTCAATTAAAAAAAATACTATAGTTATGAGTTACATTACAACTTTTACGGGGAAGCATTTCGACCCCACCCACCCTGTTCCTGAAAAAATTGATGTGAAAGACATCGCTCATGCCTTGTCTTTGATCTGTCGTGCAAACGGTCATACCCGTTTCTTTTATTCTGTTGCCCAACATTCTATCGCGTGCTGCAAAGAAGCTAAAACACGAGGGCTTTCCAACCGTATACAGTTGGGATGTTTGTTGCATGACAGCAGCGAAGCTTACATGTCAGATGTGACACGTCCGATAAAAGCCAAACTTACTGAATATCTTAAATTCGAAGATCACCTGCAAAATATGATTTGGAATCATTTTATTAGCGAACCTCTCTCGGATACAGAAAAGAAAGCAATATTTGAAATTGACGACGAGATGCTTTCTTATGAATTCATACACCTTTTGCCTGAAAGTATTTCTGACGATTATAAATTCATTTTATCCAGACCAACATTAGAATTTATAAACCCTACAATCGTTGAGGATGAATTTATAAGTTTATCTGCAGAGATTGGTACCCCCACAAGCTAAATGGCATGCGAACTCTGTTTTTAAAACCGATAAGATACTTTTATCTTCAGACTCTTGACAAAGGACTTTTTATGTTGTATCTTTGAGAGAAGAAAAAGTATAAACAGCATGAAAATAGTAAGAAATAATCATACATAAATCATAAATAACCTGGTATTTTACAATACCACTCCTATACGATATGGGGCAATAGTCGAATGATTATTGCCCCATTTTGTTTATAACTCAGCTTAAAATCTCTCATCTGATTCTAAAACTGTTCTACAATAGTTTATAATAAACTCGAATACCGTTTTACTAAAACTATCAAAAAGTTTATTATAAACAGCATCCGGGTTTATTAAAAACCACGTTTCCTTTTGTCAAAAATAGAGTAAACAAGATTTCTAGGATTCACCATAAAAAGATCTGCTACAACCTTACAAGTAATATAAACATACAATTTTTCATTTACTTCTTTATTTACACAATCGTTTTCCTCCCTCACATTTCATCTCTCTATTTTTCCAATTCGTTAATTAAATCAAAAACTTCAATTACAATTTGCTATATCTACCATATTTTTACATACATTTGCGTCTGACACATGTGTCAAACACAAGGTCTAATTTAAGATATTTGGTATATGAATGCATATAAAGTGGGGTTAGATATAGGCTCTACTACCGCTAAGATGGTAGTATTGGACAAAGATGGAACTACAGTCTTGTTTTCCGGATACAAAAGGCATCAGGCAAAAATACAAGAATGTTTACTCGGATTTCTTTATCAAATAAAGGAACAGTTGGGTGATATTCCTTTATCTTTCCATATTACGGGCTCTGTTGGAATGGGAATTTCAGAGAAATGCTCTCTGCCGTTTGTGCAAGAGGTTGTAGCTGCAACAAACTATGTGCGCCGGGAGCATCCGCACACAGCCACTATGATCGATATTGGAGGAGAAGATGCGAAAGTTGTTTTCTTTCAGGACGGACAGGCTACAGACCTGCGCATGAATGGAAATTGCGCCGGCGGAACCGGGGCTTTCATTGACCAGATGGCTATTCTGCTTGGAGTCTCCATCGACGAATTGAATGAACTGGCACTTCGTTCCAATCAGGTATACTCTATCGCTTCACGCTGCGGAGTATTCTGCAAAACGGACATACAGAATCTGATAGCCAAAAATATATCCAAAGAAAATATAGCAGCTTCCATTTTCCATGCAGTAGCCGTACAGACCACTGTCACACTTGCACGCGGTTGCAATATCGTAGCTCCGGTATTACTCTGCGGTGGCCCATTGACTTTTATTCCGGCCCTTCGGAAAGCATTTGCCAACTATCTGAATCTGTCACAAGATACAGATTTCATATTACCGGAAAAAGGAAATCTGATCCCTGCCTGGGGAGCAGCATTAACAGAGAGCAATGAAGAAAGTATTCATCTCTCCAACCTGATACAGGTAATAGAAAACAAACTAAGTGTTACCTCGCCTTTCCAGAGTGAGCTTTCTCCTATATTCGACAGTGAGGAAGAATATAGGTCATGGAAAAAGGAAAAAGACCAGTATAAAATTCAATATGCCAGTCTGCGTCCCGGATTGCAGGAAGCAACCATCGGCATAGACTCCGGCTCTACTACCACCAAAATCGTAGTACTCGACAACGATTATCGTATCCTTTACTCCTATTATCACGACAACAACGGAAACCCTATAAAAACAGTAGAGAACGGCTTGCAGAAACTACATGAAGAATGCCGGAGACGGGGAACTACCCTGCGCATAAAAGGAGGATGTTCTACCGGTTACGGAGAAGATCTGATAAAAGCGGCTTTCCACATGGATGCGGGAATCATTGAAACCATCGCTCATTATGCTGCTGCCAAACATATCAGCAAAGAAGTTTCTTTTATCCTGGATATTGGAGGGCAGGATATGAAAGCCATCTTTGTGAACGACGGAGTAATCAACAGAATCGAAATCAATGAAGCCTGTTCCTCCGGTTGCGGTTCTTTTATCAGCACATTTGCGCAATCGCTGGATTACAGTGTGGAGGACTTTGCCAAAGCAGCTTGTTTTTCGCAAGCACCATGTGATCTGGGTACGCGTTGCACAGTCTTCATGAACTCCAAAGTAAAACAGGTGCTTCGGGAAGGAGCGTCCGTAGCGGATATAGCTGCCGGATTATCTTATTCCGTTGTTAAAAACTGCCTGTATAAGGTTCTGCAATTAAAAGACACGGAGATACTTGGCGACCATATTGTCGTGCAGGGAGGAACCATGCGTAATGATTCCATCGTACGAAGTCTGGAAAAGCTGACCGGGAAACAAACCTACCGCAGTAACTGTCCTGAATTGATGGGTGCTCTTGGCTGTGCCCTATATGCCAAGCAAATCGAAAATGCCCGGGTGACGGAGCTGAACGAGATGCTCCAATGGGCACAATATACTTCCAAGCAACTTCAATGCCGAGGGTGCGAGAACCAGTGTGCCATCATGCGATATACGTTCAACAGTGAAAACCATTACTTCTCCGGCAACCGATGTGAGAAGGTGTTTTCCAATAAAGGAAACCATGCGGACAAAGGCATCAATACGTATGATAAAAAGCTGGAATTATTATTCGACCGGAGCGCAGACATTCCACAACCCCTATTTACCATAGGTATTCCACGTATTCTGAACATGTATGAGGAATACCCTTTCTGGCATACCTTATTTACTGCTTGCGGCATTCAGGTACAGTTGTCGGAACCTTCTACATTCAGCAAATACGAGACTGCTGCCGGCATGGTGATGTCTGATAACATCTGCTTCCCTGCCAAACTTGTGCACAGTCATATCCGTAACCTGACGCAACAAAACGTCAACCGGATATTTATGCCGTTCGTCGTTTTCGAAAAAAAGGATAAGCAACAGCAAAACAGCTATAATTGCCCCATCGTTTCCGGTTATTCGGAAGTCATCAAAAGTGTACAGGAAGAGAATATACCGATAGATGCTCCGACTATCACCTTCAAAGATGAAGCGTTGCTGTATAAACAATGCAATGAATATCTGAAATCTTTGGGTATCAGGGATGAGGTATGCAAAAATGCCTTCTCACGCGCATTACAGGAACAATATGCTTTCGAAGAAAAAATTGCTGCCTATAATCAGGAAGTTCTGAACGAGGGACGGGAAAAACACAAACTGATTATCTTACTCGCCGGACGCCCTTACCATAGCGATCCACTGATACAGCACAAAGTTTCGGACATGATTGCTGCGATGGGAGTTTATGTGATAACTGATGATATTGTCCGTCAGCAGGAGATTTCATTGGAAAAAACTCATTACCTCTCTCAATGGGCATTTACCAACCGTATTCTGAAAGCAACCAAGTGGGCGGCAATGCAAGAGGGTGACATACAATATATGCAGATGACTTCTTTTGGCTGCGGTCCGGATGCTTTTCTTATAGATGAGGTGCGTAACTTGCTGAAACGATACGGCAAGAATCTTACTTTGCTCAAGATAGACGATGTTAATAATATCGGCTCCATCAAATTACGAGTCCGCTCGTTGGTGGAAAGCTTGACTTTCAGTTTGAAACATTCTCAAGCGAAAGATCCCGAGCCATTTGTTTCAACTGCTCCTTTCACCAAGAAAGACAAAAAGAAGAAAATCCTCGCTCCATTCTTTACGCCTTTCATTTCACCACTCATTCCATCCATCATGAAAGTGGCCGGATATGAAATGGAGACTTTACCGTTGAGCGACACCGCATCTTGCGACTGGGGATTGAAATACTCCAATAATGAGGTATGTTATCCGGCAACATTGATTGTCGGCGACATAGTAAAAGCCTTTAAAAGCGGACGTTATGATCCTGCCAATACGTGCGTTGCCATCACACAAACCGGTGGGCAATGTCGTGCCAGCAACTATATTTCACTGATAAAAAAGGCATTGATTGAGAATGGGTACACCAATACACCGGTGGTATCACTTGCTTTCGGCAGTGGTATCGAAAATGAACAATCCGGTTTTAAGGTAAACTGGCTCAAGGTTTTGCCAATCATACTTGCGTCTGTGTTATACAGTGATTGTATCGCTAAATTCTATTATGCAGCCGTCGTTCGTGAGAAAGAACGGGGACAGGCCGCCCGTCTGCGCGATCTTTATCTGGATACAGCACAGCCCATCATCCAGAAAAATAAACCGGAGGACTTGTTGAGTTACTTATATCTCGCTGCCAGAGACTTCAACAAAATCTGTGAACAGAGATCCTGTCACAAAGTAGGTATTGTTGGAGAAATATTCCTGAAGTTCAATCCTTTTGCTCAAAAGGACGTCACCTCATGGCTCATCAACCAGAAGATCGAAGTGATTCCGCCACTGATAAGTGATTTCTTCATGCAGGGATTTGTCAACCTGAAAGTAAGACAGAACCAACACTTGCAGCGAAAACTCACTCCCGACTTTGTTATCGACTGGTTATACAAGAAAGTCCAGAAACAGATTAATAAAGTGAATGAAATCGGCAAAAGTTTCAATTACTTCACGCCGTTCGAATCAATCTTTGAAAAGGCAGAAAAAGCTAAACAAGTCATCTCCCTGGGCACCCAGTTTGGAGAGGGTTGGCTGATATCCGGTGAAATACTATCCTTTGCTTCCCAAGGAGTCAATCATGTCATTAGCTTGCAACCTTTCGGGTGCATTGCCAATCACATTGTAGAAAAAGGAATAGAAAAACGTATAAAATCGCTGTGCCCTCAAATGAATATACTATCTTTAGACTTTGACAGTAGCGTCAGCGATGTGAACATAACAAACAGATTATTACTTTTTATTGACAACATAAACAACTAAATTATGGCTACAACGGAACATAGCGATTTAGAGCAGCAAATAATAAAAACTGCCCAACAGCTTTTTATAGAAAAAGGATTTGTGGAGACCAGCATGAGTGATATTGCTGCAACGGTAGGAATCAACCGACCCACTTTACATTATTATTTCAGAACCAAAGATAAGATGTTCAAAGCCGTATTCGGCTCGATAGTCATGTCTTTAATGCCGAAAATACAGGATATAGTAAAACAGGATATCCCATTTATGGAGCGACTGAGCATGATTCTGGATGAGTATATTGAGCTTTTCACAAGTAATCCCTGTCTTCCCAGATTCATTTGTGGGGAAATACAGCGTGATGTAAACCACTTGCTTGCCACTGCAAAAGAACTTCAGTTCGGAGATGCTTTATCCCAAGTGAAAGACAGTATACTGACAGCAATGGAAGACGGTAAACTTAAAAAGGTTCCGATACATATTGTATTTCTGACTGTCTACAGCCTATTGAGCTATCCATTTCTTGCCAAGAACCTGATAGTATCTTTATTCTTGGAAGATGAAGCCGCTTTTGCAGATTTCCTGCAAGAATGGAAACAAAACATCATCAACCAATTGCAGAACTTATTGTGTTATGAGGAATAGTATAGACACTATATAAGAGAGTCAAAACACAGATTAACGCAAATTATCGCAGATTATTTCAATTATATTAATATATTAATCAAGGACTTATAAAATTATTTCTGCGATAATTTGCGTTAATCTGCGTTTTATTATTCATTATGCCACACCTTCGCATTACCATTCCAATCATCCCATCTTACACACTATCCGAGCACAAAATCTTCCGATTTAAAATTACTATAGAAACGTCCTGAAACAGCAGTAAACTTCAATACACAGTAATCAGGGTCCGTCACTCCCTCCGGATAATACATGGTATCTCCCTCCTGCCAGATCATCTCTTTACTGGCACTATCCGTCAAGACCTCCATCGTACCGCGTAGCATGACACCTCTAAAGAATCTCGTATCACAAAAGTAGATACATGCATGGTTGTTCTCCCGGTATTGCGCCACACGCATGGACGAAGTATTTGTTGTCAGATAAATCGTTTTTATCCCCTCTCTTTTTCTGGGTTGCAGCATCGCTTTGATAGTAGGAAATCCTTCACCGTCTATCGAACCGATAAAAGCTGTTTTCAGCTTATCAATCATGTTGCCTACTGTTTTTTCCGCGTCTTTCATCATTTTACTTTTTTATTATTGGTTTATTATCTGATGCGAAAGTAGAGAAATGCCAGGAAAGCAATGCAATAAAAAGAAAGGTAGAAATAGCACTTTTTACGGTTTGTGCGCTTTACGATACAATAACGGAGTTTCTCCCGTATGCTGCCGGAAGCTACGGATAAAATAAGAAACCGTTGAAAAACAGAGTTCAAATGCAATATCAGCTATAGGAAAGTCCGTATAAACAAGCAGCCTTTTAGCCTCTTCCATCACCTTGCCCTGAATATATTGTTTTGCGCTGAACCCCATGGTCGAGGTTATCATCTCATTGAGATAGTTAGGAGTAATGCAGAGCTTATCCGCATAATATTGAACCGAATGTTGCTCTTTTGCATGTGTCGCAACCAAATTCATGAATTTACTTACATGATTATTGGAAACTTCCCTACTTCTGCCCTCCTCCATCGAAGTCATTTTAAGATAAGCACGATCCAACAACATCAGGACTTCATAAAGCAATGCTCTCAAAACGTGTACATCGCCCTGTTGATACGAATCAATCTCCATCTTTATATCATGCAAGGTTTCAAGTATGCGTGTATAAAGCTCATCAGACAAATGCAGTCGCGATGAAAAACTTTCTATCTGAAAAAACGAAAGATGCCGTACAAACAAAGAATCTTTAAAGAGGGAAGACAAAAACTCTTCTTCGAAAATCAGCGCATACCCATTGATGATATGATGAGTATCCCAGTTCCGGATTTCCCCCGGTTTAGAGAAAAGGACGTCACATGGAATTGCTTCATAGGTTTGGTTATCGACTGCAAAAGCTCCCTTACCTTCTGTTATGAAAGTAATATCATAATAGTTGAGAGTGTGGACAGTACCTTTAGCCAGGAACTTCTTCACATACTTCAGTTCTACTACATCGACCAAAAGTTCACTCCCATACTTATGCTTATAAAAAGTATATCGAGGTATTGAGTTTTTCATTCAGAATACAAAAATAGTATTCCTTACCAAATAATCCAAAGACTTTTCAAAATCGATTCAATTGAATAAGCCATGAACCATCTGATAAGGAATACATAGAAAAAATATGTCTAGGTTATATTTCCTATTTAGAACTTCCGGCCAGATACCCCAAACTGGTTACATCTGCCCCCAAGTAATGATTAATGTGCTTCAGTGGTACCCTGTACAGAATATCCGGGATTTCCGCCAATAAAGAGAGATACCTTTCCCTTACTGTCAGTTTGCGGGCACTCATATCCTCTTCCTCTTTAAAGTAAAACTGATACTCCATCAGTTGACGGACCAGATTCGCAAATGAAATTGAAGATGCACACAACTCTTCAATCTCCTCTTCACTGATGTAATAAGCAGTACATTTCGTCAGTGTCTTGATAGAGTACTGACTTGAATTATAGCATAACACAGCATCACCCGCAGAGAAAAACCGGTTGGTTCTCTCCTCTCCTTCATGAGTGGTATATGTATGCAAAATACCGGAAACAATAATGTACAAGCTCTGCTCCGGCATTGTGGCAGAAGCAATCGTTTCTCCTTTATCCAGATACACCATTTCCATTCGAGCCAACAGCTCTTTCACTTCTCTTTCATCTACCTGATACTCAAAACAGAGTTTCTTCAAATAAGCTTCCATACAAAATAGATTTTAGTTAATATATGTCACTTAAAAACACCTAATTCGACATAGCAGGCATCATTGTGCCTCTCAAATATAATTTCCTTTGGGTATATCGTAAATACCAGATACAAATCAATAATGAAACGACCGTTGAAATGGGTGGAGCAAATCCCATGATAAACAGCGACGAGCTATCTATCTGGCTGAACCAGTATGACAACGGTATACGGAACAGGAAAGTAGCTATCAGACTGTGAATCATCGGGAATAACGAGTTTCCTTGTCCGCTGAAATAAGAATTAATGCAGAACACGAAACTAACCACGATACAGTCGATGCTATATCCCCGCAAATAATCTGCCGCCATTGCCACCACAGCAGCATCTTTCGTAAAGAAAGCAGTAAGAGTCTCCGGCAGGAATTGCGAATACACGCAAACCGACACACCGAAAACAAGAGCAATCCCAATCCCCGAAGCCAGACATTTATTCATTCTCTTGATAAGTCCCGCTCCATAATTCTGTGCAGTCATGGTTGCCACAGCCGATGATATAGCCATCGGAGGCAGCATAGCAAACACGATGATTTTCTCAACAACACCCAGGGAAGCAGATGCAATGACTCCCATCTGATTGACAATGACAGTGATAATCAGAAAAGAAACATTGATTAAAGCATCCTGCAAAGCAATAGGTGCTCCCAACACCAAGATCTTTTTAGACAGGTTCCGATTCAATCGAATATCCTTCCGTGAAAAGTCAAAATGGAATCCGTGCCGGTATAAGAACCAGAGTGCTATTCCAAAGCTGACTCCCTGTGCAGTTACAGTAGCGATAGCCGCTCCCGTAGCCCCCCAATGGAAATAACCGACTAATATAAAATCGAGCACTATATTTATCACACATGCCAGCCCAACAAAATAAAGTGGTGTTTTAGAATCACCCAGTCCACGCAAAATACCACATACAACATTATATCCCACTATAAACAGAATACCCAGAGAGCATACCAAAATATAGCTTTTCGTATCTGCCATAGCTTCTACGGGAGTATGCATCAGTTCTGCTATCCGACCATGAAAAAGTACCATGACCAAAGTTAGCACTACGCCGGTTATTGAAAACAACCATACGGAAGACCCGATAGTAAAAGCTACTTTCCGATTGTCCTTGGCTCCGGTAGCAATAGCAATCAGCACTGTTGTCCCGGTGGTAATACCCAGAACAATACCTGTTATTGTCTGCATCACCTGACTACCAATAGCTACGGCTGCCACACTTGCCGAATCATCATATTGTCCGACAACGAAAAGGTCAGCCCCGCCATAAAGTGCTTGGAGCACATTAGCAATCAAAAAAGGTACTGCAAACTGCAACAATACCTTCGGTACGCTTCCTTGTGTCAAATCTAACTCTTTCATAGTTTCTTCGATACTTTTCCTCTTTATCTTATTTTGTTATAACATAAAAAAAGTGCCGGACAAGCGAATGATTTGCACCATTCATCTTATCCAGCACCATAATTATCATTATAGCACCCTCCGATGAGGATTTTATGCCTGTCCCTATTTTAGGGCTGCAAATATGGGCTTTGTTTTCATAACTACCAAATTTTAATCGGTTTTTATTTTCTCACGGAGATGTAACCAGCTATATATCAACTATTATCAGACGAGGTTTGATCCATAGGATTTCCGTTAGAAAAACGAAAGAAAGCTGCCAACCGATCCGGATTCAGCGTATAACGTGCGCGTTCTTTTAATAAGGGTTCCGCATTCATTACGGCACAAGAATGAGAAACCACGGACATCATCGGCCAATCCTTTAACGAATTTCCTACAACTAAAGTGTGCTCAGAAGATAAATTCAAAACCTTACATAACTGAATCACCCCCTCTTTTTTACTTGCTTCAGGATGAATGACTGTTATCAGCGGAGCTTTATGAAAGACCTGGCAGGGATTTTCTTTCAACCGGGTAAGAATAGCTTCTCTCTGTTCTTTATCACGTACCAATATACTATACTTGTAAACCACTCCTTCATAACTATGAATAGTGACTTTTGCAGATTCTCCATATACCTCCGGATATACTTTCACCGGCAAACACCTGATCTGGCCCGAATAAGATAATAAACCTCCATCTGCAAACACTCCTCCCCTGAATAAATAGAAAAGAGCCTTTCCCAGCTTTTTCTTCGCCTGCTCCATCGACAGAGAAGTGGCAAGATATAAGGAAACGGACTGTGCCATATATCGCAAAGCGTTAGCATAACTTTCAGGAACTTTTCCCTGTGAATCAGTCAGTGTTCCATCCACATCGAAGAAAACTGTCGTAATAAGTGGCTTGTCAGGTATTCGCCAGAACGCCCCTTCTCCCATAATTCGATGTAAAGGGTGATTGTTCAGGTTACTGAACGCAATATAGCAATCACAAACCTTCCTCTCGCAAGATAGCGGCACAATAGCTCCATCACCTTGATAAAAATTACCAATCTTCACCCGGCTTCGGGGACAAGCATACATATCCCCTTTCCAATCGATAAAACAATTATTCCTTCCTCCTGCGCAAACTTCCCATTGTGCCGGAGCATTCTTCAAGTCATACTCAAAAAGATTATCCAGTTGACTGAAAAACTGAATATCTTCCTGACTTAATGGTGCCCTTAACCCTTGCATAGCATTAATGAATAAATAAATATCCGGCAAAAGAGTATTCCGTAAATCATTGAGTACGGCCTTTGCAGAGGGATTTCCTACCGCTCCGGCACATACCTGTATTCCCGCATGATGGAGTATATGAATCTGATGCGCAAATTTCTCTACCGAAGTCATCTCTGGATGAAAACTGGCCCAGAGCCTTATCTTACTTATCACAGTGGGAGTCACACGAATCTCATCAAGCCAGTGTTTAGCCGGAAAAGAAAGGTTAGTCTGACAGGAAATTCCAGCCACCTGTGGCAATGCTGCCAAATGCATCATTCCTTTCCGATAATAACGATGGATCAATGCTTCACCGTAAGGAATAATAAATAACTGCAACGGCTCCCCTTTCCATTGTTCAATAGCTGCTATAAAACGATTCCATGCCTGTTCATCCTGTGTCGTATCTGCCAGATGCGACTTCTTGCCGAAAGGGCAATAAGAACAGGTATAGTTGCAGCTATTCAATTTGCCGCGATAATATATATGCCTGAAGGAAAGTAAAGAGCTTTCGTTTTCCATTTCTATTTCGTTCAATAAGAATAAGTTTCCATCAGTTCTCTTATTTCAGGAGTAATGAACAACTGACCAATATAATCGGAGTATGCCATTCCTTCGGAAGTCAGACAAACACGACCGTTATCCGTATTTTCTATCCATTGCCGTTCAGCTAACTGTCGGAACAACGTCACATTATCCGGTGATTCTCCAAAGCGACGCTTATATTCGGTCTTGTCAAGCCCCATATAATACATCAGATTCTTAATGATAAAACGTTGCCGCCGTTCTTCCTGCGAAAGAATAAATCCATTACGAGCCACTGTAAAATCAGTAGTGCCCATATAATCATCTATCTCTCCGGCAATACAACGCTGGCAAACAGTATACCGGGTGGCATAATGCAAATTACCCAGGTAACTGCGCCCCCCGGAGCCACACGACAGCATCACTTCATCCCCACATGAGATTTCCGCATCAGTAGACGGATGATGAATAAAACGTCGCATCGAAGTTTGTAGAAAACCTCTGTCTTTCAACAAATCACAAGCGGCACAATACATCTGAAAACAGACATCATCGGATTCCCGCTCCGTGATAGCCGTTCCCGGTCGTACATATAGCGGATAGATAAAGAGTTCGTTAGGCTGAAACAGAAGAGCCTGTTCCAATGAATAAAGAAAACTGGCTACAGTTTGTCCTTTGATTCCGTAAATCAAATCAATATTAAAAAATGGGAATTGCCTCTTCCGGATAGCCTCCAGCGCCCGATTAATCATGTCTTGCCGGGGATGTCTTTTCAAAGCTGTTAATTCTTCGTCAAGGAAACTCTGTACGCCAATACTCACACGAGCCACTCCTGCTTGCTTCAACAAGTCCAAACGGGCAGGATCGGCATATTCCGGCGATGTTTCTACGGAAGTAAAGGTATGTGAAGGATGCACTCCGAATAAGGCAGCCGTATCCAGTAAGTATTCCAGTTGAGGAACAGTGAGAAGCAACGGTGTGCCTCCTCCAATGGCGAAACTATCAAATGCCAGTCCGGTGGTGAGTGGAGACAACTGTTGCGCCTGCTTGTGAAGAGTTTCCAAATAAGTTGCGATATAATCCGCACGATTTGTTTGCAGAGAAAACAGATTGCAATATCCACATTTATGACTACAAAAAGGAATATGGAAATAAAGCGATGCTTTCTGTCCTTCCACCTGTTTCAGGTAAGGAACCAGCGAAACCGGGGACGGAAAAGAACGATAAGCAGTTTTATGTGGATAACTATACATATAGTCTACATATCGTGGTAGCGGTTGATTCATTTTTTCGTTAAAATAAAGTGTTTATAAGGGACTGTATAAACCGTTTCGTGAGATATGCAATGATATTCATATCCATCCTCTCCATAGCAAGTGCCATGATCGGAAAGAGCAATCACCAGCGTATTTCCCCGCTTCTGAAAGGCCTGAAATAAACGGGGTAGCTGACTGTCGACATATTGCAGCGCGGCAGCGTGTGATTCCTTATCATCCTTCATTTTGCCTTCCACATAATGGCAGTTCGGATAATGAATAGCAGAAAAATTGATATACATAAAAATACGTTTGTCCTCCGGATAGTTTTCGAGTTTCTTCAATGCAAAATCAATTTGTTTTTCAGTACTATCGGGCGCCGTGCATCCAAAGGTCGGCAGCCAATAACTTTTAGTAAAGTAACCGGGAAACACACGCCCCAGTTCATTACGCTTGCTGAAGAAGTTCACCCCTCCTATACAAATCGTTTCATAACCTACATTGGCAAGGCTTTGCACAAAAGTTGCTTCCGTAAACGGATAACTTCCCGCAGGCGGAATACGTCCCGTACCAGCTTGCACAGGGAAAAACAACCACTTACGGCTGCGTAGCGAATGAGGTTCCGCCGGAGAAGGCAGAAATCCTGCAAAGATGGCAAAATGAGACGGGTAAGTAAAATTTCCCGGCGCATGTCTTTTTTCCCATTCTCCTCCGTGACTGTTCAGTACAGGTGTTCTTCCGGCCGCTTCTTCCTCCTTGCTGACATCATAACGCAAGGTATCAAAGCAAAGCATCAATATATCATGAGTACCCACCACCTGATTCATATCCAGATCCGGATTTTGGGTCTGTTCGCCAGCCGGCAGTTCATCTATTTGCATGGTTATATCTCTTTTTTATGTTTTTTATCTGTTGAATATAAATAGAATTATGAGCAAACATATCCTGATACACATGATCTCCCTGTCCGTTGACTTCTATTATATAAGGAATATCTGTTCCTCTCTCCATCAGGACATCCACTCCGGCATACTGCAAATCCAAGGATTGAACCGCTTCCTGACACTGAAAATAGATTTGTTGCCGCACTACTTCCGGCAAAGACAACTCGTTCCACCAATGTGCCTTATTGTTCAGATGCAGATTGGTTATGCTTCCTTTACTACATCTCACAACGATATAATCAATTTCAGATTCCCGGCACACTACCCGGAGATCATAATTCTCTCCCTGCAACTGCTCTTTAGGAATCCATTCTTCTAAAATAGCTTCTGTTTGCATCACCGCTTCCGCCAACGGGATCATCTCTTTTTCCGTACTCAAACGGTGGATACGTTTGGTGTTATGAATGACTCCATCCACTTGTTGCAAGGTAGTATAGACTACCCATTTATTCCGGTTGGGTTGATAGCGAACAGCCATAATGCCTCCCGCCCCCGAACCGTAACGGGGTTTCAAAAAGCATCCTCTACCGCAACCGGCAAGAAGCTCTCTCAACTCATCAAAAGAATGGGGAGAAGGTAACATCGGAGTCACTCTCAAACCTCTGTCCACCAGCACTTGTTTAGTCTCCTTTTTGTCAAGAGCACGTAATAAAGCATGGGGAGTATTCAAAAAGGACACGTCATCAGATAGCCTTATCCCGCCCAAACGTTGCAGTGTTTCCTTATATGCCTGATTCAACAGCGCATATTTCAGGAAATCCGTTTCATCGCTTACACAAGGTTCCAGTTTGATAACTGCCTGCCGTAATTGCGGCAAGCAGTTAAAAAGTTCCCCGTAAGTCATAAAACGAACTTCCGTCTGCAAGTGTTTGCCTGCTTCAATAAAGTATTCTATACGTTTGGACGGAGAGTTGCTGACAACGATTATCTGCATCTCCTATTCTGTAATCATCGGGGAATACCACAATTCACCATCATATTCATCCGCCTCTTCAGTTTCAGCAATATCTATTTTCATAGGAAGATTCTGCAGCTGTTTCTTCATATCCTTGCTCAAATAATTGTAGCGCATATTGATAAACTTCAAATGAGCGATCTTATCCATATTATCCAGCAATAATTGGGCACCTTCATCTTTGAGAGTACCGGCCGAAACATCCATTGTTTCAAGTTGGGGAAGAATATCCGACTCCAGGAACATTTCTACAATCTTGTCCTGTTCTTCAGAGTTGACGATCCCCAGATAAGTCAGCTTCGGGAAACGTTCTTTGGAGAACAACGGACGGAATATCTCAATATCAGCTTCAAATCCATAATCTTCCACACCAACATATAGAATCAGTTTTTCCAGATTGGGGAAATCAGAGCCAAGAATATCTTCTACCACTTCAGTAGGCAAGCCACCACTGATAATTTCCAGTGACCGCAACTCCGGCCGTGAAGTCTTTCCCAAACGCAGATTATTGGTTCCTTTGATTTTCAGATCCTTCAAATTAGGCATGGCATCGAGCAGCGGACTAATATCAGCTTGTTCAATCCATGAAATCTCCTGTTCTTCCTGCTCAATATCTCCCCAGAACAAGCCTTCTATTTGTGCGAACTTCTCCTTATTTTCAATCATTCCCTGTAATAAGGCAGAACAGTCGTCACCCTCATAATCCCAACAACCGATTGTTATTTGTTTATATTCAGAGAGATGTTTATCTTTCAATATCTTATCCAGAAGATTCACATTGTTTTCATACTCATCGTAACTCAAAGTATATTTCTTGGCTTCCACTTTCATTTCACGTGCAGTTTCTTCAGCAGTTTCCACATACCCTTTTTTGGTCTTTTCCGCAATCAGTTTGCCGGCTGCTTTTTCAGCCTCTTCAGTCGTTGCGTAGTTTTTCACTTGTGTTTGTCCGTCGGTCCCCAACTTACCATAATTTACAGTAACATCTGTTCCGACTACATCTATACTCCAGAATTTCTGCGATTTAAAATCTTGAAAAACAAATACTCTCTTCATAATACAGTTTTTAATGGTTGATATTTGCACACTCAACACAGAACGCGCATGAACAATACCTGCAAAAATAACCATTTTATGTAATGTACAAAGAAATCTGTTTACTAAACTTTCAGAGTATTCAAAAAATACAACCCAAGATATGCAACAAAGGCTGCCTTTTGGGGCAGCCTTCATTATTCTATTTCTGTAATATATCAGTTTAATCTTCAATAGTACATATACTTACACGGTTCCAATCCGGTTCAGTAAACATATCGCCTACACCCTGACCTTCAGCAGTGATACGAGATGCACTGATTTTATATTTGTTGACCAAGATCGTTTTTACAGCTTCTGCACGTGCTGCGGCAATTCTGGCATTCACTTCAACACTACCTTCCGGAGAAGCGTATCCCTTAATAACCACTTTAGAATCAGCATATTTCTTCAGGTAAGAAGCTACACGTTCCACATTAGGAAGTTGTGAAGCGTCAACTGACGATTTACCTTGTCTGAAAGTAATGATAGATTCGGGTACACGGGCGGTTTTCACTACAGTCTCCACCGGAACCACTTTTGTGCGGCATGCTTCAAGTTCTTCCTGCAATCCGTTGATACGTTGGTTTGCATTGCTGATCTCACCATCTTTGTTGTTTACATCTGCACGAAGTGCATTGATTGAAGAGTTCAGTCCGTCAATTTCGGCTTGATTATATACTCTCACTTTGGCAAAATGATGTGTTCCGTTACTTGTCTTAAAGTGATATGTCAATCCGGCTGTCAACTCAAAACCTGCGTTATTAGCATTGAAACGGCTCTTCGTTTCAGGATAAGTACCTTGCATATCATACACAATGGCAGGTTTGATTCCCAATGTCCATGCTTTACTTTCACCCAAGTTGAAATTGAAATTCAATCCCAAACGAGTAGACCAGGAGTTCTGATCGCCATCGCCATTCACATAATAATGTAACCAACCCATTCCGGCAACAGCTTCCACTTCAAACAAACGAGGTTCGCCCGTGTAACTTGCAAATAGATTCATCAAATTGACTTTACCCAATACACTGACATCCGAAGCATCGAAAGCCGTTTTACTGGAAGTGGTATTGATATATCCCATCCCTTGGAATCCCAAACCGAAGATAGGAGTTAATTGCTTTGAGACTCCCACTCCAAAAGTGGGACGCATACCTTTAAAGAAAGCACTGTGAGTAAGGGGAGTGACTCCACCGGCATTTACTCCGACAGACCAATTATCTGTAAGTTTGGTACCTTCTACAACTGATTGGGCATTTGCTACTGTAAAGCCACCCAATATAAAAGCTAATAAAATAATAGATTTTCTCATATTCATAAGTTTTTAAATGTAATGTTTTATCTCCTAAATCATTAGAAATGTATTGTTTGTTCATGTCTAACTTTCTAGTTCATTTTTTAATTCGTTATTCACTTTAAACAACATATCGTATCAAATATTAGTTCGCAAGCCATAAGCCCTATTAACATCTATTATGCTTTCGAAAAATCTAAAATATGGAAACATCAATGCAAACGCCTCATTCCCTGAAGAGAAAGGGATCCCAACATCGCTGACCATAATGCATCTTGTTTCATTATTCTACACTTTCATTCATCCATCAGGCAGGAAATACATAAACCGGACTCTACTAAAATACGAAGAATAGAACATAAACGGAAAGTTATCAGGTTGTTAATGCTATATATCGTTCTGATAAAGAGCGAATATTTTTCTTCCTTTTCAATTGGAATCTTGATTTAATTTCTAACTTTGCCGCCAACATCGGTTTCCGAAATGGCATTATCACCAGACGGAATTAAAAGGGAATCCAGTGAAAATCCGGAACTATCCCCGTAGCTGTAAGTTTTATCTCTCTCATAAAAAAGAGAAATGTTATGGCATTCATTTGCCACTGATTCATGAAACGGATCGGGAAGGCGCCACAACAAAAACAAGTCAGAAGACCTGCCGATAAAATTTCCGTTATTCCAGGCTTTCGGGTGAAAGGCAATAGAACGAATCGTACAGGTCCATTTTATTACAAGTCTCCAGAAATTGTCGTGCATGAATAACTATGTAGGCACTAAATCTATTTTGTTAATTCTTAAAATATAGGTATGATTAGTTCGGAGATATTCATTATCAAAAGAGACGGGAAAAAAGAAGCTTTTTCCCTCGACAAAATCAAAAATGCCATATCCAAGGCATTTTTATCAGTAGGTAGTTTTGCTACGCAAGATGTGATAACCAATGTGTTAAGCCGTGTCAGTATCAGTGACGGAACAAACGTAGAGGAAATCCAAAACCAGGTGGAAGTCGCCTTGATGGCAGAACATTATTACAGCGTGGCCAAAGCGTATATGCTGTATCGTCAAAAACATTTGGAAGACCGTGAAGTCAGAGACAAACTTAAATTCCTCATGGATTATTGCGATGCTTCCAACCCTGCCAGCGGTAGTAAGTACGATGCCAACGCCAATGTGGAAAACAAGAATATCGCCACGCTGATAGGAGAACTGCCCAAATCCAATTTCATCCGCCTCAACCGCCGCCTGCTGACAGACCGTTTGAGAGATATGTATGGTAAAGAGGCTTCCGACCGTTATTTGGAACTCCTGAATCATCACTTCATCTACAAAAATGATGAAACCAATCTGGCGAACTACTGTGCCAGTATTACCATGTATCCCTGGCTGATAGCAGGAACAACAGCAGTAGGAGGCAATTCTACCGCCCCGACCAATCTGAAATCCTTCTGCGGAGGATTTATCAACATGGTATTTATCGTATCCAGTATGCTAAGCGGCGCATGTGCCACTCCTGAATTCCTGATGTACATGAACTATTTCATCGGTTTGGAATACGGGCAGGATTATTATAAACACCCTGATAAACTGGCAGACTTGTCTCTGAAACAAAGATCGATCGATAAAATCATCACAGACTGTTTCGAGCAAATCGTATATTCCATCAACCAGCCTACGGGTGCCCGCAATTTCCAGGCAGTTTTCTGGAATGTGGCTTATTATGACAAGTATTATTTCAATAGCCTTTTCGAGCACTTTGTTTTCCCCGACGGAAGCAAACCCGACTGGGATTCGCTTAGCTGGTTGCAGAAGCGTTTTATGAAATGGTTTAATAAGGAGCGTACACGCACCGTTCTGACATTCCCTGTAGAGACAATGGCACTCCTGACCAAAGACGGCGATGTACTGGATAAGGAATATGGCGACTTCACCGCTGAAATGTATGCCGAAGGACATTCATTCTTCACCTATATGAGTGACAATGCCGACTCTTTGAGTAGCTGCTGCCGTCTGCGTAATGAAATACAGGACAATGGCTTTAGCTATACATTGGGAGCCGGAGGAGTCTCTACCGGTTCGAAGAGCGTGTTGACCATCAATCTGAACCGTTGTATACAGCATGCTGTAAAATCAGGTATTCTCTACCCTTTCTTCCTGGAAGAAGTAGTAGACTTGGTTCACAAAGTACAGCTTGCCTATAATGAGAACCTGAAATTATTGCAGGCAAAGGGTATGTTGCCTTTGTTTGATGCAGGCTATATCAATATGAGCCGCCAATATCTGACTATCGGTGTGAACGGACTGGTGGAAGCAGCCCAATTTATGGGAATCGACATCAACGACAATCCGAAATACGAGGCTTTTGTGCAGGAGATTCTCGGCATGATTGAGAAATACAATAAGAAATATCGTACCAAAGAAGTACTTTTCAACTGCGAAATGATTCCTGCCGAAAATGTGGGTGTGAAACACGCGAAATGGGACAAGGAAGCCGGATTCCAGACTTACCGCGAATGTTACAACAGCTATTTCTATATTGTAGAAGACAAATCACTGAACATTGTCGATAAATTCCGCCTGCACGGGCATCGTTATATCGAGCATCTGACGGGTGGTTCGGCTTTGCACATGAATCTGGAAGAGCATCTTAGCAAAGAGCAATACCGGCAGTTGCTTCGTGTTGCCGCTACCGAAGGTTGCAACTACTTCACATTCAATATTCCGAATACAGTATGTAACAAATGCCATCATATCGACAAACGTTATCTGCATGAATGTCCCGAATGTCACAGCGAGAATGTGGATTATCTGACCCGCGTCATCGGATATATGAAACGTATCAGCAATTTCTCCCAAGCACGGCAAAAGGAGGCCGATTTAAGATATTATGCTTCGGTACGCTGATTATGATATTGTTTTTCAGGAGATACCGGATGAGGTGACATTAGCCATCAACCTCTCCAACTGCCCCAACCATTGTAAAGGGTGCCACAGTGCATATCTAATGGAGGACGTAGGAGAACCGTTGACGGAAGAAAGTCTTTCTACCCTGCTCGGTAAATATGGAAAAGCGATCACCTGTGTCTGTTTCATGGGCGGTGATGCTTCACCCGCAGAAGTGAAACAACTAGCTGCTTTTTTACACAAGCAGACCATCACTCCGGTAAAAGTCGGATGGTACTCCGGGAAGAGCAAACTGCCGGATCACTTTGATGTGTCTCATTTCCAATATATAAAGTTGGGACCTTACATCGAGTCTCTGGGAGGATTAAAATCTGAAACGACCAATCAGCGGTTGTACCACATAGAAAATGGAATAATGGAGGATATAACTTATCGTTTTCTCCCCCATCATTCCAAAAAGATTTCTTAATAAGAGAAACGCTCAAACGGAGTATGTTATATTTACCGTTTGAGCGTTCTTTTTTCTAACTACTTCTTTTCATTCGTATTTATGATTTCAGTACCCGCTTCAATTTGTTCAATCCTTCTATCAACCGCTGTCGCGGACACGCAATATTGATACGGATAAACCCTTCACCAGTCTCTCCATACAGACTGCCTTCGTTCACCCAAAGTTTTTCTTTCTTCAACAAGTCTTTTACTATTTCTGCTGACGTTTGATTCAAGACCGAGCAATCCACCCAAACCAGATACGTACCTTCCAACATCATTACGGGAAATTCCGGAAGATATTCATCAAAATAACCTTTTAAATAGATGTAATTCGCAAACAAATAGATTTTAAGTTCTTCCAGCCATTCTTCGCCTTCATTGTAAGCAGCCATCAACGCCTCCACTCCGAAAGGATTCACATCACATACCTCATTTATATTAATCGCTTTATCTATTCTCACCCGTACATTTGCATCTGCAGAAATAATATTGGCTATCTGAAGCCCTGCCAGATTGAAAGCCTTGCTAGGCGAAACAAAGGTTACCGAATTCATGAGAAACTCTTCTGATATAGAAGCGAAAGGAGTATATTCATGCCCCAGAAAAACCAATTCACAATGAATTTCATCAGCGATCACAAACACATTATTCCGAATACAAATCTCACCTATCTGCCTTAATTCCTGCTTACTCCATACTCTTCCGACAGGATTATGCGGATTACATAACAACATGAGTTTTACCTTCGGATCGGAAGCTTTCTTCTCCAAATCATCAAAGTCAATCTGATACCCTCTGTTTCTATATACTAAAGGATTGGCAATCATCTCGCACCCGTTATTACGGATAGAGGAGAAAAAGCAGTTATATACAGGCGTCTGTACCATCACTTTATCGCCGGGTACTGTCAGTGCTTTAATTGCAGCAGATATTGCCGGCACAACTCCGGTAGTATAAATAATCCATTCTTTTTCTATCCGCCAGGTATGTCGTCGTGCAAACCAATTGGTTATCGCCTCGTAGTATGCGTCAGGCACGCGTACATATCCGAAAATCCCATGTTCCACCCGCTTCTTCAGTGCCTCCACGACGGGGGGAGCCGTACGGAAATCCATATCAGCCACCCACATCGGCAAGACATCCGCATCTGCGGACGAATCCCATTTATAGGAATTCGTACCTCTGCGTGGAATAATTTCATCGAAATTATACTTCATATTTCAATCAAAACAAGTTAGGTCGTCCCAGAGTTTCAATTCACAATTTCCCGGTGCTTTCATATTTTCATCCAAGATAATAGCTCCGAAACTTTCAGCAACAATACTCCCCGTACGAGGATTTTTCACACTATGAACCGGACTTTTAATCGTTGCTTTTACGCTACTGTGCTCAAAAGCAAGGTCAGCATCCTCCGCCATCGTACAATTTTCCATCACCAGATCATGTGCGTAACAAAGAGGTTGAGTGCCCGAAATCTTACAATTTACCAAACGCAGATTTTTAGAATGCCATCCCAGATATTCTCCGTTCAGTTCCGAATCATAGACAGTTACATTTTCCGTATTCCAAAAAGCATCTTTGGAGTTGATAACTGCATTACGGATTTCTACATTCTTGCAATATTGAAACGAATAGTTCCCATTTTGAGCGTAATTTTGTATATGAATATTCTCGCTGTGTATAAAAAGATAATCTGCTTTATCAATCTGTACATTCTTCAGTTCTATATTACGACAATACCAAAACGTTTCCAAGGCATTGGGCAACTGCACATTTTCGAGTTTTATCCCATCCATTTCACGGAACATCTTCGGTGCTTCCACCAAGGTATCCGCCATTTGCAGACTTTGAGAATACCACAGGGCGGCACGAGCTCCTTCTGTAAAAAGACAATTCTTCACTGTAAATCCGTTGGTGTGCCAAAAAGGATATTTCCCTTCAAAACGGCAGTTTATCGCTATGATATTACTACATTCTTTCAGTGCCGATTCACCGGCGTGAATCGTTACATCTTCCAACTGAATGTCATGGGTTGCAAATAGAGGGCGTTCACCTCCATATTCTTTATGTCTTATTTGTTGCATCATTTTATTTTTCAATCTGTTATTTCAAAAATTACACATAGTATATCCTATTTATGGTATTGAAATTTATTTCTTCAGATACTCCTTAAAGAAAGCTTCCAGCTTATTAAACGGGATAAGGCTCACACGGTCGTAAAGATCTACGTGTCCGGCACCGGGTACTATATACAGTTCTTTAGGTTCGGCAGCCAGTCGATAGGCATCTTCACTAAATTCACGTGAATGGGCATTCTCTCCGGTGATGAAAAGCATGGGACGGGGTGAAATAGTTTCAATATCTTCGAAAGGATAGAAATTCATAAATTTCACATTGCTTGAGAGCGTAGGGTGTGTAGTGGTCATAGGAGTTGCTCCGCCAGGAGTAAATTCTCCTCTCTGTGTACGGTAGAATTCATAAAACTCCCGCTCAATCGGACTGGACGTTTCTGTCAACTGATGTACAGTACCACTGGTATATTTTGTTTCCCCACCCAAAAATTCTGTATAACGCTGTTCCGCCGCTTCAGCCATTATTTGCTTTCTCTGTTCCAACGTTAATGAGTGATTTAATCCATTACGGTTGGCCGCTCCCATATTATACATACTGATTGTTGCAATGGCCTTGAGACGAGGGTCTATTTTCGCTGCACTAATAGCAAAGCTTCCGCTCCCACAAATTCCAATTACCCCAATAAGATTCCGGTCGACGAACGGACGCGTACCTAAAAAATCAACCGCAGCGCTAAAGTCCTCCGAATAAACCTCCGGCAAAACTGCATTACGCGGCTCACCTTCACTCTCACCCCAGAAAGATAAATCGATGGACAGTGTAACAAATCCTCTTTCCGCCATTTTCGTTGCATAGAGATTCGCACTCTGCTCCTTAACAGCCCCCATCGGATGTCCTACAATGATTGCAGGATATTTTTCCCCTTCTTTCATACTCTTGGGCAGAAAAAGATTACCTACTACTTTCATCTTATATTGGTTAGAAAAAGAGACTTTTTCTACATTCACCCGATCACTTTTATAAAAATTATCAGCATCTGTCTGTGCAGAAGAAAAACTGGTTCCGAGCATTATCATAAATACAGTTGTTAATAATAAAATCCGTTTCATATCTCTTGTGTTTTAATAATTAATGAATTGATTATCTACTTTCTATGATGCAAAAATACGATGAAAGAAAGAGACCGTTTGTAGACGAATTACTGACATTATAACCCCAATTACAGATTATAAAGTACAGGAAAGAATATAGGTCAATACAATCTCAAAATAATTCATCTTCAAAATTCCCCTATGCCAATTCATCTCACCCACTTCACGCTCATCTACCACTTCCTACAACAGTTATCAACCCCTCATCCGCAAAAAAAGTCAATACTTCAAATTTTGATAGTGTCTCAAAACTGATGCACCATCAGACTCTATTCTTACCAAAAGGACGATCTATTCTATTCCCTTTCAAACTTCACTGTCAGATCTCCCGACACACTCAAAGCCTTGATACCATCGCCATCAATGCTACCAATCAGAATCAAGTCACTGCTTTGCGACCATTTTTTATAAAAAATGGCCACATTTCCCCAAGGCGCATAAATCGTAATATCACCGGGAGCAGGCGCACATCCCCGTTTCACTCCTTCTATTGACAGTTTAGGTGATGGATAAAATATTTTCTCGGTATTATTATAATCGTTGAGTGTCACTTCCAACGGCAAACGGGAAACAAAATCCTGTGCTGCCGCATTGTTAGCCATGGTTGCAGTTATAACACGCTGCCCTACTGTTATTTTTATTTTCATACTTTCTGTATTAGGTTCTTCATCTCCGTTATTTATCTCTGTTCTTCTTGTCTCCGGATACTCTGTATTATCAGGATGCTCGCTACATGCTATCCAAACGGAAGCCAGCAAAATAGTAAAAGAGTATATCGAAAACCGCTTCACTCTGATTACTGATAGTCGAATTTTTCTATTCATATCCATACTTTTATTTATTTACTTGAAAACTATTTATTTGTATGGTACAAAGTTCTGAAAAAAGAAGAAAAATCCCTGTAGACAAATTACGGATATGACAACCCCAATTACTGATTATTTTATTGCAGACTATTCAAAAAGCATGTCGGTTGCACGCCCAATGAATACAGAAGTCAGGCTTTAGCTTAAAGATTAGTACCCTTATTGAAGGGGAACTGTAATATGGGTAAATTAATCCGTAATTCATATACAAACAAATTTCAAATCCTGCAGTATCTTTGCAGTGTCATAAAGAAATAAGTAAAAACATTATTTAGAAAAACTGTTTGATATGTATTTAGAAAATATTTATTCTCCTGCAGATGTTAAGAAACTGTCGGAAAAAGAGCTAAACGAGTTAGGTGGAGAAATCCGTGCAGCACTCCTGCAAAAATTAAGTGAACATGGCGGGCATTTCGGACCTAATTTCGGAATGGTGGAAGCAACGATTGCTTTACATTATGTATTCAATTCGCCCAAAGACAAAATTGTATTTGACGTATCGCACCAGAGTTATGTACACAAGATGCTGACCGGTCGTAAAGATGCGTTCCTTCATCCGGAAAAATACGACAACGTATCAGGTTATACCGAACCGCAAGAAAGTGAACATGACTTCTTCATCATCGGACATACTTCCACTTCTGTCAGTCTGGCCAGCGGATTGGCAAAGGGACGTGACCTTACAGGCGGCAATGAAAATATCATAGCCGTCATAGGGGATGGTTCTTTAAGCGGAGGTGAAGCTTTCGAAGGATTGGATTATGTAGCAGAGCTTGGTACTAACATGATTATTATCGTTAATGACAACCAGATGTCTATTGCCGAGAACCACGGAGGATTGTACAAGAATCTGAAAGAATTACGTGACAGTAACGGCCAGTGCGAATGTAACTTCTTCAAGGTAATGGGACTGGATTATATGTATGTAAATGATGGTAATAACGTACAGGAATTGATTGAAGCTTTCTCTAAAGTGAAAGATATTCAGCATCCGATAGTAGTACACATCAATACATTAAAAGGTAAGGGTTATGCACGTGCCGAGCAAGATAAAGAGACTTACCACTGGCGTACTCCATTCAATGTAGAAACCGGAGAAGCAAAAATGAGTTATGAAGAAGAAGATTACAGCGAGGTAACCGCCCAATACCTACTGAAAAAGATGAAGGAGGACCCCCGTGTGGTAACAATCACTTCTGGTACTCCCACCGTTCTGGGATTTACTCCGGACCGCCGTCAGGAAGCAGGCAAGCAATTCGTAGATGTAGGCATTGCCGAGGAACACGCAGTAGCTCTTGCTTCGGGCATCGCAGCCAATGGTGGGAAACCCGTTTACGGAGTATATAGTACATTCATCCAACGCTCCTACGATCAACTTTCACAAGACCTTTGTATCAATAACAATCCGGCTGTTTTGTTGGTCTTCTGGGGTACGTTATCCGGAATGAATGATGTGACTCATCTCTGTTTCTTCGATATTCCGCTTATCAGCAATATTCCTAATATGGTTTATCTGGCTCCGACTTGTAAGGAAGAATATATTGCCATGCTGGAATGGAGTATCCGCCAGAATGAACACCCGGTTGCTATCCGCGTGCCGGCAACAGATGTAATCAGTAGCGGAGAACCGGTAGATTCCGATTACAGCATTCTCAATCGTTACAAAGTTACTCATCGCGGTTCGAAAGTGGCCATTGTGGCTTTGGGTTCATTCTATGGATTAGGACAGTCGGTTGCATCACTTCTGAAAAAAGCCAATGTCGACGCAACACTCATCAATCCGCGTTACATCACCGGTGTAGACAACGAACTGATGGATGAACTGAAAGCAGATCACGAGTTAGTGATAACATTGGAAGACGGTGTATTGGATGGCGGTTTCGGTGAAAAAATTGCCCGCTACTATGGTGCTACAGACATGAAAGTCCTGAACTATGGAGCTAAAAAGGAATTTGTAGATCGTTTTGATTTACAGGAGTTTCTCCGTGCCAATCACTTGACAGATGAGCAGATTGTAGAAGATATCACAGCACTTATCGGTTAAAATCAAACCCATTCACTATATATTCAACAGGTTGATGTATATTGTCGGTTAAGACAATTGCATCAACCTATTTCATTTCGATATGAAGTAACAATCCTTTCCGATAATTCAACGGAGTTTGTCCTGCATTCCTTTTGAAGAACTTACAAAAAGCTGCCGCATCACTAAACCCTAACTTAGAAGCAATCTCACCAACCGTAGATTTTGTAGAACTCAACAAGGTACGCGCTTCCATAACCAACAGTTCGTTTATAATACTATTGATAGTCTTACCTGTTCCAGCACGTACAATACGGGCCAGGTACTGCTCACTGATAGCCAGTTTATCCGCATAAAAGCTCACAAAATGTTCTTCTCTAAAATTCCGGGTAACCAGTGCATGAAACTCCTGTAAAACGTGGTCTTTACGGCTGACCTCTTTTTTAATAATTGTCTTTCGGGAAAGAAAATCAGCTATATCAAGAAATAAAGCATTGCACGCTGCCTGTATGCGCCGGAAAAGAAAATGATGTTCAATATTCAGCAGGCGCATCAACACTTCCAGTTCCTTACGGATGATTTGGGCTTCGTACTCTGTCAACTGTATCGTATATTGTTTATTCTGCCTCATTGTAGCCAATAAGATGGCCGTTATTTGTGTCAAATAAGAATCGTCTGTCCGCATGGATTCGGAAAGGGCAAGAGTAATAAACTGAATATCACGGCTTGAGTAAAGATGCTCCGTGAGATAATTTGCTCCATGAATAAGCAGCATATTCGGCTCTATCGCAATAAACTCTCCATTCAACAGAATCTCCGAACGGCCTTCAAGAACGAATATCATATAAAGTTCCCGATTGAAATAACATTCATTTGCCGGATAACTTCTGTCTTTATATTCACTCCTAAAACAGACTACCTCCTCTTTATAATGAGGAAGTTCCGGATGCTCCTTTAATAGCTGTGTATTATCAAATATACGAGATTTTACCATTTACATCTTCTTTTTATGACGTAAAAATACGATTTGTTTCGGATATGACAAAAAGTGTACGGAATTAGATAATCTATTTCAGAGTAAAAAACGGGACCTTTGCATATCCTTTTCAATGCATGAAAGGAAAATAAATAAAGGAGGTCAAAAAGGTATGGAAATGAAAGATGTTTTCAAGAGGTATTTAGTATTTGTTATCGGACTCTATTTTTTAGCGGCAGGCATTGTATTGATTATACGCTCGGCACTAGGAACTACTCCCATATCGAGCATCAATTATGTATTAAGCTTGAATAGTCCTTTGTCATTGGGTACTTGCACCTTTATCATCAACATGGTTCTTATCCTGGGGCAATTCTGGTTAATCCGAAAGAACAGAACCCGGCAGGATATTATTGAAATTCTTCTTCAAATGCCGTTCTCTTTTATCTTTTCGGCATTCATTGATTTTAATATGATACTGACAAGTGAACTGCATCCCGCCAATTATGGCATGTCAATCGCTTTATTACTTACAGGATGCATGGTGCAATCTATCGGAGTAGTTCTCGAACTTAAACCGAGAGTAGCCATGATGAGTGCAGAAGCATTCGTGAAATATGCGTCCCGCCATTATAACAAGGAGTTCGGAAAGTTCAAAGTCTATTTTGATATTACTTTGGTTACCTTGGCCGTAATTCTCTCTCTCTTACTGACACAAGGTATTCAAGGAGTACGTGAGGGGTCGCTCATTGCAGCCTGCATAACCGGATATATCGTGAGTTTCCTGAATCAAAAGATAATGACGAGAAAGACCCTCCATAAATTATTACCAGTCTGGAAGTAAATCCTGCGTCAATTTTAAATAAACACCTTATAAAAAAGTCGCTTCTTTGAAAGATTCAAAATCTTTTCAAAGAAGCGACTTTTTATTTCAGATATAATTATACTTTGTATTTACTTCTTCTGCTTATCTATTTCTTTCAGAAGTTCATCGACAGCCACCTTTAATTGGGTATCCTCTCCCTTAACGACCATCTCCGGATCATTAGCAACCTTCACATCCGGTTCCAACTGGGTGTTTTCCAAATAACTGCCATCAGGCAAACGATAGCCAACGATAGGAATACCAAAGACGAGTGAAGGATCTTGTAAAGTTTCCCAAGACACGCTCGTCATTGTACCCGGAACAGGCATACCAACAAGTTTTCCTATATTTTGATGTTTATATACCCATGGAGTTCCATGTGCATTCGAATAGTTGGCTTCACATTGCAGCATAATAGACGGCTTGTTCCAACGACGGCTTGGCATGTCACACGCTTCGCGTCCACGGACTACTTGAGTGAAATATTTCTGACCGCTGAACAGTATTTCAATATCTTCATGCAAACGACCACCACCGTTGAACCGGGTATCAATCACAATTCCATCACAGTTGTTATATTTTCCCAGAATATCCGAGTAAACGGTACGGAAACTGTCATCTCCCATGGATTGAATATGAACATATCCCAAACGTCCTTTCGACCATTTCTCAACATCTGCCGCCCGCTGTTTCACCCAACGTTTGTATAACAACCCATTCAGCTGACCACTCGTAACCGGCATCACTACTTCTTCCCAACGTTCTTTATTTTGCGGATTGTAGATTGAAATCAAGGTCTTCTTCCCTGCTTTATTATTCAACAGACAAGTGATGTCATGATCGGGAGTTATTTCCTCACCGTTAATCTTTTCAATGATACACCCTGCTTTTACTTTGGTACGTGAATGGTCGAACGGACCTTTCTCGATGATTTCGGCAATCTGCATCCCTTTTCCCTGATAATCCCAGTCGAACAGAAGTCCCAGATTGGAAGTAACATCACCTTTACCTTTGGGAGAATAGCGTCCTCCGGTATGTGAAACATTCAACTCGCCCAACCATTCACTCAACAGTTCTGCAAAGTCATAATTGTTATCAATGTGAGGCAGGAACTTGCGATAAGCATTAGTCATGGCATCCCAGTTTACCCCGTGCATATTGACATTATAAAAACGTTTCTGATGTTGTTTGTACACATGGTCAAACATCGCTTCACGTTCAGCTGCCAAATCCATTTTCATTTCAGCCTGATAACTGATTGATTTCAAAGCATCCGACTTGGCATCCATCTTTTGCATATTACGGCTTCCCAATAAGAAAATATCTCCTTTTTTATCCAGCATCAGCGATGCCCATCCGGTATTGAGTTTATGCAGACGTTTTGTCTCTTTCTCACGGAGATTCATTTTCCAAAGGTCATATCCATCTTCGAAAGCAGAGAAATAGTAGAGATCCTCCCCATCTTTGGATAGTATGGCACTGCCTAAGTCAGAAGAGTTGGGAGTCAGACGTACGATACGGTCTTCAATGCCGTTAAGTTCGACTACTATATCTTTTTGGTCTACTTTTTCCTCATCCGCCTTCTCTTTATCACTGTCTTTCTTCTTGTTATCATCTTTCTCCTTTGCTTTCTTTTGTTCCTTTTCAAGTTCCTTGAGCAATTCGAAATCTTCCTTGCTCAAACGGTAACGATCATAAGCATCCTGATTGAGGAATACCAACATAACATCCTGTTGAGACCCCCAAGAAGCATGTGCACGCATACCATAACGTTCGGTCTGGAAAAGAATGGCATTTCCATCAAGTACCCAACGCGGAGAACCACTGATATATCCGCTATTAGTCAGATTGGTTATCGCTCCTCCCTGTGCACTGACAATACCTATATCCGAATAAGGATCGTGACGGTTGCCGATAAATTCAAGAGTAAACCATTTGCCATCCGGTGACCATTCGTAGTCAAATCCACCTCCGGTGTTATACCATGTAGAACCGTCCGTCACCTGACGCACTTTCTTCGTTTTCAAATCGAGTACCATCAAACGGTTGCGGTCTTCGATAAAAGCCAGTTCTTTACCATCCGGCGAATATTGCGGATAGGCGCGTTCTACCGTTTTGGACGGTAATAAAACTTCCTCCTCAATAAGAGTGGCATTAGGGAAATTAGGATCTTCCTTACGGCTTATTTTTGCAGTGTAAAGTTGCCAATTACCGGTGCGTTCACTGGCATAAACCAGCGTCCGGTTGTCCGGAGCAAAAGAGACGGAAGCTTCTTTCGCGGGAATATTTGTGATTTGCTTGGTTGTAGCATAGTCAGTTGAAGTTACAAAAACGTCACCACGCACAATAAAAGCAACCTGTTTGCCGTCCGGAGATACGGAAGCGGAAGTGGCTCCCTGTGAGAATTTAAGTGCAGCAACCTGCTCTTCATCATCACGAACAAGTTCTACTTTTACTTTTTCCGGACGGGCACCGGGTTTCTGGGTATAAAGCTCACCGTCATAGGTATAACACAAAGTTCCTTTATCGCTGACAGACAAGAAACGTACCGGATGAGTCTTAAAAGTAGTGACAGCCTTTACTTCTTGTGGAGTATTCAATGGAAAAGTATACACATTAAAAGAACCTCCATTACGTTCACTCAAAAAATAGACTGTATTACCATCAGGTGCATATACAGGATTACGGTCCTCCCCTCCCCGGTTTGTCAGGTTCGTATGTTTTCCGGTTTGGGTATTGTATAACCAAATATCTCTCGTAATGGATGAAGTGTGATGTTTTCTCCATTCATCCTCAAAACCTTTGCGGTCCTGATAAAGAAAGTTCTTTCCTGCTTTATCAAAACAAACGAGTTCGGCGGGAGTTGCCAGCACTTGTTCGGTGCGTCCTCCGTCTACAGAAACTTTGTATAATTCTGTCATTGCTCCCGTAGGAAACAAGGCGCTGTTTGCAGGATCTTGTATGGAAGCGGAGAAAAGGACATACTTTCCATCCGGTGTAAAAGCCGAGGGAATTTCCGATGCGGAATGGTAAGTCAGTCTCCGGGCGACACCTCCGTCGGCAGGCATGATGAACAGGTCGAAATTTCCATTCCGGTCACTGGCAAATGCAATTTGTTTTCCGTCGGGAGACCAGACGGGATTGACTTCATAAGAGGCTTGTGTGGTAAGTTGAACGGCAGTTCCTCCTTGTGCGGGAACTTTATAAATATCTCCTTTATAACAGAAGACAATCTCGGTTCCATCCGGTGAAATACGTGCATCACGCATCCACAAAGGAGTAATTGCATAGCTGGATAATGCTGATAATACCAGTGCTAACGAAGTTATTAGTTTCTTCATATCAATTTATTATATATTTATTCCGAAAAATCAGTTTGAATTAGTTTTCCCGTGTAATTATAGAATGCTCTGTCACCAAAATCTTTGAAAAAGAAGGCGTATTTATCCACTCCCGTACAATGACAAACGCCAATTTGCCGGGGAAGGTATTCCTGCAAATAATCTGCAATGATCTGATATTTTTGTTTTTCCGCATTATGAATGTGAAAACCTCCGAGAAGTAACTTGCAGGGAGATTCAGGAAATGCAGCCCGAACGGTACGCAAGATATTGGTGATCCCCCGGTGAGAACAGGCACTTAACACAGAAACTCCTTCCGGTTCCACTAACACCATTGCCAATTCATCCTGAAAGGTATCCGGTATTTTGCAACCATCTTCTTTCTGAACCCAGAAGCGTTCAAAATGGGTATCCTCCTCATTGATAATATCAATAGATGGAAAAAGAAAGACTCCGGGAAGCAGTTCGGTCTGCTCTGTGATAAAGCGAAAACGGGAAAGATCAAGATTTTGCGTATGCTTCATTCCATTCTCGCGTTCATCCTTGAATTTAGGAAAAAAGATTTCACGTTTACAGACAACGGTTGCCTGTGTATTCAATTCCAGAAAATAACGCAGTCCACCCGTATGGTCACTGTGACCGTGAGATAATATTAAATAATCAACTTTTTGTAAATCAATGTGCAACAGACGGGCATTACGGATAAACAAGTCAGATGCTCCCGTATCGAAAAGAATTCTATTCCCTTGGATCTCAATATAGAGAGAAAGACCATGCTCTGCCTGCAATTTACGTCCATAGACACAATTCTCCACAAGAGTCGTTATTTTATAGCTCATGATGTTTAGTTATCAAACAAATAATGTAAAATAAAAAGTTCTGCCACAAAATTATAATAATTCTGTGGCAGAACAAGCAATCTAATCAATTAAAATTCTTGACTTTTCAATCTTTCTGATTGAATCCTTATTTTTATCCTTCAAAAGGTTATACCATTTTTCCCATCTTGTAAGCTTCCTGCATATAGGGAGTATCCTTAATTTCCCCTACCTTCCATGCACCAATTCCATAAACCGTTCCCTTTTCCTGCGGTCCTTCCAGACAATCGAGGAAGCCACGGAAACCATCAATGGTACGTTCCATCATTGCTTTATCGTTTTCCGCAGCCGCAATAATGAAATAAAATTCCTTATTGGTTATTTCCGTATAGCGTGCACAGCAGCGGTCGATCATAATCTTCATCTGTCCGCACATGGTATAAAAATAGACCGGAGTTGCCATCACAATCACATCTGCAGCAATCATCTTCTCTACAATTTCCGCTGCATCATCTTTCTGCGGACAAGGTTTGCCATACATACTGCAAACACTGCACCCCGTACAAGGATGAACTGTTTTGTCTTTCAGAAAAATCTTCTCCACTTCATTACCTGCTTCGAGAGCACCTTTCATAAATTCATCACATAATAACTCAGAATTACCACCTTTACGTGGACTGGATGAAATAATCAAAACCTTTTTAGCCATAACTTTACTTTATTACTTTTTATTTTCAGAATTCTTTCTATCAATGATTCACTTTGCAAAAGTAGGGAAATAAAAGTATATCGAATGTAGATAAATTACAGAGAAAGATACCTAAATTACAGATTCCATGTTTTGCCATTATTTTTATCCAATCCCTTGTACATATTTATTCTACATTCATGATGGCTGTATTATCACAGTTATATATTTCTCCTCGAGCATCAGAGCGTCTCTAGTAACTTTATGAGACGTTCTGCATGTTCCACCGACATAGCTTTCTGCTGTTCAATGAGTTCGGGAGCAGTACGACTACCGTAGCTCACGCCACAAGTATATACACAGCCGCAATACTCCATCTGCGTCAGCCGACAGGTGGCTTTGTAGCAGGGCAGAAATTCGTCGATAGTGTAGCCCATCGCCCCCTCATGGCTATACAGTGCTTCGGGTGCTCCCGTTGTGAAAGAGAGAACGAGTTTCTTGCCTTTGAGCTTGTCTCCGGTACTTCCGTGTGAAAAACCGTGACGGAAAGTCTCTTCCATCCAGCGTTCCAATATGGAGGGTGCGGAGTACCAGAAAAGGGGGAACTGCAACACGATGATGTCTGCCCGGAGCAATTTCTGCTGTTCGGCTTCCACGTCGATTTTGAAGTCGGGATAGAGTTCGTCCAGCTTTACGATTTCGGCTTCCGGCAGCCGTTCATTCAAGGTTTCGAGAATCGTTTTATTGGCTACGGATGCGGCAAGGTCTGTATGGCCGCTGATAATCAATACATTTTTCATATTCATTCTTTTTATTGTTATTTCTTATGCACCTACACCGCCGTCCACTTTATAGTCGGCCCCGGTTACGAAACTGGCTTCGTCGCTTGTCAGAAAAGCGACGACAGCGGCAACCTCTTCGGGTTGTCCCATTCGACCGAGAGGTACGCTTTTAGTTACCATATCTTTGTGGGCTTTCGCGGCTTCGTCCGAAAGTTCGGTCTTGCCGTAGATAGGGGTTTCGATAGGCCCTACGCCGAGTGAATTGACACGCACGCCATCTTTAGCCAACTCTTTTGCCCATGCACGTGTCATGGTATAGACAGCAGCTTTCGAGGCGGCATAGTTTGCCATCGTTGCGATAGGATTGGTTGTCATGGTTGTCGTGACATTCAGGATATTGCCTTTTACTGCTTTTATCATCGGCAGGCAGGCTTGTGTCAGCATGACGACGGCACGCACGTTGATAGCAAATACCTTATCGTATTCGTCGATTTTCATCGTTGCAAACGGGGTGACGGGCGCCCATCCGGCATTATTGACGAGAATATCGAGACGACCGTACCGTTCTCCGATAATCTGGATAATAGATTCTATTCCGGCTTCCACTTCGAGATCGGCAGCAAGAAAGGTTATCTTATCACTATAGGAGGCTGTTTCGGCAAGTGTCGGTTCCGTGCGGCCTACAATCAATACGTTAGCGCCTTCATCGGCCAGACGTTGGGCGATAGCTCTTCCGATACCTGTTCCGGCTCCGGTTACAAGAGCTGTTTTATGATTTAATGATGAATACATATTTCTTATTGATTTTCTTATTTGATTTTGTTGATTTTAATTCTCTATCTCTCCGCCTTGGCTACTGTCTGCTGATGTCCTTCGATAGTCCCCATCTTGGCAATATCCTCGTCCGTGCGATTTCCATGTATAATAATATGACTTAATGCTTCGTTCATAGCAGCATATTCATCAGCCGTAATAGCCACTTCCGCAGCACCCAAATTTTCAAGAATACGGGCATCGCTACGCATACCGGGTATAGGAACAATATGACCGGAATACATCACCCAAGCTAAAGATATTTGTGCGGCGATACAGTGCTTCTCTTCTGCATAGCGATTGATAAGATCGAGCAGGACTTGATTGGCACGCATATTTTCTTCGGAATAACGAGTAATCACACGCCTTACATCATCTCCCTTAAATTCATGCGCAGAGTGGTATTTACCGCTTAAAAAACCTCCTGCCATAGGTGAATAAGCAACAAAGCCGATGCCTTCAGCCTTGCAATAAGGAATGACGTCCGCCTCCCACTTGCGTTCCATCAGCGAGTATTCGCTCTGTACGGCTGTTATAGGCGTAACGGCATGTGCCGCCTTGAGTTGTTCGAGGGTAGGCTCGGATTGTCCCCATGCACGGATTTTTCCTTCCTTAATCAATTCCCCCATCCAATAGGCAACCTCTGCGGGATCATTCTCTTTGGGCACACGGTGTTCCGTGTAAAGGTCGATATAGTCGGTTTGCAAACGTCGTAAAGAACCTTCGACGGCTTGTCGGATGCCGATACGACTGAGTTTGCCTTCCGGATTCTCTTGTCCGGGCAGGACAGCCGGAGTGAATTTTGTAGAGATTGTTATTTCATGGCGGAAAGGCTTTAATGCTTTTCCTACGAGTTCTTCATTCTTATAACAACTGTATATTTCTGCTGTATCGAAGAAGGTACAGCCTTCGTCATAGGCTTTACGGATAAGACGAATAGATTCTTCTTCACTCGGACAAGTCCCGTAACCATGCGTGAACCCCATACAGCCAAGACCGACAGCAGAGATTTCCAATGTTCCGAATTTTCTTGTTTTCATCATTCTGTATCTTTTACTTGTTTATCTTACGAGTTTTATGCCCCAATCCATATTCCCGGTAGCACTAAGCGCGGCTACCCAAAACGCACCGAGCATTTCAGTGTAGCGGGACATACTGATATTTCCTAAGTCAAGGGTATCCTCCCAGCCGAAATCCTTTAATAAAACCGCTACTTCAGCTTTCGCGTCAGCATCGTTACCGCAATAGAAGCCCGTAATGGCTTCCGGTAGTTGCTTCGGATGAACCATCAAATGATTGCAGAGATAGTTCAGTGTTTTTACGACTTTTGCGTCCGGCAGAATTTTTTGGGCTTCTTCTCCCAAGCTGGTTGTTCCGCTCCATCTCGAATCGAGCGAGATATGTCCGTCTTTGTAGATGTATGGATTTGCCAAGTCGATCAACAGTTTCCCGTTCAGATTTTCTTTTCCGGCAGCGTTTAGAGCTTCGAGCGAGTGGATGCCCTGCACGCAGTTGAATACTCTTTCACCGAATCGTGCAGCATCGGCAAAAGTGCCGTGAGAAGCCCGCTCGCCATTAGTTTTCGCCCAGTTCGCAGCTTTTTCGTTGGTGGCATTACGCGCCCCCATCATAACTTCGTGACCGAGTTCGGTCAATTTCGTGGCGATGGCGTGAGCCACATCGCCTGTTCCTAAGATTCCGTATTTCATACTTTCATTTTTTATTGTTCGGGTTAAATTGCTTGTCGTAATTCAGAAGGAATTTTACGAGTTCGGGATTACGGTGCGACCAGCGGAAGTCGGCCGGTTTGTCGAGCGGACGGATGCTTTCCATATCTTCCGGTGTGAGTGCAAAATCGAATACATCCAAATTTTGTTTCATTCGCTCAATGCGCGTGCTTTTCGGAATGGCAATGATGCCGCGTTGCACCAAATAACGCAGAGCGACTTGCTGTACCGTTCTATCGTATCGCTCGGCTAAGGCCGTCAGTACGGGATTGGTCAGAAGGTCGGGATGGCATTGAGTACACAACGCTCGCACTCTTCGGGCGATACCTGAAAAACACCATATCCTAATATCGGCATTTTAATGCCGTTGTTCAATTTTACAGTCTGCATATAATTCTATTTTAAGGGTTCATATTCTATTTGAGCAATATCGGCGCTCTGCATATCGAAAGCCTCTTCCGCTTTTTCCGCAATGTCGATGTGTGTCCGACTCCGGAGCAATACGTCGAAAGCGGCCTTGTCTTTAAGATCGACGACCATCATCACGGCATCGGGACGTCCAAACAGTCCGCGTGTACGACCGACCGTGATGTCTTCAATAACCGTTTCTATCTCTTTCATGGCACGCATTTCAGCCATCTTTTGTTCTACCACGTCATCGGAAATTCCTTCCTTGACGTTGATGATAAATATATGACGTAACATATTTCTTTTTTATAAATTATTCGTGTATGCGATGTAACCCGATACCTTTTACCGTAGGTAAGTCCATATCGTCGTAGATGGGGCTTTTTCCTGTCTCCAGCAGGGCGATAGTATCCATTTCCTCTTTGGACAGCGTAAAATCGAGGATATTGAAGTTCTCGATCATCCGTTCCTTGTGTACGGATTTCGGGATAACCACGATGTCACGTTGATTCAGCCAGCGAAGAATCACGGCCCCGACGCCCTTATCGTGTCGCTCTGCTATCGCTTTCAATGTGGGATGATTGAATATGTCATTCTGCCCTTCGGCAAAAGGCGCCCAGGCCTCGTGTTGGATACCTTCCTGCTGTAAGAAGGCATTGGCAGCCTGCTGCTGGAAAAACGGATGTGTTTCAAGCTGGTTTACGACAGGTTTTATTTCGTTATGTAAGAAAAGGTCTTGCAGACGTTCGTTGGAGAAACTCGTAACCCCAATAGCCCGGATACGTCCCTCTTTATAGAGCCGCTCCATAGCCCGCCATGCGGCATAGTAATTCCCGTATGGTTTGTGCATCAAATAGAGGTCAAGGTAATCCAATCCGAGCTTTCTCATCGAGAGGTCGAAAGCCCGTAGAGCATCGTCGTATTCGTAGTCTTGCACCCACAATTTGGTGGTTATGAAAAACTCCTCTCGTTTAATGCCGCTTTGCCGAATGGCGTTTCCCAACTGCTCCTCATTGAAATAGGCCGCAGCCGTATCGAATTTCCGATAACCGACCCCAATGGCATCGAGCACCACACGTTCCGTTTCGTTTTCAGGAATCTGAAAGACACCAAACCCGATGGCAGGCATCATTACACCATTGCTTAATCTTACATTTTTCATATCCTTTATGTTTTTTAATTCTGATGCAAAATTACAGAATGCCTATCATTTTATCGTTGCATTATTCGGGGAGGAATTTTCACTATTCGTGGTTTTTCGTTATTTTTGCAGGAAATGAAAGAATAAATGAAACATACAGACTTCGATGGGATTATTTTTGCTGATACATTGCAGGAGTTTAATACCTTACGATATGCAGGAAGAGTAATCCATATTCTTTGCAGCGGAGGAAATATGGGTTTCACATTTCAAGATACCCGTTATAACATCGCGGCCGGGGATTATGTAATTCTACCCAACGCCACGCTCGCATCGGAATTTTCGGATTCCGAAGACTTTCAAGGCATCCTGATGAACCTTTCGGATGCGTTCGTTTCCTCAATTGCCATCCGCAGCAATTACGGTATTATCGGGTATCTGTCGCTTTTACAGAATCCGGTTATGAAACTTTCTGCCCATGATTTTCAAGTATGTGAGCAGGCGATGCATTGTATTCGACAGCGTTTAGCAGACAAAGAGCATCTGTTTTGGGAGGAGTTGATGGGAAGTCTGCTTACGGCACATATTCTCGACCTTTATGATATTCATGCACGCAGTCAGAATAACGTGCAAGTATCGGAACATATAACTTCGTTGCTACGAAAATTCATAGAACTATTATATAACGGCGAGTATATCCAAAACCGTGATCTTGATTTTTATGCTTCTCAACTTTGCATAACGCCTCATTATCTGTCGGAGATATGCAAAAAGGTAAGTGGCAAACCTGCGACTTATTGGATTGACCGCTTTACACTTCAAGAAATCACCCGTCTGCTGCGGCAAAAAGAGCTTTCCTTGACAGCAATTGCAGAACGGTTGAATTTTTCCTCTGTCTCTTATTTTAGCCGCTATGTGCAGAAGAAAATAAAAGTAACTCCGTCAGAGTATCGGAATGATACATCTATTTGATAATACTTTCTTACGTCCATTTGCCCTTATTCTCATTTTTTATCCCTATCTTTGTTCAGGATACGAACAATATAATACTAATGAAGAAAATACTACTGACCGACTCACATAAAGAAAAGCTGTTTCAAATCCCTCTCTTCCGGGACTTACCTCTGAATATCAAACTTTCTTTGCTTGAAAAGCTGGAATTTGTAGTCTATGCAGCAGAAAAAAAAGAGATCGTTGTAACGCAAGGTACTCCATGCAATAAACTATATGTATTATTGGAAGGCAAACTACGCACAGACATTATAGACGGACTTGGAAACGAGGTGATGATTGAATATATTATCGCTCCACGTACCTTTGCCACTCCGCACCTCTTCAGTTCAAACAATACATTGCCCGCCACTTTTACCGCTCTCGAAAACAGTGTGGTATTGATGGCAACCAAGGAATCGACCTTTAAGGTTATCAGTCAGGATCCACAGGTTCTTCATAATTTTCTTTGCATCGCCGGTAATTGTAATATCTGCACAGTGTCCCGTCTGAAACCTCTTTCACGTAAAACAGTGCGGGAAAGATTCATTGTTTATCTATATGAACATAAGAAAAAAGATTCATTGGTGGTAGATATCATGCATACTCAATCCCAACTCGCCGAATACTTAAATGTGTCACGTCCCGCTCTATCTAAGGAAATCAATAAGATGATTAAAGAAGGACTTGTCACTATGGAAGGAAAACGAATAGAGATTTTAGATCAAATAACTTTAGAGAAATATCTGTAATAATCTATTCCATAACAATAAAGATAATTATCAGGGAAGTCTCTAAAACAAAAAATCATCCTTACTGCAATATGTCTAGTAAGGATGATTTTATAAACTCAAAACTTTTCAAAAATTCTCTCTCTATTTAATTCTTATTATTTCCTTGGAGTTACCACTTTACAAACAATATTTTCGGATTGATATTCAATGATACCCAACCCCAGTCCTGCCAGCTTTTATGATTGCCCGTTTTCACAGCATCCATTGTCTTCGTGCCACGCATAAAAGAATATCCGGCAGAGAGTTTCACATCTTTCATGATTGACCAGTTAATCTGATAATCAACTTCCGAACCTAATGATTTCTTTAAATCCTGAACTTTAACTGCTGTACTAAAGTAATGGTAATTAAGTTCCATATCTACCTTGTCAGATAGACGGAAACGACCTCCGATACGAGCATCCATCAATCCTGGTGCATATCCGTTTGCAAATGTAGAAGCATAAAAATAATCCATTGCTCCATAGAATTTATGATGGGTTCCATAAAGAGGATCAAAAGCCTTATACTTACCGCCATTTCCTTTATCACCGCTTAAATAATCAAAACTAGCCACGGCTCCCCATGTCTGATTAAACGTATAGGCGGCTTGTATGCTTCCCATCAAAGCTGAAACTTTCTCCGCAGCTTTATTCTTACCCATCTGATAGTAGAAAGCACCATCCAGATTCCAATTACTATTCTTATAAGTGAGGTAAGTACCCATTGTTTGTAAATAGCGGGTATGGGAATTATCCGTGGCTTTATCGCCCGTTTCCAATCCCAGATTCATAAACAATAAAGAAGCTCCGAACGGAACATTGTCCGCTTTATAATGATACCAGACGGTTTGCATATTCTTATAAGGCTGTCCGGTAGAAGAATCATAGTAAGTACCTCCACTTGTTCTATTGTCATTATTCTGGTTAAAAGCAAGAATCAGATGGACTTCATTATTTTTGTTGGCATATCCCAACTTCAATGCATCGTGGTAACGACCCGCTACATTCCAATCCAGTCCTCCCAAAATACGTTCATCATCATAAATCAATGACTGACGTCCCAGTTGAGCAAAGAACCCTTCACCAAAGTTCAGTTTCGCCCAAGCCTCATTCAACATAAAACGCCCATTCTTCTCAATCTGCGGGTCTTGTCCCCAAACGCCGACATGCTGTGCCGACATCTTTAGTTCCAGATCCGAACGTTTATAATCCATCGAGAGGCGTGCACGGTTATTGATGAAAGATGTGGGAGCTACCCCTTCATCCCGTGGAGTCAATGCACCATTCCGATACTCCGCACGAGGTCTGATTTGCATAGACATCGTAAATTCATTCTCTTTCTCCGTGTTTTGTGTATATGCCATGCTTGGCAATAGCATAAGCAAGAATGACCAATAAAGTGTTTTCATTGATATTGAAGTTTAAGTGATTCGATATTTCAATTTAAATTATAAGTATGCACACTGACTCCCTGCGCGGCCGGAAGGTAATTGATTCCATACCAGCACATTTGCAACAGGACAAATGATACTAACAGAATAATCAACGCAGGACGTGCCTTCAATGGATCGCCTAATCTGAAATGGATATACACCAGATAAGCGAACCAGGTAGCTGCCGCCCAAGTCTCTTTAGGGTCCCAAGCCCAGTAATGTCCCCAGGCTTCTTTTGCCCAGATAGCTCCGGTAAGCATACCTAATGTCATAAATGCCAGACCTACATAGGTGAGGTTGTCACACAAATCCATTTCTTTCCGTTCAATCTCCTTCTTTTTGAACCAAAGCAGATAGACGGCCATCACCGTCGCCGCTCCCAACATAGCATAAGCAAACATATACACAATGACATGAGGGGCAAACCACGGACTTTGCAAAGCAGGCATCAACGTCTTATTATGAATCTCCGGTTTGAAGATATTGATACAGATAAAGACCAATGAAAGGATGCAACTGAAACTTAAAATCCATTTATACTTCCAGCGTGCATAGGTTATCAATCCCGCCAACGGAAGGAAGAAAGAATACCACAGCCGTGTCTCTCCCATTGTCCGCATCGGAGGACGTTCTAATGAAATCCACATTCCGATAATGAAACTGAAGAAAATAGCCAGACCTAAGAAAGTAAATCCATAAGCCCATCCCGGTTTTGTACCTTTCCAGGCAGCAAAAGCTCCCAAAGCCCAACAAACCAGTGCAGCTATTGCAAATAGTATAAAGTATTCCCAACTCATGCTTTGTCCTCCTCTTTCCTCTTTTGTGCGCTGACAAACAGACAGATGGCTCCTGCCATCATCATTATTATTCCTGTGTAAACAACCGGCAACCACGGATCGCGAACCAACTCGAAGACACTGACATCGCTCCACCGTCCCTTTGTTTCATCGTAACTAAGTTGATAAATTTTCCAGCCTTCTATCTCCATCGGACGGTTCACTTCAATGGTTCCTTCCGTGATCGTTCCTTCTTGTGTGTAAATCTTCACTTCCGATGCAAATCGCTGCGGTTCCCGTTCCGGCATTACAATACTGGTTAAAGAATCCAGCCGGATTGCCTTATAGGGAAAAAGAAAACTACCGCAACTTACCCATCCCTCTTTGGTTGTTTGATTCTTCTGATTGACTGCTTTCAGATAGACAGCATAAGTCGCTCCCATCGAATGAAATTCAGTAAACTTCAAAGTATCTTCGGTAGCCACAGAAGCAGCCATCGGAATAGATTGCTCAATAGTTAGCTGCCAGTCCTGCAAGCTGCCATTTGTCACTCCCTCTTCCAACAATACATGTACAGGAGATTTTTCGGGAAGCGTACGGCCGGTTTCATTATCAATCAACATCAGTTTCGGAGGATATTCGTCGATAGTGAAATCCTTCAGTTCGATAGCCAGCGGAAGTTCAATCAGTTGGCCCTTATCATCCGTAGCCCGCCATTCGGCACTTCCCATCCGGGTTGTCATTTTCAACCTTTGCATATCGGCATTTCCCAAAGTGGCTGTTATCAGTGCAATAAACAATCCGATATGATTCAGAAGGAAAGAAATCCTGCTGATCTTCAAAGAGAAACCGGTGCGAAGGATTGTCAGCCCCAAGGCGGTGACCATCCAAAAGTAGAGCAGGACAAAAGGCCAGGAAGAAATCATCTGCGAAAATCCCAGCAGATCAGCCGGAGCATGACCGAAAGGAGCCTGCCGGATCAGTCCCATCACCACCGTCATGCCGACCACCCACAATAGAGACGAGACAGCAGCGGAATAATGACTCAACCATCCGAATAAATAGACACGTTTGCGAAGAAGGTGCATGGCTACCAAAGCAATGATATAAACCACTAACACAATCACATTGACCGGACAGGCAAACAGGTCCCAATGTATGGCTCCCACTGTCATTTGCAGCAATAACCCTATCACCAGTAATCCTGCGCCAATCACCAGCCCTTCTTTATAACTCCATGGTTTGCTCCACATATATAAATTCTCTTATTTCTGTGCCAGACGGCCGTTTTCTTTCGCTTTCTCCAACCATGCCGGAACAGTTGTTTTCAGGAATTTCTCCTTAGCCGCTCTTTCAGCATCCATATCCAAGCCGATATATTCCTGTGCTTTTGCCTTTGTTGAAATGTCCGGCATCGGAACATCTCCCGTATATCCATTCTTTGCCAATACTTTGGATACAGCCAGACGGGCTTGCATGGCACGATCCAATCCATGAGAAAGAATTCTCTGAATTTCCTGCGGTGCATGGAATGAACCTCCGTGTGAAGCTACTCCGAAGTCCCAACGCCATTGTGCCTGACGAATCAGTGCGAGCACATCTTTCATCTGTGTTTCTGTAGCACCCTTGTCCCAGGCAAATTTAGCTTCGATATGTGCTTTTGCCAATTCCTGTTCCAGACGGTTACGGATTTCATTCGCTTTACGTTGGCGTTCGTACACATTATTACGTAAAGTCTCTTCACTTTCGCGGTGACAAACCTGACAGGTGCGGTCAATCATAGCCAACGGGCTTTGGATATGGTGATCGCTGAATTTCACACCACCTTCACTCTTATACGGCATGTGGCAATCGGCACAAGAGACACCTCTCTGTCCGTGGATACCCATCTGACAAATCTCATAGTCAGGATGCTGCGCTTTCAGAATCGGAGTACGGCTCAATTTATGAATATAATCATAGAAACCGGCCTCATCATAATAAGCCTCCATATCTTCTACCGTAAAACCTTTGTCCCAAGGGAAAGTCAGGTATTTACCATCCCCTTTGAAATAATATTCCACATGACATTGTGCACATACCAATGAACGCATCTCCTGCGGAGTAGCTTTAGTGATGTCTTTACCCTGACGTTGGAAAGCCTCTATCAAAGCGGGACGACTGATATGAAGATTCATTGTTTCGGGATCATGGCAATCGGAGCATCCGATAGGATTCACAATTTCAGCGCCCATAGCCCCCCATTTATTGTTATAGAAAGAATCGACACCCAATGCCTCCATCATACGGGGAACATCCGGACTCTTACAAGTCCAACAGGTAGACGGTTGAGGACCTTCGGTCGGGCTCATGGGCGAACCGGTACGCAAAGATGCCGTAATATCCTCAATGGCATGCATGTGTCCCCGTGGAGTGGAATAATCTTTTGAGAAAGCATATCCCGCCCATAGAATCACCATTTCAGGACGTTTTTCCAAAGCATCTACAGCAATATTTCCATTAAATTCACTCTCAAAGTCAGTCTTTGCAGTCTCCGTCCAAGTCTGGTATTCACGGGGAAAGTCATCCTTAAACAGTTCATTTCGTGCTTCAATCCCCTTGATAACGTTTTTACGGTTATTGAAAATGCTGGCAACTTCCGCCCTCCGTTCCATCAACGCAGAAACGCATAATCCCAAAACAAATACAACGACCATTGAACCTCCGAACAACAGCCATCCTTGCCATGATTTTAATTTCTTTTCCATTGTATATCGGTTTTATTATTTTATTACGTATTTCATTTCTTATTTATCTTTCTGATTCACCATCTTCCGGAGCCATTCGGGAACAGGCGATTCCGGAAGAGGAACAATCGCTCCCGGAGTACCGGACAGGGAATTCTTTCCACCATGAGGAACATCACGATGGCAATCCCAGCAAGCCTTCCCCTCTCCTACCTGTGACATCATATAATCAATCTTCCCCGTCTTCACAAATTCCGTATTGAGTTGTGTATGACAGCGGATACAATTATTCATAATCACTTCGGAACTGGCTTCATGAGCCTGAATGACCTGCGGCTCGCTTTTGGTAAGAAATGCAGCCACGTGTTTCATACCGTCCATACCTTTAAAGGTCCATTTCTTCACAGCATTTTCATGCGGCACATGACAATCATTGCAGGTGGCATTCCGGGCATGTGAACTATGGAACCAGGTTGCATAGTAAGGAGTCATGATGTGACAATTCACGCATGCAGCCGGGTCATCTCCAAGATAGGTATGCGCCCGGAGCATATACATAAACAGTGCTCCTCCACCCACAATAACACCGCCAATGATGACAGCCGCTACCTTCCATTTATAAGAAGGAAAGAGTCGATTTATTATTGGAAACTTCATCATACGAAAAAGTATTTTTCACAAAAGTAAAGGATTGGAAACAAAAAAGGTGTAATATCTATTACACCTTTCGAAAGAAAAAATACTCATTACGTAAAAAAACAGTATATCTATCGTCCTGTAGCCAGCAGATATTCCAGTTTCTTTATCTGATATTGAGAATAGGCATCCACATAAGTATCCCTACTTTGTTGAAACATAGACTGTGCATCCAATAAATCACTCATACTTGTGGTGCCTGCCTTGTAATAATCTTCATTCAATTTCAGATTCTCCGTTGCCTGTTCAATGGACTTCCGGGCAATCAGAATTTGTTTGTAAGCATCATCGACATCATTCCATGCTTTCTGCATCTTAATCATCAACAATTCTCCCGTATCATCCCGTTCATATTCCGCATACTTTAATTGTAACTTCTGCTTTTTAATAGCATGAGAACCACCCCACCAGTTAGATATGGGAATAGAAACGGTGGCAAAAGCAATGCCAAAAGGATGAGATTTATCCATCAGGTCATCATACATATATCCTGCGCCAATGGCAATCGTAGGCAGATTCTTTCCAATTGCCAGATTTTTCTGCAGCCGGTTAGCTTCCACATTTTTCTCTAACAGATGATATTCAGGAGTCAGCACTAATGAAGCATGATGGTCCCTGCGAAGTTGTTCGGGAAAAACCGGAATGTCTTCCACCGGAATATCCGTCTCTATTTCAAAGCCATCGCCTGTTTCACCGATATATTGTGCCAATACCATTTTGCTAAGAGACAACGCATTCTCTAACTTTATCCGGTTGCTGGCTACTTCATTCCTTTTCAGTTCCACCTGAAGCAGTTCGTTTCTTGTGGTCATTCCGGCTTTGACCGCCACTTCTACATCCTGATACAGACGGTCCAGCATTTTCTGCACCGTAGTGAGCGTGGTCAACTTCTCCTGCAAAGTGACTACCTGCCAGTAATATTGTTCCGTGGTATAACTCACTTCATTTTCCGACTGACGCAACTGCCATTTACTCACTTCCACGCTCACTTTCGCCAGTTTGTTGCTATTCACAATCTGTCCGCCTGTAAACAAAGGTTGCGTAGCCGTAATGCTGCCCACAATTCCATTCTTCAACATAGACATTCCCATCCCTGGAGCCAATTCCATTTCAAGCAAACCTTTATTTGCATTAAATCCGGCTCCCGTAGCTCCCACAGTAGGGAAATAACCGGTAAATGCTTCTTTCTTTGTCTGCTCCGCAGCCTTCAAGTCTGTGTGAGCTTTCTTCATTTTTATATTGTGTGCCAATGCCATAGAGCGGCATTGCTCAAGCGTATAAGTCTTTTGCGCACACAAAGGAAACATCATGAATCCGCACAAAGCGAAAATCACTACTTTTTTATATTTATCCTGTCTCATTGTCTTTTGTTCTTCATTTAATTATTCCAATTCCAATTTGGCAGACCGACTGCGTTTCCGCGTTGTTCCGCTCATCATCAACCAGTAACATACCGGCATCACAGTCAGAATAAACACCATTGTAATCAGTGTGCCATAGAAAATAACGGTTCCCATCGGCATCCACAGTCCGCTGCCTCCCAATATCATCGGAATGACTCCCATAGAAGCAGCTGCCGATGTCAGGAAGATAGGGCGCATACGCCGTTGTGCCGAATGATAAATAGCCTGATGCGCCGTCATTCTTTCATTATTCCGAAGCTCTTCGGCATAGTCGATCATAATGATGCCGTTACGTACCAGGATTCCCATCAGGCTGACAATTCCCAACACGCAAGTCACACCAAAGTCGACACCCTGTATCAGAATACCGACAGCCGTACCGAATAGGCAAAGCGTCAGGCACATCAACATCATAACTGCCGTACTGATACGTTTAAAGTGCCAAAGAAGAATGAAGAAGATAATCACAACAGCAATGCAGAGTCCTGCCATGATATTAGGCATCTGCTCTTCATTTTCTTCCAGCTCACCGCCATAAGTCAATGTCACTCCCTCCGGCAAAGATAAACCGGACAACTTCTCCTGCACTTTGGCGGTTGCATTCATCACGTTTATTTCACGGCCTACTTCCGCCATTACAGTAATGGTCCTGATTCCGTTGCGGCGTACAATCTGTCCATCGTTCCATACAGGAACAATCTTTGCAATCTGGCGTAAAGGTACAGTTGCCAGTCCGCCGGATGCGGCAATCCGCTCGTCTCCGAGGTCCTGATAGCGAGCAGAGTCTGCTTTGGTGCTTTTCAGCACAATATTGATATCATAATCGCCTTCCCAGGCAGTGGCAACGGGAAAACCACTTCCGTAGCGCATAGCAAGTGCCGTTTCCAACGAAGCGTTCGTTATTCCCAGCCGGATGGATTCATCTTCATCCAGTTCAATCCGGGTAGCTGCCAACGGTTCATTGAAGTTAGTCCGTACCAGTTCCAGTTCCGGCATTGTACGCAGGATCTCCACAATTCTGTCAGCCTCATTCTTCAATACGGAAAGGCTGTCGCCACTGATACGCACTTCCACAGGATTGACCGCCTCACTATATCCTAATTGTTTGAAACGCACTACGGCTTCCGGAAAATAACCCGAATATCGGGGAGTATATTCATCCAGAAGTTCCAGTGTGGCATCTACTCCGGTCGTATTCACGATAAATTGGGCAAAGTTGCTTCCTCCCATTTGTGGTGCATACGAGTTTTGGAAACGGGGTGAAGAAGTTCCTTTAAAAGAAGCTACCGATAACACCCGGGAATCCTGACGGAGAATATGCTCCAGGCTATCTGCTACCTGTGTCGTTTTCTCTACTGCCGTGCCGGTTGGCATATAAATCTCTACGGCAAACTGATCCCGTTCTGCGGTAGGCATCAGCTTTTGCGGCAAACTTCCCACCAGCACGATGCCTACAACAACAGAAAGTACCCCTAAACCAATCGTTATCCGTGGATAAGCGAAACATTTATCCAAGAGCCAGTTGTATCCAGTCTGCAAGCTGTCCAAAAAAGAAAATTTCTTCTTTCCGCCTTCTGGGAACTCACTTTTAACAGGCTTCCGGATAAAGTAAAACTGCAGAAAAGGAACCAACAGTTCGGCAACCAGCAATGAAATCATCAGTATCAAGGTAGTAGCCCACGGAAAGCTCATCAGGAAGTCATGTGTCATGCCCGTCATTGTAAACAGGAACGGGAAGAAAGTAATACTGATAGCCAAAGTTGCCGAAAATATAGATTTGAAGAAATGAGTGGCACTCTCAATAGAGGCATGCCAACGGGACATTCCTTCCGATATTTTTTCCAGATAGCTATCGATTATCACAATAGAGTTATCCACAATCATTCCCAATGTAACGATCAGTGCTGCCAATGTTACCGTATTCAATTCAATACCAAAAGCGTAGAATAAGCCCAGAGAAATAAATATAGTGACGGGGATGGTGGATGCCGCTACCATCGCCACTCTGAACGGCATCAACAGCATTACTACAATAATCACAGCAATAACGGCAATCAACAGTTCTTTCAGGAAAGTGATTACACTGTCGTTCACTACCTTACTCTGGTCGGTAATCTTAAACAGTTGCACGTCCGACGGTAAGGTTTTCTCATATTCCGCCAGCACTTCTTTCACCTCATTACCCATACGGACAATATTCTTATCCTTCTTCATTTCCACACTAAGAAGCAGGCATTTTTTACCATTGTTCGTAATTACCGATTCCGGTACAGGGTATTCTTTTACAACTCTTGCTATATCTTTCAGACGAACCGTATTTCCCATCGGATCGGAATAAACAATCATCTCCTGCACATCCCGCAGTGTATTCAGAGATTTAGCAATATAAACGGGAGAGATGTAGTCGTCAGTTTTTATCCGTCCGGCAGTGGTCGTAAACCCTTTGGTAAACAGGGTTATTGCAAGGGTTTGGTCGTTAATTCCGTAATGAGACAGGCGGTCACTATCGAGATAGATCGAAATCTGTTCTTGCTGCATACCGTACGTGTTCAGCCGTCCTACACTTTCTATCCTTCTCAATCTGTCTTTCAGCCCGTCCATATAGGTGTTCAGTTCGCGATAGGTTTTATCCCCGCTCTCCATCGTAACCAGCAAAGCCGACGTATCGCCAAAATCATCCATCACCTGAACAGCCAACACTCCTTGCGGCAATTCACTCTTAAACTGCCCGACTCCATGTTTAAACTTGCTCCAAAACTCATCTTTATTATTCAAGTCATCATTCAACTGTACCTGAATAATCACCATGCCATCCTTACAGGTAGAATGAGTTTTTGCTTTCTTCACCTCTTTATAACTGAATATATAGTTTTCCAAGGGCTTGGCCACCTGCTCTTCCATTTCCGCAGCAGTAGCTCCCGGATACACAGCGGCAACAACTCCCTGCCGAATCGTAAAATCGGGAAACTCATTCTTTTTCATCTCGGACAGTCCGTAGACTCCAAATGCCATCAAACAACAGGTAATCAAAATAATAACCTGCCGGTAATGCATCGCCCACTCAACAACGCTACGCTTCTTTGTCTTCATTTCCTTTTTCATTTTTCCGTTGTAATCCGTGTCTGCACACTTACTTTCTGCTGTCCTTCAACAATCACTTCATCTCCGGAAACCAGTCCGTTCTTAATCACTACTCCCCGATCGGTCAGTTCTCCTGTCTGCACCATTCTCTTTTCTGCTCTCCCGTGTGTATTCACCCACACAAACGAACGGTTATTTTCATCCAGCTGAACAACCTGAACCGGCAGCACAAATGCCTTTGCTTCTCCCTCCGATTTATTCATATACATCTGACAAATCATACCCGGCATCAATACCTGTTCTGGATTATCTACCAAAACTTTTACTTCATACGAACGGGACAAAGCATTTGCCACTACTCCTTTCTCAATGATACTGCCTTCAAACACCCGATTATCCAACGCAGGAACCATAATCCGGGCAGTCTGTCCAATTCTGACTTGTGCTATTTCATTCTCGGGTACAGCCACTTTGACTTTCACCTGATGAATGGTGACCAGTTTTACAACCGGCATTCCCGGCATCACATTCTGTCCGGTTTCCACACTCTTTTCTGAAATAATACCGCTAAACGGTGCACACAACCGGCAATCGTCCAGACTCTTTCTGGCAATCTGTTCGGAAGCAGCCGCCTGTTTCAATTTACTCTGTGCCTCCACCCACTGTATTTCAGGCAGACTGCCATTGTCGTGCAACTGTTTCAACCGCTGATAAGCATCTTCGGCTTGAGCAAGCAACGCGGCAGATGCATTATAAGTGTTCTGCAAAGTAGACTCGTCTACCGTAGCAATGATTGCTCCTTTCGCGACCCGCTGACCAACTGTTACCGCTATCTGCCCTATCGTTCCTCCCACCGGGAAACTCAAAGTAGAACCTGTCATTTCTTCGATAGTTCCCGAAAATCCCTGCGTGCCATTCAACGGAATTTCTTCCATCGTCACTACTTTTACCTTCACAGGTTCCATCTCTGTCGTCTCTCCTGTTTGTTTGCATCCCATCAATAGCATGCCGAACACTAATGTTACCCAATAATAGCTCTGTTTCATTTTAGTTTTCATTTTACTGATTACATCATTTTCTTTTTTCGCCTGCGAAGATGTAGATTTTTCGAACAGTTGCAGTGTTCTTTAAAAGCCAGCAAGTGTTCCATTTTTCAAGAAGATATGCCTAATAAGAAAAACAGAACACTATCTCCGCCAAATCAGATGCATCATCTTTGGAAATAATGACCATATTTGCAGAAACAATAAGTAAGAATGGAACAATGGAAATGAAAGAGAGCAATATTATCCATGAGATAAATATGGATAATATCAAAAATGAGGAAGCCTTGGTTGGTCTACTGAATTATATGGACGGAGACATTGCTATTGCAGATGATATCAGGGAACTGCCCTACAATGATAATTCTACCATACAACTGAATATGCTGATTATTATCATGTGTATCAAAGGTAAGTTGCAGCTGGATGTCAACAGTAATACGTATGTGGTTCATTCGAACGATCTTTTGTTTTGCCGTCCCAATATTTTATGCAACAATTACATGCTTAGTCCGGATTTTGAAGGAAAAATAGTGGGATTCTCCGAACGCATTCTCCAACATTTCTTTTTCAACAGCAGGAATATCTGGAACAAAGCCTTATATATCTGCAAAAACCCCATTATACATCTGAATGAAGAAAAACAGAGCAGTTTTGAACATTACTATGAATTGATTAAACTGAAAGTCAACCAACCGCCACACATCTATCATAAAGAGATTATGCGTTCTCTCCTGCAAGCTGCCCTTTACGAATTGCTGGTGGATTTGGATAAGCTCATATCATCTGACGAAGACAATCTGATGAGACAGGGAGATATTCTGTTCAAGAACTTTATGAAATTACTGGAGCAGACTAAAGGAAAAGAACGTTCGGTGGCATACTATGCCAAAGAGCTGTGTGTCACTCCTAAATATTTATCTTATGCCTGTAAAGTTGCCAGTCAGAAAACGGCTTTGAAATGGATACATGACTACACGACGGAAAATATCAGGTATATGTTGAAACACTCCGAGAAATCGATCAAAGAGATTTCTGACGAACTGAATTTCCCCAATATTTCTTTCTTCGGAAAGTATGTGAGAGCCCATTTCGGGATGTCTCCAAGAGAAGTGCGGAAGACTTTTTGATATACGACGGTTTCCATATAAAGAATTCCCCTTTATTTCAGCCTTTCCAACTTACAAGCCAGGCTAAAATAAAGGGGATTTCTCCGTGTTCAGCAAGTTGTCTTATTCATCATGGTGATGGTCTTCGTCTTCCACCTCATTACTCAATTTGATATTGCGTGCGATATAAGATTCGTTACCTGCGGCATCCGTGCAATAAACCATCAAATGATAATCTCCTGCAGTAGCATTGGCCGGTATTACAATATCGTGATGATGAATATGGGCGGTTTTCTGTCCGGACACATCGTAGGATCTGTTGAAACTAAAATCTACTGTTTCCTGTGCAGCCCTGCTATTACCTCCGTGTGAATGGTGGTCGAAATTACTATGAATTTCAATCTTATAGGATTTCAGCATGACATCATCCGACAAATCCATTTCAAAATGAACCCCATGTTCGTTTCCTATCTCCAAAGCCTGACCTTCTTCCGGTTCGTGAAGTTCAATCAGAGGTTTGGTCGTATCGCTGGAGTCATCATTATCACAAGAGGAAAACATGAAAGTAACTGTTGCCAAAAGGCTAATCATTGGGAGATAAAATTTATTTTTCATTTCAGTAATTTTTTAAATGGAACTTTGATTAATATCTGGAAGTTACGTCCCGGTTCGGGGATTTCAACTTTCCTGTAAAAACTAAGATGATTGTAATATCGGGTATCGAATATATTCCGGGCGGTCAGGGTTATTTCAATCTCATTGTTTCCACCTATCGGAATATTCAATGAACCACCCAGATGAAAGAGATTTGCTCCGGCTGTACGGTCTTCGTTACGGTCCACTCTATTTTGCCGGGCAATGCTCTGCCATTCTGCATACAACATATACCGATTCTTTTGCCAGGTTAATGTATTACGCATAACAGGAGGTGGCGAGAAACTCAATGGAATATGTTCATCACAATTATAGGTGTAAACGTATTCAGCGGAAATCCGATAATTGAAGTTGCGTAGAAAATCAACATCTACGGTAGCTTCAGTTCCTGCAAATAGCGCTTCTGCTCCGGTATAGCGATAGATTTGTCCGGCATGAGGCAATACAGACCACTCTCCGGTAGGACGCAGAAAGATGTAATTGCTGAACCAACTGACAAATGGAGAGACGGAGAAAGAAATTCTCCGGTACTTCAGATGATAAGAAGCGTCCAGTTGCCAACCTTGTTCGGACTTTAGGTTTACATCTCCCTGTTCATGACGGAAAGTGCCGTGATGTACACCGTTGGCAGCCAACTCATTCGCACCGGGCAGGCGGAAACTACGCCCAATATTCACCTTTACCAGATGCTTATCGGAGGGAGTCCATACCAATCCCAGAGAAAGAGAATAATCACCGTAGTGCTTATTCACAGAGTGACTGTTCCACTTGTAGAAGTCTATCTGTTCCGGATCATAGCCCTGTTTCCGAAGATAATCGGCAAGGTAAGTATCTTCATGCGAAGAGATATTCATATATCCGTAGTCATATCGCACTCCTCCGCTGACGGAAAACACATTGTTGGGTCTGTATGTCGTAAGCCAAAGCATTCCGGTAGTGGAACGGCGATATTCAGGCAGTAAAAACGAATAGCCGGAAATGTCGTTCCGTTGATGTTGTCCATCCCACCCCAATGTATGTTCCCACGAAGAAGAACCAATAAAACGAGCTTTCACCGAAGCACTGAAAGTGTTCAGATTAAAAGCAAGTTCCTTGTCGGGGTCTTTCTCCGGCGCGGGTTGCGAACCATAGTGAGTATGGAAAGCACTCCACTCTTCACGGTGATTGTTCTGGAAACCTAAATCGCCTGACAAAATCAGTTTCTCCCATGCATATTGCTGGTGGGTGGTCACTTTCAGGTGATTCACTTTACTGAATGGCAATTCAATATTACGGCTGTCTCCATCATCTTCCACACGTGACGCATCGGGTATGCCATGTGCCCCCGGAAAGAATCCCGTCTTTTGATATACATTACTCACAGCATAATTCGCTTTATAGGCTCTTCGTTGATATTGGGTAAAAAGTCCGATATTGCGTTCAATGCCTGCTGTATTCTTGAGTTTACGCCCATATATGGGAATTCTTTGTGTCAGGTAGACAATAGAATCCGTCGGAATACGATAGTCACCGAAATGTTGTTCCGAATAACGGATATGGGAGTACCAGGCATTCTTCCTGATTCCCAGCATCAGTGATCCTCCGATGGTTCCATTGACTGATTTACCCAGCAGTGTGACATCTCCGAATACACGATTATCAGCAGGAACAGCCGGTGGGACAACATCAATCACTCCTCCCATTGCATCACTGCCATAGAGCAGTGAGGAGGGTCCTTTCAATACATTGACTGCTCCGATATTGAAAGCATCCAGTTCTAGTCCGTGATCGGCTCCCCATTGTTGCCCTTCCTGTTTGATTCCGTTTTCCAATACAGCAATCCGGTTGAATCCCATTCCGCGAATCATCGGTTTGGAGAAGCCCGAACCAATATCCATTGCCTGTACTCCGGGAATATTCTCCATCGCCTGCATGAAGTTTCCTGTAAAATGTTTGCGCAAAAAATCCTGATCGGCTACATCAACCGTAAGAGCAGACTTTTTCGCTTGACGTTGCTGGTACGTTTCGGTTACCACAACATCAGGCAAAAGCATGCTCTTGATTGAATCGGATTTCTGTGCATGGACGGATAAGGTTACAAATAGCCCTATTACGCCCGAAATAATTCCGATACGCATCAATTACAATCTTTTATTTAATGTGTAAAATGAATGTGAGGATAGATTGAAAGCCAATCTATCTCCATTGAAAATATGAATATGTAATCATGCGAACGGAGGCCCGCGTAAATGATGCGAATAAGTTCGTTTGCAAACAACCTTATCCTGGTAAATAATCGGCTCGTAAGGCACGAGCGTCAGTGTGCAATGAAATTCTATCGGTTGAGGTTCAGTAAAGAAAGAAAGGGAGTATTGGCAGATCGCACAATCATCAGATGATTGGTGAGAATGCTTTGCATGGGAACACGACTTTTCATCCTCACTTCCATGATAGTGAAAGGTCTTCACCACAAAGAAAGGAATGAATGTCATGAATAACATCCATGCTATATATACCCTTATATTTTTCTTTTGATACATTCTCCCTCTATTGATTAATAGAATAGCGGGACAAATATAACAGTATGAAAAATAATCAGCAAGTTATACATCTTAATATGTGTTATCAGTAATAGAGTTCACCTCCCTTAATGTCCAAATCTCTTCATATTCATAAGCCTCTCCCGGCTTTAGCTTAACCATAGGACTGTTCGGTTCCATTTCCAAAAATTCATCATTAAAATAAATCATGTTAGGAAAACACACCTGCAAATTATTATCATATTTCCCCTGTGGAACATACTTATTTTGTTTGATATACAAATAATCACTGAACTGATAGAAATACATACCGTTTGTAGTATTTATCCCATATTTCTTTTGTTCGTCTCCTCCGGGAAATGCGGTAAAATAATGATTCTCTACATGAATACGTTCTTGCGAATGATAAGAGGGAATTAATGTATCTGCTGATAATGAAATCTCACTAAATCCCAATGGATATTGTGAGCTTGGAATCGCTTCGCAATAGTAAATCCCACCGGCAGGCAGCAATGTACGTGTCCAGAAACAATATTCAACCTCCCCATTTGAAATATTAGACATTCGCTGTTTAATATGCAGAACCGGCTGCTTCTCTTCCAAAAAGTAAATCCGCTCCACCTGAATACCCATCGCCTGTGAGGGATGGCTGACCAAGCGCAATTTATCTTCCTCAATAAAGGTTTGATAAGGTCCTGCCCAAATTGAATCATGGATATTCTCCGTTTTACGTTCATTACCGATATCAAATCTACCGGCATCAGGACTTCGTCTTGTTCGTATATAGTTCTCTACAGTCCAGCCGTTGATAACAGAATCACTCCACAATATATTATCTCCACGACTCTCTAAGCCGAAATATAGAATTTGTCCGCCATACGTCGGATTAACAATTACAGAAACAACCCTGTTAGATAGCTTAAGGCAGTTCTCCCACCCTCTGTAAGAAACTGTATCAACCTCCTGAACCGGACAATGTGAACAGGATAAACAGAGAAAAAACAAAAGAATGAATAGTATATATCTCATAAAAGGCCAGCCTCTCTTGATTTATTTTAATTCCTTTGGAGAGGATTTGAGAAGTCCTCTCCAAAGGATCATTTTATACCGGAATAATTTCGACAGAGAATGTAGAAGATATTGTTTTATTAAGCCAGATTACGAGGCTTCCTCCTACTTTATCACTCAAATAGTCACTATCAGACACCAACGTCTTTCCATCAACCTTGACCGTTACATTTCCGCTTCCGGTCCAATTATCAATTCTAAATACAGGATTCTTCACTGCGCCGGTAGGGTTACAAGTAAACTGACAACTTCCCGTACCTGTCGTTTTCATCAAAACCATCTCCCGTTTGGAATACCCTGTTACATCCGGATTATAAGAAACTCCGTTCAGATTCGTCGGGCTTCCCATATACAACCACCCTCTTGTATACGCATCTATATCAGAAGCCGCATCAGGTTGATTGATACCCAACAGCATCAAATATACTCTATATTTATTTCCATCCGAATTAATCTGATAAGCAGTATTCCAGGAAACGTCCCCTTTAGCCTCCACGCCAATCAATGAAGAATGAGAGACCTGTGACGGCCAGGTAGCCGTTGACTTATCATAATCCCCATAACGGGCATTTAAATAGGGTTGTTTATCTACCGGCCAATGAGACATCTGATAATTTATATCATGCCAGGTCAAGTCATTCTCAATCGGCAACGGAGAGACTTCCGGACGTTCGGGAGTATAAGAGAAAACAGAAAAAGCATCAGGAGCATTATTTAAATGAGCAGTATAGATTTGCTCTTTCCAGTTTTTCACATTCTGGTTGACTTCATCAAATGGTTTAGCCGGATAAAGATCATACCGGTTGCCTGAAAGATTAGAAATACTAAAAGCCGGTTGTTTCACATGATCTGACGGAATGGATGAACTGCCGGAAATAACCATGGGCTCACTCAACTCATGATAGCGATAATAAGCCTGTCCCGCCTGTTTCTGAATATACTCGATGCGTCTCACGCCTACTCCGTCAGCATAGAAAGTATAATACTCGTCTACTTCCGGATATATCCCGTCAGGATAAGGAGCCTTATAATCCGGATTTACCAACGCATAATGGTACTTAACCACTTTCCTTACTTTATTATTCTCTATGATATCCACTTTCGCATGCGCCAACAAACGATCCGACATTGGCTCGAAGCATCCTTTACTCAAATCCGACCATGTTTCAGCAAACTCATAACAATAAAGCAATTCGTTATTCATGTGCCAAGCAGGTACAAAGTTTGCTTCCGACCAGAAAACAAATTGTCTGTTTTGTGCAGCAGCCGGGCAATGTTTCGGATTGAAACTGATTACCGTCGCATCCCCCGGAAAGCCGGCCCACGTAAAATCACGCTGTTTCACATCAAATTCCGGAGAGGACTCCACAACATCTTCAGCCGAAAACTCTTCAAAACGAATATCTGAAAAGTTCACTTCTGTCGAGTTTTCATTACCATTCCTGACTATCGGACAAATAAAATAGTTCTGTCCCTGTCCTCCCCAATCTTTCGATTGAGCAAGTTCAATCCAGTTCTCATGAAATTTCCCATCAATTTCTTTTCCAACACTCACATAAAAATGAAAGAAACCGGATATCTTATTCCTGATGATACGTGCCTTACCTGTAGAAGCTGTAAAAGGAACAGAAAAATAGCTATTATTGAGAGGTATGGAATAACGGAAAGAATAATCGTTTTTATTTATCTTCTTCGTATGATCCAAAACGTTATCTATTCCGTCCTGACGATCCAATACCCGTACGGTCGACACACCGGATTCTGTACACACACTCACCGAAGTATAATTATTGAAATCCGGTTTCCCGTTCTTCTCCCGGACAATAGCCAAGCCAAAGTTAGTTGTTTTATCAGCTGTTACCTCCGCAATAAAATGTCCCTGCGCAATCTGTGGCAGACAAACACCATAAGTAGAATTCTTCCCGTTTAACCCTATTTTTACAGAGGAACCGGAAACATCAAAACGACCATTAGCCCCTACCGTTAAAGCGATAGGCTGATACTCCGTAACCACAGGAGGAGCCGGTTTTTCTTCTGGATTAACCGGCATATAGGGATCATCCAAAGTGCAAGCTATCAGGCTGGAAAGCAGACAAGCTGCCAATATATTATTCATTATCTTCTTCATTTTTATTATGTATTAATAGGTCCGATTGAGATATACATTTCACAATCAATTGACTTGATTTACCGAGAGATATTTCAATTGCTTCTCAAAAGCCGCCGCTGAAAGATGAGTCTTCACCTGAACCACTTCCTCTTTTCCCGGTATCAGCGTTACGTAATTCTGCTCAAAGAAACTTTCATCGTCATCTACATAAAGATAAAGCCCTCTAATCAGTGCAGAAGAACGAAGCCGTAAATTGACTCCTTCATTGGTTTTCTCCACCGTTATAATAGGAGTAACCTTTGAATAGGCATATTGATTGGAATAGACCGGATAATAGATGTTCGAAGAAACCGTTTTACCATTTTCATTCAACGTCACATAAGTGAAAACTTCGTTCTCTTTCTTACCTCCATAAAGTTCCGTAGCTGTTATCGAAGCCACATCTTCACACCCATTAGCACCCAAATCAAATGAAACTTTCTTTGAGAACACCGTCTGTCCCTCCAAAGTCAGAGTCGTTATCTCCAACTCTCCTTTCATCTTTTGCAAACGATCGGAGATGACCTTGAATACGACTTGTTTTCCGGAAGCATAAGGAGAAACCAATACCTCGTCATATGCATCGCGGGCATAATACTGTAAAGCCTTCCATCTGCCATAATAATCAATACTTGACCACGAAGCTACCGGCCAACAATCATTAATCTGCCAATAAAGTGTTCCCATACAGTAGGATTTTGCACGACGATGGGCTTCAATTCCAATTTTCACCGCCTCCGCCTGCAAATACTGGCTCATATAAACAAATTCACTAAAATCATCGGGAACTTTAAAATATTTCTCCATATACATCTTCATCATATTATTCCCGAAATTCGGATCACGAGTCTGGTCATTGCGGGCACGCTGATGAGACAACATAACTTCCGAATCCAAACGCAAATCATGTTCACTTGCAAAACGACGGATGGTGCGCATCTCCGGATAAGACTGGAAACCATACTCACTCATAAAGCGACCTATGTTTTTAGCTTCCGTGTACTCTTCAAGCCATCCTCCTTTCCAGACAGACCAGAAGTGTACATCTCCCATATTATAATCTATATTATTATAGCCGGTCACAGGAGATGTCGGGTGATAATACCTCGTTTCATCCACAGCCTGTATCGCTTCCGGAATTACGTCATAAAAGAGTTTATGCAGATTACTCTGATAAATTCTGTCTTCTTCGGACGTATAACGATCTTTCCATCCCCATCCGAAATATGAAATCTCATTTTCATTGTTTCCATTCCAGAGTGCAATACAAGGATGATTACGCAAACGTTTCACATTGTCCTTCACTTCCTCGGCCACACTATTCAAATAATGCTCGTCAGCGGGGAACATACCACAAGCAAACATCATATCCTGCCAAACAAGAATACCGTATTTGTCACACATCTCATAAAACGCATCCATCTCATAAATACCTCCGCCCCAAATACGCAACATATTCATATTCACATCAGCTGCCGACTTGATGATATATTCGTACCAACTTTCAGGCACCCTGTTCGGAAAATTATCCAAAGGAATATAATTGGCTCCTTTCATAAAGACCGCTTCTCCATTCAGCTTTACAAACATCGACTGCCCCTGTTCATCTTTTTCACGAACTATTTCCAATGTACGGATACCCGTCTTTACACGGTCTGTCACCTTACGTCCTTCTTTATCCAATACAATATCAAAATCATACATCCGGGGATTGCCTAATCCGTTAGTCCACCATAATTCAGGATTCTTCACTTCGAAGTCTACCCGTACCGTGTTCATCCCTTTAGTTAATGCTACTTGTTTACGAACAGCCTCTTTCTTATCATATCCCACCGTAAATGTTACCTTCGTATCTTCATCACTCATCACCGTGCAAACAGCCTCCATCTTCGCTTTTCCCGACTCCAGTTTCCGGGTAATAATTTGGGTTCCATCGATATGGATATCATCCCAGTATTCCAGATAAACATCTCTCCAGATACCGGTAGTAATCAAACGAGGGCCCCAGTCCCATCCATAATTATATCCGGCTTTGCGGGCATAAAGGCTTAACATAATATCCGACTGATCATTATTAGGCCATGCCTGCAACTGGAAAGGAGACGCCAGGTACTTAGGCATATCCACCTTAAATATAGAATGGAAATAGATACGGATAGTATTCTCCCCTTTCTTCAAATAAGGAAGAGGATTCAAAGTCCATGTACGAAACATATTGTCACACTTCATCACCAGATAATCATTGATATAAATATCGGCATACGTATCAAGTCCGGCAAAAACTAGCTGTACATTGGGCGCTTGAAGCAGAGCCTCATCTACTATGAAAGTCTTTTTATATTCCCAATCCTTTTCTCCAATCCATTGCAGGGATTTCTCATTTACTCCGTAAAACGGGTCCTTTATCATACGATTATTCATCAAATCGGTATGTACGGCTCCGGGCACTTGTGCCGGGAGCCAACTTTGAGATATAGATTGCTTGAACTGCCATTCATCATTCAGACTGATCCGGCTTTTGTTTTTCGCCGTAACAGGTATCAAACAGGTAAATAACATAAGCAACAATATATATTGAATCTTTTTATGCATAATACAAATTAGTTAAATGATAAGTGATTGCTTAATCCCGGTCACTCTCTACCAGAATAGTACTCTGAAAACGAGTTGCATTTCCCGATTTCGGGACAATAAATGTAATCTTGGCAACTGCTGATTTATAACTCGTGTCATCGCCCAACGAAGGTGATATATTATAATTTCCCGGTTTACCGCTTTCTTCTACGGCTTTAAAGTTGTCATCTTCAAACGTTATATTCGGACAAGAGAACTCACCTCCCCAGTCTTTCTGATTATAGAATTTGAATTGAACCCATTTACTGACAATGACAGTCTGTGAATAGACAGTTTGGGTAGCATCTTCCGATACTTTACGGAAAATAACTGCATTATTAAAATCCCAATCCGGATTATAGTTCCACAATTCCGGGCGACCGATTCCCCAACCATTCACAAACAAAACTTCCGGATAGGAAACATTAGTAGTTAACGGATTTTCCGCACTCTCTACAAAAACAAAGTTGAACATCGTATTCATATATAACGTCACATTACCTGTCTGCCCGATATACATCAACTTATCTCCTTCCAGTTTAAAGAAATCCGGATCAAACTTCAACACATTGAGATCAATCAATTCTGTCCTCACTTCTTCACCGTTTGTCAAAGAAACATTCTGGGCACGAAGTGTATTATTTACAAAATCATTATCCGACGCATTCTTCTTATACAGCATGAAGACAACATCATTTACTGTCATTTCCTTTTTCAGAGGTGAAATCTCAAAAGAAAAAGCATCGAATACCACCTCTCTCACTTTCTCTTCCGTACTTTGTGAATCACAAAGGGAAACCGGACGCGACGAAGCCAACTCACAAGTATTCGTACTGGCATCAAATCCCCATACCATTCCTTTCTTTTCCGGCTCGCTATATATAAACACATTTGTATTATTCGGCAAGTCTACAGTAGCCTTATATAAATAAGGAGTTAACGGATTACTTTCATCCCTTTGCAGCACAATTTCTTCCCCTGTTTCACCAACCACTAAATATAATTGTGCAAAATCCGGCCTTTCCAATGGAATCTCGTAAGATTGTTCTGCTGTTTTCACATTTTTATTTGTAGCCACAACCTCCAGAGAAGCAAGTTGCTCGCCACACAAACGTCCGAACGGCACTTCGATTTCCTCTTCCACTTTCAACGTCTTTTGATTATTTCCCGGAAGAGTTTTGGAATAAAGCACCGCCTGATTGGCAACCAAGCGTATTTCTACGTGCGACAAAGCATCTGCATCCGTCACCTCCACGTTCAATTTTACCGACCCACCATATTGCAACTGTTCCTGATTCAAGGACAATTTTCCAATAACAGGTGCTTCGGCAGACGGATCGAAAAACATTTCATCCTGATTCTGGCAAGAAACAGCCAGTAGCCCGATAAATATATAGAATGAAACAAGCTTATATAAATTCGTTTTCATATTTCTTCATTTAAAGATTAATAAAGGAAGAGGATTAATTATATCCCGGATTTTGAGTTAGGTTCGGATTACGATCCCTTTCTTCCTGCGGAATAGGCATCAGCAACATGTGTGCGGGAAATTTACCCGTAACAGTCGTTTGCTCTCCATCCACAATTTCCGACCACGTCAGACTTGACAGGGTGCTTTGAGCAATTCCATAACGTTTCAAATCAAAGAATCGCTCTCCTTCGTAAGCCAGTTCCAAGCGTCTTTCTTTCAAAAGAAGCCGGGTCAGTTCTTCTCTTGAACTGGCATTCAATTCTTGAAGTCCGACACGGGTACGAATCTTTTGCAGATTGGGTTCCGCTATTGCAGTTGCCGGACCGGACAAAGCATTGACTGCTTCTGCATGCAACAAAACAATATCAGCCAGACGGAAAATATAGATCAAGTCTCCGCAATCCCATCCTACCCGGTTCTTTGCCCTGCACTTGTAAGGGAAAGGCAATGTACGGGTTTCCCATTGTCCATTCTTCAGTTGCGCATAATACTGGTCGAACCAAATATTGTTAATGTCCTCAAAGATGACCGTAGAGTTTTTACGAACCTGATCTCCTTCATCATCAAAAGCTTTCAGCAAACTTTGGGAAGGTGTCAGATATTTACGCCAATTCTGCTCTGTCATGGAAGGAGGCAATAGAAGAACAGGTACGTAATTATTTTCCGTACTGTTGGCGATATACTGTACAGCCAGAATTGTCTCACTATTATTACGATGTTCATCATCAAACAGATGGTCATACGTATCCACCAATCGGTATACCGGCGAATTCATCACTGCTTCCGAATAGGTCTTCACCTTATCCCATTCCACATTGCCGGGTGCACCTTTCGTTGCATACACTTTTGCAAACAAAGCGTTAACCGCCCCTTTACTGGCAAATCCCCTGGTTTCAGCTTCCGTAGCACGCTTGTCCGGTAAACGGGTCAACGCAAATTCCAAATCTTCAATGATACGTGCATAAACTTCCTCTTCCGAATCGGCACGAGGCACTTGCACATCAGCCGGAGCAGTGCTTCCGGTAGTAGTCACAACAGGCACACATCCCCAAGTCTTTACTAAGTTAAAATAATGCAACGCCCGCAAGAAAGAAGCTTCTCCAAGCATTTCTTCACGTTTACTCACTCCGGTAAAAGCTTCTGCGTCCAACAACGGATCATTAATTTGAGGTATATATTTCAAAGCTACGTTACAACGCATAATACTTCCGTAAAGCGACTTCCATGATTTCATAACAACCGCATTACGGGGAGTCAGGTCGCGTAAGAACACATTATTGATATCCACATCATCACCACCACTGTATGCATTATCCGCAAAACAGTCTGCAAGAATCATATAATACCACATATAATATTCTTCATGCCCCTTCTGTATTCCGTCATAGCAACTGATAATCAGTGCTTCCGCATCTTTTATGGAAGTAAAAGCATTGGCTTCGGTCAGTTCTCCCTGCGGTGTTTCTGTCAGGAAACTATCACAGGAGGTCAGCCCTACATTGAGCAGCAAAGCTGCGGATATAAATATAGAATATATCTGTTTCATGTCTTTTTTAGATTTAATGAGTTGAACAATGCTCAAAATACAATAGTAGCTCCCAGAATATAAGTTCTCGCATGGGGGAAGACACCCTGGTCGATTCCCATAGCCGAAGAACTGCCTCCACCGATATTCACTTCCGGGTCATAACCTCTGTAATTGGTAAAAGTCACCAGGTTATCCCCTGATATATAGACCGTCACTCTGTCCATCAAAGCCTTCCGGGTCAGCGGACGCGGCAAAGTATATGACAGTTTCACATTTTTCAGTTTAAAGTAAGATCCGTCTTCTACAAAACGGGAAGAAATAGCCGGGTATTTATCTTTCTCCGCACGGGGCACAGTAGTGTAGTCTCCCGGATTACGCCAACGCATCAGGACACGGTCGGACTGGTTACGGGAGTCAAACATTCCTTCGGTAAACATACGGGTAGCATTATAAATATCATTCCCGTATGAACCCTGAAAGAAGAAAGACAGGTCAAAATTCTTATATGAAAAGACATTGTTGATGCCATACAAAAATTTCGGCTGTGCACAACCCAAGATCCGGCGGTCTTCATCTGCACTCAAATCTTCTTCATACACTAACATTCCGTTAGCCTTTTCGTACATCATACGTCCGTTTTGCGGGTTTACTCCTGCTGCCTGAAAACCATAAAAAGAACCTAAAGCCTGTCCTTTCTGAATGATAGACACATTTCCGGAGATTTTCTTATCAAGTGACCCAGTAAAGATAGCAGGACTTCCTGCCATATCTGTCACCTCATTCTTATTAGTGGAGATATTAAAATCTGTTGTCCATTTTAGTTCTCCGGTCAGATTACGCGTGGTCAGTTGGAACTCCAATCCTTTATTTACCACGCTCCCTACATTTTGCATACCCGAATCGAATCCGGAAGTTTGAGGCAGTTTTACCATTAACAGCAAATCGGTTGTTTTCTTATAGTATGCATCGGCAGTCAACGTCATTCTTCCATTAAGGAAAGAGAAGTCGAGTCCCACATTGGTCTGGGTAGTTCTCTCCCAACGCAACTTATCATTCCCTATCTGGCTCTGATAATATCCTGGTAAAATAACGCCATCCATATTATAATTGGCTCCGATTCCATAAATTCCATAAGAACTATAATAACCCACCTGGTCATTACCAACCTGTCCCCAGCCGACACGCAGTTTCAAATCACTCAACCAATCCAATGGTTTCATAAATTCCTCCCCAGTCAGTCTCCATCCCAAAGAGAAAGAAGGAAAATACCCCCAACGGTTGTTCACGCCAAACTTGGAAGAACCGTCAGCACGGAAATTGACAGTGGCGAGGTACTTATTCTGGTAGTCATAGGTCACTCTCCCCAATACAGAAGCATTGGTAGATGCACCATAATCTTCACTTGGCTTGTTTAATACAGTTCCGGCGTTCATAGAATGTATTTTATTATCAGAGAATCCACGTATAGAACTGTTTGCCGATTCTCCCACATAGCGGGAAGCCACAAACCCCGCCAAAGCCGAGAAACTGTGATCTCCTATCTTCTTAGTATAAGTCAGAATTTCTTCGTTGATCCATTTGTAATTTAACGAAGTATTATAACTCGCTTGTCCCTGCTGGTTACGTCCCCAAGCTGAACTGAACGGGTCCAGAAATTCTTTATACCGGGAAGCACCCATTTCGATACCCATGCTTGTTTTTAACTTCAGATCCGGAGTAAAAGAAATCTCCGCATAGAGGTTACCCAACAATTTATGATATACATAATCACGAGTATATGACTCTACCGCACTTAAAGGATTCTCCAAAGAAGACAAAAACGGTAGCGTAGGAAATGTTCCGTCCGCATTATATTTACCTACCACAGATGGAGTGGTGATGGCTTGCAGAATAACGGTCTCGGAATTTCCATCCGAAACGTCGACATCATTGATCTTACTGTAACTTAGGTTCGTTCCGATCTTTACCCATTTTTTCAATTCCTGTTCCAGATTGATCTTAAAATTCATACGTTCAAATGAAGATGGCTTTACAATACCATCCTGTTTGATAAATCCGGCTGAAATGTAATAAAGGGATTTTTCGTTTCCACCGGAAATGGATAACTGATAATTCTGCATGGCCGCATTGCGAAACATTTCATCCTGCCAGTCGATATTGGCATTATACACGGAGGTATCCATGGCCGGATACCCCAAATCGGAAAGTAAATCCTGATATTCATCTTTATTCAAGACATCTATTCTCTTGGCACGTTCCGAAAAACCATAGTAGGCATTCAACTCAATTTGCGCTTCACCTTTCCGGCCTCTTTTGGTGGTAATCAGTACTACCCCATTCGCACCTGCATTTCCGTAGATTGCAGCAGAAGAAGCGTCTTTCAATACCGTAATACTTTCTATTTCGGAAGGGTTGATCGTTTTTGTGTCACTGGTCGGCACTCCATCCACCACATACAAAGGTTCGTTTCCTGCATTGATAGACGTAGCTCCCCGGACACGGATAGAGAAACCCTCATTCGGCTTTCCCGAAGGGGTGATAACTTGTACTCCCGCAGAACGTCCGGCAAGTGCTGACCCAAAATCATTCACGGGAATATTTTCTATATCTTTTGCCAGAACAGTGGATACAGCTCCCGTTATATCTTTCTTCTTCTGTACGCTATAGCCTACTACAACCACCTCATCCAGTTTCTTCACATCTTCCTCTAAAGTTACATTCAGCATCCGGTTGTCTCCGATTCTTTTTTCCTGGGACAGATAACCGAGAAAAGAGTATTGAAGTACTTGATTAGGATGATCGATTTTGATTTCGTACTTACCATCCATATTGGTCACCACTCCATTATTACTTCCTTTCACCATCACACTGACACCTATCATCGGTTCGCCGGAACTATCCGTAACTTGTCCTGTCACGTTTCTGGCAGTAGCCCCCTGTGTAGATTCTGCGTCTTTCTGCCTGACATTCTTGGAGATACGGACAGTTTTGTTATTGATATCGAAAGAGACATCCTGTCCCCGAAACAGATTATTCAGTACATCTTCGATCTTTTGTTGTTTGGCGTCTATTGAAACTTTTCTTTTTGTATCAATATCCGGTGTTCGAAGAACAAACGTGTAGTTGTATCGCTTATTGATTGTTTCCAACGCCTCACCAATTGTCTTATTTTTGAGACTAAGCGTGATAAGTTCTCCATTATTCTGCGCCAATACCGGATTCGTCCAGATAAATAGCGCCAATAGAATTGGTAAAAGATTGCTAAATAGCTCTCTAAAATGAGCCGGTTTTTCATGATATTTCATACCTTTGGCAATGATCTAAGTTAATAATTAATTTTGTTAACTGATTTCCAAAACGGGAAAGTGTCGCAACCACTTTCTCGTTTATTTTTTTATTTGTTTATCCATCCATTCCACACATGTATTTTAAGGTTAATAACTGGGTTGTTTATCTCGTCTTTCTTGAAATTTCAATAATATCCTGATCTCGCTTGATACATAATTCATTGTCTATATTCAATGCTTCAAGCATCTCATCCAAAGAAAGTCCCTGGGCAAATGTGACAAAGAAATTTTCTTTGAGTAACGCTTTATCCCTTATCACAATCTGAACATTGAACAGACGTTGAAGTTCCGTTATAATCTCTTGCAGTGTCTTGTCTCTGAATGTATACTGCCCGTTCCGCCAGGATTGATACCCATCTACGTCAAACTTTTCAAGTTTAAGTTGTTTTTTATCCAATATGGCTTTCTCACCCGGAACAAGGAAAATATCCTGCTGATTTAAATCTCCCTTCACCAACAAAGAAATACTTCCTTCAAGCAGTGTGGCTTCCGTGCCTTTATCTTCCGTATAAGAACGTACATTAAATCTTGTTCCATGCACTTTGATGCTTAAATCTTTTGTATCTACAATAAAAGGACGTTCCGGATCTTTTGTCACTTCCAGAAAGGTTTCTCCGCTAACAAATATCTGACGAACCTGGGTAAACCGTTCGGGATAGATAATATGTGTACCGGAGTTCAGCCAGACTTTACTCTGATCGGGCAAAACAACTTCTTTCTTTTGCCCATATTCGGCATAGACTTCTATCCAGTTGACTTGTGATTCCTTGTTATCCAGATATAGATAAAGAGTAGCTCCCAATAAAGGAATAAACAGAATAGCTGCAACACGTATCAGATAATGTATTGTTCTCGTGAATGTACTCTTTTGAGGAGACGGAGCTACTCCGCCAATAGCTTCACAGACCTTCACAAATGCAGAAGAAGTCATTTCGCGGTCACAGGCTACTTGAGACGATTCTTTCCAAATTTCTTGCAATTCCTGATCGAATTCCGGTTTAGACTCATTCTCTATGAACCATCGTCCAAACGCACTTGAAGTGATATCCTTCTTCAAGTTATAGAAATAGTCTTTCAATATTCCGGGAGGTAAAAGTTTCATTTTTCTTCGTATTATCTGGTTATATCTGATATACGGAAGCTAGAAAAAGTACACCCAATGCTTTTTTGACTTTAACATTTATAAACCATTAATTGGGGATAGAGGTGTAACAAAAAGTAGTATGGCAGAGCGGAAAAATTAAAATCAGAGAGAAAGAATGAACAAAGCAGCAATCCAATAAAGAAACCCTCCCAGTTTTTCACGAAGTATATGCAACGCTATATTCAGATGGCGTTCTACCGTGCGTTTGGATATTCCTAGTTTAGAGGCTATCTCATCATTAGACAATCCTTGCAAACGACTCATGACAAACACTGCACGACGTTGCGGCGGCATATTATCCACCTCTTTCATCACCAGTTCTTTAATATGCGATAGATCATAAACACTTTCTATCATTTCATCTGTATGATCGCTATCCTTCAGATATGAAATGCTTTCCAAGGGTTCTGAAATGACTAAGGAACGGAAATAATCTGTTATCTCATTCTTTGTGATGGAATACAAATAGTTATTAAACTTCCGTTCGCAATCAATCAATTCTCTTTTTGTCCAGACCTTGATAAATACATTTTGGGCTATATCGTCGGCAACAAAAGAATCTTTCACTATCCCCAATGTGAAGAAACGCACTTGAGAATAGTAACGATCGAAAAGAAGTTTAAAAGCATTTATATCTCCGGAAATCATTCGAGAGATAATATGACTCTCATTTTTCATAAACAGTTAGTGCAATATTGCAGATTTTATTGTCTCATACTTCCCAACATTTCCATCCCTTATTAGCACAAATGTACACCACATATGTCCGTACATTATAATTAGGAAACTTTTCCTTAGTGTCTTCACCGTATCTTTTCACCTGTTCCACGTGCTCGGGAAGAGGCTCGGAAAGTGCAAGCATCTTTTCAGCTTCTTTCATACGATAATATTTAAATTCGACCACACGATCATCCGTATAGTAATCTGTACCGGGAATACCGGTCATTTCAAAGTCTGATCGGCCTACTGAATTATTCTGTTCGATGGCAAAGGTATAACAACTACTTAAATAACGCGATACCAGTTCGTAGAAAGAACACCGGATAAAGTTTTCATTGATCTTATCAAAAACTTGTGCTGGAAATTGTCCCAAATATTGTTCGAAATAATTCTGAACGAGTGGTTCTAAGCTTCGATTGGAATCATAGTGCCGATACACAGGAACATAACGTTGTGCATTGCCTTCTATTTTGTTCAGTTGATTATAGTAGTCCATGTATACACTACGCATCGTCATATTAGGCAATGTGGTCACAAATTTATCCTTCAACGTCGTCATTCCCAAATAAAACAAACTAATGGGATAAAACTCTTTATCAAAAAACTTTTTCTTATTAAACTTACTAGCAAGATCAGCCACATTATAAGGCAATTCATCGTCAATTACCAATGCATCCAACATCGCTTTCGCATTATCCAGCGAAAGAGTCAACCGACGAATCCAATGAATGTCAGTACGTAGATTTTCATCTACCAATTCGTCCGGAATACTACCGGCATTGGCTGCAAATTTCTTGAAGAAGTAAGTAAGGATGGTGGCATTGAATAACCGATCTCCATTCGGACGGAAACGATAACCATCATAGTTACTCACTATTAGTTGCCATATTTCGTCAAAGCGATCCTGTCCTGTAGAATACTTATCAAGCACATAACGTAGATATGTTTCAGTTTCTTCGTATGTAAACCCAAGCATATTCAGGAAATTAGGCTCAAGAGTCAATATCTCTGCAATATTATATCCACTAGTCAAATCATCCATAGTGACAGGCAGCACACCTGTACAAAAACAAGTACGGATACTCCCTTCACCAATACCTTTTTTAATTACTTTAAAAAAAGTACGCAGAAAGCTGTCATTAGTAGTAACTTCTTCATAGAGTGGATCATTATAGGCAGTAAGTAATTGATTGGTGAAATTATCATATTCATCAATCAAAATATAAACTTTAGGCAATTCGTGAGAGCGGGCGTAAGTAAGCACTTCTTCCAGCATTTTAGATGCATCGCCACGATTGCTAAATTCAAAATCACCAAACAAATCACGATTATGTGCTACCATTACTTCTACCGGACCGCAATTCAGGTCATTAAAATTCTGTGCCAGCCCTTGAATATGGTCTGACATTACCATTGCGGAGAAGTCATAACGGATTATCATATAACGGTTATGTTCTTTTGTCGGATGATTACCAATCCACGTGTCAGCAAACAGTTCTTCAAACCGATGCGCTTTCGTACGGTCATAATAGCAAGCTAGAGTAGAGACTAACAAACTCTTCCCAAAGCGACGGGGACGCAGAAATACAGGAGCCTTATAATCTTCAAGCTTAGCTATATATTGGGTCTTATCTACGTAATAGAAACCACGTTCACGCATTTCTATGAAATCTGCTACTGCATAAGGAATTGTTATACTTGCCATAATCCTACTGTTTTTTCTATAGACAAACAAAGGTACAAAATTGTTAGCAATAACAAGAAGAAATCTTTGAATTGATTGTCATTACTCTTGTTGCCAGACATAAAACACGGTTCTTCCAGCCCCACGTTTACGAAGAATCCCTTTCTCAATGAAAGTATTCAAATCATCTATTGCTTTCAGTCGGGAAAGTCCGGTCAGGCTACTATATTCCAATCGGGTAATACCACCATTTTTCTTTAGAAATTCCTGTAAAAGCTGCTGGCGTTGCTCCATAGAAAATTCCACTTTTTGAGAAGAGTGTTTGGATTTGTCCACACGTTCCAACTCTATCTCACGCTTAATCTTCCTTTTGAACTCTTTGGAAGTACGCAAATGCACGTTATCAAAACAGATTGATTCGGCACGAATCTCCCGTTTAGTCATTACTTTATGCGTACATTTCAAAGAGATGCTAAAATGCCCGAGTTCGCCAAGTTCTACGATATATCCCTCTGCTAACGTTTCGGCTAGTTCATCCAATACAACTCCTACCACCGCATCTATCACGTTATAGTTAAAAGTCTGGGAAGAACGAGATACACGTTCCAGGAATTCTTTTTTCGAGTAAGTTCCATTTGGAACGATACGGGCATGCAAAGGCTTTTGTTCTCCGGTACAATCAGGATCCGGTGTTTCATACAAATCATATTGAGCACTCATAAGTATATCTTTTTATTAGTTCATACATTTATTACTTTCACTACGTATATTTAATCGCCTGTTCATTGAACTTTAATCTTCAGTTCATATAAAAATAATCGTCTGACAGCTGTATCTTTTTCGTCTGACAGTTGTCAGACGGAAAGATAACAGTTGTCAGACGAAAGTTCAACAGCTGTCAGACGATTAATCTATCGCATACAAAGGTATAACTTTATGCGATGCGACCTTTAAATCTTAGGAGAAAAAAGACAATTCCTCCCAAGAATTTAATCACCCAACAGTAATTTAGTCACAGCGGCAGTATTCAATGCCCATTCACGAGTATATATCTCGTCCGCTTCCGGAATATCAACTAACTTCAATCCCTGCGCCTGTGCTTTGACAGCTAACAGTTCACCAACAGTTGTTTTCGCTTCCAGCTTATCCAGATACTTTTCGATGGTCTGTGTATCCAAAGAAAGAATCGTCTGTCCACCAAAAGGAATTTCCAGCCAAACGATTTCCCGTTCTTTCACTTTCAGAACTCCGAAAACAAGCCCTTTCTGCAAACTTTGGGAAACACGTACCTGATGTTGCACGCAAGAAGGATCGTAAGCTACTCCTGTTCTTTCCGATATCTTCATTGGATAGGCAGAGTTCATCCAACCTACCACCAGATTAGGAGAGATAGTCCCATTGCTATATGCATTGCAAGTGAAAGCGACATATTCCGCACCTACACGGTTCAGTTCATTCAAATCCAGCTCGATATATTCGGCAGTACCTTTCTTATTAGGAATACTTCGGATATCCCCGCTATGTTTAGCGCCAATAGCTTGCAAGTTGAAGAAGGAGCAAACTTCTGTTGTGGAAGGCAAAGTGATATGACAACTCAAGTCCATATCAAGATGCTGTGCCGGAAGCCCTTTTCCCCACTGCATAAACAATCGCACTTTATCCCCCTCTACCGGGAAACGTGTTCCCTGCAAAGCACAGGAAGTATCCTGAATTGTTTCGCTACGATCGCCGATAGCCAACGGAATATGGAACAACATAGGGTCAATATACATACTTTTGTTTTCACTTTCGACAGCTGCACTGGCGAAACGGGCAGCTACGACTTCCTTACACAAATCCTGTACATTCTTCACCATCGCTTTTAGCTGATCCTCCATATACAGACCCACCAAATAATGTGGTTCTATCAAAAGAGCATTCCCCCCTAAAGGTTTCACCATTCTCTTACGTCCCGGTTCAAAATAGCTCTCTGCATACATACCCAAAGTAACGACCAAACGTGCCGGCAACAAATGAACCACTTCTTTAAATGCAGCCAACGTCTCTTCCGCTCCGAACCAAAGCATATTCGCAAATAAAGAACGTGCAAACATACCCGGTCGCTGCTTTAACAAAGCAAATGTCTGTTCCGCATCCGCCTTCAAACGGTTGCGCTCCACTTCTCCCTGCCAAACGGTATATGCCTGGCGGTAGAATACATCCATCAATTCCTTCAAATTTCCGAATTCCGGCTTACGGGCATATTCCGCCAGACGCAACGCACGTATCATACGTACCCACATCTCTCTTTTCGGATGCATGATTTCGCAAGCCTTCTCCGGAGCCATTGTCAGGTTGTTCAACCAAAGAGCTACCATTTTACATTCACGACGCGTATATTTCAACTTCAACTCCTCACGCTTCGCTTGAGCTGCCGAACGACTTTTATCCAAAACTCCACATATATGTGTGTTGTTTCTACCTGTTTTACGGATAACAGTCTTAGGCTCTATGATTTGGAGGAATCCGGTTTTCTTATACCGCAGATAACGCAATATATCATTCGGAGTAGAGAAATAGATTTGTGCTTCCTGCGCTCTATCCTGTTCCACCAATGTATCTATCACCAACATCAATGTCTCCTTCATTTTGATTCCGACTGCCGGTAACGGAAGTTCGCCAAGCATTATTTTCAAGCTATCCGCTTGTGTGGCATCAAGAGCCGTACGCGATTCAAGCAAGTCACAGAAAAAAGCATTCAGCTCCTTGTCCTGCCAAAGTTCCAGCACTTTCAGCTTACTTCCCTGTCCGAAGTATTCCGTAGTAGCCGTTTGGAATGGAGTTCCGCAGAACGGACAACCATTGTACCGCTCCATAGGGAATGTATTATCAGGGATCACGTGCCCGCAAGGTAGTTTAACGCCTTTCTGGCTATTAAACAGGTTAGCGATCCATGTAACCAGATGATCCAAACGCGTTTCTCCGGTAGGTACATCCCACCCTTTCACCAATGGAGCCCAGTTTAGCGTCACGTCCAATGCTTCTTTCATCACCTGAAGAATCATCATCTGTTGAGCCGGATATAACTGATTAACGGCATGCAGCAGTTCTTCGGACAAGCTATATCCTACTTTACGGAGTTGGGCTACCAATGCAATGGTAGTCGAAGTCAACTCTTCCTGTTTTTTCTCTTCTTCTATCAAAGGCAAATAGATTGCATTCTGCCTGATAGACACTTTCAACAAATCTTTATTCATAACTTTGTTTTTTTAAGTAAGGTAATCGGAAGACTGTGAATCAATGGAGCATTCCTGCGGTTTTGAAGTAAGTCTTCCTTGACCTTAGTTGATAAAAAGAGGTAGAACAGGCCGGATTCGAACCAGCGTTATCCACCGTTAAGAAGTAAGCCCCGGTTGACCTCATTTCAGATAATCCCGAAGCTACTGTCCTACCTCTATATTTATTTTTTGTGGAGCAGGCCGGAGTCGAACCGACGACCGTCACAGGATAGAAGTAAATCTTAATTGACCTTTTTCATCAGGATAATCTCAAGATTATGTATGATGCTCTACCCACTGAGCTACTGCCCCTTTACGAAACAGGAAAACAGATAATCATATGAGTCAATATCTTAACAGGATGTATGGAAGTAACCCGTACTTGACCTGTTTTCTTGTTTCTTCGACAAAGATAGATGCAGTGGTGCGCAGCCTTTTTGCGCAGCTAAAACTTTTTTGCTCTTTTGAAGAAAAAAATAAATTCCAATACCTGCATCGTTTAAATAAAAATCAGCGATTTGCCTTACGATTCTTTACTTCTTCTACAAGTTTTGTAAAAGACTTCTCCTTTTTACGTTTCTCATGTTCGGAAGCAGAAAAGTGCCACGCTTCCCGGCGAAGTTTCAGATAGCTTGCATAAACTTTATAATCTAACACACCGCTATTGACTGCTTCTAAAACAGCACAACCCGGTTCGTTGATATGCTTGCAATCTTTGAAACGGCATGATTCTGCATAGTCAGAGATTTCAAGTACTTCAGCCAGTGAGTCTGGATTGTCGATAACCAAGCCAAATTCACGCACACCCGGAGTATCGATTAAAACACCCGAATCATTCATCAATACCATTTCCCGACGGGTCGATGTATGCCGGCCTTTTCCTGTGGACAGGCTTATATCGGAGGTAAGCAACACAGATTTTTCACAGAGTGCATTTACCAGAGAACTTTTCCCGACACCCGAAGAACCGACAAACACAACAGTTTCTCCTTCTGATATGGATTCCCGCAGCCGGAGAATCGTTTGGGGTTGATGAATGCTCGTAAAAAATACGGGTATCTGATTGGAGATATGATTTATTTGTTCTTCAACACTCTGCCTGTCAAAATCTAAATCGGATTTATTAAGTACCAATACAGGCTTGATGTTTTCTTCTAATACCTGAACCATAAAACGTTCTACTCTGCGGACATTGAAATTATCGTCAAGGCTCTGCACAATAAATGCTTTATCGACGTAAGAAGCAATGGCCTGCCTATCGGCAACTGTACCGCTTTTCTTGCGATACAATGTCCGCTCACGAGGTAGCATATCGACAATAATCCCTTTATTCTCATCAAATGGTTGAAAAAGCCCCCAATCACCCGTACAGGGTAATTCAGTATCAGATTTCCCATACATCATGTTTCCCGTGAGTTCACACTGAAACAATCCGTTTTCGGAAACGACCTCGTAGCAGGTACGATGTACTATGGATATACGTCCATGAGGAAGAGTGCTGTAGAGTGATTCTTGTTTTAGTTGGCTTAGTTTATCATTCCAGCCATACCAGTTTAAATTAACGTCAAATTTGTGAATTGTTTGATTTTCGTTATTCATGATCTTAATGTATACAGCGTACACGTTACAAAGCACCACGATGCTTTTAGCACCCTTGTACGCAAGTTAAAAATTGAATTTATAAAGACATAAAGAGTACTCCCGGAAGGAATCATCCGAGAACAAACGAAAGGACAATCTGTATCAGAAACACAGATTGTTTACTAAACCAAATCCGATTTATTATTTCTTGTCATGCGACAAAGATAGACTATTTTTATTTAATGGCAAAACGAGCCGTCATTTCATACCGTAGCTTGATAACCCGGTACTGCTCGGTAGCTGCCGTACCCATGCTTACATTGCTCTGCGCCTCGAAAGGAAGATAACGGCTTATGTTATTATCGGCAGGTTCGATGATACGAATCACTTCACCCAACTGCTGCCCCATCGCTTCCACCAGATAAGATGCTTTCTCACGGGCAGCCTTCAGTGCTTCAATCTTACCTTGTTTCCGATACATTGGCAAATCCTTATGTTTGAGTTCTCCGATGCGCATGGACTCAATTCCCCACGTATTGACCGAACGAATAATAGAGTTAATCTGCTCAAAATCCGTAAGCCGGATATCCAATTGCTTACCTATCAGAAACTCTTTTCCTCTCTGACGCCAATAATCTCCTATTTCCTGTGTGCGGATAGCATCATCCGTTATTCCTATTTTGCGCAAACTTTTACGCAAATCTTTCTCTATCATTGCCAATGGCACTTTCGTCCGGAAATCTTCTTCTTTTTTTGATTTACCGGTGTATTCTTCTTGCCAATACTCCTTAATCTGAACCAGAAAATGAATCTCATCCGGAACGACTTCTATTTCAGAAGAACCGGTCACTTCAACGTATCGTCCATCACTTTCCTGTGCATTCACAACGATACTCCAAGTAAACAAAACAAAAGCTAATAAACATACCTTTTTCATATCTTCCATCTTAATAGTACAACCTCTTTTACAGAATGCGAATTATCATTTCACAAAGCTATTAAAAAAAACTGTAAAACCGATTTTATCCCAAGAAATCAATCAGGCTTTTTCGATCCATCAAAATAGTATCGCCATTCTTTACCTTACACTTGGAAGATGTTTTGCCGGAAAGTAAAGAAATATACCCTTTTTCAAACAGCAGCTTCAAGCGGGTACTGGAAAGAGGCAGACATCTTTTTATCAATGAGGATAATTTAAGGCTCAAGTCGAAATCACACTTGACTTGGATACTTATGATCTCACTACTCATATTCAGGATATCTTCTAAAGAGACGGTATTTATCACCTCATATTCAACACTGTCATAATCTAATTGAAGATTATTCCTACTTGCCACTCCGGCAGAAAAGGCATATTGCCAGGTAACTTCCCTGTCATTCATAGAAAAGCTGTGAAAGAGCTTTTTATCAATCAAGTCGGGTTTAGTTCGTGACAACAGAGTCATATTACAAGTGTTATCACATTTCACACATCTATAAATCAGCCAGACATCAATGTTTTTCTTCTGTGCATTCATCCTGAACTTATCACTGCAATAAAAGCGGTCACTATCACAGTGACTGCATTTCTTAATTAATAAGGGGCAATTCTTCACCCTTATCTCCCATGTAAATGTTGTTTCCATAACTATACAAAAGCAATTATCTTTCTTTGTGAATCAATTATATTTCTCCGCAAAGTTGGATAATAGCCATTTGTATAATTCACAAGATGTCACAAGACGCCCTGAAATTTATCTGTCAAGCTCATCCATCATCTTTATAATCTGTTCTTTCAACTTATCCAGAAATTGGGTTCTGCTTTTCTTTCTATTCCTGATTTCCAAGAATATACGATAAAAATCACCTATCTCGATATTAAACAGTGTTTCGCAACAAAAAGCAATGTCTTTCAAACTCGTATTTCCATTATTAAAGCATTTACCTGCATACAAGGCGTAGATAAACTCAACCAAAGCAACTTTACTGTCCGTCCATTGCAACAGTTTACTGTCTACAATGGAAGTGAATTTAAGATGAAGTTTCTCTGTCAGCTGCTCTATTTCCTCCGACACATATTCTATCAAGCGATTATTCGCCAGAATTTCCGCAACACTCGAATCATGCAAGGTGGTAAAAGAAATATCTCTATCCAGTAGATGACAATGTATATCAGAAAGAATATCATAATTCTCCCGAATAAAATAGCGGTTATCAAGCTCTGTTCGACCGGCACGGTAATATTCATAAAAGTCATTATTCAAAAATGATTTTTGCAGGTTCTCCAATTCAATCTTCAGATATCTGCATTGGGATGACAGAGATTTGTCGATACGATTCTTTTCAATCTGATACAAACGGACATAAAACATCAACAGACCGGAAATCTGCGGTTTCGATACTTTAAAGAAAAGAATCTCTTCTTCAGCACTTCGAAACTGATATCCGACAACAGTTGTTTTCAGCGAAGTCAGCGAAACCTGTACGACACCAATGATCTGCCTGATTCTATCCAAAGGATCAACCGGCTGCAGCTCAATCCTTTTTATTTCTTCTTCTATGTTCAGCTTACTATTTCTTACGAAATTTTCCATTCATTCCCAACGCACCCACCACTCCCATCTGATTACCATGAACCGGACTAAAAGCCTGAATACCTTAATTGCATCAGTTTTGAAAAACGATGCAGTGAATAATAAAAATGATAAAATGAAAAACCTGTTCAAGTATAGAACTACTCAAACGAAAGAAATTAGCCTGTGGTTTATGAGGCTAATATTAAGCTATAACAAATTTAAGAATTGTGCCCAAAATCATTGCTTTTAGAATTCAGATGCAAATATAATTGTTTTTTTAGGATGACATGAAGTTTATATGAAATTTTGAAATAAGCTCACCAGAAGTATAGAAAAATAGTATCTTTGCCTCCGACTTTTCACAGATACTGTGAGAAAGTAATTCTTTTAATTATATAAATAAAAAAGACTATGATCAGATTAAATGTTTTTGTTCGTGTAAACGAATCCAACCGTGAAGAAGCGATAAAAGCGGCAAAAGAACTGACTGCCTGTTCTTTAAAAGAAGAAGGATGCATTGCTTATGATACTTTCGAAAGCAGCACGCGTCCTGACGTTTTCATGATTTGCGAAACTTGGCAGAATGCCGAAGTATTGGCAGCACACGAAAAATCTCCTCATTTCGCTCAATATGTAGGTATCATTCAGAAATTGGCTGAAATGAAATTGGAAAAATTTGAATTCTAAATGAATTACGAGGCTGTTCGAGAACAGCCTCGCTAAATCCGCTATTCCTTATTTTTCCGAGTAAAATTAGTCAAGTTTCTTATGGATAAATGTTCCTTCAATCCAATAAGTTGCGTGATTCGATTCAAATTTCAACAAGACATAGCCGGGATCAGTGGGGCCACCGGGAAAATGATCGATAAACCAGTCCTGCCAAAGTTCCTGCTTCATCTTTTCGTCAGTTACAACTTCCACTTTCCCCGTTAACGCCACGCTGTCTCCTTTATCCTGAAAGCATAATCCAGCTTTCGAATTCAATAAGAAATCAATTGTTTTTAGTGAATCTGCTCCAGTAGACATCCAGATAGTGGAAATTCCTTCTGCCAGGATTTTGCTCATCGGCACAGGACGGGGATAACCTTCTTTATTCACAGAAGCAAGGGTAACTACTTCACATCTCTGCAACAATTCTGTTGCTTTCTCTTTCATTGTTTTTGTGGTCATAAGCTGATTGGTTTTTATTAACCTTGCAAAGGTAACGGCATATCCTCCCACTCTATTGTAAAAAAGCGACTTTTACCTATCTATCTTTGTGGTTCGATATAAGTAAGTGTAGTTTCTTCCGGAACGGTAAGGGAAAGAAAAGACGCAGGAGTGTTGCCGGACATTGACTTAATCTCTTTTGAGAAATGCGCTAAATCATAGTATCCTGCATCAACTGCCGTAGTCAACAGATTGGCTGATGTCGTGGTTCTCAACAATTCTACAGCATTCTTAAATTTGACAATACGGCTGTATTCTTTAGGAGTAAATCCGGTATAATGCTTGAACTTTCTCTCAAAATGACGCTGACATAAACAGACGTCATCCATCAAACTGCGAACTGAGCGTTTTCCTTCGGAATGATTAATCATGTTCACTGCCATAGCGACGTGAGAATCGGCAGGCTGATAATGGCGCGCCAAATATGCCAGCAAATACTCCTCCACTACCCGTATTCGATCTGCAACATGCTTCTGCTCACCCAATCTTTCAATAAAAGTGTCATCAAAAACAGCCTTCATCTCATTAGTACTGACTCTGCTATTCACAAATTCGTGTAGAGGCAGGTTTGTAAAGCAAGACAGCCCACAAGGTAAAAAACGAACGCCAAACATGTGAATCGATTCTGTATAAGTGACGAGTTCCGAATATTTTGTCATAGGTCCTACAAAATAGGAACGATAGGGTTGCATCATCAGACTTCCTTCTTCAACAGCATTAGCCACCTCTCCCAGCGTAAAAATAAAATCGGTACAACCATCCGGCAGAATATGGATGCGCATACCATAATCCGGATTGCCCTTAAACTCCCAATAGTTATCAATGTAGGGAACAAGTAAATGAGAAGGCTGATATTCTGTATACATGGATCTATTTTATACGCAAATATAGCGAAAATAAATTCTAATCAACGATGCGTCCGTTTGCCTTTGCCTTTTGAAGCCAGTCAGGGACAATCTCTTCGAGAAATTTATCTTTGCCCGCCTTTTCGGCAGCCATATCCAAACCGATATATTGCTGCGCCTTTTCTTTCGTTGTGATATCCGGAAGTGGAACATCATCTGTATATCCGTGCGATACCAGGATTTTGTTGATAGCCATACGGGCCTGGAATGTTTTGTTTAACCCATGTCCCAAAATACGCATTATTTCCTGCGGAGCATGAAAAGAACCACCATGCGATGCCACGCCGAAATCCCATCTCCATTGCGCCTGGCGGATCAACTGTAAAACTTCTTTCATCTCGTTTTCAGTAGCTCCTTTATCCCAGGCAAATTTAGCCTCGATGTGTGCTTTCGCCAAATCTTTTTCTAAAAGGGCACGCAGTTCATTTGCCTTTCGCTGACGTTCGTATACATTATTACAAAGTGTCTCCTTGTTATCACGATGACAAGTCTGACAAGTGCGTTCAGTCACAGCCAACGGATTCTGGATATGGTGATCGCTGTATTTTATTCCGCCTTCATCATTATAAGGCATATGACAATCGGCACATGACACACCACGTTGACCATGAATACCTATTTGGAAAATTTCATAATCAGGATGCTGCGCTTTCAATATAGGGGCACGACTCAATTTATGAACATAATCAGTAAATCCGATTTCATCATAGTACTTTTCCAAGTCTTCAACCGTGAAACCTTTATCCCAGGGAAAAGTGGGATATTTTATATCGCCTTTGAAGTAATATTCCGAATGACACTGGGCGCACACCAATGAGCGCATCTCTTGTGGGCTAGCCTGTGTGATGTCTCTGCCCTGACGTTGGAAAGCTTCGACAAGCGACGGGCGACTAATATGCAAATCCATATTCTTAGGTTCATGGCAATCGGCGCACCCGACGGGATTTACAATTTCAGTTCCCCATGTAGCCCACTTATTATTATAAAAGGAATCCACCCCGATAGCTGCTACCATACGGGGAACATCGGGACTTTTACACATCCAGCAACTGGCAGGTTGAGGCCCGTCACCAGCATGCATGGGAGCACCGGTACGAAGTGAATGTCTTAAATCATCCAAAGCATACATATGTCCGCGTGGTGAAGAATAATCTTTAGAAAATGCATACCCAGCCCATAAAATGACCATTTCGGGGCGTTGCGCCAACACATCAATGGATATTCTTCCATTCATATCACTACGCGAATCGATCGATGTGGTATCTACCCATGTCTTATATTCACGCTGATAATTATCGGAGAACAGAGAACTGCGTGCTTCTATCCCGGTTATCTCTGTCTTTTTGCGATAAACTGCATTTACGACTTCCGGCCTGCGTTCCGTCAGGAATGAAATAACGACCCCCAACGCAAAGACAATAGCCATTGCAAAACCAAACAGTAACCATCCCTGCCAAGGTTTCAGTATCTCTTTCATTCCTTCTTTTTTTTAGATGCTTTCTGTTTTTTGTATTAAATTGTACTTGCCAAAGATAAGACAACGGAAAAGCAACTGCCTTTTCCCACTTCGGAATCTACTTCTATACGACCCGCCAACCGTTCGATAATCACCTTAGAAATGGAAAGTCCCAAACCACTCCCCTGTTCAAATTCATCCGTTTTATAGAAGCGGTCAAAAATCATCATGAGTTCTTTATCGTCAATTCCTTTGCCAGTATCTTTCACGTAGACACAAACTTCCCGGTGTTCCTTGTCTATTTTACCTCCCAAAGTAATTGTTCCTTCTTTGGTAAACTTGTTTGCATTGTTCAGGAAATTGGAGATGACCTGCGTAAAACGCAAACTGTCAATATTGGCCGGTAAGGAAACAGTTTCGTCCAATTCGAGAAGAAAGTTCAATGAGGGTTGAATCAATGTTTGATAGGTCATATAAATCTCCTTCACTATTTTCGTGATGTCGCACTCCTTTATATCAAAGGATAAGTTGCCCGAATCCAAACGGGATATTTCCAACACATCATTCACCAGTTTTAAAAGCAGTTCATTATTGGTATTGATGATTTCGAGCATGGTTGCCTTTTCTTCCGGCTCTATTTCATCAGCTCCTTCGGCTATCAGCAGATTGGTGAAGCCTACAATAGCATTGAGCGGCGTACGAATTTCATGGCTCATGTTATTTAGGAACGATTGTTTCAGTTCGGCCTTTTCCGCTATCTGTTTCGCAAGAATCAACTGGTGTTCATGCTCCACCAGTTTCTGAATATTCTGCATGGTACCGGCCAGCATTATCTCTCCCCTGGCATCTTTCAAACTGCTACATCGTAGTTCGTACCATTCATAATCTGCGCCCTCTTTTCCAAAACAGAAACGTATCCGCTGTATTTGCATGCCGGGAGATTGATGCAAGGTTTCGTAGAATGAACTAAGTAACTGTACATCATCAGGATGAGTATATTGTATCATATCCTCTTTGGTGAACCTCCGTTGTTCCAGTCCGACCAACTGTGTATAATTGTCGTCAAACTCCAGAATACCTTCCTGAATATTCCAAAGAGAGATTTTTCCTCCATCCACAGAAAGGCTCAATCGCTTGTGAACCTCTTGCAGCATTTGAAGATTCCTGCGTTCTATCAATGAACGTCGATGGGTACGTAACAAGCTGATGGTTACGAGGATAAAAGAAATAACAAAGAGTCCGCCCAGTATATAAAGCTCTTTCCGGTAGCGGTCATAAAATGGATAGTTGATAATACTGACATCTTTCGGAACGTTGCTGATGTCACCTGCAAATTCGGAAAAATAGATCCAATCCAGTACATACTCTTTTTCCAAATCCCTTATTTTAGGCATTCCTACCTTTTCTTTCTTCAAAAGGCGTGTAGCAAGATCAGCGATAGCCTTTGCCGAGATACTTTCTGTTGCCATATAACCGCCTACAATCTTGGCGTTTTCGCCAAATCCCTCACAGATACAACTAAAAGAAGGAATATTCAAGGCAGTTACTATCGGAATAGCCATCATATCTAATTTATCCAACAAGAATGCTTGATTTTTCTGTTCTCTTTTTGATTGTTCCAGCATGACCAGCAGGGAAGCTCCCCTTATATAGCGGAAAGGACAGAGACTGATGGTTAAACCACTCCTTTTCACACGATCATTGACCAAACCGGGCGTCAGATTGAAGTATTCAATCATTTCCGTTAAGTGCTCATAATCGGACTCTTGCACAAATGCTTTCTGATAGCCCAGCACTCTTACACTTTGCCTGTCAACGACTTTGGAAAGTTTATCGAACGATTGATGTCCGAGGTAAGTAAGATCTATATTGTAAATGATCTCCATATTATGGGGATACAATGTTTTTATAAAGTCAATGTTACGTTTCAGGTCGGGGCTGTCACGCAATACATACACTTTCTGCAAATCGTATTCTTCTATCAGTTCTTCGTTGGGAAAACGCACATTGCAAGCTAACACGGGAATGGAAGACAACAGACGGTGGCGAGTAGATAGAAAGGAATAGGTTGCCTGGTCGCCAATGGTCAGAATAAGGTCAGTGGATTTACTTTCAAGCAATTCAAGATACCTCCGCGCATACTCTATTTCTTCTTTCTCATTCAGTTTAGTGCAATCGATATAGAATTTATCAAATATGGCTTCTATTCCTTGCCGATGGAATTCTTCATACAACAGTTTTTCCAGTTTTTTATTGCCGATATCATTTTTAGTCATGGAATAGATAAGAGAAATACGTTTGGGCGTCAGTTTGTTAGTGACAAGCCAATGTTTGTAATTTAGTCCGCCTATAAAAACAAACAAAGAAAGAATGAATATTAAAACGTATTTAGACTTAAAGTATGTTTTGTCCATGCCTTTGGTTTATATCGAACAAAAATAGTGTAAATTCTTTAAAAGAAGAGTTTTTTATTGGAAATGTTTCCCAAAAGTCCGTTTTAATTCAATTTTTAGTAAAAGCTTTCTATTTGCCAATCCTGTTACTATATTTTCTCCAACCTCATTTTTTATGCTATATTTGTATCCGAAAAAATAATAGAAACGATGATAAACTTTGCAGCTATCGATTTTGAAACAGCCAACGGCAAACGTACCAGCGTATGCAGTGTTGGTGTTGTCATCGTAAGGGAAGGAAAAATAACGAATAAAATCTATCGTCTGATCCGCCCCCGCCCCAATTATTATATGCAATGGACCACAGCTGTTCATGGCTTAACTTACGACGACACGATGGAAGCCGATGAATTTCCGGAAGTATGGGCGGAAATCAAACCATTGATAGACGGTCTGCCACTTGTAGCGCACAACAGTCCTTTTGATGAAGGGTGTCTTCGGGCAGTTCACGAACTATGGGAAATGACTTACCCTAATTACAAGTTTCACTGCACATGCCGCGCGTCGAGAAAGGTATTTGGAAAAGAGTTACCCAATCATCAATTACATACGGTAGCTGCCCGGTGTGGATATGACTTAACGAACCATCATCACGCACTTGCTGATGCGGAAGCCTGTGCACAGATAGCCATGCATATTATTCCCGAACCGGATAATACCCTATCGGCATCCATGCTTAGCTTTGGTCAAACGAAGTAAGACGCCCTCTAACTGTAAAATAGATATAAGGAGTCTGCGCCTCTGTTTTGCTTTCATATACTCCTTCGAAATGATTAATAATCATGCGATTTATCTCATTGCAAATAATCATATCCTGCGACAGCCCCTGACTAGCCAGTAATGTGCCATATACTTTAATCATCAATTCTGTTTCCTCTTCGTTTACCTCTATAGAAACTTGTAGTTCTTTCCCCAGAATAGCAACAGCAAACAAATTATTGAAAACATTCAGCAATCGCGGACCATCAATGTGCGACCAAAACAAAACTGACTGCGGACACACTACATTTATTTTCCTTCCAGACTCAATTGAATTTCCTGCTACGGCATCCTGAATCAGAGAAAACACTTCGACATCACTCAATACAAAACGCATCATACCTGCTTCTAAACGTGAGAGGTCCAGAATGTTATTAATCAACTGCATCAAATCCGCCGAGGTTTTATTGATAACTTCGGAGATCTCGACACGCTGTTTATCCTCAATCTGCTGCTCTGAAGCTAAAAGTAAAGAACTCTCAACCACCATATCCAAAGGTTGGCTGATAGAAGTGCTGATATTGGACAAAAAACGTTCTTTTGCAGAGTTGGCAAGTTCAACTTCGTAGGCCATTTTACGCATTTCAGCTTCATCCCGTTCTAATTTTCTACGAGCACGATAAGTATAAATTATAAAAACGGTAATTGTGATAATAGAGACAACTAAAAAAGATATGATAATGATCTGTAGATAACGATAGTTGCGATCTTTTTCCTGTTGCAACACATAAACGTCATGTATACTCTTTACTTGCTCCGTTTGTGTATTCAAAAGTTCTATTTGCAAAGAATCACGTCTTTTCTTTGCCACTTTTAATAAATCAAGCGCTTCCGCATCACGACCCATCAAATGCAAGATTTCCCCACGTTCTTCAAATGCCGCATTATAACTCAAAGGCGATACCGGACGGAATAGCATCATCAACGTATCAACCTGCGGCAAGGCTTTCTCATACTGTCCGGATTTTCGCAAATAATCACTGCTCACCCGTGCATGATACTCCTGATATAATCCTGCTTCCGGTAACGTACGATAAGTACTATCAGCCAAATGATAGTAATATTTCGCCATATCCATGTCTCCCACCTTTGTATAATACGCCACATAGTGGATATACATCATAAGGATGCAACTTTGCAACGAGAAATTCACTTTTGAATGACGTATACTCTCATTTATACAGTCTTCTTCGAGCTTGACATACTTAAGCCATTTAGGATAATCTTTTATCTTTTGAATGACCTCTGTCACCGAATGGATTATTTCAAGTGTTAATGCAGGATTATCAATTTTGCAAGAAAGGACATACGCTTTTTCGTATGCAGCCAATGCTTCTTCATCCCGGTATGTGACAATATATGCATTTCCCAAAGACTGAAGAGCAACAACCATTCCTATCATGCTACCAGCCTTTTCTGCTTCTTGCAATAACAATTTAGATTCACTTTCTTCTTTCTCATAGTCACCACTCAACTGAAAGAAATCGATCACACACCTTTTACCCTGAAACTGTAAATCGTAAAAGTTATTTTTCCTCGTTAAAGGTTCAAGAAGGGAGAACCAATAATGCAATGCCAGGGTATCCAGAGAGTTATATGCCATAAATATCCGATTCAGATAAGCCTGACATTTAAAAAAATCGTTTTTTTGTTTATCCGCCTCCTTCATCAACTGGTCGAGATAATAAATCCGAACCAATGGCTGATACTTTGTAGCCACCGACAACTCATACAAAATAGTAAGGCGGGTAGTATCTTGGGGGGATTTTACTAATTCACGCAATAACTCTTTCTTCCTCGTTTCCTGTGCCCTGACACCTAAAGAAAGCAATAAAAACACGCCAACTAATATATAGAATAAATGCTTCATAAAGTCTGGTTATTAGATAGTGATAATGGATGAGTGAAAATAAATCTTGCTCCTACCGTATATGTAGAATCAATCCATATTTTTCCACCAAAATGTTCGACAATCAACTGACAGATAGATAATCCCAGACCGGCACCTTGCACTCCTTCATGCAATTTTTCAAAACGCCCGAATATATGAGGCTGTTTTTCCAGTGGTATGCCACAACCTGTATCTTCAACTGCAAAAACAGCTTCTTGCCTTTCTGTATCCACATCCAGTCTTAATATAATATTGCCTTGTTTGGTAAACTTGGTAGCATTAATCAATAAATTAATCAGTACTTGTTGCAAACGCCCACTGTCCGTATATAATGACAACTCATCCACAGAAGAGGAAAACTGGATAGCAGCAGATGTCTGCTTGACTTTATCTACCGTATCAACAACCATACGGCAAATGTTTACAACATTATAAGTATTGCAAGTGTATCTTATTTCGTTAATATTCAACTCCGACATATCCATCACATCCTTAATCAACTTCAGCAAAAGATCTGCATTCTGCTGAATGCTTTCACCACACTGCTGTTTCGTTTCTGCATCTATCTCTCCACAGTTCACCAGAATCCCCGAAAAGCCAACAATAGCATTCAAAGGAGTTCGCAACTCATGGCTCATATTAGAAAGAAACATGCTCTTTGATTGAATGGAGCGAGTGGTTTCTTCACGCACGACTTGTAACTTATTACGGGAAACGACCAACATCTTATTCTTCCGCCAAACCATATAAAAGATAGCAATACCACCCAACAGAATGATGGTGCAACAGATGATAGTCCATTTATATAATGAACTGTATACCGATTCATTTTCACTTTTTAGCTGATCGACCAAATAAGTGGTATGAAGATGTTCAATCTGACGTGTATAGCGTTGCATATCCAAGGAGTCTGTCAATTTCCTGACTTCGGTATACATATTACAAGCCTCGGTTATATCGTTCATTTTCTCAAGGAACATGGCTTTATCAATCATTACATTCCGATATTCATTTAAATTACCGCTCTTCCTTATCTCAACCAAATTAGAATCAACAAAAGCCAACGCGCTTTTATAATCCTGCTCCAGCTCATTATATTTAAACTTCACCCAATAATACCAACGCTTATAGAATGGATTGGTATCTTTTATCAAATCTAAACGATCCAAAAGAGCCAAAGCCTTTATCTTATCCTTCACCTCAATCTGATAGAGGGTCTCATAACATAGTGCATAATAATCATAGTACTCATTTGCCACAATCGAAGTATGCTGCAATTTTGAAAGCTTGTCTAAGTAAATATGCATAACGGCCGGTTCCCCCAACAGGTAAGAGACATGAACTATCTGTAAATATAGCCGCACAAGGACCGGGTCCGATTCATAAAGCTTCAGCCGCTTCTCTGCCTCAACAAACGCATCAAAAGCCTGTTTCAGCTGATCCAAACTCATATACGTGCTACCTATTGCCTGAAGTGATAATGCTATTCCTATAGTTGAATTCATTTTCTGCGCATGCTCGTACATAAGTTCCGCTTCATTAGTGGCAACTCCTATATCCCCTTTCAGACAGTAAGAATTTACCTTGATCTGGCCTATTCTGAAATAGTTCTCAAAATCTCCTGCTTTGGAAGCTTCTGACTCAAGTCGAGTGGATAAACGGATTATACTGTCTTCCGGAATTATGCTACTTAAGATAAAATTCTTACCGGATAATTGATAAAGAAGCTCTAACTCTGATGGGTATTTCATAGCATAAGCAGTCATGCTTCCTGAAATGAATAATAATAGAGTTAGTATTAAGTGTTTTATCATCTGTTTCTTTTGTTAGTGTGGTACAAGGGACAAATATAACTAAAAAAGAAACATGTGCAATTTACATAAATAGAAAAATAACCCTCATCCAGCATAATAAGTTGCTGTGATGAGGGTTACTCAAATATAAAAAGTATTCTGCTTACAGAATAGATTTTGCAATACCCATTTCCAAGCCGCGAAGTTCTGCCAATCCGCGAAGACGGCCCAGGCAAGAATATCCCGGATTCGTTTTCTTTTTCAAGTCATCAATCATTTGATGTCCGTGGTCGGGACGCATAGCGATAGAGCATTTACGACGCTGTTGTAGAAGAATAAGGCTCTTCATTACGTTATACATGTCTACATTTCCTTCCAAGTGATTAGCTTCGTAGAAGTTTCCTTCCTCGTCACGTTGTGTACTGCGCAAGTGTACGAAGTTCACACGGTCGCCAAAACGTTCCATCATACCTGCAAGGTCATTATCGGCACGCACACCGAAAGAGCCTGTACACAAGCAGAGGCCATTAGATTCGTTAGGTACGGCTTCAATCAATTTCTTGAAATCCTCTTCCGTACTCAAAATACGAGGCAAACCTAAGATGGTGTAAGGAGGATCATCCGGATGAATTACCAGTTTCACTCCTACTTCATCGGCAACAGGAGCAATTTCTTTTAAGAAGAAAATCAGGTTGGAACGAAGCTTCTCTGCATCAATATCGTCATAACGATCTAATGCTTGCTGAAATTGTTCTACCGTGAAACTTTCTTCCGAACCCGGAAGTCCGGCAATCATATTACGAACCAACAATTTCTTGTCGTCTTCGCTCATCTGTTCAAAACGAGCTTTCGCTTTAGCTATTTCTTCCGGAGTATAGTCTTTTTCAGCATTCGGACGTTTCAAGATGAAAAGATCGAAAGCTACAAAAGCTGCTTTTTCAAAGCGGAGTGCTTTAGAGCCGTCCGGCATTGTATAGGCAAGATCTGTGCGGGTCCAGTCCAATACAGGCATGAAGTTATAAGTAACTACCATCACGCCACACTTCGCCAGATTACGGATACTTTCCTTATAGTTTTCGATGTATTTCATAAAGTCGCCCGTCTGTGTTTTGATATGCTCGTGTACAGGTACACTTTCTACCACAGACCATGTCAGACCCACTTCTTCAATCATTTGCTTACGCTTCATGATCTCTTCTACTGTCCACACTTCACCATTTGGAATGTGATGAAGAGCATTTACTATACCAGTGGCGCCTGCCTGCTTAATATCCCACAAGCTAACCGGGTCATTAGGACCATACCAGCGCCAAGTTTGTTCACATAAATACATATTATTCTTTCCTGATTACAAGTTACTAATTATGATTAAAAACAGAATGATACCATCCCAATATTAGATAGAGAATGCATCAAATCCACCGTCGATAACAGCTACTGTACCTGTTACGAAGTTAGAAGCATCGCTAATCAAATAATGGATTGTTCCATAAAGGTCTTCCGGTTCACCGAAACGGTTGAATGGAGTATGAGCGAGAATGGTCTTTGAACGGTCAGTCAGAGAACCATCCGGATTAGTCAATAACGCACGATTCTGATCGGTCAGGAAGAATCCCGGAGCAATGGCATTTACACGCAGACCGTTACCGAATTTCAAAGCCAGTTCGCCAGCCATATATTTAGTAAAGTTGGCAATAGCTGCTTTTGCCGCACCATAACCTACCACACGGGTCAATGGACGAAGAGCCGATTCAGAGCAGAAGTTTACAATAGAACCTTTCTTCTGTTCTACCATAATTTCAGCAAATACCATTGTAGGCAATACTGTACCGAAAAGGTTCAGATCCACCACTTTCTTGAATGCATCAATCTGCAAATCGAAGAAAGTCTTATCCGGAGCGATAGTTGCACCTGCCATGTTACCTCCGGCAGCGTTCAACAATACATCAATACGGCCATAAGCCTTCATGATTTCTACTTTGTTACCTTCCAGCACTTCCTTATCCATTACATCCGTGTAAAGGAACATAGCTTCATTTCCTTCGGCTTTGATACTATCTACCAATGCTTTTCCTGCTTCTTCACTTCTGTCGAGCACAACTACTTTTGCACCTTCCTTTGCGAGATACGCAGCAATACCTTTACCTAAAATACCAGCTCCACCGGTGATAACAACTACTTTGCCTTTTACGTTAAATAATTCATTCATGGTTCTTACAAATTTATATGTTTATAATTTATTGTTCAGATAATATTTCAGATTCTCTTTGAGAAGAATATCGATAGGCATCAAATTAACCTTTTCACTGCTCTGTTTGAACAACAGATGATTACACAATGATTTAATACCATCATATCCCTGACGCTCCGGACGCTGCGCAATCAATGCGGTTATGACACCTTCGGAAAGCAACTGTGTATTTCTCCCGATAAGGTCATAACCAACCAGTTTAACAGACTGCATTCCTCTCGCTTTCAGGTAATTCCCTAAAATATAACAAGTTGAATTGAAGATAACAGCCCCATTTATATTTGGATTAGCTTCAAATATTTCATCCAGTTTCATGAAGTTATACACTGAATCATTTATTTTCAGCTCCACTTCATGCAGATTTCCATTGAATCCTGTTTGCGTAAGATAATGGCAGAAACCTTCCCGCCTGTTCTTTCCCTGATTAGAGTCATTCTTCCCACTATGAATAATTCGCGCCATCAATATATCGGAAGACGAAGAAAGCCGGTCCATCAACAATCTGGCAGCAATCACTCCGGCATCATAAGACTCCGTTCCGAAATAAGCCAGTTGATGTTGCCCTCCAATGTTGGAGTCAACATACACATAAGGTATTTCATTCCTGTCAAGTTCCTGCGAAAGCCGGATAACAGAATCCGTAAACAAAGTCGCAATCAATACACCATCCACTTTCTCATTCAGCAGATTACGGATGATATCATCAAAAGTCTTGTTATTATATTGATCGAAAAAGAGTTTGGTAATGGTGATGTTATACGATTCCATTTCCGACGCTGCTTTATCTATGCCTTCCGAAATAGCTTCCCAATACTCTCCCTGAACAAAAGAAGGAGTAATCGCAAGAAGATGATATTGCTTTTTGGAGGCCGCCAATGAACGTGCCATCAGATTGGGCTGGTAATGTACCATCTCCAGAATCGCCTGTACCTTTTTCCTGTTTTCTTCAGATACCCTGCCACGATTATGGATTACACGATCTACTGTGCCAACAGAGACACCTGCCATCTTGGCAATGTCTACAATCCGAATATTTGAAAACTCTTTATCCATCTATTGATAAGTATCTTGTTTTTCATTGGCAAAAGTAAAATGAATTATTGAATTAAGCAATAATGTGTGCGCACACACATAACACACTATAAAGAACATACCACTAATAATCAGCAAGTTAACCACAACAGTAAAGAAGTATACATGTTGTTAAACATAAGAAAAAGTAAAGATAGTATAGATAAAAAAGCACTTATCAGATGAGAAACCAGAGGGAAAATAGCTTTTGATTCTTGAAGGAAGTGAAAATAATGGGGAAGATACACCAATATGTGTTCGTGCACACATCATTCAGATAGTGACTGATAAGGCTAGAAATAAAAGATTAAACACATATAAAATAAAACAGGTAACCGATTCTATTTAAATCGATTACCCGTTTTGGAGTTCTTATTTCCCCCACTTATCTTTTGCTTTTCCGGCCACTTTATCGGCTTCATCTGCTACTTTATCAGCAATTTCCGCACCGGCTTCTACTGCTTTAAGTCCAAGATCCACTGCTTTTCTTTCAGCATGAGCAGCAGCTATTTCAGCATCACGACCTATGCGATGGATAGCATTATAAATTTCACTTTCTAATTGTTTTGCTTTTGCTGTACGTGAAAGACGATAAGCTACTGCGCCAAGGATTGACCCAATTCCGAGTCCAATCCAGAAATTTCCATGTCTACATTCCATAATCAAGTTCTGTTTTTAGGATTAAAAATAAATTATATAAATATCTATTTAGATTTCGAGAATAAGGAAGCAATCCACAATACAAGGATAGCTCCTACGGTGGAAGTTATCAAACTTCCGATCAGTCCTGAAGCTGCCAGTCCGAAAAGGGCAAACACCCAACCGCCCAGTACACCTCCAAGAATACCAAGTAATAAATTTATAACAAGACCAAAACCTCCGCCGCGCATTATTTTACCTGCGAGGAATCCAGCCACAATACCAATAATGATATACCATATAAAGCCCATATAATCCTCCTTTTTTATTTAACAACAGTAGGTATGAAGAATAGTTCAGTCACTCAAAACTGAATTAACGACAATTTACAATCCTTAGTCTTAGAGCTTTATTCCTATCATATTGAATTAATCACAGCAAATATATATTGAGAAACGGGAAGTTTCCGTACCTTTGCAGCCGATTTTTCAGGAACACTTCAATAGTAAATAGGTATTATGGTACAGAATCAGGAACAACCCGTAGGAAAAATTACATTTTCCATTTTGATTGCATTGAGTCTTTCGCATTGCCTCAACGATCTTTTACAGTCGGTGCTATCAGCATCTTATCCTTTATTTAAAGATGATTTAGGACTTAGTTTCGCGCAAATCGGACTTATCACACTAGTTTATCAACTTTCCGCTTCAGTTTTTCAACCGATTACCGGAATTTTCTTTGATAAGCATCCCGTCGCATGGTCATTGCCTATCGGAATGAGCTTTACACTGATTGGTTTGATAAACTTAGCATTCTCTGATAATCTATACTGGATATTAGCCTCCGTATTCTTAATCGGAATTGGCTCTTCCGTACTGCATCCGGAAGCCTCCCGTATCACGTTCCTTGCCTCCGGTGGAAAACGTGGACTGGCACAATCACTCTTTCAGGTAGGTGGTAACTTCGGAGGTTCATTAGGCCCTTTGCTGGTTGCTCTGTTGGTGGCTCCTTATGGCAGGCAACATCTCATCGTATTTGCATTTGTGGCTTTAGCTGCTATCGGAGTGATGTACCCAATTTGCAAATGGTATAAATCATATCTAAACCGGATGAAAGCACAGACTGTCAGTGTCAGAAAACCAGTTCATCTTCCTTTGCCTATGGATAAGACAGCCCTTTCAATCGCGATATTGCTGATTCTGATTTTCTCCAAATATATTTATATGGCAAGTCTCACCAGTTATTATACTTTCTACCTGATTCATAAATTCAATGTAAGTGTACAAGATTCGCAGCTATATTTATTTATTTTCCTGGTAGCTACTGCTATCGGAACATTAATTGGCGGACCTGTCGGTGACCGTATCGGTCGGAAATATGTGATTTGGGCTTCTATTTTAGGAGCGGCCCCATTTAGCTTACTAATGCCACATGCCAATCTGCTGTGGACTATTATACTTAGCTTCTGTGTGGGATTGATGCTTTCTTCCGCTTTTCCTGCCATATTGCTTTATGCACAGGAGCTGCTTCCTACCAAACTTGGATTGATATCCGGTTTGTTCTTTGGATTTGCTTTCGGAGTGGCCGGTGTAGCATCTGCCGTACTTGGCAATTTAGCGGATAAAACGAGCATTGAATATGTATATAATATCTGTGCTTATATGCCACTACTGGGATTAGTCACGTTCTTCTTGCCTAATTTGAAGAAGAAAAAGATTGGATAGAAATCTATATAAATAAAACCGCCCTGCTATAATGATTCTAGTGGGGCGATTTATATTATTTATAATCTGAACTCGTCTTCACATTTTTAGCTTCAATATCTACTTAATTGCCCTTCATAGATACGTTTCACAGAAGTGACATTGGGATATGTTTTATTATATATTTTCGTTACATCTTCTACTAACCAACAATACAGTGGGCCAAGAGCGCGAGTAGCATCATCTTCTGATGGAGTTTTTTCCGGAGAGGTGAAATAAAGCACATGGTCTATATCATTATAATTCACATAAATAAAAGAAGTAAATGTCTTTTCATCCGTTTGCCTTATCTCTCTGGTAAAAGAAGCAGTAATAACGTTAGATATATCATCCTTTGAAGGAATTACAGTAAGCGTACCACTATCTTTTGTATCATAAATAAATTTAATTCCGCCAGTTACATGCATATCCGAGCTTGCGATAACTTGATTTTCTAAATCTACTTTCTCATCACCCTCAAGTCCTTCGACTTTTACACTTACTTTCTTTGTAGTAAACGATTTCGTACCTTTGATTATCTTTATATCAATTTTAGCAGTCAGTCCATTCGCATCTTTCACTACAAGAAATGTTGTTCCCAATTGAACGGGAGCTATCATCACATAACCATATTCTTCCTGAATCTTAGCTTTTGCTATCTCTTCATCACCAGTTTCTACAGTATAAGGAGCTACCCCACCTGTCATTCCTACAGCAGCACCATCAGTTATCTCCATTACTATATCACTAATAGGTTGATCTGGGAAATAAATATCATCTATTTCATAAAGAAAGAAACGTTCATCATCGTTATCACAGGATACTAATCCTAAGCCAATGAACAACAATAAAAATAAAAGTCTAGTTTTCATACTTTAATTTGTTAATTTGTGAGTGTGAGTAATAATTATCCTACAAAAATACTAATATTCACCATACGGTATTCCAATAAGTCACTATATTATTTATTCTAATTATTAACGAAGTCTTCCTTTAGCCTCATGTTCTAAAGTTTTGGGATTACGACGAGTGTCCCAAAGGGCGATAATAAAAACACGATCATTCATAACTGCATACACAAGTTTGCATAGTCTATCAACAGGAATAGAGTGTAATTCCATCTCTTCAAAATCCTCCAGCAAAGGCTCTACTTTTCCAAGAAATGGAAACTCACATAAATTCCGAGTAACATGTACAACTTGTTGTCTGAAAAGGCGAGCCTCTTTCATCGAAAACTGGGTTTCAATATAACAAAGGATGACCTCTAAGTCATCCAATGCCTCGTAATCCCATACTATTTCCATCGTTCCGTACGCTTCAACATCTCATCCTGCGAAGCATATTCTCCTTGTTTATAGCGTACTAAAGCACTTTCTGCACGTTTCTTTATACATTCTATTTCATCTTTGCAGGGAGATTCCGCTTCCTGCTCTTTACGCGCAACACGCGATTTGCGACGCAAAGCTTTTAAGGCTTTTAAAGCTTCAGCCGTCAGATCATCATCAGCAATAATAGCAGCCACCTCTTTAAGAAGTGAAGCCCTAAGTTCCATTGTAGACATATTAATTATCTCCTTTCTTTATAATACAAAGTTACAATAAAACAGTTACATAACCTACGAAACTCTATTCTATTAACATACTTAACAGAAGAAAGAAAACGACCGGTATGCATCGTCACGACGTATACCGGTCTACAAGTTAAGGTCAAAGTCAAAAAATTAAGAGAGCTATTTATATGTTAGGGTTAGCGTTTATTTCTTTCTGGGGAATAGCATACAAATAATAGGTGCTATTTACTGTAAACGGTTTACCGTTCGGGAAGTTAAGGAACCAATGTCCCAGAGGATTTCGTTTTTCAAAGCTACCACCCTCCTGCCAACAATCGACTTCTGTCTTCTGCATTTCATCAGATAAAGCAGTACGTACTACGGAACCCTGTGTACGAAGTACATCTGTAATACCGAATCCCTCTCCCCAAAGTTCGCGGCGACGTTCCATCAGAATCTCATTAAGAACATCTTCCTGCGATTTCCCTGTCACGTCATAATCTCCCACTCCACGGGCATTGCGCAACGTATTCAATGGAATGACAGCCTGATTCAAAGCTACTCCATCACGAACTTTCGCCTCCGCTTCTATCAAATACATTTCAGAAGCACGCATCAAGACCAGATCAGCTGTATCATCTGCACGCATGTGGAATTTCTTATATCCCAGATACCCTTCACGCATCCACTGAAACAAAGGCAGACGAATGTCACCCTCAATAAAGGTATCTTTTAGATGAGGATCGGCCATAAAGCTACTATAAGCTCCGACGTATGTTGCATCCAGATAATAGAAGTTGTAGCTGGCATCCGATTGAGAAGGTATTTGAGGAAATCCCCATATCCATTCTTTATTGGAAATATTATTGAAGCCTTCGTATTCGGCTGTCGTTGTCATCAACGCATATCCTGTACGTGCGGCTTCAGCTGCTTTCGCTGCTTCTTCCCACTGCCCTGTCAACAGATAAGCACGAGCCAAGAGGCCATCCACCACGGCAACATTCGGTTTGAATTTCTGGTTATCACCACTCCTGACATAGTTCTTCAAATAATCCTGTGCCAGGTTTAGATCATCAAAAATACGCTGATAAACCTGTGCCACCGTTGATTTTCCTTTCGGAACTGTCGAACTATTACTCGGTTCGGTATATATAGGAACACATGGAGCATCTTTATCTTTCAGATAAGTGAATTGATAATGCTGCACCAAGTGTAAATAACAGAAAGCACGCAGCGCCAATGCCTGTCCCTGCGCCTGCCGGAGTTCCTCCGAATCTCCCTGAATGGAAATGGCAGTATTACAGTTATCGATCGTTTTATATATCAGATACCAAGCAAATTCTGTTCTATTGTTCGAAGGCAACGCTATATCGTTAAACTGATACGAAGAGTTGAAACCGTATTTCGGACGGGAAACAACATCACTTGCCATCATGTCATCCAGACACTGAAGTGCCCGATAACCGATATTGGCATAGGTACTTGAATAATCAAACAGATTATACCAGGCACCATTCACAAGTGCCGCTGCATTTTCGGGCACAGGTACTTTTTCCGAACTTACCGCATCCGTTGGGTCCGTATCCAAAAAACTGCTGCTACAACTCGTTACCAGGAAAAGTCCGGCAACTGCGGCAAGAATGGATTTAATTTTTATTTTTCTCATAATTTAGTCTGAATTTAGAAAGAAACGTTGATACCTCCGGAGATCGTTCGCATAGCCGGATAACGATAATAAGTGATACCGGTAATTCCCTGTTCAGGGTCTAGTCCCTGATTCCGGTGAATGGTAAACAGATTATCTCCTTGTACATATACCTGCACACTGCTCAATGATAACTTACTAATCCATTGTTTGGGTAAGTTATAGGAAAGAGTCAGGTTTTTCAATCGCATATACGAATTATTCTGCAAGAAACGGGTAGAAGCCGAGTTCCAGTTATTAGTGGTAGTACTCAAAGCGGGAACATCTGTATTACGATTGTCGGGAGTCCATCTTTTTAGAATCTCCGTCGACCAGTCGCGTCCTTCCAGACTTCCATTATGCAGAATCATTGTAATATCACGATTGTAGATATATCCACCGATACTATAAGCAAAGATGGCAGAAAGATCAAATCCTTTCCAGGAAAGAGAGGTATTGAATCCACCATACACTTTCGGGAGAGAAGATTTATTGACGTAATAATAGTCAGCCGAACCGTAATCGTTTGTTGTGACACGTTTTCCGGTCGGATTGTGATTTTCATCTTCTTCATCCATATACCACAACGGATCTCCGTTTTCCGGATTTACTCCCGCCCACTCTATCATATAGAAATCATAAACAGAACGGCCTACCTGTAACTTGTTCACTCCACTTTGCGGCATATCTTTCAAAGGAAGGTCCGTCACCTTATTCTTATAATGTGTCAGATTCATCCCCAGTTTCCATACCCAACCATTCTGATTGATAATTGTTCCGTTCAACACCATTTCTATACCTGTATTCTTCAAGGCTCCTACATTCTCGTCAATAGAACCATATCCCAGGGAAGGAGCTATCGGACGTGAGTAAAGCAAATCTTTCGAACGACGTGTAAAGAAGTCAAACGAACCGGAAAAACGGTTGTTGAACAGGGAGAAGTCGATACCCACGTTAAAGTTGAGGTTCGTTTCCCATTTCAGATTCGGGGTCGCCATACGATCGGACACTAACGCATTTTCTCCCAGATTGGAAACAATGGTATAAAGCCCTTTACTCGCATAATACGTACCCAAGTTATCGTTTCCCTGTGCACCATAGCTCATTTTCAGAGTTAAGGCAGACAACCAGTCGGAAGTGCTTGCCATAAACTCTTCCCGGTCGATACGCCAGGAAGTACCCAACGACCAGAAATTTCCCCAACGGGTTTCGGGCGCAAAACGTGAAGAACCGTCGCGACGATAAGATGCCGAGAAGAAATATTTATTTTGATAATCATATAACGCTTGAGTCAGATAACCTACCAATGCATAGTCGATACGATATCCCGAACCTCCGGTCAGCTGTGAGCCGACTACCAATTCCGGCATATCAGGCTGCGCCATTTTGGAACGTGATGCTGTCAGTTCATCGTAACGGTAAGAATAGGCTTCCACACCGGCAAGGACATTAAAATGATGTTCACCGATTGTCTTGTCATACGTAGCGATATTGTTCCACGTCCAGGAGAAAGTGCGGGTATTCATTCGGCTGACGCCGCCTCCGTTCTCTTTAGCCGGACCTAACTTCGGATTCGTATAATCCAGCGTATTATAATTAATCAAGTCAAAATTGAAACTTGTCTTGAATTTCAGTCCTTCAATAATCGTAGCTTCCAGAAAAGTACGACCGGAGACTTCATCTTTCATTCGTTCCGATTTATCCAAAGGCAAAGTAGCGGGCAGGTTCCAGTTTGCCATCGAACCGGAAGGACGATAGGAACCAAAGTCATAAATACGATCTCCACTCTCATCCAATTTGTAGCTACCATCCGTATTCATTTCATAAATAGGATAAAATCCCGGCATGGTACGTCCTGCGGTAATCACATTACTGGTTTTGGAATCGGAAGAAACCGGATAATTCTGCATGGAATGTGCGAAACTCAAGTTGACGCCTCCCTTCAACCAGGAAGTCATCTCGCTGGTGATATTGGAACGAAGATTGAAACGCTGGTAACCGGATTCGAGTGCAATACCTTTATCATTCAGGTATCCGGCAGAAAAGAAATACTGATTCGCTTTTCCACCTCCGGAAACACTTAGATTTAACTCTGTGCGAAGTGCCTGTTGCTCCATGGCGTCACTCCAGTCAGAATTCCATAACGGACGGGCACCTGCCACCAGCTTTCCATCTGTACCGACCGGTTGCGCATATTGAGGACCATAGGGGTTCGGGCCACCTCCCATTAATTTCGTTACCAAGTCTTTGGATGCTTGCGTCGCGGCAGTTGCCGGAGTATAATCCGCACTCTTGGCATACTGATTGCGAAGTGCTTCCCAATATAATTCGAAGTATTGGTCGGTACTGACACGATCATAATCGCGTACGGCACGGTTGGAACCTCCTAACGAAGCTTTCACCTTTACTGTTGCTTTGGTATTCTGGTCTCCCTGCTTGGTCGTGATAATAATCACACCATTTGCACCACGGGAACCATACAAAGCAGCAGAGGCCGCATCTTTCAATACTGTCATCGAAGATATGTCATCCGGATTGATAGAGTTCACACTACCATCGAACGGAACACCGTCCACTACATAAAGCGGAGCGCTGGAAGCGTTGATAGACCCGATACCACGAATACGGATTTCCGCATCCGTACCCGGCTGGCCGCTTGCCGCACTCGCCTGTACTCCGGATACCGTACCCTCCAATACACGTGATATGCTGGAAGTCTGTAACTTTTCAATCTCACCAGCTTTCATCGTCGAAGCTGCTCCGGTAAAACTATACTTTTTAGCGGTAGCATAAGCTACCACCATTACTTCTTCCAGTTCCTTACTTTCCGATTCCAACGTGACGTTAATCACACTCCGGTTATTCACCGGTTGTTCCACCGTTCTCATTCCTACAAAACGGAACACTAAAGTGCCGGTCGCAGGAATCTCAATCGAATACTTTCCATCAATATCGGTAATGGTGCCGGAAGATGCTCCTTTCAATTGTACGGAGACACCAGGCAAAGGTTCTCCTTCAGAAGTCACTGTGCCTGTCACGCGTTTCTCCTGCTGTGCTTCCGCATATACTATATTTCCTGCAAAAAGCAGAAGAGACACGACTAATAAACGTAAATAGATTCTCATAATTTTGTGGCTTAATATTTATTTGCTTGTTGTAACTAACAGTATATTGAACTTTTTTGTTTAGGAAACGAAACATTTTTTAGAAGATTGCTAGTATAAATCAACGAAAGGTAGTACATTCGTGAAACAAAAAATATCTATACCAACAAAGAACCACATGGGGAAACGGGTTATTCTATATCTTTTTCTGTTATTTTCACTGTCCTTACAGGCACAGACTGAAGAGAAAGTCTCTTTAGGCAACGAGAGTACAGAAGTAGATTCCACAGCAACCGCCAAGCCAAGTGCTTTTAAAAGAGCGATCAAGAAGTTTATGAACTTCAGTGATTTCGATACGCTCTATATCAGTCCCAACCGTTATAACTATGCGCTGATGGTTACTCATTTCAGCAACTTTGAGTATTATTCTATCACCAGTGAATTGCCGCAGCCACAGAAACTTAGTTTTTCTCCCAACCCGCACAACAAGATAGGATTGTATTTCGGCTGGCGATGGATTTTCCTGGGATGGTCTGTAGATGTAAACGATATTTTCAAAAAAGGCAACCGAAAGAACAGAGGAACAGAATTCGATCTTAGCCTATACAGTTCCAAACTGGGGGTGGATATCTTCTATCGCCGCACCGGTAATGATTACAAAATACATAAAATCAGAGGATTTTCAGACGATATCCCCTCCAACTATTCCGAAGATTTCAGCGGAATAAAGGTAGATATCAAAGGACTGAATCTATATTATATCTTCAATAACCGTAAATTCTCCTACCCTGCCGCATTCAGTCAGTCCACCAATCAACGACGCAATGCAGGTACATTTATTGCAGGTTTTTCCATTTCAAAGCATCATCTCGACTTCGACTATACAGCACTTCCGGGATTTATCCAGGAGGCGATGAATCCTGCCATGAAAGTCAAGAATATTAAATACACCAATGCCAACATCAGTTTCGGCTACGCCTACAACTGGGTCTTTGCCCGCAACTGTCTGGCATGCCTGTCTCTCACCCCTGCCATTGCCTACAAAGCTTCCGATGTGGACGCAGAAACAAATGAAGCAAAAGCATGGTACGGTAAATTCAATCTGGATTTTCTGGTTCGGGCAGGGATTGTCTACAACACTGGCAAGTATTACGTAGGTACTTCTTTTGTTGGAAAAAACTACAATTATCATCGCAACAATTTCTCTGTCGACAATGGATTCGGTACTCTCCAAATATATGCCGGATTCAACTTCAACACCCGCAAAGAATACAGGAAAAAGAAATAATTCCACAGAAACTAGAAATCATCAACTTGCTTGCTTATCCAAAGAATCTTTGTACATTTGCCACGTTCTAACGAGCAAAAGTAAAAAAATCAATGAAGCAACAACGCCACATACAGACCACACGCACTCTTCTTTCCCGCTTTCGCTACTGGGGAAGAAAGAACTATGCTGCCTTTGCAAGTATGGGACGCGAATTCCAAATCGGTCATCTGCATACCAATGTAGTGGACGTTGCTCTTCGTAAGCAGAATGCTGCACAAACTATCCCTTATCATACATTTATGACACTTCAGGAAATCAAAGACCAAGTGTTGGCGGGTATCGACATATCACCCGACCAAGCTGCTTGGCTAGCCAACATGGCTGACAGCGAGGCGCTTTATGCCGCCGCGCATGAGATTACCGTCGCGTGTGCTTCGCACGAGTTCGACATGTGTTCCATCATCAACGCCAAGTCCGGCCGATGTCCGGAAAACTGCAAATGGTGTGCACAATCCTCCCACTACCAGACTAAAGCCGAGATTTACGATCTCCTTCCCGCTGAAGAATGTCTTCGACAGGCCCAATACAACGAAGCCCAGGACGTCAACCGATTCTCCCTCGTTACCAGCGGACGAAAACCATCTCCCAAACAGATTACTCAACTTTGCGATACAGTCCACTATATGCGTCGACATTCGTCGATTCAACTTTGTGCTTCTCTGGGACTGCTCAATGAAGAAGAATTGCGTTCCCTGCATGAAGCCGGAATCACCCGTTACCACTGTAATCTGGAAACTGCCCCGTCTTATTTTTCCAAACTTTGCTCTACGCATACGCAAGAACAGAAACTGGCTACTCTTGATGCAGCCCGTCGTGTAGGCATGGATATCTGTTGCGGAGGTATCATCGGCATGGGAGAAACGATGGAGCAACGGATTGAATTTGCTTTCACATTGGCAGAACTGAATGTTCAATCCATACCTATCAACCTGCTTAGTCCGATTCCGGGAACTCCACTGGAAAACGAGCAGCCTCTAAGCGAAGAAGAAATACTTAAAACCATCGCACTCTTTCGTTTTATCAATCCAACCGCTTTTCTGCGTTTTGCCGGAGGGCGTTCACAACTTTCTTCCGAAGCGATGCACAAGGCATTATATATCGGAATTAACTCGGCTATCGTAGGCGACCTATTGACAACACTCGGCTCCAAAGTATCGGAAGACAAAAAGATGATTCAGGAAGAAGGCTATCATTTCGCCGATTCCCAATTTGATCGCGAGCACATCTGGCATCCGTACACTTCGACTACCGATCCGCTTCCTGTATATAAAGTGAAACGGGCAGACGGCGCTACAATTACCCTCGAAGACGGACAAACGCTCATTGACGGAATGTCTTCCTGGTGGTGTGCAGTGCATGGATATAATCATCCGGTATTGAATCAGGCGGCAAAAGAACAATTAGATAAAATGTCTCATGTCATGTTCGGGGGACTGACGCATGATCCGGCCATTGAATTGGGGAAATTGTTATTGCCTTTGGTTCCTTCCTCCATGCAGAAAATATTCTATGCAGATTCCGGTTCGGTAGCCGTAGAAGTGGCACTGAAAATGGCTGTACAATATTGGTATGCAGCAGGAAAACCGGAAAAGAACAATTTCGTGACTATCCGTTCCGGCTATCACGGTGATACGTGGAATGCCATGTCTGTATGTGATCCGGTGACGGGTATGCACAGTCTTTTCGGTTCGGCATTGCCTGTACGTTATTTTGTCCCGTCCCCCACTTCCCGGTTCGACGGAGAATGGAATCCGGAAGATATACTACCTCTACAAGAGATGATTGAAAAACATTCAAAAGAGTTGGCGGCGCTTATCCTGGAACCGGTGGTACAGGGAGCAGGCGGAATGTGGTTCTATCATCCACAGTACCTGCGTGAAGCTGAAAAGCTTTGCCGGAAGCACGATGTTCTTCTTATCTTCGACGAAATAGCAACAGGATTCGGACGTACCGGCAAACTTTTTGCGTGGGAACACGCCGGAGTAGAACCGGATATAATGTGCATCGGCAAAGCACTGACCGGAGGATATATGACACTTTCTGCTGTATTGACCAGTAACCGGATAGCAGATACCATCTCCAACCATGCACCGGGAGCTTTTATGCACGGACCTACATTTATGGGGAATCCACTTGCGTGTGCAGTGGCCTGTGCTTCCGTCCGCCTATTACTCGAATCCGGTTGGCAAGAGAATGTAAAACGAATCGAAACTCAACTGAAAGAAGAACTGGAACCTGCACGGGAATTTCCGGAAGTGGCTGATGTACGAATACTCGGAGCTATCGGAGTCATTGAGATGAAGCGTCCGGTAAATATGGCCTATATGCAACGACGATTTGTGGAAGAAAGAATCTGGGTACGTCCCTTTGGCAAACTGGTATATCTAATGCCACCTTTCATCATCACTTCGGAACAATTAAGCAAGCTGACTTCCGGGTTACTTAAAGTTATTCAAAAAAGATGACAGATAAGAAGGATATTACCGGATTTTCACCCAAGAGTCTGTTCCTCGGTGAGCAAAAGGGTGTTCCTCGGTGAGGAACGGGCCTTTCCTCACCGAGGAAGGATGCCTTGGTCGGTGAGAAACTTTCGGAATAGTTCTTCTGATGATAAACATCTTATAGACAGCTGATTACATTTTCAATCATTCATATATCAAATACTGATTACTTAAAACAATAATTCATGACATTAGAGTATATAAACCAGGAACTCCAGACCTTGAAAGAGAGAAAGAATTACCGTTCTCTCCCACCGCTAATCCACGAGGGCCGAGATATTCTGCTGAACGGACAACGAATGTTGAACCTATCTTCTAATGATTATCTCGGACTGGCCAATGACATCTCATTGAGGGAGGAATTCTTAAAGACACTCACTCCCGAAACATTCCTGCCTACCTCCTCTTCTTCCCGGTTATTGACCGGTAATTTTAGTGACTATCAGAAGCTGGAACAACAGCTAGCCACCATGTTCGGAACGGAAAGTGCACTCATATTCAATAGTGGTTATCATGCCAATACAGGAATACTTCCTGCCATTTGCAATACTCACACACTGATTCTTGCTGACAAGCTGGTACATGCAAGCCTGATAGACGGAATTAAATTATCATCTGCTAAATGTATCCGGTATCGTCACAATGATATTTCCCAGTTGCAACGACTGATTGCTGAAAATCATAACGCTTATGAGCAGATTATTATTGTTACCGAAAGTATCTTCAGCATGGATGGCGATGAAGCTGATCTTCCCGCTCTTATTCAACTCAAAAAGAGTTATTCCCATGTTCTTCTTTATGTAGATGAGGCTCATGCTTTTGGTGTACGGGGAGAAAAGGGATTAGGATGTGCTGAAGAACAGGACTGTATCAATGATATAGACTTTCTGGTAGGAACATTTGGAAAAGCCATTGCTTCGGCAGGAGCTTATATCGTCTGCCGACAACTCATTCGGGAATATCTTATCAATAAAATGCGTACGTTTATATTCACCACTGCCCTTCCTCCTATCAATATTCAGTGGACTTTATGGGTGTTAGAACACCTTTCAACTTTACAACATAAGAGAACTCACCTGCTACAAATCAGTGAAAAGCTAAAGGTAGCCCTTACAACCAAAGGATATAATTGCCCATCGGTGAGCCATATTGTACCTATGATTATAGGAGCCAGTGAAGATACCATATTAAAAGCAGAAGAACTCCAACGCAAAGGATTCTATGCATTGCCCGTCCGTCCGCCTACCGTACCCGACGGAACTTCACGCATCCGCTTCTCACTGACAGCGGACATCACAGAACATGAAATTGACCAACTCATCAAACTGATAAACGAATGAAACAGCATTTCATCATAAAGAATAATCAGAAGCATCTATTGCTTTTCTTCGCAGGTTGGGGGATGGATGAAACTCCTTTCCTGACCATTCATCCTGCTAATAAAGACTGGATGATTTGCTACGACTACCGTTCATTAACATTTGATGCCAGTTTATTGAAAACCTATTCCCAGATTACACTCATCGCCTGGTCGATGGGAGTCTGGGCAGCTTCGCAAATCATGAAACAGTACCCACATCTGCCTGTCTCTCAAAGTATCGCCATCAACGGGACCCTCTATCCGATACATGAGATCAAAGGCATTGCTCCCTCTATTTTCGATGGCACACTGCAAGGTTTGAGCGAACAAACCTTGCAGAAATTTCAAAGAAGAATGTGTGGTTCAATAGCTAACTATAAAGCTTTTCAAACCGTATCTCCCCAACGCCCGGTTGAAGAACTTAAAGAAGAACTTGCCGCCATACAACAACAATATTTATCATTGCCTCCCTCTGATTTTAAATGGCAAAAAGCTATCATAGGAAAAGGCGACCGCATTTTCCTCCCGGATAACCAATATCTGGCATGGGAAAACCAAGTGGACTCTCTTGAACAAGTGGAAGCGGCACATTACCAACAGGAGCTTTTTAATACAATACTCATGTAGCCGGAGACTGATGTGTTCATTATTGGTTCATATAATAATTTAGGCACGGATGACACGGATTAACACGGTTTTTAGTGTTGTCGTTACTGCAAAGCAACCGTGAAATCCGTGTAATCCGTGCCTAAAAGATAGTAGCAATTAATTAGTGGCGCACACTTACCATCAGAATATCAGCCTATTAAATAAATATTAATTATGAATAAACAACTAATTGCAGAACGTTTTTCAAAAGCTATCACTACCTATCCGATGGAAGCAAACGTGCAACGGCAAATAGCAGATAAAATGATTCGTCTGCTTGCGAAACATATATCTTCTCCCTGCTCGAAAGTGATTGAATTTGGCTGCGGAACCGGTATTTACTCCCGTATGCTGCTCCAAATCCTCCGTCCGGAAGAGTTATTACTCAATGACCTTTGCCCCGATATGAAATATTGCTGCGAAGACTTATTAGAGAAGAAGCAAGTTTCTTTTCTTCCGGGAGATGCCGAGACGGTCTCTTTCCCCGCCGAAAGCACACTGATTACTTCCTGCTCCGCCCTGCAATGGTTCGAGTCACCGGAAAACTTCTTCGAAAGGTGTAATACCCTGCTCGATAATCAGGGTTATTTCGCTTTTAGCACTTTTGGAAAAGAAAACATGAAAGAAATACGCGAACTTACCGGCAACGGACTTCCTTATCGTTCACGGGAAGAGCTTGAAGCAGCTTTGTCACCCCATTTCGACATACTGTATTCAGAAGAAGAGCTTATCCCGCTTTCGTTCGAAGAGCCGATAAAAGTGCTATATCACTTGAAGCAAACCGGAGTCAATGGTTTATCAACACAATCCTCTCCTGCCGGAAAACAAGAGAACGATTTGTGTTCATCAGACGACAATTCAAAAAATAATTCTAAGAACAATCTTCCCCAACAGCAGTGGACTCGTCGTGACTTGCAACTCTTCTGTGAACGTTACACGCAGGAATTTACTCAGGGCACTTCTGTGTCCTTAACATATCACCCTATTTATATCATCGCAAAAAAGAAAAAAGTATGAAACAGAATGTATATTTCGTCAGCGGTATCGATACGGATGCCGGAAAGAGCTATGCCACCGGCTTTCTAGCCCGTGAATGGAACAAGAACGGCCATCGCACCATCACCCAGAAATTTATTCAAACGGGAAATGTAGGTCATTCCGAAGATATTGACCTACACCGGCAAATCATGGGAATCCCTTTCACCAAAGAAGACCAAGAGGGACTAACCATGCCGGAGATTTTCTCTTATCCCGCCTCTCCGCATCTTGCTTCCCAGCTGGATAACCGTTCCATCGACTTTAATAAAATAAAACGTGCAACCGAAGAATTGAGTGAACGGTATGACTCTGTTTTACTCGAAGGAGCAGGCGGCCTTATGGTTCCTCTGACTACCGAACTCTTGACCATTGACTACATCGCTCAAGAGAAATATCCACTTATCTTTGTTACTTCGGGCAAACTGGGGAGCATCAACCATACCCTGCTTAGTCTCGAAGCAATACAAAAACGCGGCATTATACTAGATACCGTATTATATAATTTATACCCTACCGTAGAAGACAAAACGATTCAGAATGATACAATGGAATTTATCCGGACCTGGCTGAAAAAGTATTTTCCGGAAACGAAGTTTATACTGGTTCCGGAAATAAAAAAGAATCTATAGAAAAGCAATCACCGACTACTTTCACTCGACAACAATCGTACTCTTTTGTGGATTATGGCTATCATAAGTAACTTTCACCGGATACATATAGCCATAATCCTTTATTTTTTAAACAGTAGTCGAATATTTATCCAAAGCCTTTCTCAATGATCTTTCTGAAATTGGTTTAGTCACATAATCGTTACACCCCATCTCTAAGGCCTGTTCCTTATCAGTCCCGAAAGCATAAGCCGTCAAGGCGATGATAGGAATCTCTTTTGAATAAGAGCGGATAATGTGCGTTGCTTCCAGCCCATCCATACGCGGCATTTTTACATCCATCAGGATTAAATCCGGCTGGTACTGCTTATACATTTCGATGGCTTCCACTCCGTCTTTAGCCCAAAGCAATGCATATTCCCTGCCAATCAGATTCTTCAACAGGATGAAATTGCTCTCCACATCTTCTGCTACCAGAATCTTCTTGATCTGTTGTACGCGATTGACAGTATTCCCTTTAGATTCCACCTTTGTCTCTTTGAAGAATTTACCGAGTTCTCCGGTTTCTTCATAAGGAATTGTGAAGTAGAAGGTAGAGCCTTTACCCAGTTCGGAAGTTACGCCGATTTCTCCACCGACCTTTTCAATAATCATCTGACAGATAGACAGACCTAATCCCGTCCCTTGCGCAAAAGAGTTCAGTTTGACAAAGCGCTCGAAGATACGATCCACCTTTTCCGGTTCTATTCCTATTCCTGTATCTTTCACATACACACGGATATTTTTATCCATCCGTTCAAAACCAAATCGAATCTCCCCCTCATAGGTAAACTTACTTGCATTAGTCAGGAAATTCGTTATCACCTGCATGATGCGGTTCTGATCTCCCTCAATGAGCAGATCCTCCTCTTCATTGTCCAAAACAAGAGTTACCCCTTCTTTCACACGTTCTTTATGAACAGCATAAATTGTCCGGCAAACCTCTCCCAGATTCATTGGACGTTTGATATATTCAAGTGTTCCGGCCTCTATCTTCGATAAATCCAGAATATCATTAATCAATTGCAACAAGATATCCGAGTTCTGATTGATAATACCCGAATAGAGCTTTTTCTCTTCAGCAGTTTCGGCAGAAGGCAATAATTGGGAGAATCCTACAATAGCATTCAACGGAGTCCGGATCTCATGGCTCATGTTAGCAAGGAAAGCACTTTTCAATCTATCGGATTGCTCCGCTTTAATCCTTGCCTTGATTAGTTCCTGCTCAATATTCTGAAGATTAGTAATATCCCACGAAATGCCAATCAGCAAAGGTTTACGTCCCTCCATCGGTACGAGTGCTTTCAAAGTCTGCACGATACGCGCTTCTCCATTAGCGGACAGATAAGTTTCCTGCATATCAATACGCTTATGAGTCTGGAGTAATTCCAAATCATCCTTACGGAATTTCTCCGCGTCTCCGTGCACCGGAAATATCTCATAATCCGTATGCCCGATAGCTTTAGATGCCGGAATACCCGAATGATCGGCAAATGCCTTATTCCAATATAAATATCTAAGATCATCTTCCGGATCTTTCACAAACAGATAGACCGGAATATTATTTAAAATGCCATCTAATAACAGATTCAGTTCACGGAGTTCATCGCGTTTCTTGATAACATCGGTAATGTCCTGCGTAAAGAACCAGGTGAGTTCCTGATTATTCTCACGAATCAGGAAAGTAGATACCTGATGTACTCTCTCCTTCGTATGCCCGTAAGGTATATAAGCCGCCCGATAAGCCAGACTTCCTTCATGATCGCGTATCACCTGGAGCTTTTGTTCCCATGCCTCCTTGTCGGTCATAGAGACACGCAAATCATATATTTTTTGTGTACCCAACTCCTGCGTTACACCGTATTCTTCTATAAATTGCTTATTTGCATAAACCAGCGTTCCATCTTCCGCCACAGCAAGAATACTGTCACTCACCTTATCAAGCACACTTTTAAAAACTTCCAATTGTCTTTGGGTAGCCACTCGTTCCGTTATGTCACGACACATAATCAGCACGTATTCCTCATCCAACGGAAAAATACGGTTCTCGTAATAATGGCGTTCACCATTAAAATCCAGTTCGTGATGTGCAGTTGAAACAGTTCCGGTGGTGATAGCCTGACGCATATTGGAGTGAATATTCTGATACGCTTCCGGTGGAACCATATCCTGCATGCGCATCCCTCTAAAATCCTTGTTTGATATTCCTACATGGTTGGTTTCTTCATTGGAAACAACTTCAATGCCTACCTCACTCTGATTGAAGACAGTCAGCATATCGGGAAGAGAGTCTAGTATTCTAACAGCATATTTCTCTTTAAAACTAGCAGGACGATCGCTATGCTTCTCATCCCTAAGAACAGAAAGTTCTTTTCTAAGCTGCTCGTTTTCTTTTTTAAGTGCTTCTAACTGTTCTAGTAATGCTTCTTTGCTTTGTTCGATGCTCATGATGTAACGGGGTAAATACGTACTTATCTGCCAAAAGTAAATATTTTTTTGAATAAAAGCATGTATTTACCCCGTTTTTTTCAAAGAATTACTCAATTACCATAATCCTGTCGTTCAATCCCACCTTCATGCCATCTTCCACGAATACTTCTTTCACAACTCCATCCGTCACCGAACGTATCTCATTCTCCATTTTCATCGCCACCAATACACAAAGCGGATCACCCCGCTTCACGAGATCTCCCTTCTTTACATACGTCTTCAGGATAACTCCCGGCATCGGTACCTGTACCACCTGACGCCCTACGGATTCAGCAGCAGTGCGGGCATTATGTATCTTCTCCATTTCTCCCTGCAATTCAATCTGATAAAGCTCCCCTTTATTCATAATCGTATACGAATTATTGGAAGAAGGAGAAATCTGCACTCCATGCGAATGATGATCGATGATGATCGAATGGATAGAGTCGCCACCCATGTTATAATCGACCTCATATATCTTACCATTGACTGCAATCTTCTTGATTGGTCCGTCCTCCAGAATCTCCACCTTATATTCACTGTCCGGCATATCCTGGAGCTTGGCGTAATATGTAGCTAATGTTGTACCCATAACCAATTCCGTTATTTTTTAATTTTTAATTCTCAATTTTCAATTTAATAATTATTAGCAGTCATCTGCAATTTACCGTAATACTTCCAGAGCGATTCGCCTACTACCGGAAGCGTAGTGGCACGGGAAGCCGCTTCTTTCTCCCTCTCGTAGTGTCTCACTGCGGCAGCAATGACAGCCACTGTCGGATCGGTATTCTGACGACGTTTCAGGTCTTCCTTATCAAAACGCGTATCGATAAATGTCGTATCGTATTCACCTTTCAGGAAAGCCGCATTCTTCAATACACGTTGATGGAAAGGAATCGTCGTTTTGATTCCCAGAATTTTATACTCGCGCAGAGCACGTGCCATATTAGAAATGGCCGAAGCACGGGTACGTCCCCAACAACAAAGCTTTGCAATCATCGGGTCATAATGCAAAGAGACTTCAAATCCCGCATAAGCGGCACTGTCAAGACGCAGGTTACGTCCCTCGGGAGCTTCACGAACAGTAATCACACCGGGAGAAGGCATGAAGTTATTCTCCGGATCTTCGGCGTAAATACGACATTCGATCGCTGCTCCGCTAAACTCAATATCATCCTGTTTATAAGGCAACGGATTTCCGGCAGCAACAGTTATCATATCCCGTACCAGATCAACGCCTGTGCATTCCTCCGTCACAGGATGCTCCACCTGCAAACGGGTATTCATCTCAAGAAAGTAGAAATTCTGGTCTTTATCCATCATAAACTCCAATGTCCCGGCACTGTAATAACCTATTTTCTTACAGGCTTCCACAGCTACCTTCAACATCTTCTTTCTCGTCTCCTCTTTCACAAAAGGAGAAGGACTTTCTTCTATCACCTTTTGGTTACGACGCTGAATGGAACATTCACGTTCATACAGATGAACGACATTTCCATACTTGTCTCCCATGATCTGAACTTCGATATGATGCGGATTCTCAATATATTTTTCAATATAAACCGCATCATTGCCAAAGGACGTCCCTGCTTCGGATTGCGACAAACGGAGAGCTGTTTCCACCTCTTCCTCCGTACGTACCAGACGCATACCTTTTCCTCCACCTCCCGCAAGTGCTTTCAGCATAATAGGATAGCCAACTTCATTAGCGACCTTCTTCACTTCATCAATGCCCTGTACGGGTGTTTCGGTTCCGGGCACAATGGGTAATCCTGCTTCCCGCATAATCTTACGGGCCTCCGTCTTGATTCCCATTTTGGAAATAATATCCGCACTAGGTCCGATAAAAATCACTCCTTCTTCTTCGCAACGGCGGGCAAAATCCGCATTCTCCGACAGGAAACCATATCCCGGATGAATAGCGGCTCCGGTCTTTTTGGCAATGGACAATATCAATTCCGGCTTCAGGTAAGAGGTATCTTCCGGCGAATTGGAAATACAATAGGCTTCTTCCGCATAACGAACGTGCAAAGCCCCGCGATCTACATGGGTATAAACAGCCACTGTCGAGATATTCATCACCCGACAAGTCCGGAAGATGCGCATCGCTATCTCACCCCGATTGGCTACTAATATTTTCTTTATCATAATCTTTGATTCTTTTTAATAAACACTCACCTATCATCTACCTAAAGCGGAATATTCGAATGTTTCCTGGGAGGATTCGATTGCCGTTTGTTGGCAAGCATCTCGAAACTTCGAATCAACCGCAAACGGGTTACCGCCGGATCGATCACTTCATCCACATATCCCAGTTCCGCCGCCCGGTAAGGATTGGCAAACTTTCCGCGATAATCATCCTGAAGTTCTTTCCGTTTCTCTTCGGGTTTCTCGGCTTTATCTATTTCCTTACGGAAAAGGATATTAACAGCTCCATCCGGTCCCATCACCGCGATTTCAGCAGTAGGGAAAGCAAGATTTACATCTCCACGGATATGCTTGGAACTCATCACATCGTAAGCACCACCGTATGCTTTGCGGGTGATAACCGTCACTTTCGGCACCGTAGCCTCGCAATAAGCATAAAGTAGCTTTGCCCCGTTACGGATAATTCCACCATATTCCTGGTCGACTCCCGGAAGGAATCCCGGCACATCTACCAGTGTCAGTAAAGGAATATTAAAAGCATCACAGAAGCGGACAAAACGGGCGGCTTTGATAGACGCATTGATATCCAGTGTGCCAGCAAGCACCAATGGCTGATTAGCCACCACTCCCACTGTTTTTCCATTCAGGCGGATATATCCCGTCACAATATTCGCAGCATATTCTGCCTGAAGCTCGAAGAAACTATTATCATCAGCCACCGCTTCTATCATCTCTTTTATATTATACGGCTGATTCGGATTGGACGGAATCAAATCTGCCAGTTCCGGAGTCAGGCGAGTCGGCGAATCGCTGGTCGCTACAAACGGAGGCTCTTCCATATTATTCCCCGGCAGATAGGAGATCAATTCACGAATATAATTGATGCACTCAATATCGTTCTCCGCAGAAAGATGGGCTACACCGGACTTTGTCATGTGCACGCCTACTCCACCGAGTTCTTCTTTTGTCACTTCTTCCTGTGTCACGCTTCTCACCACATCCGGTCCTGTAATAAACATATAGCCGGAGTTTTTCACCATCAGAATAAAATCGGTCAATGCAGGAGAATAAACGGCACCACCGGCACAAGGTCCCATGATCGCGCTAATCTGTGGAATCACTCCGGATGCCATAGAATTGCGCAGGAATATCTCGGCATATCCGGCCAAAGAACGTACTCCTTCCTGAATTCGTGCGCCTCCCGAGTCATTCAATCCGATGATAGGCGCTCCCATCTGCATAGCCATGTCCATCACCTTGCAGATCTTCTTTGCATGCGTTTCCGAAAGAGCTCCTCCAAACACGGTGAAATCCTGTGCGAATACATAAACCAGGCGCTTGCCAATCATACCATATCCCGTCACAACCCCGTCTCCGGCAAATTTCTGCTTTTCCATACCGAAATCGGTACACCGATGGGTTACCAACTTATCCAGTTCGATAAACGAACCTTTCTCCAATAATAAATCGATGCGTTCACGGGCGGTCAGCTTGCCCACAGAATGTTGTTTTTCAATGCGAGCGTCTCCGCCGCCTTTTTCTGCTTTCCTGTTCAGTTCTTCCAGGTTGCTAATAAGCTCTTTCATAGGCTGTAATTATTAAAGTTGTATGTGTGTGTAAAAATAAACAGTAATAAATGAAATCATTGTCACATTGATTACACAAAGGTACTTTTATATAATGAACGCATCATGCGTGGAAATTGTTAGCATTTATGCCTTAAAACATCTTTATCCATTTATTTAGGGAGCTTTTTTTTGCAGGTTGCGACAACAAACTTCCATGCTTTTCTGTTTATCGCTTATCATTTTTAATAAAACCTATACCCTAACAAAATGAGAACAATTAAAATCTTATTAGCAGCCGGTTTCCTGCTCGTGTTCGGTACAAGTATTCATGCACAGGTACAACGGAATGAAACCTATCTACCCAAATTTGCCATCAAGACCAATGCTCTCTATTGGGCCACTTCTACGCCCAACTTAGGAATCGAAGTGGGACTGGCAAAGAAACTGACTCTCGACATATCCGGTAACTACAATCCATGGAAGTTTGGTGACGACCGTCAAATCAAACATTGGCTCGTTCAGCCGGAATTACGCTATTGGCTCTGCGAACGTTTCAACGGAAGTTTCTTCGGTTTGCACGGACATTACGGAGAAATGAATGTCAGCAATCTGAATATATTCGGAATGGGACATGACCGTTACGACGGTAATCTGTACGGAGCCGGTATTTCCTACGGATACCAATGGATCATAAGCAAACGATGGAGTATGGAAGCTACCATCGGAGTGGGATACGCCCGTCTGGAATATGATAAGTATGCCCGTGGTGACGGAGGTGAAAAGCTGGGACATAACACCCGTAATTATTTCGGCCCGACCAAAGTCGGTCTTAGCTTCATTTATGTCATCAAATAATCGAACTTTCTAAAACTTACAATGATGAAAAGAAAACTTATTTATCTATTTATAGCTCTTGCAGCCACTATCCTGCCGGCTCATGCACAAAAATTCCTGAACGATGCGCTCACTCTCTCGAACGTATCTTTATGGCAACAAGGTAACTCTCTTTATGTCGGCATGACTTTCGACATGAAGAATCTGACAATAGGTTCCGCCCGAAGTTTAAGCCTTATTCCCCTGCTGACGGACGGACAGCATAATGTACCCTTGCAAGAAATCATCGTCAATGGTAAAAGACGCGAAAAAGCATATATCCGCGGTCTGGCAATCACTAAGCAAGAACCTACCGCCATTATCGTTCCTTATAATAAAAGGGAAACTTTTAATTATACGCAGGTGATTCCTTACAAACCCTGGATGGCTAATGCCAGTTTGCAACTTGTAGAGAATCTATGCGGATGCGGCAATTATCAGGAAATGAATGCACAGGAACTGATTACCAATGATGTATCTACTGAAGCCAAACGTTTAAGTGCCATGTCTCCTATCATTGCCTATATTCAGCCAACCGTAGAAGTGGTCAAAAACCGTAGCGAACAATATGAAGCTCATCTGGATTTTCCGGTCAACAAATCGGTGATCCTTACCGACTTCATGAACAATCATGCTGAATTGGTGAATATCCACGCCATGTTTGACAAAATACAGAATGACCGGAACCTGACTGTGAAAGGTATCAGTATCGAAGGTTTCGCCTCGCCGGAAGGACCTCTTGCCTTCAATGAACAGCTTTCCAAAAAACGTGCGGAAGCTTTGAAGGATTATCTGGTTAAGAACGAAAAAGTGTCTTCCAAACTATATAAAGTGACTTTCGGTGGAGAAAACTGGGATGGATTGGTAAAAGCACTCCAATCTTCTTCGATGAAGGAGAAGGAAACATTCCTGAACATCATCAAAAATACAACTGACGATGCCAAACGTAAACAGGAAATCATGCGTGTAGGCGGCGGAGCTCCTTACCGTAGTATGCTGAAAGAGATTTATCCGGGATTGCGTAAAGTGAACTGCAAGATTGACTATACCGTTGTCAATTTCGATGTTGAACAAGGCCGTATCATTATCCGGGAAAATCCGAAATATCTTAGTCTGAACGAAATGTATCAGGTGGCCAACAGTTATCCGAAAGGCAGCAAGGATTTTGTTAATGTATTCGATATTGCTGTACGCATGTATCCTACTGACGCCGTAGCTAACCTGAACGCAGGAGCCGTCGCATTATCACAAAAGGATTTGGATGCAGCAGTGAAGTTTATGGAGAAAGCCGATCACAATACCGCCGAATTCATAAACAATACCGGAGTCTACAATTTCCTTAACGGAGACATTAACCGTGCCATGGCCGCATTCGAGCAAGCAGCAAAGCTAGGTAACGAAGCTGCCCTTGCCAACTTAAAACAATTACAACAAATTTTAAGTGTGAAGATGAAATAAACAGAAAAATCTATTTATTCAACCGACCAAAGTGGGGCGTTCGTTTGTTATATCAATAATAAACGACGTTCCACTTTTTAAATCTGATAATTATGACCTTGATCCTTGCTGTTATTCCGGTGTTACTGTTGATTATACTGATGGCATTTTTTAAAATGTCAGGTGATAAAAGTAGTATCATTTCTCTGATTGTGACGATGCTGATTGCTCTTTTCGGCTTCGCTTTCTCGATAGACAATCTGTTTTACTCCTTTTTATATGGAGCATTAAAAGCTGTCTCTCCTATCTTAATCATTATTTTGATGGCTATTTTCAGTTATAATGTATTGCTGAAAACTGAAAAGATGGAGATTATTAAACAGCAATTCGCTTCTATTTCTACCGATAAAAGTATTCAGGTGTTATTACTGACTTGGGGATTCGGAGGTCTATTGGAAGCTATGGCCGGCTTCGGAACAGCAGTAGCTATTCCGGCGGCAATTCTTATCAGTCTGGGATTCAAGCCTATCTTTTCGGCAACGGTGAGTCTGATTGCCAATAGTGTAGCTACTGCTTTCGGAGCAATCGGAACTCCGGTATTAGTATTGGCCAAAGAAACGAATTTGGACGTATTGCATCTTAGTACGAATGTCGTATTGCAATTATCCGTTTTAATGTTCCTGATTCCGCTGGTTCTACTTTTCCTTACTGACTCCAAACTTAAATCGCTCCCGAAAAATATATTCCTGGCTTTATTGGTAGGCGGAGTCTCTTTAGCCAGCCAATATGTGGCAGCAAAATATATGGGTGCTGAATCTCCGGCCATAATCGGCAGTATTCTTTCTATTATCGTAATCGTTGTTTATGGAAAACTTACTGCATCCAAAGAAGAGAAAGCACGAAAAAGTCATCTGAAAACGAAAGATATATTAAATGCATGGAGCATTTATTTACTGATTCTATTTCTGATTATCCTGACCAGTCCGCTCTTTCCGGGATTGCGTCATACTTTAGAGAACAATTGGATTACGAGAATCAGTCTGCCTATCAATGCGTCCACCGTCAATTATACTATTTCCTGGCTGACTCATGCCGGAGTATTGCTTTTCATCGGTACTTTTATCGGTGGATTGATTCAGGGGGCTAAAGTAAAAGATCTGTTCATCGTTCTTTGGAATACCGTGAAGCAGTTGAAGAAAACATTCATTACGGTTATCTGCCTCGTGGGGTTATCTACTATTATGGATAGTTCCGGAATGATCGCTGTGATTGCCACAGCACTGGCTACGGCTACCGGAAGTTTGTATCCGTTATTTGCTCCGGTTATCGGTTGTCTGGGAACATTTATCACCGGAAGCGATACATCTTCCAACATCCTTTTCGGAAAGTTGCAAGCAAGTGTGGCAGGACAGATTCATGTTAGTCCGGATTGGCTGTCTGCGGCAAATACAGTAGGTGCCACAGGTGGTAAGATTATCTCCCCGCAAAGTATTGCTATTGCTACTTCTGCCGGAAACCAACAGGGAAAAGAAGGTGAAATACTGAAAGCGGCTATTCCGTATGCATTAGTATATGTAGCGATTACCGGAATTATTGTTTATATTTTCAGTTAATTCCCCCAAAATAGAAGAAGATAATAGTACCGTTAACAAAGTGCGATAATGCTTGACAATATTTCCGCTTAGCCATTAGATGGCAAAGCATTCAGCTCATTTTCGTACTGATTTGAACACCAATAAAAACTATAACTCTCTGCCACATTTTTGTCATTTATTCAAGTATTATACGGGGGAAAACAAAAATGTGGCAGTGCTTATAATCAATGACTTGGTTCTAAAAAAGCGTAGAAATAAGAGAAGTTTACAGAAAACGTATATAGAGTTTCTGCTTTTTGGAGAAGATAAAATGCACTTTCTTTTTAATCATTTGAATTTTAGTGTATTGGATGTATCGTTTTATTCTTTTCATCACACTTCGGCCTCAACGCATCTATTTCTTTGTTGTCGGTAAAGATATCTTTTAGATAATCACTGTTTGCTTGCAGTTGAGTAATTTACCGAATGGACAAGTGTTACGTAGCTGTTACACAAGTGTAGATGAGTAGTTACTCAAGTGCAACAGATTAACTTATGCGGATGAATTAGCTAAAAGATAAGGAGAAATGAGTAATAGATGCAATAGAACTTATTATATCTTCTACATAATATAACTAAAACATCCAGTCGTTCGTGATAAGTTGTAAAGGTGGAAAAGTATTAATACTCTATCGCTAGGATATTAATACCTGAATTGTCGGGTATATATACCCAACACATTGGACATATATATCCAACACGCTGCGCATATATCCCCTATATATTGGATATATATATCCAATAATCTATATGAAAGACATTTTCAGAAGTTTAGTGTTGAGTTTATTGCTATAAGCTCTAAATTATCTAGATTTTCTTTCTTCTTTTTGATTTATATTCTATCTTTACAATGCTCTTTATCAAAGTTCACAGCAGGAGAACCTGCTGTATCAATGTGGCAGGCTTTTTTATGTTTGTCCCATTTTTCTAGTTACTTATACCACATGATATACGACTTCATGCGCTTCCGCCAGTTGAGGAACCTCCAGTTTATCCAACATTTTATCTAAAACAGATTCAGGAAGTGCATATTCCCTGCTTTTATTTTGTTGACGCCAAATGTGGTATGATTGTTCCAGATAGACTATCTTTACTTTTGCACCATAATCAACAAACAAATCAATCAATTGAGCACGCATCTGACGAGTTATGTTAGTAGCATTCCAAACAAAGTCCTGACCTTTGCGGAGATACGTTCTAGCTTCCTCTTTCGCTGTTTGCACTACCCATCCATTCGCAGACTTATCCGTAGGACTCAATTTGTGTTTTCGACGAATGACGTCCAAACTCACCACCGGAACATCTATGCCAGCAGATTGAATATAATAATCCTTCCCCATTCCCGGAAGTCCTGACAACATCGTCACTTCACATTTGAACTGTTCGTGAGGGACATAATCGATATAACTGTCTTCAGTATGGAAGTAATGAAAACGTGCATAATCAGTGGCAAATTCTCTTGGTTTCTTCCAACAATCCTGTTCACGGCAGAAAATCTCAAACAGTTCCAGTGCTTCCAGCAGTTCATTCTTATCTTCACAAATGCGTCCTCTGATATCAGCATCGGCCAACATCTTTAGCAATGAAGTATCTACCCGTAAAGAAGCTTCACAGAGTTTCTTCACAGAGTCAGGCTTCTCCATCAGCCAAACAGGTAATCCATGGTACCGGACTAAAGATGCAATCTGTTCCCGGATATGGAATGGAGCAGGACAATCCCGGTATAAAATAGTGCGGACAGTGTACTCTCCTTTTCTGGCATGTCCTTTAGCAGATACCCGCCCCTCTCCTTCATCCACGGAAGTTGAACGTTTTTCAACATCATGCAACAAGGCAGATGTCCAAATAAGTTCTTTCTCCAAAGTAGAAAGAGAATGATAAGCGGAAGACTGCTGCAATGCCTCCAACACCATACGGGTATGTTCGGCTACACTGCCCTCGGCATGATAACGAATATCCTGCTGAACAGTATTCATTTCGCGCACCCACTCGAACTGTTGTTCGAGTGAGCACCACGCTTTATCTTCTATCAATTTCCAATTCATCTTTATTCCTCCTTTTCATTATTAAATTCCCAAACAAGCGGGGCACGCTTCCAGTTACGTGTCCAATGCTCGTCTGTTTTAACATGTCCTTTCCGCACATACTTAAATACATTATGTGCAAATTCGCTTACCGGATATTCTCCGACATTGCGGCTGACTACTCCCTCACGGGTACAAACCTCTTTCGTCCACGGATCACAAGAGCCGAAGATAGCCGGTTCTTGTGATATACGGATGATTTCCTGTTTTAATAGTTCCGGTGTCAAACCGGAAACAGGCTCTATCTTCAACTCCGGAACAGTAGGAAAGTCGAATAAAGCTGCATAAAACTTTACTTCTTCCCACGACAGCCACTGATCCATACAGCGGACTGCAAAAACATAAAAATGCGTTTCTAATCGCTGATATTCTATGGAATGTACGGCATATAGATTCTCTCCAAAGATTTCTATATCACCCAAATCATTCTTTATCAATTCCCAACGCTCACGCAGTTGCCTCGTCCAAGGTGAAGTAGTAGGAGCAGCATGCGAACGGGCAAAAACACCCCACTGACTTAAACAATTATTCTCTCCATCCAGCTTCTCGGTATGCACCAATGTCCGAATCCGTTGGATGTCCTCCCAATACGTATGGTTAATCCGGTCGTCACTAGTCGTTCCGGGAGAGAACGGATAGTGATAAGTGCGACCATATTTCTCTGATATCATTTTCTTCTTTTTTCAATTAAATACTAATTTCTTTCATCGCATCACTCCTTATTCATTCGAACGATGCGAGGCATAAATTTACCCTGCACTTCCACCAGCGTTTCCTGTGTATACATCACTCTGTCAATATCCTTATATGCCAGTGGCATTTCTTCCACGCTCCCACCAATCAAAGTCACTCCTGCCTGCGACAGTAGCTTCTTCAAAGCCGATTGCGTAAAACTATCTTTTGCCTTCTGGCGGGACATCGCCCTGCCGGCTCCATGAGAAGCCGAATTTAAAGCAGCTTCCATCCCTTTGCCACAAACCAGATAACCTGCAGTAGCCATGCTACCGGGAATCAATCCCACTTGTCCTTTCTGTGCCGGAGTAGCTCCTTTGCGATGCACGATTGCCATACGTCCCGGTGCTATTTCCTCTCTCCAAGCGAAGTTATGATGGTTGTTGACATTAGCAAGCGGCTTCAACCCTAATGCTTTCGCCAAATTCAAATGAATCCGCTCATGACAGGCACGGGCATAATCGCCTGCCAGATTCATACTCATCCAATATTCCTGCCCCGCTTCAGTGTTTAAATCCAGCCAGGCAAAATGCTGTGCTTCACGGGGAAGCCTGCACACTTCACGTGCCAACAGGCTGTAATGTTTGGCAATGGCAGCTCCCAATCCTCGTGAACCGGAATGTGACAACAATGCCAGATAATTTCCTTCCGGAAGATTCAACACGTTATTTTCTTGCAGAGCGATCTCGCCGAACTCTACAAAATGATTGCCACCACCGGAACTCCCCAGTTGACGTACTGCCTTTCCATGCAAATCTCTCAACAAAGGCGTCAAACGGAATTCTTCCCTATCCAACACCTCATGTTCCTGCTCAAAAACCAATCCGCCATCCATACCGAAATGGGTAAAATCTTTCAAGGCTTCTTTCATCTGATAGATATATCGTTTCAAGAAGTCGGCGCTGGCATCAAATACCGTCAGGCTCATCCGACAACCGATATCAACGCCTACGGCATACGGAATCACTACATTATCTGTAGCAAGCACTCCACCGATAGGTAACCCGTATCCGGCATGAGCGTCAGGCATCAATGCTCCGGCCACCGTTACAGGTAAGCGCATAGCCAGGTTCATCTGTTGTTTGGCAAGCGTTTCGATAAATTTACCTCCATAGGTTTTATACATCAACGGCTCATCCAATAAATCATAAGCTATAAACTCTTTTGCTATGATAGTAGGCGAAAGGCGTTCGGCCAGCTTATTCCAAGTTTCATTATTTTTGTAAGATTCGGGATGCTCGAGTATATCGCTCAATGTCATTTCAATCTGTTCTTTAGTGTCGTATTTGCAATGTTTACTCACAATGTCCACTACCAGACTACGGGCAACATTATCCCGGTATCCCAGTTTGCTTAAATCTTTTAATCGTATTCCCATACTCTTTTTTCGTTCGCATACAGCATTCCCTGTCGGCCTCACCGGCAGACAACAATGCAATACACGTGATACCAATGCTTTGGATATGGATATGAAATACCCCACCACCGCATTGAAGTGATTAATTTAAAATATAAAAAGTGATTGCAGGACTAATCAACGATTACCGCTTGTTAGTAGAATTGCGGTCAATATAAGAACCATAGGTTCAGTGTAAAAACAATAAGTTGCAAAGCCTCATCCTCCCGACGAGACAACTTAGTCCTAATTTGAAAATATTATAGCTCCAACATAATTAATACCCTTTCCATCTGTTTTTAAAGGGTGAATACTCATTTTATCGCGGCAAAAGTAGTGCTTATTTTTATTTCCTCCAAAGAATAATAGACAAATTTTAGCGTTCGGTAACTATCCGAGGGAAGTTTTGCCAAGAGTTTCTGTCAAATTGCTATTTTTTACTCCCTTTATATCCCCTATCTTTGCAACAGAGAAAACAAAAAGAAAGATAGTATATGAAACTAATGAAAGGTTTATTGAGTGCTTTTGCCGTTGTATTGGCAACCACAGCTTGTGCAGGCAACAGCGGAGAAAATAAAAAGAGTAATGAATCAACAAAGGAGGACAATAAAATGGAAGTAGTAGCATTAAATAAAGCAGATTTTTTAAAGAAAGTATATAATTATGAAACCAATCCGAACGATTGGAAATTTGAAGGCAGCCGTCCTGCTATCGTAGATTTCTATGCTACCTGGTGTGGTCCATGTAAGGTGATGCACCCGATTCTGGAAGAACTGAGCAAAGAATATAGCGGTAAAGTAGATATCTACCAGATTGATGTGGACAAAGAACAAGATCTGGCAGCGGCATTCGGTATCCGCAGCATCCCTACCCTATTGATGATTCCGATGAAAGAGGAACCTAGAATCATGCAGGGAGCTATGCCCAAAGACCAGCTTAAAAAAGCAATTGATGAATTTCTTCTGAAACAAAATAACGAAGCAAAGCAATAGACTTCGACTTTTTTCTCGTCATGGTGACTGCCCTCTATTCGTCTTTTGAAGATGGATAGAGGGCTAGTTCTTTACAATAGGTTGCCTTATGGTATTCATTTACAGTGAAAAGGTAAGAATTTTACTTTTCACCACTGGACTTCGAATTGAAGATTTATGTACTTTTGTCTCATATAGATATGTATTAGCCAATAATTAAAGCAATATTCTAATAATATGAAGACCAAACGTACAAGAAGTTCTTTTCGTTCTATGAATTCGGAAAGAAAGTTAGAGTCCATCTTTTTATTTGTTACCGGAAAGTGTAATGCCAAATGTGCCATGTGCTTTTATGCCAATGATATGGCTAAGAAAGAAAAGGATTTGACTTTCGAAGAAATCAGGAAAATATCAGAGACGGCCGGAGAAATCAACAAGTTGTGGGTATCTGGAGGCGAGCCGACGCTCCGGGAAGATCTTCCTGAAATTCTTGAAATGTTTTACCGTAATAACCAAATCAAAGATGTCAATATGCCGACAAACGGACTGAAGCCGGATCGTGTCATCGAATGGGTGAAACGGTTCCGCACCAACTGTCCGGATTGTAACATCAATGTCAGCATCTCACTGGATGGATTCGGAGATACACATGATACACAACGAGGGGTACCGGGCAATTTTTATAAAGCGGCAGATACCATACGGAAAGTAAGCGAACATTTTAAAGACGATGGAAAAGTATTGCTCAATGTAGCCACGGTTATCACTAAATATAATATAGACCAGATTAATGATTTCATGACGTGGATGTATGGACGTTTCCATTTATCTACTCATACGATTGAAGCAGCCCGTGGCGTCACCCGCGAAGACGGAGTCAAAGCATTGGACGAATCCACCCTCCGACGGATTCAGGATGAAGCAGCCCCTATATATAGAGCTTATGCCAAACGAATGGTGAGTAACACTTCCGGTTTGCGCAAACCTATCACAAAGTTCTTCTATATAGGTATTATCCGAGCTTTATATGATATCCGGGCAAGTAATATCGACCAGCCAACTCCCTGGGGTATGGACTGTACGGCAGGAGAAACGACATTGGTTATTGATTATGACGGTCGATTCCGTTCCTGTGAATTGCGTGAACCGCTTGGCAACGTAAAAGATTACGATTGCGACGTACAGCAAATCATGAAAAGTGAAGCTATGAAACAAGAAATAGAAGCGATCGGACATGGATATAAAGCAAACTGCTGGTGTACACATGGTTGCTTTATCACTTCTTCCTTAACTTTCAATCCTCGCAAAATGATTAAGAAAGTATATAAAGGTTATCGTGAAGTGAACAAGCTCGACAAACCCATTGATTTCGGCGAGGACAATATGTCTAAAATGGAAGAGCATTACCACCTCGACCGGGAAAAATTACGTCTGCTCGGCATTATCAGGAATTAATCACTATAAACGTTCCGCCATGAAAATACTTTTGGTTACCAGAGGATCACAAGGAGATATCTATCCTTATCTGACCATTGCCTCCGCGCTGATAAAACGAGGGCATCAAGTCACATTGAATCTTCCACAAATATTTGAAAAAGAAGCAAAAGCATATCAGCTGGATTATGTCTTACAGGATTTTGATGATATACAAGGAATGGTATCGAAAGCAGGAGAGAAATCGGAAGGAGCCAAACCTTATCTAAAGTGGATGCGCGATGTGATTGACGTACAGTTCAAGCAACTGATTCCTCTACTGAAAGAGCATGATATACTGATAGCCACCAACTCCGAATTTGCAGCAGCCAGTGTTGCTGATTATTGTCAGAAACCATTTATCCGGACTGCCTTTGCCCCTTTTATACCCGGCAGGCATATCCCCCCTCCTATCTTCCCTTATCCAAAGCCTCATCCAATTTTCACTCCCCGGTTTATCTGGAAGCTGCTCAATATCGGCAACAACTATATGACGCAGAAAACCATTAATAAAAATCGGAAACAGTTAGGACTGAAGCCTTTAAAGAACTGTGGTTATTATTCCACGGAAAGAGCCTTTAATTATATGCTGTACAGCCGTTATCTCGGTAATACAGATCCCGATTGGAAGTATAAATGGGATATTGGAGGATACTGTTTCAATGACGCACTACACTATGATACGGATGCCTATCAGCAACTTCTGGATTTCATTCAGCAAGAACAAAGACCTGTTATCTTCTTTACATTAGGGAGTTGCAGCGCAAAAGAAAGCGATGCTTTTTGTAATCGGTTAATCCATATCTGCCGACAACTGAATTTCCGGCTGATTATCGGCTCCGGCTGGTCGGGTACAGGAAAGTCCTTAGCAAACGATAAGGATATCTTCCTATTGACACACACCATTCCGCACAGTCTGATATTTCCTCACTGTGATGCTGTCATGCATCATGGAGGAAGCGGAACAACACACAGTGTAGCCCGTGCAGGTAAACCACAAGTTGTCATGCCGCTAATCATCGACCAGCCCTATTGGGCTTATCGTGTTCAACAGTTGAGAATAGGACCTAAATGCATCAAAATCAATAAAGTTTCCGACCGGGAATTAAAAGAAAAAGTGAATGATTTGGTGACTAATCCTGTGTATAAAACAAAAGCGACAGAATTAGCCAAACAAATCCGCAATGAAAAGTCTGTAGATAATTTCTGTGATTTTATAGAATCTGTGGTGATGAAAAACAATAGCATATAAATGAATACACTTATATAGAATACCAAAAGTCACAAGAATGATAGAGGTACAATGAAAGCCTCTATTGTTCTTGTGGCTTTAACTTTGGATTTATCATAGTTTTCTCTGAACACCGTCGTCACCAACGACGTAATAAACTCCATTGTCTATCAATACAGCCCGTCCACGCTTTTTCTTCCGATTCTCCTTATTGTCAACATTGACAGCGATGACTTTACCATTATAAAAGGTTGAAATATCCTTGAAGATAGTGTGCCCCACAAGGATATGTTTTACCATATAACGATCCAACATCATTTGTAAAGAGTCCTGTACCAACGGTTTATACTTGGGATCTTCTCTCACCAGACCGCGATACCAGATCGGACCGTCATTGCCATACAGAAAATCAGTCAATGGAGAAAGTGCCTTACGCTCTTTTTTGCTCATGAAAAGTGCCCGGCTCATTTCCTCGTTCACAGTGGGGATATTCAAGTCCTTATCATAGAATAATTTTCCTAATCCGGCATGTACATATAAATCGGTTCCAATAATTTGCATTGTATTACGTGTTGCAAGCCAACGGCCCAATTCGGTATTTGTGCCGAATAATGAAGGATATTCCACTCCCAGTTTTTCTGCCAGCAATTTATATTTATCTTTTGTATAGCGAAGATCGTTAGACAACACCAAAGCCTCATGGTTTCCCAAAAGGAAAGAGACATGACCTCCCGCTTTAACCGCTTCGTCTTCTAATTTATAGAACAGCCAGAAGATCTGCAGTACATCCTTGCCACGGTCGAAAATATCTCCGATAATCACCAAATGATTGCTACCGAAATTCCACTGATAGTTATCATTAATCACTCCGTTTCCTTGCAGTAGGCTAATCACACAATCTAGCCGCCCATGAGGATCGGACATCACAAAAACTTTTTCCGGACGGGTATATTGCCACTCCGGTCTTTTCAATGGATGGAGTTTTACATCAAATGGATACCGTCCCTCATGATCCGTCACACGGAAACTGAAATCTTTAGGTAATGTCGCATAAGTCTTGTCTGTAATCCGTCCTTTCTTATTGACATTAATAACCCGTGTACTACCGTCTGCCTGATAGAGTATATAGGGTCCGTCACCAGACAATTTCTCTTTTTTCTCTTTCTTCTTATCTCCTGAATGATAAGTTCCGGCCTGAATGCCGGAACTTATTAAAACGAGAACAAGAGTAGAAAGAAATAATCTCAAAAAACGAGTGCTCATATTCTTTTCTTTCTTGAAGTTTATTTTTTAATCGTTACTAATTCTCCTTCGTCATTGATGGCTTTAATATCATCTCCTTCAATAACCACGGCACGAGTCTCTTTTTCAAAAGCCTTGGGATGATTAACACAAATATCATATACCTTTTTATTATAGGTATACTTCACACGACTATTTTCCGTATGGCCGATAATAATACGTTTGACATCATATTTAGCCAGAAGTTTATCTACATCCGCTTCCTTTATCGGACTGTACTCACTGCCAGTCTTAACCATTCCACGATACCACAACGGACCGTTATAACTATCACTATAAAGGAAATCGGCAATCTCCGGATATTGTTTTTTCCGTTCCTCTTTTGAAAGGTAAATGCTCTTGCTCACCAGTTCATTGATTTCGGGAATCGTCTCTTCGCGTTCCATAAACGCCTTACTCAATCCTGCATGAACATAAAGGTTTTCACCTACAATCTGAATGGTGTTTTTAGAACGCAGCCAGTTACCCATCACATTCGTCAGTCCCCACATTTTTCCATAGGTCATGTTCATCGCTCTTTGCGAAAGAGTGTTGTACTTGGCATACGTATATTTCAGATTATCACGCATTATCATTTCTTCGTGATCCCCTAAGATAGTTGTCACTCTGCCACCAACAGCTTTCGCCTCAAATTCCAATTTGTATATGAGCCATAAAATAGGAAGTACGTCTGCTCCACGATCGAAAATATCACCATCAATCACCAAATGGTTACTGCCATATATCCATTCATATTTATCATTAATCACTTCCCCTGTTTTCAGAATAGCGGCAAACAAGTCGAAACGCCCGTGAAGGTCGGATACGGCAAATGTTTTAGCATACTCGGTACGGTCTTCCCATGCCGGACGTTCGAAATTCTCAATCTTATTAATGGGTACCTGAAAAAGGAGTTGATTATCATCCGAATACACATCCAGTTTCAATCCGGCCGGTAATCCGGACTCTTCACGAATGTTCAATGCATTATCTTTAGTCACTTCCAGGATTTTAAGTTTACCGTTTTCATAGAAAAGGTAAGGGCCATCATTACGGAAATGAGTGATTTCAGCTATATCCGGTCCCACAGGAGTCAGATCTTCCCCGCACGAATAAAAGGCCGTGATGAACAAACCCAAAAGGAAATAGATGCTATATATCTTTTTCATAATTTCTATACGTTAATGCGTTAATTAATGCAATTCATATTCCGGATTCTGAACCATATTCTCATTGTACTCCATTTCGTGGTTAGGAACAGGAAGAACAATTTTATAATAACTCCAATCAAACTCTACTGCTTCATTGGGAACTTCGCTCAAATAATCTTCACGTATCACTTTCTTGTTATTTCTAAGTAAATCAAAGAAACGTTGTCCCTCTCCCCAGAATTCAATGCGACGCTGTTCAAGCACCAGATCCAGATTTATATCTTCATCTGCCACAGCATCCAGATCCTTACCCGTACGTGCATAAATAGGTTTCAGATACTTGCGCGTATTAGGTATATCATTCCTCTTAATCGCAGCTTCAGCCGCATTCAGATAGAGTTCCGACAGACGGAAAACCGGAATATTGGCATCTTCATACGATTTAGAACCTTGTGCCGGATATTTCAAGCAATAAGGTTTACTGCTACTCTCCGTAGACACCATCTTACTACGAACATCATCGGAATTGTCTTTCATGTAGTCTTTCCAATACTTTTCGGTGGCTATCAGATTATACTTGGTGCTAAGATAACCGATGGATGATTTTCCCGGACTATCAGTTGTCAGATTCACAATTTCGAACAACAGTTCACTATTGAACGGAGTAGCCCATATCTTGGCATATTCATCATTGGTCCACAACTTATAGCCTTGTTTTTCTGCACCTTTAATAGCTTCGGCAGCCACATCGTATGCCTCTTTGTCATTCCCCATATAGAGGTAAACCCGGCTTAATAATGTCATTGCCGCCCATTTATTGATTTTACCCTCTTTCTTTACCGAACGAAGCAGCTTCACCGCATCTGTCAGGTCGTCTGTGATGGCCTTATAACATTGGGCAGTCGTATTGCGGGAAGGTTTGATATTCTTATCTTCTACCACTTTATCAATGATGGGCACAGCCAATGATGCCCCGTTATCTTTTAGATAAGGATACCCGTAAATACGTGTCATATCGAACAGCAACAAGGCACGTATTGCCAAAGCCTCTCCTTTCAAGTCATTATAATACTCCTGCTCTGTCAGCTTCTCCAGTTTCGGAGTTGTAATTTCCCGATCGGGAACAAGCTTTATCTTTTCAATATCCCTGAATAAAATGTTCAGGTTCTTACCAATACCGTAGTACATTCCCCAGAAGCCACTAGGTCCATTCGTCTTATTGTACTTGAATGTATAGAAACTGACATTGGTGCTGGAAGACTTATAAGATTTCATGTCATCTCCCCTCAAATCACCATAACAGAACATATCTGCTCCATAATAACTGGATGACTGCATACTGCTGTATGCACCGTTCAGCACAAATTCAAAATCTCTTAATTCGGTCAATGAACCATCGGTTTCTATAGCTGTGGAAGATTGCAAATCCAACCAGTCATTTCCGCAACTACTCAATAAGGTTGCAAAGACACCTAAAGCTATATATTTTATCTTTTTCATACTTATTCATTTATAGATTAATGCACTTAGAATTTCACTTCCAAACCGAATGTATAAGTTCTCATCGGAGGAGTATCCCAACTAGGTGATGAACCCGATTCGGGGTCAATATAATCGTATGCCGCCCAAGTTAACAGGTTATTGCCCGATGCATACAGACGTATATTGTCTATACCCACTTTCCGAGTCCATGTCTTCGGCAGTGTAAAACCGAAAGTCAGATTCTTCAGACGAACATAATCTCCACTGTATAAACGACGTGTGGTAGCATAATCGGTCATGGAAATTGATCTACCGACTACAAAACGTTCAATACTCGTTTCATCCCCCTCCTTCTGCCAGCGTTTCCGGTAATAAATAGGAATATTCAGTGTTCCGTCGCCACCATGTTCCAGTTTGCCTGCCGCGCCGTCATAGTTCCATGCCCCAAAAGAGAAATTCACGTTAAAATTCAGATCAAACCACTTATAAGAGATGCTGTTACCTAGTCCACCGGTGATAGTAGGATCGGCACATTGCAGTATCACTTTTTCCGCACTACGCGGATCTTTAGTAGTTTCTTTGTTCAGATTTCCATTTTCATCTGTCGTATTCTTATAGAACATCGGCTCACCGTCTGCCGGGTCGATGCCTGCAAATTCAATCATATAATAGGTAGAATAGGGCAAACCTACCTTATGAATAGATGTTCCGCTGGTTACTTGTTTCAAATCTCCGTCCAACTTCAGGATTTTATTGGAATTATGTCCCAGATTCAAGCTTGTGCTCCAACGAAAATCTTTTGTCTCGATATTAGTTGAACGAATTTCCAATTCATATCCCTTGTTTTGTAATTTACCAATGTTGGCAAGATAACTTGAGAAACCTGTTGCAAGAGATAATGGCCGGCTGTAAAGCAGATTTTTCGTTGTACGGACATAATATTCAAATGTAACATTCAGTCTGTTGTCGAAGAATCCCAGGTCGATACCGGAGTTGAAGTTATAGTTGGTTTCCCAAGTCAGTTCCTTGTTTTCCAGTTGCGACTGCGTGATACCCGGATTATCGTTATAATTACTGGTCAGACTGCTCAATCCCATATATCCATAATAAGAAGACGGCAGAGTTCCGTTCACACCATAAGAAACTCTAAGTTTCAGGTCGCTTAACCAGTTCTGAAGAGGTTTCATAAAACTCTCGCTACTCACTCTCCATGCACCGGACAACGACCAGAAATTTCCCCAACGATTCTCTCTCGCCAATCGCGAACTTCCGTCTGTTCTCCAACTCGCTCCCAGATAGTATTTGTTGTCATAATCATAGTTGGCACGCGTAATATAAGAAACAATACGCGTCGTACTGTTAGAACCTCCCATACTCTGATACACTACACCATTGTTGACTTCCGGTTTATCCCAGCGTGCAAAATTAGAGATAGTAGTTCCCAATCCATCCGACTCCTTACTGTTGATTTCATAACCAGCCAAAAGGTCCAGATTGTGTTTTTTCTTGATCTTTGTCTGATAAGTCAGAATATTAGACCATGTCATATTGGTAATATCATTATAATCTTTGCTGAAACGTCCGTTATCATCGTCACCGTCACTGGTACGCGGGTCTTTCCATGCACGAGACTTGTTCATCACAAAATCATAACTGAATGTAGACGCAAACTTGATTCCTTTCCAAATGTCGAATGATGCATATACGGTATTGAAAGAACGAGTCGCATATTCTCTCTTAAAATTATAAGAATTTGATAACATCGGGTTACGGTCATCCAATTTGATTAATGCACGGTTCCAGGTGCCGTCTTCATTCCATATAGGGTCAGATGGTGTAGCTCCATTACGCGTACCGTAAATTGGAGAAGTATACGATGTACCCTCCGAATAAGTATCCTGATTCACTTTGGAGAACTGTATCTTTGCACCGATATTCATCCATTTAGCCATCTGATAGTCTACATTCAAACGTGCAGAAATACGTTCCAGACCGGAGTTTATCGTAACACCATCCTGCTTCATATAGCCGATAGATGTATAGTATTTAATCTTTTCCTGTCCGCCGGAAGCTGAAAACTCGTAATTCTGGTGGCTACCGTTACGGAACAGATAATCATCCCAATTCACAAAACCACACCAAGGGATCGGTGCATACTGGTCAATATTCGAATCGGCATAAGCCCATGCTTCATTCTCGGTCATCCCCTGATGAAGTCCTACCTCATCATCGGTCTTACCGCTATAAGTTAAAGCATAATTCCGAAGCCCCTCGTGGATCAGGTTACGACGTTCCTGTCCGCCCATCAATTCGCGGAAAGGCATGGCAAAATTAGAGAATCCCCAATCCGATTTCAATTTAAAGACCGGTTTACCTGCTTTTCCTTGTTTCGTGGTAATAATGACAACGCCATTCGCTGCACGTGAACCATAAAGTGAAGCAGCAGCGGCATCCTTGATAACAGTGATGCTTTCAATATCCGATGTATTCAAAGTAGACATTACATCCAAACCAGAATCACTACCGGATGCACCAATATTACCCGACAATACGGGAACACCATCCACTACATACAGCGGAGAATTGGAGGCATTGAACGAACCCATACCACGGATACGGATGGACGTTGACGAACCCGGTATACCCGAACCGGTATTTACGCTGACACCGGGAGCCGCCCCCTCCAACATCTGTTGGAAAGATACATTAGGCACATCTTTCACAGCATCTGTCTTTACGATACTGGCAGAACCTGCATAAGCCGATTTCTTGAAAGTACCATATCCCGTTACAATCACTTCGTCCAACAGGTTATTATCCACTTTCAGGATTATGCTCATCGGCTTGCCGGGAGTTGCAACGACTTCCTGTGACGTATAACCGATATAAGAAACCATCAGAGTCACTTTCTTGTCTGTAACTTCCAGATGGAAATTACCGTCCATATCAGTCATCATACCGTTAGTTGTACCTTTCACGATGACATTAGCTCCGATTATCGGCTCTCCACTATCTTCAATTACTTTCCCTGTAATCGTATATTTCTCACGTGCAACAGTTTCCGTCCTAACGGGTTCAGCCTTACGGATGGCAATTACTCCATCATGAACCGTATAAGTCAGTCCGCTATTTCGCAGGCATTTGTTTAGCACTTCAGAAATCAGTTCATTCTTCACATCCAGATTTTCCACTCTGACTTTCTTCGCATCATTTGTGCTGTAGATAAAGGTAAAGTCCGTTTGTTTCTGAATTTCCCAAAGAACTTCATTCAGTGTTACATTTCTGAATTTGGCTGTAACCGTGGTCTGTGCGAATACAGATGCGCGCATCAGCCCTGAAGTCGTAATACAGAGAAAAAGGAACATCATACAAAGACGTTTTCCATATTTCCCAAATCTGGCAACATTACGTAGTTTTTCCATAAAACAGGGATTAATGATTAGTGAATATTTTGATAGTTTTTCCTTCTACTGTGACTGTTACTCTACCCGTTTGCTCCAACAATTTCACCAATGGGGTAATCTCATTATAGCGGTTAACATAGCAGCCGAAGCGTAACTCCTTGGTTGCTTCATTCTCATAGACTACATCCATATCATACCATCTGGCAAGAGTTTTCATGATGTCGTCCAATCGCTGATCTTTGAAATTGATCTTTCCATGTATCCATGAAGTATAAAATGCAGTATCTACATTGCGTACATTGATCTGGTTGCTGCCCGGAGTAATGCAAGCCTGTTCCGATGGTTTCAGAATCCGGTTACTTCCATTTTCAGTCTGTACTTTTACCGAACCGCTGACAAGTGTAGTTTGATATTCTTCGTTTGCGTAAGCTGATATATTAAAAGTAGTTCCTAATACTTCTATTTTCATCCCTTTGGTTTGTACAATAAAAGGCTGTCCGGTTTTGCTTACTTCGAAATAGGCCTCTCCCTCCAATTCTACCAGACGGCAATCCTGTGCAAACTGAACAGGAAAGCGGATGGAACTCATAGAATTCAACTGTACCTTGCTTCCATCGCTCAACATTAGCTGATATTCACCACCACGAGGAACGTTTACCTTATTATATGCAAGTTTTTCGGATGTCCGGGCGGGAGCCTGCTGATAATTCAATACGGTAGAATCCACCTGAATGACTGTACCATCTTTTTCTTTCAATTCCACGCCGGAAGTGGACTTCAAATCAATTGCTTCTCCATTATCCAAAATAAGAACGGCTTTCTTACCACCCGGAACAATTTGTTCCTCTACTTGAGATAACGGCTGGGGTTCATTACCGCTCTTATATATTGCCACAGTAGCAATAGCCACCGGAAAAATGAAAATAGCAGCATATTTACATATATTCAGTATCCGATGTCTGAACCGATGGCGTTGGATTTTTCTTTGCACTCCCTCCCATCCGTCCTCTGCATGGAAAGTTTGCCGCTTCTGCATATTCTGCTTTATGTTTTCTTCCTTGCAGATTTCCTGAAAAAGGCGTTCGTTTTCGGGCGATTCATCTCTCCACCGGGTCAGTTCCGCCTGTTCTTCTTCCCCGATTTCATCAGATAAGTATCTGGCAATAAGTCTTGCAATATAGAAATGTTGGTTTATCATAATTCACATGTTTTAATCGTTGTTTATACTAAAACAGGTGAATTGAAAATCAGGGTGTATTAAAAATGATTTTTTTAAAAGAAACTATAAAAAGTAAAAAACCAAGTAGTAATAGTCTTTCAAATATACGCGTAATTTACGGTAGGCAATCTTTTTCTGGGAGTGTACCGTTTCGCCGGAAATATTCAGTGTTTCAGCAATTTCCGGATTGCTTTTTCCCTCAAGCGCCAGTTGCATAATGCTTTTCATCTGCGGCGGTAGTTTTTCAATGGCATCCACTAATATCCGGTAACTTTCTTCTGCTATGACCTTGTCTTGGAAAAAAGAGTCTTTACTCATTTCCTGAACTTTCTGTGCATACTCGTTCATGACCTTGGTATGTTCCAGTTCATTTAAAGATTTATTGCGTACCGACGTATAGAGGAATGATTTAATCTGATGCACATACATGAAATCATCGCGCAACTGCCACAACTTCACAAAACACTCCTGAACAATATCAGCCGCTAATGCATCATTTTCGACATACTGATTAGCAAACATACATAGAGATATGTAATATTTGTCGAATATAGAACGAAACTGAGTCTCATCAGTTAACTTAATACTAATATAGTCTGTTGTGCCAATCACGTATTCTTTATTTTGGTTACAAATATACCATTTGAAAATTATGTAACCAAACAAAAATGAAAAATCACAATCTTTGTTTCATTACAAAACCCTCAAAGAAGTCGTCCCGGTAACTATTACCGATAGCAATTTCATACGATTTGATAAATATATCATTATTGTCAAATGACTCGATGTGATCGGTATTGACAATATAGGATTTATTCACCCGCAAAAAAATAGATTTTGGTAATAAATCGAATATGGCTTTCAGGCTCATGCGAGTAATGATACGCTGGTCGTTCAGTTGAAGAATGACGTAATCTTTCAATCCCTCAATAAAGAGAATATCGGAGAAATTCACCTTGAAATACCGACGCTCTGCCTTTACGAAGAAATATTCAGCGGCAACAATCGTTTCGATAGCTTCTTTCTCTTCTTTCAATAATAGAGAATGATAGGATAACGCTTTATCCACCGCCTTTTGAAAACGTTCCGCTTCGACGGGCTTAATCAGATAGTCGATTGCATCTACTTCATAGCTATCCAGCGCATATTCTGTATAGGCTGTGGTGAAAATAACCAGTGTTTTTTTGGAAATCGTACGGGCAAACTCTATTCCTGTAATCCCAGGCATCTGAATATCCAGAAAAACCAGATCGACTCCCTGTTGTTCCATAAAGTCGGAAGCAGTTGCAGCACTATTAAAGCTGCCTATCAACTGGAGATTATCGGATTCTTCTATCAATAATTTCATGGCCTCACGTGCCAAGGGTTCATCATCTACAATGATACAATTCATAATGTTATACTTAAAATTACAGAATAGAGATTTTCATCTTCTTTTTGTTCCAACTTATAATGTTCAGGATACAGTAATCCTAACCTACGCTGAATATTGGCAAGTCCGATTCCACCGACTTTACCCTGCTGGACTGCAACAGCCGGTTTAGAATTCTCACACCGGAATTCCAGCCGGTGAGCCTCCACCTTAAAAAAGACATGGACATACGAAGAATGCTCACTATCAAAACTATGTTTCACCGCATTTTCCACAAAAGGAATGAATAATAAAGGCTGAATCCAAATGGAATCCACTTCTCCCTCCTGCCTCAACGTAAACTGGAAATTGTCACGGCGTATCTTTTCCAAATTCAGGTAGTCATTCAGGAAACGGATATCCGAAGCCAACGAAACTCTTTCACGCGAACTGTCATTAATCTGATACCGTAGCAAATCTTCCAGTTTGAAAAGTACTTTGGAAGCTTCTTCCGGATTTCTCTTTATCAGGACATTGGCATTATTCAGCATATTGAAAAGGAAATGCGGGTTAATCTGATTCTTCAGAAATGTCAGTTCGGATTGCAAAGTAGTGGACTCAAGTTCGTCAATACGCAGGTTGTAACGCAACCAATGGGTAAACAGTGATATGGCTGCCGAACCTGCGGTAACAAAACCGATGGTCAGTATCCCCGAAAAAGTATTAATGAAAGTAGCGAATCTGCCAGGATCTTTTCCGGGCAGAATTACTTCAAAGAGTAATCCCTGGGTGATTGAAAGGAAGACGATGACTACCAAATTCGTCAGGACAGCCGCCAGGACATAATGACCTAAGCGGTTCTTCAACAGAAAGCAGGGTACTAATATATACAGGTTCATATAGATTACTGTATTAATGGAAACAAAATATGCCAGGAATCCACCAAAACGCCGCCAAAAAGAAACTGACTGCAAAGGTTCGTACCAAAAGACATTAATAGTCATCAAAAGAACTATTATTTGCAGTAACAGATGTCTGCATGTCCGGTAATGAGGACTTAACAAAAAAGCTGTAACACTTTTATCTTCCATTCTTCTATGTTCTGTATTCAGGTTCATACTTCACCTCCTTTCAATTCCAACCAGATGCTTTCTGTCGTCAGGAATAGTCTGTAACGATTGCCATATAATAAGTTCAGTCTTTGGCGGATTCTTTCAAGTCCTTTATCTTCCAAAAGATTCACTTGTAGGCAAAGACAGGTGAATATAATTGTGTTCTCTTCTACTTTCAAATGGATTTTGAGAGAAACAGGGATTGATGTTCGCTGTTCGTTGATTGATTTTACAATATATTGCACAAATGGAATGAAAAGCAAGGGTGGAACCAGTGTTCTATTTACTTCTCCATCCGCAAGCAGTTCATAATTGAATTGTGCCTGGGAATTCTGTTCCAAGGTCAGGTAATTATTCAGGAAATTAATTTCACTACTAAGCAATACCTTTGTTCTGCTGCAATCATATAGTTGATAGCGAAGTAGTTGACTTAATTTCATCAGCATCTTCGAGGCTTTTTCCGGTTCGCTCAATGTCAGTTCCCCCGAATGATGTAATGTTTTGAAAAGAAGTTCGGGGCTGACTTGTTCTTTTAGCTGTTCCACTTCCGAAAGTACGTGAACCTTTTCCATTTGTGAGACACGTTGATGGTCTATCATCCATTCTTTCAGGAGAACAGTCATTGTTCCTCCTATCATGCAGAGTGTGGACAACATGAAAGAAGATATATAATCCATCACTATAGGTATGGAAAAATAAGAGGCACGTTCGTAAAATTCCGGCCAGCAGGAATAAGATACATATTCCGTTGCCATTTGTATTGCCAGGGCAAGCATCATTGCTACTGAAAGTAAGGATATGTAGCTTAGATAGCGTCTTTTCAGCAAAAACTTTGGAAAGAGCCAGAAAAGATTCAGATAAATAACTCCTATATAAGTCAGTAGATATAAGAAAGTGAATGTATAAATCCATCCTCCCAATATATCCCGGTAATCGAGGAATATAATAAAAACCTGATTGAATGATATGGTAGCCAACACCATAATGAGCACCAGATAACGCGCCCATCGAAGTTCCGGGCTAACGAGAAATCGATATAATAAAGTAGATTTATTGTCTGTTGTTATTGTTTCAGCCATCGTGTATTTAATCAGGGAAGATGTTTTATCTCCGGGGACGAAGATAAAACATTTTTCCGGTTGGACTTCTATATCGGTTATCTAAAATTCAAGTTTATAACTCACATTTGTCAATGTTGTAGAACCGTCGCTAACATCAATTTTTCCAGTTTTCACATTATATTCATGTCCATAGTGTTCTTTCGCACCGGTAAAGTTAAGTCCTTTCACTGCAAACTCATGAGAGACTTTCTTCTTGTTGATGCGGTAACTCACGGTATAGTTGCCGATAAGCATGGGAGAATATTGTTTAGAAAATGCTTTCGTTTCGTCATATTGCACCTCTTTATCAGGATGATTCATCGTTGCTTCCCTGTCAATCGGAGAATACCGGTCACCTCCTTGTAAGGTCAATTTCAGATTGATGCTAAGAATATTCTGTCTATTACGTCCCAGCATCCATTCCTTTCCAATCAGTCCGTTGATGACATAATTCCGATTAAACTTCGTATTGTACCACACACCGTCTCCGCCCCGATAGCGGGAATCGAAAAGAGAACCGGAAATCATGTAATAGAGTCCTTTTTCCAGGAAACGTTCTAAAGTGATATCAATACCTATGTTGCGTCCTCTTCCTTTATTAACCAATGCGTCTTCCACATAGAAATCAGAGCGGTTGAGTACGGAATAAGAGCTGTCAGCCATCACAGGCACATCATGGAGAAATTGGATATAAGGTTCTATTTTCAGATTCATGCGATCGGATATTTTGTATCCAAAAGATAACATGACGTGCTGCGCTTTGGTGAAATCGAGTTCCTTGTTGACGGATTTGTCTCCTGTACTTTTCGTTTTCACAAAATAGACGTCCATTTTCTCCATACGGCTGTACATACCATAAGCCAGTGCGAAAGTTGCTTTCGGAGTAGCTTGCCATTTCAAACCAATACGGGGTTCAACAGACCACTTTTTATTCAGGGTCAGAAATTGCCCGTAAATACCTGCATTGAGCGTCCAACGTTCCGTCAATCCTACAGAAGAACTATTGTAGGCAGATATCAGACTCGTATTGCCTTTTCCTTGAGATACGGTTTCCAGTGATTCGGCTTCATAAGGAGCAATGGCAAGGTTCATTTGATAGAACATGGCATTATACGTAAATCCTGTCTTATTAGTAAAACGGTTACTGAATTTACGGTTGAAAGTCGAAGTCAGTATCAAGTTGGTATGTTTCGAGTTAAGATCCATGTAGGGAGTAGATTCCAGAGAGTGGTTAAACATGGTTGCTCCTCCGTCCAGTTGCGAATAAGTACCGGCAATAGTGGTTTTCAATGATGCGTCATTGTTGAAGAAATAACGGTGGCTGATACCTCCGGCAGCCATATACTGTTTGTCTTTTGATTCGCTACGGTCGCTCATATATTCCCATTTATCCGTATTCTTTTCAAAATCACTGCCGAATTTATCAATCAGGCTGGTTCCCCAGATAGAGAATGTTCCTGCTTTCTGTGTCGGGAAATTCAGTTTGAAGTTCAAGTCCTGATAGTCCATCTTTCCGCCCTCCAAGTTCAGAAGTCCCGTTGTGGAATACCGGTAATTGAAAATATAGGATGCTTTGTGCTTCTTGCTTAACGGTCCTTCGGAAGCTACATCAATTCCCATGATGCCCACTTGAAGCGTATTCTCATTCTTCTGGTTATTTCCATTGCGCAATTTCATATCAAACACACCGGATACCGCATTTCCATATTCTGCCGGAAAAGCTCCGGTAAAGAAATCGGAATTACCCAATACCTGCGAACTAAGAGATGAAAGTATTCCTCCACCCAATGTGGCAATATCCGCAAAGTGATTCGGGTTGGGAATTTCAACGTCTTCCAATCGCCACTGCAACAGATGGGGAGCATTGCCATGAATGGATATTCCATTAGAAGATACACTGGGGGCCACTCCGGCAAAGGAGGATACCAAACGGGCAGGGTCGTCAAAACCTCCGGCGTAGCGGCTCGCTTCTTCCACACTTAACATACGGGCCCCGGTAGTAGCCATCTTATTCATCGCCTCCTCTTTATTGGTTCTGGCACGAATCACTACTTCATTGAGTTCGTTTACACTTTCTTTCAAAGGAATTTCCAGATAAACCTCCTTGGCGGAAGTTACCAGTATCTCTCTGAAAATACCCGGCTCATATCCCATAAAGGCTGCCTCTACCGTATGCCGTCCAACAGGAACCTGTGGTATGCTGAAACGACCGAGACTGTCTGTTATCGTACCTGCTCCCTCTTTTTCGGATAATCTCACCGTTGCATACGGTATCGGGTGTTTTGAATCCCCGTCAATAACCATTCCCCGGATTGTCTGTACCGGCCGTCCTTTTCTCTGCGGTGTCTGACTAAACGCCACTGCGGATACCAACAAAGCAACCAACAAAAGTATCCACCCGCCATAACGATGTATTTTCCGGGTTAACTCTTCACTAAGAACTCTTTCAAAGGTTTTGAGTACTGCGCTGCATTCATCTGCGGAGATACCCGACTGAATAGATATTTCTTTTAATAATCTAGTTTTATTCATCTTCATGATTTTATTCTGTTTTTATTTCGTCACGAAGATAGAGTATAGAAGATTGCCGATTTTTGAAATGAGACGAATGCATCCCGTTTGTAGACAAAACGCTAAATTGGTAAGATGAAAAAGTCATTCAATCCATGAAATCTTACCAGAAACAGAGCCTTTAAAAAAAATAAAACTCCATATATTCTGTTTTTAGAAAAAAAATTCTACATTTGCCAAATCAATATACAGCAAAACAACAATAGTGGCTTTATAGCGACACAATCAATTTAATATTTTAAAGTATGAAAAAGTTTTTATTTGTTTTGGTGGCCTTTATCACCATTTTTATGACTAGTGCTGAAGCACGCCGTATAAAAATCAACGTTCCAGCTAACATTCCTAAAGTCGCAACTTTGCCGGACAGTTCCTATTACAAGACAGATGACGGTTCACATTTGGATCTGGGTTATATTGAGAAAGATGGTAGCCGTGTATTAGTGCTGTTTTCAGAATCCAAACCTGATACCTATTATGATATTCCCGACGATTTTATAGAAGCTCTTCAGAAAGACCTCAATGTAGAGGATCTTACCAGTCTCATTCCAGAGCCATCTTTCTGGGATAAATGGGGAGGCAGTATTCTAATCTATGGCTTCGGTGCATTGATCGTTATCGGTATAATAAGTTATCTGAAAGATTTTATCTTTGGTATCCTCGGACTAGGCAAAAAGAAAAAAGAGGAAGAGGACGAAGAAGATAATGATTCGAAAGCTAACAGCTAACGGTTCATCCTAAGATTAAGTCGGGCAACTCCTATTCTGGTTAGTTGCCTTACCTATATAAGAAAAGTCACATCACTTTCAGAACGGTTTATGTCCTCTAAAAGTGATGTGACTTTTTTTAATAGCACACGCCAACCTACCCTAAAAAGTCGGTCTTATCTTTATCCGTGATCTCCCGAATTACTTTACATGGAACTCCTGCAGCGATCACATTTTCCGGCACATCCTTAGTCACTACACTTCCTGCTCCGATTACCGAATTTCTTCCAATGGTAACACCACCCATAATATGGACGCCTGCACCAATCCAGACATTATCCTCTATTACAATCGGATGTGCATAGCAACCTCCCATAACGCGTTCCCGAGCATCAAGTGCATGATTTGCAGTGTACAGTCCGACACGTGGTCCCAACAAGACATTATCCCCTATTGTAATAAGATTCCCATCCAACATGATGCAATCAAAATTAGCAAAGAAGTTGTTTCCTATAGTGATATTAAATCCAAACTCACACCGGAAATTGGGTTCGAAGTGAACATTCTCCCCAATGCCTTTCAACATTTTGCGTAATAATGCTTCACGAACCTCTTTGGGTTTTCCATAAGTAGAGTTATAATCATTAGTCAGAAAAACGACTTGTTCTCTTCTCTGAACCAGTTCTGCAGACAAATCATTATACATAGTCCCCGACAACATTCTTTCATACAATTCTCTATTTTCCATATCTATATCATAATGATTGATTAAAGTCCTTTTGTAATCACTGGTAATCCGAAAAAGCCTTTTTGTAAAGTTAGTATCTTCGGTGCACCTGCCTTGGCCTTATTATAAGTGGAAAGTGACACATGCAATTCTTCCACATCTCCATTCTCAAAAGCTACCTGCAAATAGTATTCCTTACGTATGCCATCCGAAACATAACGATGCCTGCCTACTCTACGGGTCTTCTTGTGTGTTTCTACATATTTTTTCTGTACCATCACTGTTTCTTCGTGTGTGGAAGCAAGATCGGCAAACCAATAATTACCGCCAAGAAACAATACATAACTGATGGCACCGATGCAAGCCAGATGACACAAACAATTAATTACTTTACCATCCATGGTTGTAAGCCATATCCATTTCTTATAGAATGGGATAGTAGCAAGAGCAATCAAAAGCGCCATTCCAACAGGTATCCACCAGGCAGTCAGTGTATCTTCGTAGATAACATATCCGATGCCACACGAAGCAATAAATATCAGAAGCATCAAAAAGCGAAGTATCTTAATAAATAGAGTTTTCATCATATTTCTTTCATTTATACGCAAATATAAAAATAAGCTACTGAAAACACTGATTATTAAGAAAAATACTTGATTCAACCTACTAATTCATGATTAATCAAAAGCCTTTTGCCGATATATCAAGACCTTTTGATTTTCCATCATAACTGAAATTCATGTTTATTGTATCTCCTAATAAGATGACAGCTATACAATCATTCTCTTGTGAAAGAAAGAATATGACTAATATGTCTGGAGGATGTTCCTAATAAAATAGAATATTGACCGGAATTCACTTTCCAATCATGCGTTTCATCATCCCAGAAAGCCAAATCCTCTGGCGTTATTTCAAATTCTACAGTTTGATTCTCTCCTGAATTTAAAAATATCTTCTTAAACCTTTTCAGTTCTTTCTCGGGACGCAACACAGATGGTTGATCTTCTTTGAGATATAGCTGTATAACTTCAGCTCCTTTCTGACTTCCTGTATTTGTAATAGTCACCGAACATCTTATCATTTGGTCATTCATTTTTTTAGATGACAAACGTGGTTTAGTCAATGTAAAAGTTGTATAAGAAAGCCCATACCCAAAAGGATAAAGTGGTTCTATATTTTTTGTATCATACCATCTATATCCCACTAATACACTTTCTCCATAATTCACATCATACACATTGATAAGATGCTCATTTTTAAGTTCATTATAGAGTGACGCCCCTTTAGGTAAGTATCCCCATGCCGGTGAGTCCTCAAATGTTTTTTCTATAGTCATTGGTAACTTACCAGAAGGAGTTACCTTACCTGTGATAATATCTGTGAGTGCTTCAAAACCCGATTGCCCTCCATACCACCCGTAAATCAAACCCGCCAATCGATCATTCCATGCAGACATATCAATAGCTGATCCCGTATTGAGGATAGCAATAGTATTAGGATTATTTTTAGTGACATATCGCATTAATGATTCATCTTCTTTTGGCAAAGCAAATGGACGTTCTATTGCTTCTTTATCTCGCGTACCCATACTTAGCAAAACGATGTCAGCCTCTTTTATATCAGCTACAGTAGGCTTTTCTATATAATACACTGTTCTGCCAAAAGCTCTCTGTAATGCTTCAATCAGACTTACATTATTGTAGCCGATTACTTCTGCAGCTCCATAGCCACGAGGTATTTCATATATAAACTTACCTGTCAATAATATTTTTCTATTCTTTGTTGGATCAAGTGGCAAAATATTATCTCTGTTTTTAAGTAAAACAATTCCTTCTTCCGCCACTTGTCGTGCAATTTTTTCATGCTCCTGATACTTATCAAGCAAAGACAAGTCATATTTGGACCTATCATAAAATCCCATTGCAATACAAGTAGCCAAAATAGGACGCACCATATCATCTAAATCTTTTTCTGTGATTTTTTTCTGATGGTATAAACCCAACACAGATTCTCCAAAATTATATGAACCAGGCATCTCCAAATTCTGTCCTGATTTAATAACTTTCTCCAAATTCCACACCGAATTCCAATCACTCATTACCAACCATTTAAATCCCAATTTTTCTCTAAGAATATTCTTAATAACATACGAACTTTGCCCAGCCCACTCTCCATCAATTTGGTTATACGAGGTCATTACAGACATAGCTCCTGCATCTATTCCTGCCTTAAAACCAGGTAAATAGATTTCATTCATAGCTCGTTCGCTAATGATAGAATTACTCCGTTTACGATAGAATTCGGTGTTGTTCCCATAGAAATGCTTCAAACAAGCCGCTGTGCCTGTACTTTGAAGTCCCGTTACATATTGACTTACCATTTGAGATACTAAATAAGGATCTTCTCCAAAATATTCAAAGTTTCTTGCACATTGAGATTGTCGATAAATATTTAATCCAGGACCCAACAAAACTTCGATACCTCCGGCTCTACATTCCTCACCAATAGCTTTTGCATATTGGTAAGATAGATCTGGAGAAAATGTAGAGGCTAACAATATAGGAGAAGGAAAAGCTGTTGAGCGTTCCAATTGTTTCACCACATTAGGATCAGGCAAATTATTTCGGATATTTACTCCTTGTGTTGCATCCGACAAATAAATGGGAAGTATCCCTTTCTCTTCGAATCCTTTAATAAAGAATTTATTATATCCTCTGACCATGAGTGCCTTCTCTTCTATCGTCAATCGTTCCAATAAGTCATTCGCCTTTTTATATGCCGCAGTTGCGTCCATTATTTGTTGAGCATATATCCCAATGCAACTAATAAACATAAAAACAAGTGAGATAATTTTTTTCATATTATGAAAACTCTTTAATGTAGAACTCCTCTTTATAATAGAGAAGTTCTACCTATTAATATTTAATTATTATATAATTCTTTTATTTCACTTTCTGATAATATTCTTTCGTACAAAATAAAATCATCCAGATAACCATTTAAAAAGTTTTCAGGGGCAAATGCTCCATTAGTAAAGCGATAATTACAACCAATGTAATATGGCCAATTATCAACTACTTTGTCAATAACCCCTTTCTTTTCAATAACTTTTTCTCCGTCTATATAAAGATAACTATCCCTTTTGCCATCAACTTTTTGATAAACACAAACATAATGATGCCATTCACCATCATCCATCCGTTTTCCTTCATATTCAGCCCAGTTTCCAGCCTTACCTTTATATTCTACGCAGAACACAACAGTTTTACCACTAGTATCAAGTCTGAACCAACTTTGTCTTGGGACAGGATCAGTATATGTAGCACCAGGACCAACACCTTGATGGAATATAGCATTCTTTCCAGTCATATTTGAAGTCTTCACCCAGAATGCAACAGTAAACTCACTCTCCGTATAGTGGCTCTTTAACCCTTCTTCAGGAATAGACAATATTGAATAATTTTCTTTATCTCCCTGGAAATGAGCAGCGAATCTACATTCAGCACTTTCGCCAGAAAAACGTGCCGGAGCATTATAGACATTTGCCCCAGTTCCTCCTATAAGTTCTTCAGGGTTCAATTGATTGGGACCTATATCTTTATTATCACCATCGAATGGTAAATATAACACTAGTTTTTCTGCAGAAATGACATATACGTATCCTTCTTTCTCTTTTACGGAACTGTTCACCGAGTTTTTGGCCGTTAACGTCACTTTATATTTTCCAGGATTTACATACTGCACCACAGGATTCTGATCTGTTGAAACAGAAGGATTACCTCCTTCAAAAGTCCATTTCCAGTCTTCCACCATTCCCAATGTTTTATCTAAAAAGTGAATATATCCTCCGGCATATGTATTCCGGCATTGTGCTCCAAAATCTGCGGCAATCGCATTCTTATCAATAACAGTGATATAATCTACCATTACTTTATCAGAAGATGCTTTCGGATTTTTTGCCACTAATTTAACCGTATAAATTCCCGGAGAGAACATCATTTGTGGATTTTGTTCTGTTGAAGTAATAATTTCTCCACCTTCTTTAGGAGTAAAACTCCACAACCATTCATTAGGATAGCCTTTAGATAAATCTTTGAAAGATATAATATCTTCATTTGTTGCAGTAGTCTTATCTGCAGAGAAGTTGGCTGTTATCTGAGATGGGTAGTTGACAGTAATATATTGTTCTTTCACAATTTCATTAACATTGCTTCCTCGTCCAACAGACAAAATGACAGAATAAACTCCAGGTTTATTGTACACAACACTAGGACTGAATAAGACCGAAGTCTCTGGTTCTCCTCCATCAAAATGCCAGTTCCACTTAGTCGGTTCACCGGTAGAAGCATCTTTGAAAGTGACACTTTCACCCATTGTGACTTCCTGAACATTCGATTCAAATGCTGCCTGTAATGATTGCAAATCATCTTCAGAACAAGCAGACAATACTATCATAACGACACACTGTAATAAATATAAAACTTTTCTTTTCATATCAGTGATATATTAAATTCATTGTATTTTATTAATTCTAATTCTCTCAAAACTAATCTTTTCGTATAGCTTTGAGCTGCCATTTTCATATAAAATTCCTATTTCATTATCAGAGAACATTACGATATCAGAATAGGCGAAACCCCACTATATACAACATATCCTGCCGACCATGTTTTACCATTATCCCCACTTTTCTTTATACTCATATTTATGCGTGTTAAACTTATATCTGTATTCTCCTGCACATCAGAACAGGAAAATAAAAACAGTCTGAACAATATGTATTGACACCAATTCATTGTATCGATTTTATATTGACAACTTTAAAAGCCAATCCATCTGTATATCTTTTTTCTCCACCTTCATATATAAGAGCAATCTGTGAATCAGAGAGTTCAACCAAATCCGAATAACCAGAGTTTCCTTCATACACAACATATTGCCCTTTCCAACTTTTTCCACTATCAGAGCTTTTCTTAATAGTCATATTAATACGTTCTGTAGCAGAAGCTGCATTTGAGAGAAAAACAGATTGTCCTATTGATAGTATACTACCCTGACATTTACAATCTATTTGATCGTTGCTAGCCTGAGGATTAGACCACGTTATACCACCATCCTGACTAATACTATTTTTTCGGTAGAATCCTTCATCCGCTCTCATATTCAACATTAAAGTTCCCTCTCCTATTTCAGCAACAGAACATTCGCCAACACCACTAACCGGAGTTGGTTCACCTGGTTTCCATGTCTTTCCGTAATCATCAGAATAAATAATATGCGAATAACTTTTCACTTTTCCATTTTCCCTAGTAGTAAAATAGTTTGGAGCAATTAAACGTCCCCTATTGGTCCCTTTCTGAATTTGAATACCATGACAAGGTCCAGTAGCGTACCAATCCCATTTTTCTTTTTTCACAGCAGAAGTTATCTCAACAGGAGATGCCCAAGTGACACCGTCATCATCCGAATAGGTATAATACGGACGCCGAGTGTTTTCTCCGGTTCCATTGGTTATTGTTCCCCACTTATCTGTTTGATAATTCCATGTCATTAACAAATGTATTCTACCTTTATCATCAACAATCGGAACAGGATTTCCACAAGTATTCTGCCCATCATCCCATATCATTATTTGTTTACTCCATGTTTTTCCATTATCAGACGAACGCTTAACAACAAGATCTATATCTCCACTGTCTCCATTACTTCTAGCTTTTCTAGCCTCTGCAAATGCCAATAAGGTATTACTCTGCGTTTTAACAATAGCAGGTATTCTATAGACTTCATATCCGTCTACTCCCTGACTATAGACATAATCGAATTGGGATGCTGGAACTTCCTCTTCAGGTGAAGGTGGAACCGGAGTATCTTGTGAATCATCATCTTTTTGACAAGCCTGTGTGAATAGGCTCGTCATAAGGAATATACATGTCAGAATCTTATAAGTTTTCATATCCTTGGGTTTGTTTCAGATTAGGATTAATATTCATATCACTTAGTGGAATTGCGAGATATAATGGAATAATAATATTATCAATAGCTTTCTTTTTCAAGTTCGGAACTTCCTGATAGACATCTATTGTTCCACCAAAATGGAATCTGAGAAGATCAGGCCATCTTTTCCTTTCAAGATATAATTCTCTTGCACGCTCATTCAAAATCTCCTTTTCCACTACTTTTTTATCCGTACTTCCATTATAAATACCTATCTTAGCACGATCCCTGACTTTATTTAACTCAATGATTGCCTGAGGTGTCTGATTCAATGCTGCATAAGCTTCGGCCTTGAACAAATACATCTCTGCAAGTCGATAAATGATAATATCCGAATCATAGGTACGATCTCCTTCTGTTTTTGTCCCCTTCATCTTATTATCGAAAATACCGATCTCATTTCCTCCCGCATCCTTAGCTATTATAAAAGATTCTTTTGTTCTAATATCAGTGGGATTAGCATTAAAAAGATCTATTAAAAAAGAGCTTGGTGCATAAGTACTGCGAGCCCCACCTTTTGCATAAGGTATTTCATCTTTATTAACTGCCTTTTCCACAAATACATCTCTTGGCTTCAAACTTTGACTATATTGAGCTTCCTTTTCATAAATCTCAAAGTGAATAGTCCATATCACTTCTTTTCCATACTTAGTACCATAAATATCGGCAAAATTGTCTTCAAAAGAAAGACCTTTACTTGCTAAATCAGCATAAGTGATAACATCCTTCAAATCCTGCTCAGAGCCATTCAAGACTTTCGCTTTCCATAACAAAATATCGGCTTTCAGTGCATAACATGCCGGTTTTGAGGCTCTTCCTTTTCCATTCGTATAACTTTCTTCCGGAAAGAGATCGATTGCTGCATTCACATCACTTAGAGCCCGTTCTAAAACTTGCTCTGCCGGCTCCCTTGCTAATTTAGGCTTATTGGAACTTTCTGTCGGTTCCAGTTCTATAGGAGCATCTCCCCATATACGAGCTACACAGAAATACATATATCCCCTTATGCAATATGCTTCTGCCAACAACCTGTTTTTATCAGATTCCACTCCAAAACTTATTCCAGGTGTATACTTTAATAACATATTACAATGCTGAATTACTGAATAATAACTTGACCAACCATATCCGTTTTGTGAAGTCAGATTCTGTGCCCACAAATTCGATGGACCACCTTCCAGACCTGTTGTAAAAGCATCTCCTCTATCTTCAAAATGAAGAGTTGAATTAGAAGTATCACGTAACTTAGTATAAATACCTATCAAATAGCTTTCTACATCCCCCTTTGTATTCCAGTACCCGTCTCCCGTTATACTTGAAACTGTATCTACATCCAGCAAATTGCATGAATGTAACAAGAACAATGAAATTCCTAATAATATTGATTTAATTTGTTTCATAATTACAAGTCTTATTTAATTAGAAATTAATTTTTACTCCCATATTATATTGTCTTGGCCTTGGGTATACCCCATAATCCACTCCGGTATATATTTCAGGAAACATACCATCATATTTCTTTATATAACCTATGTTATATGCTCCAGCAAAAACTTCCACTCCACTCAATCTTATTTTTCTAACCCAAGTTGATGGTAGCATATAGCTTAAAGACACTTCCCTAAATGCCAGATAATCTCCTTTACTAAAATACAGGCTATTGTTGGTACTCCCACTTTCAGAACTACCTATTTGATTATCCCATCTCATATGATTTCGATATTGATAATCGTAATCACTTTGAACTGTATATTTAGGATATTTCGTTCCATCATTCGCACTTTGCCAGGAATTGGTCATTGCGTCTTTTATGGCATTATTGTTATTACGTGAACTACCCATTATCTGTCCTTTAAAACCATTATCTATCACATGTCCCATAGCCCAGTCCATTACAACCCGTACAGTAAGTCCTTTATATTTGAAAGAGTTGACAATACCTCCCACCTTATCCGGTCGGATATATCCCATGAATTTCATATCTTTAGAGTCCAATTGCCCATCATTGTTCACATCTTCAAATATGGCATCTCCTGCATGTTTCTTTCTACCTTGCGCATTAGGATCATTAGGGGCTTTAGCTGCTTCTTCTTCCGTTTGATAGGTTCCTAAATAATGAAACGCCCATCTTCCACCAAACTTTTCGCCCTCAGCAATTCCCCCAACCTTTTTAGTACCTCCTGTAGCAGGATCATAAATAAAATTACCTCCTACCCGATTTTTCTCCTCTCCATTATCCGGTAAATCTACTACGACTCCTTTATTGTAAGCAAACGTCAATGATAAATCCCATGAAAAATCTTTGGTTTGAATAGGAGTAGCATTCAACTCTATTTCTATTCCGGAGTTTCTTACTGAACCATAATTACTCTTAATCGAACTAAAGCCCGTAGAATTCCATAAAGGTTCATCATACAATCTATCAAATGTCAGTTTATTATAGTAGTCAATTAATAATCCCAATCTATTATTAAAAAATCCGAGATCGACTCCAATATCATACGATTCCGTCGTTTCCCATCGTAATTGAGAATTTTTTAATGTTGTATTTAGTATACCTACTGATCCTTGATAATTAGTATCTGTAATTTTGTACTCACCTCTTGAATTGGCAACACTCAAATTGTTATTACCCGTACGCCCCCAACTTGCGCGCCATTTCCAACGACTCATAATACTTTCTAATGGCTTGAAGAAATTTTCCCTATGCATATTCCATCCAGCTGATACTCCAGGGAAAAATCCCCATTTATTATCTTCTGCAAACCGTGAAGAACCATCTGCACGCATACTGACAGAAACTATATATTTACCTTTATAATCATAGTTTACACGTCCAAAATAACTTAAAGTAGCTTCCATTGTCTTAGTAGAACTTGCTCTTTGTGTACTATCTGCCGTTGCATTTAATGTTGGAATTAAATCTATAGAAGATCCACTACCGCTTGCCGAAAGTCTGTAACTATAATCATGAGTATAACTGGCACCTGCTACAGCTCCTATATTATGCTCCTTGATTTTCTTATCATACGAAAGAACCAAATCTCCCTGCAAATGTCTGTCATAGTTATGCTTAGCTGAAGCAGGACGGATTGTATTTCCAGTCGTCTCATTATCTGCCTGAAAATAATTCTCAATACCTTCAGTTCCAAAATAATAGGCTGTTGGTTTTAAAACTAGCCCAGGTAAAATATTCCAGATTGCACCCAACTGAAAAGTTGTCCTATACACACTAGTATCATCATAATTTGTTTTATAATAAATCTCATGCAATCTACTTCTAAAAGAAGAAATACCTTCTCCGGGGGCTGGAGTTCCATCTTCATAGTACAATCTGTAGGTCGGTGGTGTTAATATACTTCGAGATATAGTATTGACTGTATTTCCACCTCCCACAGCATCTCTAACCTGCAGACTAGCTTTAGTAGACAAACTCCATGCCTCACTTAATTTATAATTTCCATTAAATAAGACACTATAATTTTTATAATTTGTACCTCTAAGTATACCATCCTGATTCAAATATCTTAAACCTACATAATAATTAATCGCCTCTGTTCCTCCACTAATACTAAGATCAACCTCATGCTTTTGTCCTGTTGTGAAAGTTGCTTTCTGAAAGTCATTATCCTGGAAGATGAGCTGTTTTCCCGTAACAGGGTCCGCCATGGTTTGCCAGCCCTCATGTTCCAGTAGATTACTCACATAACCTTGACCATACTTTTGCAAATAAACATCCAAAAATTCAAGTGTATTTTTAGAGTTTCTCGGATTTCCTGTTGACATACCAAAAGAACCACTTAAGAATTTTGCCTGATCTTCCTTTCCATTATATGTCAAATCAGCCTGATTAAATTTCGCAATATTAGAACGGGATAATGTTATATAATCCCGTGCATTCAATAGTGGAATTCTCTGCGGTTGTTGTTCCACTCCATACGTATACCTTAAACTGACAGTAGGTTTCCCTTTCTGACCAGCTTTAGTTTTAACCAAGATTATACCATTAGCAGCTCTGGAACCATAAATAGCAGTAGAAGCAGCATCTTTCAGAACTTCTATCGATTCTATATCTGCAGGATTCATATCTGATATATTTCTAAATCCTTGTGATATTATACCATCAATAATTATTAAGGGAGTATCACTTTCAGGTGAAGTAGAACTACCTCCACGAATAAATATTTGAGGGTCTGCCCCCGGTTGTCCATTAGATATTTGTAAGGATAAACCTGGAACTTTGCCTTGTAATTGTAATAACGGATTCTGTCCTGGTGCTTTTTGAAATTCCTCTTTATTTATCTTAGAAATAGAATTTGTTATTAATGCTCTTGACTGTTTACCATAACCAATGGCAACGACTTCATCAAGTAACACAGAACTCTCTTTCAAAACAATCACAATATTTCTCCGTCCCTTAATATCAACCTCTTTTGTTTCCATTCCGACAAAAGAGACAATCAGAGTTGCATTAGGAGGAACCATTATAGAAAATTCACCGGAAGCATTGGTGATAGTACCTTTATCCATACCTTTTACGGATATTGAAACTCCTGGTAATTCAACTCCTGTCTGGTCTTGTACTACACCAGAGACCTTTATATCTTCAGAATTAATATTATTTGCTTGAATATTTGAAAATACAGATGATAAGATAAATACCATCGATAATATTAATAAATCTTTAGTATGCTTTATTGAGTTTTTCATAAAAAATAAAATTAGAATGAATAAATTATATAAGGATTAATCTTTCATATCAATCGTTTTAGGTCGCAGACAAGTGACCAAAATGACCAGCATAACAAATACCAGTATAGCAAGCAACGCAAAATCGCGTCCCAAATGTCCGGCATCCATCGACTCACCCAGAAGGCTCGTAATAGTAGCTCCGGCAAATACACCACACATATTCATAATACCATAGGCAGTTGCCCTGTAACGTGCAGACACAAACTGACAGAGAATAGGCATATTATTTGCGTCAAACATACCAAAACCTATCCCAAACAGCATAGCCCCCATCACCAGTGCGAAAATAGAATGGCCATATCCGATAAACAACAAGGAAGGTATGATAAGGCCCAAACCCATAGCACCAGTATATACTCTTCCACGTACATTTTTTAATACCCAACGGTCGGATATATATCCACCTGCCAACACGCCGAATAGTGAGGACAAAGCTATAGAAATAGTAGACATAGGACCTGCTACCGAAATATCAATAGATAAGCTGTCAGAGAAAAGAGTCGGTAACCAGTTCTTTGCCGCCCACCCCGGGGTGCCCGGTACACAGAAATAAAATAAGATAATCCAGAAAAAGACATTGGAAAATAACATTCCCAAGCTCTTCAATACAGGAATCTTTTTCATCTTCTGATTTTCTGATACACTTCCTCTCTCTTTATCACGCAGAAGAAATGCCAGAATAACACCATAACCCACACCTATAATACCAAACCAATGGAATGTTGTATGCCAGGAATAGATTGCTGCAAAAGTAGCCCCAAATCCACCGATAGCCTGTCCCACATACAACCCTGTCATATGTATTCCCACAGCCAACGAACGAGTCTTGTCTTTGTGAAAATCGGCAATCAATGACAAAGCAGCAGGCAAATACAACGCTTCACTAATTCCCATAATTCCACGCAACCAGTAGAGTTGATTGAAAGTGGTGGCATATCCCATCAAGTAAGTAACTCCTGACCACACACACAGACTACCTACAATCAACCATTTGCGGCTCATACGATCACCGACAATCCCCGATAAAGGACTCATCAGTCCGTATACCCACAAGAATACAGCCATCAGGCGACCGAAATTGGCTGCTGATTCCAATTCCCGCACATCCTCCATCATTGGAATTCGCATAGTGGAAAGCATTTGCCTGTCCATATAATTCAACAAGGCAACACCCCACAGCAGCCCAACCACTACCCAAGGATATATATTTGAAGTTTTATTATTCATGTCCGTTTACTTTAAAATCTCTATTAAATTGATTTTTATAAAAGCTAAATCCGACTGACTACTCTCATATAATATACCTATTGAATTTTCATCTATGGATGTAATGCAGGAATATCCGGCACTACGATATTGGTCGAAAAGAATCCAATGTTCTTCCGGCCAAGTCATTCCATCATCAAAACTAACTTTTAAAGTCAGATTATCTCTTGTCCCATAATTATTCGGATTTACAAACAGAAGCATGCTTTTCTTCTTTCCTTCTTCCATATACTCATGTCGATGCAGACTTGCCATACAAGTAGGTTCTACGAGTGCTCTCCGTGAAGTTGGATGTTCTTTCCAACTTTCTCCCAGATCAATAGTTGTGCAGATTCTACGACCGTTCACGTCTTTATTTCCTCTGTTCCGGTTATCACGCATGTTCAACATCAAGGCGCCGTCACCTAATTGTACGACACTACATTCCGTAACATCCTGATATGCAGGATTACTGGTCACCCACGTCTTTCCATGATCTTTACTATACGTAATATTCGAGAAAGGAAACCCGTTTTCGTCACGTCCTTGTGTAGGAAATACCAACGTTCCGTCTGTCAACGTAATTCCCTGTCCGGGTGCAGGTGCAAATAACCACCATTCAGGGCGTTTCGTCTTTGAGGTTATATTATCCGGAAAGCCCCAGCTAAGACCATCATCCGTACTTTTTGCTATCATAAACTGGGAAGTTTCTTTTAGCCCTGTTCCTGGTTGAGAACCTCTACCTTTCCATTGATGTGTCCAGTTCGTACTGTTTTCATTCAGACCTTCTATCCACTTTCCGTCTTTATCCAGCAGACCGTGCATCCACAATCCGGCTACATAAATATCACCAGTATTTTTATCTACTAAAATACAGGCATCACTCACTCCATTGTATTTCTGTGGTAAACCTCCCCATTCCCTCATATCCAAAACAGTTTGAATGGGTTGCCAGGTTACTCCCTTATCTGTACTACGATGAAGAGCAATATCTATATTTCCCTGCAAATCACGAGGATAATCATAGCGGGCATCAAAAATGGCCAATAAAGTGCCTTTATTACTAGTAGCTAATCCTGGAATACGTGATGAGATACATCCATCCTGTCCTTTCTGTCGTACAGCTACTCCTACTCGTAAAGGTTTACTTGTTTTATCCAAAATTTTCAGATTGCCTTTCGTGGTTTTCACCCGGTTACAATTAACCTGAACACGATGATCCAGTGAAACCGTATCTTTCAATGTTACGGCTACCCAAAAAGACAAAGAATCCTGATTAACCTGCACTTCATTAGTAAATGACATTTTTTGTGTAGCGGGAAGTGCATTACAAAGTAAACGAGACGTATCTATCAGTCCATTTTTCTTCGCACCATATATGGCAACAGAAACAATATCTGCCACATTCGTGCTCCCCAATAAATCCAGATCTATTTGCCGGATAACATAAGGTTGATTATCTGTCCTGATTAAAGTTATCTTCATTACAGGATTTGTCGGTTTCTTTACCAACACAGGAATAACAGGTCTCTCCAGTACCCATTTTATGTCTTTACCTAAAGATGTGACTGGTGACACCAATAACAAAATCATCGAAAATATGATAAATATTTTCTTACTTACTTTCATAGTATCTTTATTTTAGGTAATTTTGAACGCATTTAACTAGATTGGAGGGGATAGACAGAAAGTAAAGTAGCTTACCCCAGCAATACACTTTTACTGTCATCTCCTCTTTATTATCTTCAGAATTCAAAGAATTTTATAGCATCCAAATCACCTCTTAGTTTTTCATATTCATCAACAGAAAAAGGTTTTATCGGCAACCGGCAAGAACCGCAATCAATACCTATCAGCTTCATAATCGCTTTGCCACCGCGCACTCCGCCACCATATTTAATAATAACCTCCACGGTACGTATGGATTTTATCTGATTGTGGCGAGCCGTTTCCAAATCATTCATTTTCATTGAATAAAAAATAGCCTGATAGACATTAGGTATATAATTATACGTACTCCCAACTCCTGCTACAGCTCCCATAGCCAAGCCAGAAATAAGAATTTCATCATAACCATGCAATACTTCAAACCGATGTTGCTCCAACTCTATGCAAACTCCCATCTCCATCAGGTTATTATGAGTAAACTTAGTACCCACCAGATTAGGTATTTTCTTTTTCCCTTCCACCAAAAACTTATCCACCGGCAAATTAACCCCTGTAATCGATGGCATATTATAATAATAGAAAGGTAAGCCAGCAGCAGAGTGGCAAATAGGTGCAAAAAAATCAACTAATTCATCTACTGTTCCCGGTTTAAAAAAAGAGGGAGCAATTGAAGCAATAGCATCGGCCCCTACTTGTGCAGCATGACGTGCCAGTTCCATTGCACTTCGTTGACAGTTTGAGCCTACATGAGCTATGACTTTGAATCGCTTACGGGCAGAAACGAGCCATTTTTCAAGAATTAATTTACGCTCATCGATCGTCAATGAAGAAAATTCACCGGTTGTGCCGCACACAAATACCCCTTTGATAGGAGTCGATGCTATCCAATCAGCATATTTATCAATAACAGATAAATTTACGTCCCCATTCTCATCCAATGGGGTGAAGGTGGCCGCAACCATACCTTCCAGTTTTTCATAATTGTTCATAGTGCATTTAATTAGATTGTTATTTTACTTTATTTTCAGAAAGTTCCTTTCAAAATTAAGGGAGTTCGTATACCAGGTTGTATTTCACCGCTTACCACGTAAACGTCATTCCCCATATAAACCACATTTGTCGTAACAGGAATAGGATAAGGGCAGTCTAAAGAATCCACCAAAGAATTTGTCTCTGTACTGATGACTCGTAGCTTACGGCTAAATCCCGGATGCTCGGGAGATGTAGGTAGTATTTCTTCAACTCCTCCCAGTAGTATTATCTTGTCTTTTTCATATGGAATAGCAGTCCCCGCCATTACAGGAAAATTACCAGCTATTTTGCTCCATTTCCTGCTACCTGGTTCATATACGTACCCCTCCGTATATTCTACCATCACTTCATTCGGAGCATAACTCCTTCCACTAAAAAGATAAAATCGTCCTCCCTGAACCACACTTACCGCATAGGCGAGCGATGGTCCCTCCCAACCGGGCATCTTCTGCCATCCTTTTTCTTTATGCAATAAATCAAGCATATAAAAATGATTGGTCGACTGTTCATTTGTCATAGTTTCCTGCCCCCCAGCAATATAAATACAGTTATCCCCAATAGCCCCCGTTGCATTTGCCAACGGAACCGGCAAAGCCGGATAACTAACAGAATCTACTACAAATGAAACGCCCTCTTTTTTTATGAGAAAAACTTTATCGCTGCATTGCATACGATCGCATCCTCCAATACATAATAACCCTTCCGGCAAGCATATCGAAACTCCATAAGCTAATGGGCTGTTAAGGAAATCATCATAAACAGTCCACTTCTCCGTATGCAGATCATAACTATATAAAGTAGCCCACCAAGTTTTAACTCCTCCCTCCCAAGGATATTTATCAGGAAAGTTGGCTCCTCCCAGCACTAGTAATTTATCCTCTACTATTCCTGAATATGCACCAGCCAATCCAACGTTTTTCAGCATACCGGTACATCCCGGAAGTAACAATGAGTTTTCCCATTGCATTACTATCTTATTTTCTCCTTTTCTCGAACAAGCCGCATTCATACATGATAAAATTAAAGATAAATATAAAATAAAAAAATACTGTTTTCTCATATACTATCTATCCTTTCTTCTTCGTTTTTCTCTGCCATCAATTCCAAACTCCGGTTCACTTTAAAAATCTTATAAACCTCAAAATGTCTTTCAATGGCATCACGATAGCCTTTCTCGTCTCCTTTTCTTATAAAATCCAATAAATCAGCATGAGTAGCTATTCTGCCGCTTTTACTCATCTCTATATTTATAGGTTTTAAGTAGTCTTTGAACTTTTCTTTCACATAGACAAGTATAGGATGAATGATTTCCTGAAATTCAGATATTATTTTATTTCCCGTAATTTTGTATAGTTTTGTATGAAAAGCCGATTCGCTGATTAACGCATACTCGTTATTCTCGAAAACAATTCCCATTTTCACAATCTCGCTCAATTCCTCAATATCTTTAGGAGTTATCTTACGGAAAATATCACTTGATATTCCTATTTCAAGTGCGATTCTGAAATCCAATAAATCCAAAATTGTTTCTTCACTCAAAACACGAGGATCTATCACTCTTTTCATTCCACCTAAAATGGAAGGTTCAGTCAAAACCATTCCCTTACGAGGGCGCGCATGAATCAGTCCCATCATTTTCAAACGACTCAAAGCTTCTCTGACAACACTTCTTGCAACTCCTAATTCTGCGGCCAGATTATTCTCATTGGGAATAGAATCTCCACATCTCAAATCATTCTTTTTAAAGTAGGTAAGTAAGCTGTCTTCTACCTGATCGATCAATGTTGTTTGATTAATTTCTATCTTCATATTATTAGATTTTATCATTTGTAGTATTTGTCTGACAAATAATACAAATGCAATATTAAAAGATTTTTTTTAGAATGCAAGGGCATTATAATAAGAAAATGCACATTTATGTTGAGAAACATACTTTTAGTACATATTGAGCTCTCATTTAGAACAATAGCAAGAGCAGAGATACTCATTTTAAACATAGTAGCGATATCTACTTATTATAGTGAAGGTATAAATTCATAAGATAGGATACCCCCAAAAATAAGCAATTAAAGATACAGACAAAATCACATATAAAAATCTAGGTTATGTCTATTGTATCTTTTATCTTTGCAACAATCAAAAAAAGCGATTATATGAGTCCTGATTCAGAATATACAGAAACACATGAGAATAAAATCTATGCCACTCTTGACAAACAGGGAATAGCGTATCAAAGTCTACACCACCCAGCCATAATGACTATGGAGGAAGGAGCAGAAATAGCCCAAAAGCTAGGTTGTACTTCATGCAAGAGTCTGTTTCTGACTAATAAACAGCAAGAATACTTCATGCTCTTATTGCCCGCAAATAAAAAATTGAAAACAAAAGAACTTGCCGGGCAGATAGGTAGTTCCCATCTCTCTTTTGCTTCCGAAAAGGCAATGGAAAATCTCTTGTGTACTTTTCCGGGGGCTGTCAGTATTCTAGGTCTTATCTACGATAAAGAGAACAAAGTACAGCTCCTGATTGATAAAGAAATTCTTGAATCAACATATATAGGATGTCATCCATGCGTAAACACATGCAGTCTAAAAATCAAATTGGAGGACATTCTTAAAATACTATTGCCCGAAATCAGTCATCAGAATTTTAATATTGTGGAGTTATAATCCGAAATTACAAAGTCGTACATTCTGCAAAAAAAACGAACATTTAAGCTAGTTTCACGACTTAATTAAAGTACATGTCTTGTTCCTCGGTGAGAAACACATCGTTGCACACCGAGAAACGGGTCGTTCCTTTTAAAGGAACGGGGCTTTGGTTTTAAACCAAAAAATAAACCATATAATCAACTAAATATCAGCGTATTACCAGATTGCTATTCCAACTAATGAGCATATTAGAATTTTATTGACAACTCACGATAGGATGGGAATGATAGAATAACAGAAAGGATAGAAAAATTCATTTTAAACATGGTGACGGTATCCACTTATGATAGTGACGGTATATTCGTGGGATAGGGTAACCATCCCGACCGGATAGTGACGCTATGTTTTTGCTGGGAAAAGAGCATAAAAAAAGGCTATCTATCCCAGACAGCCAATCTTTTGTTAACCTTAAATCTAATACTATGAAAAACACATTGCAAAGATACGGACTTTCTGCATATCTCCAAATTTTCAGGCTCAAGTAGCGTATCTTATAACATGGTTTAATAGAAGTAACAGTTTCGTTAACATTTAACATAAATCCATCGGATATTAACGAATATCCGATGGAGTAGATTCAGAGATTACTCATATCGCAATGAACGAGCAGGTTTGCTCATTATTATTTTCATTGTTTGGAAAGCCACTGTCACAAATGAGATAAACAGCATCAGCAATACAGGTACTATAAAGAACCACGCTTTGAGATCGGTACGGAAAGCATAATGCCTTAACCAGGCATTCATACTAAACCAAGCTACCGGAAGAGCTATAACAACCGCAATCAGAATCAACTGGAAAAATCCTTTAACCAACTGATAGAAAAGATTCCAGCGGGAAGCTCCCAACACTTTACGTATTCCCATCTCTTTGGTGCGGGTGGAACAGGAAAACATGACTAATACCCAAAGTCCGAGACAGGAAATAAAGATTGCCAATCCGGTGAACGAACCGATCATCGCTCCGAAAACCTCGTCTTGCCGATATTGGTGGTCGAAGAACTGATCGAGAAAGAAATAATCAAAGCTGGAATCCGCGAAATACTGATTCCAGATCTCTTGCACTTGAGATACCAGTTCACGGGGATTTCCGGAAGCCATCACAACAGAGATATAACGTTGGGGCAACCAATCAATTTTATCTTTATGAATCAGCATGATAGGTGTATAGTTCTTACTCAACGCCTGCTGATGATAATCTTTCACCACTCCGATAATCTGCATTGGCGCATCGGTACATTCTACTGTTACCAACTCGCCTATCGCCTCATCATTGGAGGCAAATCCCAGATTACGTACAGCCGTTTCATTAATCACCAGTTTATCGACATCATCACCATATTCTTCGGAGAAACTTCTTCCGGCTACTATCTGCAAACCGTATGCATCTGCATAATCAGGATCACAAGCCAGCATTTCATAAAGACGGTTCTGCTTCAAAGCGTCATTGGTGCGACGATTGGAAAGGAATGTGGCCACTTCTTCTCCTGGTACGGCACCGGAGAAAGTAACCCGATGGACCAGAGGAAGACGCGCGATTGCTTTTTTCATTGCTTCCAACTTGATATTCTGCCACTCTGTATGTCCCGGAAACTTAACCACTAATGTCTGGTTGGTTTTCACTCCCAAAGATTGATTGCGCATAAAATTCAGCTGTGCAAAAACAATCAATGTAACACAAAGTAAAATCATGGAAGCTGTATACTGGACAACCACCAGTACCTGACGGGTCCGGTCGCCTGACTTGCTATGCAAAAACTTCCCTTTCAACAAGGTTATAGGTTTGCGATTCAATAAAGCCAATGCCGGATAATACCCGGAAATAAATATTCCGGCTATGAAAACGAGAACCAGCAAAATCCACCAGTAATCCATGAACCAGACAGAAAACGTAACTGTACGTCCTACCAATTGGTTGAAATGTGGAAGAACCAGTTCTATTAATCCCACAGCTAATATGAAAGCTATCAGATTCATAACCAAGGCCTCAAACAGGAATTGATAAATCAACTGTTGGCGGAAAGCTCCCACTACCCTGCGCACTCCCACTTCTTTAGCACGCTCCATCGAACGTGCTACGGTCAGATTGATATAGTTAATCCAGGCAATAGCCAGAATAGCGACAGCCGCAAAAATCAGGGCGATCATAGCAGAACGATTTCCTTTGGTTTCCGTCTCATAGCCTATCTGTGGGGTGAGATGTATATCTGCCAAGGGAATTAAAGACACGCCCCACGTCTTATTTTTCAGTGCTTCCTCTGTCTTGTATTTCTCCGCCATCACAGGAAATTCTTTTTCTATCTCCGCTTTTCTTTCCGGTGAGTCGAGCAAAACATACGTATAGGCTTCATGCTTATACCAGTATTCCTGCATATATTGAGGCAGAGAGGCATAGGAAATCAGAAAATTATAATGAATGTGTGAGTTGGAGGGCATTTCTTTCATGACTCCGGTCACTTCGCACGATACTTTATCATACGTTCCGGTAAAGATCAGAATTTTGCCGATAGGGTCTTCATCTTTGAAATACTTACGGGCAATACGTTCGGTGATTACCACTTGCCGGGGCATGGAGAGACAAGTCTTTTTATCCCCTTTCAGAAGTTCGAAATCAAAAAGACGGAAGAAGCTCGGATCGGCATAGGCTATCTGATTCTCCCGTAATGTCAGTTCGCCATATTTCACAATCTGCTCCGGTTGGAGATGGGTAGCGATACGGGTATAATCTTCGATTCCGGCAAGATTCTCTTTCATGGCCGAGGCATATCCGAAAGAGCTGGTCGCCCAGTAATCGGTCAGGACTTCCCCTTCATGAAAAGTGCTTTGCACCCGATAGATATGGGCATATTTCGTGTGCATTTTATCAAAGCTGAACTCAAAAGTGACATAGGTTAGCATCAGTAATGCCGATGCCATTCCGATTGCCAATCCAAAGATATTGATGAAACTGAACTTCTTCCGCTTCATCAGATTCCGATAGGCACTATTCCAGTAATTCCCTATCATACGGTTTCGTTTTTAGATGACGTTTTCTTTTCCAGCGGACGGTTGATGTTTTCGGCTACAATCTGTCCGTCCAATAGTTGGATGACCCGGTGTGCATATTTCGCATCCCGCTGTGAGTGGGTGACGATAATGATTGTGGTTCCCTGACGGTTGAGTTCGCTCAACAGTTCCATCACTTCGATGCCATTCACCGAATCCAGATTTCCGGTAGGTTCGTCGGCCAGCAGTAGTTTACATTCAGTCACTACGGCACGGGCAATGGCTACACGCTGTTGCTGTCCGCCGGATAACTGCTGGGGATAATGATTCGCACGATGTAACAGGTTGACTTTCTCGAGCACTTTGTTGACTCGTTCTTTCCGTTGGAGAGTCTTCATACCAAGATAGACAAGTGGCAGTTCCACATTCTCATACACGGTCAGTTCGTCAATCAGGTTGAAACTCTGAAAGATAAAGCCCAGATTGCCTTTCCGCAAAGCAGTCAACTGGTTTTCAGTCATTTTATCGACTTGCTTCCCCTCAAAAAAGTAAGAACCAGAAGTCGGAGAATCCAATGTACCGAGAATATTCAGCAAGGTGGATTTGCCGCATCCTGACGGTCCCATTATCGCTACAAATTCTCCTTGTTCCACCTGTAAGGTGACATCATTCAATGCTTTTGTCTGCACCTCTTCTGTGGTGAAAAGCATAGATAGTTTTTCTGTTTTAATCATAATAATTATTCATTATTTTAGTATTAGTTTCTCATTGTCTCCAAATAATTCATAGCCGGATATGATTACTTTCTCACCCGGAGACAAACCGTCTGTCACCTCGTAATACTGTGGATTCTGCCGTCCTATCTTCACAGGGCGCCGCGTGGCAAATGTACCACTTTCATCGACAACGTACATCCATCGGCCCCCGGTAATTTGAAAGAATCCGCCACGGGGAACCAGAATAGCTTGTGCCGGATCACCCAATTGCAGGTTTATGTGATAAGTCTGTCCGGCACGGATATTCTCCGGTCGTTCGGATATAAAATTGAGGTCTGTACGAAACTGACCGTCTTTCACTTCAGGATAGGGTTTAGTCACTTCCAGTTTATAGGTTCCTCCGTCACGGGTAAAGTCGGCTGGAAGTCCGGGAAGTACCCGTTCTACGTAGTGCTCGTCTATCTGTGCCTGTACTTTAAGGTCGGAAGTGATGATTTGCCCGATATGTTCACCGGCAGAAATAGATTGCCCGATTTGCGCATTCAGGTTTCCTACCTGTCCGTCAATCGGAGCTTTCACTTTCAGGTTTTCCAAGCGCTCACGAACCAATGCCAAGCTCCGTTTCATATTACGTATATTCTCGTCAAGACTGCCTATCTGACTTTCCCGAAAAATATGATCCTGACGGATACGTTCGTCAATAACAGCCAGTTGCTCTTTGGCTGCTATATATTCTTCCTCTGCCTGGCGATAGTCTTCACGTGCTATCAGTTGTTCGTTTACCAAACGTTTATACTGCTCATAACGGCGTTGCTTCCCGATAAGCTCTTTATTCAGGCCGATACGTTCTTGTTTCAGTTGCAACCGTTCCTGCTCCATACTAATCCGGGTATTACGCAACTCGTTTTCCTGATAAGCAAGATCGGCTTCACTCTGCATGATACCGATATTGAGCAATGGGTTGCTAAGACGCAGAATCACATCACCGGCCTTTACCATAGCTCCCTCTTCTTTCAGGCGCTCTTCCACACGACCGCCCTCGATGGCATCCATATAGATAATCCGGCTAGGCATGACCTGACCAATCACACGGATATAATCACTGAACTCGGCCTGCTTGACAGTAGCAATTGTCAGCCGGTCTTTCTCCACTGCCATAGAAGAGGCTGTATCTCTGAAAATAAAATAGGCAATCACAGCAAGTCCGAGCATTACCCCACCGACCCAATAAAGACGTTTGCGATTGATGCCGGGTTTTCGTTCAATAAGTGTATCCATAATGGTTTATAAAAAAGTTCCTTGTCGATAATATTTTTCTAGTTTCATCATCATTTCTATTTGCAAGCGTACACGAACCAGTTCTGCTTTGGCAGCAATAAACCGGTTACGGGCTTCCATCAGTTGAAAGACGGAAATCAATCCCTCTTCCCATTTCCGTTCGGATTCTTTCAGTACCAGTGTTTCAGCGTCAAGTTGTGATAATGCCTGCTGATGTTCACTATATCCGGTGTGAAGAGAAAGGAGTGTTTGCTCAATATCCGTATATAATTGTTGTTTTTCAAGTTCTTCTTCGTTTTTGAGCCGATACATATTCAATTTCAGCTTGCGCTGATTGGTCAGACGTTGCAAACCGCTTAGCAGGGGAAAGGAGATGCCAACACCCACATATTTTCCTATATTATCACGCAATTGCCTGGCCGAGAAAGCTGTATTATAATAATTGGAACCGACGGTGAAACGAGCAAAGACAGAGGGTGAGAAAGCTCCTCCCGCTATCGCATACTCTTTATGAGCTGCTTTTTGTTTCAAATCAATCATACGCATGGAGGGCAATATTTCGATAGATTGTGCGTATAGAGTTTCCACAGTCGAAACAGAATATGGTGGTAATTGGGATGCTGTAATCGTATCCAGAATAGCGAGTGTGTCGCCCGGCTGGATATTCATTAATTGTTTCAGATGCAATAAAGCGATCCGACTGCTATTTCCGCGCGACTGATAACGATAAATATCTCCCTCCCGGCGCGCTTTCACCTCCTGTAAATCGGAGGCTGATTTCAATCCCAGTTCCACGAAGACCTCTGTCTGTTTCAAATACCTTTCGCTCAACCGGCTTTGTTCCAAAGCAAGATCGAGCAATTTTCTCTCCAGAATCAGTTTGTAATAAGCATCCGTCACCTGATAGGCTAGTTCATTCTGTTTCTCTTTCAGCTCCCATTCACTACGTTCTTTGTTCATTTTCCGGAAACGCACCTGATTGATACGCGAAAAGCCTTCAAATAAGGAAAGTGTCATATCGAGTCCCACCGTTCCCTCTTCAAAAGATTCACTGGTATACCCATTGGTGTCAGGATCCAGCGAACGTCCGAATCGTTTGCCTGTTTCCGCATTAACCACTATGTGCGGCAGGAAAGCACCGACAGAAGCTATATAATCTGCTTTCGCTTCCTTTATGCCGATAACTCCGTTACGTACAGCCGGATTCTGTTTATAAGCCAAACGAATGCAATCGTCCAGACTCATAGCGGATTGGGCTAGCAAGAAAACCGGCACTGAAAGCAATAGTAGTAAAAGAAATCTTTTCATCCTTTATAATATATGATTGTGTGATAGCAGGATGATAAAAGCAAATGCAATGCCACTAATCATAAATAATTGATTATAAAACAAATAGAAATTACATAATTCTTCCACCGTCCAAAAATTAAACGCCCTAACGTCCAATAATTGGACATTACCGACGGAATCCCCCTATTTTACCCCGTTCTAACTCGTTCTGACTCATTCCAGCATAAACTTTGTATGAAAACGTCTAATTATTGGACACTCCCTTGCAAAGAAAATCAAAAACAGATACCTTTACCCGGAAACTTAAAAGGAACATTCAACGGACAGAGCCCCCAATCTTGCGTATGGAAACAGGAACGATTTTAATTGTAGACGACAATAAGAGTGTATTAGCCTCACTGGAGTTATTACTCGAGAATGTGTTCAGCACAGTCCGCACAGCCGCCAATCCTAATCAAATCACGACCATCTTATCTACCACTCCGATTGATATTGTAATTCTGGACATGAACTTTTCAGCAGGAATCAACAATGGTAACGAGGGACTGTACTGGCTGAAACATATCCATGAAATCCGCCCATCACTGCCTGTTATTATGCTAACCGCCTACGGTGATGTAGAATTAGCCGTTAAAGCACTGAAGAATGGTGCAACAGATTTTCTACTAAAACCATGGGATAACCACATACTGATACAGAAAATAAAGGAAGCCTATCAAAACAATCGTCCAACCCATCATAAAAACTCTCCTAAATCAGTCCAGAAAGTATCCGGTGATGAAAATCTGAATAAGTCGGAAATGTTAATCGGTCATTCCCCTGCAATGCTACAGCTAATTAAGGTAGTTACTAAAGTCGCCAAAACCGATGCCAATATCCTGATAACCGGAGAAAACGGAACAGGAAAAGAGATGTTAGCCAGGGAAATACATCGCTTATCTTCACGAAACACCCGTCAGTTACTTAGTGTCGATATGGGGGCTATCAGCGAATCGCTCTTTGAGAGTGAACTCTTCGGACACGAACGTGGAGCGTTTACCGATGCTTATGAAAGCCGTCCGGGTAAATTCGAAGCCGCCAATGGTGGTTCGCTTTTTATGGATGAAATCGGAAATCTCCCTCTTGCATTGCAGGCCAAACTACTGACTGTACTACAAAATCGAAATATCACCCGAATCGGAAGCAACAAAGTGATTCCCGTTGATATCCGACTCATCTCCGCCACCAACAAAGACATACCGGAGATGATTAAAGAAGGTTTGTTCCGCGAAGACTTGTTTTATCGCATCAATACCATCCATCTGGAAATTCCCCCTTTGAGAGAACGGGGAGATGATCTATTATTGTTCATCGATGCTTTTCTTCATCGCTTCGCTTCCAAATATCAACGACCGGAAATGCGAATGCATGAGCAAACGATTGAAAAGCTACGCTCCTATCATTGGCCGGGCAATATCCGGGAACTGCAACACACCATCGAAAAAGCGGTTATTTTATGCGAAAGCAACGTGATACGTCCTAAAGATATTCTGGTGAAACAGACTTGGAAACCACAGACAGTCCAAGCGGTGCCCAATCTGGAAGAAGTGGAACGGCAAGCCATCGAGACGGCCATCTTGCAAAATAATGGAAACCTGACTGCTGCGGCCGAACAACTTGGTATCAGCCGACAGACGCTCTACAATAAACTGAAACGATTTAAGCCCTAAGCCGTATGCTATTCAGCCGATATATATATTGGACCATATTAGGACATATCCTATTTATTCTTGCTACCGCAGGAACAGGTCTATGGCTCATTATTTCCCAACAAGGAGTGGTAATAGGGATATTACTGGTTATCTGCTCCTTGTTTCAGATTGGAAGATTAGTGAATAAGCTAAACTCTTTCAACCAAAAATTACGCCTTTTCTTCGATGCGATAGAAGACAAAGACAATATGCTCTATTTCCCTGAAAACAATGTCAGCCGGGAACAGGAAATGCTGAATCGTTCACTCAACCGTATCAATACCCTGCTCATCCGAACTCAAGCTGAATATTCAAAGCAGGAACATTTCTACCGTTCGCTATTGGAAGAAGTCCCTAGCGGTGTGTTGGCATGGGATTCTTCCGGAAAAATAATGATGGCCAACAGTGCCGCACTGACTTTATTGGGATGCCAGCAACTAGCCCAATACGACCAACTGAAACCTATCCTGCAGGAAAAAGAGAAGAAAGAACGACTTAGTCTGTCTCAAAACCAGATGAAATTACAGAACGAAACGATTACCATCTTATCTATCAAAGATATCAGTAATGAACTGAATGATAAAGAGAGTGAATCATGGAACAAACTAAGCCACGTGCTTACCCACGAAATCATGAACACCATTGCTCCCATCATCTCCCTGTCGCAAACATTATCCGCATATCCGGACAACAGCGAAAAAACACTTCGCGGACTTCATATCATCCAAGCACAAAGTGAACGCCTGCTGGAACTTACCGAATCTTTCCGTCGTCTTTCCTATCTGCCCCAACCGGAAAGGAAACGGTTTTCACTAACAGCCCTCCTGCAAAATCTGCAAGAACTCCTGTCTACCGATTTTCAGGAAAATCAGATTCATTTCACACTTACTTGTCAGCCGGAATTCATCGACATGGATGGAGACGAGAACCAGCTATCCCAAGTCCTGCTCAATCTCCTTAGAAACTCCATGCAGGCGTTAGACGGAAGAACGGACGGAGCAATCGAAATTTATGCATATCGGGACGAGCATATATCTATCGACATCACAGACAATGGTCCCGGTATCCCCGATGAACTGCAAGAAAAAGTATTCATTCCGTTCTTCACCACCAAATCCGAAGGAACCGGTATCGGGTTAAGTCTCTGCCGACAAATCATCCGTAACCACAACGGTCATTTGTCTATTTTGGAAAGCCGTCCCGGTAAAACAATTTTTCATATCGACATTTCACTGTAAAACAAACCTTTCACGGCCTTCGAGTGTTTATTATCATATAAACGAATTTTACACGATATGAGCACCAAAGAACAATACTGGAAATATTCCCTCATTGTCATCATCCTGTTTATGGGAGTCATCATCTTCCGCCAAATCACTCCTTTCCTGGGGGGATTGCTGGGAGCACTCACCATCTACATTCTTGTACGCGGACAGATGAATCATCTGGTAGAAAAACGAAAGCTGAAACGAAGCATCAGCGCACTGTTGATTACCGCAGAAACGATTTTCGTCTTTCTTATCCCTTTGGGATTGACAGTCTGGATGGTGGCAAACAAGTTACAGGATATCAATCTGGATCCACAGACCTATATTGCACCTATTCAACAGGTAGCAGAATTCATCAAAGAGAAAACAGGATACGATGTATTGGGAAAAGATACGCTGTCATTCATCATGTCCATACTTCCCCGTATCGGACAAATTATAATGGAAAGCATCAGCAGTCTTGCCATCAACCTGTTCGTCATGATCTTTGTGCTTTATTTCATGCTGATTGGAGGAAAAAAGATGGAAGCTTATGTCAATGACATTCTGCCATTTAATGAAACCAATACGCAGGAAGTCATTCACGAAATCAATATGATTGTCCGTTCCAATGCTATCGGTATTCCCTTACTGGCTATCATTCAAGGAGGCGTGGCTATGATAGGCTATCTGCTTTTCGGAGCACCCAACATACTGATGCTGGGATTCCTGACCTGCTTTGCAACCATCATTCCGATGGTAGGTACGGCATTGGTATGGTTTCCTGTAGCTGCTTATCTTGCCATCAGCGGAGACTGGTTCAACGCCATCGGGCTTTTTGGCTATGGAGCTATCGTCGTATCGCAATCGGACAACCTTATCCGGTTCATCCTTCAAAAGAAGATGGCGGATACACATCCGCTTATCACTATTTTCGGAGTAGTCATCGGCCTGCCGATATTCGGGTTTATGGGAGTCATCTTCGGTCCGTTGCTGCTTTCATTATTCTTTCTTTTTGTGGATATGTTCAAGAAAGAATATCTCGACTTGCGAAATAACCTCCCATCGAGATGACGGAACTACCGAAAAATTGTGTACTTTTGCGGCTGTAAAAACGACACTAAAATTTGATGGAAACATTTACATTCAATACTGTCGAACTGATTCTTTTATCGGCGGCAGGTATTCTTTTTATCATTCAGCTCATTTATTATTTCGGCCTGTACAATCGAATACATGTCCACAATAAGGCTGTAGGCAAAGAAGAGGCGCATTTCACACGAGAACTGCCTCCACTTTCCGTGATTCTCTGCGCACGCAATGAGGCTGAAAATCTTCGTAAAATTCTCCCTGCCATTCTGGAACAGGACTATCCACAATTTGAAGTGATTGTCATCAATGATGCTTCCACAGATGATACCGAGGATATACTGGGAGTGATGGAAGAAAAATATCCTCATCTTTACCATAGTTTTACGCCCGAAAGTGCACGCTATATCAGTCATAAGAAACTGGCTCTGACGTTAGGCATCAAAGCCAGCAAACATGACTGGCTGGTATTTACGGAAACAAACTGTATGCCCGCCAGCAACCAATGGCTAAAACTGATGGCACGTAATTTCACACCGCAGACTCAAATTGTGTTGGGATATAGCGGATACGACCGCACAAAGGGGTGGTTGCACAAACGTACTGCATTCGATACTTTGTTCCAGTCTTTGCGCTATCTGGGATTCGCTTTAGCCGGAAAACCTTATATTGGTATCGGACGCAATCTGGCTTACCGAAAAGAACTATTCTTTCAACAGAAAGGTTTCTCCAAATACCTGAATCTGCAACGTGGAGAAGATGATTTATTCATTAATGAGCTAGCTACCTCCTCCAACACCCGTGTTGAAACAGACTTCAACGCTACCACACGAATACAGCCCGTATATCGCTACAAAGATTGGAAAGAAGAAAAGGTTAGTTATATGGCTACTGCCAGATTCTACCACGGAATACAGCGTTACCTACTGGGATTTGAGACATTTTCCCGTTTGTTATTCTATGCTGCCTGTATAGCAGGTATCATATTCGGAATTCTTAATTTCCACTGGCTGGTAGCAGGCATCGCATTCCTGATCTGGCTATTGCGCTTTACAATACAAGCTGTCGTTATCAACCGCACGGCCAAAGAAATGGGTGGAGGACGGAAATACTATTTCTCGTTACCTGTTTTCGACCTTATCCAACCTATACAGTCATTGAAATTCAAACTCTGCCGTTTCTTCCGGGGAAAAGGAGATTTCATGAGAAGATAAACCGGATTTCGTGAAAAGGCAGACTTATTATTGAATCAATCGCTGCATATAAATAGCATCCGAACCATCGTGATAATAGCATGGCTTTATTCCAGCAGGAATAAAGCCATTTTTCATATATAGTCCGATAGCGGAAGTATTGGTCACTTTCACTTCAAGCGTAATCTTTGTAGCCTTACATTCGCCGGCCGTCTGAATCGTCTGATCCATCAATATCTGCCCCAGTCCTCTTCCTCTATAATCCGGGTGAACAGCTATCGAATAGATTCTTAAATAGCGAGTTCCCCCATGAAATAACAGGGAGACATAAGCAACCACCCTATCCTCCTCCATCATCACATAGAAAGTTCCTTTCGAACGACTTATCAGATAGGCAAACTGCTCCCTTGAGAAACTATCTTCCTGAAAACACTCCCACTCTATTTCCAAAATAGCGGGAATGTCTGCCTGCTGTGCTTTACGGACGACTATCGGCTCCATAATCAATAATGTTTCGTTTCTAACACTTGTTCAAAGTGATTCAACAAACGGTAATACATTTCATCACCGATAATGGCATCTTCCAGTCCATGATCGATGCTCGGATTATCATTGATTTCAATTACATAAGCCTTATCATCCACCATTTTCAGATCGACTCCATACAACCCTTTTCCTATCAGATTGGCGGCCTTTACAGCTGTATCCAATACCACACGAGGCACCTGATAAATAGGAATCGTATCTACCAATCCACAACGGCTTCTGCCCGAATCATAGTGACAGTAAATCTGCCAGTGTCCTTTTGCCATATAATATTTGCAGGCATAGAGCGGTACACCGTTCAATAGACCGACACGCCAGTCAAATTCCGTTGGAGTAAATGCCTGTGCCAGCAAGATTGCCGATTTTTCAAACAGTATCTTCAAACTGGCTTGCAGTTCTTCTTCGTTCGACACCTTTTTCATACCAATGGAATAAGAACCATCCGGTATTTTCAGGATAAAGGGAGCGCCTACCTGTTCGCTTATCTGTTCGAACGAATGATGGTTGGATTGAAAAATCAATGTAGACTTGGGAGCAGGTATCTTTTCCTTCTCAAAAAGTTCTTTCAGATACACTTTGTTCGTGCACCGGATGATAGACAGCGGATCGTCAATAACAGCCATTCCGTTTTGTGCAGCCAACTGTGACAAATGGAATGTATAATGATTGAGCGACGTTGTAGTACGAATAAACAAGGCATCAAATTCGAGCAAACGGATAGCGTCATCTTCGGTAATCATCTCCACATGGATATTCATTTTCTTAGCCACCTCCGTCAATTTGTGCAAAGCGCCTTTATTGCTGGGAGGAAATTTCTCCTGTGGATCGACCAATACAGCGAGACTGTAACGAGAAGCCTTTGCCGACTTCGGTGCACGCCATATTTTCTTATTAAAGTTATCCAGCGTATTAGCAAAGAAATCCTGCTCTGCATCATTGAGCTGATTCAGGGGAAGAAAATGAATGCCCTCGATCTGATTTCTGGGATGAGTATTTAAAGCCACTCTTAACAATGGACAAGGGTAATTCTCGAAAATAAAACGCGCAATCCGTTCCAGACCTTTTTCCCGGCATTTGCCAAAGTAGATATTCAGGTACCAGATATCATCCTTGATGTCATTCTTCTGTATCCATTGATAGCAAAGGGCTTGCAGACTACGATCCATCCGCACCCCCGTTCCAGCCTCCATTTTGTTGATGATATCAACATCCGGAATGACTTTCTGTCCTCTCGTTTGGGCTAGCAGCGAACAGTAATACCCTTCAGAGTTATAGCTGTAATCATTGCTAAGATTAATAACTAACTTCCGGTCTTTTTCCACCGGCTTGTTTTTTAGATAGTCGGAAACAGTCAGGACACTACTTGTCTCATAATACGGTTTCCAGTCATCCAGATTATCCAACAGAATTAACACATTATTCATAATGGTTAAAAATTAAACCTACAAGAGGATATTAAGTAAATTGGGCGCAAATATAGACATATTATTCACTCCACATCACGCAATGGACCAAATTATTTTTGCAGTAAAAATCAGATAGGAAAAAAGAGGATTATTCGTATCTCATGGAGCTTGCCGGATTGATCTTAGTGATAAGAAATGAAGGACCAATCAGCATCAATACAGATGCAAACAAAGTGCCGAGATTAATCAAAACGAAAAGTAATACATGAAAGGAAACCGGAACAGTATCCACATAGTAAGTCTCCGGATCAAGTTTAAAAAGTCCGAACTGTGACTGAAGAATACAGAAAGTCAAACCAATGGCATTGCCCCAAAGCATTCCTTTACCAATCAAAAAGACTGCAAACCAAAGAAAGGTTCTACGAATCGTGAAATTGTTGGCTCCCAATGCTTTTAGAATACCAATCATATTGGTACGTTCGATGATGATTATCAACAGACCGGAAATCATAGTAAAACCGGCCACCCCTATCATCAGAAACAGGATGACCCATACATTCAAATCCAACAAGTCGAGCCAAGCGAAGATCTGCGGATTCAACTGTTCGATATTACGCACATAATACACACCGCCCAGTTTATCCATCTGGTTGTCTATATCGGTTGCGATTTCATACGTTATGTCCTCCAGTTTATCATAATCTTTCACCTGTAACTCTACACCGGTCACCTGTTCCGGTTGCCAGCCGTTCAATCGATTCACCAGATTAAGATCCGTCAATAAAAAGAGATTGTCGTATTCGGAAAAGTTCGTTTGATAAATTCCGGCAATTGTCAGACGTCGTGCACGGATATCGTCCTGTATATAATAGGTGTATATCTTATCTCCCAGTTTCAACTTCATCTTAGTGGCCAATGCCTTGGAAATAAGCACCTGATTGGAAGAAACAGAATCACTGAAAACAGGTATCTCACCTTCCACCAAATATTCCTTTATAAAATGAGGGTCAAATTCCGGACCTACGCCTTTTAATACCATTCCCTGAAAAGCATCCTCCGTCTTAATCATTCCCGGTTTGGTAGAAAAACGCTGTACATGGCTTATCTCCGGATAATTAGCAAGAGCAGTCATCATGCTGTCTCCTACCACAATCGGATGAGTTTCGTAAGAACTGACCGCATCCAGATTGGTAATCTGGATATGCGATCCGAACCCTATAACTTTATTTCTCACTTCACTTTTAAACCCGATGACTACCGCCACCGCAATAATCATTACAGCCAAACCAATAGCAATACCCGCCATGGCAATGAGGACCGCAGGACGTGAAACCTGCTTTCCGCCATCGCTTTCACGATAGATACGCCGGGCTATGAAAAGTGATAAAGACAATTTGTATAAATACTTAATACCTGATACTTAATACTTGAATTTATTCCGTTCTTCCCGGATACACTTCCAAAGCCTTCTGCAAGACAAAAAGAGCACGGGTTAAATCTTCTTTTTTCAATACGTAAGCAATACGAACCTCATTGATTCCAGAACCCGGAGTGGTATAGAAACCGGAAGCCGGAGCCATGAATACAGTCTGACCTTCATACTCAAAATCAGAAAGACACCATGCGCAGAACTTATCGGAGTCATCTACCGGAAGTTTAGCCACTGTATAGAAAGCTCCCATCGGAATGGGCGAATAAACGCCAGGAATACGGTTCAAACCGTCAATCAAACATTTACGACGTTCTACATACTCATCATACGTTTCACGTGAATATTCTTCCGGAGCATCCAAAGAAGCCTCTGCAGCAATCTGGCCAATCAACGGAGGACTCAAACGAGCCTGACAGAACTTCATGACAGCATCGCGTATCTCCTTGTTTTTGGTAATCAACGCACCAATGCGGATACCACATTCGGAATATCGTTTTGATACCGAATCAATCAGTACCACATTATTTTCAATACCTTCCAGATGGCAGGCAGAAATATAAGGAGAACCGGTATATATAAACTCACGATATACTTCATCAGAGAAAAGGAATAAATCGTACTTCTTTACCAAGTCACGAATCTGATTCATTTCACGACGTGTATATAAATAACCGGTAGGATTGTTTGGGTTACAAATAAGAATCGCTTTCGTACGCTCATTAATCAGTTCTTCAAACTTCTCTACTTTCGGAAGGGAAAAGCCTTCTTCAATGGTCGTAGCAATAGTGCGAATCTTTGCTCCGGCAGAGATTGCAAATGCCATATAGTTAGCGTATGCAGGTTCCGGAACGATAATTTCATCTCCCGGATTCAGGCAGGAAAGGAAGGAGAAAAGCACGGCTTCCGAACCTCCCGATGTAATGATTATATCGTCTGCTGTAAGATTAATATTAAATTTGGCATAATATCCCACTAATTTCTCGCGATAGCTACGATAACCGGCACTGGGGCTATATTCCAGCACTTTACGATCAATATTGCGTATCGCGTCAATCGCGGCCTGAGGAGTGGGCAGATCAGGCTGTCCGATGTTCAGGTGAAACACATGGACTCCGCGTTGCTTGGCAGCGTCTGCCAAAGGAGCCAGTTTTCTGATAGGAGATGCAGGCATCTCGTTTCCGCGAATGGATATGGTTGGCATAATTTTAACTACAAATTACTAATTACTATTTACTTTTTCTACTTGGAGCTGCAAATGTACGCAATAATTTGAATACAGAGACATAAAAACTTTAAAAACCTTAGCAAGGTTAAAATCGCTATGGTAAATTGAAAAGAAAGCTATACATTTGTCATACGGAAAACTTAAAACAATATCATAATGACCATACACCTTATCTCATTCGCTTCAATACTTCACAAACAAGTCTCGCTACGTAGCTCGCACGAAGCTATTTTGAGTGAGATTGAAAAATATTATACTGTAAAGTTCGTCGACTATCAAGATATGGACAAACTGAAAAGTGACGATTTCAAAATCATTTTCGTCGCTACCGGTGGGGTGGAAAGACTGGTCATACAGCACTTTGAGAATCTTCCCCGCCCTGCCATTTTACTGGCCGACGGTATGCAGAATTCTCTTGCTGCCGCACTGGAAATTTCCACCTGGTTACGGGGACGCGGAATGAAAAGTGAAATTCTGCACGGTGAATTACCAGCTATCATCTTACGTATCCATACACTTTATAATAATTTCCGTGCACAACGCTCCTTGTTCGGCAAACGTATCGGAGTTATCGGGACTCCTTCTTCCTGGTTAGTTGCCAGCAACGTGGACTACTTGTTGGCAAAACGTCGTTGGGGAATTGAATATGTAGATATTCCATTAGAACGGATTTATGAACAATTTAAACAAATCACGGATGACCAAGTCGGAGCATCATGCGCGGCTGTAGCATCGCAAGCTCTTGCCTGCCGCGAAGGAACTCCCGAAGATTTAATCAAAGCGATGCGATTATATCGGGCAATAAAAAAGGTCTGTCAGGAAGAAAATCTGGAAGCACTGACATTAAGCTGTTTTAAACTGATTGAACAAATTGACACTACCGGATGCGTGGCATTATCTTTATTGAATGATGACGGGATAATAGCAGGTTGTGAAGGAGACCTTCAATCTGTATTTACACTATTAGCAGTTAAAGCACTTACGGGTAAAGACGGATTTATGGCAAACCCGTCTATGATTAATTCCCGTACGAATGAGCTGATATTGGCACATTGCACCGTAGGTCTCAAACAAACGGAGAGATATATTATCCGTAATCATTTTGAAACAGAAAAAGGAATTGCCATACAAGGGTTACTTCCGACAGGGGATGTAACGATTATAAAATGTGGCGGTGAATGTCTGGATGAATATTACTTGTCTACAGGAACATTGACTGAAAACACCAATTATATTAATATGTGCCGTACACAAGTACGCATCCGCATGAATACTCCGGCCGAATACTTCTTAAAAAATCCACTGGGAAATCATCATATTATGCTTCATGGTAACTATGAAGATACGTTAAACGAGTTTTTCCAGGCAAATGCTTGCAAGAGGACGGAATAAAGGCATCTATAAAAAACGAAAGATTTATGATAGGAGAAATTTCATGTGCTATAAATAGAGTTGAAGAGCAAATAGAGCAGCTCTTTGACGAAAAAGAGGAGTTTATCATGGCCAATGAAGATGTGCTACCTAGAACTATGTATCTGAAGAAATTGGCTGAAATTGATTCACGAATAGACGAGCTAAAAAAGACATTGATTTCGTTGAATGAAGAGAAACAAGAGATCCTGGATATGGAATAACTTATCCTACATTCTTACGAACTTTCCCCCTAACTTCACTATGAACCGACATTCATAATGAACACTATCGCTTTGTTTTGATTATTTGTACCACTTCAATATTGCCTCATTCCTTTTCTCCTATAGGAATATCTTCCCATTTCCCCCCATGCCATTCTACCACCGAAGTAAAACCTGCTTTCTTTAAAGCGGCTAATCCTTCGAAGCGAGCATTATTTATTCTTTCAGGGTAGTGCGCATCACTATTCACCTGTACCCGAATACCCAATTCTTTCAGGAAAGGGAAATAACGTTCATTCGGATAGAATGTACCCAGCTCATGATAAGACTTGGTATTGATTTCCACCATATAACCACGTGCGGCAATCACCGCGAAGTAATCGCGGACCAACGTGTCATACCATGCTTCATCAAGCAAACCCGGACGATAACAGGAAGCGTTATAATGCATCTTGTCAGCATGACCGACAATATCAAATCCTCCCAGCTCTACCATACGGAGCAGATTCTTATAATACAGGTGGACAACAGAATCCAAGTCACCATCGAAATGCCTATCTACCAATTGACGGAAAAGATCTGCCGGGGTATCAATATCTACGATTTTCCCTTCTGGAGAATACAGCATATGCACAGAACCTATCCGGTAGTCAAGTGGTAGTTTTTGAAAACAAGGCAAAGAGGGATTGCTTTCTTCATTCAGGTAGTCAATTTCGAGACCGATGGCAAGCTCTATCTTACCTGCATATTTCTTTTTCAGACGAGAGAATTCGGAAAGGTAATCTTCCATTCTATCCCACTCCATCGTCCATGCGGTAGAAAATGGTAGTGGAGCATGAGAAGAAATGCCATAGGAAGTAAAACCTTCACTGATAGCAAAACGAACAAAATCGTCCATATTGGCTCGTCCGTCGCAATACAGGCAGTGGCTATGATAATTGGTTAGGTTTGTCATACTAGGCTATATTGTCTGGGGGTATATTATCATTATTTGGTTATCCGGGAATATAATAAACTATACTTGTGCCATCGAAGTGGCACAACTGTGCCAGCGTGTTGGCACTGCTATGCCAAAGAGGTGGCACAAAGGTGCCAATATAGTGGCACGAATCAGCCTTCTATTTCGCTAAGTTCCAACCAACGCATTGTCTTTTCGTCAATCATATCATTGACTTCGGGCAAACGTTTTGACTTTTCAGTCAGTTCATCAACGGAAAGTGTGCCGCTACAAAGAAGTTCCTCTATTTGTGTTTTTTCAGCTTCCAGTTCGGCGATTTCTTTTTCCAGTTGCTCGAATTCACGCTTTTCTTTAAAGCTCATCTTACGCTTGTCGTTCAGACGGACACGGGCGGTCTTTTCTTCCTGCGGCTTCTCTGCTTCTTTCTCTTTTTGTTCCTTTGCTTCTTTCCAGTCACGATAATCACTATAATTTCCGGGGAAGTCGCGAATATCTCCCTGTCCGTTGAATACCATCAGGTGATCTACTACTTTATCCATAAAGTAACGGTCATGGGAAACGACAATCACACAGCCTTTGAAGTTCTGGAGATATTCTTCGAGTACATTCAGCGTGATAATATCGAGGTCATTGGTAGGTTCGTCCAATACCAGGAAGTTAGGATTACGCATCAGGATGGTACAAAGGTAAAGACGGCGACGCTCTCCCCCACTCAATTTATAGACATAGCTATGCTGGGTTTCAGGAGTAAACAGGAAATGCTGCAGAAATTGAGAAGCGGTCAGTTTCTTTCCATTACCCAGTTCGATGACTTCGGCAATATCCTGTATCACATCAATCACTTTCATCTGTTCGTCAAACTGAAGTCCGTCCTGCGAATAATAACCGAAACGAACTGTTTCGCCAATATCCACTGTTCCACTATCAGGTTTGACTTGTCCCATCAATATCTTGATAAAAGTAGATTTTCCGGTTCCGTTATTTCCTACAATTCCCATCTTCTCATAACGAGAGAAGATATAAGAGAAATCATCCAGAATCTTCAGATCTCCGTAACTCTTGAAAAGATGGTCGGCTTCGAATATCTTACTTCCGATATACGAGGCTTTCACTTCCAGCTTTACATTATCGTTGTTGAAACGTTGCTTGGCTACCTTTTCCAGTTCGTAGAAAGCATCCTCCCGGTAACGTGCCTTATGTCCGCGTGCCTGCGGCATCCGGCGCATCCAATCAAGTTCCGTACGATAGAGATTATTGGCACGTTCTATTTCTACGCTCTTAGATTCGATACGCTCCTGGCGTTTTTCGAGGTAATAGCTGTAGTTACCTTTATATTGGTAGATTTGTTGATTGTCTATTTCGATAATCTCGGAACAAACACGGTCAAGGAAGTAACGGTCGTGAGTCACCATCAGCAAGCTAAGGTTGGTACGACGCAAGTAATCTTCCAACCATTCGGTCATATCCAAGTCCAGGTGGTTGGTCGGCTCATCAAGGATTAACAGATCCGGTTCGGTAATCAAAGCGTTTGCCAAAGCAACACGCTTCAACTGTCCGCCGGACAGTTGCTTCACTTTCTGATCGAAGTTACGGATTTTGAGTTGTGAAAGGATTTGCTTGGCTTTCTGTTCATATTCCCAAGCTTTCTCCTGATCCATACGTGCCAAGAGGTTTTCCAATCCCGGATGACCTTCGGTTTCCATGCAGCGTTCGTACTCCTTTATCAATTCCACCGTGCTGTTACCATGATGGAAACAGGCTTCGAGCACTGTCAGTTCTTCGGGATATTGCGGATCCTGTTCCAGGTAATCCACGCGAAGATCACGACGAAAAACAATATTACCGCTATCATAGCCTTCCTTTCCGGCAATGATATTTAGTAAGGTAGTCTTTCCACTACCGTTCTTTGCTATTAATCCTACACGCTGACCTTCGGCAATGCCCAAAGATACATTTTCAAAAAGAACCAAGTCACCGAAAGACTTGGTCAGGTTATCTATCTGTAAATAAGGTACTGCCATTTTAATCCAAACACTTCTTATATTCTTCTATCACATTGCAGGGCTCTCCCGCCTTTACTTTACTCCAAACGAGCTTCATCGGGTCGATGGTGCGATCTTTATATTGGAGAACAGGAGTTTCCCGGTTGCCGTCAATCAACGTTTTCCATTCCATGCCATCCACTTCATTTGCCAGAATTGCACAAACAGTGATACCAATAGCCAACCATTCCTCTTTCTTTTTCGAGCCAATCTTACCGCTATCAATCACTTGCTGAAGTTTCTCCAAGTCCTCTTCTATTCCTTGAAAATCCTTTTTCAGTTCCTGCTTCACGGTCGATACCACCCATTCATATCCCTCATTAATCAAATAAATTTCAGAAAGACGTACAGGAATCAATTCAGCAGGGTACTTTTGCGCTTCTTTACGTACCTCCAAAGTAGCGATTACATCTTCCGCCTCCTTCACAACTCCACCTTTAGGCACGGTGAAAGAACATTCAAAAGCAATATCGTCAACGCCTGTAATCCACAAATGGGAAGTATAATAAGTTCCCTCCTCCTGAAACATTTCTTTGCTATACGCACATTCCCACGTTCCGACTTTCACCAACGAAGCCGAATCGTTCTCTTTCAGTTCCTGCCGGATGGCATCTTTGCCATAACCAGCTTTTCCTTTAAATGCGGATATACGAAAATTCCCCGTCCATACATCGGGATTATAGAAAAGAAAAGAGCCTTCGCCATCTTCAAACTCATTCCAGTCTGATGGATAGTTCATAGAAAACCATGCTCCGGGAGAGATAAATTTCTTGCCTTGCATCCTTTTACTTTAAAATGATTACTTGGCAAAAGTACAAATTAAATACGAATTTCAGGCACGGATTACACGGATTTTCAGAAAGATAATTACATAAAGCAACAGCGTAATCCGTGTAACCCGTGCCTACAAAACATCATTTCCCTATTGGCTGTATTTTCCTCCGCACATCTTTAGAAATTTCCAGAAACATATAATTCAATTTCCCGGAATGAATACCTTCTTCGTTCTCCTTATACTTCTTATTAGCATATTGCTTCGATTTCTCGAAAGTCAATAGCGACATTTCATTCTGCGACTTACCTACCATTGTGGAGTCCAGCTGTTCATCCGGAAAAAAGTCATCCAGATCGACATCACCAATCATTGTTGTTTCCAGGAAGTTCTTATCTGTATGTGAATTATCGGTATAGTACCCCACAAACATGTGTCCCGGCGTACGTACCAGAATAGGATCGATATTTATAGCCCGAAGCAGTGATGCAAACAGTACGCTACCGTCCACACAATTAATCTGCGAAGATTCCAGTGCATCATCAAACGTACGAACCCGTTGCGAGAAAACAACATTGCTCGAAAGGCTGGTGTTGGAAACAGAACTGTAACGGAATTTACGTTTCTGCAATATATTCCAAAGAGCATACACCTGCTTGTCCACCGCCCCTTTAGCCTTACTCTGATAGCCAAGGAAGCGATTGACAATACGAGTATTCAATGCTTCGCGAAGCAACTGGTCAATCATCGGATTCTCTTCATTGACATAGGCAGCGAAGAAAATACTTGTATCATGGAATTTGGTTCCATTCGATACATACCCCAACAGACATTCATTGATACTGCGCACAGAGAATGTACGCACCCGTTGCCCCAAATCCTTTCCATTCATCTCGACAGTAATAGCCACACTTACCGGTTCTGCCTGCACCTCATTTTTCAGAGCTTCATAGTTCCAGATGATATCAGGATAAATCGTATATTCCGTTCGAGGCTTGTTTAGTACAAATTCCGACACCGAACGGGAGAAAAAAGGCGTTTCAGCCACTTCAATCCGTACCCGGCTATAGGCTGTCTTCGACTTCACCCGAACAGCAATACACGATTTCGGATTCCCCAAATAATTTGAATCCGACGGAACAATCACCTGCGCATCAGTAGTGGCAACAGACAAAATCGCTGAAGGAAATATATTCCCGCCCAGATCATCCACAATCTCAAAACCGGAATTGAATGAAGTATATTTAAACACAGACATACCGCCAAGGAGAATTAACAGTACCACCACAGATCCTATTATTTCCTTCCGATGCCGTTTTAAGTCAATTTTTATCATTGTTTGTAGTTTCTATAATCAAACGTTTCTATTGTATCTCGCTAACAAAGATAACAAATAGTGAGCGGTTTTTCCTCTTACAATCAACAAAAACTTCCATATTCCTCATCAATTCTCGGAATTCCCGGAATGTAACACGATTGTAACGTCTGTTTCATCTGCCCGTAACAAAGTCTCCTCATCTTTGCAAAGGATAAAATAAAAACGTAACTTTGTCATATCACATTAATATATATATCTTATGAACGATTACCGTATTCTAGTTGTCGACGATGAAGAAGACCTCTGTGAGATTCTGAAATTCAATCTTGAAAACGAAGGTTATGAAGTTGATACTGCAAACTCTGCTGAAGAAGCAATGAAGATGGACATCAGCAGCTATCACTTGATTCTCCTCGATGTGATGATGGGAGAAATCTCCGGATTCAAAATGGCGAACATCCTGAAAAAAGACAAGAAAACAGCGAAAGTGCCTATTATCTTTATCACAGCAAAAGATACCGAAAACGATACTGTGACCGGATTCAACCTGGGAGCAGACGATTATATTTCAAAACCTTTCTCGCTGCGTGAAGTCATCGCCCGTGTGAAGGCCGTATTAAGACGCACAGTAACAACGGAAACGGAAAGAGTCCCCGAACGCCTAACTTATCAGTCGCTCGTTATTGACATCACAAAGAAAAAAGTAAGTATCGACGATGAAGAAGTACCATTAACCAAAAAAGAATTTGAGATCTTGCTTCTGCTGGTACAGAATAAGGGACGTGTATTTTCCCGTGAAGACATCCTGGCCCGCATCTGGAGTGACGAAGTGTACGTGCTCGACCGTACCATCGACGTAAACATCACCCGTCTGCGTAAAAAGATTGGGGTATACGGCAAATGCATTGTCACCCGTCTCGGATATGGATACTGTTTCGAAGCTGAATAAATAATTATGCCGAATTAAATAGTTATTATGAACCTGCCTGTAACTCAAAAGCATTTTCTTTCTTTTAGCCGAAAACTTTTCCTTTCGGTTATTTCACTATTCCTGGTATTTGCCATTTGTTTTATTGCGTACCAGTATCAACGTGAACGGGAATATAAAATAGAACTGCTAAACACCAAACTGCAAGATTACAACAGCAGGCTCTACGAACAACTGGAGAATCAACCTCTTGACAGTGAGATCATCAACGGTTATATCAATAACCATATCCTGGAAGACTTGCGTGTAACCCTTATTGATGCTCAAGGAAATGTTGTTTACGACAGCTATCCAAGTCATAATAACCAGATGGAGAACCACCTGAACCGTCCGGAAGTACAGAAAGCCATAAAGCATGGCAACGGATATGATGTACGCCGTACTTCCGAGACAACCGGAGTTCCCTATTTCTATTCGGCCACTCATTATAAAGATTATATTGTCCGTTCGGCTTTACCTTACAATGTCAGCCTCATCAACAACCTGCAAGCAGACCCGCACTATTTATGGTTTACCGTAATCGTGACCTTATTATTAATGATTATCTTCTACAAATTCACCAACAAACTGGGGACTTCCATCAGTCAGCTCCGTGAATTTGCGATGCGCGCTGACCGGAACGAGCCTATCGAAATGGCTATGCAATCCGCTTTCCCGCACAACGAACTGGGAGAAATATCACAGCATATCATTCAAATCTACAAACGACTGCACGAAACCAAAGAAGCTCTCTACATCGAGCGTGAAAAGTTAATTACCCACCTTCAAATCTCACACGAAGGACTAGGTATATTTACTAAAGACAAAAAAGAGATTCTTGTCAATAATCTTTTCACCCAATACAGCAACCTGATTTCAGACTCCAACCTGGAAACAACAGAAGAAGTCTTTGCCATCAGCGAACTGCAAGAGATTATTCATTTTATCAATAAGAACCAGCAAGAACGTTCGAGAGGAAAAGGTGAAAAACGAATGTCTGTCACCATCAATAAGAATGGACGGACATTTATCGTAGAATGTATCATCTTCCAGGATGCCAGCTTCGAGATTTCCATCAACGACGTTACCCAAGAAGAAGAGCAAGTAAGACTTAAACGCCAACTGACCCAGAATATCGCCCATGAGTTGAAAACTCCCGTCAGCAGTATCCAAGGGTATTTGGAAACCATTGTCAGCAATGAAAATATTCCACGCGAGAAGATCAACGTATTCCTCGAACGTTGTTATGCACAAAGTAACCGTTTAAGTCGGTTATTACGCGACATCTCCGTACTCACCCGCATGGATGAAGCCGCCAGCATGATCGACATGGAACGGGTAGACATCAGTGTGTTGGTAGGTAACATCATCAACGAAGTATCGTTGGAGCTTGACGAAAAGCATATTACAGTCGTCAACTCCTTAAAGAAGAGTATACAAATCAAAGGAAATTACTCACTACTATATTCCATCTTCCGTAATCTAATGGATAATGCCATTGCATACGCCGGAAGTAATATCCAGATCAATATCAACTGTTTCCGTGAAGATGAGAATTTCTACTATTTCAGCTTTGCCGACACAGGTATTGGAGTATCTCCCGAACATCTGAATCGTCTCTTCGAACGTTTCTACCGGGTAGACAAAGGTCGTTCACGGAAAGTAGGTGGAACAGGACTGGGATTAGCTATTGTGAAGAACGCCGTCATCATCCATGGTGGTAACATCTCCGCCAAGAACAATCAGGGAGGCGGACTGGAATTTGTATTTACATTGGCAAAGGAGAAGTAAAATCAAGAGTTATCCTGCAAAACTTGTCTAATCAAAAAACGAACAGAAAAGAACGCAGCAAAATAAAAGGAAGAAAAATTCTTTGAATAAAGTAGAAAGGGCATTATCTTTGCCACCAATGTAATCTACATAAGTTCAATGTAATAATTGTTAGTTATGAAAACAAACATCTATATTCTTCCAGCTATATGCATCCTTTGCCTTTGTGCCTGCAAAAGTGGCAACGCTTCCAGTCTGAACAAAAATGATGTAATACAAGACACCATTAAAACCTTTACATTGCCTGCCATCCCCCCAATGATGACAGCCCCTGAACAACGGGCAGACTTTCTGGTGAAACATTATTGGGATAACGTCAACTTCGCCGACACCAATTACATCCACCACCCCGAAGTGACCGAACAAGCTTGGGCGGATTATTGTGACATACTGAATCACGTTCCGTTGGAAACTGCACAAGAAGCCATGCGGAAAACAATCGAACAAACGAATGTAGACAAAAAAGTATTTACCTACATCACCGACCTGGCGGATAAATACTTATACGACCCCAACTCCCCCATGCGTAACGAAGAATTCTATATTCCCGTATTAGACGCCATGTTAGCTTCTCCCTTGTTAGAGGAAATAGAAAAAGTACGTCCTAAAGCCCGCCGGGAATTAGCACAGAAAAACCGTATCGGAACCAAAGCCCTGAACTTCAGCTACACATTAGCTTCCGGCGCACAAGGCTCCCTCTATCAACAGCAAGCCGACTATATCCTCCTATTCATCAACAACCCCGGTTGTCATGCCTGCACAGAAACGATAGATGCCCTGAAAAACGCACCTATCATCAACCGACTTTTGGGACAAAAGAAACTAACAGTCCTCTCCATCTACCCTGACGAAGAGTTGGACGAATGGAGAAAACACCTGAATGAATTCCCCAAAGAATGGATCAACGGATACGACAAGAAATTTTCCATCAAAGAACAACAACTATATGATTTGAAGGCTATTCCTACCCTCTACCTTTTAAACAAGGAAAAGATCGTGCTCCTAAAAGACGCCACCGCACAAGCTATCGAAGAATACCTAACTAATGTTGGATTAGAGTAAAAACGGTACAGAAATGAACTAATTCATTTCTGCACTGATTGCAATTATTCCCTTTATGTGCTATAATTATTCCGGAGTTATACTAAATATAATCACTCCGGATACATATATTTATTCGTCGGACTATAGTCCGACGCAAAGTTGACTATAGTCTTTCTTTCGAAGCACTATAGTCCAACGAAAGGTAGACTATAGTTCGACGAATTAATATATGCATATAGAGATATTATTTTCTACAGAATTGGAATGTAAATTTAGTACTTGAATTCCTTGTCTAAAACATTTGATTCATATCGGTGCAGTAAGGAACAAAATAGGTGGATATCGCTGCATCCACCTATAAAAAACTACCAATTATGTTTCAATAAATCTGTTTCATACGTCCAACGTTGGACATAGACAAGGATACTTTTTAAAAGCTAATCTTATATCAAACAAATAAAAAAAGGCGGGCAACTCAATACCCGCCTCTAAAATCCGCTAATTTGGTAAATTTTGTAATAAGTGGCAGTCTCATTTACAAAAATACAAAAAATATCGAAGAAAACAAGTAAGAAGCAACAAATAATCGGTCCTTGCACGGCTCCTCCAATCTCGTTCTTTTTGGTTCTTTTTCTTTCGTATCAAGACAAAAGAAAAAGAACATCCCCCAACTTGGAAAAAACAAATAAACTCCCTATCTTTGTCGCGCATTGGTTTGCGACTCCCATGCGGGGGAAGCAATTAAAAGGGAATCAGGTGTAAATCCTGAACAGTCCCGCTGCTGTAAGTTCCATGCATGTTACAAGCAATTCACTCATTGCCACTGGAGACTAATCTGGGAAGGCGTTTGTAACAGGAATAAGTCAGAAGACCTACCATGCAATTATGTTTCACTGCTTTCGAGGAAAAAGCGTTGAGTCTAATGAACCGGACAAGTCGTCTATCATTTCATTCATCACTCTAATTCAGAGAAAGTGTGTTAAAACGAATAAACTCTGCCAAGTTTATTTATGCGTGTCCGGTCGAAGGGATTTCGCCCGGACACTTTTAAATAGCAACAGACAGAAAAAGAACTAAATGAAAGAGAGAACATTTAAGAAAATGATCTTTGCAGTATTCTGCTGCCAATTCTTATCCATACCACTTTTTGCACAACAGCAAAAGGTAGATACGACACATACATATTCTATTCCTGAAGTAACTGTATCAGATATCTATCAGACTCGCGAAGTACGTTCTACCGCTCCCCTGCAAGTATTCTCCAAAGACGCTCTGAAAAACCTGCACGCCCTGCAAGTATCCGACGCAGTGAAACACTTTGCCGGAGTGACCGTAAAAGACTACGGAGGTATTGGCGGACTAAAAACTGTATCCATACGAAGCCTGGGAGCACAACATACCGCTGTTGGCTATGACGGAATAGCCCTAACCGATTGCCAAACGGGACAAATCGACATCGGGCGTTTCTCACTCGATAACGTAGACAGACTTTCTCTAAACAACGGACAAAGCGATAACATCTTCCAACCTGCCCGCTTCTTTGCGTCAGCAGGCATCTTGAATATCCAGACACTTACCCCACAGTTCACAAAAGACAAAAAGACCAACATAGCAGGAGCTTTCAAAACAGGTTCCTGGGGATTAGTCAATCCCTCCCTCCTGCTGGAACAACAATTCAATAAAACATGGAGCATGTCAGTCAATGGCGAATGGATGTCTTCTGACGGACATTATCCATATACACTGCGCTATGGAAGTGCAGAAGGAGATCTGTCCTCACGTGAGAAACGGAAGAATACAGACGTACAGACATTCCGTGCTGAAGCCGGACTTTACGGTAACTTCTCCGATAAAGAACAATGGCGGTTGAAAGCCTATTACTTCCAGTCCTCCCGGGGACTACCCAAAGCTACCACTTTCTACAACGACCATTCTACCCAACACCTGTGGGATAAAAACACTTTCATACAAAGTCAATACAAGAAAGAATTCAGCCAACAATGGGTATTCCAAACCTCTGCCAAGTGGAATTGGAGCTATCAACGTTACCTGGACCCCGACACAAAGAACTCATTAAAGAAAACAGAAAACAGCTACTACCAGCAAGAATATTACCTTTCCGCTTCTGTACTATACAGACTGTTGAGCAACCTCTCATTCTCTCTTTCCACAGACGGAAGTATCAATACCATGAATGCCGATCTAAACAACTTTGTACATCCCACGCGCTATTCATGGCTAACGGCATTCGCCGGCAAATACGTGAATGACTGGTTAACAATCTCCGCATCCGCATTGGCAACTGTTATCAATGAAGATGTAAAGAAAGGCGGCAGCGCCGGCAATCACCGTAAACTAACCCCTTATGTAAGTGCCGCATTCAAACCTTTTCATAATGAAGAATTCCGTGTACGCTTCTTCTATAAAGACATTTTCCGCCTGGCAAGTTTCAACGACTTATATTACGAAGAAGTAGGAAACACACAACTAAAGCCGGAAAAAGCCAAACAATACAATATCGGACTGACATACAGCAAGAATGTATGCCCGTTCCTACCCTATTTGTCAGCAACCGTCGACGCTTATTATAATAAGGTAACAGATAAAATCATCGCTTACCCTACCAAGAACCTTGCAGTATGGAGCATGAAAAACCTGGGACAGGTTGACATCAAAGGCATTGATGTTACAGGAAGCCTCTCCCTCCAACCTTGGGAAAAAATCCGCATCAACCTCTCGGGTAACTATACATACCAACGAGCATTAGACGTTACCCCACCCGATCCAAATACGTATGAATCAACATACAAACACCAGATAGCCTACACTCCCCGCGTCTCCGCTTCGGGGCAGGCAGGTATCGAAACACCATGGATCAACCTGTCTTACTCATTCCTATTTTCAGGAAAGCGTTATGCGTTGGGACAAAACATTGCCGAAAACAGATTAGATAGTTATAGCGATCACAGTATTTCTGCAAGCCGTGATTTCCTGATAAGAAAAATCACCACCTCTTTCAGCTTGGAAGTACTGAACCTGATGGACAAGAATTACGAGATTGTGAAATACTTCCCAATGCCCGGACGATCTGTAAGAGCAACAATAAAAATAAGATATTAAATATTATAAAATAAGATATTGACGTGAAAAGGAAATTAATATATATATTCTGGTGCTGGCTGTCATCGATCTTGTTATTCATGGCATGTGATGACATGGAAGACAAACCTTTCACATCAGGCATTATGGGTGATCCGACAGAAACGGGTACCGCTGAATTATATGTATTATGTGAAGGGCTGTTCAATCAGAATAACAGCTCATTGGCACGTTTCTCTTTCGGTAATCAACAAATGGTTCGTGATTACTTCAAAGCAGTCAACCACCGGGGATTAGGAGATACAGCCAACGATATGGCTATTTACGGAAGCAAGGTATATGTCGTAGTCAACATCTCCAGTACAGTAGAAGTGATAGATTTTCGTACAGGAACCTCATTGAAACAAATTCAGATGCAGGCAGAAAATGGGAGTTCCCGCCAACCACGCTATATCGCTTTTCATAAAGAAAAAGCATACGTATGTTCCTATGACGGAACCGTTGCGCGTATAGACACAACTTCCCTCTCCATAGATGCCATCACATCAGTGGGACGTAACCCTGACGGCATTTGTGTACAAAACGAAAAGCTATATATTTCCAATTCCGGCGGATTGGATTATTCATCAAGGCTGGGTGTAGATAATACAGTATCCGTTGTCGATATTGCCACATTCAAAGAAAGTAGCAAAATTATAGTAGGCCCGAATCCCGGTAAAATAATAGCAGGTCCGGATGAAACCGTCTATGTAGCCACCCGTGGCGAAGATATAGAAGCCGGAGATTATAATTTCGTCAAGATAGACTGCCGGACAAACAAAGTCACTCAATCTAACGAGAAAGTGCAAAACTTCGCCATCGACGGAGATATAGCCTATCTATACAATTACAACTATACCACACAAACTTCTTCTATCAAGATGTTCAATCTGAAAACAGAAGAAACAATCCGTGAGAATTTCATAACCGATGGAACTGTGATAAAGACACCTTACGGTATCAATATCAACCCTTACAGCAACAATGTATATATCACCGAAGCACGCGATTACACCACTTACGGCGACTTACTTTGTTTCAACCAACAAGGACAACTCATGTTCCGCCTGAACAACATCGGACTTAACCCGAATACCATCGCATTCAGTGACAAAGCCTCACAAAGCAATATTGACGATAATGACGATGACACGGAAAACCCTCTAGCTTTCGCCAATAAAGTATGGGAATACCGTCCTGCTCCCGGACAATTTATCAATACTACCACATCAGCATACAAGGATGGATTTACCTACGATGAAATATTGGAAGAAGCAACCCGCAGAATCCAGCAAAAATCGCTTATTACATTAGGAGGATTCGGTGGCTACATTGTTTTAGGATTCCCACAGCCCATTCCGAATGTAACGGGAGAATATGATTTCAAGGTAAGAGGTAATGCTTACTACAATTCCAAAACCGGAACAGGAAAACTAGGAGGAAGTGCCGAACCGGGAATTGTATTCGTATCCAAAGATGCAAACGGCAATGGAAAACCTGATGACGAATGGTATGAACTGAAAGGCAGCGAATACGGGAAAGATACAGAAACCCGAGGATATGAAATAACTTATTACCGCCCGAACCCAGCCAACCAAAATGTTTTCTGGAAGGACAATAAAGAAAACGAAGGATATATTCTCCGCAACAGTTACCATAATCAGGAATCCTATTATCCACTTTGGGTAGAAGATGATGAAATCACATTCCAGGGAACACGCCTAAAAGATAATGCTGTCTTGGAAAATGGATTATGGGTAGGATATTGTTATCCATGGGGATATGCAGACAACCATCCCAACACCAAGGAAGGTAGTAATTTCAAGATAGATTGGGCTGTGGACAGTAACGGTACACCAGCCGACTTGGATCAAATAGATTTCGTTAAGATTATGACTGCAGTTAACCAAGACGCAGGACAAATGGGTGAAATATCAACCGAAGTCACAACCGTTGAAAACTTACATTTCAAAAAATAATCAACAATTTATTAATAACTAAAATTAGAAAAGAACATGAAAAAATTATCCTTATTATTACTATTATCAGTATTTATATTTTGTGGCTGTAGCGATGATGACGATACAAAAACATACATACTTAGCTTGCCTAATTACGAAACTCATACACTCGACATGGGCGATCAAGAAAATCCGGATGATTCATGGTCAGTAAGTAGTGAGTGGGGAACAACTAACTATAAATACAATCTGTTAACTGACGCAAGTGGAATCTTTGAATTTGACTGTGTATCTTCAACATACGGTTTCTATTCAGATAGCTTTGCATTTACGAATTGTACAGTAGAAGATTGTCCAGACTTCGCAAGCTATGATTATCGCGCTATCACCAAAAAAGGGGTAATCAATAATACATACGTTATCGTTGGAGCTGCCGGATATAAAATCGGAAAGAATTCTGATAAAGAAGCCGCAATACGATTCAGAGATCACGACAACCCTAATGAACTGGAAGACTATAGAGTAAAAGGACTATATGTAACAAACAGTGTCTATGCTTATAGCAGTATGAAAGAAGGAACTGGATATTATGGTGAAGAAGAAATATTCGGAAGCAACGACTCATTCAAACTTACTATCTACAATTATGATAAAACAATGCACGTAGATTGTTATTTGGCAGAAGGAACCAATCTCCTCGATCAATGGAAATGGGTAGATCTAACTTCATTGGGAGAAACGAAAGGACTAAAATTCTCATTAACATCTACCAAAAAGAATGAATACGGTCCATTGACACCGACCTACTTCTGTCTTGACGGTATCACTATTGAAGACTAAATAGCCACTGCTCGATTGACCTCAACCGATTATATATTTATTTTTAATCAGCCTATTGATTACCAATAATCAAACTTATAATCATACTCAATCGAATGCATAATTTTAAAGAGCCGGATATCCTTTTAAGGGATCCGGCTCTCTTTATATCTTCTTACCACAAATTGATATATCACTAGCCTACGGAGAAATAATTCCATCAGCCACAACTTACAAAAAGTCATCATATATTTGTTAATCACACAGATTTTAGCTACATTCGTCGATCTAAACTATAAATCTACAACAATGGAATTACCTTTTGCTGAATCATGGAAAATCAAGATGGTAGAACCCATCCGGAAAAGCACACGTGAAGAGCGTGAGCAATGGATTAAAGAAGCACATTATAATGTCTTTCAACTCAAATCAGAACAAGTTTATATAGATCTCATCACAGACTCCGGAACCGGAGCGATGAGTGACCGCCAATGGGCGGGAATGATGCTAGGTGATGAAAGCTATGCCGGAGCAACCTCATTCTTCAAATTGAAAGAGATGATTACGAAACTAACAGGATTTGAATACATCATACCAACCCATCAGGGACGTGCCGCTGAAAATGTTCTTTTCTCTTATTTGGTACATGAAGGAGACATTGTGCCCGGCAACTCACATTTTGACACCACCAAAGGGCACATCGAGGGACGTCATGCCATCGCATTAGACTGCACCATTGATGCAGCCAAACAAACCCAACTAGAAATACCGTTTAAAGGAAATGTAGACCCTGATAAATTACAGAAAGCCCTCACAGAATACGCTGAACGGATTCCTTTTATCATCGTCACCATCACCAACAATACAGCCGGAGGACAACCCGTCTCCATGCAAAACCTGTACGAAGTACGTGCCATCGCCGACAAATATGGCAAACCCGTACTTTTCGACTCTGCACGTTTTGCCGAGAATGCCTACTTCATCAAAATGCGCGAAGAAGGTTACCGAGACAAAACTATCAAAGAAATCACACGGGAAATGTTCTCTCTTGCCGATGGCATGACAATGAGCGCCAAGAAAGACGGAATCGTCAATATGGGCGGATTTATTGCCACGCGGCGTGCAAACTGGTATGAAGGTGCAAAAGGCTTCTGTGTACAATACGAAGGCTATCTTACCTACGGAGGCATGAACGGACGGGATATGAACGCCCTCGCCATCGGACTGGACGAAAACACCGAATTCGACAACCTCGAAACCCGTATCAAACAAGTGGAATACCTGGCAAAGAAACTGGATGAATACGGAATCCCTTACCAACGCCCAGCCGGAGGACACGCCATCTTCATTGACGCGCCTAAAGTGCTGACACATGTTCCTCAAGAAGAATTCCCGGCGCAGACGCTAACCGTAGAGCTCTACCTGGAAGCCGGTATCCGTGGATGCGAAATCGGTTATATCCTTGCTGACCGTGATCCGGTGACCCATGAAAATCGCTTTAACGGCCTTGACCTACTTCGCCTCGCAATCCCCCGCAGAGTATATACCGACAATCACATGAATGTAATAGCTGCCGCCCTCAAAAATGTATATGAACGCAGAGAAAGCATCACTCATGGAGTACGTATCGCCTGGGAAGCTCCCTTAATGAGACACTTCACAGTTCAATTGGAAAGATTATAAACTTGGAGAATATTTGTTCGCGTAAAACAAAAGTGTTCCCCAAGTGTTTATATTATAATCGAACTTAATACGTAAAAATTATGGCAGAAGATTATAAATTAATAGACAACGAAGAAAAACATCGGTATGAGTTTCAGATCGATGGCAAAATAGCTGAAATAGACTATATCAAATCAAACAATGGAGAAATATACCTTGTACACACCGAAGTACCCGCTTCATTAGGCGGCAAGGGAGTAGGCTCACAACTTGCAGAAAAAGCATTGACAGACATCGAGCGACAAGGTCTACGCCTGGTACCGCTTTGCCCGTTTGTAGCCGGATATATTCACAAACATCCGGAATGGAAGCGAATTGTAATGCGTGGTATTCATATTAAATAAATACATATATGGGAAAAAAAATTGAATATACCAATGGTGAACTGACCATTGTATGGCAGCCGGAATTATGTCAGCATGCCGGAATATGTGTAAAGATACTACCCAATGTTTATCATCCCAAAGAAAGACCCTGGGTACAGATCGAAAATGCGACAACAGAAGAATTAATTGCACAAATCGGCAAATGTCCGTCAGGAGCATTGAGCTATCGACTTAATAAAAAAGAGAAATAACCCAATAATGAAAGACTTCGCCTAAAAGGCTTTGAATTCATAAAAATGAGATTGCTTCAAAATAAAAAAATGAGGCAGTCTCATTTTTCATTTTAGAAAGACACTACATTCGGACCATGATAACACACCGAGAAAAGAGCTTCACATACTTCTTCGTCCGTTCAATTCAATGTCCACGTCAATACAAAGTCCGGACAAATACGATAACCGACAGAATAAAGTTCTTGCTGCTCCGTAGCCAACTCCTGAACCTGAAACGTCCCCTCCCCTTGAGGAATAAAATGCGTCAGCCGGAGTTTACGAAGATCCGCATCCGCATTTTCCATCCGCTTGAAAACAGCTTCCTTTGCCGACCAATGCAATAGCAGCCCCCAGGTTATATCTCCCTGATAAGATTCTACTTGCTCGTCAGGACGGACATAGCGGTCGGATACCTTGTGAACCCGTTGGGCATATTGCTCAATGTCAATGCCTACCGGAACCGAAGAAGCAAGCATCACTGCCACATAACCTTTCGTATGAGAAATACTGATAAAAGAAGAATGATCTGTGAGATAAGGTTTCCCCTCGGGAGAATAACCAATTTCCTTGTCTTCCTGCAACATAGAATACAACAGAACACGAACCGACAACCATTCTACCTTACGACGTTCGGAGACAAAACGATTCAATTCCTGCTCACAGAAAGCTCTTCGCGCACCGGGCAAAAGAAGCAATAAAGCATCCAAAGACTCTTCCATCTTCCAGACAGCCCACTGTATACCATTTGTCTTATACTGCAGAAACAACGCCATCTTCCACTTCCTTCGGCAAAATTGTAAACTTAACTTTCAATATACGGCGACTATCCATTTCGAGCACTTCAAACTCATAATTGTGATACGTCACTTTCTCATGCAGCGCCGGGAATTCACCTTTAATTTCGAGCAACATACCTGCCAATGTATCTGCATCTCCCACCACCTTTTCAAATTCGTCTTCGTCTACTTTTGCAATCTTATAGAAATCCGTCAATTGCGTTTTCGCTTCAAATATCCAGGTATGGTCATTCAAGACAACGTATGTACGCTCTTCATCATCGTATTCGTCGTGAATCTCACCTACAATCTCTTCGATAATATCCTCCATCGTTACCAGTCCGGAAGTACCTCCAAACTCATCCACAACAATAGCAATATGAATCTTATTCGCCTGGAAGTCACGCAGCAAATCATCAATCATCTTCGTCTCCGGCACAAAATAAGCCGGACGAATCAATGACTGCCAACGGAAATTATCCCCCTTATTGACATGAGGCAGAAGGTCTTTAATATACAGCACCCCTTTGATATTATCCCGTGAACCGGAATAGATAGGAATACGTGAATAAGCATTTTCAATGATACATTGCATCACCTCCTTGAAAGACGTACGGATATCCAGATCGACCATATCCAGACGTGATGTCATCACCTCCTTCACGGTTTCCCCACCGAAACGGATAATTCCCTCCAGAATATTATTCTCTTCAGAAAGCTCCGCTTTATCCGTCAGTTCCAACGCGTGCGACAGTTCATCCACAGAAATATTGTGACTCTTCTTAGCAAAATGCTTATTCAGAAAAGTTGTCGAACGCACAAGCACAGTAGCTATCGGACGGAATACCTTTTCCAGAAAGTAAATTCCCGGTGCCGAAAAACGGCAAAAGGCCAATGTTTTCTGTGCCGAATAGATCTTAGGCATAATTTCACCGAACAACAACAGGAGGAAAGTCAGGATGACGGTCAGTATCAGGAACTCTGCCAACGGAGAATGGAAAACAAACACATTCATAAAGAAGAAGTTGCAGAGCATGATAATGGTCACATTCACAAAATTGTTCGTAATCAATATCGTTGCCAAAAGGCGTTCTGAATCACCTAACAGAGCACTTATTTTTTCATCGGAAGGATGATTATGTTCATCAATATCATTCCGGTCGGAAGGAGTAAGTGAGAAAAAAGCTATTTCGGAAGCCGAAGCAAAGCCGGAAGCAAGCAGGAGCACACCTGCCAGCGCTATGGCAATAATAGCAGAGATAGAAGGAGTGTTTACGGTAATACCGTTGAAAATGTCAGCCAATTGGCTTAAATAACCATCTGAGTCCAAAGAGTTTATATTTTAGTTAAACAAAAGATAATGTGCCAATGAGTTAGAAAAAATCGATTGGCACACTATCACATTATTTAGAACGGCAAATCATCTGCCGGATTATCTTGTACAGGTTGCGCCTGCGACTGCTGCGTTTGTTGCGGCTGGCCGGCAACCGGTTGCTGCTGTCCCATAGCAGGCTGTCCGGAAGCAGAAGCTCCCGCACCCGGGTTAGCTCCTTTCGGAGACAACATTTCCATATTATCCACATAAATTTCGGTGATATAGCGCATAGCACCCGACTGGTCGCTGTAAGAACGCGTTCTTATCTTCCCTTCCAGATACAGTTTGTCACCTTTGTGCACATATTTATCTACAATCTCTGCCAAACGGTTAGATGCAACGATATTATGCCACTCTGTTCTTTCGGGAATCTGGGTTCCATTAGCCAACGTATATCCACGATCCGTCGTAGCCAATGGGAAAGTTGCCACTGCCGAACCTGTATCGAAGTATTTCACCCGAGGATCTTGTCCTACATTTCCTATCAATATCACTCTATTTACTGACATATCTGTATCAAGTTTATGATTCTTAAAATTAAATCTGCTGCCAAAATTAAACAGAATAACAATAGGATGCAAGAATTTTAAGTATTAAAGTTTTAAGTATTAGGTATTAGGTATTAATTAAGTTTTGCACCAGCTTTGAAATAGCGTACTGCTCCAGTTCCTCCACTTTTATTTTCCGGAAGTTACCGAAAGAAGTCAAATTTTCAGATAATGTTACTTCATACAGATTAGCATAAATCACCCGGTGAGACAACACATGCTTCACTTCCCTGCAAACAGAACGCACCACCGGCACTTCCCCCGATGCAAAGAATGCACGGAATTCCGGCAAAGCGAGAAACTCTTCCTCTGAAAGAGCCGTCGGAGTCTCTATCAATGGCAATTCGAACAGATTCTTCCAAATATCATTTCCTGTTCGTTTATTTATAAAGGTATACGCGCCCGCACGTACATAAATATAATTGAAGTAACGGTTAGTAGTCTTTGTTTTATGCTGTTTCACCGGAAGCTTTGTTACTAACCCCTTCGAAAGCGCCGAACAACCGCCTGCCAACGGACAGAACAAACAATTGGGCGACTGCGGAGTACACTGAATCGCTCCGAAATCCATTATCCCCTGATTGTAAACAGCCGGATGCTTCTTATCCAACATCTCATCTGCCAATGCTGCAAAGAGTTTTTTTCCTTCCGTCGAATCAATCGGAGTATCTATACCGAAATAACGTGAAAGCACCCGATACACATTGCCATCCACCACCGCATAAGGCATACCGTAAGCAAACGAACAGATAGCTGCCGCCGTGTACTCTCCCACTCCTTTCAGAGCCAGCACTTCCGGATATGTTTTCGGGAAAACACCATTCATGCTTTTGGCGGCAGCATGAAGATTGCGGGCACGCGAATAATACCCCAACCCCTGCCAATACTTCATCACCTCGTCCTCATCCGCAGCGGCCAAAGTCTGTACATCGGGAAAACGCTTGATAAAACGAAGAAAATAATCATACCCTTGCGCCACCCGCGTCTGTTGAAGAATAATCTCCGAAATCCAGATCAAATACGGATCGGCAGACTCCCTCCAAGGCAATTCACGTTTATTCTCTTCATACCACTCCACAATCGTTTTCGTAAACTCGTTCATATCCTCGTTCCTAATGTATTATCTAACATTTATCTTGTATATCCTACCCAAAAGGCACACAAAAGTAACTCTTTTAGCTCTAAGAAAACCCTATGCCACTATTTTTTTAGAAAAATGTGCAGAATATATTTTTTTAGGAGCTTAAAAAGCTATATATTTGCAGTCCAAAAAATTAGCAATAACATAGTAATAATATTTTTTTTAAGGAAAAATGACTAAAGCAGATATTGTAAACGAGATTACAAAGAAAACTGGGATTGATAAGCAGACAGTTCTTACAACAGTTGAAGCATTTATGGATGCAGTAAAGGATTCACTGTCTAACGATGAGAACGTATACCTGCGTGGGTTTGGTAGTTTCGTAGTAAAGAAAAGAGCACAGAAAACTGCTCGTAACATTTCTAAAAACACTACGATCATTATTCCGGAGCACAACATTCCGGCTTTCAAACCGGCTAAGACATTTACAATTTCAGTAAAGAAATAATAAACAAGAGTATTAACCCATAAAATGTGAAGCTATGCCAAGCGGAAAAAAGAAAAAAAGACATAAAATGTCTACGCACAAGCGTAAAAAAAGACTAAGAAAGAACAGACATAAAAGCAAAAAATAATTTTTAAGTCTGGATCACACAGAAATAAAGAACAAACTTGCGAAGCTAATGTCTTTCAAGTTTGTTCTTTGTTTAAGTAGCTAACCCAAAATGAACAATTTGTCAAAAAAGTTGTTCATATAAACGAGATTCAATCAATAATAAGGAAACAAAACAGTGACAAATGAACTAGTAGTTGACGTACAGCCCAAAGAGGTCTCCATCGCCCTTCTCGAAGATAAGAGCCTGGTGGAACTTCAAAGCGAAGGAAGAAATATTTCTTTCTCTGTGGGCAATATGTATTTGGGACGTATCAAGAAATTGATGCCCGGACTAAATGCATGCTTTGTAGACGTCGGTTACGAGAAAGACGCTTTCCTTCATTATTTAGACTTGGGTCCTCAATTTAACTCACTCGAAAAGTTTGTAAAGCAGACTTTAAGCGACAAAAAGAAGCTGACCTCCATCAGCAAAGCAACCCTGCTTCCCGACCTTGACAAGGATGGAACCGTATCCAACACCCTCAAAGTAGGACAAGAAGTAGTGGTGCAAATCGTTAAGGAACCGATCTCCACTAAGGGACCGCGACTGACGTCCGAAATTTCGTTTGCCGGACGCTATCTCGTACTGATCCCTTTCAATGATAAGGTTTCTGTTTCACAAAAAATTAAATCGAGCGAAGAGCGCGCCCGCCTTAAACAACTGCTAATGAGCATCAAGCCTAAAAACTTTGGTGTCATTGTCCGCACGGTAGCCGAAGGCAAACGCGTAGCCGAACTCGACGGAGAGCTTAAAGTTTTGGTTAAGCATTGGGAAGATGCGATGGTAAAAGTACAAAAAGCCACCAAGTACCCGACGTTGATTTATGAAGAAACCAGCCGCGCCGTAGGTTTGTTGCGCGACCTCTTCAACCCATCATTTGAGAATATTCACGTCAACGACGAGGCTGTGTACAATGAAATTAGGGATTACGTATCACTGATTGCGCCCGACCGGGCTAATATCGTGAAACTGTACAAAGGCCAACTTCCCATTTACGACAATTTCGGTATCACCAAGCAGATTAAATCATCGTTTGGTAAAACAGTCTCTTACAAGAGTGGTGCCTATCTGATTATTGAGCACACTGAGGCGCTTCACGTAGTAGACGTGAACAGCGGTAATCGCACCAAGAATGCCAACGGGCAGGAAGGTAACGCACTCGAAGTAAATCTGGGAGCCGCCGACGAGTTGGCCCGCCAACTGCGATTAAGAGACATGGGTGGTATCATTGTCGTGGACTTCATCGATATGAATGAAGCCGAAAACCGTCAAAAGCTTTATGAACGAATGTGTGCCAATATGCAGAAAGACAGGGCACGGCATAATATTCTGCCGCTTAGCAAATTCGGGCTAATGCAGATTACACGCCAACGTGTGCGTCCGGCAATGGACGTCAACACGACCGAAACCTGCCCTACTTGCTTCGGCAAAGGCACTATCAAGTCGTCCATTCTTTTTACGGACACTTTGGAGAGTAAAATTGATTACCTGGTCAATAAACTGAAGGTTAAGAAATTCTCGTTACACGTCCATCCGTATGTTGCCGCTTATATCAATCAGGGACTCGTTTCTCTGAAACGGAAGTGGCAAATGAAATACGGATTCGGTATCAAGATTATTCCAAGTCAAAAACTCGCATTTCTGCAATATGTGTTCTATGATACACATGGAGAAGAAATCGATATGAAGGAAGAAATCGAAATCAAATAGACAGAAAAGGCGGCCCGGTCAAAACGAGTCGCCTTTTTGTTTTATCTATTTTCTTCAACTATCCATTTTTCAATATTACGGGTTTCCGCACTGAAATTTACTCCTATTTTAAAGAGTTTCCGTTCATCCATCTCGAAAGGAAGAGCGTAATGCTTGTCATTTATCTGCTGCAATGCTTCTTCTGCCGTACCGTTCAGTTTAAATTCCATGATATAGATGAATTTGTCTGTCTGCAAGACAAGGTCGATGCGCCCTTCGCTTGTATGATATTCCACTTTGGTATAGAAGCCGACTAGTTTAAAAACAATGAAAAGCACGTTCTCGTAATGCAATTCCTGATCGCGAATCACTTCGTAGGTGGTATCAGCAAAGAAACTTTGTAAACGACGGAAGAAAGAGCTGTAATCGCCGGAACGTACTTCACGAACAAATTTCTGAATTTCAAACGGAGATTCTACCTTATTTACATTCGCATAATAAGGAAGCAGGAAACGGACAAATCCTTCTTCTACTTCACGATTCGGGAAACCTAACCGATACATTCCAAATTCTTCATCATACCCTTTAATAGTGAGATAACCACTCTGATAAATCACCGGAATGGGATTAGTAGATTCAGAGTCTATGCTATTCAATGCTTGGGCGTCGGTTTCTTCATGCGTCATCCGCTCCAAGTCATAATGATGTTTTTGCAGCAATTTCACCAGATAGGTCGGTGTGCCCGTTTCAAACCAATAGCTGCCAAATTCTCTATACTTAAAAGCATTGAGCAAACTAAACGGATTGTACATGCCGATTGAATTGTGTGTAAAGTGATAGCCGTCATAACATTCTTTCAATTCTGCACAGAGTTTATCATACGTCACACCTCGAACATCAGCAAATTCATGAAGCTCGGCATCCAAAGTATCATGAAGTTCCTGATCGCTAACCCCACAGATTTCAACATAATCTTTTCGCATGGATATATCGTCCAAGTTGTTCAAGTCACTAAACACACTGACTTTGCCAAACTTTGTCACACCGGTAAGGAATGCAAACTTGATGCAACCGTCCATTGTTTTAAGCGCTCCATAAAAAGGCTTTAATGTATTCCGAAATTGCTTTTGCAATTCTTCATTACCGATGGCTTGCAACATGGGTTTGTCATATTCATCGACAAGAATAACCACACGTTGCCCCGCCAACTTACAGGCGCGCTCTATGATACCGGCAAAACGCAAAGAAAACGAACGTTCGGACGGCTCGGCACCATATAGTTTTTCCCATGCTGTCAGCGATTTATCAAGTATATTATCCAGACTTTCGGATGTATCATATTTCTCGATATTAAGGTCCAGATGCAGTATAGGATATTTTATCCAGTCCTTTTCCAGTTTTTCCACAGCCAGCCCTTCAAACAGTTCTTTCTTTCCTTGAAAATAGGCCTCTAAGGTGGAGACGAGCAGACTCTTTCCGAAACGGCGCGGACGACTCAAGAAGTAATAACTTCCAGTCTTTACCATTTGATACATCAGTGCTGTCTTATCAATATAGAAATAACCGTCATTACGAATTTTTTCGAAATTCTGAATGCCGATCGGATAAATTTTATGGCTCATATTCTCTTCTTTTATTAATCAATGCCTTTCTTGCAAAGATATATATTTTTAATAGAACTCTTTGTCATAGCAGGTTAAAAGATTCTTCTCAATCATTCATTCTGCACATTTCCCCGAAAACTTAGGGACGATAAAATAAGGGGATGATGACTGCACAAAATTACGAAAAGCCCGGACTTTCGCAAGCTCGGGCTTTCTGTATCTTGGGGACGCCTCCTTTACCTATAGGGAAATGGGCGACTAGCAATTGATTCTAGTACAACAAAAAAAGACGTTCCAAGAGTAAAGATAAAAGGGATACCAGTGGGAAATGTGGGGAGGCATCCCTTTCTTTTGATAGGAACAAAGATGGAAGGATGGACTTTCACAAGCTGTGTCCTTCGCTTTGTTCCGGGGTAAAAAATATCTTTTCACACATAGGTGAAGAAGGGTTTATTTTCAATCTCTATTATTGAGCACCTTTCTTAAAGGTCACTGTAAACTCTGTTCCATTACCGGCTACATCTCCCCATTTAGAAGTTGCTTTCAGAACAACCACTGCCGAGATGTCACTACCAATAATTTCCTGTGCGGCAGTAGTAGTATTCAGTTTCACTTTACCGTTATTCTTCAATTCATCAGCATCAAAATACTTCTTGAAGTCATCCGCAGATTTCGGTTCGAAACTGATAGACAGGCCGTATAACGCAAGGGCATCTTTAGCAGTAGAAACATCAAATTGACCACTAGCATTAGTCGGCCACATTTCTTTACCTCTCGAGTCTTTCCAAGTGAAATTGTAACCATCCTTTTCACTTTCAGTCTGTGGATTGAAAGCTTTTGACAATTCTATTTCATCAGCCTTAGTTGAAGTTTCTTTAAGACGAATCTTCGGAAGAGTTAATGTACCATTCAATTCATCAACAGGCATAAGCATATTTACTACATTCTTGTTATCAGCAGGAGCAATTGATTTACCATTAGATGTCACACCAAATGTCACTGAAATCGGATTTGCTTTACCTTCTTTCTTATAAGAATAGTTAACAGTACCAGCAGTAATAGTATAAACGTAGGAACCACCATCTACACTTCCTACACCTGCCGGAGAAATTGCAGGTGCAATAACAATCTCACCGGCAGTTTTTCTCTTGTTAAGATCCGTAAAGACTGAAGCCTCATAAGCCTGTGTCAAGTTTCTTGTTAATTTCACAGATGACACGTTATCACCACCTTCACGTGACATAATCATCATTTCCTGACCCGGAGTAGAGTTCAATAAGTTCCAATCCCAAACGAGTTCACTAGCTGCAGTTGCGCTGACCTTAATATCGGCACTAACTGTTACAGTCTTGTTATCCTTTGTCAGGATTACAGATACTTTATCGATGCCATTTTCACTAGTTGTCACATAATTTGCAGGCACTTTGATTTTAACGGCATTACTTTCCAGTATCATGCAAGGTGTTACAGCGTTATCAGCAGGATCAGACACACTGGTAGCACTATTCAAATCTGCAACAGGTGATCCTGTTGTACCAAGTGCTGCTAAAATAGCACTTAATCCAGCCAGATTATCGGCACCGGTACCATCAGCTGTAAGCGTGTATACCTTTGCAGCGCTGTTCCATTTCAGTTTATCGAATGTGAGAGCTACAGGAGCACCCTTACTTGTTAGAGTAACTTGAGCATAGGCAGTACCAGTTAAGTCTGTTGTTCCGCCATCACGAGTAACTGTAATAGTAGGAGTAACCTGACATACATTACCAACCGCTGCATCTGCTTTAGCTTTTAAAACACCTTCTGTTAAAGTGAAATTACCTTCATTCATTCCAGATTTAGCATAGGTAACTTTAAACTTAGACAAGTCAATACCCAGTTCGTCTACTGTTTTCTCTACTTCATTGGTAGATGTTCCGTCAGCGTCTGGAGTTACAGTAAACACATAAGCACTTCCTGCCGCATAGTCAATCTTATCATCTGCGTTTTCTTTTATAAGGCTGTTCGGTTCAGTACCACCTGCCCATTTATAATCAATCTTATTGATATGAAGTGTCTGTTGAGTCATTGCAAAATAATCAGAAGAGATATCTGAATATTCTGTTTTATCATCCTTACCTATCACAGTCAGAGCTACGGCAAACCCTTTGCCTTCGATAGCGCCTGCTTTTTTCAAAGTCACCTCTATCAAATTAGGTTCATTAGCTACTGCTTTTACAGCACCTACCGTGAATACACCAGCGGCACGAGTCAACACTTGAGCATCTGTAGTAATTGTATATTTACTATCCGATTTAGTCAGCTCTGCAACTGCTGAAGCCGGAGATACACGGAATCTTACTTTCTTTTCAAGGGTATTACCTACTTCGTGCCAAGTTTGGGCAGTATTAATTCCCGTAGTATATTGAGATGTTTCAGCGACTTTCAATGATGTAAATTCTACAATTCTGTCTGCTGATTCCGGCACATACACAATGCTCTGAATCATACCTTTGATAGCGTCGATTTCTTTCTGAAGAGCATCTTGCATCTTCTTCAATTCGCTATCTTTTGTTTGCAATTCAGTAGCAATAATATCCTGCACCTTTTTAGTCAGAGAATTATCACCAGTGGGTGCAAGCAATGCAGCCAAGTCGTTCTTTGTATCATTAATTTGCTTGATAATGGCAGCATAGTCTGCATATTTACCTTCTCCGATGCCTACGTAAGCATCGATAGCTTCCAGCAATTCGTCCAATTTACCGAAGTTAGCCGCTACAGCATCACGGTCTTTATATATATCATTATATATGGTAGTAATGATAGTCTCCAACGACTGTTCTGTACCGAACGGGAATTTGACATCCTTAACCGTTGCGGCGATCTGTGACTTGATAGCTTCCGATACATACGTAGCTAACTCGCTCGGCGTACCCCCTGTAGTGAAAGCATCCCTTATCTGTTGGTTTACCAACTTTACCAAACCCGTCTCTTCATAACCGGCTAGCGACCCGTTTGCTGCAAACTGTTTTTCCGCAGTAATCAAATGATCCAATGTTGATTTAGCAGTTTCGAGATCAGTAATCTTCTGTTTCAATTTAGCAATGTAATCATCACCTCCTAAAGCTTCTTTCAAAACTTTCAACTCATTTTGAGCAGTAGCCAATTTACCTGCCAAGTCTGCCGCATTTTCACCTACAGCAGTTTTCAACGACTCTTTCAAATCTGCAATCTGCTGCGTCAATGATGTTTCGGAAGACGGATCATTCACGAGTTTTTCCAGTTTCGCCAATTGGTCTTTCAATTCCTTGCTTGCTTTATCAACAGCCGCATTCATGTCTTCTGTGCTCACAGGACTGGTCGATGTGATTTTATCAACCTGCTCCTGCAAGCCTTTAATGTCATCATCGTAATCTTTACAACTCGTTACAGTTGTACTGACTGTAAGCGTCAATGCCCCGAAAAGCATTACCCTAACAAAATTTTTCTTCATAACTACTTAAAAATTACATTAATAATATATTATTAAACACTAAGTTTCAATAATAGACCGTCCGTTACTTCGTAGGTAACGGAGAAACCTTTGTTCCTGCTCTTTTGGAGTAGTCAATACGGAAAAATGAGACAATATACGATTACATTTTTTACCCCTGCTTCTTAGAAGCGGCAGAGGGGCGGGAGACCTTTTGCAAAATTTAGAAGTTAACAAAGCCCTAATACAAAGAATCCGCGTGTTTTATTTGGTTAATTCCTGTTTTGAGTAGTTTATTAGAAAAAATGTATGATTTCGTTTGGTTGTTTTAAGAAATATGCTCATATTTGCACCGATATTCCAACCCGTTACCTACGAAGTAACAGAGTAAAAGTCAAGCACTTACACCTACCACAGTTCGTTTTATAAAATCAAATACCTGTATATTTGCTTCATCAATTTTCTTATTTCGGAAAGGCTTCAAATAAGTTTCCGTCACGGTGATAGACGAATGTCCCATCGCTTCGGAGATAATGCCCGGATGGATTTCACAATAATAAGCCGTCGTAGCCCAGGTATGCCGGGCGGTGTACGAGCTCAACCGGTCTTTGAGTCCCAATGCCTTTCCTAATAATTCCAGCTGATAATTAAAATTACGCAATGCCAGTTGATATTCCCTGTACGCCTTTGGCGAACCTTCGTCACTGTGAAGAATCGGGAACAAATAAGGCGACTGTTCCTCCCGATTCATATACTTTTGCAAAAGAAACATCGCTTCCGTCGTCAACGTCACAGACAACGGACGCCCCGTTTTACGACGACGATAACTGATCACATTTCCCCGCAGATCACTCTTACGCAAATAAGCCAGGTCGACAAAAGGCAATCCCCGAAGCAGGAACATAAGAATGAACAACTCCTGCGCACCCTTCATGGCAGGAGTGATGGCGTCCGACTGCAACAGACGGGCAAACACCTTCTTCATATCCTCCATATCCAGTGCCCGGCGGCGGTCTGCCCGCGTACCTGTATATACGGAGCGAAAAAGATGCGGCACGTATGATGCCTTCCGAAGATCGACAGCGCGATTGTAAACCGCACGCAACGTGCGAAGATACGTAGACACCGTATTCCAACTACACCCACGTGCACGAAGACTACCCTCAAAATGCTTCAGCCACTCCGGAGTGATTTCCCAAAACGACAAACGATCGGAACCCTGAAAAGTAAGAATCGCATTCAACGTACTTCTGTATACATGAGCAGTCCCTAAATTTCCACTCTGCTGCAAATCAACAGCCACTTGTTTCATAAACAAAGTAAAACTTTCCTTTTTCATTAAAAATAAATTAATAATTAATATTTACTTTTCCCACATTTTACTTTAGTAAAATACAAAAATATATCTTCAAAAATTTACATACATAAAATCTAAAAAATAAAAACCAAAACATTTACATTAATCATCAAAGTAAATTTCATACATTTGCGCAATTTTTCAAACAACATATTATTTTAACCATTTAAAGTATAAAAAAATTATGAACAACAATGAACCAGCTGCCGAACGCTACAGCATTAATGGATTCAAGTATTTCTCCGAATTGGCGAAGGAGTATTTTCCCGATCTGGCAAACGCTTCTTCCGCCAGCAAAAAAATGCGCAAACGCATTAAAGCAAACAAGACATTGAACGAACAACTGGTTGCTGCGTATTACACCAGCCAAACAATCGATGTCAGTCCTGAAATGCAGCTAATCATCTACCGACACTGGGGACCTCCCCACATTGACTTGCCGACAAACGTTTAGCGCGTAACAGAAAACGAAAACACGGACAAGAAATAAAAGGAAAATCGATCTATATATTTTTAAATATATCATTTATCTTTTATTGTTTATTATGTATTCCACTTTGCGTTCACCACTTTTTTTCAAAACAAAGATAACTACCAATCATATAGCTATTTACAGAAAGAAAAAAGCGTTCCACAAAGCGTTCGGCAAAAATGACCGTTTTTTCACTACAAACAAGACCTTCGAATCCCCCTAAACGAAGGCTTTGTTTTTTCTCCAACAGAAGCTCCACCAGTCACAAACAGAAGCTCCACCAACCACCAACAGAAGCTCCGCCAACCACCAACAGAGCATCCGTTCCATCCCCACTCCTTCCCCGGCTTCATGAAAGAAGAAAAAAAACAGCGATTTGCGCATCGCGGCACCCTTTATTCATCCACACCCGTCCGCACGGAACCACACCCCTTGCGCATCGCACAGGAACGGCGTACCTTTACAGAAATTTAAAACGATAACCCAATGAACAATTTCAATTTTCAAACCATGATGGAACATGGTTTTCTCATTATCCCCAAGGCCCTGCTACAACAACAGATAGAAGACCCGAACATAGAAGCCGGAGAAATAGAAGCGCTCCTGAAAATCCTGATGAAAGTCAACTATTCGGACACATTATACAGCGACCGGCAGCATAAAGACTACCTGTGCAAAAGAGGCGAAAGCATGTTCAGCTACCGCGACTGGAGCCGCATTTTCCGCTGGTCTGTCGGAAAAACCTTCCGATTCATACACGCCCTTGCCATCCTGGGGATCATCGAAATCGTCCCCCATCCCAACAACCCGTCCCTGCATATTCGTGTCGTCGAATACGACAAATGGGTAGGAGCCCCCGACAGCGGCAAGCAGAAAAAGAAAGCCGTCAACGAGAAGTTCCGCCTGTTTTGGAATGAGTTTCACAGCATCACGCAGCTTCCCAAAGAAAACATCGCCAAAGCGCAACGCGAATGGAAAAAATTAAGCGACAAGGAACAGCAACTCGCCATCGACAAGGTAGAAGATTATTATTTCCACCAAACAAACATCAACTACCTGCTCCACGCTGCCAGCTATTTATCCAACAAAGCTTTCCTAAACGAATACTGATAAAACGAATCCCAATTAAACGAAGACTGATTAAACAAACACTGATTATGAATACCGAAAACAGAGTTTCACCACAGGCTCCCGAAATAGAAGAAGCCATCATCGGCGCCTGCCTGATAGAGCAGAGAGCTATACCACTGATAGCCGACAAGCTGCGCCCCGAAATGTTCTATGTCCTGCGCCACCAACTGATCTACGCCGCCATACTGGCTATGTACCACGCCGGAATGAAGATAGACATCCTCACCGTAAAAGAAGAGCTTTCCCACCGCGGAAAGCTCGAAGAGGCGGGCGGAGCGTTCGGCATCACCCAGTTGAGCAGCAAAGTGGCGACTTCCGCCCACCTCGAATATCACGCGCAGATCGTACACGAGAAATATCTACGACGCGAAATGATCTTGGGATTCAACAAACTACTCGCCTGCGCGCTAGACGAAACGATGGACATCGACGACTCGTTGATGGACGCGCACAACCTGCTCGACCGCCTGGAAGGCGAATTCGGCCACAACAACCACATGCGGGACATGGATGAACTGATGACCGCCACCATGACCGAAGCCGAAGGACGTATTGCCAACAACATAAACGGAGTGACCGGCATCCCTACCGGACTGGCAGACCTGGACCGCATGACGTCCGGACTCCAAAACGGCGAACTAGTGGTAATTGCCGCCCGTCCCGGCGTAGGAAAAACGGCATTCGCACTACACCTGGCACGAAACGCAGCCATGGCAGGACATGCCGTAGCCGTCTACAGCCTCGAAATGCAAGGAGAAAGACTGGCCGACCGATGGCTGACAGCAGCCAGCGAAGTCAGTGCCCGCCATTGGCGGTCAGGAACCGTCAGCCCGCAAGAGCTTGCAGAGGCACGCACAGCAGCCGCCGACCTCAAACGCCTGCCGATACACGTAGACGACAGCACCTCGGTCAACATGGAACACGTACGCTCCAGCGCGCGACTGCTGCAATGCCAGCATGCATGCGACGCGATCATTATAGACTACCTGCAACTCTGCGACATGACAACCGGCCAAAACAACCGCAACCGCGAACAGGAAGTGGCGCAAGCCACCCGCAAAGCGAAGTTGCTAGCCAAAGAGCTAAACGTACCGGTGGTACTGCTTAGCCAGCTAAACCGCGAATCGGAAAACCGCCCCGCAGGCCGCCCCGAACTGGCACATCTCCGCGAAAGTGGCGCAATCGAGCAGGATGCGGACGTCGTGATATTACTCTACCGCCCCGCCCTCGCACGAATAACAACCGACCGCGAAAGCGGTTACCCTACCGAAGAACTAGGCATAGCAATCATAGCCAAACAACGCAACGGAGAGACGGGAAACGTATACTTCAGGCATAATTCGGCAATGACAAAAATCACCGAATACGTTCCACCGCTGGAATACATGCTGAAACATGCTAAATAGATACAGATTCACTCCGATTCCATACAATTTTATATTACAATATAAAGCTGTATGGAATTTCTTTTTTTATTTCATTATTGATATAAAATAAATAGCAAAATACTTGACTTTCCCTTTCAAATTTCGTATATTTGTAATGTCAATAACGACAGAAAATATTATTACTTAAACCTTAACTTTTTTAATTGTATGAATGTATTAGTGGAGCGCTATCAGCGCAGAAAGTATGTGAATCAGCCGGATTCACAGATGTTGTATTATGTACGCCAGAAATCGGGCACAGTGAGAGTGATGGACATCAACAAGCTGGCCGATGCCATCGAAGCGAACTCATCGCTTACAGCAGGAGATGTGAAGCATTCCATCGAGGCTTTTGTTGAGCAGTTGCGCCTGTCGCTCACCCAGGGAGACAAGGTGAAGATTGACGGATTGGGCACGTTCCATATCACGTTGAGCAGCGAAGGGGCTGAAAAGGAGAAGGATTGCACGGTGCGCAATATCCGTAAAGTAAATGTCCGTTTTGTGGCAGATAAGGCGCTTCAACTGGTGAACACGAGTCATGCCACTACCCGAGGCGAGAATAATGTCGATTTCATCCTGGCCGGAAAGGGTGACGGAGAAGACGCGGATGGTGGAAACAGCGGTAGCGGTGGAAGCGGAGAAGCTCCGGACCCGGCAGCTTAATCATTAAAAACAGTGCCGCATGGGTATTACAGAGTGATTTCTACAGTTACTCTCCATGCGGTTTCTGTTTTCTTCTACATTTATTTTTTAATTCTCAATTTTCAATCCTCAATTTATTAAAATGCTCGATAAAATCATAGAGATCATTATGACGATCCTGCCCTTTCTGGGCAGTAATCGCAAAAAGCGCAAAGTAATGGCGCAAGAAGTAAAAGAGTTCAGCGAACTGGTGAAAGACCAATATACTTTTCTGATGCAGCAATTGGAAAAAGTGTTGAAGGATTATTTCGACCTTAGCTCGAAAGTGAAAGAGATGCATACGGAGATATTCTCATTAAGAGATCAGCTGGCACAGGCTGCTGCCTTACAATGTATTAATAAGGAATGTGCACAACGTAGTGCAGCAGAGGCATGATAATGATTCAATTAATGCAAATTATGGAACCTGTGCAATTTACAGAACCTATTCAATCTATTTAATCCATTCATGAGAACTATAAACCTGATAGTAATCCATTGCTCCGCTACGCGCGAAGACAAGAGTTTCACAGAATATGACCTGGACGTCTGTCATCGCAGACGAGGATTCAACGGAACGGGTTATCATTTCTATATCCGCAAGAACGGGGATATAAAATCTACCCGTCCGATAGAACGAATTGGTGCGCACAGCCGCGGTTTCAACAAAGAAAGTATAGGTATCTGCTATGAGGGCGGACTCGATTGCAAAGGACAACCGAAAGATACCCGTACCGAATGGCAGAAACATTCGCTCCGGGTATTGATTCTCGCTTTATTGAAAGATTATCCGAATTGCCGGATATGTGGACACCGGGATCTTAGCCCCGACCTGAACGGAAACGGCGAGATTGAACCGGAAGAATGGATCAAAGCCTGTCCTTGCTTTAATGCTGAAAAGGATTGGGATAAAGTCTAAAAAAATTAGCTTTATTATAATTTAGGCACGGATAACACGGATTTCACGGTTGCTTTGTACAAGCATAGCACTAACCGTGCAATCTGTGTAATCCGTGCCTAATCTTTAACTTATGATTTTGCTAGACTACACGTTATCAAAGGCCGTTTAGAACCGACGTAATATGCTGTCTAATTTTCCAACGAGGTAAAAAGGTAGATTTATCAATTTGAATTCTTTTCCGTCTGCCGTCTTTACCTCATCCACAGCATAAGGCTGCGACCATATTCTGACTGCAACTGTCTGCATAGAGTGATTCATAAAAGAATGTAAGGAACGTAAGTGGGCGTTATGCCCTGATTTGACTTCAATGGGATAAACCATAGAATCCTGCACCCACACATAATCGACTTCTGCATTAGAACCACTTTTATTACGCACCCAGAAACAACGTTTCTGACTGACTTTATCTGTCAGTGTCAACAGTTCTTGCGCTACAATCTGCTCCGCTATCATACCACGCCAAGCATCCATTATATCTTTTGCTCCCAAAACCTCTTTCTGTACCTGTGCCGCATAATTCACCAATCCTGTATCTAACCAGACCAGTTTGGGCATACGCTTTATTTCAGGAGTGGCCGGAACTTCCGTTGCCGTAGTCGGATAAACTAATTCCAGCAACAAAGTTATAAAGAATTTCCAAAGATGGGGCAAAACACCATTGATTTTGTTTCAAAGATGGGGCAAAAGCCTATCGTTTATGTTCCAAAAATGGGGCAAATCCGCCCAATACTGTCGTAAAGATGGGGCAAAAAGAACGTATTTACAATCAGCTAATCTACAAATTAGACGACTTACCATGTACTAACTCCAATCGTACATCGTAAATCGTCTAATCGTAAATGAACTTAATCGTAAATTATTTTTCTACTTCACGTCGAATGCAGCATCAATCAACGCTTTCAAGTTCAGATAATGACTTCTGTATATTCCACTGGAAGCATTTGCCGCATTGGTCAGGTCTCTTCTAAGATCAGTCAACTGTCCGCGTGCAATAGTCGGTGCTTCAGAAGGGAAATCGAAAGCTACGAGCGAATAACCACCCAGACTTCCGAGCGAACCGGAACTGTTCTTCGGTTTATCAAGCATTCCAATCAACGCATTGACATAAGTCTTTTGCAAACTACGTTGGGAAGCATCCGGTTTCTTTCCTCCTTGCATATCGCTCCAGATACTCTTCTTCAAATCACGGAACAAATCGTTGGCTGTGTATGCCTTCGCTCCGTTGACCAGTTCGTTGTCCGTCATCTTATCGAGTGTGCGGCTGCTAAGCAGTTGTTTCAATGTACTGCTCTGTACACGGTAGATCGAATTGAAAGTATTGATACCAGTTCTTTCGGACAGTTTATCATCCATCAGCCAGGTCGGTGTGGTAAACAGTTCCTTGTTCAGGAAGTCGACCGCTTTCTTCTGAATATCCTTCGGAACATATTCCACCGCTTTCATGTCTGTCTGTTCCACAGAAATCGGATTGTGGTAGATACCGGCCACATTGGTAGCCACATGGCCCATGTACAAGTCGAATTGTCCCACCACATTCTGATACAAACGGACAGCTTTCATATAACCTTCGTTCGGTTCATAAGTCCAGTTCATGATTTCAGGCATCACACGTTTCAGGTTTTTGATACCATACGAACTTGCCAACATGGCATCGTCTCCTAAATCCTCACTTTGATTGCGGGGATCGTTTCTGTCGAGTTCCGTTCCGAACGTATAGCGTTTGTCCTCCCGCAGCTTCTCAATGATCCACTTATTCAAATGAGGTATTTCGGCTTCCGCCGTTTCATATTCAGGCATCCAACGATAGCCCCATTCAATCGCCCATTTATCATACATACCGATACGGGGGAATATTCCCGAACGTGAAACGTTGTCTTCCGGCTGTGCCACATAGTTGAAGCGTGCATAGTCCATGATAGACGGTGTATGACCGTTGGCTTCCACCCATGCCTTGTCTCTAAGTTTCTCTACCGGGACGGTATTGGAAGAACCGAAGTTATGACGTAATCCTAATGTATGTCCCACCTCATGGGAAGATACAAAGCGCACCAGTTCACCCATCAGTTCATCGTCGAACATCGGTTTGCGTGCTCCCGGATCAATGGCTCCTGCCTGCACGATGTACCAGTTGTAAAGCAGGCTCATCACATTGTGATACCAGTTGATATGCGTTTCAAGAATTTCACCGCTGCGAGGGTCGTGCACGTGAGGTCCGCTTGCATTCGGAATATCGGAAGGCTTGTACACGATAGCCGAATGGCGGGCGTCTTCCAAGCTCCAGGTAGGATCGTCCGTCGGTGCTTCTTTGCCGAAGATTGCATTTTTGAATCCTGCTTTCTCAAAAGCGGCTTGCCAGTCGTTCACTCCCTGAATAAGGTACGGAACCCATTTCTTCGGAGTGGCAGGGTCGATATAAATGATAATCGGTTTCTTCGGTTCCACCAATTCGCCACGCAGGTATTTCTCGCGGTCTTCGTCTTTGGGTTCGAGACGCCAGCGAGTGATATTCGCTTTATACTTCACTCCTTGCGGATTCTCGTCAAAGTCCTTGTAGCTCACAGCAAAATAACCTACCCGGTCGTCGTGCAATCTCGGTTTCATCGGTTCTTTGGGAAGCAACAGCATGGAGCTGTTCAGTTCGTAAGTCAACGGAGTGGTAGAGGTGGCAAAGAAAGCTGCCAGCAGTTTTTCCAGTCCGCTGCCTCCTCCTTTTTTCCGTTGGAAAGTGCGCACGGTACGTATTTCGATGTTTTGCGGAAAGGCTTTCAGTGTGTCGATATAACTGGCGTCGTCTACCATGCTGCTCGCTCCGATGTTGTCTTTCACCCGGCTGGTGAATGAAAACATTTCGTTGTCCTTACGGATATAGTCGGTCATGTCGATCACGTAGTTGGTAGTTTCTCCTTCTTTGCGGACAGTTTTCAGCGGGAAGGTGGCCACAATGGGTTGAACATTGGAGTTCAATACGGCCTGATACATACCCAGTGTATCAGCAGAATGTTCGAGATAAGAGATTTCACGCACGAACAGTTTGTCGCCGCGTCCTTTCTCGAAACGGATCACTTCGTCGCTGATGTAATCTCCCGGATAGCCTACTTTACGTTTCTGCGCGTCTACCGGTGCTTTCACAACCCTGTTCACAATCAAAATATCACGTCCGAAAAGAGAGTCGGCTATTTCGAAGAAATATTTACCATCTACGTAATGCACTTTAAAAAAGCCATCCATTGTTTTGGCTTTGCCGGTGATTACTTTTGCGTAAGGTTGCAGAGCATCTTTCTTACTCTTGGCAATGGAGTCAGCCTTGGCTTTATCCACCGCTTCCGTCTTGCTCTTCTTTTTCTTCTTTTTCTTGAAGATGTCCGTCGATTGTGCTCCGGCCAATGGGATAATCATTGCCAGAATCATCAGAATTGAAACTAATTTCTTCATGCTTTCTTTTTTAATATTTATATACAGATACAAAGATAATAATTATTCGATACCGGCAATATCTTTCATATTCAGGTTATTATCCGTCGACCAGAAACCTGTTTTAGGTTTGCCTGAAGTCGTATATTCCTGTCCGCCAATTGTCAGCGTAAATTTATAGGTATAATTCATCCCCTCTTCAAAGGGAACGGCAACCATCATGTAAGCAGTTTCCAGTGAGGCCGGAAGCCCGAAAGCCGGAAATCCGGCATTTACCACCAGGCCGTCGGGAATGTTATAAGTGACGCTGTTCAAAGGAGTACCACTGATTTCACCGGTGGCCAGATTAACGGTAGCTCCGTCTGCATAAGACAGGGGATGTTCGTCGCAGGTTACCACAATTTTAGTGCAGGTTTTTCCAGCTAAAGCATCGGGACATTCCAGTGCGGGCAAGGTGAGCTGTGAAAACAAAGATTTGAATTCTCCCAAAGTAACCGTAGCTGCCGAATAACTGGAAGTGGTGGCCGAAGCGTATGCAAAGCTATATTTACGATTAGGCATAAATTCGGATGCATAGTATTCCTGCACTGAAATGTTTGGCAAGGCTACCGTTTTGTAATCTTGTGAAGCTGCACTATAAGGGGTATATGCATAAATCGTGTGATCGCCACTTTTAAATCCTGCAGACAGTTCGGAAGAAGGATTCAAAGTCACCTCATCGGTCACATAATCCTCTTTGTCATAGGTGATGTAGGTCTTGCCCTCATATTCCATCATAGTAGCTTTGGCTACTTCCGACGGAGCATACGGCAAGTTTTCCTGCGGTTTGCCGTCAGACAATACGTATATTCCTATCTTGTCCGCTTCAATCCATCCCTGGCTTCCATGAGAGTACACATTATAGGCACCGGAAACAGCTATTTTTCCTACTACAGGAATGTCTATATCTTCTTCACCATCATCATCGCTGCTGCAACTTACTGAAGACAACGCCAAAGCCACACAAGTGGCAAAATAAAACAGTCTATTTTTCATACTTTTCTCGTTTTAAATGATTAATTATTTACTGATAGGTTATTTTCTTTTTCTAATATTCTCCTTCATAGTTCGTGCACCACACCATCCCTTTCACATTGCCAAAACCGGTGAAAGTCTGTAACTTCAGATCGGGTGAAAAACCTTCGAAAAGGCGTACCATCTGGCTCTTGTTTACGTCAATGACGGTGATATTTCCATTTTCCTGCGAAAGCGCCAGCCGGAAGTTAGGATCAGTGCTATTCCCTCCGTAGCCATAGAACTCGCAAACGATGGGGCTTCCGCTGATGCCGGTGATACGGCTGTCCGCTGTGTAAGCCAATACGTGATTGCGCATCTGCATACTGTACACATAGAGGTTCTTATCTCCATCGGTAAAGTAGAAATAGGGATTCTTCTCAAAGTTGGAGGACATCTTGATAATGCTTTGCGGAGTCAATAAAGAGCCGCCACTGAATCCGTATTGGTCTGTACCGGTGATAAGGTGGGAGTTATTATCCATTCCTTTCACAGCAAACTCATGCAGATTATAATTCCCGGTTCCCTGTACGTCGATCAATGACACATAGTTTGCCCAGAAAGTCAATCCGCCATTGGAGGCAACATCTATTTTTTCGTAAGCACCTATGGCAAGGCAGCGGGTTCCCGCTCCCATATCGTTCACCCGCAACACTCCGGAGGGGACTTCCAAATCCTGATCGTATGTTTTGAAGTAGACAATGGCGGGAGTATAAACTGCTCCCCATTGTGAATAATGTGCAATACCGATGAAACGGGCATTCTGCTCATCATACAAGATGCAACGTTCTTCATCGGCACACCAATAAGTGACATTGTGGAACGGTGCGAAGCAAGTGATGCGGCTGCCTCCCTCAAACTCATACGGCATGGCACCGTACTTCCCGTAATAAGGAATCGCTTTATTGTCACTGCCTACGGTACGGATATATACTTCTCCCTGTTCGGAACAAATCACGTAATATTCTTCTTTGAAAGCGAAGTCCATTATCTTCAAGTCATCCGGTTCTTTACGGTTCTCGAATTCGTCGGCAAGCCACATATCCTTTTGCAACGAATTACCGTCCAGCGTGACACTTCCACTGCCCTGATTTATCAGGACTTTCGGTAAGCCCGAAACGTAGGAACCGGAGATAGAGCCTAATACATAATAGTAGTAGATTCCCTGCGGATCTGTACCTAAACCACCTTCGATGGTGCTCTCCACATTGTGCGTCACCCGAAAAGCCGGATTGATGAAAGACAAGGCAGATTTTCCGTCTCCCTTATCGGAGAGAATCATCCAGCCCCAGTCGAAACTATTCTTTCCCGTCAGGGTGTATTTATTGCTGATATACGTTTCGTTCGTTTCCTTATTGATTACTTTCAGTATCAGTTCGTATGTCCCGCCTTTCTCGAACTGGTATTTCAGATGATAGCCAGTGTAGATCAGTTCACGGTTCAAGTACCATTGGACGGTGAAAAGTTCGTCTACGTTTCCGATGTCGGTTGAGAAGTTGACGGGAGCATCCATCTCGAAAAGGTCGCCTACCATAAATGTGTAGTCCGACGAAGCGGAGTTCACAAAAGAGACTTTGGTAGAGTTTGTATAGGCATAGTTTCCCAAATCGTCATAACAGCCGGTTATCACGAGAAGCTGCAGGATTGAAATGAATAGTATTGTTTTTCGCTTCATAGTTTATTGTCAGTTATCGAGAATGGTTTCATACAGCGGTGTCACTCCATCTGTATCATAATATTGGTAATTGCCTTGCTGCCACTGGTCTTTCCACCAAGCCTTGAAGTCGGCTATCAGATTGACAAACTCAATGCCGGTGTATTTATCCAATGATTCGAGTATCTCGCCATCCATGAAAATGATAAAAACACGGTATTTCATATCCGAGTATACTCCCAGATTGGCCGCTGAACTCTGGCTCCACCACACAGGGCAGGAAATCCGGTCGGTCACTTGAATCGTGACGTATTGATATTCTGCTGGGCCTACCAGACAGTTTTCCACTGCATCCAGCGAAAGGGTAAGTGTATATTCTGTGTTGAGCAGTGCTTCATTACGATAGACGGTGACTTCGTAGGTGTCTTCTGCCAGTCCTCTATGGAAGATGCCGGAAGTCAAAGGGGCATAATCGATGCCGGAACGGGCGGTGCTCTTCTCTCCCACTGCGGAAATATCACAGGTAGCATTTTCTTCGAGCAGGTAGCCAAGAAGTGTCATTTTCACTTTCACGGTTCCTTCCCGAAGCAAGGGTGCATCCGTAGCAAAATTGAATGTTATTTTCTGGGGAGACTTATCGTTCATGTAAGTAAAATAGACGTAGTTGTCTCCATGATAAACTTCCAGTTGCTCTTCGCTGCAGGAGGCGAAAACAAGCAGCAGGCAGAAGGTGGTATATGTCAATATTCGTTTCATCTTATCCGGGCATTAGTTGGTTGTTTCACTGGTAGGCAATGGAAGTACATAAGAACCTGTCATGTTGATTTCTCCTTCCTCGTCGGAATCGGGCACGGTGGAGAGGTTCATCCGTTTGTAGGTGTAGAAGGTTCCACCTTCGCCTATCATTTCTTTCCGTATATCGAGCAGTATTTCGGCATCCAGTTGTTCACGGGTGCTGACTGTCAGACTAAGGGTACGTTCAGCTCCACGGGCTTTTCGAACTGTTTCGAGGTAGTTGATTCCTTCGGTTATCTTGCCATTATAGCTACTGATCTCCGCCAGGATATGACAGATTTCACTGAACCGGATCACTGGTATCATCGGATTCTCCATTGCTTCTACTACTGATTCTACGGAAGGGTTATACTTCAGTGTGTAATACTTCGACTGGGTTTCATTGGTAGTCCCGATCAGGTAGGTGAGCCGATAGTCGGTATATACACCCGTGTTGTCCGAAGCAAACAGGGAAGGGATATTTGCCAACGGCAAACGGGTGGTTGACGAAGAAGAGGAAGAGCCCCATACGGCCTGTTCATAATCCGTAGCCAGCTGTTTCTTGTACAAGCCGAACAATATGTCGTGGGAGACTTTTGTATATCGGGAATTGAGATTGCAGGTAATGTTCTCTCCTTCTGTAAAGCCTATCCACCGTTTCTGCTGATAATAGGTGTTGTAAAGTTCTTTGGCGGCTGTCTCGGCATTCTTGTAGTAGGCAGGACCGGCATAGATGCAGACACGGGCTTTCAACCCCAGCAATGCCAGATAGTTGAAGCGGATGCCACGATACCAGAAGAATGCTCCCATATCGTCTATATAGGAACCGGAGTTGAAGCGGTAGCGGGCATTCCATTCGGGAGTAGGTTCGTACATTTGTGAAGCGTACATCGCTTCGGGATGGTATTCGGTGTCAAACTTACGCAGAATGTCTTCCGCTTCGAGCAGGTCTTTCAGGACTTTCTCAATAAAATCGGTAACGGTGCATTTTTCTACCACTGCAGCTTCGTATTTATCGCGGTAAGGAAGATAGGTGCCCGAAGGATTGGTTGCCGTTGCAGGAGCAAACAAGCGAAGCAGGTCAAAATGCATCATGGCTCTTAATGACAAGGCTTCGGCGTAAATGAGGTTTTTCTCTTCTTCTCCGTATTCGAACAAAGAGATGTCCGTGGGCCGGATGTTCTCGATGAGCTTGTTCAGGTTGGCTATCACTTTATAGCCTTTTTCCCAGATAGCTGTCACGACGGGTTCGGTGTCGACCGTGTTATAGATAAGTTCGGAAGCGTCGGCATACATCGGAGAGATGGTTCCGGCCTTTTGATTGTATTGCTGGGAGATGGCACTAAGGAATCCCCAGCTTAGTTGCTTACCGTAAAGTTCGTCGGACGCCAGATTGGTGTAGATACCATTCAGGGCATTCCGGTAGCCGAAACCGGTGGAAAACAGATCGTCGTCGGCTATCGCATTTTCTGGTGTTACGTCCAGCCAGGCATTGCAGGAAACGGCTAACATTCCTGTCAGGGCTATTAGTATATGGCTGATTAGTTTCTTCATTTGTATGGTTAGAATATGATGTTAGTAGTCAGATTGAATGAACGCGAATAAGGATAATCCAGTCCCCGTTCCTGACGGATGGTAGACCAATAGAACAGGTCGTTCATCGTGAACGAAAGACGCAGGCCGGACAGATGGAGTTTCTTTAATTGTTCGGGACGGAAATTGTAGCTCATTGTTAATGAACTCCATTGCAGGGTATTGTTTTTCTGTACAAAACGCGAAGATGCGCCGGTGGTGACATTACGGTCACGAATATCTTTCATGGTGGTTATGTCTCCCGGTTTCTGCCAACGGTCGAGCAATACCCGCTTATCTACATTGTCATTTTTAATGTCGGCATTCTCTACATAGGAGACGAGGGTATTGTTGTAAGCATCTCCACCAAAAGTATAGAGGAAAGAAGCAAACATGGATAACTGTTTATAGGACAGGGTATAACCGAATGAGCCTTGTCCCTTGGGAGCTGTATCGCCAATAATGGTCCATTCGTCGGCAGACCATACATCGGTAACGTCACCATTCCGGCGAAGGTAGATTTCTTTGCCGTTTGTGGGGCTGATTCCCAATGACTTCATCCCGTAGATAGAGGTCAGAGAGGCTCCTTCGTAATATTTCAGGTATGTTTTAGCATATTTTGAATCGGAGCTGCTTTCGGGGTTATATCCGCTGAACAGTTCTTCCACTCTTTTATTATAGTCGCGCATTGCCTGGGAGATTTCAACAATCGTGTTTTTGTTTCTTGCAAAGCTGCCGTAGAGCTGGAAGAGCCAGTTTCTGTCACTGTAAAGTCGTGCCCGCAGTTCCAGTTCGACGCCGGTGTTTTTCACCTTTCCCATGTTTTCTTTGTAGGAGGTGAATCCGGTAGAGGAAGGGATGGTATAATCGGTTATCAGGTCGATGGTACGCTCGTCGTAGGCAGAGGCTTTCAGATAGATTTTATCGTGCCACAGTCCGATTTCAACTCCATAGTCGAGGGTGTATTTACGTTCCCATTTCAGGTTCGGATTTCCCATCTGATAGAGGAATACACCGTAGCCTGTGGGATACCAGCTGTCTGTTTGCAGCTGATACATATCTTTGGCCGAATAGAGGGAGAAGTTGGTCTTTCCGGTCAGTCCGTAGGAGGCACGGAACTTCAACATGGAAAAGAGTTCATTCGACTTCATAAAATCATAATTATGAATGTTGATTCCTGCTCCTGTTGACCAGAACATGGACCATCTTTTATCGGAACCGAATTCGGAAGAACCGTCGATACGTCCTGTAAGGTCGGCGAGATAGATATTGTTGTAGGTGTAGTTGGAAGTGAGCAAGGCTCCTACCAAGCGGGTGGTATTATCGGAGCTGCTGGGCTTTCCGTATACTTCTGCCGCATAGTTTGAAGAGACAAGGTCGCCACCCGGAAATCCCCGGTAACGTGTTTCGGAAGCAGTGCTCTGCGTTTGTCTCATGTTGGAGGACAAGCAGATATTGAGATTGTGTCCCTTGAAGGTATTGTTGTACATGAGTGACAGGCTTCCGTCTATCACTGTTCTCTTTTGTGTGGATTCTGTTTTTTCACCATTGATGTTGCCTGTACTGGCTGAATAACTGGCCGATGCGGGATCTTTGTACAGATCACCGGTAGAATTTCTCATCAGGACGGAAAACTGACCGCGCAGACGCAGACCGTCGGTGATACGCCAATTCAGACTAAGATCATCGGTTACTTCATCATAACCCGAATGGTCGAAGCTGTTGTAGAAGTTGATTTCGTACAGTGGATTTACTTGTGTGCCGCTAGCCCCGTCGAACTTTTCGAGACGGCGGACATAATCGCCATTTTCATCATACAGACGCATATAAGGAAGTAAATGGGAGTAATCGCTGAATGAATTGAAGGGGACATCTGTACTTTTGTTATAAGTGTAGGTCACTTTGTTCTTTATTTGTAGTCCGCCAATGCGGTAGTCTACATAAAAAGCGGCATTGGCATTCTTACGGGAAGAGTGTTTCATCACTCCTTCTGTTCCTCTGAATCCCAGTTCCACTCCCCAGCGCACGTCGTTTTCTCCACCGTCTATGAAAACGGAATGTTTATGGTTCAGAGCCGTACGCAGTCCTTGAGAAAGCCAATAGGTATCGACACCTGTCAGTACATTATTGAGTCGTTGGTAGTAACCGTTGGTATAGGGGTCTATTTCCGGGGTGTTGCTGTCATATAGTCCTGCCAGGCGTTCGGTTTCCAGCTTCTCACGGGCGTTCATCAGATTGTAGGAGGATAAATCCGGCAGTTCGGCAGAAAGTACTCCGGAATACTGTACACGGAACTTTCCGGCTTCGGGTGCACGCCGTTCAATGACAATTACTCCGTTGGCCGCACGTGAACCGTACATGGCAGTGGCGGCAGCATCTTTCAGGATATTGATGCTGTGGATGCTATTCATATCGAGGTCGTATATCTTTTCTACATCGACTTCAAAGCCGTCCAGGATAAAGATGGGCAGGTTGGAATTACCGCTTAGCACTTCCCGCGAAATAGAGGAGGTGGAGGTCTGCCCGAGTGTCGTTTCTCCAATACCGGTCTGACCACGCAAGACGAATTGAGGCAGGCTATTGGGATCGGAACCTGCTGCCAGATTCTCTTGTATTCGGAAAGAGGGATCGAAAGTCTGGATGGCCGAAATCAGGTTGTTCGGGTTGACTTTTAGCAGGTCTTCTTTCTCTATCTTTGTGGTATTTCCTGTGAAACTTTCTTTCTGTATGGAGTTATAGCCGGTTACAATCACTTCCTGAATACTTTCGGTAGCTTCTACCATCTGCACATCGACTTTCTGCCGGGAAGTGACTTTGATTTTACGGGTTTCGAAACCGATGTAGGAATAGATAACCAGACCGCCTTTTTCGGGCAGGGTCAATACATAGCAACCGTTTATATCGGTAATTACACCAGTAGAATGACCATCCAAACGAATCGTCACTCCTACCATCGGTTCTTTAGAGAGTTTCTCAATCACCCGGCCATAAACATAATTTCCGTGTGGAGGAAGAAGATATGTCTCTTTTGAATTATTTTTGTTTTGGGCTATTGCATTAGTAGATAGTGATAAAATGTATACAAACAGTAAGATTCTATTCAAAGCCCCGGAATTTAGCTTTTGCATAACGGATATATATAGTTATTACACCCGCAAAAGTATTCTTATATAATAGACGGAGCAATCACGAATTTTAGGTATTTTACACAACTATTATACCAAAATATAATTAAAGCAAAATCTTTTTGCTTCTGTTTAGGTATTAATCAATAGCAAAAAGAATAACTGCATCATTTATCCTCTATCAAAAGGCAAATGATGCAGCTGTCGGTTATATCTGTTTTTTTATAATGCCAGACGGTATATCTCTTTGCTGTCCTGTTTCGCTAATTTGACATAGTTGCCTACCAATTCACCTTTATTCCGGTGCAGACTATCTGCAAGGCGGTCGATGTCGGGATTCTCAATGCCAAGTTCTTTGAAGGTCACAGGCAGGCCGATGGAAGTAAAGAAAGATTTCAGACGGGAAATTCCTTCAAGGGCTACCGCTTTTTTATCGTCTGATTCTGCCACTCCCCACACTCGGATGGCGTATTGGGCTATCTTATCCACATTGTGTTCTGTCATCCATGTCATCCAGGCAGGGAAGATTACGGAGAGTCCGGCACCATGAGTCACGTTATAGATGGCGCTGATTTCATGTTCGAGGAAGTGGGAAGCCCAGTCCTCTTCACAACCTACACCACAGGTTCCATTGTGGGCGATCGTTCCGCACCACATCAGATTGGCACGGGCTCCGTAGTTTTCAGGTTCTTTCATGACGGTAGTTGCCTCTTTGATGATGGCAAGCAGGGTACCTTCGCACAGGCGATCGCCTATTTCTACATCTTTCGTGTTGGTGAAATAGCGTTCCATGATGTGTGCCATCATATCGGCAATGCCGCAGGCGGTTTGGAAAGGAGGAAGTGTGTAGGTCAGCTCGGGGTTCATCACGGCAAAAACAGGACGTAGTACACCGGGAGCACGGAGGCTTAATTTCTGTAAGCCATCGACTTTCGTGATGACGGTGTTACCGGAACCTTCGCTTCCGGCAGCAGGAATCGTTAACACAACGGCTACTTTCAATGCTTTCGTCACAATGGCTTTTCCGATGTAGAAATCCCAGAAATCTCCGTTGTAAGGAACTCCGGCTGCAATGGCTTTCGCCGTATCAATCACAGAGCCACCACCAACGGCGAGCATCATGTCTACGTTTTCTTTCCGGCAGAGGTCGATTCCTTCATACACTTTCGTGTCTATCGGGTTAGGCTGTACACCGCCCAGCATACAATAGGGAATACCTATTTCCTGCAATGATTTCTCAACACGGGCCAATAATCCGCTGCGTATCACAGAGCCACCACCATAAACAATCATTATTTTGCGTGCACCGTATTTCTGTACTAACACTCCGGTCTGCGCTTCCGTATCCCGACCGAACACGAATTCAGTAGGGCTGTAAAAGATAAAATTATTCATTGTCGTTTTCTTTATAGGTCTTTTTATATAGATCCTTTTATAAGTCAGACAAAGTTATAAATTTAAGCAGAATATTTTTCTTTTGATTGTTTAAAGTTTCCTACTTTCATCAGTGCAAGTCCGATAACAATCCAGACCATTTCGCGTACACGGGTAATCAAAGCGGCATAGACTCCGTAAGCTCCGGAAAGGGAAAGGCCGCCTACGGCGAGGGCAAAGCCACCTTCACGACCTCCCAATTGCATAGGCAGGAAAAACAGCAGATTAGCAAGTAAAGAAGAGAAAGCCGCAATCAAGCAGCAGTCGGCAAAGCTGACATGGGTGGTCAGCACGTTCAGTATCAGCCATATTTCAAGACAACTGACTACACGGGCGGTATATTCCAGTAAGAGGGCGCTATAAAAGGTTTGTTTCTTTTGTTGGTGGAGAAGGGCAATTTGTTTGTCTATATTCTCCAACTTCTCTTTATGCGCGTTTGCAAAATGAAATACTTTCTTTTTCAGAAAAGGAATACGACCACCCATACGGACAAAAGCCACAGCCATCCCCTGCCGATAGCCTTTCATAAAAAGAATAACAATCAGCAAGCAAAAGACAGTAATAGCTCCTAAGATTATCCCCATCATCCACCCCACCGGATAGAGACAAACGTAAAGCAACACTGAACTTAACCAAAAGCAAAAGTGGGAAAAGATATGCATCATCACATAAAGAATCACGGAAGAGGTGGCGCGTTCTATTCCTATATAGGGTTTCAGCTCCATAATGCGATATGGTTCGCCTCCCATCAGCCCAACAGGAGTCACGTAATTAAGCGCAAAACCTGTTACTGTGAATTTGTAGAGCCGGACAAATGAAAACCCCGTCTTACCACCACTACGGATGATGATGTACCACGATACTGTATTAATAAGGTAGACAAACAGCCATAGCAACAAAACCAAAGGTAAATATACCCCTGCACGCTTCAAATTCAGCCAAAGCTCCTGATAATCCATATCAAAAGTGAATATCATTATCAGAACGGTAATGATACCAAAAGCGAGAAATATATTACGGTACTTGTTCTTCACTATTTGTGAGACTTATATCTATTTTTTATATGGGTATATATCTGCTTTTATATGAGTATATACTTGCTTTTTGTATGAGTATATACTTGCTTTTTGTATGAGTATATATCTCACTTTATTCACATATAATCTTACTTTATATACGTATAATATCTTTCGAAGAATCTTTTGAACGCCGGGATTCTCATCAATATGTATTCGAATACCAGCCAACCGATTAACGCGCAAGAGATGCCAAGTAATACATCAATGATATAATGATGGCATGAATAAATAGCTGTTCCCCAAATGCCGACCATGATAATAGAGAAAAGAGTAACCACATACCACCTGCATTTACCAATAATGGCATACACCAATGCAACTACCATATAGGCCGCGTGCAGTGAAGGCACTGCCGCAAAAACATTAGCATTACGCCCGTAGATAGAATCAAAGATGGTTACTCCGAAGAATGCATCAAAGCGTCCCAATCCTGCAACATTACCCGGTGTGTTTAATATCGGTTCGAAACCGTAGTTGATGGCATACCAAGGCGGAGCGGCCGGATGAATATAATAACCGGCAAAACCAATCAAATTGACAAACAAGAATACTAACGCAAAGCGAAGGTAGGTTTTTCTTTCCTTCTTGAAATACAGGCAAAGACCGAACAGGATGGGAACGGGAACCCAACAAAGGTAGAAGATTCCGGCAAAAACGTCCGCTATCGGCCAGTTGTGTGCAGCGAAGTATTCGCAAGGAGTAACCAGAAGACCATTATCCATTACTCCGAAAAGAGACTTTTCGAGATTATACAGTCCGGCCACATCAATCGGGTTCACTTCGTAGTTGGGGCAAATACGCATCCAGTCATACGAGATTCCAAAAATGGCGAAAGGTAACAGGGCCACAGCCAACTTACGAGTAGGTAATCCGGCAAAAAATAAAACTAAATAGAGTACCGCCATTAACAGGTGCTCGGAACGAAGCCCGATGAAGATACTTGTCAGCAAAAGGAAAAGAGCCATAATGACTGTCACAGTCAGGGCTTCTCTCTTCGACGGCATTTGAATATTCTTTATCATTATAATGTTTTGATTAGACAACTAGACTATTTACTATTAGACTATTTACGATGTACTATTTAGGATGTACGATGTAAATAGTAAATCGTCCAACAGTAAATTAATTCATTCTTTCATCGCTTTGTAACAATGTCTCACACGAGCAAATGCCGTGATATTGGCAAACAGGGCAACAAAAGCCAGAGGAACAATCATAATCAGGATTGGTTCGAAAACGGTGATATCTTTGAAAACGCCACAGAACAAAGCTCCGAGACTGGTCAGCACTACGCGTTCCGGACGTTGCATGAATCCGACTTTACATTCAATTCCTAAGCCTTCGGCACGGGCACGCACGTAGCTTACCATCAGTGAGCCGATTAGTGCCACAAATGCAATGAGTGCATAAAGGAAATAATCTTTCATTGATAAATAGTAACAGATACCAAAGAAAGTCATCAATTCACTGTAACGGTCGAGTACTGAATCGTAAAGCGCACCGAACTTGGAACTCATGTTGCCTAGGCGAGCTACACGTCCGTCCATCATATCGAACAGTCCGGCAAACAAAATCACACCTCCTGCCCAGCCGATAATGGCCAAATCGTTCTGTCCGCCATATATGCCGGCATATACAAACATACCTGCCGCTACTACATTCAGGATAAATCCGGTAGTGGTGATAAAGTTAGGAGTGATTCCTATTTTAATCATTCCGCGTATCAGGGGATTGATAATCTTATAAATCAACTGTTGTAAATAATCTCTGTAATTCATCTGTTTAAATCTGTTTATAGCTATTTTTATCTAAATCTTCTGTTTTCTCAATCTGTATATATCTAATTCTTTCGTTTTCTCATCAGTCTTTTCAATCCGTTTTTCAGTTTCTTTTTCCGAACAAACTTCTTATATCTATATTCCGGTAAACAAAAAAGCGTTGCATATTATAGTTCCAGAACAGTGCCACGATGACTGCCACTACCACTTTAGGAATAATGAAAAAATCTCCGAAATACAGGCTAAGCGTGTCGCGTACCCAGGGAATCTTCGCTAATGATTCCGTCAGTGCATACGTGCCCCACGTGTTTAACCAAACGCTGCAAATCCATACAAGGACAAATTTTACGGCAACGTGTGTTTTCTTTCCTTTCGATTTAAAAGTCCATTTATAGTTGATAACGCAATTAACGATTCCTCCATAGATAGCCCCCGCCAAGGTAGCATATACATAGTAGACATCAAACAGCCTGACTAGAAGAATCGTAACGAGAAAGTCTGCAATAGTTGCCATTTGAGCAGAAAGCTGCGCCCTCAAGAACATGAAGATGCCGCCTTTCTGGGAAATCATCCGTGCAACTTTTTTCAGCCAATCACCCATCTCGCTCCCACTAACAATATAAAACTATACACTCCCGCCAAAACATCGTCCATCATGACCCCTACCCCACCTTTCAGGCTTTCCATACGACGTATGCCCAACGGTTTGGCTATATCAAAGATGCGGAACAAGGCAAAAGCCGCAATCACGTACCAAAACCATTTGTCATCATTGGGAACAGCCAACAACGGTATCCACACTCCCACCATCTCATCTACTACCACACGCGAAGGATCTTCTCCCCAATAAGTCTCCAGCTTATCGGCAGCCCAAATGCCGGCGAATGTAAATACAATCACCAAAGCGGCAGTCAGCCATAATACCCAAGAGAAAGGAAGGAGAAAATAAAGTGCAATCCAAATGATAGAAGCCAGTAACGCCCCAGCCGTGCCGGGAGCAAAAGGAGAAAAACCGGAGCCAAAGCCCGTGCCTATAAAAACAGGTAGAAAGGGAGGACGCTTCATTTATTACTAATTACTAATTACAAACTACGAGTCGGTTGTGTCACGAGTCCCCCAACGAATGGGGAATTTGTACAATAAAAAAGTAAAAGTTGAGGTTGAGCATCCACCAGTCTTTATAGGATGGTAAATCTCAATCTCAACTTATTATTTGGGGTTACTGATTAAGCTAAGTAATCAGGTTCTTTTTCACCAATCATGTTACGCAATGTCTGTTTTACCATTCTCCATTGTGTAAACAAGTCGTGTTCGGGCTGATGTTCGAAATCGTGCATCGGGCTCTTGCAGAAGAATGACAACCAAGTCTGGATGCCACACATACCTGCACGCATTGCCAAGTCGCTGAACAACACAAGGTCAAGAGCGATAGGAGCTGCAAGGATAGAGTCGCGGCAAAGGAAGTTCACCTTGATTTCCATCGGGTAGCCCATCCATCCGAAGATGTCGATGTTGTCCCATGCTTCTTTGTTGTCTTTGCGGGGAGGATAGTAGTTGATACGTACTTTATGATAAACATCTCCGTAGAGATCCGGATATTTTTCTGGTTCGAAGATAGTGTCGATTACAGACAGCTTGCTGACTTCTTTTGTCTTGAAGTTGTCCGGATCATCAAGCACTTCACCGTCGCGGTTACCGAGGATATTGGTAGAGAACCAACCGTTCACACCCAGCATACGGGTTTTGAACATCGGAGCCAATACGGTTTTCATCAATGTCTGACCACTCTTGAAGTCTTTACCGGAGATAGGTACATTCTTTTGTTTAGAGAATTCCCACATAGCAGGAGTATCCACACACAAGTTAGGAGCACCCATTACGAACGGAGCGTCTTCTGCAATCGCAGCATACGCGTAACACATACTCGGAGAAATCACGTCTGTATTGTTTTCCTTCATTGCTTTCTCTAAAGCAGCGAGTGACATGTGTTCGTCAGACAGCGGAATGTAAATTTCAGTACTTGCAGCCCAAAGCACCACTACGCGTTCGCAGTTGTTAGCAGCCTTGAAGTCGCGGATATCCTGACGAAGTTGTTCTACCATTTCCCAACGGGTAGCGGCCTTCTTCACGTGTGTACCGTTCAGACGTTTTGCCCAGTTGTGATCGAAAGCAGCCGGCATCGGTTTGATAGCTTCCAACTCTTCTTTTACTCCATTCAGGTCTTTTTCTTTCAAAACCTCGGCGTACATAGCAGCTTCGTATGCGTTGTCCGGGAAAATATCCCATCCTCCGAAAACAATGTCTTCCAAATTCGTCAAAGGCACAACGTCCTTGATGAGTTTTTCTTCGTTGTTCTCCATGCGCATTGTGGCTAACTGTGTAATAGATCCTATCGGTTTTGCCAGTCCCTTGCGAGAGGCTAGTGTACCTACAATCATCGTGGTAGCTACCGCACCACCCACTCCAACTACCAGTACGCCAAGACGCCCGGTAGCGGGTTTAATTTCTTGTTTCATTTCTATTCTATTAAAATTAAACTAAAATTGATGCAAAAATAAGATTAATTAATTACTAATACGGTCTTTATTTGTCATATAAACATTGCAATTAGCAGGATTTAACTTTTAAAAGGTCATGTGGAGACTTATTCTCAAGCCTGATCTGTCAATCCCGGGCGAATCACGATAAGTGAGCCTCCAGATATAGTCCAAACGTAACACCTTGAAAATGTTTTCAATACCGACACCCGCCTCCACATAAGGTGTTTTTCCCATTGTTTGTGTGTTCTCTATCGGAAAAGCGAACAAACCGTCGCTCAAAGCCGGGTTGTTTTTATCGCTCAAATGTCCATATAATCCACGACAGGAAACTATTTCTCTCCATTTAAGTTTTTTCAACAACGGTACCCGGTTGAACAGCCATCCGTTGAGGAAATAAGTAACATCCCACGAGAAATATTCATCGTTCATAAACTCCATCGCATTCATCAACGAGTAAGATTCCGGTTGGATGGTATAAGAAAGGTTGGCATTAGGCATGATAAGCAACGGAAAAGGTACTTTATCCCACACTTTACCTGCTTTTAGTATAACGTCCGTATAGCCGAACGCGGAAAACCAGAAGCGTTTCTGAATACCGGCTTCGGTATGATTGTAAGTGTAATCGCTGCCCAACACTCCTTTTCCGGCAATGGTATGCGACAAGGTAAACACCGGTGCATCCAACGATACGGGAAAACGGTTCCATTGGGTCTGGAAGAATTTCTCATTTGGAGCATAACGCAACTTCAACTCTGCGGCACTGATAGAGAAATCTTTTACCGGGGTGTAGGTATCTCCTTCTTTCTTTAAAAAAGGAATCAGGTAGGAGGACTCATCTTTCCGTGTACGTGCTGTCAACTGGAAAGAAAAGCCGGAATAAAACTCATTGGTATAGGTCATCTCCGCCTGCCGGAAATAGCCGATACGGTCGTCCTTCTCACGTTTCAAGGCCAGAAACACATTGTCTTTGCTTGTATACAGGTAATTTTGTCCGTACTGGTTCACATCTGATTCGTAACGCAATTTCAATGAATGGATGGGAAATTCGTTGGCGTATTCTTTCTTCTTCTTGAAAGAATATTCCAGTTCCGCCAATCCTTTCACTCTTTCATCTTTAAACCCGTAAGCCACATATCCTTTGCCAAACAGGTGCGGATTGAGCCAGGCGGTAGTCATACCTCCGGCACGGATACGGGGACCTTCCAATGTGTTACCGCTGATAGTGGCATTCATCGGGCCGATATAGAAAAGCGGCGCTTCTTTGGAGGTAGGAATATATCCCGTAAAGAGAATGGAGAGTACTTTCTCCGTCCAGTAATATACCGGATAACTGCGTAATTGTGTCATCAGGCGGTCTACCGAGTTTTCCTGCTGGGAGATAGCGGCTTGCGGACGATTCTCCGCCCAGAATGTTTCGGGACGCGACAGGGCTTCCGTCTCTTCAATAATACGTTCGGGTTTGGTGAAGGCTTTGTCGGCTTCGGCAGTCGGCGTAAAGGTGTAGTTGCTGTAATCCGCTACACGGCGGGCAAAAATACCGTCCTGTCCTTCGGTCAGTTTAAACTCAACAGTGATACTTTCATGATCGAGCAGACGTGTGCCGTCTTCAGCGCGCTTAAATTCCTGTTCGAGCAACATGTAGTCTACAAAGTTCAGGTTTATCTTTTTGGAAAAGTTGAATACGGCACGTTTAACAAAGTAAGTAGAGTCGAGCGTCACATACAGGTGTCCGTTGAAACCGAAAGACTCGGAATTAAAAGGCGTGAAAGCAAGGTCTGCACAAGGCTCTCCGGCAATCTGCAACGTGTCCATCAGGTAATATTTATAAAAGCCTGTGCCGATACGGGACAAGGGACTGACAAACTTATTTGTAAACAGGGAAATGTTGTTTTCGTAAATGTCGACGTCTTTAAAGACTTCATTGATGGCTGCCTGCATCCCTTGTTTAGAGAGAAATTCATCAACACCGGCCTGTTTGCGTCCTTTCACCCATTGCTTCTCGGAACGGGGAGATTTCCGGTAATAGTCTGTGGCAAGCAGTTCACGGGCTGATACCGTCAGAATCGGTTTACCGGTAACGGCAGAAGTATCTACATATTCTGTCAGGAAATCAAATTTACGATATAGCCATTTTTTCTGTTTCTCTTCATCGAAGTTATTCAACGCAAAGGTGGTCTTTTCATAACGTTCGCGTTGCCAGAAGTCTTTCTCGTAGGGAGAGTAGTTGTCACGGCTTTCAATCATACGGCGGACAAATTCTACGGCAGGATTATCTTTCTTCCGGTAGTGTTCACGTTTGGGTTTGACTACCACTTCACCAAGCGCGTATTCGGTAGGCGCAAGTGCTACTTTATAGGATGCATTACGGGCAGGGCGAATGGTGCGGATATAGTCATTATAACCGATTACAGAGATTACAAGTACTGCTTCGGAGCGGTGGGTTTTGAAGTAAAAGCGTCCGTCGCTTCCGGTAGTAGTTCCTTCGGTCGTGTCTTTTAAGCGTACAGATGCATAAGGCAAAGGTTCTTTGGTCAGAGAATCAGTCACCACCCCTTGTACCACATACTGCGCACTGAGCGGAATACTGATAGCCAATAAAAGAAAGAGCGTCAATGTGCCTTTTTTCATTAATCTCATACCTTAAATCCTATTGAATTGAGCGGGGCAAAGGTAGGAGTGATTTCAAGACAAAAAAAGGTCTATTTGACGGAAGAAATGTTCTTATTTGACACAATTAGGGGAAAGTAATACGAAATCGGGTCAGTCCGTCGGCATAGGTTCGCAAAGAGAATGTGCACCCATGACGCATCAGTACTTCGCGAATAAAGATGAGTCCGATTCCCTGACCGTTCGGTTTGGTAGAGAAGAAAGGACTGAACAGTTTAGCTTCTGTTTCTTTGCTGATTCCCTGACCGTTATCTATCACTTCAACAGTGGCCGGAGCGAGGGTGCGGACTATTATTTCCCCATCGGCTTCAATGCTTTCCGCTGCATTTTTGATGATATTTACGAGTACTTGCTCAAACAAAGCGGCATCCAGCATCACATCTTTCACACTTTCGTCTATTTCCATGCGGAGTGTAATGCGACGGTCATTACACATTCCTTCCATAAACCGCTTGCAGGTGAAAACCAAATCATTCAGATTAACAGAAGAAAGTGTCGGTTCGGGGATTTTCACCACATCGGCAAAACGGGTGATGAAACGACTCATCGAGAAACAACGGTCGGTACATACACGCATCACGTCGCAGATGTCTTCCATTCCTTCTTCGCTGGAAAGGGCTTGTTCTACCGTATCCAGTGTGGAAGTAATGCCGGCAGTCGTGTTGTTCACTTCGTGGGCAATCATGCGAATCACTTTCTCGTATGCTTTCTTTTCCGCTTTCATCACTTCGTCGGTGAGGGTTTCTACCAAGTAGAAGGGATGCTGAAATCCACGATCAATGAAAGAAGAATGAGTACACCGGTAGATATTCGAGTCGTTCAGACGGACGGTTACCTTCTCTCCTTTCGGGAGGTTAGCCAATTCCACCGCTAACGGAGAATCAATCTCTTTCATCTTCTTGCCTTGTACGTCTTCCAAACGAACACCCAGCATTTTCAAAGCCATCGGATTCAATTCCGAAAGGTCTTCATCAAGGGAAGTTATAATCACTCCCATCGGAGAAGCTTTAATCAGCAAATCAAGAAAATTATTCTGTTCACGCAGGCGGAGACGTTCATTCTTGAGCTGTTCCATCATGCGGTTGAAGATATTCACCACACGATCGGCCTCATATTGGCCTACAGGACTAAGGCGGCTACTGAAATCCTGCTCACGCAACAATTCCATACCGCTTCCGATTGTATTCAACGGCTTCACGATCTTACGATAGAAAAAGGTCAGATAAATGAGGATGAAAAGTATCAGCCCCTCCCCTATGTAGAAAAAGATTGTATTCAGTTGACTGGAAAGGAACAGCAATACACTACCTAATGCCAGCAGCAGAAAGACTAGTATGTAAAAGAATCCTTTTATACGCACGTTATCTGTGGTTACGGTTAATCTTAATATTATTAGGCACGTGCCTAAATCTATCACATTGTTATATTATATTTTTCGAGACGGCGATAGAGCGCTGCACGGCTGATACCCAATGCCGTAGCTACCTGACTCAAATTTCCTTTGTAACGGTCCAACGCCTGGAGAATGGTCTGGCGCTCTATTTCATCCAAAGTCATACCGGCCAGAGCTGCGCCTTCGGTTACTCTTGCGTCATCGTGGCGAATATACTGCGCATCAAAGTCGGAAGCATCAAGCAGCGGTTTACCACTTACCAGAATGGTACGTTCCACCAAGTTCTTCAATTCACGAATATTCCCCGGATAGGGCAAACGGCTCAAGAATTGCAGGGCATCGGCAGAGAACTCTGTACGGGGCAATCCGTTGGTTACCGCCTGACGGTCGGCAAAATGACGTGCCAGCAAAGGAATATCTTCGCGACGTTCGCGCAAGGCCGGCAGTTTCACTGTTATCAGATTGATACGATAGAAGAGGTCTTCACGAAAAATACGTTCGCCCACCATTTTGCGCAAATCGGCATTGGTGGCTGATACTACCCGGATATCCGTCTTGCGCGGACGGCTGTCGCCGAGCACTTCAAATGTCTGATCCTGCAATACACGCAGTAACTTCACCTGGCACGAAGGATCGAGATCACCTATTTCATCCAGGAAAATCGTCCCTTTGTTTGCCATTTCGAAACGTCCGATACGGTCTGCGGAAGCATCGGTAAAAGCTCCTTTCTTGTGCCCGAACATTTCACTTTCGAACAGGCTTTGAGAAATACCTCCAAGATTCACTTTCACAAAGGGATGTTTGGCACGCTGACTGTTGATATGAATGGCCTCGGCTATCAATTCCTTACCTGTTCCGCTTTCCCCTGTAATGAGGACAGAGGCATTGGTCTTTGCTATGCGGGCAATCGTATTCAACACATCCATCAATCCCTGGCTACGCCCGATGATGTGGCTGCGGTCGAAAGAATCGCTCTGTTCCTGCGTTGGTTCCTGTGGAGTGCCCGAAAGTTGGAGTGCCGTTTCAATGCGTTGCAACAAGGCGGCATTATTCCAGGGCTTCGTTATGAAATCAAAAGCTCCCGCCTGCATTCCTTGTACAGCAAGTTGGATACTTCCCCAAGCAGTCATCAATATCACCGGTGTTTCGGGACGGAATATTTTTACTTGTTTGAGTAGGGTCAAACCCTCCTCACCCGTTGTAGAAAGAGTGAAGTTCATATCCATCAGGATTAAATCCGGAGCTACGGAACGTACCACTTCCATAGCTTCCCGTGGACCGGGAACGGTCTGTACTTCATATCCTGCCCGCTTCAACATGAAGCTAAGCGAAGAACGCACTGCGCTGTCATCGTCAATTATCAGAATCATAGTTATATTTGAGTTTTGCCCAGTCAATTAACAACTTTGTCTCACACTCCAAAGGTACTAATAAATAGTTTGCTACCAAATGATTGATATATAAATCACGGAATGCACGCTTCAATAATACAAGTTACGTAATAAAGCTGTTTTCTTATTATTGTATTTAAGATTTTCCACTGCACTAAATAAAGATTTTCAGTACAGTAATTTATAATTGTTTATGCAGTCGAGTAATTATCCAGTTATAATGGGACAAAAGTCACCTTATAGAGTGATAAATATCATCTTATAAGATGACTATTGTCACTCTATAAGATGACCACCTGTCTCCGAAAGGATTAAAACTCTTAAGATACGAAATTAATTCGTAAAAAGCAAGAACGGAAGAGAAAATAATACTATTTACTGCAAGTTCCTCCATAAGATTCAAAAGCTTTTTCCTAGCCTTTTTATTGCCGGATGATTTCATCAAAATCAGCTTCAAGTTCGGTATTGGTACGAAAATCCCATAGCGTCAGACTGCGAATCTGATAATAATAATACCAATAATAATAAAGTTCGGAAATATGTTTCTGTCTCGCATCATCTTTAGAGTTCTGTGCATCATTCAAATCCAAGGTATTGATTTTACCTATCAGGAAAGTTTCAATACTTGTTTTATATCGTTGCTGGGCTATCGCATCGGCTTCTTTGGCTATGTCCAACTGTTGTGCCTGATTATTGAAATGCTCCACCAACAGAAAAATGTCCTGATTGAAGTTTATCTGTTCCTGACGAATCTTTGAAAGCACTACATCCCGGTTGCTCTTGGCTACCCGGACTTTCCCACGGCGTTTTCCCCAATCGAGAATCGGAATCTTAACGCCTACCTGAACAATCTGATTGTCCTGCAAGTTCCTGTAAACGGCCGGAAAATTCCGGTTCTCACCCGTATATCCTACGCTTGCAAACAAATCGACACTACGCAAATTTCCGCGTGCAGTAGCTACTTCATAATCGGCTTCCAACTGGCGGCGACGGATATTCTGTGCAAAAGAATTACGTTCCAATGCTTTATTTAACACCTGATTGTACTCCATCCTCGGGCCATCCACAGCTTCGGGAAGAACCGGGTTTAGTACTTCATCCTCTCCCACTCCCAAAAAAGCACGGAGCTGGAACATCTTGGCATTGAGATCACTCTCTGCTTCCGTCAATGCTGCTTTCGCATTCAAAGCGGAGAGTTTCAACTGCAAGAGTTCATTCTCGGAAATCTGCCCCATTTTGCGTTTGGCAAGGGCTACTTCATAAAGGTGGTCGGCGTTTGTCTGGTTCTGTTTCGCCGTGCCAAGATTTTCTTTTGCCAACAAAAGATTAAAGTAATAAGTGATGGCACGCATCGTCACTTCTTCGGTAGCAGTGATAAAAGCTGCTTTCGCTTCGGCATAACGAACCGGTTCGATGCGTCTGTTCCACTTTATATTATTGACTCCAAAGATGGGTTGTGTAAGTTGTAATGTGACAGGAACCGACATAAAATGCCGGTCTCCTCCGGCTCCCAATTGCTTGATATAGTCGAGAGAGGAAGTCAGCGAAAGTTTACCACCGGTAAGCCAGATGTTTTGATCGATAGAAAGATCACCGGTAAGCCCCAATGTGTTATTACGGACGAAACCGTAAGAACCGTCCGAATTTTGATAGGAACTATACGATTTGTTATAATTGGGCAGGGTTCCGGTCAAGTTGACTTCCGGCAGAAGATCAGCACGAAAGGTACGAAATTCCCAATAGGCCGTTTTCAATTCATTCAAGGCAACAGCAGCGTCAACAGATTGAATACGCGCCATAGCAATAGCTTCATTCAAGGTTATTTCCCTTTCCTTCTGTGCCGACAATGCCAACGGCAGGCAAACGGCAGCAAGAGCAAACAATATACTTTTCTTTTTCATTATACACAGTATTTTCCACTATGAGAGAATCAAACGATGTGCCAAAAAAGTAAAGTTTTTATTATCAACAGATTAGAAAATAAGAAAAGTGTCCATTTTCGGACACTATGCCCAAAAGTGAACGTTCGATTATTCGCAGTAGTTAGGAAGGCGCACAGTGAAACGAGTGCCTTTACCTACTTCGGAGGTGACGGAGATGGTACCATTCAGACGTTCGATGATGGTCTGACAAATACTTAATCCCAAACCTGCTCCTTGGGTGAAATTATCGACTTTATAGAATCGTTCGAATATATGACGGATACCTTCTTCAGAAATACCGACTCCGGTATCCTCCACAAAGATGCGGGTGTAGCCGGGAACCTCATCATCTTCATAGCCGAAAGTAATGAAACCGCTGCTCGTAAATTTAGCAGCGTTATTTATCAGATTATTCACGACTTGCTGCAAGCGTACATTATCTGTCGTGAGATATTTCTTATCACTTTCGGGCATACGCAACACCAGTTCTACTCCCGGTGGCATATTCAAGCGTTGAGAATCATGGACGGTCTTTAATAACAGCGGCAGGTTATGCTCGGCGAACATAAATTCCATGGTTCCCGATTCGATACGTGACAAATCAAGAATATCATTAATCAAAGCTAGCAACAGGCCGCAATTTTTATTAATGGTTCCGATAAACTGGGCAATCTCTTCGCTTGTAAAACCACTCGTATCGCTTAGCAAATCGGAGAAACCTACAATCGCATTCAGCGGAGTCCGAATCTCGTGACTCATGTTGGCAAGGAATGCCGATTTCAGTTTGTCAGCCTGGAGGGCTTTATCACGAGCCTCTCTCATCTCCTGCTCGGCAGTCTTATATCGCTGGATACTCTGGCAAACACCTAATATATTGTACAATGAATCTTGTGTCAATCCCGTGATTACGGAAGAACGATATTCCCACCATTCATACTCTCCGTTGACATTCCGCTGACGGAAATTCAGACGGGTATTGGAATCTTCTCCTGTCAATGCTCTATTAAATAACGGACTTATTTCCTTCAAATCATCAGGATGGATAGTGCGATCCATTTCATCACGGGAGATGGTAGTAACCGATTCATCGTATCCAAGACGTTTCAAGAAACCTTGCGGGAAAATGAAACAGTTGGTTTCCATATCAAACTGCCACGGATAGATGGAGCTTTCGTCTACTGCCATATCAAAGAAACGCTTCTGCATTTCTTCATTCGAAATATTCCGTGCGGAAAGTGCCATACCGGTAATCGCATCCTTTGAACGGATCGGGACTATTTCCCCCGACACCGGGAAGTATTTATCACTATGCACTTCTTTCATGAAAGCTCCCTGGGGTATCTTCACACTTTCTCCTTTAGCAGCTACCTGCTTCAGCATAGAATGAAGAATATCCTGACCGTTATAATATATCTTGAAGATGCTGCCTGCCATCATTCCTTCATAAAAACGGCCCCCTGACTCATACGGCAAATGCAGCATTTGTAATAAGGAGCGGTTTGTGAAATGAATGTGCAAATCGGTATCATACGTTATCACACCATCACGGATGGAATGAAATACATTATCAAACTCATTACGCTGTTCCACAAGTTTATTCTGCACGAGCAGACGGGTCTGTGCCTGAATCCGTCGTTTGGACTCACGCCGGTTGGCACGCATCAACCACACGATAGAAGCTATCAGCAACGCCAGGATAGACGGATAGAGCAGTATAAAAAGGTATTTATATTTTTCCCAATACGGTTCGTTGACGATGGTCCCGCTAGAGGATACTTTATCAGGGTCAATATGAAAATAATCCAACTGTTTATAGTCATAGATGAATCCCTGCGTGATTTCTGTCACTCCTATCTCTTGAGGGGACGTACCTTTTAATACTAAAGCAGCCCTTTGGGCCGCCGATAACGCTGAAGTATAACTGTCTGAATCGTATGCGCAGAATACGCCATTAGTTAACCCCACATTCTGACTCGAAAATACGGGAGCTTTTGAGTTTTTGCCAACGAATGAAAGGAAAGGCGACCATTTAGGAGCAACCACCAGACGTTCGTAGCTGTTACGAGGGTAACAAATAGCAGCAATGATGTGACTCGTTGTATGATTTTGGGTATTATAGACTTTCATTCTATAATCCGGATTGTCTTTTTGAAAGATTTTCCACTCTTCTTCAAAATCTTCAAGGCCTTTGTTACTCAAAAAGCTGTTATCTATCACACATACCACTTCTTTCCGCTGGGGAAATATCTTTTGCGCCTGACGCAATATGACATCAAAATCCGGATTGGCAGTGAACCCGCAAACATTGGGATGAGTAGCAATCAGCTCCATATCGGGATACTTAATGCCGAAAAACACGACCGGTATCTGCAAAGGCAACGAATCTCCACAGGCAAAAAGAGTATAGAAAGCTTCATCACTTGCTGTTATAATCAAATCGGTCTGCCTGTCACGGGCACGCTGACAAAAACGACGCATAATTACTTTCTCGGAGTTGAATGCCCAAAAATCGGCATCAAGATACTCCGTTGTTATATTCACCTTCAGGCCACTCTCTTTAAATCCTTTGACCAACCCCTGATTAAGATCGCTATGCCAAGGAGTTTGTGAGGTGTATGACTGTATAAACAGGATATTGTATGTACGTTCCGCTGCTGCCGCCTGAATAAGAACAGCAAAAAACAGAACGATAAGCAAACAATAGTAGCGTCGATTCATATAATTAAAGCCTGCGGTGTTTTCAATATTATGCCGACAAAGATACGTTAATTATATTGAAAACAAACAGATAGCCCAAGTTTTTTATTCTTCGCGCAACGCCTCGGCAGGGTGTATGCGAATTGCCTGACGAGCAGGGAACCAAATGCCTATGAGAATCATTAAAGTCATCAAGAAATAGGTAATGGCAAATGTGATAAGAAAACGTACCACTCCCCATTCCAAATACCCTTCCGTCAAATCCAGGTAGCCGATATTATAGCATAGCACAGCAGCAGGCAAAGCGGCCAGCGTCAACAGTAATAATCCTTCTTTATTCAGCCGTTGCCAAAGCTGCATCCGGCTGGACCCAACTGCTATACGAAGTGCCGATTCAGCACGACGGTGTTGTGTACGGAACCAGAATGTGCCAACAATACCCAACAGGATATTGAGCAGTAAGAATCCCATCATCCAGAAACGTACCTGTACCTGATTGTAACTCCCTTGCTGGAAATCATTGCGTATATCTTCGTAATCATGCACTTTCAGAATGAATAGGTTACCGACACTCAACTGACTGGCGGATAATTTCATCAAACGTTCCGGAAAGTCTGTGGAAGTTCCCGGTTTCACCCGCAAACAAACTTCCACATTGGAAGGATAAAACTCATCATCAAGTTCGGCCATTTCTTTTTCTGTAATGGCAACAGCTACATACCGGTCGCTATAATTAGCCCAGAAATCATTGTAACGCACTTTTGCCGATACACCTCCTATCTTGTACACTTCTGTAGAATCATCCACACTTACCAGATTCTTACCCAGTAGTGTACGGTCTCCTTTATAATCAGGCCGCCAGAAGTTTTCACCCACTACGACATTACCATTCTTCAAAGCCTGTACCAATGGTTCATATCCACGTCCATCGGCACTCTGATAACGGAATACCTGAAAGAAGTCAGGAGTCATCGCACGGTTCAGCGGATTACTAACCAGTGTGTCAAGGCGCACCATCATGCCGGAATTACTACCAATATAGGGACGTGCATTATTGGATATGGAAACAGCTTCCACCTCCGGCAACCGACGGAGACGATTGGCTAATTCGGTGATATCCTGTCCCAGCGTGGTATTCTTTTGTTCTTTCGAAAGATACGAATCGCTCTTGTTGTTTTTCAGACTAAGTTCCAGATAGTAAGTATCAGTTATATCAAATCCTACCGGTTCGTAATATGTACGAGCCGTCACATACGTCCAGTCGACCACATACCACAGGACCACAAAAACAATTAATAGCTCCGACCATAACCATCCGTTTGACCGGCGTTCATTCCATATTTGTTTTAATAGTTGCATTTTCTTCAGAATTAATAAGTTGAATGTGATTGGATTATCTTTCGTTTATGGCATCCACAATATTGGTGCGGGTTACTTTCCATGCCGGAATAGCCGCACTTAGCAGATTGAGCAGGAAGCAGGCAAGGAATGCCAACAGGAAGACGACAGGATCGAATAATAAGTCGATACACATAGTCTGCAAATCTTCCACGCCATTGGATACGAAATCTACAGAGAACAGCATTCCTCCCAAAAGGAAAGCGGCAACATAACTTAATACCAGTCCGAGAATACCTCCGAAGAGAGAATAAAGCATATTTTCGGAAAGCACTTGCATCATGAGTTCCCGTCTGGGTGCGCCAAAGGCTTTTCGCACGCCTATTTCAGAGATACGCTTACGCATACGTGACAAGGTTAGCCCGGACAAATTGACGGCAGGGACAAGTAATAAAACAAGCAGCGTCAAGATATATTGCCGGACGGCTTCTTTCACAGCTGGAGGATTATTGGCGGAATAACGTTGTGCAGCTACAAAATAGGTGTCGGGTTGTCCACGATAAAGCAGGTCAAAGTTGGGATGCCCGGCCATGAAAATGGCTCTTAGTCGATCTGCCTCCTGGTGAATCGCCGGAAAATCTTCTTTTGATTTAGCCAGAATATAGACAGCAGTCATTCCCATGATATTTTCATCCCCCCAAGTGCTTGTGAAAGCATTTGTCGAACTTAAAGGAATCCAAACCTGTGCATAAGCATAATTTGCTAATTTGGACACCGGGTGCACTACTCCACAAATAACATAAGCTGAATGATTCAGAAGAAAAGTTTTCCCAACCACTTCTGATGTGCCGAACAAACGGCGTGCCATGTCTTCGGAGATGACGGCTTTTGCCGCACCCGCATCAAAATCGGCATTATCATACGGTTTACCGGATATAAAATCAAACTCGAACACTTTCCAGAAAGCATCGTCTGTTTGCAACACACTACAACTTTCCATTTCACCAGCCGGTTTGGCTGCCAGCATTGTTTCCCGGAAAGAACTGGTGATAGAAACAACTTCAGGGGTTGTCATTTCTTTAAAACAGGCTTTCGCTGTATTGTATCCGATAGGGCCGTTACTCTGCCAGTTCACATTGGCTTTGTTCTGAAGTCCGGCATACCGGAAAATGAGCATCCGGTCACGATGGGTCTCCGGTGCAAAAGGAGCGATTGTTGCACGTAAAGTGATGACAATTACCATAATCATAGCAATAGCCAAAGCTGTACCTATAATGGAAATAGAAGAAAGCAGTTTATTTTCCCTCAACAGATGGAATGCTTGTTTAAAGTAGAGTTTTATCATTATCATTTCAGTATAAAGTTCAGTATATTTCTTACTCATCTCTTAGTGCTTCGGCCGGTTGCACTTTCATTGATTGCAGAGCCGGATACAACACGCCAAGAATAATCATTATCGCCATCAAGAGATATGTCAGTAAAATGGCTATCAGGAAACGGGGTACTGTAAATGCCATTTGTGATATATCCACCAGTTCAGTATATCCAATATTGAATGCAATCAATACGGCAGGAAGAGCTGACATGCTTAACAGTAACAAACCTTCCGTAATCAAACGATAGAATATGTTTTTCCGGTTAGCTCCCATCGCCATGCGTAAAGCAACTTCTCCCCGGCGTTGCTGGGTACGGAACCAGAAAGTGCCGATCACTCCCAGAAAGATATTCAACAACAGGAAAAAGAGAATACAGAACTGGGTACGCAATTCATTATCATTGTCTATCTCACTGGCTGTCCGGACTTTGCTTAATGGAGTGACATCAAGTATATAAATATTCCCTACCTGATAGATACGGTCGGCATCATTCATAAGACGTTCCACAAAGCCATCGTCTACACCTTCGCGAACACGCAGGCTTAATTCGAGATAGGCTACGTTTTCGACTGTTTCCATTTGTTCGTCAGAAAGGTAAGTGCCGATATAGGTTCCGGTAAAAGGTTTTCCGGCAATGTTATAATGATCGTAGCGAACGGGCTCCGTTAAAGCTGCAATACGAAGGTTGGTATCACTCATGCGAACTTCTTTACCCAAAAGGTCTTTTCCGTGGAAAGTGGCATCCGGATAATAGTCTGCAACATCGACAGGAACGATTATTGTATTTTTCTCCAGAGCTTTCACCAGACTTTCATGACCGGAACCATCGATATTCCGGAAACGAAACACCTTATAATATTCAGGAGTCGTCCAACGATCCATCGTACTTATCCAAACCGTGTCGTTATCCGGGAAACGGAAACTCGCTCCACTGCACCCTTCATTGTATGGAATACTGTTTTGAGAGATACAAACAGATTCAACTTCCGGATGACGGGACAAATGTCCGGCTATTTCCCTTAAAGCAGTCATATCATCTTTAACAGTCAGATCCGGATTGAAATCGGTAGACTTATCGGTAAGACGGTTCATACGTAATACATACGTATTTTCTATATTAAAGCCCATTGGCTGATAATAGATATGCAAAGTGACATAAACCAAATCAACGATATACCACAATACGACAAACACCAACAATAGCTCAATCCATAGAAAAGCATTGCTCCGGCGCTCATTATATATTTGTTTCAATAACTGTTTCATCATTTTATCTTTGGTTTATTGCATCTACAATGTTCATTCTCGACACTCTCCAAGCCGGAATTCCGGCACTTAATAGATTTAATAACAGGCAGAAACAGAATGCAACGAGGAACGTCAACGGACTGAACAACATATCAGTAGAGAGAGAAGTTTCCCCGGCAAGACCTGCATTCTCACTGTTACCAAAAAGGAATGAGTTTAACAGGAAAGTAGCTGAATAGCTCAATATCAGTCCCAGTACTCCCGCAAGCAGTGTCAATATCAGATTCTCCCAGAATACCTGTCGCAACAATTCGTTGGCAGTAGCACCGAATGCTTTCCGGACACCGATTTCCGTCATACGCTTCCGCATACGGGATAAAGTCATACTACTTAGGTTGATAGCTGGAACCAAGAGGAGAATCACAATGATAAGAATGAATCGTCTGACAATGTGTTTCATATCCAGGTCTGTCCCCCAATGGCGGTAAAGGTAGGCAAATTGAGTATCCGGCTGACCACGATAAATCAATTCCATATCCTTCAGCTTACTATTGTAGACCTGACGATATTTTTCGACTTCAGCACGAATAGCCGGAAAATCGTCAGACGAACGTGCAAGGATGACCGCCCGCATAGGCCCCATCAGATTTTCTCTCCACGAGAAAGAAGCCAAATCTGTCGATGTATAGGGAATCCAGACCTGTGCATAAGAAGCTGTCGCCAACTTTGATACGTCTTTCACTACTCCTGTAATGGTATAATCCGCTTTATTTAATTGGATGGTACGCCCTACCACGTCAGTTGTACCGAACAGGCGGCGTGCCACACTGGCAGAAACCACTGCCTTGGACAGCCCACTCTCAAAATCGGCTTTCGTATATGGTTTGCCACACAAGAATTCAAAGCAAAAGACTTGCCAGAACGCTTCATCCGTTTCCATTTCATCTACACTCATCCTGCCCCCTCCGGGAAGAGAAGCACGCATCTTATTATTAACGGAAGTAATGGTAACCGCTTCAGGTATTGTCAACGTCTTAAAGCATTCACGGGCAGTCGTGACGGACATCTGGCTGCTGGCAGCATTATTGTGTTGCTCTTTATGCCGGGACGTCATTGCCTTGACATACAATGATCGTGAACGGTTAACTTCCGGCACGCAGTCTTTTATCCGTATCTGCAATGTCAGCACGATCACCATTATCATGCAAATAGCCAAAGCTGTACCTACCATACAGACAATACTAATAAGCCGGTTCTCCTTCAACTGGTAAAGAGCTTGCTTTATGTATTGCTTCCACATCTTCTTATTCTTTTTTTGATTTGATTCTACAGGAGTTCACAGAAGAATGTTCTACATTAGAAATTCCAACCTTTCTTTGTTACATCTTTACATTTCAGGTTTTTGGAGTTGATTTTACCAACGCCATCCCGCTTAAAGAAAGCTGCATCCGCTTTACCGGATACGGTGATATTTCCTACTCCATCCACTTTAGCCTTGATAGTGCTGCAATCAACATTCAGCTTCATATTGCCTACTCCGTCAACATCTAGTTTCAACTCATCGCAATAAAGACTTTTCACGTTGCAGTTGCCTACTCCATCAAGTTCGAAAGCTATATTTTTAAGTTTTAGTTCTCCTTTTGCATCGAAGTTTCCTACTCCGTCTATTTTCACTTTACTCAAATCAGGAGCAGTGATATAGAAAGTCAGATTCTTGACATTCTTGGCATTTTTATCTTTATAAGAGATAACCAGAGTTCCATTTTTCACTGTCACCCTTGTTTTCTCTACAAATTCAGAAGGACCTTCCAGACGGCAGGAGCATCCTGCCGATTGAGTAAAGATAATATTCCCGACAGATTGCAGGTTTATGGCAGAAAACTCGTCCACATTATAATCTTTACTCACATTTTGTGCCGATAGCGAACAGAAAGCAACACTTAACAGGACAGCTATCGCAACGATGAAAATATTCTTTGTCATGGTGATTTTTAATTTAGAGATACATTAATCTATTTTTCCATTTAGTTCTAATTGTGAAAGGTCGTTTCTATTGTACCTGGCGTCCATCGAAGAAACGAATAGTGCGCGAAGTCTGCTTCGCTTGTTCTTCATTATGGGTGACCATCACGATGGTACGTCCGTCTTCCTTATTCAACCGGTGAAGCAGTTCCATTACTTCAGCTCCCATCTTTGAATCCAGGTTACCGGTCGGTTCATCGGCAAGGATGATTTCGGGATTACCGATAATAGCACGGGCAATGGCTACACGCTGACACTGACCACCGGAAAGTTGCGTAGGAAAATGATTCATGCGATGACTCAACCCAACCTTCTCCAATACTTCTTGTGCCAACCGTTTTCGTTCACTGCCAGCCATGCGTCGATAAAGCAAAGGAAGTTCTACATTATCCATCACATTCAACGAATTAATCAAATGAAAAGACTGAAATACAAAACCGAGCGTTTTATTACGAAAAACCGCCAGTTCCTTGTCTTTCATTCCTTCGGTACGTATTCCGTTGATTTCCACCATTCCCATTGTAGGTGCATCAAGCAATCCCATTATGTTCAGCAGGGTGGATTTTCCGCATCCGGAAGGTCCCATTATACTTAGAAATTCTCCACGTTCTACCGTCAGATTCACATTCTCCAATGCTACCGTTTCAATCTCGTCCGTACGATAAATCTTAGAAAGAGAGTTCAATGTTATCATAACTTCTAGTATTTAGTTTATTTAATTTTCAACTTATTCTTGTTCTTATAAGCACTCATATCGCTTACTACTACTTTATCACCCGGCTGCAATCCGCTCAACACTTCTACATATTCAAAATTAGAATCACCTAACTGTATTTTACGTTTTACCAGTTCATTATCAGAGTTGCAGACAAAAAGTTCATATTCACCGCGTCCCACATAGAAAGAGCCATTGGCTACGCGCATTACATCTTCCTTCACAGCATTCATCACATAAACATCAGTCTTTAGTCCGGAACGTAAGCGGCGGTGATTATCCTCTTTCAGTTGAACGGTAAATGATATCACACCATTCTTGGATAGTGGTGTAACACTGCTAACTGTCCCTTCCAGTTTGTCACTCCCTATCTTAACAATTGCTTTTCCTCCGGCTGCTACACGGTCACCGTACGTATCCGCAATCTCACCTTCCACTTTAAAATGGCTCAAATCAGAAATGATAGCCACCTGTCCGCCTTCGGAAATCTGTGCACCGATCTGGTTATTAATATAGGTAAGAATAGCTTTACGCGGAGAACGGATTTGTGCATCATCCAACGTACGTTTCTTTTCGGAAAGGCTCTTGCGGAAGATATTAAAGTCAAGCTCCTGAACTTTCAGTTCGGCAGCAGCTACTTCCTTCTCATTTTTATATTGTTGCTGAAGTTGTTCGTACTCTAATTGAGCCACATTATAGCTCAATTCAGCCTGGCGTACCTTATCCGTTGTTCCTGCACCGAGACTGTCCAAATAGTGCTCATTTCTCAGCTCTACTTTCATCCGGCTCAATTTCATTGCCGAAACTTTAATCTGCATTGCCATATCGGAAAGCTTTGTCTGATTATTGACGCGAAGCTGATCGAGCTTATACTGACGCATTTGTTCCTCGTCCAGCAACTTCTTATATTCAATTTCCGTACTCTGAAGGTCCAGTTTCAGAATCGGAGTACCTACGTCTACGCTATCTCCCCCTTTTTTATAGACTTCAATAATACGACTGTTGATCGGAGAATTGATAATTTCTTCAAAAGCAGGGACAACCTTACCGGAAGCACTGACACTTACCTCAATCACCCCTTTATCGACTGTGGAAAAGACAAGATCCTTTGCCTCCACTCCTGCCCTTAACACAGATATAAGTACACCGATGGCAATCATACTTGCCACTCCAATGGATGAATAACGAATTATCTTCTTATTACGTTCTTTTTGACGTACCTCTTTAGGAATTTCTCTGTCCATATCCGATCATTTACTATTTTATGATGTATCAATTCGGTACTTCATATACCAAATCTGTGCCAAAATCGTAAATGGTTGATAAATAGAAGATAACAAAAAACAAAGGGTGTCCGATATCGGACACCCTGTACGAATTTACCGTTCAGAATAGAATCTATCATCCTGCCAGCAGGAAACCTGTCTATTTGGATGATGACGTAGTAGAGGGGTTCTTTTCCTCTTGTATCAGTTCTTTCCCCCAATGGGTAGTCTCCTCCACCTTTTCACGATCACGAATCTCTTTTGCTTTACGGGCATAGACAATCATACGCATAGACTGATCGTAAGTGAAATAATTCCATACCCAATTCAAGAGTACAATGACCTTATTACGCACCCCAAGAATAGAGCGCAGATGAACAACCAGCCACATCACCCAGGCAAACCATCCCTGCATTTTTACTTTACTAAACTCTGCCACGGCACGATTACGACCTACAGTCGCCATCGAACCCAGATTACGGTAATGGAAAGGTTTCATCTCCCGTCCTTTCTCCATACGTATCAGATTCTTTGCCAGCAATTCTCCTTGCTGGATAGCCACTTGTGCCAATTGAGGATGTCCGTTCGGGTAATCTTCATCAGCAACCTGAATACATTGGTCACCAATAGCAAACACATTACTCATTCCCTCTACACGATTGAACGAATCGACCTTAATACGTCCACCACGTCCTATCAACGAAGGATCCATGTTGCCGATAGTCACTCCGGTAACACCGCTCACCCAAATAAAAGTACGCGTAGCAATCTCCGTACCATCTTCAAGTACCACTTTATGGTCACGATAATCCACAACACGTTTATTCAACAGGATATTTACCCCCATTTCACGAAGAAACTGTTCAGCATGAGCGGAAGAATCTTCCGACATTCCGGCAAGCAGTCGCGGCCCGGCTTCAATCAGATATATATGCATCAAGCTACTCGGCATATCAGGATAATCTTTTGGCAGGACAAATTTCTTCATTTCGGAAAGTATTCCGGCTACCTCTATTCCGGTTGCTCCACCTCCTACAATGACGATATTCATCAACTCTTGTTGTTCCTGTTTGGTTGAGCAAGTTAAGGCACGTTCCAGATTGGCAAGAAGAGCATTTCTCAATCCCATTGCTTCCGAAACATTTTTCATCGGCATGGCTTCTTCTTCAATATGTTTATTACCGAAAAAGTTGGTTGTAGTTCCTGCGGCCAACACCAGATAGTCATATTCTGCTTTTCCGATGGAAGTCTGTATCATATTCTTTTCCGGGAAAATGGCACGTACTTCCGCCATACGGAAATAGAAATCTTTCCGGCGCTGGAATATTTTACGAAAGGGGAAAGAGATGGAAGTCGGTTCCATACCGGCCGAAGCCACCTGATAAATCAAAGGGGGAAACTGATGATAGTTGTTCTTATCTATCAATACGACTTGAAAACCTGACTTTTTCAGCTTGTTAGCCAATTTTAAGCCACCGAAACCACCGCCTACTATAACGACACGTTTCTTATTACTTTTTGCAATGTTAAGACTCATATTCTAATCATGTTTTATCAAGAATAATAACACATGAATGAGTCATTAAGTTTTCGAAATCCGGAACTATTATGAAGAAAGAAACCGGATTCGTTCATCGGTGGCGAGACACCCGTTCCCCGGTGCCAAAGGATATCCTCCCCGGTGCCGGAGAGGATGTTCATCGGTGCCGAACAAAAGAACGTTCTACGAGTCTCTACCGCAGGCGCAATCTATCTCCGATTTCAGGGACATATTCACCATCTTTACGATTCATCTTATACAGATTCTTAAGGCGAATACCATATTTTTGAGAGATACCATGCATGGAATCTCCATCTTTTACAATATATACGGTATAAGGTTTGGAAGCCTTTTTCTTCTTGCTCTTCAGGTAGATAATATCTCCCTCTACTAACGTATAATCACGCTGCAGGTCGTTGTATTTCACAAGTTTCTTCCAACTAATATCGAATTCGTTGCCTAAGTCTTTAAAAGTATCACCGTTGCGGGCTACAACATAGGCTATATCATTAGCAATATATACCTGATGCGGACTCATCAACCAAGGATTCTTTTTCAGTTTCCGTTCCGAGTATACACCTTTACGGTCATATTTATACAGATCATAATCTTCGATAATCGTAATCAGACGGTTAGCATAGGATGGATCGGTGGCATATCCGGCTTTTTTCAGTCCGCGGGCCCATCCTTTATAGTCGGTGATATCCAGTTTGAAAAGAAAGGCGTAACGGGCACCTCTTCTAAGGAAGTCGGAATGATCTTCGTAAGAATCACGAGGATGGCTATAAGCACGGAAACATTCGTTGCGTGCATCATCATCGTGACGAACGGTACGCCCCCGCCAACTACTTCCACACTTAATACCAAAATGATTATTACTCTTTCGTGCCAACTGACTGTATCCGGCACCACTTTCCAGCAATCCTTGCGCCAGTGTGATACTGGCCGGAATTTTATGAAGCTTCATCTGTTCAACAGCCAAATCACTATACTTATTTATATATTCGATGTAACGGGCATTCCGTTTCTGTGCCTGCACTCCTACGGCAAAGAAGAAAACAACGGTTAAAAAGATAAGTCTATACAGTTTATTCTCCATTTTAGTTCAGATGTGGATTAGATGGCACAAAAATCCGAAAAATAATTGGGATTATCAATCTCTTTCCTAACTTTGTAACATTAATTGTAGAAACCAATACCCTAACGTATATGAGAGACCTCACAATTACCGCTATTATTAAAGTATATCAATATGATGAGTTGAATGAGGCCGATCGGGCACTTATGCAGACTGCCATGGAGGCAACAGCTCGTAGTTATTCTCCGTATTCCCATTTCTCCGTAGGTGCCGCTGCGCTATTGGGCAACGGAACTGTTGTGACAGGAACCAATCAGGAGAATGCCGCCTACCCGTCGGGACTTTGTGCGGAACGCACTACCTTATTCTATGCCAATTCTCAATATCCCGACCAGCCGGTTGTCACTCTTGCCATTGCGGCACGAACGGAAAAAGATTTCATCGACCAACCGATTCCTCCCTGCGGCGCTTGCCGACAAGTGATTCTGGAAACGGAAAAGCGTTACAAACAACCCATCCGTATCCTATTATATGGCAAAGAATGTATCTACGAAGTAAAAAGTATAGGCGACCTACTGCCGCTATCATTTGACGCATCAGCAATGGAGGACTAACTATGTTACAACAATATCACACGAAACTAAAAGGAACACTCGCACTTACAGACTCTTATCTGACAGAAAAAGCACTGCAAAAAGAAAAGGGGCTTTATAAATTTATATGGGTACGCAGCGGAAGTATCACGGTAGAAATCGACCATCAGGAAATGATGCTTACCAAGGATGAAGTGATTTCACTCACCCATCTGCAACACCTCGAATTTAAATCGATTGACGGCGAATACCTGACTTTGCTGTTCAACAGTAACTTCTATTGCATTTATGGGAATGACCATGAAGTGTCGTGTAGCGGTTTCCTGTTCAACGGTTCTTCTCACCTGATCCGTTTTACCCTGAATGAAAAAGAACGTAAAGAGCTCGACACCATTACCGAAGCACTGGAAAACGAGTTTACCGTTTCCGACAGCCTGCAGGAGGAAATGCTACGCATCCTGCTGAAACGCTTCATCATTCAATGTACCCGTATTGCACGTCATCGCATGAATATCACCCGCGAAAAAGAATCAGGTTTCGAGATTGTCCGCCAATACTACAACTTGGTTGACGAACATTATCGGACGAAAAAGCAGGTACAGGACTATGCCGATATGCTACACAAATCTCCCAAGACACTATCGAACATCTTTTCAACCTGCAAACTGCCTTCGCCACTCCGGGTAATTCACGAACGGGTGGAAGCGGAAGCCAAACGCCTTTTGCTTTACAGCAACAAAAGTGCTAAAGAGATTGCCGATATTCTTGGATTTGAAGACCAGGCTTCTTTCAGCCGTTTCTTCAAAAATATGACCGGACAGAGCGCCGTACAATTCAGAAATACACAGGAAGGGAAAAATTGATAAGGCATACGGAAGTATTGCTATTTGGGGAGTATGGGGAATGAACGACCTTTGCAACGTTAGATAAACCCATTAAAACCCCAACAAAATGAAAGAGAAATTTATCGCTTTACTGACCTTCACTTCAAGTCTGAAAAGTTTCGGTATTCAATTTATCCGTGTAGCCATTCTGGTAGTATTTGTATGGATAGGCGGATTGAAGTATTTCCATTATGAAGCCGACGGGATTGTTCCGTTTGTAGCCAACAGTCCTTTCATGAGCTTCTTCTACGCTAAAGATGCGCCCGAATACAAAGAACACAAAAATGCAGAGGGTGCTTTCGTCCCGGAAAATCGAGCATGGCACGAAGCAAACCGTACCTATACTTTCTCCTACGGACTGGGAGCTCTCATTATGAGCATCGGCATACTGGTATTTCTAGGCATCTTTTTCCCGAAAGTGGGATTGGCAGGTGACGCCCTTGCCATTATCATGACGCTCGGAACACTTTCTTTTCTCGTCACTACCCCGGAAGTCTGGGTTCCCGACCTGGGAAGCGGAGAGTTCGGCTTCCCGTTACTATCAGGTGCAGGGCGATTGGTGATTAAAGATATTGTGATCTTAGCCAGTGCCGTAGTGTTACTATCCGACTCGTCACAACGAGTACTCAAAGCACTTAAAAAAGACTAATCCCCCCTTTACAGAAAGTGCTGACTTCTTGAGATTGCGGAACAAATCGTATTTTCAGACTGTTATATAGTCTCATACGAATCGTTAATAAAAAGAAGTTATGAAACAATATGATGCAATAATAATAGGATTCGGCAAGGCAGGAAAGACCCTGGCTGCCGAACTTTCCAACCGCGGATGGCAAGTTGCCATCGTGGAACGTTCCAACATGATGTATGGAGGAACCTGCCCTAACGTAGCCTGTATTCCAACCAAAACGCTGGTGCATGAAGCAGAGGTTTCCGCCTTGCTTTACCATGACGATTTTCCCAAACAGGCGAATATGTACAAACAAGCCATCAGTCGAAAGAACCGTCTCACCTCTTTTCTTAGAAATGATAATTACGATAGACTAAACAAACGTCCTAATGTGACTATTTACACCGGGACGGGGTCTTTCGTATCTTCCAATACCATAAAAGTAGCGCTTCCGAAAGGGGACATCGAACTGCAAGGTAAAGAGATATTTATCAATACAGGCTCTACTCCTATCATTCCGGCAATAGACGGCATTCAGCAAAGCCAGCATGTATATACCAGTAGTACGCTTCTGGATTTAAGCGTCCTTCCCCATCACTTGATTATTGTAGGCGGGGGATATATAGGACTGGAATTTGCTTCTATGTATGCCGGATTTGGCAGTAAAGTGACGATACTCGAAGGAGGAAATAAATTTATGCCTCGTGAAGATCGGGATATTGCAAACAGCGTCAAAGAAGTAATGGATAAGAAAGGTATTGAAATCCATTTGAACGCGCGTGCACAGTCTATCCATGACACCAATGATGGAGTGACACTGACTTACTCGGACGTATCCGACGGCACTCCTTATTATGTGGATGGAGATGCCATTCTCATCGCAACGGGACGTAAACCGATGATTGAGGAATTAAACCTGTCAGCAGCAGGCGTAGGAGTTGATGCGCACGGAGCTATCATAGTAAACGATCAGTTACGTACCACCGTTCCCCATGTATGGGCAATGGGAGATGTAAAAGGCGGAGCACAATTCACCTATCTCTCACTGGATGATTTCCGGATTATCCGCGATCAGCTCTTCGGTGACAAGAAGCGTGATATCGGAGACCGTGATCCTGTTCAATATGCAGTGTTTATTGATCCGCCATTAGCACATATCGGAATCAGTGAAGAAGAAGCTCTGAAAAGGGGATATTCATTTAAGGTTTCCCGGTTACCGGCATCTTCCGTTGTCCGTGCCCGTACATTGCGACAGACAGATGGTATGCTAAAAGCCATCATCAATAATCATAACGGGAAGATTATGGGCTGTACACTATTCTGTGCCGATGCTTCAGAAATCATCAATATCGTAGCTATGGCTATGAAAACGGGGCAACCGTCTACATTCTTACGCGATTTTATCTTCACGCATCCCAGCATGAGCGAGGGACTCAATCAATTATTTGACGTATAAGATAAATAGGCTGTTTACTTGCAAAAAACAGAAAAAACAAGGTACTTCGTATCATGATTAGTTGAATACATAACACAGCCTCTAAATAGGACAAACAGAGGCTGTATTTGGAGTAATCAGAGGCTCTGAATGAGATAAACAGAGCCTCTAAATAAATGAATCTTATTCTTTTTCCATCTCCATAGAGTGAAATCTAACAGAAAGTATTATCTTTGCAATCAAGTTAAACTATATACCTACCGCAATGAGAATTAGTAAGTAAGACAACACTTCTAAGTAAACATCACTTTTCTTATGCTTTTTCTATTTTGTTAAGCATCACGAAATCCGTGTTGTTTAGCCAGTATTGTGTTTGTCGTTCCCCTATCCTGTGATTTTCTTTCACTCTATTATCAACCTCAAACCCAATAGATCATCATGTCTATAAGTATTCAACAAATCAGCTATATCCATCCGGATAAAGAAGTATTATTCAGTGATCTCAATTTCGCCATCAGTAAGGGGAAGAAACTGGGATTAGTCGGTAACAATGGTTGCGGTAAATCTACTTTGCTGCAAATTATTGCCGGGCAACTTTCACCCTCTTCCGGTGTCATTGTCCGTCCGGACGATCTGTATTATATCCCGCAACATTTCGGGCAATATGATTCATTGACTATCGCCCAGGCACTCCGGATAGAACGTAAGCAACAAGCCTTACATGCTATCCTGTCAGGAGATGCCTCAAACGAAAATTTCGTCGTCCTGGATGATGACTGGAATATTGAAGAACGCTCCATTGCCGCTCTCGATTTATGGGGGCTAGGACAGTTTACTCTATCCTACCCGATGAATTTGCTTAGCGGTGGTGAAAAGACCCGTGTATTTCTGGCAGGGATGGACATCCATCACCCATCCGTCATACTTATGGATGAACCGACCAATCATCTTGATTCTTCCGGCAGACAACGTTTATATGACTGGGTAGAGAAATGTCGCTCCACGCTGTTAGTGGTGAGTCATGACCGCACTCTGCTTAATCTTCTCCCCGAAATATGCGAACTGGAAAAGCATCAAATCAATTACTATGGAGGAAATTACGAATTCTACAAAGAACAAAAAACGCTGATGCAGGAAGCATTGCAGCAACGTATCGAAGAAAAAGAGAAAGCACTGCGCATTGCCCGCAAAGTGGCACGCGAAACGGCCGAACGCAGGGACAAACAAAATGTGCGCGGAGAAAAGAATAATATAAAAAAGGGAGTTCCTCGTATTGTACTCAACGCGCTTCAAGGAAAATCGGAAAAAAGTACCAGCAAACTTAACAGTGCTCATCAGGAAAAAGCCGAGAAGTTAACAGACGAACGCAACCAGCTTCGAGGTTCGCTCTCCCCAACCGCTACACTAAAAACCGATTTTAATAGTTCCTCGCTCCACACCGGAAAGATATTGGTGACAGCAAAAGAGATTAACTTCGGTTATTATTCCCATTCAATCAACAGTCATATTCAGATGAATAATGAAGCAAATATTGCTGATACAGGTAATCATTCCGGTCCAGACAGTCATGATATTCAGGATAATGGTGACTTCAAACAGCAACTTTGGCAAACACCCATCAGCTTCCAACTAAAGAGTGGAGACCGCCTCCGTATAGAAGGAGCCAACGGCAGTGGGAAAACAACTCTTTTGAAGCTAATCACCGGACAGCTTCAGCCACAGGAAGGAAACCTGACACGAATGGAATTCACCTATGTCTATCTGAATCAGGAATATTCTATCATCGACGACCGGAACAGTATTCTGGAACAGGCTTACGCTTTTAATAACCGGAACCTGCCGGAGCATGAAATAAAGATTATTCTGAACCGTTATTTATTCCCCGCTTCCGAATGGGACAAATCCTGCCGGAAACTTAGCGGTGGCGAGAAAATGCGCCTTGCTTTCTGCTGTCTGATGATTAGCAATAATACTCCCGATATGTTTATTCTGGATGAACCGACCAACAATCTGGATATACAGAGCATTGAAATCATCACTGCTACCATCAAGAACTATACGGGTACTGTAATTGCAATCTCACACGACGATTATTTTATTCAGGAAATCGGTATCGAGCAACGTATTTTATTAAGCTAGCCTATTGATATTTTATCCGGTAAGTCTAAATATCAACCTAGTTTTTTATAACTTCGCAGCGCGAAGAAAAGAATTGGAATAAAATGGATCAGACAACACAATCATGGTGGTTTATCTTTTATAAAGATCAACTGCTTCTTGAGAAAAAAGGGGATGGTAAATATGCCGTCCCATGTGGAGAAAGTTCTCCTATCATTATTAAAGAAAAAACAACAGTACACAATATCACAACACTGGAAGGGAGAAACTGCAAAGCTTTCTCTCTCTCCTCTCCCATTGAAGAATCGGAGCAATGGGCAATGACAGGACTTCGTGCCTCTTACGATTATCTTCCTTTATCTCATTACCAGACTGCAGGAAAAGCGCATGAGATTCTACATTGGGATAGAAACAGCCGTTTCTGTTCCGCCTGTGGCACGCTGATGGAACAGAAAGAGTCTATCATGAAACGTTGCCCCAAATGCGGTCGGGAGGTATATCCTTCCATATCCACAGCGATTCTTGTATTAGTGAGAAAAAAAGACTCACTGCTCTTAGTGCATGCCCGCAATTTTAAAGGAACATTCAACAGTCTCGTTGCCGGTTTCCTGGAAACCGGAGAAACATTAGAAGAATGTGTAGCACGTGAAGTGAAAGAAGAAACCGGACTGGACGTAAAGAATATCACTTATTTTGGTAACCAGCCCTGGCCTTATCCCAGCGGTCTGATGGTTGGCTTTATAGCTGATTATGCCGGAGGGGAAATCACACTCCAAGATGAAGAGTTGAGTTCGGGAGACTTTTACACAAGGGATTATTTGCCCGAACTTCCCAGGAAACTTAGTCTTGCACGAAAGATGATTGATTGGTGGATTGAGCATCCAAATGAACATGTAGCAAACTAATAATCATAAATCAACCCCATGGAATTATCAACAAAAACACCCCGAATTGAAGTAGTAGATGCTCTTAGAGGGTTTGCTGTAATGGCGATCCTCTTAGTACATAACCTGGAACATTTCATTTTCCCTGTTTATCCGGAAAGCTCTCCCGAATGGCTCACCATTTTGGATGCGGGAGTATTGAATGCAACCTTCTCGCTGCTTGCCGGAAAATCTTATGCCATATTCGCTCTGCTTTTTGGATTCACTTTCTTTATCCAGTCGCACAACCAGCAATTAAAAGGAAAAGATTTCGGTTACCGTTTTTTATGGAGAATGGTATTACTTGCAGGATTTGCCACTCTTAATGCCGCTTTCTTTCCCGCAGGAGATGTCCTGTTGCTGTTCGTTGTAGTCAGTCTCGTACTGTTTATCGTACGCAAGTGGAGCGACAAAGCTATTCTAATCACCGCCATCCTGTTTTCATTGCAACCGATTGAATGGTTCCATTACATAATGAGTCTTTTCAATCCTGCCTATACCCTGCCCGATTTGAATGTCGGAGCAATGTATGCTGAAGTAGCAGATTACACCAAAGCCGGAAACTTCTGGGATTTTCTGATAGGCAACATCACTTTGGGACAGAAAGCAAGCCTGTTCTGGGCCATCGGTGCGGGACGCTTTTTGCAAACTGCCGGACTATTCCTGTTTGGCTTGTATATCGGACGCAAAGAATTGTTTGTAGCCACCGAATCTCATCTGAAATTCTGGACGAAAGCGCTCATTATCGCAGCTATCAGTTTTGCACCACTATATTCTTTAAAAGAACAGATCATGCAAAGTGACAGCAGTCTGATTCAGCAAACAGTAGGTACTGCTTTTGATATGTGGCAGAAGTTTGCATTCACGATTGTACTTGTTTCTTCTTTCATGTTGCTTTATCAGAAGGATAAATTCAAGAAAGCCGTATCCAACCTACGATTCTACGGAAAAATGAGTTTGACCAACTATATTTCCCAATCTATTTTAGGAGCTATTATCTATTTCCCATTCGGGCTTTATCTTGCTCCTTACTGTGGATATACTCTTAGCTTGATTATAGGTATCGTTCTTTTCCTGTTACAGGTTAAGTTCTGCAAATGGTGGCTATCTAAACATAAACAAGGCCCATTGGAAACAATATGGCATAAATGGACTTGGATAGGAACCAAGAAATAACAGGAAGAAAAGCAGGCTACGAAATATGCACAACTACAAACGAACAACTTACGAATATGAAACTGAACGTATCACTCTAAAGCATCAACAACACATGTGTATATCCGCAGCCTGCCTGTTGAAATTGAGATGATGCCAATACAACAAGATTCTCGCAAGAAGGATTTGCAAGTGGACTTAAAGAATGCAAAGGAAATGAAAGAACTGTACCAAGTGAGGGAAAATACCCGAAAATAGGCAGAATCAGGGCTATGTACAGAGAAAAATGAAGCGCCTCCACAATCTTCAAAAGATGATGGAGGCGCTATTTTATTATTTATCTTTTTATGATCTATATCTGAAATTTCAGAAGAGACAAAATCAGATACCCAATGATTTCTTCACTGCTTCAATCTTTTCCATGGCGGCAGACTCGGCAGAAGCATAACAGTTGCGGCATCCCATTTCACCCTGAACTTCCATATAGAACTTAATCTTCGGTTCTGTACCTGAAGGACGAACAGAAACTTTACTACCGTCTTCTGTGAAATATTGAAGAACGTTAGATGGTTCCGGCATATCAATTACAGTTACGATCCCTTTATCGTCTGTCTGTTTCAAAGTCTTATAATCTTTGCTCAAGATCACTTTAGAACCACCCAATTCTTTCGGAGGATTAGCGCGGAAGTTTTCCATCATCGCTTTGATTTCTTCAGCACCGCTCTTACCCGGTTTCACTACGTTTACAGTAAACTCTTTAGAGAATCCATATTCTACGTAGATATCGAGCAACAACTGATACAAAGATTTGCCATTATCTTTTGCCCATGCAGCAACTTCAGCAATCAGACAGCAAGCAGATACAGCATCTTTATCGCGAACAAAATCTTCAGCAAGGAATCCGTAGCTTTCTTCACCACCACCGATATATTTCTTTTTACCTTCACGCAGACGGATTTCACGGGCAATCCACTTAAATCCGGTATAGCAGTCAAGCATTTCGATGTTATTCTTATCAGCGATTTTCTTGATAAGTTCGGTAGTAACGATTGTCTTCACACAGAACTCATTACCTTTAATCTTACCCAGTTGTTTGTATTGAGTCAGAATATAATAAAGGTACATCATACAAGTCTGGTTACCGTTAATCAGTACCCATTCGCCCTTGTCATCCTTACAAGCGATACCCACACGGTCAGCATCCGGATCGGAAGCCATTACGAGGTCAGCATCAATTTCTTTGGCAAGATTCACAGCCATGGAAAGAGCTTCCGCATTTTCAGGATTCGGAGATACAACAGTCGGGAAGTTACCGTCCTTAACCATTTGTTCGGGAACAGTGAATACGTTTTCGAATCCCCACATCTTCAATGCACGCGGAATCAACATCATACCTGTACCGTGAATCGGAGTATAGACAATCTTCATATCTTTGTGACGGGCGATAGCTGCCGGATCAATAGAAACGGTTTTCACCATGTCCAGATAAATCTTATCAATGTCTTCACCGATAATCTGAATCAAATCAGGATTTCCCAGGAATTTAATGTCAGCAGCAGAAGCAATGGCATTCACTTCATCAATGATACCCTTATCATGCGGAGCCAACACTTGTGCACCATCATCCCAATATGCCTTGTAACCGTTGTATTCTTTCGGATTGTGAGAAGCAGTCAGAATGATACCGCTCTGGCAACCGAGGTGACGGATAGCAAAAGACATTTCCGGAGTCGGACGCATATCGTCAAACAGATACACTTTAATGCCATTGGCAGAGAAAATATTAGCAGAAGTCTCTGCAAACAAACGGCTGTTGTTACGGCAGTCGTGACCTACTACTACAGAAATCTGCGGCAGATCCTTGAAGTTCTTCTTCAGATAATTGGAAAGTCCTTGAGTGGCAGCACCTACCGTATAGACATTCATACGATTACTACCTACTCCCATGATACCACGCAGACCCCCAGTACCAAATTCAAGGTCTTTGTAGAAAGCTTCAATAAGTTCGGTTTTATCATCGTTTTCCAACATGCGTTTCACTTCAGCCTGGGTTTCAGCATCATAAGCCGGGGTTAGCCATTTTTCGGCTTTTTCAGTGACCTGTTTAATAAGTTCCTGATTTTCCATTTCGATTGTTATTTATTGGTTAATGAATTATTTATTATCAATTTCTTGAGCACACAAATGTAAAATAATAAGTTTATAAATCCTAGTTATTCAATTGAAAATTGAGAATTGAAAATCAAAAAATGATTGATTACTGTTATTTCTCAATTTTCAATTCTCAATTCTTATTTTACCAAATATCTGTCACCAGTCTGCTTGACATATTCCTGCAAGAATTCTTTCGGATATCCGGGACGCATCACTCCGGCAGGTTGTCCAATAGAATTACGCTCAAACTGACCGTCTTTAACACGTTTCACCACTCCATCATTGTACTTCACAATCAAGAATGTACCCAATTGTTTCCAAGTATCGAAAGTGCTCTGTGCAGTCATATTTGTATAATTTGTCAGAAAATCAACTGCTGCGTTCTTATCTTTAGCCAACAGTTTGGCAGCCATCTCTTCAATGCCTTCCTGTGCATTGTTGAAAGTCGTTTCCATTTCTTTCTGCGCTTCCCGTACATCACCGATCATCAAATCATAACGCGGATAGACCATATTAGATACCCAGTTGAAAATCCAGAAAGCTGAATTCCAAGAGAATGTTATATAATCGGCTCCATCTACACGGGTATAGCATACCGGAACTTTCGTTGCGCAGCAATAGACCGGAGTAAATACCGTCATGTTGGCATCATCCACACCAAACCAAAGTACACCACCTATCGGGTCCGGCTTATGAGCACGCATTTGTGCAACAAATACAAATCCGCTTTGTTGAGTGGAAATGGGACGTTCGTTGAAATATTCCTTATCGTCTACCTTGAAGTTCAGAGGAGAAAGGCGATATGGCGTCTTATAAGGACCTGCTCCGAAATCATTGGAAATATCAAGAGGCGTACCTTCATAGTGGTCACGCATCATATCTTTCACATCCTGTACAGACAGTTTATGTTTCGGTTTCACAAAAAGAGGCATTGGAGTATCGGTCTTTCCCTCAATATAAGGAAGATACTCTTTTCCATTATCCGTGAACTTATTAAAATAGCTCCACACACGTGCCTCACAGAAACGACGAGCACCAAAATCAAGAGGCGCATAAGCTAACGAAAAGCTAAAATCTTTATTTACTCCATTAAAATATCCCTTCTCACGAGCGAAAGAAACGACATCCGGAGAGTACATACAGTTCTCCTTGTCATTCATATCAAACTGGTGGATACGTGACTGATTAGCATGAGCCGAAATGCAGTCATCAGGCACACGTACAGCTACCCAAACAGCTCCACGAATTCCGGGACCTTTACCAATCATTTCCATGATCCATATTTCGTTCGGATCGGCAATAGTAAAGGACTCTCCTTCGCTATAATAACCGTATTGCTGCACTAAATCGGTCATGATTTTAATTGCTTCACGGGCAGTGCGCGAACGTTGCAAACCAATATAAATCAGACTTCCGTAATCAATAATCCCTGTGGAATCCGCCAGTTCCGGACGTCCGCCGAAAGTCGTCTCACCAATCGTAACCTGATATTCATTCATATTACCGACTACATTGTAAGTCTGACGTGCCTGCTCTATTTCTCCCAGATACTTGCCGGTATCCCATTCATACACTTTCAACATCGTTCCCTTCGGGTAGGTAGCAGCCGGATAATGATAGAGTTCTCCGAACAGGCCATACGAGTCAGCAGAATAGGAAACGATCGTCGAGCCATCGGCAGACGCATTCTTTCCAACAATCAGGTTAGTGCAAGCGAAAGTGTTCGCCACAGCTGCCATAAACATGGCAGCACAAAGAATAATTCTTCTTTTCATAAATATATGATTCACTTTTAGTAATTTACCAAACAAAGCTTTCACGAGCTATCGTTTCATTCCCACAACCATCGGTCACTGTAAACTCGACAGTATGCTTTCCGCCCTTCTTCACGTGTTTCGGATCAAGTACACATTCCCAGTACGATTTCACAATATTGGGGCGTCCGAAAAGTGCATACTTACCATCAATCGTTCCACGATAGGAAGCAATTCCCGCCCCCTGATCTTTCAACCGATAGACAATCTTTCCGTTTCTTCCCCACTGGTTCTTATTGACAGGAATAATCTCCGGCGGAATGGTGTCGATGGCAACAGTATAAGTTCCCAGCTCCCTGATAGCGGCTTTCATGTATCCATCTTCATACTTTCCGCCTACGCTGTACTTTCCTCCCTTCGGAGTGATACGGGCTACATAATATTTGGTCGTATCGGCAACCGGCTTTCTACGCAACCCGATACGAAGTTCACAAGCTGCATGCAATGGAACCGTCTTATCATTCAGTTGATAAGTAAAAGCAACGGCACCACTATCCGCCTTCATCTGATAATTGAGGGGGACATCGTCATACAACATTCCTTTCGGAATAACCAGGCTCAATCCCGGTTCTTGCAAATAATTAGTCTTATTCCAGGTGAAATAATATTTCTCCCGATGATTCAACGGTTCAACCGGCTGCTTCCGGCCCCGTACGGTAAAACGATAGTTGGAAGTGTTTCCGAAAGCATCTTTCAACGTATATAAGAACTGATAATCCCGTTCCTCGTCAATCGTCACCAAACCACGATTATCATTCGACGCTTTCAGCAGACGCAACGTATTCCCCGGATCAATAAAAGATTTCATATATTGTCCATACGTCCAAGAGTTAATCATCCGGTTTTCTTCCTGTGAGAAACGATCTACTGTGCTACGAAATATTTCATTCCCATCTACCGCGAGCACAACAGAATAAACTCCATAATGGTTACTTACGCCATCCATATAATCGTATGCCTTGATACCCATACCTATCACTCCCCATGCTTCCACGGGACGTTCGCTATTGGGAAGAATCGTTTTATTCTCCTGCTTTCCATCCACAACTCCTTTGCCCGGTTGCGGAAAAAACATGATGCCATCCGCTTTCGGAGCACGCGTATCTTTTATTTTCGATTGAAAAAAAGGCATAGGGTCAATATAATCTCCCGATTCCGTTTCAAACACATCCAGATGAAGATGCGGACCGAACGAATATCCGGTGTTTCCGCTCCATGCAATCTGCTGACCTCCTTTTACCGGATATTCTCCCGGTTCGGGAACAATCTCCACTTCCCAGTTCTCTTCTTCATATTGAAGTTTCTCCACCCTTTCGGCAATGGGAGAAACAAAACCACTTAAGTGACGGTTGATAGTTGAATAACCATTATGGTAGCAGACATCAAGTACATATCCCGATCCATTCGTGACACGAATACGTGAAATATAGCCATCAGCGAGAGCACGAACGGGTTTACCGATCACTCCGCCTGTTTTAAAATCCAGCCCGCCATGGAAGTGATTGGAGCGGATTTCGCCAAAGTTTCCACTCAATGTAAGAGGAAAGTCAAAAGGAGGCACAAAGGTAGCTTGCTTTTTCTCTTGTCCATACCCTCCGATGCAGCAAGCTAGCATCAAAGCTGTGATATATCGTCTCATCATTCCATTCACTTTTTTACTCCCGCAAATGTACACTATTCCCACTAAACTATGAAATATCTGGGAGGAATGATGGCCTTAGATTCTAGTTAATATTTCTTTTTAATGTTATATTCATTGCAAATCAGTAGTCATTATGTTATTAATATTAGTACTTTTGTGGCTGTTTTTTAATTATAATTAAAAGTTAGAGACTCAATGAGAATGTATGTAAAAGTAATGGCAGCGGTCATTGCATGTATATTGCTGAGTGGAGAAGCGCTCTCGGCATTTGCAACTACCCCCGCTACAGAAAATCTGAGTTGGTTTAAAAAGAAAAAGAAGAAACCAGAAGAGAAAGAAGAGAAGAGTAAAAGCGACTACGAAAAATTAGTGGAAGACAGTAAAACTACAAAAGGAATGTTTGCTGTACACCAAAAGAAGAATGACTATTATTTTGAAATTCCTACCTCACTTTTGGGACGTGATTTATTAGTTGTCAACAAACTGCAGCGAGTTCCTGCCGAACTTAATGATGCAGGTGTAAACCGTGGAGTAAACTACGAGAATCAGATGGTTTGCATGGAATGGGATAAAGCTACGGGCAAACTAATGCTACGACAACAACGCCCATTACCTCTGGCCCCCCAAACGGATGCTATCTTCCGTTCGGTAAAGGATAATTTTATCTCTCCGTTGATTGCCGCATTCAAAATCGAAGCGATTAATGCAGATTCTACTGCATTAGTAATCAAGGTGAATGATATTTATGACGGTACTGAAACCAGTATTAATAATGTATTTACTAATATCAATCTGGGTACTTCGGCTATCAAGAACTTATCACGTATTTTATCCATCAAATCCTTTTCAAACAATGTCGTGGCAACTTCCGAGTTGACCACCAGAGTTACAGAAGGAACCACCACAGTTTATGTGACGGTGGAAGTTAGCTCTTCTATTCTCTTGTTACCCGAAAAGCCGATGATGGGGCGATTCGACAATCAGAAGGTCGGTTATTTCACTAATCCGTTATTAAGTTTCAGTGATGCACAACAACGTACGGATAAAACACAGTATATCACTCGCTGGCGTATGGAGCCTAAACCGGAAGACCGGGAGGCTTATCTGAAAGGTCAGCTTGTGGAACCTGCCAAACCAATCGTATTCTACATTGATAATTCAACGCCTTACCAATGGCGTACGTACATTAAGAAAGGTATTGAGGACTGGCAGATTGCTTTTGAAAAGGCTGGTTTCAAGAATGCGATTATCGCCAAGGAAATCACGGACAGTATGCATGTAGATATGGACGATGTCAACTACTCCGTACTGACTTATGCAGCTTCAGAAAAGAAAAATGCAATGGGACCTTCTCTGTTAGATCCACGTTCCGGAGAAATTCTGGAAGCTGATATTATGTGGTGGCACAATGTGCTTTCTATGGTACGCGAATGGATCACTGTGCAAACTGGAACTGTGTGTCCGGAAGCACGCAATGTGCAATTACCCGATGCTTTAATGGGAGATGCCATCCGGTTCGTTGCTTGCCATGAGGTAGGCCACTCATTGGGACTCCGTCACAATATGATGGGATCATGGGCTTTCCCGACGGATTCATTACGTTCCGAAGCATTCACTTCCAGAATGAATTCTACCGCTTCATCTATCATGGATTATGCACGATTCAATTATATCGCACAACCAGGAGATGGCGTGAAAGTTCTTTCTCCGCATATCGGTCCTTATGACATGTTTGCTATCGAATATGGTTATCGTTGGTACGGAAAGAAGACTCCGGAAGAAGAAAAGGATGTTTTATTCGATTTTTTGAGCAAACATACTGATCGTCTTTATAAATATAGTGAAGCACAGGATGTACGTGATGCGGTAGATCCACGTGCACAGAACGAAGATTTAGGTGATGATCCGGTTCGTTCTTCTTTACTTGGCATTGAGAATCTGAAACGTATTGTTCCGCAAATTCTTCAATGGACTACTACCGGCGAGAAAGGACAAACTTATGAAGAAGCATCACGCCTCTACTATGCAGTAATCAACCAATGGAACAACTATTTATATCATGTCCTTGCCAATATTGGCGGTATCTACATTGAAAATACAATTGTTGGAGATGGCGTCAAGACTTATACATTCGTTGAGAAAGAGAAACAACAAGCTTCACTAAAATTTCTGATGGATGAAGTATTAACATATCCTAAATGGCTGTTTGACACGGAAGTAGGACAATATACTTATCTACTTCGTAATACTCCCATCGGAAAACAGGAGAATGCTCCTACGCAAATCTTAAAGAACGCCCAAGCCTATATCCTTTGGGATTTACTAGGCAACACCCGTTTGATGCGTATGATAGAGAATGAGTCTGTCAACGGGAAAAAAGCCTTCACAGTAGTGGAGCTTATGGACGGACTTCATAAAAACATTTTCGGTATTACCGAACGTGGTGGCATCCCCAACGTAATGGAACGTTCTTTGCAGAAAAACTTCCTCGATGCATTACTTACAGCAGCCGCAGAACCCGAAGCTGTAAAAATCAACAAGAAGATTGCAAATGAGCATTTCCTGCTTGACCATGCCACTTCTTTCTGCAGCTGTTATGCAGCCGAACAACGGGCACTTCGCCAAGAAGACCGAATGGGCGCTCCACGTGTGCTTAACTTCTATGGTAGTCAGCTCAACCGTATTTCTGATGCTATCTCGGTGAAACGCGGAGAGCTATTACGTATCAAGAAATTGTTGCAGAGCCGTCTCGGCACTTCTGATACTGCTGCACGCTATCATTATGAGGATATGATTCTACGTATTAATACGGCTTTGGGAATCAAATAAAACAAAATCAATCACTTTAACAATCTATATTGATGAGAAAAAAATATTTATACGTTCTTATATGTTTTCTTGTTAGCACGTTGGCTACAGCCAACGCTGCTAATCGCACAATCACCGGAGTCGTCATATCCGGTGAAGACAATGAACCTCTAATCGGTGCTTCTGTATATGTTAATGCAGACGATTTGAAAAAAGCCGGAGTATCACAGACTTCTCTAGGTACTATCACTGATATGGATGGTAAATTCTCCATTTCCATTCCGGAAAAGGTGACCAGACTACATTGTAGTTATATAGGTTTTGAAGAACAAAACATCATATTACAAACAGGAAAAGATACTTATCGTATTGTACTTCAAGCTTCATCACACACATTAGGAGACGTAGTAGTAACTGGTTATCAAGAACTGGAACGTCGTAAACTGACTGCTGCCATTGCCAAAGTAGATGTTACAGATGGAATGGTAGGTGCTGCAAAAAGTATCGATCAGGCGTTAGCAGGACAAATCGCCGGTGTAGCTGTTACGACAACTTCTGGTGCACCGGGAGCTCCAGCACGTATTCGTATTCGTGGTACGGCTTCATTAAATGGAACACAAGACCCATTGTGGGTATTGGATGGGATACCTTTGGAGGGTACGGACATTCCAGAAATCAACAAAGACAACGATAATGACATCGTAAATATGTCACAATCTTCTATCGCAGGTTTAAGTCCAAACGACATTGAAAGCATTACGATATTAAAAGATGCAGCTGCTACTGCTATCTATGGTGCACGTGCTGCAAATGGCGTAATTGTGGTAACAACCAAAAGAGGAAAAACCGGAAAACCTGTTATTAACTTCAATACTAAATTGACTTATACTCCAAATCTCAATACTTCACGACTCAACTTACTAAACTCGGAAGAGAAAGTCGATTTGGAACTTCAATTATTAAAAGAAGCACGGTTTGACATATTATGGGGATTAACAGATCCGATACCGGTATTTCCTGAAAAAGGAAAAGTTGCTGCTATCATGAAACAATATAACTTAATAGACATCTATAAAGAACAGGGGTGGAACGGACTGACACCTGAAGCCCAAAATGCTATAAACAAACTGAAAACAATCAATACAGACTGGAATGATATATTATTCAGAGATGCTTTCACGCAAGAATATAACTTTAGCATTTCCGGTGGTAGCGAAAAGGTTACTTATTACAACTCACTTGGTTATGTCAAAGAAAACGGAAATGTACCAGGTGTAAGCATGAGCCGTTTTAATCTGACCAGTAAAACGTCTTACCAAATCAACAAAATATTAAAAATTGGAATGTCTATTTTTGCCAACAGACGCAAGAATAACACATTTATGACTGATACTTACGGACTTATTAACCCTATATATTATTCACGTATCGCCAACCCTTACTTTGCTCCGTTTGACGAACAAGGAAACTACCTTTACGATTACGACGTAGTCAGAAGTAATGAAACAGATGAAAAGCAAGGCTTTAATATATTCGAAGAACGAGCAAACACCAATAAAGAATCTGTCACCACAGCCATCAATTCTATCTTTGATGTTCAGCTACGTTTTAACGATCAGTGGAAAGTTTATTCACAGATTGGTGTGCAATGGGATCAATTGTCGCAAGAAGAATATGCCGGGATAAATTCATATAATATTAGGAATATACATGAAAACAATAAATATTGGAAAGATGGTGTACAAACCTATCTTATACCAGAAGGAGGTATGCTTAAAACAACTAATAGCACAACCTCACAACTCACATGGAAAATCCAGGGAGAATACAAAAACACATTTGGGGATATACATGATATACAAATAATGGCTGGTTCGGAAATTCGCAAAAACTGGGCAGACAACCAAGCCTCAACCGGATATGGGTATGATCCAAAGAAACTGACATTCCAGAATCTCATATTTAAAGATGAAGCACAAGCCAATGATTGGAATCTAAAAACTAAATCGTACAAGGAAAACGCTTTTGCTTCTTTCTTTGCCAATGGTTCATATACTTTAATGAATCGTTATACATTGGGAGGAAGTGTGCGCATGGATGGTTCTGATTTATTCGGAGTAGATAAGAAATACCGTTTCTTACCAATCTATTCGGTAAGTGGTCTATGGCGTTTATCAAATGAGTCGTTCATTAGACAATACAAATGGGTTGATAATTTAGCTCTTCGCCTTTCTTATGGCTTACAAGGAAATATTGATAAGGGAACCTCTCCATTCCTAGTCGGAAAATATGATAATGTGAATATTTTACCTGGTTACAGTGAAGAAAATATTATTATCAATAGTGCTCCCAACAGTAAATTACGCTGGGAAAAAACAGCATCTTACAATCTAGGAATAGATTTTTCTGTACTCAATCAAGCCATCAATCTTAGTGTAGATTACTACTATAGAAAAGGAACAGACTTAATTGGTTCTAAAGCATTAGCTTTGGAAAATGGATTCACTAATATGTCTATAAACTGGGCTAGTATGGAAAATAAAGGTGTAGAAATAAACCTGCAGACACGTAATATCACCACTAAAAACTTCTCTTGGTACACTACTTTCAACTTCGCATATAATCAAAATAAAGTACTAAAAGTACTTACAGATAAAAGCCAAGTGACTCCTAGTCTGGAAGGATATCCCGTAGGTGCAATCTTTGCACTAAAAACAAAAGGTATAAATCCTGATACAGGACAAATCTATCTTGAGAATAAAGAGGGGAAAGCTGTCACTGTAGAAGAGTTATTCAGAATGACATCGAATGAAGATGGTCTTGGCACTTACCAAATAGGACCAAGTACTGAAGAACAAAGAGACTTTTACAGCTATGTTGGAACGTCAGATGCTCCCTACACGGGCGGTTTTCTAAATACGTTCAATTACCGAAATTGGGAACTGAATCTGAATTTTTCATATAATTTTGGAGCACACGTAAAAACAACTCCAAGTTATAATGTATCTGACTTAGACCCAGGGCGCAATATGAATAGAGACATACTGGATAGATGGACACCGGAAAATACAACAGGAAAGTTCCCTGCATTAGCAACGTACAATTACAATCCGGCCGACTACTACTTGTTCAGTACTCGAAATGACATTTACAGATCACTGGATATCTGGGTAAAAAAGCTAAGCTTTGTACGTCTACAAAATATACGTCTTGCTTACCGGGTTCCATCCGAATGGCTTCATAAACTAAGTATCGGCGGAGCAACTGTAGGATTAGAGGCTCGTAACCTATTCGTTATCAGCTCTAATTATGATAATTATATGGATCCGGAATCAATGGGCAACCTATACTCTACCCCAGTTCCCAAATCCATTACCTTCAATCTAAGTCTTAACTTTTAAAAAATATATTATGACAAAGAAAATATATTATATATTCACATTAATAGGAAGCCTGTTATTATCTTCCTGTGATAGTTATTTGGACATACAACCAGTAGGCCAAGTAATTCCCAATACGCTAGCTGAATACAGAGCTTTATTCACAACAGCTTACAATACAGCACTCAATGACAGAGGAATATGCGAAATCAGAACAGATATCGCAACCATATTACAGTCTGATGCCACTTCCAAAAATTCTTTAGGAGATGTTGAAAAATGGAATGATGTTAATCCGAATGCAAGTACGAGACAATTTGGATGGGCGGCCTATTATACCAATATCTATTATGCCAACGCAATCATCGATAAAAAAGATGAAATATCAGAAGGAAGCCAAGAAGATATTAATCAATTAGTTGGAGAAGCTTACCTCATGAGAGCATATATGCATTTCATATTGGTCAATCTTTATGGACAACCTTATACAGCTACCGGAGCATTAGAAACCAAAGCAGTTCCTCTAAAACTCAATACTGATTTAGAAGAAATACCATCAAGAAATACTGTAAAGGAAATATATACCTCTATTTTATCTGATATAGAAACAGCACGGAAACTGATTAATAAAAAAGAATGGGAAATTCAATATTCATACCGTTTTTCAACATTATCAGTAGATGCTATGGAATCACGGGTATATTTATACATGGGTGAATGGAGCAAATCTTATGAAGCTTCGGAACGTATATTAGCCGGAAAATCGACATTGGTAAACCTAAATGATGAAGGAGGCAAACTTCCTAATGAATTTACATCTGTAGAAATGATCACTGCCTATGAAGTTTTTCCAAATAGCGATTATGCCGGATCACTCTTACTTTACCCTTCATTTTTACAAGAATATGAGGAAGGAAAAGATCTACGTCCAAACAAGTATTATCAAGCAAATAAAAATGGAAATTATACTTCCATCAAAAGTGGTGAATCTAAATTCAAATGTACTTTCCGCACCGGAGAGCTTTATTTAAATTCAGCAGAAGCTGCTGCACATTTAAACAAATTACCTGAAGCACGTACCCGGCTCTTGAAACTAATAGAGAATCGTTATACATCAGAAGGTTATGAGCAGAAAAAGAATGAAATAAATGCGATGAGCCAAGAAAAGCTAGTCACAGAAATTCTGAAAGAACGTGCTCGCGAGCTTGCTTTTGAAGGCCATCGCTGGTTTGATTTACGCCGAACTACCCGACCGGAAATCAAAAAAGAAATTGAAGATGTAACCTACACACTTGTACAAGATGATTCCCGTTACACATTGCGTATTCCACAAGATGCAATTGATGCTAATCCCGGACTTTTAAACTAATAACCAAGCATTTTTCATAGAAACAAACCGCCTGACATCATAGACTAAAAAGCTCCCTTTACCTAAAGCGTAAAAGGAGCTTTTTTTAATCTATCTACTAGCCATTTCTCATTTTGTACACCTACCTCATTCACCATTAAATCTTTATCCCCTAAAAGCATTGTTCTTTAACAAGAAATCCGTATCTTTGTAGCGACTTATTACGATTAATAACGTAGAAGCGTTTAGAATATTATCTCTATTCAGAATCTGGTAAATTCTTTAATTGGGGAGATAATGGCAACTAAGCGTTCACGTCTTTGTTATATGCAAGGGCGTGGACTCTGTTGTTCATTTCCCAATAGGTTTACCAGAGCCTTGAATAGAATGAACTAACGACGTCCACGCTTCTCTTGTATATATATGGTATCCGGACGCTTACCACACAAACAATAAAGGTAATGAGCAGCACTATTACAAAGTTCTTCGCTTCTTTTTTAGCTTATGGGGTAGCTAATAAGAAAAAGCGCTTCTCGGCCATTGGCCGTTTCTCTGAAGGATTGGCACCGGTTAAAGGAAAAATCCAATGGGGATACATTAATAAAGAATATGACGTTGTCATTCCTCTAATGTATGAACGGGCTTTCTCGTTTAAAGAAGGATTAGGGATGGTAGTACTCAATTCTCAATACGGATTCATCGACCATACCGGACAAATACGGATTCCGTTTAAATACGCAGCCGCTCACTCGTTTGAGCAAGAATGTGCACGAGTATGTCACGATGGATTATGGGGACTGATTGACAGACAAGGAAACTACATTCTTCCACCGACTTACAGTCAAATGGAGCAATTCGCGGAAGGATTAGCCCTCGTCTCACTACACAACAAAGTAGGATTCATTAATAAGAAAGGAGAAGTTGTCATTCCGCTGGAATATGATAACGGATGCTCTTTTTCCGAAGGATTGGCTGCTGTTTGCATTGAAAGCCAGTCATCCAAGTGGGGATACATAAACAAAGATAATGAAGAAGTACTTCCTTTTAAGTACGATATTGCAGAACCCTTTTATAACAACATAGCTCGAGTGGGTCTCTATGGAAAAAGCATGAAAATCAACAAGCAGGGCAGTGAATGTCTATAAAACAACCACTCTACGCATTTATTCATCTCAACACGCGAAGACATTCTGTTCTAAAACATCCCCTTACGAACAACAACGTAAGGGGATTTTTCGTACTTTCGAACATGTTAAATCTTTAATACGCAACATTATGATTATCGGAGTACCAAAGGAAATCAAAAACAATGAGAACCGTGTAGGCATGACACCTTCAGGAGTGGCTGAAGTGGTAAAACAAGGGCATCGGGTATTTATCCAACATACAGCGGGAATAAATAGCGGTTTTCCGGATGAAGCATATCGAGCTGTCGGCGCACATATCCTGCCAACAATAGAAGATATTTACGCTACTGCCGAGATGATCGTAAAGGTGAAAGAGCCGATAATCACTGAATATAACTTAATAAGAAAAGGACAGTTACTATTCACTTATTTCCATTTTGCTTCCGACAGGGAGTTAACCCTTGCCATGCTCTCCAACAAATCAATATGCCTGGCTTACGAAACTGTAGAAGAAGCAGACCATACATTACCTTTATTAATTCCGATGAGCGAAGTTGCCGGACGTATGTCTATTCAGGAAGGCGCCCGTTTTCTGGAAAAACCGCAAGGCGGAAAAGGTATCCTTTTGGGAGGTGTACCAGGTGTTAAACCAGCTAAAGTATTAATTTTAGGAGGTGGAGTTGTAGGTAGCAATGCTGCACAAATGGCTGCTGGAATGGGGGCAGATGTCACTATTACAGATATAAATCTGGCACGTCTGCGCTATTTGAGCGAGACACTGCCGAAGAATGTAAAGACATTGTACGCATCCGAACTAAGAATCAGAAAAGAATTGCCGGATGTTGATTTAGTTGTCGGCTCTGTACTGATTCCCGGTGATAAAGCACCACATTTGATTACCAAAGAAATGCTTTCAATAATGCAGCCCGGCACAGTATTAGTAGATGTAGCAATCGATCAGGGAGGATGTTTCGAGACCTCTCACCCGACCACTCACAGTGCACCGACCTATATTGTAGATGGAATCGTGCATTATGCAGTAGCTAATATTCCGGGAGCTGTACCTTACACTTCCACCCTTGCACTGACCAATGCTACCCTCCCCTATGTGATCGCTTTAGCAAATAAGGGATGGAAAAAAGCCTGCAAAGAGAATCCAGCATTAGCACTCGGATTAAATATCGTAGAAGGAAAAATCGTTTATAAGGCCGTAGCCGACGTATTTGGTTTAAAGTACGATCCTATCAGCCTATAACTATGCATTTTCACCATACAGTAACACAAAGTCTTACAGAGTTTTTTCTTTTTCAAAATAAGGCCATCTCAATGTCTTACGCCTTCGATTGATGATCTTTTAAAAAAACTCTGCAAGACTTTGTATTACTCTGTGGTGAGCTATATCTTTAAAATAAATAATCTTTCTTTGCTGCCCGTTGATAAGCCGCTACCAATTCGTCCATTACTTCTGCCACAGACTGCCGACGGGATATGATTGCCGAAACTTGTCCGATCTCCAATTCCCCTTCTTCCAGATCACCTTCGAAGATTCCTTTTTTAGCACGCCCCCGTCCTAATAAAGTTCTCAAATCTTCTGCACTAGCACCACTATCTTCAGCCTTCTCCACCGCTTCGCGGAAAGCATTCTTTACCAAACGTGTCGGAGCCAGCTTTTTCAACAACAACTTAGTATCCCCTTCACCGAGACTCAAGCAATAATCTTTAAATACCGGACTCGCTGAACTCTCTTCAGTAAGAGCAAAACGGGTTCCTATCTGTACACCTTCGGCTCCCAACACCATAGCAGCCAGTATTCCTTCTCCTGTACCGACACCTCCTGCGGCTATCAAAGGTAATGTTGTAGCCTCACGTACAGCGGGAATCAAACAGAAAGTCGTTGTTTCTTCGCGTCCATTATGCCCTCCGGCTTCGAACCCTTCTGCCACTACCGCATCTACTCCAGCCTCCTCACATTTTACAGCAAAACGGGAAGAAGAAACAACATGAACAACCGTTATTCCACGCTCTTTCAACCACCCAGTCCACGTTTTCGGATTTCCGGCAGAGGTAAAAACAATCTTCACTCCCTCTTCCACCACAATATTCATAATCTCTTCTATCTGGGGATACATCAAAGGAATGTTTACACCAAAAGGCAATTTCGTGGCCGCATTACATTTACGGATATGCTCGCGTAAAGTGTCCGGATGCATGGAACCGGCACCGATCAATCCCAGTCCACCGGCATTGCTCACAGCAGAAGCAAGACGCCAACCGCTGCACCACACCATACCACCTTGAATAATAGGATACCGAATACCCAGAAGAGAAGTAATTCTATTCATAACCAATAATTTATCTATGTGTTAATATACTAAGATACCAATAATAGCGACAAAGCTATATAACAATGCGCCAACATAACAACACACAAATATACTAATTATTCAATTACAAACATTCTCTAGTCAGCACATTAGCGCATTGCTACATCAACACATCATTATAACGCCTTCAACGGGCAATCTGTTCAATTGGTTTATTTATCAACACAGTGGTAGAATCTCCATAAGTTCTCAACACTTCCAATGTGCGGGCACGGTTATCCCGTCCCGTCTTATTCCAGAAATCTTTTGTAAAGACAGCCATCAGGTCAAGTCCGCCGATAGTTCCACCATTGATATACACTCCACTCCCACCAAACAAGGGAATAGGTGCATCCATCACTACCGTGTTCACCATCATTCCGTTAGCACGTTCACCCAACTGACGGAAACGTACCCCACTCGCCTGTATCTCATCCAACGACTTACGCATTCCCTTTGCCATCGGATTGCGTGCCCAGTTTGAATAAGATCTTTGATGGCGTATCTCGTAGAAAGGATCACCCCGCCAGGTATTTTTATCGATCTTTATCTTCTTCTGATAGATGGGATCCCAGTTATAGCGGGTATTCGCTTTATATGGCATCAGAGTCAACATCACTTTCGGTTTAGGCAACGCTTCAGGAAGCGATTCGTCAGGCATCATCCAGCTTTTCTCCTCCGACATCCGGGGAGTACCCACTGCGCTTCCGAAATCAATCGACTTCACAGCATCCATATTTAAATGCAACTCCTGGTCACTCTCCAGCAATTTCTTCAAATGCAAAGAATCTTGCGCCGTCCATACTTGCGAATATGCAAATACAGCGGTCAGGCACAGTGCCATCGTTGTTATAACCCGTTTTAATCCATCCATTCTTTTTACTCTTTCATTACCTATATTTCGGAGCACTTCATATACATTTGTACGTATAAGAGGCTATCTTTTGAGCGTAATAATCCCCCTGTCAGCAGCAAAAGACTACTGATACAAACAAATATTCCCACATGAATGTTTCCTATTTTTTACTTTCCGAAGGCTCCTCCCCCTTTATTACCACCAACGATAACCCGATCCACAAAGCGGCTCATCGTAACACGGATCAATTGTCCATCTCGTTTTCGGATATTGGCGTTCTTCCCACCAACTACGATAACAAGCGGCTGCATCGAGTACTTCCTCATCGGTCAGGAAATAGATTGCTTCATAATTTTCAGCATTCGCCAATACCATTTTGCAACCTAATGACGGAGGTGTGCCCTGACGGATAGATTCAATCACCCAAAGCATACACTCACCCAACCGAATCTTACCGTTGTTCATATTATAAACCGACGGAAAAGAAGGGATAATAGTCAGATCTTCTGCATATTTTAAAAGTTCGGGGATATCCTCTTCCGTGAAATGAGGAACCTCCACCACCCCTTTTTCATTCTTCATCTTGTACGTACCCGACTTCAATTGCTTCACAAAAAGAGCAACATCCGGATTGTTATAATCCATTTCTTCGCTGGTGCATCCTGTAAAGGATACGATCAGGCAAACAGCCATCCACAGCATTAGTAGTGTTTTTTTCATTTTCATAAGGATTAATACGTCATGCGGAGTCCGCAAAGTAAATTAAAATTAGTCGGCCGTTTTGTTCGTACCGTAGCCAATTTCGAATCTGTCTTAAAATGATGCGAAACTCCGGGTTCGGCAAAAACAGCAAGTCGGTCATTAATCTTATAGTTGATTCCAATACCGGCAGTCACTGCCAGCTGGATAGGTTCTTCTTTAAAACTGTTGTCCGGTGCACCGGCAATACATTTATCGGCTATTCCTCCTACAGTAGCGTAAAGGTCGATTTTTTTCGTATCTACCAACGTCACGTTCACTTTAACGGGGATTCCCAGATAGTGCAAGTGCTGCCCTGCAGAACGGAGGTTCGAATAGAGCAATCCGGTTTCTATGCCAAGAAAATCGTTCAACTTACGCTCTACCGTCACCCCTGCGGAAACCGGCATTTTATAAGTACCGTTATCTGCCGGAAGTGCTGTACCCACTTGAACTTTCATCGCCCAGCGATGCTTTTTCACTGCTTTGGGTTGAGACATATCGACATTCGACTGTTCTTCCGAAGCGACAGATGATCCTGTATTACCGTTTGTTGCCTGCCAATAACCATTATGCCCCTGATTACCATATCGGTTGCCATTTCCCGTAGAAGTAGTGGAAGAAAAAGAAAACGACATAGAGAAAGTGATTGAAAGAGAATCTTCTTCCTCCGTATATTGCGACAGCATACCGTAAGATTTCGGAGCCGGTTTCGGCAACACCGGTTCTACCGGCAACGGCAACTGATTGACGCGTATTCCATCTCCATCCATCTGTCCTCCATTCGTCACGGCTATCTTTGTAAATGCTTCTTCCATTTCCTCCTTTGGAGAGAAATACAAGAAAGTAGCCGACGAGGCTGCCAAAACAAGCAATACAGATGCCGCAGCCGCTACACGGAAGAGCAGAATCCGACGACGATGCTGGCAAGCCACAGGAATTTCCTGCGAGAGCTCTTCCCAAAAGCCATCCCGTACACTCATCCCGGCATCAGCGAGACGCGTGCGAAACAGATCGGTTATTTCATCATTTTCTTTCTTCATGATTTCTATACTCTTTAATTCTTTTTGCTAACAAATATTTGGCCCGGTGCAGCTGCGAAGTAGATGAATGCTCTTTAATATGAAGCATCTTGGCTATCTCCTTGTGCGATTTCTCTTCAAACACATAAAGGTTGAAAACGGTTCGGCAACCATCCGGCAATTCGGCAATAAAAGCCATCAACTGCTCTTCGGAAATTCCAGCCCCTCCTCCCGAATCCGATATATCCGGTATATCGGGAAGCTGCTCTTCATGCACTACCAACTGGCTGACTCGCTTCTCCCGTCGCAGGAAATCGAGTGATTGAGTAACCATCACCCGGGTAATCCATGTACAAAGTGAAGACTCACCCCGGAACGAAAAGTTGGTAAAAATCTTGATGAAACCGTCATGCAGTACATCGTGCGCCGCATCCATATCGCCCGTATAGCGGAAACATACCGCCAGCATCTGCTTGGAATAGAGAGTGTAAAGTTCCTTTCGGGCTGAATCCTTTCCTGCCCGACAGCCCTTTATAAGTTCTATCTCGTTTTCCAAAGTCAATTACTTTTTTTAAAATCGAACGTATGTCTGCGTCGTTTGCTCATTAGACGCGAGAGTTTGAGGAATGCTGCAAGGAATATTGCTAAAAGAAGTTAAAGGATAGAAATAATAAACGGGAAAGAAAAAACGGTGAACGATAAACGGTAAATGATGAACAAAGCTGCGCATAATCATGCTACAAAATATCCACCGTTTACTGTTTATCGTTCACCGCTTACAGTTCACCGCTTATTATACTATCAGCATGCTTTGAAACTCATGTCCAGTCCTTTCACTGAATGAGTCAAAGCTCCTACAGAGATGAAGTCTACGCCACATTCGGCATACTCACGAAGAGTATCAAAGGTGATACCACCCGAAGATTCGGTTTCGTATTTGCCTGCTACCATCTCTACTGCTTTCTTTGTCATTTCGGGAGTGAAGTTATCAAACATGATACGGTCTACTCCGCCGAGATCAAGAACTTGCTGCAGTTCGTCGAAGCTGCGGACTTCTATTTCTATTTTCAGGTCTTTACCTTTTTCCTTGCAATATTCTTTGGCACGAGTGATTGCTTTGTCGATACCTCCGGCAAAGTCCACATGATTGTCTTTCAGAAGAATCATGTCGAACAGACCAATACGATGGTTTACTCCGCCACCGATTTTCACTGCCATTTTTTCGAGGATACGCATACCGGGAGTTGTTTTGCGGGTATCAAGCACACGGGTATTTGTTCCTTCCAATACCTTTGCATATTTACGCGTCATTGTTGCAATACCGCTCATACGCTGCATCACGTTCAACATCAGGCGTTCGGTTTGAAGTAAAGATTGCACTTTTCCTTCCACTACCATTGCTACATCACCCGGTTTCACTTCTGTTCCGTCATTAATAAACACTTCCACTTTCATGGTAGGATCAAAACGGTTGAAGATTTCTTTAGCTACTTCGATGCCAGCCAACACACCGGCTTCTTTGATAAGCAATTTTGATTTTCCCATTGCCGTAGCGGGAATACATGAAAGGGTGGTATGATCGCCATCACCTATATCTTCTGCAAAAGCAAGATCGATCAACTTGTCGATCAGTTCTTTTTCCTTATTCATTGATCTTGTCAATTCTTATTTGATGTATTAAATATTGATTCTGCACTTTCTTCAGGAAGCAGTTCACACGAAAGTTCCCATTAGTAGTAGCCAACGTACCGATAACGAAACTCGATTCGTCCCGTTTTCCCTGATGGTTCACATTAAATCCGCTGACTTTATTCTTCGTAAAGAATTCCTGCATCGCAGCTGTTGCTTTCTGTTTGTCAACGTTTGTCGAGCGACCTTGGAGCACCAGGTTTACCTTGTCCCCCATATACTTACTTAGCTCTTGCGAGCTTCCTCTTTTAAATGCCGTAATCACTCCTGCCGGTATCTCTTGCGCCATCAGCAACGAGAGGGAAAGAAGCAATGCGGTCATTCCTACGAGCACTCGTTTTTTCATAATTACAAGCTTTTAAGTTGAAGTTTAAAGGCTTAAACTTTCAACTAATGATAGGCAAAGGTAAGCATTAATTGCAGAATAACATAAAAAATGCCTATTTTTGTGCAATAATCAGAATTGTAGACGTATGAAAACAACCTTGCTCGTCGTAGGACGAACCGTAGAACAACACTATATAACTGCTATCAACGACTATATCCAGCGCACTAAACGCTATTTCACTTTTGACATGGAAGTGATTCCTGAATTGAAAAACACGAAGAGTCTTTCAATGGAAGTGCAGAAAGAAAAGGAAGGAGAACTGATATTGAAAGCTCTCCAACCGGGCGACGTGGTGGTATTGCTCGATGAGCACGGAAAAGAAATGCGTTCTCTGGAGTTTGCCGAATATATGAAGCGAAAAATGAACACGGTCAACAAACGACTGGTATTCATTATCGGAGGGCCTTATGGCTTTTCAGAAAAGGTTTATCAAGCGGCACACGAAAAGATTTCAATGTCGAAGATGACTTTCTCTCATCAGATGATCCGGCTGATATTCGTTGAGCAGATTTATCGGGCGATGACTATATTGAATGGAGGGCCGTATCATCATGAATAAACTACATCCACAAAGATGCACCGTGAAAAATGAATTATACAATAAAGAAGATGGATATCATTATCCATTCTTCTCTTCTATATAAAGTTTATTAAATACCTGCCGGAGTTCGTCTTCATTAGTAATCAAATTCCGAAGTTCTGCCAACCGTCCGGCATTATCCGATTGGGGTATCCATAACTTCAGATACCCTCCTTCTGCATATTTTTCAGTTAGATGTTTCCGAAAACGGGCATATTGCTCTTCTTTATCCATCTCCGGATAATGAGACAGCCCATATTGTACGGTACGACGTAAAGTGACTTCGGGATCAATAATTCGGTCAGCCTCGGCAACAATCATTCCATAGATTGTTCTGGGAGCCTGTTTATTGGAAGCCCGATGATCTTCTATCGCCTCTTTCATCTGCAACAGCTGTTCATCCGTAAACCAACGCCGCAAAGTTTCGTCGGCTAACAATACTTTGCCGGAGGTTATATGATGAAATTCACGTCCTTCATACAACCCCAGGTCATGATAAGCAGCGATGACATAAACCATCGAATAATCGACTTCATAATGCGTCGCTAATTTCAGACTTTCCTCAATAACCTTTTCTACATGGTCAATTTGATGCGCTTTATCAAAGTTAGCGTATTGAGGAATAATACTTTGCCGAACATAGTTTTGCAATTCAGCAGGCACATGATGAGTCATATTCGATCTTTTTAGCTAGTGAATTCTTTTATTTATATTATTCCCGATTCATCAAACGATGTTCTGCCATCTGTTCGAACTTTGTTCCCGGACGACCATAATTGGCATACGGATAAATGGAAATACCACCACGAGGAGTAAATATTCCCGTTACTTCTATGTATTTGGGACTCATCAATCGGATAAGATCTTTCATTATGATATTCACACAATCTTCATGAAAGGCTCCATGACTGCGGAAACTGAAAAGATAGAGTTTCAAACTCTTACTTTCTACCATTTTTATATCAGGAATGTAGCTGATACGTATTTCGGCAAAGTCCGGCTGTCCGGTAATAGGACACAGACTTGTGAACTCCGGGCAGTTGAAACGTACCCAGTAATCATTTTCAGGATGCTTATTATCAAAGGCTTCCAGTACTTCAGGAGCATAATCTTGTTTATACTCGGTTTTTCTTCCTAATAAGGAAAGTTGGTCTTTTAATTCTGTCATTGCACTCATTAACTACAACCTCTACTCTAAACAAAAAAACGCATTTCTTCTTTCACCTATCACCGTCCTGCCTCAAACGCCTTATTCATCGAGGTTTTAGTGGTGAAGGATTCATTTCACAACCTATCACCGCATCTATCACCTATCACCATCAACTCTTATCCTACGTTTGCTTTCTCCTCATCTTACTTGTTACGGTGTGTTTCATTGCCTGAAACAATGTGTTTCCCGCCTTGAAACAAAGTGTTTCATTACTTGGAACAAACTGTTTCAAGTCTTGGAACTTATAGTTTCAAGCGTTAGAAACTTTAGTTTCCTACCGTTGAAACTTTAGTTTCTCACCGATGAAACAACAGTTTCAAACTGTTGAAACTAATCTAAGCCAATACATTCCGGACAGAAACTACTATCATTTATTAATTAGAACTTACCGGTGACAATAGATGTGACGGCAAAATGTCAAATTTAGCTGCTGTCACTACTTGCTGTCACAAACTAGATATCTTATAATCAAACATTTATCTACAACAATGTGACAGATGACAACAAAAAATACATTTTAATCTCTATGTAGAGATATTATTGATTCTTACTTTTTAAATACTTCTCCAGTCCCTCCCGACGTAACGTACAAGCCGGACAGTGTCCACAACCATCCCCCTGAACACCATTATAGCAAGTCAGAGTCTCGGTGCGAATCAGCTCCAGCACTCCCAGTTCGTCGGCCAATGCCCATGTTTCTGCCTTATCAATCCACATCAAAGGGGTATGAATCACAAATTGTTCATCCATAGCCAAATTGAGAGTTACATTAAGAGACTTGATAAAGGCATCACGGCAATCGGGATAACCGCTGAAATCTGTTTGGGAAACTCCCGTTACCAAATGATTAATACCACGTTCACGGGCATATACTGCCGCGATACTTAGAAAAAACAGATTACGTCCCGGAACAAAGGTATTGGGAACGCTATCTGCTGGTTTTTCCTGATCCATCACCATCGTAGTATCGGTCAATGAATTATGACCTAACTGTCCGATAAAGGAAACATCCATCACATCAAATTCCACTTCTGCTTTCCGAGCTATCTCCCGTGCAAGCTCCACCTCTTTCTGATGCTTCTGACCATACAGGAAACTCAAGGCATATACTTTCTTAAAATTGCGTTTTGTCCAAAACAAACAAGTAGTAGAGTCCTGTCCACCACTAAACACAACCAATGCTGCTTCTCTATTCATATTCTATCTTAAATATCTTTGACTTTCAATACATTATAGGAGATATCGGTATCATACACATCGCTACCGTCTATCTTCTTAATGGCTTTCACTACACGAATTGTCACCGGAAGGATAATAACTTCATACATGGATTTCAGCACAATCTGAATCCCCATCATGATAAGCAGTTCTTTCCAGGCAATAACTCCACCAAAAGCTACCGGGAAGAAAATCAATGAATCGGCAGTCTCACCTACAACAGTCGACCAGATGGCACGGGCCGAAAAGTTACGTCCCTGACTGGCTACTTTCATCTTACTCATCACATACGCATTGAGAAATGAGCCTACCAGAAAAGCCATCAGACTGGCAGCCACAATACGGGGAGCCATACCGAACACAAAATTGAAATGTTCCTCGCCCTCCCAGAAAGGAGCAGCCGGAATGGCAACAGCTATCAACCCAAGAGCAACCACGAAGAAATTCATCGCAAAACCACTCCAAATGATGAGCCGCGCTTTCTTGAATCCCCAAACTTCGGCGATACAATCATTAATAATATAAGAAATAGGAAAAACCAATAATCCGGCTGTCACGGTCAGACTACCTACCTGGATTACTTTTGTTTCAAGAAGATTGGCTGCAATGAGACAGACATTAAACAGAATGCCCAGCAGCATAAAGGATACAGATACTTTTTCTTTCATAATTCCTGTTTTTTACGTGGTGTTCTAGAATACACGACCGCTATTCACGGCATCATACATTTTTTATTCTTTCGGGGTGCAAAGGTAGAGGAAAAATAATGAAAAAGCAAAAGATATTTGGTGATTGACATGCCATTTCACCGAAAAAACATAACTTTGCAAAATACAGAACTAGATATTTATATGAAAGATTAAACCAATAAACAATAATATAATGAACAAGCAACAACTTGCAAATAAAATATGGGCATCTGCTAATAAGATGCGTTCTAAGATTGATGCCAATGAATACAAAGACTATATCCTAGGACTTATATTTTACAAGTTCCTATCTGACAATGAAGTAAACTATCTCCGTAGTATCGGATGGAGTGATGACGACATGAAAACCCTTATAGAAAATCATGAGGATTCTGAAGCCGAAATAATGATTGAGCATTGTAAAAATAATATAGGTTATTTCATCGAATATAAATATTTGTTTAGCACTTGGTTACTACCTAACTCTGATTTCAGTGTAGCAGATCTTAGTGCTGCACTAAATAACTTTGACCGACTTATCAATCCAAACTACAAGCATGTATATGCCAATATTTTCAAAACATTGCAAACAGGATTAAGTAAGTTGGGAGAAAATCCGACTTCTCAAACTCGCGCCTTGAAGGATTTAATCAAACTCATTAAAGACATTCCTACAGATGGTAATCAAGATTACGATGTTCTTGGCTATGTTTATGAGTATCTTATCAGTAATTTTGCAGCTAATGCTGGAAAAAAAGCCGGTGAATTCTATACTCCTCACGAGGTAGCCATACTGATGTCCGAGATTGTGGCGGAGCATCACAAGGACAAACAGGAGATTGAAATATATGACCCGACAAGTGGTTCAGGCTCGTTGTTAATTACCATCGGTAAATCCATTGGACGTCACATCGCCGACAAGAACCGTGTAAAGTATCATGCGCAAGAATTGAAAGAAAACACCTATAATCTTACTCGAATGAATCTTGTAATGCGTGGTATCAAACCCAATAACATTGACACTCGGTGTGCTGACTCCCTTGATGAAGATTGGCCGCTACAAACCACAGGCAATGATATTGGAAAACCGCTTTATGTGGATGCGGTAGTGTCTAACCCTCCCTATTCGCAGCACTGGGATGCTACTGACCGTGAACTTGATGCACGTTTCAAAAATTATGGTGTGGCTCCCAAGAGTAAGGCTGACTATGCTTTCTTGCTTCATGAACTACATCACCTTAAGCCCGACGGTATTCTAACAATTGTACTTCCTCACGGTGTACTTTTTCGTGGAGATGCGGATGCAGATAGCGAAGGAGAAGGTAAAATTCGCCGCAATCTTATTGAAACCAATAATATTGATGCGATTATAGGTCTGCCTGCCAACATTTTCTTTGGAACAGGTATTCCCACACTTATCATGGTACTAAAACAACATCGTGACAGCGACGACGTTCTGATTATCGATGCTTCTAAGGGATATGTAAAGGATGGTAAAAACAACAAGCTCCGCGCCTGCGACATTAAACGTATTGCCGATACTATTCGTGCTCGTAAGCCCATTCCCGGTTTCTCTCGCGTTGTAAGTCGTGGCGAAATCCGTCAAAATGGTTACAATCTTAATATTCCTCGCTACGTAGATTCATCGGAAGCAACTGAACAATATGATATCTATGCCACTATGTTTGGTGGTATCCCCGAAAGTGAGATTAATCAATTGCAAACCTATTGGAATGCGTTGCCTTCGCTTCGTGCAGACCTTTTTCAACCTAAAGAAGACGGCAGTCCGTATGCCACAGTAAAGAGTGAAGATATAGCCAAGACTATTGAAGAGAATACGGATGTATGCAACTTAAAGCAGACTTTTGCGAATGCATTCTCTGATTTTGCAGATACACTTCATAGCAGACTTATCACAAATGTAAGCACTGTAAAGGAGATGAATGAGCAGGACGATATAGCTAATGACATATTTAATCGTCTAAAGTCAATTCCTCTGATAGACAAATATGTTGCCTATCAAGCTCTTTCGGACAATTGGCAGGCAATAGTCAACGATATAGAAACTATCCAAAGCGAAGGTATTGATGCTGTACGCGTAGTGGAACAGGCCTATAAACTCGTGAAGAAAGGTGATGAAGAAATAGAAGTACCTGATGGTTTGAAAGGTCGCATTATTCCATTTGAGTTAGTGCAACATGAGAAATTTCAAACTGAACTTGATGCTATCAATGTAAAACAGACAGAAGTGGAAGACATAGCCTCACAGCTCGATGAGCTACGTGATGGCTTCACCGAAGAAGAAAGACAAACTTATCTTGATGAGGATGACGATACCAAGTTCAATAAAAATGCTATTAAATCCGATGCAAAAATTAAAGGCGATGAAGTGGAACAGGAAACTAAAGTCAAGCTAAAAGAGATCGTGAATTTATGGGATAAAACAGCTAAACTCAACAAAGAGATTAAGGCTGATAAGGCAACACTGGAATTACATACCATCAATACTATAGAACATCTTAGTGACGAAGATGTAGAAATGTTTCTGCATAAAAAATGGATAAACCCAGTATGTGATGGCATTAATGGTGCACTGTCAGCTATTTTTTCTGCACTTGAAAAATCAGTTATGGCATTGGAAGCAAAATATGCTTTACCGTATAACGAGGTTGAAAGGAATATTGCCAATTCTCAAGAAGAATTATCGAAACTTATTAATCAACTTACTGGTGATAAATTTGCGATTAAGGGATTACAGGAATTTCTGAATAAATTAAAAGATTGAAGTATGTCAGAACCGGAAATAAGATTTAAAGGATTTGAAGGAAAATGGGAAAGCCTTTCGCTAAAAGAAGTGTGTGAAATTAATCCACAATCTTCACTTCCAGAGACTTTTGAATATGTAGATTTAGAATCTGTAGTAGGAACTTCAATGTTATCGCACCGCACAGAAAATAGATCATCAGCCCCTTCAAGAGCTCAAAGGCTTGCTAAAAACAATGATATATTTTACCAAACCGTAAGACCATATCAGAAGAATAATTATTTATTTATAAATCAAAATGCTAATTTTGTTTTTTCTACGGGTTATGCACAATTAAGAACAAAAATAAACAGCAAATATTTATTTAATATTCTCCAAACAGAGAGCTTTGTTGGTCAAGTTCTATTAAATTGTACAGGAACTAGCTATCCAGCAATTAATCCAAACTCACTTTCTAATCTTACAATTAGAATTACAGAAAATTTTTCCGAACAAGAACAAATCGCCACATATTTTTGTACTTTAGATATCCTTATTCAATCTATGATAAAAAAAATAACCACACTCAAACAACTGAAATCTGCATCTCTCCTCTCCATGTTTCCACAGACAGGAGAAACGAAGCCACGCATCCGCTTTGAAGGATTTGAGGGAGATTGGGAAAAGAAAAACTTAAATATGTGTTTGAGTATATCCACAGAAAAAAACATTAGTGACAATTATGGTATTGAAGATGTGCTTTCAGTTTCTGATGACTTTGGTGTAATGAATCAAATCGAATTATTAGGAAGAAGTTATGCTGGTAAGTCCGTTAGAAATTACGGAATCTTAAAAAAAGGTGAAATTGTTTACACGAAATCACCTTTAAAATCAAAACCTTTTGGCATTATTAAACAGAATACATATAGAACAGGTATTGTTTCGGTATTATATGCAGTTTATACAGCTAAAGATGGGATATCTGCAGATTATATTCATTATTACTTTGATCCTGCATGGCGATTAAATGCATATATGCGTCCACTTGTTAATAAAGGAGCAAAAAACACGATGAATATTAGTAATGAAACAGCTCTGGATGGTTTTATTATGATTCCTCAAAATATAGCTGAGCAACAGCAAATTGCCTCTTTCTTCCACTCCCTTGACACACAAATATCTTTAGAGGCCCAGCGACTTGAAAAGCTCAAGCAAATCAAGTCTGCCTGTTTGGATAAAATGTTTGTATAACGCAATAGAGTAATAATAGAGAATTGCAAGAACGAATAAAACAATTATTCAAGCAAACGGAAAGCGAGGAACCATAAATAAAATCCAAAGAAACAACACTTAAATCATGACCAAAGAAAATAAAAGCAACATTATCATCTATCAGAGTGAAGACGGACAGACACACATAGAAGTGCGAATGGACGAAGATACCGTATGGTTAACCCAACAACAAATGGGTGAGTTATTTGACAAGGCAAAATCTACTATCAGTGAACACATTAAACATATTTTTGAAGAAGGAGAACTTCAGCAAGATTCAGTTGTTCGGAAAATCCGAACAACTGCAGCAGATGGTAAACCATACGATACGATGTACTACAATCTTGATGTCATCATTTCTGTTGGATATCGTGTAAAATCTATCCAAGGAACTCATTTTCGTATTTGGTTATGAAGAGTTGGAGATTATGTAATGTTAGATTTATAAATAGTTGTAATATAGCATTTAGATTATAGATTTCTTTGCATAATATTGTCGGGGGTAATGTTGCTCCCACTAATATTATATATATGAGTCATATTAATCGAACATTACCTCAAACGACTCAAGTCAGTCGTTTGATTGAAGAAGCTACGTGTTACCTTCATCAAAAGGGCTTGAAAAAAAGTACTATTAAGTCTGTGACAGACACATGGAAAATGTTGATTCCATATATGGAAGAACACAATATCCAATTTTATTCATCTCAAATAGGGGAAAAGTATATTGCACATAAACTTGAGAAAGTTGGAATAGACTTTTCCTATGAATGGGGACAAACAGTAAAATCAAGGATTGGATGGCTGACGGAGTATATGCAAACGGGAGTAATAAAAAAGAGAATAAAATTATCCCCGTCCTTTGCCAGTGAAATTGGTCGGCATCTTTTGAACTTTTTGTACCATAAAACGAATAGTGGACGGTTCTCGAACTATACGATAGAGCATGATAGGTATTATCTATCCATATTTCTTGATTATATGAACAAGCATGATGTCATTCGATTATCTTCTCTAACGATTGAAGTTATCAACAACTTTTTATCCTCACTTGACATTAGTAAGAAGTCTCTCCGACATCATGTAATCAGAGAATTGCGGCTTTATTTGCGCTATTTGCATGAGAATGACTTGATAGCAATAAATCTTTCTCGTCTGTTGCCAACAGATGCATATAGGCAAATGGAGCGGTTACCATCTATATATACAAGAGAAGAAATCAACACCGTCTGTTCTTCTATTGACAGGTGCGACCCATTAGGGAAAAGAGACTTTGCCATATTAATGCTCTTATCCAGATATGGATTGAGGGCATCAGATATATGTGGCTTGACTTTCAGTAATCTGAATTGGGATGAATGTAACAT